>QFCE01002413.1_pt1 | contig 673805 bp, 417 predicted proteins | sample 5346091 | NCBI WGS metagenome assembly QFCE01 (sample SAMN09062252, study PRJNA434731) | Human gut metagenome, whole genome shotgun sequencing project. | isolation source: stool timepoint A chromium assembly | host: Homo sapiens | collected 2015 | reverse complement strand
TCAAGCCCAGGCTGGTCCACTTTAATAATCAAGCACTTACAGAGTTTCTGTAGGTGCTTTTTCTTTTACAGGTGACCTTCAGGTGACCTTTTTGAAGCGAAACTCTGCAAGAGTGACCTTTTGAAATTGCATGGGATTGCAGAGAATTTTTATAGATTTTTATTCTATGGTGAACTTGACACTGCGGAATGTGATGCACATTTTAGGCTGAAATAGGATTTCCCACTAAGCATATTTGTAAGTCGTTGAAAACATCTTTGGTATGGGAATGGCCAATCTGCAAGCTTTCCAGTCTGTCCGTTTTCATTCGTATATTCCATTTTGGTAGTCGCGCAAATATTGCGTAAAAGTCTTTCCAGTTTCACGTTTAAAGAAACGCATCAGATGACTCGGGTCGGAGAAATGAAACTCTTCGGCCAGCTGGTTCACGTTTCGGTTAGCAAACAGTAACTCATTCTTCAATTCTTCCAACAGACGCTGCTTGAGCAGATGATTGGCAGATACACCGAATTGACTCATCACGGAACTGTTTAACGTAATACGGCTCACACGGAGCATATCCGCATATTCCTGCACCCGCTGTTTCGTACGGATATTCTTTTCCAGCAAGTCCTTAAACTGGAATGCGTAATTGTTTTTAGGTACATCAATCGGTAAATGATAAGTGGCGGCATACGCCCGGTTGATAATAACCAATAAGTAGTAAAGCACAGATACAATGAGATTATAAGTATCGGCAACAGGATGCAGAAGCTCCTGCTTTATGATTCCTAAAAGACGAATATACTCCGCCATGCTTTCCGGCGAAGTAAACAGATAGGGAGGCGTGTCGGTCTGATAATAATACAGCAAGCGATACACAAAAAACTTGTCCGCTAAGAATGTGCGCATAAAATCCTCGCGGAATATAAGAAAAGAGTAATCTAGTTCTGCTTCATCCACGTGCCATTCCTGCTGCTGATGCGGCGAGAGGAGTAATACCATATTGGCATGCAATTCAAATTTGCGGAAATTCAGCAGCAGATACCCATTGGCCTTACGAAAAAAATAGAAGCTAAAAAAATCTGTTTTAAACACCGGGTTTTCCGTCAGGACACCACATACATCGCTACTGTAGCCTGAGTTGATATAAAAGTCCACACCACAGCGTGTCTTGCTAAATGGAACGCTGACCAGACGTTCAGGATTGACGATTTTATCCATAGATTTCGTTTTTGGGGGCAAATATACTATTTTTTATTTATCAAAATGGCATATATTCCTGTTTTTAAGGCATAATGCATCCGATTTTTTTTACCGAACTTTGCGGCTATAATCAATACAATAAATTATGATGGAAGAAAAAGTAACAATTCGATTGATCCGTAATGCAACATTGCGAATCCATTATGCTGGAAAAGAGATACTTGTTGACCCCATGCTTGCCGGAAAAGGCACTTTACAGTCGGCTCTAGGTGTGTATAAGACCCCAAGAGTACACCTCACGATGCCGATGAATGAAATTGCGGACGGTCTGGATATGGTATTGTTGACACACAACCATATTGACCATTACGACCCGACAGTGAAACAGCATTTAGCGAAGAACATCCTGTTCCTGACACAACCGCAAGATAAAGAGAGTATTACACAGGATGGTTTTACAAATGTAGAAAGCATTGAAAAAGATAAAGCTATTGGAAATTTAACCATTCATCGCATCCAAGGACACCATGGCTTCGGAAAGATTGGAGAAATGATGGGGCCGGTATCAGGCTATGTACTTACTGCACACAGTTTCCCTACTATTTATATAATGAGTGACTGTAAATGGGAAGACTGTATCCGTCAGGCCATTGAACAATTTTCTCCAGATTACATCATAGTGAACAGTGGAGGTGCAATTTTTCCTGAATTTTCTCAAACAGAAGGTTCTATCATTCCAGATGAGCAAGAAGTTATGACAATGCTCGATGAACTTCCCGCCCACATCAAACTAATAGCAGTCCACATGGAAGCTACCGATCATGGGCAGACTACACGCGCAATTCTGCGTAACGAAGCCATGCATCACAAAATAGAAATGAGTCGCCTGATTATTCCAGAAGATGGAGAAACAATAATATTATGAGCGACTTCTCTGATTGGGAAACAGCCTGAAAAGAGGGTTACGAATGGATTGTTATAGGAACGGAAACAGGCAAAAGGAAAGGGAAAGTAGATGCCAATCCTGAATGAGTACGTCATATTGTAGAACAGGCGAAAAGAAATCACATTTTGGTATTTATGAAAGAAAACCTTTTGCCTATAATGGGAGAATACCGAATGATTCAAGAACTACCAAAACAATTTATAGAAAGAATATGGAAAAGGAAATAATCAGAGAAATAGATGTACAGAATGTCATGACTAAATCCTCATTACCAGTAGGGGGCTTCTCTGTCAATCCTTATGTAGGTTGTCCTCATGCTTGTAAGTACTGCTATGCTTCATTCATGAAACGTTTTACAGGGCATACAGAGCCTTGGGGTACGTTTCTGGACGTAAAGCACTGGAAACCTATTGATAATCCGCATAAATATGATGGACAACGGATTGTTATCGGTTCAGTAACAGACGGATACCATCCGTATGAAGAAGATTTTTGCAGAACCCGTAAACTGCTGGAAGAGTTAAAAGGCACTAATGCTGAAATCATGATTTGTACTAAGTCAGATTTGGTTTTGCGTGATATTGATTTACTTAAAGGCTTTCAGAAAGTGACAGTATCTTGGTCAGTTAACACACTCGATGAACAATTCAGATGTGATATGGATCGTGCCGTAAGCATTGAGCGAAGACTTAAAGCCATGAAACAGATTTATAATGCAGGCATACGCACCGTGTGTTTTATTTCACCGATTTTTCCAGGAATTACAGATGTGAAAGCTATCGTTAATAGGGTAAAAGATTATGCAGATTTGATATGGCTGGAAAATCTGAATCTTCGTGGACAATTTAAGAGAGACATCATGGGGTATATACGGGAAAAGCATCCGGAGCTTGTAGCCTTGTATGATGATATCTACAACAAAAAACGAAAAGATTACTGGCAGGTCTTGGAACAGGAAGTAGCTGCGTTTGCTCAAGCGGAAGGTTATCCTTATCGTATAAACGATTTACCATACGGGCGTTCTCAAAAAGGGAAACCTGTTATAGTAAACTATTTCTATCATGAAAAAATTAGGCTAAAAAAATAGGATTATTTGATTGATTTGATAATGACTTTTATCGCTGAAAATCAACCATATAAGAAAATAACGGTACAACTATCCGTTAAGGGAAAAGAGGAAGTGAAAAAGTTGCTTTGAGGGAGTAAAAGGATTAGAAAAGGCGTGTGTTTTGGGTGAAAGATTTAACTAAATCTTAACAGTTAATAAGTATTTTTATTATTTAGAGATAACGGTTCGGAATGAGGTCAAAATTGCAAAAGACTTGTCAAGGAATTGCTTACCACTGCTGAAAATCAATGCTATGTCCGATTCATGGAACAAGCGAGGTACAAAAGAGGCAATTATATTATGTCAAATGTATATTGCCCAATACATATAAACAAAAATGCCACCTTCAAATAACTCATAATTTGAAAGTGGCATTATTTTTATATCAAAGAAATTATGACGTGTTTAGTGAACGCTCATCTTAGAAAACACGTTAATAATTATCACTCCAGCTATGATTAGTACTAATCCGATTAGGGCGGGTAGATCTGGTGTTTGTTTGAAAGCTATCGCTCCTATGATTGCTATTAAAACAATACCAACCGCAGCCCAAATAGCGTAAGCTATTCCAACAGGGATAGTCTTCAAAGATAAGCTGAGTAAACAAAAAGCTGTTGCATATGCCAAAACAGTTACAATAGCAGGTACAGGCTTCGTGAATTGTTCTGATAATTTTAATGTAGTGGTGCCAAGTGCTTCGGCGAGGATGGCACAGATGAGAAATGTGTAACTTTTTATCATATCGAGATTCTATTATGATTTCATGGTGCAAAATTAGCCTAAATTTTTATCAACACCGAGAAAATATCATTCCAACAATGGTACTTTTCGATACAAAATACTCTTTTTGCGAGATTTGTTTTGTATATTTGCAAGCAAAATATTAATTATTTAAGATTCGAATGAAATATCAATTACGAAAAGGTGATACGGCATTTGCGATTGGACAAACAAATTTTAGTGAAAGCAAGGGAAGTCTTATAGATACAAATGGCTGTATAGCATTGTCGGTTATTTCTGGATATGCGATAGCTACTATCAATTTCAAAAAAAATATCCTTCGCAAGGGAGATTTTATTTTGCTATTTTACGACAGTAGTTTTTCAATAGATAAAATATCCGCTTCTTTTTTAGTCCAATATTTCTCATTATCATATCCATTATTAGAGGAAGTTATTTATAAACCCCTTTCCACACAATTCTGGGAGGCACTGTATTCTACACCAATATTACATCCATCTCATGACTTTGAGCATCTATTGAGCGGCTGGTGGCAACTTATGAAATGGACAATAACAAATGAAAGTCCGATGCAGAAAGAGCTTGTAGCGAATAGCGTCCGAAACTTGTATATTGTAATAGATTCTGCATTAAACCAAAGCGGCATGAGTGTGTTTCACAACAAATGCAGCCATTCAAGGATGCTTATAAATCGCTTTTTTAAACTACTTTCTATTCATTGTCACGAAACCCGCGATGTGAAATTCTATGCAGAGCAACTTTCCATAACGCCTACCTATCTTTACAAAATTGTTCGGAAATATATGTCTCAGTCACCGAAAGAATTAATAGACAAACAAGCCATTTCAGAAATCAAGAGTCTGTTAATAAACTCGGATATGCCTATAAAGTCTATCGCATCTACATTGCATTTTGAAGACGTTTCCTATTTGTGCCGTTATTTTCGTAGATTGACGGGAATACCTCCGTTAGAGTATCGTGAAAATAACAAGGAATGATATAACCTATAATAATGTTTTTACTGATATTGCCTTATTACATAGTAAATCCTCGCCCTCTATCAATCTTCCAGTCATACCGACCTTCCGCGACATCGCCAACCTCATTGAGTGTGTGGCGATGTTTTGTTTCGTCAAAAGGCTGTTGGCTTTCCGCATTATGACAGACCACGCACCTACCGCAACTATTATCATGGACTTATGAAGCGTCTCGACATACCTCGACTGACACGGACTGCGCCACAGCTTTGCAACACGCTGCATTGAAAGCAACTGTGACTACAAGACAGTAAGTGTATTGCTCGGTCATGCCAACATTAGAACAACCCTTAATCTCTATGTTCACCCGAATATGGGGCAGAAGAAAAAGTGCATCACCAGGATGTTCAAGTCTCTTGGGAAATAGGGAAGAAAAGTAGCATAGGCTATAAAAGGCAAAAGGATGAGGTGACTCCACATCACCCCATCCTCAGCTTACTTGTCTATGTATGATGCGACAAGATAAACAATCGAAATGCTTGTATAAAGGAAACACGGCAAAAAAATCCAAAGCAAAGCCTTTACCCAACCATTTGACAACCACACACCTTCATTCCTTGACATCATATTAGACATCTCATAGAAATGTCGAGTGAGGATTTCTTAGTTCTCCTTTCGGTGGTCTTCAAGAAGTTTGGACTCGTTTTCAATGAGTTTCTTCCTGTTGTTGATTGCCTGTTCCATGTCGGCATCATCAACTTTAGCCTTGAATTTTATATCTCTCACTTTTGCAATAAAGCTATCAATGGCTTTTGTAACAGCGTCCGCTTTATCGGTGACTTTATTCAAGTTTTCCTTGGCTTCCTGCAAAGAACCAGTTGCCGTTTCAAGACTTGATTTTGCCAAAGTCAAGCTATTGCCAGCATCCTTGTAGGCTTGAAGCTGTTGGTCAAACTTGTCCGAAGCCTTGTCCGTTTCGATATTCTTGTCAATCGTATTCTCGAAAGATCCGAAATCCATATCCGAGATTTTGCTTTTACCTATCGGCATAGTATCAATGTTGTTGGTTGAACATTCGGTTATCTGCCATATCCTTGCTTCTTGCGAGGTCTGCACATGCGATTAGCCATCATAGCGCAACGATGCGCCCATGACAGTTCATCCTCGTCCTTATCTCGTCCCCAACCTGAGGTAGCGCCACCTCCGCCACCGCCAGACTGGGCGGCAATGGTTGTGGCTGCATCAATGTATTCAGCAAAGAGAAGGATGGCGGTCTTTTGCACATCACCAATCTTGGCAAACACATTGTCGGCATCCAAAGCAATATTCTTGTCGATGACTTCCAGACAGTTCTGTGGAATGTCAACAGGATAATGATGAAACTCGTCCGTAGAAAAATCGAAGTGACGTATCTTTGGAGAGTTGTCCGCAGTAGGCATGGGTTTGGGTACAGTCATAATCTTTGGCTGTTGGGTATTCTTTGTTGGAGTTGAAACTGGTTTCTCCAATTCTTGATGATGCAGTTTTGCCCAAGTACCTTCAATCTTTGAGGGCATCAGACAACGACCTTTGCCAAGTTCCGAGGACTTATAAATGGAGTTACCACGCTTGATGGCATAGCCACGCACTTGTCCTTTGTTGTCGGATTGCAGTTTGACATCATATCCCGTTTGTGTGAGGCATTTTGTGTATAGTCCCCAATCAAAGTACGGCATCTTAGCCAAAACGGAAAGACAATCATTGGTTATCGCGTCCTTATTTTGGCGGCTTACCTCTTGTGCATCTTTCCATCCACGCTGTTGCCCAACCTTGGCGGCAGCAGCCATCGCTCTCTCGTAGATATAATGGGCATCATTCACGTTGCCCCTTATGTCTATGCGGTTCGCATCAATATGAAGGTGCATAATGCCACTCTTGCTGTCACGATGAAGCGCAACAACATATTGGCTGTCTTTGAGGTTGGTTGCCTTTGCACTCTTGCGCTTCGACTTGGCTGAAAGGTCAACCGCATCAAACTCACGGATAAAGTCATCCGCCAACCTCTGCCATTCCTCCATCGTCCAACCTTGCGTTTCCTCCGAGGTTGGGGAAACCTCAATGCGTATCATGTTACGTTTGAGCGGATGATAACGGTTCAATTTGTCCTCAAACTTCTTCTGCAAGGCAAGCATTCTTGCCCACATTGCCGTTGGGGAAATATCATCGGGCAAGAGATTGGTCTTTACAATCTCCGCCTTGTCCTTATCCACTGAGTAACGTATGGCATTTGCGCCATGACTTATTACCTTTGCTTTTGCTATCATATATGTTGTATGTTCTATTGTGTTAAGTATTTCTCTATCTCAATCATGCGGTTCAAGATCACCTCTGCGCTTGTTCTCCATCGTTTCATAAAGATTTCGCTACGTAGAATGTTCTCACGTTCCGTTAGCGGACGACCTTTGAGGAAGCCGAACAATTTCTGTATATCGCCCCTGGCATCCGATAGGCTGTTCAAAGCCTCCATTTCTTTGTCAGTCAAGCGTTGTTTGGGATATTTGCCCTCCAACCGCTTGCGTGCGTATGCGCTTGTGGTCAGTCCGCAAAGGGCTGCATATTCCGCTATCTCCTTATGAAGCTGTGGCGTAAGCCTTACTATCAGGCGGCTCGTGTATTTCGGTGCTTCCTTTTCTATATTTTTCTTATTCATACCAAGTATTGCTTCTATAAAAGTGTGCAACCCAATGCGAGCTTGCGAGCGTTCAAGAAGTCCATTGGCATACGGACAAACGAAGTGCGTTTGTATGACATTGGTATTTCTTGCATAGCACTGCTATCAGAGTTTACGCACAAGCACGCTACGCACTGCGGTTGCACATGTTCACAGACTTGTTGTATAACGGTTTTCAAATTACCCAAGCAACAGAAATTGTGGGGCATCCTCCACTTCCATCTGTTCCTTGAAGAATTGCCTTCTGGCTTCCGCCTCCAGTTCCATGTCAGAGACGCTTGGCTGTGGATCATCTTCCTTCTCGCCATTATCGCCATTTCCAGAAGTTAGGGAAGAAAAGGAACTGTTGGCAAGTTGTGTAGGAGAAGTACCGCCATTCTTGATGGGAGGATCTTCTTTGTTGGGGAAGGCGGTTGTGGAAGCAGAAGAACTTGACTTGTCATAGTTGCTTCTTTGGTTGATGGGGATATAGTACGGATTGACAAACTTCTTGCCATCAACAATCCAAGCTGAAATGCAGAGCAAAGTGTGAACACTTCCCCGTCTTGTCTGTATAGAAGAAAGAATGCCCAATTTGTTCATGTGGTCAAGCATCTTGGAGACGGTCTTTCGGTCACACTTCCATAGTTTGGATAGAGCCACCTCTGACATGTTCACTTCCCACAATTCTGTTGTAGATTCCCCAACCTCATTTGAGGTTTCTATCTGTCGTGTCACCATCTGAATGAGTTGATAAAGGCATGAAAGGCGATTGATGCCAGCCGTGCCACCCATCAGATAGTTCACTTGTTCGTTACTCAGGATAATGCTGTTGAAAATATTACTGTTCATCGTTGTTCTATTATTGTTATGTAAATCTTTTCTTGCTGTTATGCGGAAAACTCTCTGCCGTCAAAAGAGAAACTATCGCCTCATGCCGAAGCCTCTCTCTGGCATATAATACTCCTTGTCGTATGCGATATGGTCAAGCACACGTTGCAGTCGGTCAAGTTGGGGACTGTCAAGCACTTGTATGGCATTGATGGTAATTTTCTGTGATGCAATTCTTCGATGCTCACAGTTTCTTTCAGACATGGTTCCGTCACCGTCAGCATAGACCGAGTGAAGATAGTTATAGACTGCTTCCGTCTGTTCCTTGCTTGGGTAAGCAGCAGGAAAGCGGTCGGAAATGTAGTCTACCATATTGCTGACCGCATTAGCCAACAGAGGGTCACGTTTTTGCAGACTGTTTACAAGTTCATCTTTCGTCATGATGCTATGGTCTATTGTTCATTTCATTCAGACGGTTTGCAGCCTCCAGTCTTATCTCCTCCTCCGACATGGCTCTTGCGCCACGCACCCAGTCAAGCAAGGCTTTCTTCTCAAAGAAGATGAGCTTGCCAGCAGGCTTGAAGTACGGCAACTGGTTAAGATGCGTCATCTTGTAGAACGTACTCTTGGCAATGCCGAGAAAGGCGGAAGCCTCTTCAAGGTTCAATACTTCCTTTGTCATGTAGCAAAGGTTCTCCAACTTGTTCACTCTCGACTGAAGCTCCACTATCTTGCGTTCATGGTCGAGGTTCATCTTTAATGCGTTCTTTTCTGTCATAAATCTGATATTTTGTTTATTTCGTTATCGATTTCGGCTGCAAAGTATATTGTTGCCAATGATATTCAAGCAGCCGTTATGGCTTATTAAAAGTGTTGGTTTTCAATTCTTTGGCTCTATTTACCATGCTGCAATGTGGTAGATTGGTCGAACACTCACTCTTCGGGAATAAAGTGGAGAAGTTATAGTGGGCTATATCAGGGCAAGCCCTATCGTGCACGCCACACCTCTTTGCGTCCAGCCGCCAAGTCAGAATTTGTTTCTTCCCTTTTGTAGGAATGCAATACTTTTGTTCATCAGATACTCGTTGAGATCTTTGTATTCTTCATACTCATTTGAGGCATCAGTACACTTGTTTCCCAATGCTTTCATTATCTGCCAGGTGGCCATTCTGCCAGCTTTGTCATTATCCAAGTGGCAGCATATTTGAGAATACTTATTGAGCATGGAGAGAGCACTCGGGATGTTTACAATGGAGTTGAGTACCACCGCATCACATTCGCCATGTAGTATGAGATAGGAGAGATAATCCACGAATCCCTCGAATATGTGACAAGCGGTTTCGTGGTTCCTTATCGTAGTGATTGCTTTCGGAGCAATACATCCCTTGAAGTATGGATTCCGAAGTTCATAGCCACCAGCATCATTCTTGAAGCCAATAGCAAAATATCGCTTGCCAGCACTTTTGTAGTGTATTTCCACGCACTGCCTTTTGGCTGTAATAGAATCAACACCCCTTCCCGAGAGGTATTGTAGCAAAGCAGGATGAGCCAGTTCTTTTACCTCAATATCTTCAAACGAAGTGTCCTTTTGTGAGCAAGTAGAATGGATTGGTATTGTGGGTAGAATAATTGAATGCCCCATCATGTGCAATACTTCTGAAATGTTTTGCGTGTGGTATAGTTGCATCGCCAAATCAATGATGTTACCTCCTTTGCCCAGTGCAAAGTCATACCACACGTTTTTGGTTAAATCCACCTTAAATGATGCGGTTTTCTCCGTATGTAGTGGCGATAAGTACCACCACTTATTTCCTTTTCTGTTTATTGGTTCATATCCCTTGCTTGCAAGGAAGTTGGATATTTGGATTGCCTTTATTTCTTGTATAGTCATAATGTGAGTGATTTGTTGAAATGTTGAGTTGTTGAGAGAATGGGCTGGTGAAAAGAAAAATAGCTTTCTCTTTTGCCCAGTTACACCTCTTGTTGAGTGCTTGTTGAATTGTATTTGTTTGAGTACCAAAGATTAGTCTGTTGTTCTCAACAATTCAACAACTCAACAAAGGATTATAAACCTAAAGAGTCTATAAATTCCTTGGTCACCGTGTAGAAACGTCCCACTCTGCTAATTGAGGAAACACGCCCCGGCTTAGTGTAGTCACATTGATAGGCAAGATAGGTCAGTGCATTGTGAGCAGGGGTAAGTCGCCAGACATCTTTCACGACCTTTCGTATCTGCCATTGCTCCACCTTTACACCGTTCATGGTCAGTAACGGTATTAAGTCTTGAGGGATGAACGACAGCTTGTCAACGTGTTGCGTTTCCATAATGTCACGTATCAGCTCTACCATATCCAACTCCGTATGGTTGCGGTTGCACTGGATAATGCGGTCAAGAGCCTCTGTCCTGATAAGGGTAGGATGAAACCACATACGCCCCTCTTTGTTGGTGGAGAGTGTGCGGTGCTGGAGATAATAGAGGAATGCAGGTATCTGTTCCTTTAGCTTTTGCAGGAAATTGGTATCATCGCTTTCAAGTGGTCGGATTTTACGCACCCAATAGCGGTTTTCTCCCGGGTCAATGATAACAGGGTAAAGTTCGTTATTGGAACATAGTACGAACTTGGCAAAGAAGTTTACCTCCTGTCTGTCTTTACCCTTGGCCTCCACCTTGTAGGTTTGGGCTGTGCTTAGGTTCTTCAATCGCTCTGAATCTTCTCTACGACTCAACAGCACCTCGTCCACAACGATGAGTAGCTTGCCAGCCCAGTCAGCATTGAACTGGCTCCTGAAATCCTCGTTTGTATTAAAGGTGGCATTGTCCTGAAAGATACTTTTCAGAAAGTTCAGGAAAGTGGTCTTTCCTGTGTTTCGTTCCTCTGACACCAATAACAGGATGGGGAGTTTCTGAGTCGGCTGCATATAAAGCAACTGCATATAGTCCAACCCCAGTTCGTATTGCTCCTCAAAGATGTGGTGTAGCAGTTTTTCAATATCAGAGAAATTCCCTTCTGCCGGAACATGGTCAATTGGTTCATACAGATTATAGAAACCTGCAACATCCTTTTGGTAGTCTGTGTGACTTGGCACTGTGCAAAAACCATTATATTTATCAATAGTAGGGATATTGTGCTTACCATAATCTTGTCGGATAGTGCCAAAGCTCCATTGCAATCTGCGGGTAGTCATCGTTCCATCTGCCAAAGGCTGCTGCACTACCTTATATATAGTAGTGCCTACTCGAATGTATTGTTCTTCCATAATGCTTGCTTTTAGATTAAACATTTGGATTAGCGCTATTAGCAGTCTGTACTTTAGCTTTCAGAAGTGAGGAGATTTCCTTCTTCGAGTAAAGATTACGTCCTCCCAATTTGTGAACTACAATTCTTCCCTCCTTCTGCATACGCCACAAAGTGGTATAGGTTATGTGGAGTCGTTCACATACCTGATCGCGAGTAAAATACTCGTCACTCTCTTCTGGTGTCAAATCGGCCTGTGGCTTTTTCCCAACTAATTCTTCCACCAATTCAGAAACAACCTGTTTCAGGTCATCCTTCTGTAACATTATAAAATTGCCTTGCATATCATGTTGTTTTAATAATTACGCTGCGAAATTACGATGGAATAAAATGAAAGCACCTCGGTAAAAATCATGACGATTTCTGCCGAGGTGCTTTTAACGGAACAGCGTTTCTTTTTAACAAATCAAGCCTTTATGATGCAATCAATATACATCAGGGGAAAGTAAGGTGCGCAGTCTTATGCTTATCAACTTTGCCTGTTCTTTTCCTGTTTGAACAGTCTTTTCTGATAAACTCAAATTATAGTCGTTGCCACGTTCACTGACAATGGCATTATAAAGGGCTTCTCCCCAATCAAAGCCAGACTTAAATCCAAGGGATGGGAATTTTTCCAAGATGGCTGTATGGAAAGTACGATAGTTATAGGTATCATTAAGCAAGCTTCCATTGGTCAGCGCAGCAAAAATATAAGCAAGAATAGAATCCGTATCATTCGTTTCCATCCATTCGGTGAGTATTTTTTCTATCTCGTTGGTAAGAAGTTCTGCATGAGGTTGTATAAGCATTTCTTCAAGCAGGACACAGACTTGCTTACGTCCACGTCTGCCTTTACTCTCTTGTAATGCAGAATTAGCTACATCTTTGACTACACGATTGTTTGTTGCTTTCCATGTTCCTTTAGTGTAAGTTGCTTTATCCATACTGGTAAGCATCAAAGAGCGCATAATTTGTTCGCCAAAGTTTTTCTGCCAAAAAGAAGGCTTCTCTCCCATCATTGTTTTGGATAATAAATCAGCGGACTTCACGAAACCATTATCAAATATCATCCAATAGAACACACTGAACAAGAAAGGATTATTGTGCTGCAATTTATCTTTTGTTTCCTCTTTGTTAAATGTGGAGGCAAACAATTCAGTCAGTTTTTCGTGTGCCTGCTGACTAACATTAGAAAATTGAGCTTTGTTGTAGCTCTCAGTTCCTGGGCATAGGCTTAACAATAATTCGGAGATACCTTTTATACCATCAAGCGACAGCAGCTCTATCAAGTAGGAAAAACCTTTGAAGGCGAAGCTCATGTCACCATCGTATGCTTTTGTGAAGAGATTTGTGAACTCTTGATATTCTTTCGGGTGTTCGTAATGCCAACGGCGCAAACGCAATAGATTCAGTTCTCGGTCTGATGCCTCTTGAGTTTCCTGCTCTTTATCCTGCAAGTGGAATTTAACCCCATCTTTGATATATTGCGCATCCGTAGATTGCTCAAATTTAGTCATGGCACTCTCTATTTCCTTAAACCCATTATCCAATTCCAAATAGCAATGCATACAACAAGCAGCCACATCACCTTCTTCTGCGGCTTTAGAGAAGGTGTTTATTATGTTCTCAACAGGCATATTCTTTGCTGTCATTGCCTCTAAAAGCATATTTTGAAGCGAGTCAGTATCATCGCATTCTGCCACATTGGTTCCATCTTGTGATAGAATGTCCAATGTGGAATGAATCTTACTTTTGAACTCTGCATAGATTTCTTGGTTCGCCTCAAACCATTCCTTCATCTTATTGCCCATAAGTGTTAGTTTAGCTAATATGGTTAATCTTTAAGACAAGCCAGCGGAATGACTTTCACGCCCTCCTGACGAGTGTATGCCATGCTTCCACCAGTCATCACTATCAGCAAATCCGGTTCCCGAATGGGCATCTGTTTCTCTGTTTTGTTATGTTCCTGTATAAGCCTTTTGAGTTCAAGCAGATGTTTGGCTCCATCGTCAATCTCACGACTGCCAAGTTTGCACTCTATCAAGGCATACCGTCCATCTTCCAGATGCAGCACTATATCCGCTTCCAAATCATATCGGTCATGATAATAAGATACGTGACTGTTCAAGTCTATAGTATATGCCTTTAGGTCACGAATACACATCTGTTCAAAGATAAATCCAAACGTCTTGAGCTGCATGGTCAACGCTTCAGGAGACAACCCCAAAAGAGCAATCGGAATGGAAGGGTCGCAGAAACATCGTTTCACACCACTCCTGATAGCAGTTTTACTTCTAATGGCAGGACACCATGCACTGACGTTTTGAATGACAAACAGCTTTTCCAAAGCAGAAACATAGTCATCAAACGTATCTACATGACAGCTCACTTCACCAGATGAGGTCACATCATCCAAAAGCGACTTCTTCTTGACCAGAGTCGAAACATTTCTGGCATACGCCCGAAGTATCATACTGGTCAGTCTGGCATCTCTTTTCTTGCCATCAATGCTAGAAATGTCGTTGGAGCAAATTGTTTGAACATAGTTCTTTGCAACGAGTAGTTGAGCCTTTGGGGTACGAGCCAACAAAGAAGCTGGCCATCCGCCTCGGGAGGCTGCAAAGATTAATTCCTCAACGGTCATCTTAGACATCTTACCGTCAATATCATAATCTGGATTGTTGAAAAGTTCTTTCAACGAAACTTCACCTGTAGATTCTTGTGATTCCCACAAACTCATAGGCAGCATACGCAGTCTGGCAATACGACCAACCCCAGAATGGTGTATTTGGGATTTGTCAACGGCATTGGAACCTGTAAGTATAAATTGTCCGGGGATTTGACGATCATCAACAACAGTTCGTACAGCATCCCACAACATTGGAGCATCTTGCCACTCATCAATAAGGCGAGGCGTAGCTCCATTTAACAGAATGGACGGCTTAGTTTTAGCGGTGACCAAATACTCCTCACGCAAACTAGGATCTTGCATTCTCAAAATGCTGTTTGCAAGTTGAGACGCAGTTGTGGTTTTGCCACACCATTTTGGTCCTTCTATCAATACAGCCCCAAATGCATCCAGCAAGTCTTGCAACAGGGCATCGGCAGTTCTTTTATAGTAACTCATATAATATGCTTTTTCAATTGCAAAGATACATATTTTCTGCGAATTGCAAGGTTGATTCGGCATTTTTGTGGCATTTTAATCCACTTTTTTGCGGTATTTTATTCGGTATTTTTGTGGCATTTTAATCCACTTTTTTGCGGTATTTCACTTGGCATTCTTGCGGTGAGCAACTATAATTAGTCTGATAAGTTAGCCATCAACTCCGTCCGTTCCTCCTCGCTCAAGCCTTTCAGCATCTCAAGCAGGGCTTTCTTATCTACCACAGGAGTACTTTCTTTCGACTTCTCATTAAGTAGATAATGGTTATACTCCAGCATCTTTGCAAGCGGATAGGCACCGATATAATTGGAAGTAATGTCACCGCCGCCACTATGCCCCATGCTGTCGCTTATATATTTATAAGGTACGACACCAGAGTTATTGAGGTTGGTAGCGAAGCTGTGCCTTGCCCAAGTGGGTGATGGCACCTGTTCCATATCCAATAGTTTGGCAACTTTTGCCATGTGCTCACGTATATATCTGTTGTAGCGTTGGATAACCCATATCTCTTGTTCTGGTGTGATTAGCTCACTCATGATGGGGAACACCCTCCGCCCAAGTTTTGGAACATTGCCATACCGGTTGAGTATCTCTTGAATCTCGGAAGTGACAGGAAATATCACTTCGCTGGCACTCTCGTTCCGCTCACGAGTTTTGTGGCGAAGGAAACGAAGCTGCTTGCCATGAGTGGCATAGTATAGTTCATCATAAGTCAGTCGGAGTGTATCAGCAAGATTCTGCCCATCGCCCAGATACATAAAAAGGAATAGTCCAAGGTCGCGAAATATGGCATACTTCTCTCTGCCGAGGAACAGTTCGTTTCCATCTTTGTCTTTTGCCTCGTCAGCTTTCCAAAAGTCATAGAGCTTCCGCATGGTAGCCACGTCAAGAAACTCATGCTTACGGCTCTGCGCTTTGTTGTAGCCCGTATCCTTAAACATTTCTTTGGTATCACCTTTCATCAGTCCGTTAGCTATGCACATATTGATTATAGTCCTTAGACTGCGAAGTGCGATAGCAATAGTGGTGGTGCTCAATTCATTCTTCTTCATGATTTTTACCCATTTCAAGATAAAGTCACGGTTAATATCTGCAAACGATACATCCGTTCCCAAATCTTTCACAAAGCGATTGCGTACATCCTTACTACAACGAGCGGAACCAGCCTTGCCTTCATTGGTCTTAGATTGAATGTACGAATCCCAAACTGTGATGATGGTGCTGTCATCGTCTTTCTTGCCTTGGAACCTGTCTTGCAACTTGCGAAGAGAGAAATTGTTTTCCGAGATAAGTTGGTTAACCATCAGTTCCACTCTGTCCATCAGATTCTTCATGTCGTTACGCTCCGCTAATTGGATGCGCCGACCGCTTTTCTCATAATCGCAAAGAACCAACCATTCTTCCATAGTGTATGATTTTCCTAAACGCAGGAAAATCTTTTGTCCGCCATGACACACACGCACAGCTACTGGAAGCGGTTGCGAATAGTCGCCCGCTTTTCGTATGTCAAGAGTCAGCGAACCATATACATTGCCATTCGCAGCCGTGAATTTCGCAAGGCATTTTTCTCCTCTTGATGTGGTTTTTGCATCCTCTTTTGTAGTTTTAGTAACCTTATTCATCTTTCCATTCTCCATAATACCTTCATTTACAAGTGAAATCGTGTTCATTTGGTGACCTTCAGGTGACCTTTTCGCATGAAAACTGGTGCAAATATAGTGATTTTCCTGCAAACTGCAAAATTCATTAGTCACTGATTATCAGCGCAATAGTACCTCATGTAATTACATGAAATACCCCACAAAAAGACTCATAATCTGGAGGTCCCTGGTTCAAGCCCAGGCTGGTCCACTGAAAAATTCCTGCAAGTGCTTCACTTGCAGGAATTTTTCCTTTTTATAGCCATCCTCCAACTAGAATAAAAGATAACTAATTGTTCCCAAACAGGTAAAAACAACAGCAACGGACAAAGCAGAAATGGCGAAGAATAAGCAATAGGGGAATAACACCTATAATATTAAGCTATAGAGTACCCAATATTAAATAATTCCAAAATGTTTCAGCGCTTTACAAAGCCCGTCATTCTCCACCGTATCAGTAACAAAATTGGCTGAAGCCTTGACTATCTCCGATGCATTTCCCATAGCCACTCCGATTCCGGCAACTTTCAACATAGGAATATCATTACCACCATCGCCGCAAGCCATTATTTCCGTCATTCCGATCCCATAATAATCAGCAAATACCGAAAGGCCGGTTGCTTTACTTATTCCTGCCACATTTACGTCAGCAAATAAAGGATGCCAGCGCGACAAGGAAAGATTAGGCAGAAACGACATCACTTTTTGTTCCATCTCATCATCGATATAAAAACAAAGTTGACAACACTCTTTCTTTTCAAACAGGTTTTCAATGTCTACAACGGTCGGGATAGGGTGTTCCACGATTTTAGCAATCTGTTCGACAGTCGGAGTCAGACGATTAACAAACACACCTTCATCCAATTCAATAGCGACTGCAAAATCAAAGGTCTTTGCTATTTCCATGGCTTTCTTAAAATCATCTTTCGGAATAAGGTGCTTTCTTATCACGGTGCCATCCCGCAAAACACAGTCGGCACCATTCAATGCAATAATTCCGTCATACGGAACATCAGCTATTTCATGGAGGTCGCCTGCCGCTCTACCGGTAGCAATGACTATTCGAATTCCACCGTCATGAATCTTCCTAAGGGCATCAACAGAGGATGGCAACACTTTATGAGTTTCAAAACTTACCAATGTTCCATCCACATCGAGCATGATCGCTTTTATCATAACATTTATATCTTTATTCATTCTTCGACAATTTAGAGAAGCAAATCGACTATCCTTGACTGATAAGTCAGAGCAGTCAATTAAACAGTGACAAAGTTACTGAAAAAATTCCCATAACAAATACAAACCTCCAACACATAAAATAAAAAAGGCAAAAGGAAACGAGATCCTTTTGCCCTATACCTATTGATACCAACTGAAAATTGATAGTAAACGTTTAGCGGAAGTCCTTTAATTCTTCCTGCAATTTCTGACGGGTAAAGAATATGCGGCTCTTTACAGTACCTAACGGAAGATTCAGCTTTTCTGCAATCTCACGGTACTTGAATCCTGAAACATGCATAGCAAACGGAACTCTGTATTCTTTCGGCAGAGCATTGACTACGCGATGCATTTCTTTTAAATCGTAAGCTCTTTCCGTACTTTCAAAACCTGAATCTTGTGGCAGGTTAAGGTGATAGAGGTTTTCAGTCTGATCGACAAATGTCTGATCGCGCACTATTTTGCGGTAATTATTAATAAAGATGTTCCGCATTATAGTATACATCCATCCTTTGAAATTTGTGTCGGGGGTATATTTATCTTCGTTATCCAATGCTTTTAATGAGGTTTCCTGTAACAAATCGTTTGCTTCTTCACGATCGGTTGTCAGTTTATATGCAAAACGGAGTAATTCATCCTGTACTCCTATCAGATCTTTCCTGAAGCTTAAACTTTTCATATACGTTATTTTTAAATTGTGAGTATTCGTTATCATCATTTCGATGTTGCAAGTTTACGGGTTTTCAACAAATGTGGCAGGTGAAGAACAGACATTGTTTAGGGGAAAATCTATCCACTGATAGAATTTAGGTCATTTTTGATAGTATTCAGGTGGTTTTGAGACTGTCTTTATAGCGAAAATCCCATTTTGAAGTCACACCTGACTCAAAATGGGATAACACAAACAAAACAAACAATATTAGCGATTTTCACAAACAGCTGTCTTTTTCATCTTTAAAAATTCATAAGACTTAATTTAGAATCTGTTACTAAAACATTCTAATTATGGGAACAAAAGTATTATTTTCCGGCAAAAAGGAACGTAGAAATTAAGAATAGTTATAAATAATAGTTGTTTTATGTATAAAAAATTGTGCCTGACTATAAAGAATTGTATTTAATATTTGCTGCCAAAAGAGGCATAAATGCTTCATTTGACGATATTTTATAATATCAGTATTCCAAAGCGATGTAAATTCTCCTACTTCTTTTTTTCACTAAGAATTAATTTCTATATTTGGAGAATATACAACCAAATTCAGATTTACTATCTATGACTGATACCATCTCTTACCAATATGCAGCTCCTTCCGCACTGCAACGGTCAGCCGATCAGGACGAACTGTTTCTTGCCAAATACAGCGAAATAGAAAAGAAAGAAACACCCTGTTTCTTTTGGGGAAAGTTGACGCAACCCTACATGACAGCACGCTGCCTCATCGCATTATCCAATGTTGTGCAGTCCAGTTTTAATCTGACACCGTCACAGCTTTCCATGCTGAAAGATCCGATTGTAACCGCAGGAAATGACCGCCTGCGTTTTGAAGGATTCTCTAATTGTGCAGGTGTATATGCCAGAGTCGACGTGCTTCCTGACGGACACGACGGAGAATTTCTGGAAAACGGGACAACAAACGTAGATTTTAATCCCGGAATGATTTCTGCCTTAGGAGGAATAGGCAGACAGGAGAATATGGTAATGTCGGTCGGTCCCAAAGAGGTGGGACTTTATCATAAAGGTGAGAAAGTGATAGAACGAAAAGTACCTCTTCCCGTGAAATGGATAAAAGGGCTGACTACAGTACAGATTTATCAATCCGTTGCGGAACAGCTCTACTCCTTCAATCGCATACAAACCTTGCAACTCTTCCAGACTCTTCCGAAAAGTAGTGTGAAATGCGACTATTATTTAGTGATGCGCGGTCAAAAACCCGCCTTTTCACCGGTGAAAAGCATGAATGCCGTCTGCATTGGAGGACTTCATCGCTTACGTCTGCTCGAGCCCTTGCTTCCATTTGCCGATGAGCTGAAAGTCTTTGCGCATCCCACCATGCAATCTACCATTTGGCAACTTTATTTCGGTCCGGTACGCTTCAGCCTTTCTCTTTCCCGCGAATGTTGGAGAGGATTTTCCGGAGAAGGCGCCGCACTGGAATCTCTGCTCGAAGATGTCCCCGAAAGATGGATAGAGGCAATGGACAAATACAGTTATGCCAACCAACAGTTCAACCCCACTCTTTTTGCCATAGAGGAACATATTGACCTGGATAAGGTAGATTCTCTCGCGGCACGGCTGGCAGCCATGGGGTTATTGGGATTCGATTTGGATGAAAACAGCTTCTTCTACCGTCGCCTGCCTTTCAAAACCGAACGTATTTTAAGTCTCAATCCTCGAATGATAGCTGCAGAAAAACTATTGGAAGAAGAAAAAGTAGAAATCATATCGAATGACGAGAAACGGACAGAAGCACGCGTGGCAGGAAGTGGAGGTGTCAGGCATACGGTCATTCTCGACAGAGAGAGTGAGAAGGAGCGTTGCACTTGCACCTGGTTCAGCAGCAATCAGGGAGAACGGGGGGCTTGCAAACATATTCTAGCAGTAAAGAAACTAGTACAATGGAAGAACTAAAAAAAGAACTGGAGAAATTATCCAAGGCTTATGTGGATACTCCGGAGAATGAAGAGAAGATATTAATCCCTTTTGTCAAGAGATTACTGGAGTTACCAATGAAAGAAAGACGGAAGCTGCTGCCGGTTATCCGGGATTTACAATGGATAAAAAGTAAGTTTGCCGGTTTCAGTAGTGAGACAACCTGCAGTGCGGCACGGGCACATTTTCTATCTGCTGTCCAGTTTGTCTGCGCCAACAAACGGGAGATGGATATGGCATATCATGTAAAGTTTGATATGCTTTGCAAACTACTCCCGCTCTACTACCCCACCTGGCTGACTGATTTTATCAATGATGACAAAACTTGGTTTAATTTCGATCTCAATTACGAACAGCTGATGCAGCTCATGGATATGGGATACCTCAAAGAAATCGCTCCAAGCCGCATTGCACATGTACTCCCCTGGATTACCCGTATCAGAAATAAAGAACCTAAAGGAAACGATACTTTCAACAGTGAGTTATTACTCAAGCGGGACATCACCCTGAAAGAACATATCTGGACGATTTTCGAATACGAATCGTCCATCGGCTATCAAGATGATTGCGCCAAAGAGGCTTATAAAAAAGGAGTTACCGCACGGGATGAAAGTATCAGTGCCGCTCTCTACCGCTTTTCGCTGGACGGCCATCTGGATAGAGAACGCCTATTAAAAGCCACACTCGCCACCTTCCACCGGAGTTTCAAAAAAGATATGGCAGGATGGTTTGCCGGATTCTTCGAAACTCTGCAACCAACTACCGGAGAACTGTTATCCTTGCAAGAAGAGATGATGCAAATATTCACCTCTTCCTATACCAAACCGGTGAACGTGATGTTGCAACAGTTGAAAAATATTGCATCCGAAGAAGGATTCCGTTATCAGGAATTCATCGAACGTGCAACCACCCTTTTCTTCTCCAGCCCCAAAAACTCGCTGCTTACCATTTACGCCCTCTTTGAAAAGATCGTCGCACAACATCCCGAGATGAAAGAGCCCTGCTGCATCACTCTCTGCCAACTCTTCTTGAAGAAAGACGAAAGCCTTCAAAAGAAAGCCGCTAATTTTATATCAAAGTATGGAGACGCCTCTTCATCCAATCTCCAGGAAACACTGCAATCTTATCAACCGGAGATGTTTCAAAGCGTGCATGCGATACTCTCATCTTTCAAACCGCAGCCTGCGGAAGATACCCTTGAACCCGATGCAAGTGTAGGAGAAACGGTACGCATCTGCAGGGAAGACAACTTTATCCCCTTCCCCGCCAACAAAGAAGATTTCCTGTTCCAGCTTAGTCGTTTGTTCGATATGGAGGAAAGTTGGGAGATAGAAACAACCATCGCCGCCATCATTGCTTTCCATCCCCAATTGGACAAAGAAGATCTCAACCGGATGGAACCTGTTTTCCAACGGGCTGCCACTATCGTTGCCAATAGCTGGGAGCCATACGAAGATCTTCTCGCTACCTTCCTACTGGAATATCAACGCTTATGGGCACAGAAAGATACCTCCAACACAGGATTTTTGAGAAATATGTTCACCCGACTGGAAGAAAGGCTGAAAGGAATAGATGAAAACAGAGGAGCTTACGACGAGCGCTCTTTCAAACGACTTGTCGACTGGAAACCCGGCTACAGCAACGCAACCTGTTTCACACCCATCAAACATTTATGGCTAAATGTGATCCGTAAAATAAAAGGAGGCAATGCCTTCCCCCTACTTTCTACTCCCACCCATACCCCGGCATACGTACAGGCTACCGAACTGGTACGCCGGCTTGCCGTATATCAGAAAGCAGAAACGAAACCCTGTCCATGGGATTTCCAGCTAGCTATTGCCCGATGTGCTATGGAAGACAAAGAAGAAGCCATCGCCACCGCCCGGCAACTGTTGCAAGATGAATACCTGCATCTCTTTCTGTTCCTGTTGGATGAAAACACGCTACCCGAACCGCCCTACAATCATCCAACCGCCTGGATGGCCGCCGGACTGGTAAAAGCACCGGAGACGGAATTCGAAGCATTCAAATCTTTCGCCTGTAACACATTACCACACAACTATCTGACAGGAGACTACGAGTGGAAAGAGGTGAAACCCAAAGAGAAATCATACGAAACTGACAGGCGTCTGCTCCAACTCGAGTTCTACAAATGGCATACATATACTGAATACAACAGCCACCAGTTATGGCAGGAACATCTGATTATCAACAGTAAATATAACATGGATGATTCCCGTTACATGGAACCTCTGCTATGCTGTTTCCCCAACCGCCCGGAACCATTGATAGCCCAAATTATCACTTGCTACATGACTTTCGGCACTCCGCAGGAAGACAGCAAACGCACCCTCGCCTGTGCCTTGCGCATGCTGTTGTCTTTCCACTGCCCGCTCAAAGAGATGAGTTTGCTCCTACTAAGTGGTTCGCTGCTTTTTGTAGACAAAACAGTCCGTTCCTATGCAGCCGAATTATGGGTAGAAGGAGTATCCACAGGAAGAATAAACAATCACCGGATAGGAGAAATCCTGGCCCGCCTCATCCAGATGGAACTTGCTCCGCTAAAACGCTTCACCACCCAAGTGTACGAAAGCATGTACAAACGAAGTACTTTCCACAACCAGCAACTGGAAGCACTGCTCACAGAATTTATAGGCGGATTGCCCGACAAACCCGTTACCGGACTCAAACAACTGCTCGAACTTTATCTGGAGCTATTGACCATCAACCACAGCAAGGTTGCAGACGAACAACTCCTGCAACGCCTGCAAGAATGGGGCACAAACAGCAACCTGAAAAAAGTGACGACTTCACTCAACAACCTATAACAAATTCATGATTATGACCATAGAAGAACGCCTCAACGAGATAGTAGAAAAAGGACAAGGCGATGCCATCATCCCTTTTCTGCAAGGATTAACGCAGGAAGAACGAAAAACACTTGTTCCCTGCCTTAACAAATTGGAAGAGCACTACAATAAGTTCGTACAACTTAACGAGAACACATACGGTACACGCGGAACTCCCGAACAGCATCGTATCATCAATCTTACCGCCCTCGTCATCTATTCGCTAAAAGAATTCCGCAAACACGAATGGGGAATCTATACGGAACAGCTGAACGAATTGATTCCGTGGTGTATTCCTTCCTGGCTCGACAGTTTCTTCAAAGAGGGTGAAAGCAGGGAATTTGGCGGTTTCTATGGAATGAATTACGAAACTCTGATGGATTGGATAGAACAGGGAGTACTCACCCTAACACCCTCTCCGCAAACCATCGCCGGTTATCTGGTGAACTACATGAACAATACCGATTTCCTGCAAAAGCGGGCAATCACACTCAAAGAACATATCTGGTATCTGTTCCAATACGATTGCGGACAAAACTGGACGGATAATCGTACAGGCGGACAGCCTTATTTCTCTTTCAGATACTTCGTAGAACACGGTCAACTAGATCGTATGCGTGTATTAAAAGAATCTCTGCTTGCCGTCAACCGGAATCTGAACAAAAACCTAAGCAGTTGGTTTGCAGGCATGTTTACAGCACTTAACCCCAGCACAGAAGAACAACTGACACTACAACCGGAAATATTTGCCGTTCTGTCCGCCCCTCACAGCCGTCCGGTAAATATCATACTCGGACTGCTGAAGAACTTATGCACTCACCCACAATTCCAGGCTGAAGAGTTTCTAAGTCAGACTTCCGTGCTTTTTGCTTCGGACGTGAAAGCGATTCACCAAAACACACTGGCAGTACTCCATAAGCTGGCAAAAGAAAGAAAAGAACATCGCGACACTATCTGTTGTGCAGCCGCACAAGGACTGATGAGCCGGGAAGAATCCACCCAAAGTAAGATAGTCAAACTGATTCAGACGTATGGAGAGACGGCATCTACCACATTAAAAGAGATACTTTCCATATATACGGAAACCATGTTGGCTAATACTAAAAAGGAGCTGAAAGCGTATTTGGAGAATAACGAGCCGGAAGATTCCGCCTCTTTCACGTATGAGCCAATACTCCCTATCATCCGTGAAGACAACCGGATACAGGAAATCACTTCCACTGAAGACCTGATATTTCTAGCCAGCCAAGTGCTCGACGTGAACGAGATCTATCACTTCGACCTGTTACTCGGAGCCTTAGTGGAATGGGACCGGCAACAGGAAGTAAAACAAATCTCTCAATGGACCCCTATTCTCCAGCGTGCCTACAAATTGCTGATGAGCGGAGGAAGTTCTCGAAACGGTATATTAGACCAGTTAATGGCCACCTTCCTCCTTGACTATGCCAAACTGCTGATTAAACGTTTCCCGGAAGAAGCCCAAGAGCTAAGCGACTTACATCAGAAAATGGTACAAAAAGACGAACTTCAAAAAGGCAAATGGGGGTATCGTAATCTGCAAAAACTCACCATTCGTGAAAAGACGAACAAAAAAATAAAGTTCCCCGTTCATAAGCAACTGTTATGCCGGACATTAGACCTTCTGGAAAGCAAAGAGAAACCTTTGCCCCTATTGTCCACTCCCACTCATACACCGATGTTTATCGCTCCGGAAACCCTGATAGAAAGGTTAAAACAATATCAGCAGGCAAATGCCGAACCGGACGATATGGATATGCAAACAGCACTTTCACGAGTGGCACTGGAAAGTTCGTCGCAAGAGCTTCCTCTGCTCCTCCGAAGTTTGAAAGGAGAATACCGGCACCTGCTCACTTTTTTGCTGGGAGAAAAAGACGTACTCCCCCAAGCACCTTTCAATCATCCTTCCTGGTGGATGATGGCAGGATTAATGAAATCACCGGAAACAATCTATGCTGAATTTAAAGATTTCTCCTATAATAAAAGTCCACGTGAATTTCTGACCGGAAACTTTAAATGGAGAACCTATCAGTATACTGACTCGTACACGGATTATAACAAAAAAACGGTAGAATGGATTTGTTCAACTCTTACTTTCGATATTCCGGAAAGCGAGAACTCTCATGTCATCAATAAAGACAAATATAATGAAAGAGTCAGTTACTATTCATACGATCCGCATCCGTTACTGGTTGAAATGTACCCACAGATAGAACGTTTTGACGACATACAGAACGACTTACCACGTTTGGCATGGTTAACTCCCAATATACCGGAGCCACTATTGGTATGGTGCATCCGCAGCGCCATATACGACCCGACGTTAAATGAGGTAAGGGAAGCAGGTATCACCCAAGCTGCCATTGAAGCGCTTCATCAGTTAAGGCATACATGGCACGAAGTGTCTTATCTACTGGAAGCCACTTGCATGCTGGTAGCCGATAAAACTTCCCGTTCCTATGCTGCCGAAATCTGGATAGAGCGTGTAGGTCAAGGCTGCATAGACAGTGGACGCATAGGCAGCATCTTAAGTTCGCATCAACATACCGGCTGGGGACCGCTGAAAAGACTCACTGATCTGATACAGCAACAAATGATAAACGTCAGTCCGCTGCATAACCGGGAATTGGAGAAACTAATCGTGGCAATGTTGGCCGGACTTCCAGAAAAGCCTGTCAAAGACTTAAAGAAATTACTGGAAATATATGCGGAGCTGTTATCCATCAACCATAGCAAAGCCGAAGACGAACATGTTTTGCACCTGCTTGACGCATGGAAAGGAGTGGCCAATCTGAAGAAAGCAGCAGCTAATATCCAACGGTAAGAGAGGTAGCTTATTGGAGCTAAAGCCAAAAAGAAGTATCTTTGGCACACTAAATACAAAAGGTTGAATGATTATTCTAAAATATAGTTTAGCTATTTTCTGTTTACTGCTGACAGGATGCTCCTTCTTTTCCAGTCATAAGGAAAAGGAGAGCACTCCCCTCATGGAATACGAACAAACGACGGAGGATATACAACCACGCGAAGAATGTTCCACCGTTTCACCACCGGAGCGAAGCGAAATGGCTCTCTACATGGACTCATTAGGACTCGTCAATATAGCTGACCTGGATAGCAGTCTCGTTGTAAAACTGATGTATACACAGGCTGATAATTTCACAGGCGAAGTGCTTTACGACAACTTAACGGAAGCCTACCTGCATCCGGATGCGGCATACGCTCTGATAGAAGCACAAAAAGCCTTAAAGAGACTACACCCGTCTTATAGTCTTATCATTTACGATGCGGCACGTCCCATGTCGGTACAGAAAAAGATGTGGAACGTAGTGGAAGGAACGTCCAAATATAAATATGTCTCCAACCCCAACCGTGGAGGCGGGTTACACAACTACGGACTGGCAGTAGACATCAGCATCCAAGACTCTCTGGGACAACCCCTGCCGATGGGAACCAAAGTAGACCACTTAGGCATGGAAGCACACATCACAGACGAGATCGGATTGGTACATAATGGAAAAATGAGTGAAACAGAGCGTCAGAACCGGTTACTGCTACGAAAAGTGATGAAAGAGGCCGGATTCCGTGCATTACCCAGCGAATGGTGGCATTTCAATTTTTGCAGCCGGGACGTAGCCAAACAGAAGTATAAGTTAATACCATAACCGACACTCAACAACCCCATAATCAGAGCTCGACGATTCATTGTAATATCCTATAACACAATAACACCATGATGCAAATCTCTCCTGAAACCCAACTTTTTATTCGCGAACATTCATCGGACGATGTACGTGTGCTGGCTTTACAAGCTAAAAAGTACCCGGATATAGATATGCCAACTGCCATCACCCAAATTGCAGGAAGGAAGGTAGCAGCCGAAAAGATTCCCTCATGGTGGGAGATCGAAAAGATATGGTATCCGAAACATCTGTCGCTGGAACAATGCTCTTCAGAAATCACCGCCCGCTACAAAGCACGTCTTTTGCAGGGAGATTCTCTGACCGACCTCACCGGCGGATTCGGCATTGACTGTTCTTTTCTTGCCACCGGATTCAAATCCACCACTTACGTAGAACGTCAGGAGGAACTCTGCGAAATAGCAGCACATAACTTTCCCGTACTGAATCTAAACCATATAAACATAAAAAACGAAGATGGAGTAACCTACCTGCAAGCAATGTCCCCCGTAGACTGCCTTTTCCTCGACCCCGCGCGTCGCAATGAGCACGGCGGAAAAACGGTTGCCATCTCCGACTGCGAACCAAACGTAGCCGAACTGGAAGAGCTTTTACTTCAAAAAGCCAACCGGGTAATGATAAAACTCTCCCCCATGCTCGATCTTTCATTGGCACTGAAGGAGTTGAAACAGACACAGGAAGTTCACATTCTGTCTGTCAACAACGAATGTAAGGAACTACTTATCCTACTCGGACAAACATCACCGACAGAAATCTCCAGTCATTGCGTGAACCTCTCCACGAAAGGGACTCAAGAAGAACAACACTTTGTATTCACCCGCGAACAGGAGCAATGCAGTGAATGTACATATACGGATTCTTTAGAAACCTATCTTTACGAACCGAATGCCTCCCTTCTGAAAGCCGGTGCTTTCCGTAGCATTGCAGCAGCTTACCCTGTCCGCAAACTGCATCCCAATAGCCATCTTTATACTTCCGATACTTTCATTGAAAACTTCCCCGGAAGAATATTCCGTATTGTCAACCAGTGCAGTTTCAATAAAAAAGAAGTAAAGGAGAATCTGGCAGACCTGAAAAAAGCAAATGTAACTGTCCGTAACTTCCCCGCCACAGTAGCCGAACTCCGCAAACGAATCCATTTGGCTGAAGGAGGAGATACCTACTTATTTGCCAGTACATTAAATAATGGGCAAAAAGTTCTGATTCGCTGTGAGAAAGTCTGAACTATTTTCTATTTTTGCAAAAAAGAAACACAATCTAAACTAATCCAGATGAATCAAACACTCATAAAAGCCATTCTATTACTAATCGCATTCACCTTGTCCTGTCACACTCCACTTTTCTCACAGAGAGATTTTGAGCGACACGAGTTCTCTTTTCACGCGGGCTACGGTGTTATGTTCCATCACCCTCCTACACTCACGTTAAGTACCCATAGTTACCAACGTACACTCGCACAAGGCGTAAGCTGGGATGGACAATATAATTTCCGCCCTCTCAAACGTTTTGTCTTTGGAGGAATCTACTCCGGATTTTCTTCCAAAGGAAGTCATCCGGAAGGGAAGGACCATTTATGGGTTCATTTCATTGGTACTCAAATCGGAATGTGTAATGCTAACACCAAACATTGGCAAATCCGTGTAACAACTGGTCCCGGTGGAGTCATTCTACGGAACAACAGTGAGGTGTTCGGCAAAACACGGAAAGTGAAAGCCTTCACTATTGGTCTCCTGACCAATGCCAATCTTACCTATAAGCTGAATCCCAATCTGGGAGTCAGTTTAGGAGTACAATATATGTATAGCGAACTGCTTAGAATGAGAACCCACTATCACGGAGAAAGGGTTATTGTAAAACTCGATGGCAATGATGATACCAACCTCACACGAATAAATTTCACTACGGGATTATCCTATTACTTCTAACATTCACTAAAAAAAGCACTATGAAGAAATATATACTCATTCTTTTTTCCATCATCAGCTTTTGGAGCTGTACGGAAGATGAATCGATTGACATCACAGTTTTACCTTCTGCCACCACTACAGGTGCCAACACCTTTGGCTGTCTGATGGACGGATGGATTTATGTGGGAGGACGATACCTGAATTGGGGGCACTCGTATGTCTGGACGTATGATTCATTCCACTACTATCCGGAGGAGGACAAACTATCCGTCAATGTTTCCGTCAAACCTGACATCAACATACACTTCATCATTTTATCTCCCCAGGAAGGCAAAGAAGCAACTCTCACCGATATACGGTTCAGAGGAGAAGAACTGGAAGACGGAACAGCTTTTATAAGCCATTTCGACCCAGAATTGAATATTATCAGTGCAACCTTCGGCAACGGCAAACGTCTGACTAACGGACGTTTTGATATTCATTATACAACACAACAGCAATAATGGCGGCGACAGTAATAACTATTCAGATTTACTTTCTTCCCCCGCCTTATTGGAAGGATTGTTACTTTTCTGATACTCTTTGGGAGTGGTTGTCTCATTTCCATCCCGTACAGCCATATAGTGCGGCGACATAATTTCAATGCCGGCTTCATTAAATTTATCCTGAATATTCTGATGCAAATCCGAATAAATCTGTGCCATTTTATCTGCCTGTTTGATATAAGCATTAATTTGATAGACCGGATACCAGTCGCTCAAAGAAGTCTCTAACACAAACGGACGCGGATCATCCACCACTCCGGGAGTATTCAACGCAGCATCAATCAGTATCTGATTAACCTGTCGCCAGGGAATATCATAACCGATAGATACTTCCGAGTGAATAATCAGTCCATATTCACGTGCCGAAGTACTGTAGTTTACCGTATGAGACGACATGATAAATGAATTGGGAACAGTCACAACCTCATTTTTAGGAGTCCGAATACGTGTCACTAGAGGAGTCTTTTCAATGATATCTCCGGTGGTATCATTCAATTTGATCCGGTCACCCATCTTAAACGGACGCATATAAGTGATAACCAATCCAGCGATGATATTACCAATAACCGTACTTGATCCGAGCGAAACAATCAATCCGACAAATACCGAAATACCTTGGAACACTCCGGAATCGGAACCCGGGAGATAAGGATAAATCATCGCAATCATAAATGCATAGAGCAGGAAACGAGCGATATGGAAAGTCGGCATCGCCCAGTCCGGGTAGAAGCCGTTGATTTTGAGCCGTCCTGCTTCCACCTCACGTGCCAGATACAAGACGAGACGTACCAAGTATTTCACGGCATACCAGATAACGATGATAGTAAACAATTTGGGCACATAGTCGATAATACCCACAAAGATACCGCGAATCGGATTCCATATATATCCTAACAGTTGGTATGCCAGTCCTTCCGTCTGGGGGAAGATGATGAAAATCAACGGTACGGTAAACAGTAGTTGCAATCCCATCAATATATACCGCCCGATACTGGACAGGAATACCAACAGGTTCGCCTGTTTCTGCGCATCCAGCAATTCATACCCCTGGATGGATACCGGTTTTATCTTCGTATCTTTCAGGCGCAGGATACGCGCTTTCAGTTTACGGAACAACCAGTTGGTCAAGCGGAACAGGAAATACTGTCCCACAATTACCAACACAAAATAGAGCACACGCTTTGCCATCCGCCAAAGTCCGTGCTCCGCTTTCATCTCATGCAGTTTGGTAATGACGTTCTGCTGTCTTTCCTTAGCCAACGAATCACGGGAAACTCCTTCCCACAAAGCATCCTGATCGGTAAGAGAAAGCAGTACTTTGCTGCCGTACATCAAATCGGAAACAATGTCCGAATGGTCGATAGCCACAGAGTCGGGTTGTAGATTAAAGCGTCTTCCTATCTCTTCAATCGCTGCACCGGTCATTTGGGCACGTTGCTGAGGAGTATATCCGCCTCGTTTGGTGAAAAGGTAGAATAAGGTATCACCGTCCGCCACTACCGGTATTCCCTTAGTGAACTGACGCAGAGAGTCGATACGCTGTCGCTGCTGTACATACTTGACGGAGTCGGCAGTAGCCATCTGGAGCTTCATCTGCTCCATTTCCATCCGCATATTCGCCTCATTGAGCCGGGCTTCTTCCAACGATTTCCGCATATCCGCCAGATGGATAGAGTCCGAATCCCGTTTCAAAGGAACGTGTCCGTTCGTTATTGTATCTCCGGCAAATATCTTCTTAACCGCCTGTTCCAACTGTGCCTGCGCCCCGATTGCCAAAAAAGAAAGGAACAACATCAGTAACGACCGTTTTATTTTATTTATTTCCATACCTTATATCCCTTGGTTATAATTTAAGGTTAATCTAACTTTTCATAAAAACAGAGCAAACATACGGATTGTTTTTGACATTACCATTTCCAAATTGATTATCTTTGCCACTAAAAGAGAAAAAGCATGAATATATTATTACTTATCGGGGGATTAATCCTCATTCTTCTAGGAGCTAACGGATTAACAGACGGTGCCGCCTCGGTAGCCAAGCGTTTCCGCATCCCTCCCATCGTGATCGGACTTACCATCGTTGCATTCGGTACTTCTGCCCCGGAACTGACGGTCAGTGTATCTTCTGCTCTCAAAGGAAGCGCGGATATTGCCATAGGCAACGTGGTGGGAAGTAACATTTTCAATACATTGATGATTGTAGGCTGCACGGCATTATTCGCCCCGATTGTCATCACCCGCAATACACTTAGAAAAGAGATTCCGCTCTGCATACTTTCTTCTATTGTCTTGCTGATTTGTGCCAATGATGCATTTTTGGATAAAGCTCCGGAGAATATCCTGAACAGGGTAGACGGCTTGTTGTTGCTTTGCTTCTTTCTCATTTTCATGGGCTACACTTTTGCCATCGCTTCCAAGCCGGTTACAATGGAACAACAAGCAGAACATCCGGTCATAGAAGAGGAAACAGAAATCAAATCACTGCCTTGGTGGCAATCCATTCTTTATATCATCGGAGGCTTGGCCGCCCTTATTTATGGAGGGCAGTTGTTTGTCGACGGTGCCACGGGCATCGCCCGCAACCTGGGTGTCAGCGAATCGATTATCGGACTGACACTGGTTGCTTCTTCTATTGTCTTGCTGATTTGTGCCAATGATGCATTTTTGGATAAAGCTCCGGAGAATATCCTGAACAGGGTAGACGGCTTGTTGTTGCTTTGCTTCTTTCTCATTTTCATGGGCTACACTTTTGCCATCGCTTCCAAGCCGGTTACAATGGAACAACAAGCAGAACATCCGGTCATAGAAGAGGAAACAGAAATCAAATCACTGCCTTGGTGGCAATCCATTCTTTATATCATCGGAGGCTTGGCCGCCCTTATTTATGGAGGGCAGTTGTTTGTCGACGGTGCCACGGGCATCGCCCGCAACCTGGGTGTCAGCGAATCGATTATCGGACTGACACTGGTTGCAGGAGGGACTTCTCTTCCGGAACTGGCTACGTCTATCGTTGCCGCATTAAAGAAAAATCCGGAAATTGCCATTGGAAATGTGATTGGTAGTAACCTCTTCAATATATTCTTTGTACTGGGATGCAGCGCGAGCATCACTCCTCTCCATCTTAGTGGAATCACCAATTTTGACCTGTTTACATTAGTAGGTTCCGGTATTCTGCTTTGGTTATTCGGACTGTTTTTTGCCAAGAGAACAATTACAAGAATCGAAGGAGCGATTATGATACTTTGTTATGTGGCGTACACGGTAGTATTAATTTATAATACCTAAATAATATAACAAAACACCTGATATTCAGCTTCATTCCAAGTAAAATTTCCTTCTTCAAACATAGAAACTGGTACAATACGAATGTTTAATGATTTCTTCCCCTTAGTATACCTGACTGGAATTTCAAAATCATCTTCCAGCCAACGTTTATAAGGGTTACTATCAGCTACATACCATAAACGTTCTGTAACTTCTTCGCCATCAACAAAAACACGGGCTGCTTGTCGAGCATCGTTTTGATCGCTCAACCTACGCAAACGCACTCCTTCATTTTGAGAAGATATGTTCACTCTAAAATTACTAAAATTTTCAAACCGGACAATTTCTCCTACATATAAAATACTATCCTCATTTCCTTCAAAGAAACTTTCCAATTTTGTTCTTCGTACATTACCCATAGCTTTATAAGAGTGTTGCTTAATGGAATGCGAAGAACTTAAATCCAAGCTATCAGTCTTCACCAGTACATTTTTATCTTGACCATAATAAAATATAGTACCCGAATGTTCCAAATACTGATTATTATATTCTCCCGACTCTATACCAAACTTCAACTCTGAATAGAAAGGATAACTGTCGCCTATACAAAAACGAGTCATTGACCATGGGTTATCCGAAAGACCGTCATACCCTCCCATTGGATGCACTTCGGGCGGAGTCGGAAATCCCCAGCCATAACAAACATAACTTTCAGAACCGTCGCTCTCAACTTGTGGAGTCCGTTTGCCATCAATATATATACGAACATCCCCTTCACAAGAAATAATATGTGAGCGTTCGGCGTGACATGTAATATGGGCAGCAACCATCTTCCCTCTTCCTTGAATAGCAGCTATCGGACTATCTGTTCCTGCCACATATTTTCTCGTATAATATGGTGTATTACGAAAATACCCGGTATTAAATGTAGGATAAACCGACCGGGAAACTGCTATTTCAGAAAATCCCAAAGAAACAGGAACACCACTACGATTTTCAATTATTATCTTCGCATGCTTCCAATATGGCATTGGAAAATAATTATAAAACCAACCGTCTGTGTTATATCCTGACAGCAGATAGTTGGTATCGTGAAAGCCCAAAGAATTACCTCCCAAACACGCCAAAGGACAAGAAATATCGGGTTGTTGATGAGCATCCCAAAACATATGAATCCATACATTCTGCAAGTGCTGCTCATTAATCTCCGGAAGATAAAATTTTAAAAAACCAATAGCTCCCTCTCCTTTTTCATCCAATAAAGTAATGGACTCGCCAGCATTGATCTTTTGTTCCGACTTACGATGATATGCCAATTGATCTTTACACAAAAGATTGCTTCCTTGTTTCTTCCATAATTGTATCAAAGTATCATAATTCTCCTTCCCGGTAAAGGTCTTGATACCATTGTCCGCATAAGTGTGGTATACAACATGTCCCCAACCTCCTTCACCTTTGGTTCTTTCATAACCTTCCAGTTTCACATCGGTAGTTACACGGCATCCCTTGTTAAACGGCATTGGAACAAAACTCCGTGCAACACGTATGGGCCCTCTTCCGTTATCAAACGGACCAATATAACTTTCAGCCAAAGGTTTTATAAAAGGTTCTTTTTCTCCGAATTCAGATAAACGCAAGCTAAAACGAGGTGTTTCTTCTCCATCAAAATAAAAACGGAAGAGCGGATCACTTGAACTCATATAGCGATGTTGTACAAGGTTATAAATGCATCCCGGACCATCAACATCAAATATTACCCACTCTCCACGTTGGTCCTGATAAAGACTCCAATCCCAGTCGGCATTCTTTCCTCTTTTATCAATGCTGCCTTCATAATGGACCGAAATTCCACGATCTAACAAGGGCAAAGATGCAATATCAACCATTCGTGATATACCATAAGATATACTATCGGTTTGCCAACCCAACTGTGATACAGAGACTATCGGACCAATTGCCGACAATGACACAACCCCGAAAACTACCAAACAAACTAAAAAAATACTTTTTTTCATAAGGTGATAAATATAAAATAAAACATTAATCTATCTATAAAATTTAATTCATAAAAGTACGGCAACTTATATAAGCATACAACCACTTTATTATCAAATCAATATACTATTTCGACCTTCAAACCATCTGTTATCATATTTATTTCCCGGCTTAATCCCTTTTTGTATATATATAATAAGGTAATATACTCTTGTTTGAAATAAATAGTAAGAAAAGTATCAGTATATGATAACAAAGCACTTTTTTACATATTTTTTTTGTGCTTACTTTGCAACGTCCATCTTATATGTTATACCTAATTTATTATGAAAATGAAGAAAGTCATTTTGTTTATCACCTTATTCTCCATGATATCATTATTCAGTTACAGTAAAAATCCTGTAAAACAATGGGGACAACTACAAGTGAAAGGCAATCAATTATGCGATCAAACCGGAGACCCTATTGTTTTAAGAGGGGTTAGTTATGGCTGGCACAATCTATGGCCTAGATTTTACAATAAACAATCTGTAAAATGGTTGAAAAAAGATTGGAAATGCACCGTTTTACGTGCAGCAATGGGGACAGTTATTGAAGACAATTACATTGAAAATCCCGAATTTGCATTAAAATGCATGAATAAAGTGATTAAAGCAGCGATAAAAAATGACCTCTATATAATAATCGACTGGCATACTTATTATCCGCAAAAAGAAGAAGCGAAAGCATTTTTCTCGATGATGGCACAGAAATACGGAAAATATCCTCATATTATTTATGAAATATATAACGAACCCATGGAAGACAGTTGGGAAAGCGTGAAAGAATATGCAACTGATATTATCTCTGAAATACGCAAATATGATCCTGATAATATTATTCTTGTAGGCAGTCCACACTGGGATCAAGATTTACACCTGGTAGCAGAAAGTCCTTTAAAAGGATTCAATAATATAATGTATACCCTCCATTTCTATGCCGCCACTCATAAACAAGAGTTACGGGATAGAGCTGAAGCGGCATGGGAAAAAGGAATTCCCATTTTTGTTTCAGAATGTGCAGGAATGGAGTGTACTGGCGATGGGCCATTAGATATACCGGAATGGACCCGTTGGGTAGAATGGATGGAAAGTAAAAAGATCAGCTGGGTTAACTGGTCCATTTCAGACAAGAACGAAACTTGCTCTATGATTCTCCCGCGAGCAAGCAAAAACGGAGGATGGGATGAGTCTTTAATAAAACCAGCAGGACGCCAAAGTCGTAAGTTTATCCGACAATACAACTCACATATTTATAAAAATAAAGAATGATAAAATAATATCAGTTTTAGGCAAATAATGTCAATTATTTACTTTCCTTATTTACTAGCTTTGCATCAACAATAAACCTACGAAATTTTATAATAAAGTTAATTTTAAATTTGAGAAAAATGAAAAAGAATCTCTTTTCTTTTCCCCGCTCAAAAGTGCGGATGTTAAAAGGATCAAAAGGAGTCTGGCTCTTCTTGATTATGTTCTGGATGATAAATACAGCTGCCTCAGCAGCAGGTATTGAGATTAAAGGTACTGTAACAGACAGCAAAGGTGAACCTCTTCCGGGAGTTAATATTGTTGAGTTAGGAGTTAAAAAGAATAATGGTACCATCACTGATTTAAATGGTAAATATACTATAACAGTAGAAAGCCAAAAATCTGTTCTTCAGTACACTTTTATCGGTTATAAAACAACAGAAGTCACTGTAGGAAACCGTAAAACAATCAATGTTTCACTCAAAGATGATACTCAATCTCTGGATGAAGTAGTAGTTATCGGCTATGGTACAATGAGGAAAAAAGATTTATCCGGAGCTGTTTCTTCTATTAAAAGTGATGACTTGATGCTTGGTAATCCTACCAGTATTTCCCAAGCTTTACAAGGCAAATTAGCCGGTGTACAAGTAAACCAGAGTGACGGTGCTCCCGGTTCAGGCGTAAGTATCACCATCCGTGGTGCCAACTCATTTTCTACAAATTCACAACCACTTTACATTGTCGACGGCATTCCGTTTGAAGTAGGAGACACTCCAAGTAGTAAAGCAAATGAAGGCAATAACTCAACAACCAATCCTCTTTCATTAATCAATCCTAATGACATCGAATCAATCGATATTTTGAAGGATGCTTCTGCAACAGCCATTTACGGTTCTCGCGGAGCTAATGGTGTCGTATTAATTACCACTAAAAGAGGTCGTGCCGGAGATGCCAAAGTTGAGTTCTCGGCCAACTTCGGACTTTCCAAAATAGCCAAAATGGTCAAAATGCTGGATGCTTACACTTATGCTAATTATGTAAATGAAGGTGTAATCAACGGAGCTGCTTATGACAATCTTCCCTATTCATACCTGCCTTATCGTGGAAAATGGAACTACCGTCGCGACGAAAACGATAAAATCGTTCCTAACTCCGGTAAATACTATGCTTCACCAGAAGATTATCTCAATCCGGGTTATCGTGAAGACGAATATGGCAATAAAGAATGGGTAGAAGGCACCAACTGGATGGACGAGATCTTACAAGATGCATTAACACAGGAATACAATCTTAGTGTATCAGGAGGAAATGAAAAGAGCAACTATGCATTTTCAGGCAACTATACAGACCAGAGTGGTATCATCAAGAATTCAGGTTATGAACGTTTTGCTGTTCGTGCCAACATTGGAAGCCATGTGAAACCCTGGTTAAATACGGGACTAAATATCAACTTTACCCGTTCGTTAACTAAGTTTGCCAAGTCAAATTCCTATGATTATAGTATCATCCGCTCTGCTATGCTTTATTTACCAACATTATATGTAGGGGACAAGACAGAAGATGATTCTTATGCATGGTTATCAGCCAATCCACGTACATACGTTAATACAGCTAAAGATGAACTGAAATCAATTAATGTATTTACTTCTGCATTTGCCGAAATTACAATCCTTGATTGTTTGAAATTCCGTCAGAATCTAGGTATCAGTTATTCAGTAAACGATCGTGCAAGTTACTACAATCGTGAAACAGGAGAAGGTAAAGCTTCCAACGGACGAGCTGGTAAAAGCGACAATTTCTGGCAGAACTTAACAGCAGAATCATTGGTTACTTTCGATAAGACATTCAACAAACTACATCATCTCAATGTAGTAGCCGGTTTCACTTACGAAAAATCAGACTGGGGTGGCAAAACAATGAATGCGTCCAACTTCCCGACTGACATCACACAGGACTTCGATATGAGCCAGGCGTTAAATATTGAGACACCAGCCAGCTATCGAGGACAAGCAGTTCTAGTCTCCTTATTAGGACGCGCCAACTATACACTCAAGGATCGCTATATTTTCACAGCATCGTTCCGTCGTGATGGTTCAAGCCGTTTCGCTCCCGGAAATAAATTCGCGAACTTCGCTTCAGGAGCAGTAGCATGGACTATATCTGAAGAAGAATTCATCAAAAACCTAAATATATTCAGTAACTTAAAGTTGCGATTCAGCTACGGTCAAACCGGTAATCAAGCGATCAGCAGTTACCAGACCATCGCTTCACTTGCACCATCCAATTACCCTCTCGACGGAACATTGAGCAGTGGATTTGCAGGACAAACTTACAAAGGTCCTTTGAATGACAAACTCAAATGGGAAACAACCGACCAATATAATGTCGGACTCGACATGGGATTCTGGAATAACAGGATTAGTTTATCCGCTAACTATTATTATAAAAAAACTAATGACCTGCTACAAAATGTATCTATACCGAATAGTACCGGTTATACTACCATGTGGACGAATTTCGGTCATGTAAAAAACAAAGGACTTGAGCTAACCGGTAAAATCATTGCATTAGATAAAAAAGACTGGACCTTAGACTTCGACGGTAACATCTCTTTTAATAAAAATGAAATCGGAGGTTTAACGGCCGATCAATATGCTAACCAATTATGGTATAGTGCCAAAGAAGTCTTTCTGCAAAGAAATGGATTACCTATCGGAACACTCTTCGGCTATATAGAAGACGGCTTCTATGATAATATAGCAGAAGTCCGTGCAGATCCAATATATGCCAAAGCATCTGATGATGAGGCTCGCAGAATGATCGGTGAAATCAAATACCTGGACAAAAACAATGACGGAAAAATAACGTCAGAAGACCGAGCTATCATCGGTGATACTAATCCAGACTTTATTTACGGGCTGAACGCCAATTTACGATGGAAAAATCTGACTCTGGGATTGTTCTTCCAAGGTACTCATGGTAATGATATTTTTAATGGTAACTTGACAAATATCGGAATGAGCAGTATTGCAAACATCACTCAAGATGCTTATGATTCCCGCTGGACACCAGAGAATGCAGCTAACGCCAAATGGCCTCGCGTCACTACTGCAATGACCCGTGACATGAAACTCTCCGACCGTTATGTAGAAGATGGTTCTTACTTCAGACTAAAAACGATCAACTTAAACTACAATTTCGGTTCAGTCATAAAAGGAATTAGCAACTTGTCTGTTTTCGGTACAGTAACAAACGTATTCACGATTACAGGTTATAGTTGGTTTGATCCGGATGTAAACGCCTTTGGTTCTGACGCTTCCAGAAGAGGAGTTGATATTTTCTCATATCCAAGCAGCAGAACATATTCAATAGGTTTTAAATTAACGTTATAATCTCAAGAAATAATGAAAAAGAAAAATATATTCATATATCTGATGGCATCCAGCCTCCTATTATCCGGAGCAGTAATGACATCATGCGAAAGTATGATCGAAGAAAAGCCTTTCGACTTCATTGTCCCTGAAGATGTTGAGGATTCTGATAACGGTGCCGACATGTGGGTAACAGGAGTATATAACACATTACACGAAGCCATGTTCAGATACGGTAGTTTCCCACGTCCGCTGGATTATGACTGTGACTATATTTCCGGTGCAGTATGGCAGTTCAGCCAATTTGGAAGTGGTAACTTCCAGGGAGGTGACGGACAAGCCGATGTACTTTGGACCGGAATGTACTCTTTGATTAACCGAGCAAATATAGCGGTTTCTGAAATCAACAAGATGCAAAATGTATCAGAAGTATTTAAAAAGAATGCATTAGGAGAATGCTATTTTCTTAAAGCATGGGCATATTTCTATCTGGTACGTGCTTATGGAGCTATCCCTATTTATTCCGTCAGTGTAAACGAATCCGGGCAATATACTAATAATCCGCGCATTCCAATTGCACAAGTATACACGGAAACAATCATACCTTTGCTTAAAGACGCCAAAGATATGATTTATAAAAATTCGGACAATGGATTTAAACCCGGAAGAGTCTGTGCTGCAACTGCGGCAGGTTTGTTAGCCAAAGTATATGCGACTATCGGCTCTGCGTCCATGGCTACCGGAGAACAAATAACAGTAAAAACCGGCGCACCGTTTGTCATGCAGAATGTAAACGGCACTATGACCAAAGTATATACAGAACCTGTTCCGACAACATTCTCCAAAGATCAAGTTGCCGGTTACGAAAGCTTTTCCTCTCAAGAATATTATAGACTGGCCTACGAAATTGCAGGAGATATAATAGGAGGAGAATATGGAATACACAAACTTGAGGACTATGATTTGGTTTGGTCTCCTTCCGGCAAGACTTGTAGCGAACATTTATTCAGCTTACAAACTAAGTCCGGTGATGAATTATACGGTACATTATTCAGCTCGCACTACTGTGGCAGACTCAATGCAGCAGGAAATATAGACAATAGCTTAACGGTAGGATGTAGAAAACACTGGTATCTATTATTTGAAGAAAAAGACTACCGCGTGGACAAGGGAGTGTTGCATTGTTGGATACGTCAGAACTCTGATACAAGTTGGGGGGGTGGTTCATACTATCCGAACTTTGGGAAATGGCAACGTATGGTTGAAGCCAAAGAACCTCCGTTCGATAATCCTAAAGTAACCTCCGGATGGAGATGTGATGAAGGAGGATCAGAACAGTTCTTCGCTTTCACGACCAAATATTCACAACAAATAGCCGATCAGACTCAACCTCGTACAGATGCCAATTACCCATTTTTACGTTATGCTGATATTGTTCTAATTTTTGCAGAAGCAGCTAATGAATTAAATGGCCCGACAAAAGAATCGGTAGATGCTTTAAATGATGTTCGCACCCGTAGTAATGCAACAGGCAAAGAACTGGCAAACTTTACAGATAAAACCAGCCTGCGTTCTGCAATCCTTGAAGAACGTGCAATGGAATTAGCCTTGGAAGGCGATCGTCGTTGGGATTTAATACGTTGGGGAATTTATTTGCAGGCAATGAATGCTCTAGGCGGAATGGATGAAGCTAACAACGTAAAACAACGTTCCAGCAAACATCTGCTATTCCCGATTCCGACTCTTGAAATCCTGACAAACCAAGGAATTAATGAGAATAATCCTGGCTGGGATTAATCACTTATAACCATGTAAAAAACAGATTATGAAGAAAATAAAATATTTTGCAATAATCGCAGCATCCATATTTACTTTAACATCCTGTACGGATATTGTTGAAGTCGACGATCTGAAAGCCAAAGAAAACAAACCGTCAACAGGTGCTCCGACTGTAGACAAAGTCGTTTTGGCAACAGATGCTGAATTTCCCATTGAGGGAGCAAATTTCGAACAAGTAGTACGAATCGAGGGAACAAACCTTGGAGATATCACTTCCCTAAAATTCAATGATATCGAGGTGGACAGTAAGGAGATATATTCGACATACGATATGCTTCTCGCACCTATTCCCCGTGCACTTCCTAAAGAAGTGACAAACACAATTTATATTACAACCAAACACGGAGAACTAAGTATTCCTTTTGTCGTTTCCATCCCTGATTTAACAATCAATGGACTCAAAAATGAATTTACCCAGCCGGGAGATACGACGGTTATTACAGGTGATAATTTTGACCTCTACGGTATTACAATTGAGGAAGCAATTGTTAATCTAGGCAATTTACCAGTAAATGTAATCGATGCTACTCGTACAGAGCTGACAATAGAAATTCCTGCAAATGCCGCTCCGAAATCTACTCTTACTATAAAAGGGGCAAACATGGATGAAGCATACAAGCTCACATACATGGATCCGGGAGTATCTCAACTTTTCGATTTCAATAATTGGCCGGGAAGCGGTGCCTTTACACATTCCAGCCAATTCCCTGATGCCCCGAAAGATTTCTTATGTGACGGCACATTAGAAGGACAACCGGAACCATTAGTAGAAGGAGGAAAATATATTCGCTTCAATAATTCCGTGAAAGCTTGGGGATGGATGGTTATGTGGGCCGGATATATTACTGTACCGGCAGAAGTAGCCGCAGACCCTTCATCTTACGATTTAAGATTTGAAATCTGTACTGGAGCTAAATTTCCGATATCAGCCCAGGCGCGTATCATTTTAGGAGATTATGGATGGTATCCTTCCAAAGGAGGAATTCCTGTTAATACTTATGGTGGATGGCAAACTGTACGGATCAGTGCCGATACAGAAGCATTGTTGCCTAATCCTATCGATCCTAGTACCAACACAGCTTTCAAAATCATATTTTCTCCCGAATCTGCTCAAGATTTTGATTTAAGTATGTGTAATTTCAGGTTTGTTCATAAGTAAAAATAAAAAGGGAACGCTCGTACTAAAGCGTTCCCTCATAAACAAAAACAATTCGATTTATGCTAAAAGACTTATTTTCATTATTAACGATTATAGCACTTCTATTTTCATCTTGTTCCAAATCAGACGAAGAAGAAAATGGTGATGAACCTCAACCAACCAAACAAACAGCTTATTTCGGAGTTAACCTGTCAGGAGCTGAATTTGGGAATGTATATCCGGGGGTAGATGGTACTCACTATGGTTATCCCACAGAAAAAGACTTGGATTACTTTAAAGCCAAAGGTCTTTATCTGGTACGTTTTCCATTTCGTTGGGAACGCATACAACCCACAATGAATGGAGAATTAAATGCAACAGAACTGGCAAAAATGAAGAAATTCGTCAAAGCTGCCGAAGATAGAAACATACAGATACTATTGGATATGCATAACTTTGGAAGATATTGTGTATATTGCGACGGGCAAAGTTCACAAAATAATCAATATGCAATCATTGGTAATGCACGATGCACTGTTGACAATTTCTGTGACGTATGGAAAAAACTGGCAAAGGAGTTTAAAGACTATAAAAATATCTGGGGTTACGACATTATGAATGAACCCTACGAAATGCTGGCATCGACACCGTGGGTTAACATAGCCCAAGCTTGCATTAATGCCATCCGCACTATAGATACTAAAACAACCATCATAGTTAGCGGAGACGAATTCAGTTCTGCCAGACGATGGAAAGAATGCAGTGACAATCTGAAAACTCTTACAGATCCAAGTAATAACCTGATATTCCAGGCACATATATATTTCGATTCGGATTCTTCCGGAAACTATAATAAAGGATATGATGAAGATGGTGCAACCGTTCAAACAGGGGTGGCTCGTTTGAAACCTTTTGTTGACTGGCTGAAAGAGAATAATAAACGTGGATTCGTCGGTGAATATGGAATACCTGATACTGACGGTCGTTGGCTGGATATTCTTGATGCAGCACTTAAATATCTACAAGAAAATGGAATAAACGGAACTTATTGGTCTGCCGGTCCACGATGGGGTGACTATCCCTTATCTGTCCAACCGACCAATAATTACACACAGGATCGTCCGCAATTAAGCACGCTCCTGAAATATAAAAGTACACAACAATAATCAGAATAAATACTGTCCATGAGAACTCGAATCATCACCATTATCACTTTACTGCTATCTACTCCAATGATTATTGCACAAAAATCAATGGATGAGATAGACAGGGAAAGCTTTGCAGCAAAGCTATCTCCAATAGAAGTAAAAGGTATACAGATGACTGAAGCAGGAAATATTCCTCTTGTCAGGGATACTCCTGCGAAAATCTCTTTGGACGGAACCTGGCAACTGGCAGAAGGAGGAAGTGAAAAAGAACGTTTACATACCATCTGGACAGATCAAATACCCGCCCGTGTGCCTGGTAGTATTCACACCGCATTAGTAGAAAATGAAATCATACCTGATCCATACATCGGACAGAATGACTCTATTGCAGAAAAACAATCTTACAAAACATGGTGGATGAAGCGGGAGTTCGAACTAGACTCCCCCTCATCGCACTGTATATTATCTTTTGGCGGAATCGCTAACAAATGTACAATATGGCTCAATGGAAAACTTTTGGGAACACACGAAGGTATGTTCGGAGGCCCCGATTTTTCAATAGGTAAATATTTAAAGAATAAAAATACTCTCATAGTAAAACTAGAAGCCATTCCCCAAATGTTTCTGGGAAACTGGCCTCCCAACGCAAATGAAAGTTGGAAATATACTGTTGTATTCAATTGCGTTTATGGATGGCATTATGCACAAATCCCATCATTAGGAATCTGGCGTAGCGTTCAATTAAAAGAACAAGCCGCAGTAGAAATAGAATCGCCATTCATCGCCACTCGTTCGCTCGATGGTCAAATGCGCTTAACTCTCGATTTGCATAAAGAATCATCTCCATTAAAAGGAGTATTATATGCAGAAGTATCTCCTAAAAACTTTAAAGGAGTAAAACAATATTATCATTTCGACATAAATAGTCAGAAGAAACAGGAAACTCTATCTTTAGACCTTCAAATCAAAGATCCGCATCTTTGGTGGCCCAATGACAGAGGAGAACAAGCACTATACGACCTCAATCTATTCTTCATTCCACAAAAAGGAAAGACCGCCCATGCAAAAACGTCGTTCGGTATACGGACTATTGAGATGAGACCATTAATTGATGGTGCTAAAGAAGATTATTATAACTGGACATTTGTCATCAATGACAAGCCGATGTTTATAAAAGGAACAGGCTGGTGCACTATGGATGCATTAATGGACTTCTCAAGAAATAAATATGAACATTTACTCCAAATAGCCCAAAGCCAGCACATACAAATGCTAAGAGCTTGGGGAGGGGGAATGCCCGAAACTGATGATTTTTACGAATTATGCGACAAATATGGTATTTTAGTCATGCAAGAATGGCCAACGGCCTGGAATAGCCATAACACGCAACCGTACGCTATGCTGCAAGAAACAGTGGAAAGAAATACCAAACGATTAAGAAATCACCCTTCTCTTATCATGTGGGGAGCAGGAAATGAATCGGATAAACCATTCGGACCTGCAATTGATATGATGGGACGACTAAGCATTGAACTTGACGGAACACGTCCCTTCCATCGCGGGGAGGCCTGGGGAGGTAGTCAGCACAATTACAACTGCTGGTGGGACGATGCCCATCTTAATCATAACTTAAATATGACCGCTCCTTTTTGGGGAGAATTTGGGATAGCATCATTACCTCACATCGAGACAGTGCGTAGATATTTGGATGAGGAAAAAGAAGTGTGGCCTCCCCAAAGGAGCGGTAATTTCACACACCACACTCCTATCTTCGGAACAATGAGAGAAATGGAAAAGCTCGTTCAATATTCCGGTTATTTTATGTCGAAGGATTCGCTGGCTTCTTTCATACTCGGATCACAGTTAGCACAAGTAGTAGGAGTGCGCCATACATTAGAACGGGCACGCACATTATGGCCTCATACTACCGGAGCACTTTATTATAAGATGAACGATAACTATCCCGGCGTATCATGGTCATGTGTAGATTATTATGGTATCATCAAACCTGTCCACTATTTTGTGCAAAAGTCTTTTGCTCCGCTAGCGGCAGTCATGCTATTTGACCGCAGCAATCTTTCCAGTCAAGAAGTCAGTCTTCCTGTCTATCTACTCGACGATTGCCAAATATTGGAGAAAGAGCCTTATCAGGTCAAAGTGTCTATATACAATGCACTACTAGACACTGTTGCCACCCATACTTTTAACGGCACTGGCGATGAGAATGTTGTCAAAAAATTAGGAGAAATAAGTCTGAATAGAGAACAAACCAAATCGACCATGTTATTCTTTGTCCTGGACATAATCAAAGACAACAAGAATATGTATCGGAATTATTACTTTACCAATTACGAAGTACGTCCGGGCTCCATCTTATCAATGCCCCAGACAGAAATAAAAATGGAACGCACAGGTAATATAGTGACTTTAACAAATACAGGAAAGTACCCCGCTATCGGAGTGCACATAGAAGCACCAGAAAAGATGGATCAACTTATCGTTTCAGAGAACTATATATGGCTTAATCCACAGGAATCAAAAATATTAAAAATAAATTTGGAATCTCCAGTTATTGTAAAAGGCTGGAACCTTCAATCACCCTATTAAACAGAACATTATGAAAAAAGTTTTTATTTCGGCTTTTCTACTACTCAGCCTTCTTACTCTAAATGGATGTAAAAGTAATCAACCTCCAGTAAAAGAGACAGGTGAACCTTACGGAGTAAACTTGGCATGTGCTGACTTCGGTTCATCCTTTCCCGGGGAATATAATAAAGACTATACCTACCCGACAGACCAGGACCTCGAATATTGGCAAAAGAAAGGGCTGAAACTTATCCGGTTGCCATTCAAATGGGAACGGCTACAACTTGACTTAAAAGGACCGTTAAACCAACATGACCTCAATAAAATGAAAGAACTGGTCAGAGCTGCAGAGAAACGCGATATGGTGGTTCTTCTTGACTTACATAATTACTGTCGCCGTTACATGAACAACGAACATACCCTCATTGGAAATAACGGATTAACGATCGGAGACTTGGCTTCTTTCTGGCAAGCTATCGCTAAAGAATTCTCGACTTTTAAAAACATATATGGTTATGGGCTAATGAACGAGCCACATGATCTGACCCCGGAAACCAGCTGGTTCGACATGGCGCAAGCGTCCATCAATGCCATTCGGGAAGTCGACACAAATACTCTTATCATGGTAGGCGGCAATGACTGGTCATCAGCAGAGCGCTGGATTGAACAGAGTGATACACTCAAATATTTAAAAGACCCGGCTAATAACCTTGCTTTTGAAGCTCATGTATATTTTGACAAGGATGCATCCGGTACCTACAAATATTCATACGAAGAGGAAGAATGTTATCCGGAGAAAGGTATCGACCGGGTAAAACCATTTGTAGAATGGATCAAACAAAATAAATTCCATGGTTTTATCGGAGAATATGGAATTCCCGACAATGATCCCCGTTGGAATGAAACCCTCGACTTATTCTTGGGATATTTACAAGAAAACGGAATCAATGGTACATATTGGGCTGCGGGTCCGTGGTGGGATAGCTATTTCATGGCAATCACCCCCAAAGACGGGAAAGACAGACCGCAAATGCCTATCATTGAGAAATATACAAGTACTTTTAAAAAATAGAATTATGTTCAAAAGGTTCTCCATCTGCTACATTTTATTTATGTTTTATTTAACTGGAATTTCTGCTCAAGAAGACCGGTGGACAGGAAATGCCACGAATCTATCCAAAGGAAATTTAAGGGTAAATTCTTCAGGACGTTATCTGGAATACACCGATGGAACTCCTTTTCTCTACATAGGAGATACAGCATGGGAACTCATTAGCCGTTTAAATGACAAAGAAACAGAGCAATATCTGGAGAATCGTAGAGAAAAAGGATTTACCGTAATACAAACGGTAATCCTGGATGAATTAGATGACATGAATGTTTCATCTAACGGAGGACCCAAGTTAATTGACGGCAATATTGACAAACCCGCTCCTGACTACTTCACCCATGTAGACAAAGTTATTTCTCTGGCTGCAGTCAAAGGCTTATACATAGCTCTACTACCAACCTGGGGGGATAAGGTAGACAAACAGTGGGGAAAAGGACCAGAGATTTTTACTCCGGAGAATGCATATAAATACGGCAAATGGTTAGGAGAACGCTATATGAACGCTCCCAATCTGATATGGGTAATAGGAGGTGATCGAAGTGGAGACGGAAAGAACTTTGCCATTTGGAATGCATTAGCGACTGGTATTAAAAGTGTAGACAAAAACCATTTGATGACTTATCATCCTCATGGAGAGCACTCATCCTCGTTCTGGTTTCACAATGCTTCCTGGTTGGATTTCAATATGTGTCAATCCGGACACGCACAACAAGATTTCGCAATCTATCAACGTCTGCTTTTGCCCGATTTAAATAAGGAACCACACAAGCCATGCATGGACGGAGAACCCAGATATGAAAATATTCCGATCAATTTCAAAAAAGAAAATGGAAGATTTGGAGATGATGATATCCGCCATACACTTTACCAAAGTATGTTCAGCGGAGCTTGTGGATATACATACGGCTGTAATGATATATGGCAGATGTTTGATACCGGACGTGAGCCTAAATGTGACGCCGACACTCCATGGTACCAATCAATGGATAAACAAGGAGCCTGGGATTTAATTCACTTTCGCAGATTATGGGAGAAATTTGATTTTACTCAAGGAAAAAACCTACAAACCATCTTTGGCGATGTACCTTTAGAAAATAAAAACTACCCTGTAGCATTCGGCAATAAAGACTATTTATTAGTATATTTTCCACAAGGTGGAGAGAGAACCATTTATTTGCCTTCAATGAATACGCCCAAACGGTCTCTAAAGTGGATGAATCCTCGCAATGGAAAAATCACATTCTATCAATATACAACAACAGATACCATTCCCATATCCTCTCCCACAAAAGGAAATGACTGGGTTTTAATTATAAAATAATTAACCGAAAAAAATAACAATAGAATATGAAAAGTAATAGATTAGAAGAGCTAACACAAAATTATGAAGCTCTTATCAACCGAAAAAATGAGATATGCAGCAATAGCAACGGTATATACAAACGTTACTACTACCCTGTATTAACAGCAGAACATGCACCACTCATCTGGAAATATGATTTTGATGAAAAACAAAATCCATTCATGGAAGAAAGAATTGGCATCAATGCTGTAATGAATACGGGAGCCATCAAAATCAATCATAAATACTATCTTGTGGCGCGCGTTGAAGGAGCAGACCGAAAATCATTCTTTGCAGTAGCAGAGAGTAATAGTCCTGTAGACGGATTTCGTTTCTGGGATTATCCGATAGAAATGCCGGAGACAGACATTCCCGATACCAATATGTATGATATGCGCCTGACCGCACATGAAGATGGCTGGATTTATGGTATTTTTTGTGCGGAACGCAAAGATGCAAACGCTCCAGCCGGTGATTTGTCTTCCGCAGTAGCCGTAGCAGGTATTGCACGAACGAAAGATCTGAAAACATGGCAACGCTTGCCGGACCTAAAATCTCCGAGCCAGCAACGCAACGTAGTGCTTCATCCGGAATTTGTGAACGGGAAGTACGCACTGTATACCCGTCCCCAAGATGGTTTCATTGACGCCGGCAATGGAGAAGGTATCGGATGGGCACTCATCGATGATATCTGTCATGCAGAAATAAAAGAGGAAAAGATCATCAATAAACGGTTTTATCATACGATCAAGGAAGTGAAAAACGGAGAAGGGCCACACCCTATTAAAACCCCACAAGGATGGTTACATCTGGCACATGGTGTAAGAGGATGCGCAGCCGGACTACGCTATGTATTATACTTATATATGACTTCCTTAGAAGATCCGACACAGATTATTGCCGAGCCTGCAGGTTATTTCATGGCCCCCATTGGAGAGGAAAGAATCGGTGATGTATCGAATGTATTATTCTCAAACGGATGGATTGAAGATGATAATGGAAAGGTTTATATCTATTATGCGTCTTCTGACACACGTCTTCATGTAGCTGAATCAACAGTAAGCCAACTTGTAGATTATTGCCTGCACACACCAACTGACGGTTTCCGTTCTATAGAATCTGTGAAGCGGATCATTACTATGGTAAATCATAATAAACAATACCTGAAACAATAAATACATCACCATGGAAAACATAAAACTAAGAGAAAAAATCGGGTATGGATTAGGAGATGCTGCTTCTTCCATGTTTTGGAAGTTATTCACAATGTATCTGCTATTCTTCTACACAGACGTGGTAGGTATCTCTTCGGCTGTGGTAGGGACGATGTTCCTTATCACACGCGTCTGGGATACTTTCCTCGATCCGTTTGTTGGAATATTAGGCGATCGGACAAGCTCACGCTGGGGTAAATTCCGCCCCTACCTACTATGGGTAGCCATACCATTCGGCATCTGTGGTATACTGACCTTCTCCTCTTTTGGAGATAACATGACTACCAAAATAATATTTGCTTATGCCACATACACCCTTATGATGATGGTATATTCATTAATCAATGTTCCATACGCATCTCTATTAGGAGTAATGTCTGCCAATCCGCAAGTACGCACAGAGTTTTCCTCCTACCGCATGACATTTGCTTTTGGAGGAAGTATTCTGGTACTATTCCTCATTGAGCCACTGGTCGATATATTCAGTAAAATGAAGATAACGGAGAATATACCCGATATCGCTTTCGGCTGGCAAATGGCTGCAGTCGTATTTGCGATTATGGCTAGTGGAATGTTCTTATTAACTTTTCTATGGACAAAAGAAAGAGTGCAGCCCATAAAAGAAGAAAAAGGGTCGCTGAAAGAAGATCTGAAAGATCTGGGCAGAAACAAACCCTGGTGGATTCTTTTATGTGCAGGAATCATGGCATTAGTTTTCAATTCTCTTCGTGACGGTTCCGCTGTATTCTATTTCAAATATTATGTAGACAACTCCGATACATTCTCTTTCTCACTCATGAACAGTGCCATTACTCTAATTACTATCTACTTGGTATTAGGCCAAGCAGCCAATATTCTCGGAATCATGTTTGTGCCATCCTTGACCAAGAGAATCGGTAAAAAGAAAACTTATTTTATGGCAATGGTTGGCGCTACCATTCTAAGCGTTTTATTCTACTTCCTTCCTAAAGATTTTATCTGGGGAATTCTTTGTTTACAGGTCTTAATAAGTATCTGTGCGGGTATTATTTCTCCCTTGTTATGGTCTATGTATGCAGATATATCAGATTACTCCGAATGGAAAACCGGAAGACGTGCAACCGGTCTGATATTTTCTTCTTCGTCCATGTCTCAAAAGTTCGGTTGGACAATCGGAGGTGCTTTGACCGGATGGCTACTGGCCTATTTCGGTTTCAAAGCAAATGTAATCCAATCCGACTTTGCTCAAACCGGCATTTGTATGATGATGAGTATCTTCCCGGCAATTGCCACCATGCTATCAGCATTCTTCATTTCACGTTATCCGTTAAATGAAAAAAGATTATATGAAATATCAACAGAGCTCGAAGAGAGAAGAAAAAAGTAAATTCATCACTAACCAACTAACCAATATGGCTCATATTCCAATTCAGTCCTATTTGTATTTACTATTGGGTACAACCCTATTCTCATGTGCACCTCAAGAGCTAAAAACGCCATTTGAATTAAAATGTGAGAATATACCCGTTCCTGTAGGAGTAGATACTCAAACTCCCAGACTCTCCTGGAAACTTCCGCTGCTAGAGGAAGATAGTATCAACAGAGTTGAGATATGGCTATCAACAGACAGTACTCAATTATCAGGCAGACAGTCCGGTTATTGGAACAAATCCATCATAGGAGCTCCTATAAGAGTCTCCTATGATGGACAACCCTTAGATTCATATACAACGTATTATTGGAAAATAGGCTATCAAACCTCTTCCAAACAGAAAACTACATTTTCTCCAATATCCTCCTTCACGACAGGATGTTTATCACCCGACAACTGGAAAGGGAAATGGATTACTGACAAACATGACATCACATACCGTCCGGCACCCTATTATAGAAAGAGCTTCCAATTAGACAAAACAATCGAGCAAGCCTTACTCACTATTGCATCGGCAGGCCTACATGAGCTCTCTGTCAACGGGCAACGGGCAGGAAATCATTTCCTGGACCCTATGTATACACATTTCGACAAACGTATACTATCAGTCACTCATGATGTTACGTCATTACTATCTCTGGGTGAAAATGTAATAGGAGTACAACTGGGGAACGGCTGGTATAATCATCAATCCACAGCAGTATGGTTTTTCGACAAGGCTTCATGGAGAAACCGCCCTAAATTCACAGCACAACTCCATCTGCGTTACACAGATGGAACAACAGAATATCTGGGTACTGACTCAACCTGGCAAACAACTGACAGCCCGGTTATTTTCAACAGCATCTATACAGCCGAGCATTATGATGCACAGAAAGAATTAGCAGGCTGGGACTCCCCCGGATTCAACGCTACCGGATGGTATCATGCACAAGAAACCGAATCGCCTACGGAAACGATCAAATCACAAGTTATGCATCCGATTCGTGAAACGGCCCGCTATACAGCAACTCAATGCAAAAAAATAAATGACAGCTGCTACGTCTATCATTTCCCCAAAAACATTGCAGGTGTCACCGAGCTAAAAGTGAAAGGGAAAAAAGGAACAAAACTGCGCCTGAAACATGGGGAACTTTTAGACAAAAACGGTATGGTAAACATGGCAAATATAGATTATCACTACCGGCCGACAGACGACAGCGATCCTTTTCAAACAGACATCGTCATACTTAGCGGAAAGCAAGATAGATTCATGCCCAAATTCAACTACAAAGGTTTTCAGTTTGTAGAAGTCTCATCATCTGCCCCTATTCAATTATCCGACGAAAATCTTATTGCAGTAGAAATGCACAGTGATGTTCCGGCCATCGGCTACTGGTCTTCGTCATCCGATCTGCTAAACAAAATATGGAAAGCCACTAACAGTTCCTATTTAGCCAACTTGTTCGGTTACCCGACTGACTGCCCTCAACGGGAAAAAAATGGCTGGACAGGAGACGCACATATTGCCATAGAAACAGGATTATACAATTTCGATGGTATCTCTATATATGAGAAATGGATGAACGACTTTTGTGATGAACAAAAAGACAACGGAATCCTTCCATGTATCATCCCAACTTCTGTATGGGGCTATGATTGGGCCAACGGGGTCGACTGGACGAGTGCTGTCGCCATTATCCCTTGGGAAATTTATCGATTTTACGGAGACACCACATTACTCCGCCGCATGTACGGACCAATCAAAAAATATGTCTCCTATATAGAATCCATATCAACCAATCATCTTACAGACTGGGGATTGGGCGACTGGGTACCTGTACGCTCAAAAAGCAATATAACCTTGACTTCCTCTATCTATTATTATACGGACGTCTGTATTCTAGCCAAAGCAGCCAGACTTTTCGGATATGCCGAAGATGCCTCCTATTATAACACGCTGGCACAAAAAATAAAAGAGGCTATCAACACCAGTTTTCTCAATAAGGAAACAGGAATATATGCAGAGGGAACACAGACAGAACTTGCCATGCCATTATACTGGGGAATCGTTCCGGAAGAAGATAAAAAGAAAGTTGCTGCCAGACTACATGAATTGGTAGAAAAAGACGATTATCATCTGGACGTCGGTTTATTAGGAAGCAAAGCCCTACTTTCCGCCATGTCAGATAACGGATATGCAGAAACAGCTTACAAAGTCGCATCACAAGACACCTATCCTTCCTGGGGGTACTGGATCAAACAAGGTGCTACAACTCTACATGAAAATTGGCGGACAGATGTCGTTATCGACAACTCATATAACCATATTATGTTCGGAGAAATAGGAGCATGGCTATACAAAGGACTGGGAGGAATTCAGATAGATGAAAAACATCCCGGATTCAAGCATATTTTGCTAAAACCTTTCTTTCCGGCAGACATGAATGAACTTACCATACGCTATAATACTCCCTATGGCTGGTTAAATATCAACTGGGTTCGTCAAACTAATGACTGCATCCGTTATACAATCGATATTCCGGCAGGCACTTCTGCAACATTTGTTCCTTTTACAATGCCAGAACCCCAAAAATCTATAACTTTACAAGCCGGAAAACATTCACTTGAACTTGATTTTATTCACCAATTAATCAATCAACGATAACTTATGTACAAAAGAATCACCTTATTCACATTCATTTGCCTGCTCGCTTTAGCAGGAATAGCCCAAAATAAAGACACTTATACCATTTTATTATCCGGAGCATCTTTTGCCGAACCTAACAATAAGTGGTTTGAAATGGGATGTCGTGCCCTTCACGCCATCCCCATCAATCGGGCTGTAAGTGCAGAATCTATTGCTCACACTGCAAATAAAATGCTGGACGGCACTCTCTATACCCCGGAAGAGTTCGATAACATTGATGTATTTGTCTTGATGCAAGTACATGAAAAAGACGTATATAACGAAGCAAACTTAAAAGAGAACTACAAGGATTATAAAACTCCTTTTGATGCTTCCGACTATGCCGTTTGCTATGATTATGTCATCAAGCGCTACATATCAGACTGTTATAACCAGAAATTCAATCCAAAATCCAGATATTACAACACTCCTTATGGGAAACCTGTTTCTATTGTCTTATGTACTCATTGGCATGACAGTCGTCCTATATTCAACACTTCGGTCCGAAAACTGGCAGAAAAATGGGGATTCCCAGTAGTAGAATTCGACAGATACATCGGATTCTCCAAAAAACAGAAACATCCGGTTACAGGAAAACAATATAGCCTAATTTACACTGGGGATTCACAAAAGACTCATGGAGAAGTATTTGGATGGCATCCGCCACATGGAGAACATTCATTTATTCAACAGCGCATGGCTGCAATCTTTGCCGATACGCTTCGTAAGATATTGCTTCCCAAAGAATATATCAATGAATAATCACCAAATACTCATCGGATGAAAAAACTTCTATCATTAACAGTTTGCTTGCTATTTGTCCTATCACAAATGATGGCACAGCTTTCCGTACCTTCTTTCTTTTCAGACCACATGGTGCTGCAACGTGAGAAGCCAATCAATATATGGGGCACAGCCAGTGCCGGCGAGCGAATTAGCGTAACATTAGGAAATGCTCAAAAGAGTACCCGAACCGATAAAAATGGGAAATGGTCAGTCAGCCTGCCCCCTATGCAAGCCGGTGGACCGTATACTCTAAATATGAAAAGCCCCAAGCAGACTTTATCATTTACAGATATTTTAATCGGTGAAGTATGGATCTGTAGCGGACAGTCAAATATGGAGTTTCGTCTGCGTAGCGCTAATCATGCTACCGAAGAAGTCACAGCTGCCAATTACCCTCAAATCCGTTCATTCAACGTAATTCAAGAAATGGGGCACACTCCTAAAACCAACTTAAAAGGTAAATGGGAAGTATGTTCACCCGCCTCCGCTTCTGATTTTTCAGCTGTCGGCTATTTCTTTGCACGTGAATTATACCAAAAACTCAATATTCCTATCGGATTCATCAACTCCTCATGGGGTGGTACGGACATCGAAACCTGGATGAGCATGGAAGTGATAGAGCATTTTCCGAAATATGAAAAATCATTAGCCCGTATGCGCTCTTCTGAATTCGAAGAATACATCAAACACAGTGACAAAGTCAAAAAGGAATTCGAACAAGCCATCATAAACGAACCGGGAGAAAAAGAGAAATGGTATTTAGAAAACACCTCTACAGAAAACTGGAAGGAACATATTGTTCCGTCATTATGGTCAAATGAGGAATTATCCGGTATAGATGGAGTTGTATGGTTTACTTATCAGTTTTCCATACCGGTCAACTGTTTAGGACAGGATGCAGAATTGAGTCTCGGTACTATCGATGACGATGACATTACTTGGGTTAACGGACATGAAGTAGGACGAACGGTAGGATATGACCTGAAACGTCTATACAAGATCCCGGCAGAAGTATTAAAGGAACAGAATACCATCACTATTAAAATATCCGACTATCGTGGAGGAGGCGGTCTATATGGTCCTAAAGATGAAGTATACCTGAAAGTCAACAACCGAATTTTCCCTTTGTGTGATAATTGGAAGTATAAAGTTGCAGTATCGAGTGCACAATATGATTATGTAGAATATGGTCCTAACGCTTTTCCTTCTTTGCTGTTCAACGCAATGATTCATCCACTGGTAGGTTTGGGGATGAAAGGGGTAATCTGGTATCAGGGAGAAAACAATGCCGCCCGCGCCAACGAATACATTGATTTATTTCCGGCTTTAATTACAGACTGGAGAAGTAGATGGAATAACGAATTCCCATTTTATTGGGTTCAATTAGCAAACTTCATGTCTCCGGCCAAGCAGCCCTCTGAAAGTCATTGGGCAAACCTGCGGGATACACAGTCGAAGACACTGGCCTTACCACATACAGGACAGGCCGTCATTATAGACATCGGTGAAGAAAATGACATACATCCCCGCAACAAACAAGATGTAGGTAAACGACTTGCTTTGCATGCTCTCCACAATGATTACGGATATAACTCTATTGTTTGCACCGGCCCGATATTCCAGTCGGTAAAAAGAATCGGAGATGCACTGGAGGTCACCTTTAACGCTTGTGACGAGCAACTAGTAGCTCGTAATAAATATGGCTATTTATCAGGATTCGCCATTGCCGGCGCAGATGGAAAATACCAATGGGCACAGGCTAAAATCGAAAACAATAAAGTAATAGTATGGAATAAGGAAATACAGCAACCGGTCTCTGTACGATATGCTTGGGGAGATAATCCCGATGATGCTAACTTATACAACGCAGCCGGTTTGCCTGCCTCGCCTTTCGAAGGACACATCAGCCAATAAACGGCCTACAAAAACAGAAAAAGAATACCGGCAATGAATGTATGATCATCATTTCCGGTATTTTTCATATTTACAGTCCACTCCCTAATCGTCCAGAGACTATATTTTCTCTTTCCGGCGCGTTGTAATTTAAAGATTATCACGTATCTTTGCTTCCTCAAATCATAAATACGAGATATGGCTATTACAATCAAGAAAGTCTCCACAAAGAGAGAACTTAAGAAATTTATCCGTTTCAATTACAGAATGTACAAGGGCAACCCTTACTCTGTGCCTGACCTCTATGACGACATGCTCAACACCTTCAACAAGAAGAAAAATGCAGCATTCGAATTCTGTGAAGCTGATTATTTCCTCGCATATCGGGACGATAAAATAGTAGGACGTGTAGCTGCAATTATCAATAACCAGGCGAACAAGAAGTGGGAATGTAAAAACGTTCGTTTCGGATGGATAGACTTCATCGACGATCCCGAAGTATCATCCGCACTTATCAAAACAGTGGAAGAATGGGGAAAAGAACGGGGTATGACTCATATTGCCGGTCCTCTCGGATTTACTGATTTCGATGCGGAAGGAATGCTGATCGAAGGATTCGACCAGCTTAGCACCATGGCCACTATCTACAACTACCCGTACTATCCAATACACATGGAAAAACTGGGCTTCGAGAAAGATGCCGACTGGGTGGAATACAAAATCTACATACCGGATGCTATTCCCGACAAACATAAGCGTATCTCCGAACTGATCCAACGAAAATACAACCTTAAGATAAAGAAATATACTTCCGGAAGAAAGATAGCCAAAGACTATGGACAGAAGATTTTCGAACTGATGAACGAAGCATATAGTCCACTTTATGGTTATTCTCCGCTGACACAGCGGCAAATCGACCAATACGTGAAAATGTATCTGCCGATCCTTGACTTACGGATGGTTACACTGATTACTGATGCCAATGATGAACTAGTCTGTGTAGGTATCTCTATGCCATCTCTCGCTGAAGCTTTACAGAAATCAAACGGACGTCTGTTGCCGCTCGGATGGTTCTATCTGTTAAAGGCATTATTCATGAAACGTCGTGCCAAAATGCTTGATCTGCTACTCGTTGCAGTGAAACCGGAATATCAAAATAAAGGTGTTAACGCTTTGTTATTTTCCGATTTAATTCCAGTTTATCAAAAATTAGGTTTTATCTTTGCGGAAAGCAACCCCGAACTGGAACTGAACGGAAAGGTTCAGGCACAATGGGATTACTTTGAGACTCAACAACATAAGCGCCGCCGTGCGTTCATCAAAGAGATAAAATAAAAAAACAGCTATGGAAGAGAACGAATTGATACCTGTAGACAACAACAATGCAGTAGAGTACACTGACGACAACATCCGCCACCTGAGCGACATGGAACATGTGCGCACACGCCCCGGTATGTATATCGGTAGGCTGGGCGACGGTGCACATGCCGAAGACGGAATCTATGTCCTCCTGAAAGAAGTGATTGACAACAGTATTGACGAGTTCAAGATGCAAGCCGGTAAGAAAATCGAGATTACCGTTGAAGAAAACCTTCGTGTCAGTGTACGCGACTACGGACGAGGCATCCCGCAAGGAAAACTCATCGAGGCCGTCAGCATGCTGAATACCGGTGGTAAATATGACAGCAAGGCATTTAAGAAAAGTGTCGGACTGAATGGTGTCGGTGTGAAAGCCGTCAACGCTTTAAGCTCCCGTTTCGAGGTACGCAGTTACCGCGACGGCAAAGTGCGTATCGCCACTTTCTCAAAAGGAAACTTACTGACCGATGAGACAAAGAATACCGAAGAAGAAAACGGAACTTACATCTTCTTTGAACCGGATAATACACTATTCCTGAATTACTGTTTCAAGCCCGAATTTATTGAGACAATGCTACGTAACTACACGTATCTCAATACGGGGCTTGCTATCATCTATAACGGACACCGTATCTTGTCGCGCAACGGTCTGGTAGACCTTTTGAACGACAACATGACGGCAACCGGGCTTTACCCGATCATCCACCTGAAAGGGGAAGACATCGAAATCGCCTTCACACATACCGGACAATACGGAGAAGAATATTATTCTTTCGTCAACGGTCAGCATACTACCCAAGGTGGTACACATCAAAGTGCCTTCAAAGAACACATTGCCCGTACCATCAAAGAGTTCTTCAACAAGAACATGGACTACACCGATATCCGTAACGGATTGGTTGCCGCCATTGCCGTCAATGTGGAAGAACCGATCTTCGAAAGTCAGACGAAAACTAAACTGGGTTCTACCAATATGGTTCCCGGTGGCGTAACGGTCAATAAGTATGTAGGCGACTTTATCAAACAGGAAGTGGACAACTTCCTGCACAAGAATGCGGACATAGCCGAAGCAATTCAACAAAAGATACAAGAATCTGAAAAGGAGCGTAAAGCCATTGCAGGGGTAACGAAACTTGCCCGTGAACGTGCCAAGAAAGCCAACCTGCACAACCGCAAACTACGTGACTGCCGCATACACCTCAACGATCCGAAAGGCAAAGGACTGGAGGAAGACTCCTGCATCTTTATCACCGAGGGAGACTCTGCAAGCGGTTCCATCACCAAAAGTCGTGATGTCAACACCCAAGCAGTATTCAGTCTCCGTGGTAAACCATTGAACTCTTTCGGACTGACCAAAAAAGTGGTTTACGAGAACGAGGAATTCAACCTGCTTCAAGCAGCCCTGAATATAGAAGATGGTATTGAAGGATTACGCTACAACAAAGTAATCGTAGCAACCGATGCCGATGTGGACGGTATGCACATCCGCCTGTTGCTGATTACTTTCTTCCTGCAATTCTTCCCTGATCTCATCAAGAAAGGACATGTATATATCCTGCAGACGCCTTTGTTCCGTGTACGCAACAAGAAAAAGACAAATTACTGCTACAGCGAGGAAGAACGCATCAATGCTATCAATGAACTAGGACCGAATCCAGAGATCACCCGATTTAAAGGTTTGGGAGAAATCTCACCGGATGAGTTCAAACATTTCATTGGTAAAGATATGCGTCTGGAGCAGGTGACACTGCGCAAAACGGATGCGGTAAAAGAACTACTCGAATTCTACATGGGCAAAAATACCATGGAACGACAGAACTTTATTATAGACAATCTGGTTATAGAAGAAGACTTGGCATCATGAGAAAAGCAATATTCCCGGGTACTTTCGACCCTTTCACCATCGGACATTACTCGGTAGTGGAACGTGCACTTACCTTTATGGACGAAATCGTGATAGGAATCGGTATCAATGAGAACAAGAATACCTACTTCCCCATTGAGAAAAGAGAAGAAATGATTCGGGAACTTTATAAAGACGAACCTCGTATCCAGGTGATGTCCTATGACTGTCTGACAATTGATTTTGCGCAGGAAGTAGAGGCCAGGTTCATTGTCCGCGGTATCCGTACGGTGAAGGATTTCGAGTACGAAGAGACCATTGCAGACATTAACCGCAAACTGGCAGGGATTGAAACCATCCTGCTCTTCACAGAACCGGAACTGACTTGCGTCAGCTCTACAATTGTACGCGAGTTATTAACCTATAATAAAGATATCAGCCTGTTTATTCCCAAAGGAATGAAAATGAGTGAATAACACTCGTTAGGGAATAGGCGGTGAGTCAGAAAAGATGATGAAGAAACTAACGATTATACTATCCGTTTGCTTGTGGGCAGTTGCCACACAAGCCCAGAACTTCGGTTCCGAAGCCATGCGAAAGTTACAAATGGCAGAGTTTGCAATCTCCAATTTCTATGTGGACAAAGTAGATGAAGACAAGTTGGTAGAAGAAGCCATCATCAAAATGCTGGCACAACTTGATCCGCACTCTACTTATTCGGATGCAGAGGAAGTGAAGAAGATGAACGAACCACTTCAAGGTAACTTCGAGGGTATCGGAGTGCAATTCCAGATGATAGAAGACACCCTGTTGGTGGTGCAACCTGTCAGCAACGGACCTTCCGAGAAAGTCGGCATCCTTGCCGGTGACCGTATCGTTGCGGTCAATGACAGCGCCATTGCCGGAGTGAAAATGAGTACGGAAGATATTATGAAGCGCCTTCGTGGTCCGAAAGGTTCGAAAGTCAATCTGACAATCGTTCGTCGTGGCGTGCAAGACCCTTTATTGTTTACAGTGAAAAGAGACAAGATACCTATCCTTAGCCTCGATGCCTCCTATATGATTCAACCTAAAACGGGTTATATCCGCATCAACCGTTTTGGAGCAACCACTGCTGAAGAATTCAAAAAAGCAATGACAAGTCTTCAGAAGCAAGGTATGAAGGATATGATTCTCGACCTGCAAGGAAACGGAGGTGGTTATCTCAATGCAGCCATTGACCTTGCTAACGAATTCCTGGGACAAAAGGAGCTAATCGTATATACCGAAGGCCGGACTGCCAAACGCAGTGATTTCTATGCCAAAGGGAATGGAGATTTCCGTAATGGACGTCTTATCATTCTGGTGGATGAGTACACAGCCTCTGCCAGTGAAATCGTCAGTGGCGCAGTACAGGATTGGGACAGAGGAATTATTGTAGGACGCCGCTCTTTCGGCAAAGGATTGGTGCAACGTCCTATCGACCTGCCGGACGGTTCCATGATTCGTTTGACTATTGCACGCTATTATACTCCATCGGGTCGTTCCATCCAAAAACCGTACGACAGTACTGTTGATTACAACAAGGATTTGATAGAACGTTTCAACCACGGTGAACTGATGAATGCTGACAGTATTCATTTCCCGGATTCGCTGAAAGTACAAACCAAGAAACTCGGACGTACCGTCTATGGTGGAGGTGGTATCATGCCGGATTATTTCGTACCTATCGACACTACTCTTTATACGGATTATCACCGTAATCTGGTAGCCAAAGGAGCCGTGATTAAATTCACCATGCAGTTTATCGAAGGACACCGGAAAGAGTTGGCAAACAAATACAAGAAGTTCGAATCGTTTGATGAGAAATTCGTAGTCGATGATGACATGCTCGCCAATCTAAAAGAAATCGGAGAGAAAGAAGGAGTGAAGTTCAATGAAGAGCAATATCAGAAATCGCTCCCTCTTATCAAGACCCAGCTCAAAGCATTGATAGCCCGTGACCTTTGGGATATGAACGAATATTTCCGGGTAATGAATACCACGAATGAGAGTATACAAAAAGCACTGGAAATATTGAATTCGGATGAATATCAGAAGAAACTAAAATAGGGTATTCAATAAACAATCATAAAACATCGTCTTTCAGTTTGGTGGACATACATACTCATCATAGTGGACATATAGATACAGAGTGGTGAGTATATATATCCACCACTCTGTATCTATATGTCCACTAAGCGTTGTGTATCAACCCGTTAACTTTATTATTGAATATATTCGAATGTCACCGTACCGCGAATATCAGAAGAAGAGGCGGCAATGTATGCTTTGAATTTTCCAGGTTCTGCCACCCAAGTACGCTGTTTATCATCAAAGAATTGCAATGCTTCCGGTTTGATTGTAAACTTCACTTCTTTTTCTTCATTCGGAAGAAGTTGTACCTTCCGAAAATCTTTCAATTCCTTAACCGGACGCAGGACACTACACTCCTCATCACCAATGTATAGTTGGATAATCTCTTTCCCTGCTACTTTTCCTGTATTCTTAACCTTTACAGAAACATCTATACTGCCATCAGTATTCATTGTTTGAGCCGATATTACAGGTTTACTATACTCAAAGGTAGTATAACTCATGCCATAACCAAAAGGAAAAAGTGGCTGCACCTTCTTCGTATCATACCAACGATAGCCAACCAGAATATCTTCTTTATATTCTTGACGGATGCTATCGCCCGGATAACTGATTTCCCCAAAGAAATGAGCCGGACAATCCTCCAGTTTCACCGGATAAGAGAAAGGAAGTTTACCACTGGGAGTCACCTCTCCACTCAACACATCAGCCAGCGCCTCCCCACCAACAGAGCCTAAATACCACGACTGGACAATAGAAGGAATCTCCTTTACCCAAGGCATTTCCACCGCATTTCCGCTGACAATCACTGCTACCAGATTTTTATTTACCTTCAACAAGGCTTCTATCAACTCATTCTGCGCAAAAGGAAGTTCGTATGATAAACGGTCTCCACCCTCACAGTCCTGAAAATGATTCTTATTTAGTCCGCCTACAAAAATCACCAAATCCGAATTCATCGCCTTTTCCACCGCATCATTACGCAAAGAATCCACAGTAACCTGCGGAATGACATCCGCCCGTCCATACATCGGGCGACCGCTTGTGTAACCTTGTGCATAAACCACACCGTCACCAAATTTGGCCTTTATACCATCCAGTGGTGAAATCACTTTCTGAACTTTCAACTCTGAAGAGCCACCACCTAACATCAAATTACGGGTAGCATTATCTCCCACCACTAAAATACGTTTGTATTTTCCTTGAGGTACAGGCAATAAGGCAGGTTGTTTCTTACCGGTTCCATTTTTCAACAGGACAATACCCTCTGTTGCAATCTCATAAGCCGTACGATAGTGCTCTTCACTAGTCAGTGCCCCGAACGGTTTCCTGCGATTCATGGCTGTACGGAAAATCAGACGCAACACACGGGCAGCCTTATCATTCACTACTTCCATCGGAATCTTACCTTCCCGAACCATTTTCAGATAAGACTTACCCAAGTAATAATCGTCATAACCGAATTCCGATTCTGAAGTCAAACCATTCGTATAAGATCCCATTTCAATATCCAAGCCATACATGGCAGCTTCATAGGTATCATGCGCAGCTCCCCAATCTGTTATGACACAACCGTCAAAGTTCCATTCTCCCTTCAATATATCATTATTCAGCAGTTTATGATGAGTAGCATGAGTTCCGCGCACCTTATTGTACGCTCCCATAATAGACCAAGCCTTCCCTCTTTCCACAGCAGCCTTAAAGGCAGGCAGATATATCTCATACAATGCACGGTCACTTAGCTGCACATCGATATGTCCCCGCCATAATTCCTGATTGTTCAGTGCGTAATGTTTCACACAGGCGGCTACTCCATTCTTCTGCACTCCCTGAATATAAGGCACACAAAGCTCCGAGGCTAAATAAGGGTCTTCCCCCATATATTCAAAGTTACGCCCGTTGAGCGGGGTACGATAGATATTCACACCCGGTCCCAACAAAACATCCTTTTCACGATAACGGGCTTCTTCACCGATGGCATATCCATATTTCTCTGCCAATAGCGGATTCCAGCTAGCTGCCAGACAGGTCAGTGCAGGAAAAGCAGTGCAACTATCGTTCGTCCATCCGACATATCCCCAATCATTCCAGTTAATTTCGGCACGCACGCCGTGAGGTCCGTCACTCATCCAAAGTTCAGGGATACCCAAACGGGGACAGCCAGGGGAGCTAAACTTCCCTTGTGCATAACTAAGACGAGTTTTCTCCTCCACAGTCATACGGTTCAGCGCATCCTGTACCCTAACCTCTATCGGTTGTGCATCATCCAGATACACCGGTGTTTGTTTCTTGTCTTGAGCAATCGCCACCATGCCTGTCTGAACAGAAAGGAAACATATAGTCAATAAAAATGTCTTCATTATTCCAATAATCATTTACAGTTTACAATCTTTTGCCGAGACCTTTACCACGGCTTGCCGAAGCCCTTCCGAAGTAGCTGTCAGCTCCGTTTTTCCCGGTTTCCCATCATTCTGAATTACAACAAGGCATTTTCCATAAAATGCTTTCCTCTTTTTATCCTTAAAGCGTTCCAACGATACCGGGTTTCCATTGTCCACTCCTGCGATGAAACCATTACCTCTCACTGTGAAATTCACCAAATTATCTGCATTCGGACAAAGATTCCCTTCTTCATCCAGCACCTCTACAGTGACGAAACACAAATCTTTTCCATCAGCAGCCAGAACTGAACGATCAGGAGTCAGGCGAATTTCTGCAGGCTTTCCGGCTGTACGAATTTCCTTTTCTGCTATCACTTCATCCTTTCTGCGTGCAATGACCTTCACCGTTCCCGGTTCAAACTTTACACGCCAAACAACATGCAGGTTATCAGCATCTTTACATTTCACTCCCTGCGACTTTCCATTCACAAACAATTCCACTTCATCAGCCTGATTATAGTAGCACCACATATCAATCTCCTGTCCCGGAGTCCAGTTCCAATGCGGGAAAAGATGCAATACTTGTTTATCTGTCCATTCCGACTGATATAGATAGTAGACATCTTTTGGGAAACCTGCCAGATCGACAATACCAAAGAATGAACTACGTGCAGGCCATCCGTAAGGAGTCGGTTCTCCGATATAATCAAATCCTGTCCATACATATTGCCCGCTGATAAAGTCGTTGTCTCTGACTAACTTCAGACTTTCTTCATGAGTGTTTCCCCAAGGCACATGACAGTTCTCATAAGATGAACAGGCAAAAGTAGAATCAGCAAAGGGTTTATCCCAACGCTCGGGCCAGATAAACATCCGGTCACTGGGCATACGGTAGTATCCACGTGTCATCAATGCCGAATTACTTTCAGTAATGATAAAGGGCTTGTCCGGAAAATTAGCCGGAACATGAGGAATATCTTTATTATGATAATTATAGCCAATCACATCCAGTGCACCGGAACGGAATAAATGATTGCCGGAATTTGGTTCATTGCATCCGGCAGTGACAGGACGGGTAGAATCAAGCCCTTTTACAAAGCTTACCAATTTCTTCGTCAGCAAAGAGTTGACACTCTCCTCTCCTTCTTTTGCCAACATTTCAGAAGAATGTCCAAAATTCAGGATCAAATTGGCCTCTTCCAGACTCAATGTATCCGCTTTAGCATCACTCCATTGTTCGAGGACTTCATTACCGATACTCCACATAAAGACAGAAGGATGATTGCGGTCACGCAAAATAAAGTCATTCAAATCACGCTCGTGCCATTCATTGAAGTAACGGGCATAATCATGTGCTGTTTTTTTCTTCCGCCACATATCAAAAGCCTCATCCATCACGATAAATCCCATACGATCACAGAGATCAAGCAGTTCGGGTGCGGGAGGATTATGGGAACAACGTATGCCGTTGCATCCCATTTCTTTCAGAATCTGCAATTGCCGTTCAATGGCACGTGTGTTGACAGCTGCCCCCAGACAGCCCAGATCATGGTGCATACATACCCCGTTAATCTTGGTTTGCCTACCGTTCAATGTAAATCCTTTCCGGGCATCAAAACTGAAGGTACGGATACCGACAGGAGTCGTATACCTATCCATACATTCCTCGTTTCGCATCACTTTGGTAACCAATGTATACAAGTAAGGAGTATCAACATCCCACAGCTCCGGTTGTTTTACAGTCAATTGCTGGGTGAAAACAGCTTCTCTGCCAGTTTCCGTTTTTCCGGCCGACTGCGTTCTAGCAACTTCTCTGCCTTCAGCATCCTGCAAGGATGAGCAGACCGTGATATTTTCATTTGTATCACTTTCATTCACAATAGTAGTAACAAGATTCAGTACAGCCTCTCCCTTGTCAACCGATGATGTCGTGACATACGTTCCCCAATCGGCTACGTGTATCGGACCAGTCTTGCTTAGCCATACATTCCGGTAAATGCCACAACCCGAATACCAACGTGAATTGGGTTGTTCGGCATTATCTACACGCACAGCCAACACATTCGGTTCATCCCATTTCAGATAAGGGGTCAGATTATAGCTGAAACTAATATATCCATAAGGACGCACTCCTAACGAAACACCGTTGATGAATACTTCCGAATTCATATATACTCCGTCAAACTCAATGCGGAAGATCTTTCCTATATCTGCATTGTCTACACTAAAAGTTTTGCGATACCATCCAACTCCACCCGGAAGCGCCCCTCCCCCTGTCCCGGAAGGATTTTCACGGCTAAAGTCTCCCTCAATCGCCCAATCATGAGGCAAATTCAATACCCGCCAGTCATTGTCGGCAAAACCGGGTTGTGCAGCTTGTAGTCCGTCTCCTAAGTGGAAACGCCAATCCGCATTAAAGTCAGACCGCTCGCGTGGAGAAATGGGGGAAGAACTGTTACATGCTCCCAACAGCATCAGACAGCTCCCCAGTATCAAATATTTCAGTTTCCCAATCATCATCGAATCCTATCATTCAACTTACAGTTTCAATGTCTGCTCGCTGCCATTATACTTCACAGTCACTCCTTTCGCATTCAAATCAAACGGTTGTGCTTTCTCCTTATTAACCGTAACTACAGTGAAAGTACGTTCCTTCAACATACCCGGAAATTCTCCCTGGCGTTCACCGATCACTAAAGTCTTAGTAGCCTCATCATACTTCATCGGTATCATGGCGTACATACCCTGTTCATAGTTATAATTCACCCCCTCATCTTCGTATAGCGTAAATTCTCCATCAGCTCCCTGATAAATATATAAACGGATATGATCCGCCGGTTTTTCATCCGTATACTGAATATCATCTCCGAACGGTACGATAGCGCCTGCACGCACATACAGCGGGATACGCTCATAAGGAGCCTCTATTACTTTCCTCTCTCCTCCGGGCTGGAATTTACCGGAATAAAAATCATACCAGCCTTCTGCCTGGGGGAAATAAATCTCACGACTACGGTCACCATAGCGATAAACCGGAGATACCATAAATGAAGGACCGAACATATACTGGTCACCAATATTATTCACTTGGGTATCCGCTGTAAAATCCATGACTAATGGACGCATGATTGTATAATCATTAAACCAGGTCATGCCTGCCAACGAATAAATATACGGCATCATATTGTAGCGTAGCTTGGTATAATAAACAACCGATTGATAGGCCGGATGCCCTTCCGGAGCAATCTCCCATATTTCACGGAACGGGTATTGTCCATGTGCACGATACAGAGGAACGAATGCACCGAATTGATACCAACGGGCATTTAATTCACGCCATTCTTTATAATCGGCATTTTCTGTCTTTGTCGCATTCCATTGCTTCTGTCCCGCTACATAACGGTTCTCTACACAAAAGCCGCCAATATCCATTGTCCAGTAAGGTATTCCACTCATGGCAAAATTCAGTCCGGCAGAAATCTGTGCCTTCATATCCTCCCAACGTGTACCGATATCTCCGCTCCATGTAGCTGTAGAATAACGCTGTAACCCGGCAAATCCCGAACGGGTCAATAAGAACACACGTTTATTATTATCCACTCCACGCTGACCGTCATAAATGGCTTCTGCATTCATCAGTGCATAAGCATTGAAAAATTCCGTAGAGGAACCCAACGCCGTAGGTCCGCACAAAGCCTTCCGATATTCCAAGTCGGTACAGTCACGTACATTCGGTTCGCTGGCATCCATCCACCAGGCATCGATACCCAACGGATAATAGTGCTCATACATCTGCTTCCAAAACAGTTTACGTGCATCCGGATCATAAGCGTCATAAAAACCATAATGGTAACCGGGACCTACCCAATCTTTCAAGCTATCCCTAACAGACTGCTGATACATCCACCCATTCTTGTCGAACTCCTTGAAATGTTCGGTAGTAACATAGAACTTAGGCCACACCGAAATCATCATACGCCCATGCATAGCATGAATGGAATCGACCATTGCTTTGGGATCCGGAAAGCGTGCCTTATCAAACTCATGACTTCCCCAGGCATTTTCCGGCCAGTGATTCCAATCCAGTACGATATTATCCACCGGGATTTTACGATCACGGAAACCTTTCAGTGCGCCCAACATTTCATCTTGTGTATTATATTTCTCCCGACTTTGCCAGAAACCCATTGCCCATTTCGGCATAACAGGTGACTTTCCGGTCAGAGTCCGATAGCCACTAATTACTTCATCCATATCCTCACCAACCACAAAATAATAATCAAGCTGCTTTGCCATCTCGCTCCACCATGACTGTTTCCCCTGTTCTGCCGGATCTACAGGAGTCAATGCCCGCAGCCCGCAATAAGACTGCCCGCCATCAGGCTGCCATTCGATTTTCAACGGCACACGCTTCCCTGCTTCCAGATGAACAGCAAACTTATAGCTATTTGGATTCCATGCAGTCCGCCAACGTTCCGGCACCACCGGCTCATTATTCAAATAAACCTTGACATATCCGGCGTAATAAAGAATAAACTTAAATTCTCCTGTTTGAGCAGGTTCTATTTCGCCTTCATAAGTGACCTTAGCCCCCATTAACGGCAATTTCTCCGGAAGATTCTGAATCGTTTTTAGATTCTCAAAATAAATGGAGTCTTCCCGGCGAACCAACGTCTCTCCTTTTTTCGGCACATAAGTACCGGTAAGCGCACCTTCCCGACCTGTCTTATCATAAAGCTTAAAGACCCGGTTCAATTGGGAGTAGTCATTCGGATTACCGAAACGGCACAATGAATAGCTATCCAGCAGCACACCATAATTCTTATTTGAAACAACGAATGGAACAGAGACTTTCGTATTGTATTGGAACAGTTCTTCGTTCTTACCCTTATAATTAAATTCATCCGCCTGATGCTGCCCCAATCCGTAGAACGCTTCATCTTCAGGAGATTCAAAAACCTGGCAGATCGTATATCCCTTTGTTCCTTCTACTTCAATTGGAGTAAACTTCTTTCCTCCTCCCTTGTTTTCCTGCAGGATTAACTTTCCGTCTTTATCCGCAAACCACACCTCTCCGGTACTGGCCAGTACGGACGCTTTCACTTCTTCTGTAGACACTGTAATCGTATCGCCATTCTGCATGACGGCAAATGGGATTTGTTTTTCCTGCGGAACAACAATCAAACTTTGCGGATCGGCAAACTTGCTGTCGGCAGTAGCAGAAACACGGATTAATTTATCTCCCATCACTTGCAGACGAACCAGTCGGGGACCTCCCGTTACTTCCTGTTGTACTTTAACTATCACGCTATCGCCTGTTTCCTCATAGACCTTATTGGCACATGCTCCGAAAAGAAGTCCCGGCAACAGGCAACAGAAAATGTTTTTCATATTCATAATCATACCTACCTTTAGGGTTCAACAATATATTTTCTCATATCGCAAAAGTAAGTACTATAAATGAAAAGTTCCCCTTCTAATGTTTTATAGAAGGGGAACTTTTAAACAGTGACCGGACGATATGTTTTTTTCAGAGGTATCATTTGTTATTTCCCTTCTTTTTCCTGGTAAACAGAGGGCAAAACACCAAATTCATCCTTGAAATAACGACTGAAATATTTAGGGTTATTAAAGCCTACTTCGAAGGCTACCTCAGATACATGAAGCTGGCTTTCACGCAATAATTGCGCTGCCCGTTTCAAGCGGATCACGCGGATAAACTCAATCGGTGTCTTTCCTGTGATCTGGAGTAATTTCTTATACAGATGCACACGGCTCATACCCAGTTCCCGGCTAAGCTCCTCTACAGAGAGTTCGGTACGCGACATATTATCTTCCACATACTTGATTGCTTTCTCTATCAATTTCTCATCCAATGAAGTAATCACAATCTCACTGGGGGCAGGGTCAATCATTCCTTGGGTGACACGATGATAGCGGCTTAATTCTATCAGTTTACGGATACGCAACACAAGAATAGTCATATTGAACGGCTTCGTTACATAATCGTCCGCTCCTGTCTGCAATCCTTCCAGCTTCGCTTCGGTATTCTGCCGTGCTGTCAGCAAAATCACAGGGATATGCGCTGTGCGCTTATCCTGCTTAATCAGACGGCACAACTCATTACCATCCATTTGAGGCATCATCACATCACTGATAACCAGATCGGGTAATTCTTCCTGCATCATCTCCCATGCTTCGTTACCATTCACAGCCAGTTTGACACGATACTGCAATTCCAGACTATAACGCATAAAGATACGGAAGTCTTCATTATCATCTACTATCAGCAACAAAGGGAAATCCTTGCGTTCCGTTTCCTCTTTTATCTCCTTATCTTCTTCCTCCCCGATCGATATACCTGTCTCTGGCGGCAATTGTACCTGTGTCTCCACATGCTTTACCGGAAACTGAATAACGAAAACGGAGCCTGTTCCTATATTATCAAAGACCTTCACTTCTCCTTCATGCAGAGTTACAAAGTCACGTACCAAACTCAAGCCGATACCATTTCCGGTAGTTTCCTCTACCCCCTTATGATCCGCCTGGTAGAAACGTTCGAAGATATGTTCCTTATCCACATCACTTATTCCTATTCCGGTATCGGCAATCTTAATCTCCAGCATATCAGGAGTTCCAGCCACATGCTCTATCATCACCGTCACCCGTCCTCCTTCGGGAGTAAACTTAAAGGCATTGGAAAGCAGATTCATGACAATCTTTCCCACCTTGTCAGCATCAAAAGCCATTGAGAATGTATCTATCCCCGAGAAGAAAGAGAACTGAATGTGTTTCTTATCCGCCATCAACAGGAAAGAGTTGCAAACACTATGCACATACGAGATGATATCTCCTTCCGACAGAGACAACTGATGAGTACTCATCTCCCCTTTACGGAAATCGAGCAGTTGATTGACCAAGTGCAACAACCGCTGCGCATTGCGATACATCAACTGCAAACGTGTACTTTGCAATTCATCGGTTGTTTCTTTCAGCATACCCTCCAAAGGAGAAATAATCAATGTAAGCGGTGTACGCAATTCATGGCTGACGTTCGTGAAGAAACGGAATTTCATATTATTGATTTCTTCGTTCTTCGCCACCTCGTTTTCTATCTGCTGAAGATGAAACTTCTCACGTTCACGTTTCAGCATCCGGTAGCGCGCCAGGAAAAGCACGACCACCAAACCGGCAGCATACAACAAATAAGCCCACCACGACATCCAGAAAGGAGGATTGACTACAATACCCAGCGTGGCTTCCTTTATGCCGACATAACCATCGCTATTGATCGCTTTCACTCTCAAAACATACTTTCCTGGGGCAAGATTCGTAAAAGTCACATTGTGTACTCCTACTGGCAGGGTTAACCAGTCATTATTGAACCCTTCCAACTTATACATATATTGAGTTTTCTCCGGCAAATTATAGTTGTCCGAAGCAAAAGACACACTGAAAATATTCTGCTTATAATCGAACTCTACATTTTCTACATCGTTCAACTCTTTTTCTATCAACACTCTTCCGCCATACGACTGCCCCACTTTCACTGCCTCATCAAACAACGAAAGACCTGTAAACATCACATTAGGCAGCATTTTATTATAGCGTATATGATCCGGAGCAAAAATATTGACTCCATACAGGCCACCAATCGCAATGATTCCATTGTGTAACGTTTTGATTGAACGCTGGTTAAAATCACAGTTCTGCAATCCGTCCTCACTATTGTAAGCCCTGGAATCAAAAAGGTAACTCCCTTTTCCATCGGAAGCCACTGTTACCCGAATCACCTTCCTGCTGGTCGATACCCACATATTACGCTCCTGATCTTCCGTAATTGCCGCAATAAAATTTCCTTTGGCCTCTGCAACAGGAGACAGATCCAGAAACATATGACGCCTCGTATCATACACATTCAATCCCTCACGGGTAGCAATCCATACCAATCCCCGGCTATCTTTATATACATGATTCACCGCATCGTTCGACAATTTCATACTATCGCTCTGGCCTTGAATCTTTTTTATTTCTCGAGTGCGCATATCCATCGTGCCTACTCCCTGACTGGCAGTTCCGAAAAACAATGTATTATCATCTACCCAACACAAAGAGGTTACATTATTCTCCAGCAGAGCCGAGTTGTTACTGGTATAAGTTTCAAAAGTACCGGATAACGGTTCCAAACATTGCAAACCGCCTCCCAAGGAAGCAATCCAGATTCTTCCCTTATCATCCTCCACCAATGCCCAGACATTATTACTCGCCAAAGCGTTTCCGGTACCTTCCTTATAAGAACGTACCTGGGAACCATTCATACAATACAATCCCCCATTGAATGTCCCTACCCATAATTTGCCGTCTTTCGACTTCAACATAGACACGACGGGATTTGGCAATTGTCCTTCGACGTCTCTCCAGAAAGGTTCCGCCTTTCCTGTAGAGCGATTCCACAAAAGAATCCCATGGTCGTTCGTTCCGAGCCACAGTCTATCTTCATCCGCCTGTTCTATGCAAGTTATATCTCCCCATTCATACATATTGAACTTAAAGATGCTTTCACTATAATAAGATACCCCCTTCTTATAAGTACCTACCCACATGACACCATCCCTGTCAGCATATAAGTCATAAATTGTATTATGAGGCAAGCTCCGTCCATTGTCATCGTGGGCAACAAGAGAAGTCACTTTCCCCGTTTCTTTCTCAAGCACGTCTATGCCGTCATAATCCTTTCCAACCCAAATCCTGCCTTCTATATCCTGTGCCACCGCATGAATAATTACGTCCGGACGTGACGACCAGATACCGGTCAAATCTGTCCGCCAACTTTTTGTTCCGCAATCATACGCCCAGATTCCCATAAGACTGTATGCCCAGATGCAATTGTCTCTATCTACAAAAAGCGAAAGTTCTATCGTCTTTCCTCCCGGAATATATTTCTTAATTTCATCAGACTGCCATTTAATCGCCAATGTGGCACGATCCAGACAGACAAGCAGTCCCGTATTATAAATCAACAAGATTCCGTCACTACATTCCGCCATTTGTGTCACTCCATACTCCGGCAACGAATGTTCCGTATACGAAAAGAAGAGTCTCTTTCCACCCTCCTTGTAACGGTAACATCCTTCACCTGCCACACTAAGCCACGTATTCCCTTCCCGGTCTACAAAAACCTGTTCCGGAACTCCCCATGACTCCAGATTTTTCATAAATCCGGTAACATCAGTGATAAAGTAATCCCGCTCCTTATCAAATAATACATACCCTCGGGCGGTATTTATCCAAAACCGTCCGTCAGGCATTTCCACAATATCGGTAATGTAATTATCCGGTAAAGATCCCGGCTCATTCTCGGCATGCTGATAGATCTTGAAAGTATATCCGTCATAGCGGTTCAGTCCGGTAGTCGTACCGAACCACATGAACCCATCACGATCTTTATAAATAGTATTCACAGAATTATTAGACAATCCGTCCGACACTTCCAGGTGCTTGAACAAGTATGATTGTGCAGACACAATCCACGAAGCGAGAAGTAAAGCTAACAATAAAAGGCTCTTTCTTATCATGTTTTTCAGATTTGTACAAAGGAAATAAAATATTATCAAACAGCCAAGAAAAAGAGCCTGCGGATTATTTGACAGAATAAACAGCAAGCGCATCCAACGAAGAAGCTAATGCAACCAAAGCAGCGTTCCAGTTAATGGCTACTTCATTGGAAGCATACGAATCTTCCGTATCTACATACGACTCATCCGGACTGGCAGTAGGATAAAAAGCCCCGTCCTGCTGTCCTGGGTTAGGTCCTCCAACAAGAAATCCGGGAATAGGGTCTTCTATGTCGTCCGAAACCGAAAGGCGGTGATGAGGATGCTTCGGACTCTTCGTTCCAAGCCCTGTCACATAACAGAAACCTGTTGCATTTCGCCCCAATATATAATCCATGTTTCTATAGGCATTAGTCAAATAAACGTCTTTGCCAGTCAGGAGATAAGCGTACATCAACGATACACCCTGATTCATACATTTCTCCGCAAGGCATCCCCAAAAGAAATCTTTAGCATCATTACCATAGGGAGCGTGAAATGGGGTCTGTTCGGCTCCTTCTATGACTTTATCCGCATATTTCAAAAGTTCCGTTTTCAATGAATCGGCAAAACGACGGTCGGCTTCATTTAACTCTCTGCCTGGTTGAAGCCATGCAAATATACCTAATGCGAACGTGTTGCCCCATCCCGGAGCTGTGTATATTTGGGGAGCCTTTTTTATTGCTTCTTCCCGGTATATCTCTTTTCCGGTTGAGAAATAGAGTTCGCTAGCCGCCCAGAAAAATTCATCGTCTGCATGTGTGTCACCATATTCTCCGGTGGCTATTGCCGGTTGATACTTCTGATTGAGCAGATTCTGATTATAATAGGCTCCCGGATGCTTTTCCGCCCAGGCATAAGCCTTCTCCGCTGCCAGTAGAGCACGTTTGGAGAATCCTGGATAATCTTCTTCATAAGAGGCAAACAGACGGGAGGACTGTGCCATGACTGCTGCAAAATCTAAAGCGGCAGTGACTGATTTCTGCACGACATAACGTTGTTGTTTACAGTCCACAGGTTTCACAAAACCTTCAAAAAAGGGGGTGGTCAGTTTATGATATACTCCTCCATCTTCGGGATCTTGCATTGTTAACATCCAATCCAAGTTAAATTGCATTTCGTCCAGTAAGTCGGGGGTATGGTTATTGCTCTCCGGGATATTTATCTTTTGCCGGGAGAAGTAATCCGGAAACAGCTGATAAATAGACTGCATCAAACCTATTGAATAACCGGAATTCACAATATACTTATTATAATCGCCGGCATCATACCAACCTTTGGAAGAAGAGACAATTGTTCCCGCAGGACGATCGGGGGAAGCAGCGCTGGGATGTATCAATACATGATTATCCGGATGCCCGGCCATTCTGTGCCACTGCCCTGCATATTGTTCTTCAATCGGCATTGCGGTACGCTGATAATAAAAAGACTTCAAAGCCGCGTCAGCCAGAGGAGATAATATACTGTCTTTTATTAGGAAAGTAACCGATGCTCCGTTCACCTTCAGTATATATTTTCCCGGAGTTGTTACAGCACTAAAATCCAGTGTTGTTCTTGTTTTATCCGACCATGCTGACTTTGCTGTATATAAAGATTTTCCGACAAACACTTGTTCACCGGAAACAGCATCCCATATTACAAACTCTTCAACTTTTCCGCTGTCTACTACAGCTATTTTCTCTTGATTGGGATAATAACCCAGTTGATTCAATCGGATAGCATCGTTTGGTATCACACTTGTTGAAGGAGTGCACGCAACCGCCAACCCACTCAATATCCCAAACAGAGCAATGTATCTTACTATTTTCATACAGTTACTAAAAAAGTAGGAGAAGGTAAATGGTTCGTTCTACCCTCTCCTATTTCATTCAAATCATTATTTTCTCACGATGCGGAAGTTATCGAAATAAACTTCAATAGTAGCTTGACTACTACCAGGGTTCGTTGCATATACGCCTATATGAGTAGAGTTCCTATTTAAAAAGTCTTGATATGTAGCATCTGCAACAACAGAAGATAAAGATACGGAACATTGCATCCACTTTCCAGTCTCTGTCTTTCCTGTAAAAGAACTCACTGGGACATACCCATTTAATGCAGCATCAAAGTTTTCACACATTGCGATTTGGAAAACAGGTCCGGTAAATACTTCTTTCACAAAACATTCAAACTGTAATTTCAAATCATCAATCGGTGTATTTCCTGGAATGATGCTTGTATTTACCCATTGAGCGTTGGAATAACTTTGTTTCCACCAATAATTGGATGCACTCACTGTTCCGGTAATGCCTAGACAAGTTCCATTAGAAACATAAGGAGCTGACGAGCCATCTGCTACTACAAAACTGCAATCACCCCAAACATGACTACCGATTCCATCGTAATTCAATATCACATTTTCTAGAGGATAGAATATTTCTGCAGATTCTACCGTTCCTCCAATCGCAGTCACAGAAATATGGCCGGACTGGGTAGGAGCCTGTGGCAATACAAAACTAATCTCATCAAAAGTGTTTGAAGTTGTGATGTCCCCCACTGGAATGTCGAACTCACCGTTAATATTCACACGTGATACCTCAATAAAATTCTGTCCAGTAATAGTAACCGTGCTTCCTACGACTGGCATTGTCGAACTGACAGCAGTAACAACCGGTTTTGGACCATTCTTCTTAAACTCTGTAACCGCACTGCTCGTATAGCACTCTACCACAAGATATCCCTCTTCAAGCAGATTTGCCGGAGCTGTTAGCGTAATTTGACTATATTTGTTATTTACTTCATAATTTGTTATCTCCTGAACATCAACAGGGCGTGTCCCATCCTTTGCCGGTTGTTCAGTAGAAAGATAAACAGCCTGTACCTCATAGAAGTTACCACCGATCACAGTCATCTGGTCTCCCGGCTTTATAGGATAGGTTGCGGAAATACGGGTGATGTAAGGTGCAGGCGAAAGCACGTGCATATTGTAAGCTGCTACTCCATGCTCTGTTTCTATGCGAATTTCACCTTTCAACTCAGGATTTTGTCCTGTCAGTTCCAATTCATTAGGAACCGTTAATATGATACTTGTAGAAGTTACATAATTCCTGTTGAAACTAACCTCCTGATCATTGATATACACCTTTTGTGTTCCACCCAAATGTTCTCCGACTACAACAATCATTGTTCCCGGATTTACATCAGTAAAAGTACTATCAGCTTTAGCCGGATCTGTTACTCTTATATAATGAATTACCGGTATAGCATCATCGTCGTCATTCTGGCAAGAGACAACAGCCCAAAAGGGCAGGACTAACAACCCTATCAAGAACAATCTCGTATCTAAATATTTATATATTGATTTCATAAATTCTTCTGATTTATTCGTTAAATGTATAAGGAACCGGTGGTTCGTTCAATAACGGATTCTGGATGACATCAGATTCCGGATAAGGCAAGAAAATATCCTCTGCTTCAATATTGATAGTAAACTCCGGAGCTGTGTAATACTCAGGACCTTCAAGGAACGTAGTTCCATCCGTATCATACTTCCCAAAATGCAATTTTCCGTCCTCATCTTTGATGATAGCATCCGCCCGGTACCCCCGCCACTGATTATTAAAGTAGTTAAGCATCTTGTCCGGTAAATAACGGAACCAAGTTACCATATCATACCAGTTTGAATATTCCATACCAAACTCAACACGGCGTTCGCGGATAATGTCATCCAACGTGATGGAAGACTTTTTATTAATCTTTGCACGCTCACGTACACGGTTGAAGAAGTAAAGACCACGACCGTCACTCAACGTAGAATTGTTACCCAGACAAGCTTCCGCATACGTCAAGTAGACATCTGCTAAACGCAAAATATAAGTATTAAGTGGCGAATTCATTTGTTTCACCTTACCGTCGTTATCGTCATCCGGCCCTCCCGGAACACCTTTTTTAATAGGAGAAGCAGTACCCTTATAAGTATAGCCACCATCTTTAATGCAAATATAAGAGTAATAAGAACCCTTGGTAAAAAAGGTAGCGTTCCTACGCAACGTATCTGCCAACTCGTATTGCTGAAGCATATCAATACTTCCATTATAGCTACTCCAACAATTGACACCACCCGTCACCTCGGTCGAGAATGCCAAATCGGACAAGAGGGTATTACATTCATACCACTCCCCCAACGGCACCCACTGCATAGCGAGCAGGGATTCCTGATTGTTATTGTTCTTATACTTGAAGAGATCTTCGTAGTTTGTCATCAAGTCCAACCCACTATTCTCACACACATCACTGGCATATTGACGGGCAAGTTCTAAATCACCTTCATCACGCGTACCACCATTGTTCCAGCCCGAACGTGCCAGATAAACCTTTGCCAATATCCCTTTTGCCGCCCACGATGTAGCCCGTCCTTTATCACTCTGCTCCGACAAATTATCGACGGCGTAATTCAAATCATTAATAATAAACTGAAATACATCTTCTTCACGATTGAGCGGACGAACGGGATTGTCAACCAACTTCTGGTTATCTTCAATGAGAATCACCGGGCCCCAAATGCGCAACATATAGAAGTATGCACATGCACGCATCAACCGGGCTTCTGCAATTGCCTTTGTCTTGGCAGCTTCGCTCACACTACCCTGTGTCTGCGTCTCTACCGCATTGATTACAGAGTTCGCCATCGTTACTACCGAGTAGAATCCACTCCATGCACCCGACAGATTTTCATCCAAAGCTGTCACTTGGAAAGTAACAAACTGCGGATAATTCCAGGGACTGTACATATCATTGGCACGCCCGCTACCGATAGGAACGATGGAACGTTGATTGTAATCAAACCATGCCCGATTGTAAAGCGGAGCGGTGGCTGCTTCTAACGCTTCGTCAGAAGTATAAAATGTAGCGTCTACATAGTTTCCTTCCGGTGCTCTATCCAGAAAACTGTCACTGCATGCTGCAAACAGCAGGGCGGTAGTTGCTATTACTAATAATTTACTTTTCATAAATATTCTCATTATTTGTCAGGTTAGAAACTAAGGTTAAGTCCGAAAGTATAAATCCGTTGTGAAGGATAACGGGCATTATCGATACCACGCGTCAGCACATCATAATTGTAAGCACCCACTTCAGGATCATATCCTTTGTACTTTGTAAAAGTGAATGCATTCTGAATATTCATATACACCCGTAGATTGTCAATATTGAGCTTACTTATCCACTTTTTAGGGAAAGTATAACCTAACGAGATATTCTTGATACGAAGATATGAACCGTCTTCTACAAAGCGGCTGCTCATACGGTTATTATCGTTAGCATTGGCAGCAGTGATGCGCTGTACTTGTGCCGAACCGGCATTCGAGACATAGACATTGGAAAGCGTAGTCGGCTGTGATGGATCGATCAGTTCCACACGGGCGATATTAACAGCTTCTTTCAACATTCCACTGTTGTTCATCGGATTGGTAAATTCTTTACGTAGCATATTCACCACTTTATTACCGTATACACCATTGATGAAAATATTCAGATCAAAGCCTTTATAAGAAAACGAGTTGTTAAAACCGTAAGAGAACTTCGGTTCGGGATTACCTAAATAGGTACGGTCTTTCTCATCAATAACGCCATTGTCGTCAATATCCTCATAAATATAGTCTCCTACCCATATCTCACTTTCAGAGATATTCTTTCCTTTTGGAATAGCCACTTTCACACGCTCACCATTTTTATCGAGAATATAATTACCGTAAGAATCCCGCTTGTAAAAGTCATCCTCCTTCGTAAACATGCCTATCACGTTATATCCGTAAAACTGTCCTATTGGCTGTCCCACCTCCGAGTAGGTGTAAGTCTCACTGTTGATAGTACCGGAAAGTCCTGCTGTCTCTGTGTAAAGCTTTGTAATCTCATTCCTATTAAATGAAATAGTCAGTCCTGATCTCCACATGAAATCATTTTTATTGATATTAACCGTATTCAACGTGAATTCCAGACCTTTATTGGTCATAGCACCCGCATTTACCCACGGTGAGGAAATAACACCGTTAACATAAGAAGGAAGAGATGCTTTCATTAACAGATTATCTGTGTTTTTGTAATATCCGTCAATAATCAGTTCTACCCGGTTACCAAAAAGATTAATGTCTAGTCCGGCATTCCATGCTTCAGTCTCTTCCCATTTCAAGTTTTCGTTTCCATAGTTCTCCGCATAATATCCGCTTCCCCAAATAGTTGCCACAGTTCTCATCTTTACACCATAAGCATAGTTTTCTGCCGCTTGATTACCAACCAATCCCCAACCCAGACGTAACTTCAAATTATCCAACCAAGAGACGTTCTTCAGGAATTTCTCATTCTTCAACTTCCATGCAAGAGCTGCCGATGGAAATATTCCCCAACGATTGTTCGGAGCAAACGTAGAAGAACCGTCACCACGTACAGTAAGTGTCAACAAATAACGGTCATCAAATCCGTAGTTAACACGACCGAAGTAAGATTCGATAGCAGAAGAACCTTTGGAACTACTATTCTTTGCAGTAAGTGAGCTACCCGCGTCCAGTTCGTGAACAGAGTTGAGAAAATAGTCACTCCGGGTGCCGGAAAGTGATTCCCAATTATTCTCCTGCGCTTCATGTCCCGCCATGGCAGTAATTTGATGTCGACCGAAAGTATTAGTATAAGTTAGATAAGTCTTTAACGTCCAGTTACTACCATTGCTGGCACTACGACTACCTAATGACTCTTGGGTATAAAGACCATAGTCATAAGACGGAGTATACTGATAATTGTTGTTATAATAATAATTGCCTGCATACTCAGCTCTGAACACTAATCCCTTGTAAAGTGTAATATCAGCAAAGAAATCCACATAGAGTTGTAATCCCTTTTCGTAGTTCTCACGCATCAGCGCTTCTGCTACCGGATTCGTAAAGTAAGTACCATACATGTTTTCTGACTGCATTCCCCATGAACCGTCAGGATTCTTCGCCGGTACTTCAGGCAACTGCTGTATCGCCGTGCGAATGATATTACCATTGTCGATCGTATTGTTCTGCTGCGTCTTGGCAACAGAAGCACGCAACCCGGTAGAGAGCCAGTTCGTTATCTTATTATCCATATTGACACGGGCAGAGAAACGTTCGAAGCTAGAACCGATACCGATACCATCCTGACTCAAATAACCACCCGAAAGTGAATAAGTAGTTCCCTCATTTCCTCCGGAGATATTGATCTGATGATTGTGCATAGATGCATTACGGAAAATCTCATCCTGCCAGTTCGTCCCTTCTCCCAGTAAGCTGGGATCTTTAAACTCCTCACGGTCACCAAAGCCCAGTACTTGAGCGCGTAGATTTTGATACTCCGCATATTCGCGCAGATTTAAAACATCCAACTTCTTTGGTAATTGCTGCAAACCATAATATCCTTCATAAGAAACCTTTGTCTTACCGGCTTTCCCCTGATTAGTGGTAATCAGTACCACACCATTGGAAGCTCTCGAACCATAAATAGCTGTAGCCGAAGCATCTTTCAGAATTTCCATAGAAACGATGTCCGAAGGGTTAATGGAAGACAGTACACTGGAGTTACCGTCCGTATTACCGGAAATCGCTACACCATCAATCACATACAGAGGTTCGTTACCATTCAAGGAATTGATACCACGAATACTCACAGAGATACCTCCACCCGGGGCTCCCGAATTTTGTGTAACGGAAACACCCGCTGCACGCCCCTGCAAAGCTTGGTCTAAAGAAGTAACAACAGACTTTTTCAGTTCATCTCCGGTCACGGAAACAACTGAACCTGTCAAGTCACTTCGTTTCATGGTTCCATAGCCGACAACTACCACCTCGTCCAACGTTTTAGTATCTTCTTTCAGAACTACGTTAATGACAGGTTTTGTTGCAACAACCTGCTGTTCCATAAAGCCGATGTAGGAGAAGACCAGCGTCTGTCCGGTAGATACATTCAGCGTATACTTACCGTTCAGGTCTGTAATAGTTCCTGTCGACGTACCTTTCACTTGTACGCTTACCCCAATCAACGGTTCTCCGTCAGTCGCGGAAGTTACTATTCCGGACACCTTTAAGTTCTGTGAAGGAGCAGCCTGCAATATCGTTATTGACAACCAAAGTAATATTGCCAACGCAAGACAGTACCAATGTACAAATGTACATTTTCCAAGAAAGTGTTTATTCATTGTACCTTATTTAAATGGTTAATATTCAATTTAATCCTTTCATAATCGCTGCTATGGATGCTGCATTATGCGGTTGTCCTGTAGTACGGTCAAACAGTTTTTCGGTATAGCCGGCATCCCAGTACAAGGGAACGAGCTTATTCTTCACACAGGTTTTCACTACATATTCGATATAATCATTACGCGATTTCAAATGATTCTCCAAAGCCTCTCCGGTCAACTGGTCTCTTAATGTCGGACCATATTCGCCGATGATTACAGGAACATTATTATTGATAAATACATTCAGCAAACTTAAAGTAGCCTCTATGTCCCCCTCCTGTCCGGTAGCAGATACATCTCCACCTGCAAACGCAGCTCCCCATTGACTCTTGAAATTCTCATCGTTAGGCATGATTGTGAAATCATAAGGATCATAGTAATGACATTCCAGGAAAATACGATTTTGAACAATATCGAGCGGCATTGTGAAATGCGCGACCGCTTTCGCCACATCGGTATTATATGCCTGCACAATCAGATGACGGTAATGATTACGTCCTCCGGTAGCTCTAACCGTATTGACAAACACCTGATTGAAACCATTCTGTACCCGGTAATTCTCCTCTGTAGGCTGCGCACCGTTAGCGTCGTCATTATTCACCTCATTGGTTCCGGCAAAGAGCAGACGGTCGTCATAGTCTCTGAATCTTAAGGCGATCTGTTTCCACATCGCTTCCAGTCTTTCATCCAGAGCTTCTTTATTGGCATCTACCGGATGGTTCAGCCAGCCACCTTCCCAGTGGATATTGATAATAACATAGAGACCGGCATCAAGCGCAGCTTTCACGGCAGCCTCCACCTTATCCATCCATGCACTCTTAATCTTATACGTTGCCGCATCTTCAAACTGATGAGAATAAGCTACCGGTATACGCACGACATCAAAGCCCGCTGCTTTGATACCCTCGAAAAGAACCTTGTTCGGTGTAGGATTTCCCCAACACGTTTCATCGCCGGAAAGACTTCCGTCATTTCCCACAATCACCGCCTCAAATGTATTCCCTACATTCACTCCGGCTTTCATCAATGCCGACAGTTGCATGGAAGTCAAATCACGCATCCCTGTATTATCAGGTGCAATGTATTCATCGTATGCAGGTACGCTATATAGGGACTGCTTTACATTGATAATAATATCAGGAGCGCCACTCGCCGAAACGATGACGGTAGCCGTCCTCTCTTTCTGCGTATCATTGGCCTCTACTGTGATATTTACATATTGTTTTCCTTCACCGATAGTATGTGAACTTTTACACCAACTTTCCGAAGTACTGATATGCCATTCGGCCGGACCGTCTATCTGAATAGTCTGCCTGCTTCCACGAGCGTCAAACTCCAGATTACGATATTCCTGTGCCACTTCCAGACTTCCTCCTTTTTCATCACTGTTGCTACATGATATAAAAGAGGTGGTGAGCAACACCAGCATAAATATGACTCGTTTAATACCCAATGGACTAAATAATCCATCACTAAATGACTGTTTTTCCATATTCTTCTATACTATTAGATTAAATTTAAAACCGTTAACCTTACCTCATCAAAACACATTTGTTTTCTACACCACAAAATTATGTATTCGACATGTAACTTCACTTCTGTAATGTTATTCATATAGGGAGCGTTTTGGAAACGATGGGGTGAATTTGTTTTATAAAAGGGATTCATTTGTTTTCTCCCGGTTTCCCTTTATACTTAAAGTACTCAAAATCAGCATACGCCTTCGAATCTTTAGAAGCTGATGTAATGTAAAGCCCCAATACGACTCCGGTAAATCCGCCTGCTGTTTCAGTGCTTAGATAACGCGTGTTCATCTTACCCAGATCATGATATATTCCATTCACTTTATAACCAAAATAATAGTAATTGATATCCGACTTCACCACCAGTTCCACCTCACCATCCGTCGGTAGGGAAACTTCTTTGGCATAATGGGTAATCTCTCCCAGTTTATATCGCAAGCCAACAGAACGTTTCCGATCCTTATCCTGACGGACAAATAAATCGTAGTGAGAATGAAACTCCATAAAGACGGAAATTCCCGCTTCATCATTCACTCCCGCTTTCTGCAAGACTACCGGAGCGGATGCTTCCATATCAAAATGTTCCTGCCGCAAGGCGACAAAGGTAGGGCTTTTCCAATCGCTTAACGTAACGGGAGTCGCTATCAAACGAAGTTTTCCATCTTTGGTAAAAATATAATTCTTCGCTTCGGGATTCTGCAGATGAATCCATTCGGGAGAAAGCTTTCCTTCTTTAAAGTCTATTCGTTCCGGTCTGCCTTTCATTTCCTGTTGAGGCAGGGTAGGGACGTCCATCTTCAAAGAAATGGTTCCGTTGCTATTGACTACAGGCCAGGCGTCCTTATCCCACCGCACCGGAGCCAGATACGTTTCACGTCCCAATGTATGATGAGTTCCCGGCATAATTCTGTATGCCAGACAAACCATCCACCAAGAACCATCGGTGCCTTCCACCAGATCAGCATGCCCTGTTCCCTGAATCGGACTGGATTGTCCCGATTCATTGGCATGGGTCAGAATAGGATTTGCCGGATTTCCCTGATAAGGCCCGTCAATGTAACGGCTGCGGGCAATGGTTACTTTATGTCCCAATTCCGTACCGCCCTCCGAAATCAGCAGATAGTACCAGCCGTCTTTCTTATAAATGTGCGGACCCTCGGCATATCTGCCTCCAGTGCCGTTCCATATTCGTTTGGAAGAAGAAAGCTGTTTGCCTGTCATGGGGTCAATCTCACACAGGTTGATGTATCCATCCGGATTACTGACCATAAAACATTTGCCATCCTCAAAATAAAGCGAAGGATCGATGCCTCCTTGCTCGAGCCAGACTGGTTCCGACCATTCACTACGGGGATCAGTAGTATGTACCAGGAAATTCCCCTTACCGGAGACATTAGTCGTAATCATGTAAAACACTCCATCATTGTAACGAATGGTAGGAGCGAAAATACCGCTTCCCGAATTAGCATTAGTCAGATCAAGCTGGGACGGACGGGTCAGACAGTTTCCTATCTGCTCCCAATGCACAAGGTCTTTACTGTGAAACAAAGGCACTCCGGGGAAATATTGAAAGCTGCTGTTGACTAAATAATAATCATCCCCTGCCTTGCAAACACTCGGATCGGGATGGAAACCGGGGATTACAGGATTACTGTAACCTTGAGCTGATGACTTGCATACGGAACAAAGCGAAATAAAAATAAGGAATAAAGCGTTTCGCATATTATATAATTTAAGAGTTAAACATCTTTTGCCAGCCGACGATACAAAAGTAGATGTTTTTCCCAAAGGAGATATGGTATTTCGTTCACACCCGGTCTGCCAAATGTTTTACCCATACGCACAGAATGTTTCCCTTTTGCGTATGATTTGTTTTCAACCCTCTTCAGCTTAGTCCAAGCAGCGAAAATCGAACCAGTCAAAGTCGGCCGGATTTGTATTTGCCTGCCCATTACCGGATGCATACATACCTATAAATACACCGGTAAATCCACCTACCACTTCATTGGAGACATCACGCGTGGAAGCTGTTCCCAATATAGCAGAAACGTGGGCTGCCTTTATCTCAAACGTATAGGTCGTCTCGGTGGCGGTGATGGATAAGATCACCTCTCCGGTAGCAGGAAGTTCTTTGCAGGTGGTATCGACCACTTTATCCTTCAAAGTTTTACGGATCATGGCAACCCGCTGTCCGTTCCGCTCCGTTATCAGCAGGTCATAATGATTCTTATCATCCGCTCTTACTACCAGTCCCGCCTCTTCATTTTCCACTTTCGGAATAAAGTTGACTTTTGCAGATGCAGTCAGATTGAAAGCAGCCTGCCGGCGGCCGATAAAAGAAGGAGAATCATTCGTTGTGAAGTTGATTGCTGTTCCTTTCAGACGCAGCGAACCCGGCTTCTCCGTCAATGACCAGAACGAATGAGCAGGATTGCGGATAAAAGTCCAGTCCAACCCCAGTGTTTCCTGATCGAAATCATCACGAACCGGTTGTTCCATCCAAACGTGTGACGGCAGGTTGGGGAAGAGATATGTTTCCTGTACGACACCATCTTTACCCACCTTAGGCCAGCCGTCGGCATCCCACGTCACAGGTGCTAGGAACGTTTCACGCCCTAAATGCTGGTACTTGCCGTTCACTGGTCTTATTCCCAGACAAACTGCCCACCAGCTTCCATCTTTCAGTTGGACGAGGTCGGCATGACCTATCGCCTGGAAAGGATGATCGGGACAGTTCATATTCGAAAGGACAGGATTTACAGGACTGGGCTCATACGGTCCCCAAGGGGATTTACTCCGTTGTATGACTTCCCGATGCTCGTAGCCCGTTCCTCCTTCGGCAGACATGATATAGTAATAATCGCCTATCTTATAGAAATGAGGTCCTTCCGGTGAAGAGCCTCCCAGACCGGAAGCTACTTTTCTCAAAGGTTCCACAAACGTTCCGGTTTCGGGGTCCATCACTCCCAACAGGAAGCTGCCTTGATTATCCGGACTCAAAAAGTACATCTTTCCGTCGATAAACTCAATAGACGGATCTACATACCAGTTCCCCACCCATACCGGATCAGACCAGGGACCTGCAGGATTCTTTGCCGTCACATAGAATACTCCTTGCGAACCTTTTCCTCCATAGTTCGTGCCAATCACATAGAATGTACCGTCATGGTATCGTAACGTCGGAGCATACTGTCCGCCGGTGGAGGCATTGCATCCCATCAACGGATTATTTTCCGGGCGGGACAGGGCATGACCGATCAGTTTCCAATGAACAAGGTCTTTACTATGATAAACCGGCAGACCGGGAAAATATTCAAAGGTAGAAGTAACCAAGTAAAAATCATCTCCCACCCTGCAAATGCTCGGGTCGGGATTCATTCCTGTGATAATGGGGTTCCTGAATGTCTTTTGTGCGAGGGAGACATTAGCCATCCATAATCCGATTAAGATTAATAAAAGTCTGCAACTGTTCTTCATCATTCTTATTTTTAAAGTTTGTACTGATGGCAAAGTTCACCATAATCCGGCAGAAACAAGGTTCGTTATGTTTCAAGGTGCGGAACGTTTTCTTTCAGGATAGCGTTTTTCGTTTCAAATATAAGGCAATAATGTTACATTCGGAAAGTCTCGCAAGGCATAGAAGAGAATAGAATGTATTTTATTGGGGCATGATTTGTATTCAATTGCATTTCGCCCTTTCGGGTGACTGCAATTCTTCCTACATTTGTAATAGAATTAAAGTCTCACTCTAAAAATATCAACTCATGAAAAACATTAAGAAAATGGTATTAGTATCAGCCTTTGCCGGTACTTGTCTTACGCCTCATGCACAGACTGCCTCTCCTGTCATCCCGACCGATCCGGCTATTGAAACTCATATCCGGGAATGGCTTCAGAAAATGACTCTCGAACAAAAGATCGGTCAGATGTGTGAAATCACGATTGATGTGGTATCCGATCTTGAAACCAGTCGTAAGAAAGGATTCTGCCTTAGCGAGGCAATGCTCGACACGGTTATCGGTAAATATAAAGTAGGTTCACTGTTGAATGTACCTTTAGGGGTAGCACAGAAAAAGGAAAAGTGGGCGGAAGCCATCAAACAGATACAGGAGAAATCGATGAAGGAGATCGGTATTCCCTGCATCTATGGGGTAGATCAGATTCATGGAACGACCTACACACAGGACGGAACGATGTTTCCGCAAGGCATCAACATGGGAGCCACTTTCAACCGGGAACTGACCCGAAAAGGTGCTGAAATCTCTGCTTATGAAACCAAGGCTGGCTGCATCCCCTGGACGTTTGCTCCGGTAGTCGACTTAGGACGTGATCCGCGCTGGGCACGTATGTGGGAAAATTATGGTGAAGATTGTTATGTAAATGCAGAAATGGGCGTATCGGCCGTGAAGGGTTTTCAGGGAGAGAACCCGAACCGTATCGGAGAATACCATGTAGCCGCATGCATGAAGCACTACATGGGCTATGGTGTACCTGTCTCCGGTAAAGACCGTACTCCGTCTTCCATCTCACGCAGCGATATGCGTGAAAAACATTTCGCTCCTTTCCTTGCTGCCGTTCGTCAGGGTGCATTGAGCGTGATGGTGAATTCCGGCGTTGACAACGGACTACCTTTTCACGCTAACCGTGAATTACTGACCGAATGGCTGAAAGAAGACCTGAACTGGGACGGTCTGATTGTAACAGACTGGGCGGACATTAACAATCTCTGTACCCGGGATCACATTGCTGCCACCAAGAAAGAAGCTATCAAGATTGCCATCAATGCCGGAATCGACATGTCGATGGTTCCTTATGAAGTGAGTTTCTGCGATTATCTGAAAGAGTTGGTTGAAGAAGGAGAGGTATCTATGGAGCGTATCGACGATGCAGTAGCCCGTGTGTTGCGTCTGAAATATCGTCTGGGATTATTTGACAATCCGTATTGGGACATTAAGAAGTATGACAAGTTCGGTTCTAAAGAATTTTCAGCCGTTGCCCTCCAGGCTGCCGAGGAATCGGAAGTGTTATTGAAGAATGACGCCCATACCCTGCCGATAGCGAAAGGCAAAAAGATTCTGCTGACCGGTCCGAACGCAAACTCCATGCGTTGTCTGAACGGCGGATGGTCGTATAGCTGGCAGGGACACGTTGCCGATGAATATGCGCAGGCATATCATACCATCTACGAGGCTTTGTGTGAGAAATACGGAAAAGAGAATATTATCTACGAACCGGGAGTGACCTATGCTCCTTACAAGAACGATAATTGGTGGGAAGAAAACAAACCGGAAATTGAAAAACCGGTGGCAGCGGCAGCACAAGCGGATATTATCATCGCCTGCATCGGCGAAAACTCTTATTGCGAAACTCCGGGCAACCTGACGGATCTTACCTTATCGGAAAACCAGCGCAATCTGGTAAAAGCTCTGGCCGCTACGGGCAAACCTATCGTTTTGGTTCTGAATCAGGGACGCCCGCGTATTATCAACGATATAGAACCTTTGGCAAAAGCTGTTGTCAACATCATGCTGCCAAGCAACTATGGTGGAGACGCACTTGCAAACTTATTGGCAGGCGACGCCAACTTCAGTGGAAAGATGCCATTCACTTATCCACGACTTATCAACGCTTTGGCAACTTATGACTTCAAGCCTTGCGAAAACATAGGGCAAATGGGAGGCAACTACAACTATGACTCGGTGATGGATATTCAATGGCCGTTCGGTTTCGGATTAAGCTATACGAATTACGAATACAGCAACTTAAAAGTAAATAAACCGACTTTTAATGCTGACGACGAACTGATATTCACGGTTGACGTAACCAACACGGGCAAAGTTGCCGGAAAAGAGAGTGTGTTATTGTTCTCTAAGGACTTAGTGGCAAGCAGCACACCGGACAATATCCGTTTACGAAACTTCGAAAAGGTTTCTCTGAAACCGGGAGAAACAAAGACGGTTACGCTGAAACTGAAAGGAAGCGACTTGGCATTTGTGGGATATGACGGTAAGTGGAGACTGGAAAAAGGAGATTTCAAGATTAAATGTGGTGACCAATGGATGGATATTGTATGCGATCAGACAAAAGTATGGAATACTCCGAATAAGAATACGGCCCACAAATAAACCTCTTTTTATATATTTCTATAGAAACATCTTCATATAGAATCTTCTCCCTATATAAAAATACACATTCCTCTATCACCTATCACCGCCAGTAATCAAAAGCCTTATTCATCGAGGTTTCCGGCGGTGATAGGTTGTTTCTGAACCTATCACCACATCTGTCACCTATCACCGCAAAAAGCACTACTTTCATCACATTTTTGCAAAGGCAACCTGAACAGCTATGACTTAGAGAGCTATTCCTTTTTTTTCTTCACAGGAGTCATCACCAATTTAGTATGCAGTTCTTTAATCTCACATAAATCGAACCTTTCCTGTATATACACATACATGATGACCAAACGGATGAGTTCTTTATTCGGACATGAGAATTCATCTTTAGATAGTCCGTCTATCACTATATCCAATAAACAGAGAGAACACTGCAATTCAGCTTTTGACAATCGGTCTACATTTTCAATCTGTGCAAAGCTAGGCCAGTTTTCTTTCATAAAACTAAGTTTGTCGACGGAACATTCTAAATCGCGCTTCATCAGGCAGGAACGGGAACAAGTAAGGTTACTCATAACTATCATTTTTTAATTATGTGTTTCCGTTTGCCAATAAAAAAGGCGCGGAAACTATTACTGTACTATCCTCCGACGGCTCTGGTAAGCCTACACCTGAATAATAAGCAATAGCTCCACGCCCGTTGAGGTATATAACAAATATATATACAACATGGACGTGGAGACCGGTCGCTTATTATCTGCAGGTGTTAAATTTACCAGATTTACGGAGCAGATAATAAAAACACTATCTCCAATACAAAACAAACATATCCTCTTCCTGAAGATACGCTACAAATATAACTATATTTTCAGATAATGCCACTGTTATCACAGTAAAATAGTTTAATTCTCCCTTGCCCTATATCTATCAAATAGAACAAGGCATATAAATACCTACAACAAGTAGGAATACTTTGCTTTTCTCCCTGATATAGTTTATCTTTGCTACCGATATAGTTACTTCGTCACAGCCGTGACGAATTCCTCCCACGGCCGTGGAAAGATCCTACCACAGCCATGAAGAGATCTCACCACGGCCGTGGGAGATTAATGATAAAGGCACTGTAAAGCAACTATACCTACACTTTAATCCAAGAATAAAGGCAGGACACTTATATAAAGCCGCTTGATAACAAACAACAGCTATATAACAACAAATCCCCCCTAAGTCCAAAGATTGATTAGTTTTACAACAAAGAAAAACAACGCCCTTATAGGACTAACAACAGCAAATTATAAATACGTAGTCATATAAGGCAAAAACAAGTAAATAATGGCAATACAATTTGAATTGTACAAGACTCCCCGTCCCAAAGATGAGGAAAGCAAGGAAGTGTATCACGCACGTGTAATCAACTTCCAACACATTGACACAGACTATCTAGCCAAAGAAATCCAGATAGCCACTTCTCTAACTGAAGGGGATGTAAAGTCTGTTCTCGAATCTCTAAGTCATTTTATGGGGGATCGTCTTCGGGAAGGACAAAGCGTCCATCTGGATGGCATCGGTTATTTCCAGATAAAGCTGAATAGTCAAGAGCCTATCACTTCGCCCAAACTAAAAGCGAATCAGATAAAACTCAAAGCCAACATCAGCTTTAAAGCGGATGCCAAACTGAAAAGGTCAGTCAGTGTTGTTCATGTGGAGCGAAGTAAACTGAAACCCCATTCGACTGTCCTTTCAAATGACGAGATAGACAAATTGCTGACAAACTACTTCAAGAGCAACCCTGTATTAACCCGTCGCGACTTTCAAGGATTGTGCGGCTTTACCCCTACCACTGCCGCACGGCAAATCAAACGGCTGAAAGAGGAGGAGAAGAAGTTGAAGAATATCAATACTTATTATAATCCGATTTATGTGCCGATGCTGGGATATTACGGTAAGGCGGAAATAAACACGAATCAAGAATACAATATAGAAAAGGAAAATTAAAAGGAGCGAGCATTCAGTTGTTGCAAATTTTGCAACAACTGAATGCTCTTACTATTTCTACCTAACTGATCCAGAAATTGCACAAATTGGTTATTATCCCCGTTTCATTCATTCCTTTCCACTTTCCAATTTCCTTCCTTTGTTATTTCAATCTTCAAATTATTCTTATTGGCAAGAGTAATCCAAACATTACTTTGATGAGTAGCATCCGTTTGAGCAGAAATAGCTTTCACTATGTCTTCAGCTTTCCATAAAGCAGTGTGAGGAACAATAATAGTTACGAACGTAACAGCAGAACCGGGGATTACCTTTTGTTTGGCAAAAGTTGTAACAGGCTTGACTGTATACTCCTGTTGTTGCACCCCAAAATGACGCCCCTTCTGTTCCTCAAAGTAAACTAATAATTGATTTGTTTCAATATCTTTCCCCGAACGATCTTTCCACTTTTTATTCTCTCCTGTGGAATTGAACCAATTCTTACCGCTTTTATCCAACGAATAAAGTTGCCATAAACTGCCGGCGGTATAACCTTCCGTTCCTGCCCCAGGCAATAAATGATCCTGTATAACAAGTATTCCTTCTTTTGTGAGCACCATATTCCGTTGTAGGACAGATCCATCCACACATTGGTCATCCAACACAATTCGTCCATAAGAATCTCCCTCCCGCGTTTCTGCCATGGCTTCTCTTACTGTGTTCGGATTAAACAATGTTCCTACTTTCTCGTGAATATATTCCTCACCCGGATGAGAAACCTTATTATAGGCGCGTATCATAAAATCTAATACCGATTTCTTCGCTCCGCTTTTTGCCGTATGCTTCCAATCACAACCAATATACCGATAATCATTCAGACTAAAATCTGCGGCTACATCCAGATTCACAAAACAGACATTCTTGTCCGGAAGAACAACTTTCACAGCTTTTCCTTCTTTACCCAAGTCAACCAAAGTCACGTTTTTACTCCAGTTCTCTAACGTGCTACAGTCATGCAGCAACCTGTTTCCTGCCTTTCCAATCAACCGGACATTCTTAATATAAATCTCTTCACCCGGTTCTCCCTGAAAGCGGAATGTCATCTTTCTCATCCCCCGCATTGCAGTATCACCGGAAATCTCCGTAGACTGACTGAAATCAACACAATCTGTAAACCAGCTATTAGTGAACAACCGGCTGCCCTTCTCATCAAACGGGAATCCACTCCCGTTCTCTTTCATCAGAACGACAGTATTGCCATGACGCACATCGGTAGCATGCCTCTGTACACCATGAAACAGAGGGTTATCATCCACTTCAAAGTAATTAATCGTACCACGCAGATTTGGATGCTGATGAGTGCCGGATGCATACAAGTCACTCATTATAAACGGGGTTCCCGCTTCAGAAGAGGCTCGCAATAGCAGCTGGTCGGGTATATCCGTTTTTCCCTTCCGGTTTGTACGGGTGGTGACCAGAGAAGTACGAACAGGAGAATCTGATTTTTCAAAAAAGGTAGGCAACAAGGCTACCTCTGCAAGAGCAACCCAATCACAGGCCTGCCGAAGATTCCATCCCGGTTTGAAGTACTTAATATCTAAATTAGGATATCCGATAGTAAATAGCTTCCAGGCAGCTTTTCGAAAAGAAGCATCACCGGTCAGACGTGCCATCTTTTCAAATACCAGTATCCAGTTGTTATAGGCAAAGAAATAATCATCTCCATATTCGGGCATATAGCCACTGGAGGCTTGTTGGTCACGATAGCGTTCGAACCACCGTCTTATTTCCGGAGTCTTCAACAACGCCACTTTATCACTCTCAATGGCAATATTGATGAGGTCATTCAAATGAATGGAAGCATAGAGAGTCGCGGTTTCATCTACGTCTTTATTACGATACCAAAAGTGCCACATCTTATCAATATACTCTCTCCAATGGGAAACGCCCGGAGCATCGGGGAACAAATTACACATCCGTACAAACCCCAATGCACGTTCCTGTCCCTGATTATTATCAATTACAAAATCAGGATCAAAGTGAAGATCGGCAAAACGAATCATCACCTCATCAGCTCCCATTGGCAGACGGTCATTGTCCTGCAATATTTCATAGGCCAGCGCCAGGTTCTGCAATGCAAAGAAATCATCCTTGCCGTGCATCAGTTTCTCATTTTTCTTCCATTCACGAATGGCATTCCCAAACACCTGCTCTGACATATCCAGGTAACGCTTTTCGTGCGTTGCCTTATAGAAAACAGCAGATGCCGACATCAGATTAGTCACCCAACGGACATTTTTAGCCCTTATTTCTTTTATGATCCGTTCCTCACTGTATTTCTGCGTCAGTAAATCAAAAGCTGCAGAAGCTTTAGGGAGGAAATCCGCCCGGCATAACTCCTGTGCATAAACATTACATACCAGCAATAATCCGATAAGCAAAAAACAAGATTTCAGTTTCATAACCTTCATAGCCGATCTATTAATTATTCACGAATTTATAAGCTCTCCATTCCGAAAGACCGCACACAGCAAAGATGCCCGTGCAGCAGAGAATAGATAAAACTATTCTAACTGTAAGGTTTCTGTTCCTGTTGCCGTATGGAATTGCACACTGTTACTACCCGCCTTTTGTTGCATATAATCACTTTTGGATATGTATTCAGTATTTAAATCCACAGCATTGCCGTTGACCTTATATTGTCCGTTATATGACATTTCCGGTGAAAAGAAAGTCAGCTCCAATACATCCCCTTGAATATTGGTGTAAGATATGGACGGGGTATCACTCGTTTCATAGTCAGCAGAAAGCTGAAGTTTTACTTTTGTAGCAATGTCACCGGCAAACTTTTTCAATTCAGCATCCATATCACCTTGAGCATCTTTGTATCGTTCAGTAATCTCTGTTGTTTCCAACACCCAAGAGCCTCTACGGCGGTTAACATCTTTAAGCGTCAGTATATGGTGATCTTTGATACCATACTTATTATCTTGCAAGCCGAAATCCCAGTCTTCAGGAGTAGCAAAGGCAAACATCATCGAACCGGTATGGCATAACACCCACCGCATACCATTAATTTCTCTAATCATTTTCGTTTTAATCCCTTTACGAGTGAAAGGCACATACATCTGATAGAACTTAGGTTGGTCCATATAATCCTCCGCCACATTATACACCCCGATAGCACTTCTTTCGTACCCTAACACCCTGTGATAAGGATTTTCCCCATATCCCGGTTTATTTGATACCGTCTGATAGCTTTGCGGACGTTCGGGATTATCATGGCACACACTGAATACGGAGGCTTCAGACAGATCAGACTGCCACACCAAATGCAGATTTTTAGTTTCCTTAAAAGCATAAGTATACTGGAAACCTTTCAACTTATTAGAAAAAGCCTCTATCGTTTGTGTGGATAAGCCATAGTTTTTACTTTGATACGTATATCTGCAACAGAAATGATCGTCGTTTATACGCAAAGCCTCAAAATGATAGGGGTATTGCTTACCGGCATTGAGCGACTGAAGGTAAGGGAGAGGTTTGACATTACGCTGGTAAGCCATCCAGAAATTGAAACAGGCAAAATTATCTTTACCGGCATCCAAACGAATCTTACGCTCATTCTGTCCTCCGTAAAACAGCCAGGCCAACTGCCCAATCTGCACGTCTACACTCAAATTTCCGGTACATAAATTCGCCCAGCCTTTACAACGGGAAGGATTGGCACAATAAAGTCCCTGATTCCAAGGTAACAGCAGCTGTGCCACCATGTGTTGATAAGTCGTCGCAGCGGTTTTTCGAATTTCTTCATCCCGGCTAAATTCTGCAAGCATCCTCACATACTGAAGATTTATTCCCAAATAAGTAAAAGCGTCGGCTTCAGGGCAGTTGTCTGTGAAGAAAGATTTCAAGGTTTTCAGTATTCTGCCATGCAAATAGCTTTTTAGCTGGGAAGAAGTTTGCCCGTCCGCATCCACAAAATCAGACCATTCTTCAGCACAAAGGAAACCACTTGCCTGTCGCATCATCCTCATATTCAGCGTACCTTTATCAGTTGCATACTTCCCTAATTTCATGAAATCCTTTATCTTCTTCTGCAACTGTTCCGACATCCGGGTCTTCGTAAGCATATATCCATGCATAGTGGCATGCACAAAGAACTCCAAATCGGAATCTGAATGATAAACCTCATCGATATGTTCCAACTGATATTGATAGATTTCAATCAGTTTGGCCGTTGCTTCCGCCGTTTCATGATTACTCCACAGTCTGGCATAATAGAACGGAGCCAGATACTTGATACTGTAACCTTTACCCGGAGACACCCGGAGCATACAGTCGATAAGCGACTTTCCCCTTTCTTCATAAGTAGTCCCCCGCATAAAAGGACCAGCCTCTTCTACCTGCCCTTCCTCCGGAGTTGAAGGCAAAGGCTGATTACTGTTTTCCCTGGCATCGCTATCATTACAAGCCGAAGTGCAGAAGAACAACAACAGAGAGAGAACTATATATTGAAAAACTTTCGGTTTCATCTATTCTTTTATTATCAGGTTAATTAATATGTATACTAACAGGATGATTTAAATAATCGGCATACGTATCGACCAGACGAATAAATTCCTCACGTTTAGAGAAATCATCCACTCCTAGTTCCCAGCCGGCATACACCTGATAACGATATCCATTATTACCCGGTTTCAGTTTGGCACACCATGTTTTAAGAATTCCGTTTCCTTCATCGGGTGCATGGAACGTTTCCACTAATTGATCCTTAGGGATTAGCAATGCCATACCCAATTCGTAATCCTTATTCACCGTCTGTTTATCATGTGTAATCATGGAAACCCATTTTCCTGCATACTGCTTCTCTACAAATTCCTTCGTATTGTTATTGGCAACAAGTCCTGTTACCAATACCGCATTCTCCGGAAGCGGCGAAGTACGTATTTCTTCCTCATATCCGTTTTTACCTGCCCAGATAGTGACCGTTTCATGAACATCGACTTTTGTTCCCAACACATCCCATCTCGTAAAATCCAACCGGAAGACGGAACGTACAGGTCCTTCCGCTATCACCTCAAAATGAGAAGAATCAATGATGTCCACTGTATCTTTTTGCTCCACTCCCATCCGCAACAGCGTATCCTGCAACTGGATAGCAATTCCTCCCAGTCCGAAAGAATTCGCCACACTTAAAATATCACATCCCCATTCTCTCAACACCTGATAGGTATTGTCAGGATATCCATCTGCACGGAGACCTACCGTATCAAGTACCATTTCAGAAACTCTCTTACCAAATAAATCGCGACAGTTCCTACCGTCAAAATAATGGCGGAATCCCACTTTGTCATTCTCCCATGCCGGTCCATCCATCTGATAAGGATAATTGACCGAACGGGGCAGATTCTGCTTTCCATGCGTATCGGAGGATAATTCTTCCACCTGTCCCGGAGAAGTCATCTTCCCATAGCGGATATTGGTACGTCGTTCAAAAACCGGATAATCGGCAGCCGACATCCAGTCCAGCAACAGCTCTACCGTTTCATGACCGCCCAAGGTATATACAAAAGCCAGCTCATCCCATAAACCATCCTGATCCATATCGTCCACCTGACAAGGAATATATGTTCCATCCGCTTTCTTCACCACAGGAAGTAATTCGTCTCCAACTGCCCTCAACTCCATACGCGAAAGTCTGAAGCTTTCATCCACACGCTCTTCATTTATAGGATTCTTCAACACAATAGAGGTAGCGGGCTTCTCCTTGCAAGAAGAAAGAACGAACACCAACGCCCATAAAAAATATATTATTCTCATTTTATTTCTGTTATTTTAGACCCTACCGGGCATTTTAACCGGACATAAACCGGCACGTTATTAATCAGGATAATACTTCTCCGGCGACATATTCGCAGACATATATGGAGGCATCCAGAAAGCTGATTGACGTTTGAACTTCAATGTAACAGCCGGATACCAATTCTTCCACGAAGCGGGATCTGTATTTTCAACAGGCGACAAGGCTCCTTCGCCATTTCCGTTGACAGAGGCCACTGCATATTCATACACCTTCAAACCGTGCCTGTCCTGCAAGCGGTTATCCAATGAACCGGGCATTGCAAATGCCTTACAAACTCCTGCTGCTGTCTTATCAACAAAACAATTTGCTTTGCCTTCATATATCAGACGAAATTCCTGTTCCCCCTTTACTCTCCGATACAAACGGTATTTCTGTACTCCGAGCACTTTTCCCCATGATATTTCCACCCGGTTATCATCCAGTTTCATCCAGATTCCTTCCGGATAATGAGGAGCCTCACCGGTAACATAAACCGGATATTCCTTGGCGGATGAAGCTGCTCTTTTGCCATTCATAGCAACAGCACGGATATGTATTTTATCTTTATATCCATCTTTAGACAGCTTATAAGGAGAATGAAGAGTTGTCGTCACTGTTTCCCAATGTTTTCCACCATCCACAGAAACTTCCAGCCGGACGCTCTTCAACCGGTTCGGATTCTGCCAGTAAATCAAGAAATGATTCTTCTCATATTCCACATCTGTGATTTCAGCAGGCAATGGCATTGCTTTTCCGGCTGTGTATTCCAGACTATGTTGTCCCGCCGGAAGGGTTAGCACTGCCTGACCGGCTTTCACACGGACAGGTTGAGCCACTCCATCTATATAAAAAGTCCCTTTGGGCGTCACTCCGGTAAGAGTGACCTTTGTTACTTTCAGAGCCTTAAACGTACCGAATAAAGTTTCGTCAACGGCACGAGTCAAAGCAATCGCTGCCTCATCCCCGGCTTCCATCGACAGACCTAACCCGTCTGCAGCAATCTTAGTACCTCGAATCAAAGCCAACTGCAGACTGCCGTCTTTCATCCGTCGAATGACTCCTGCTTTGCCTTCAAAATCTTCCTGTTCCGTACGATATTCCAAGGTTTTTCCTGCACGAAATACCAAATCCTCACTTTGGGGAGCACGAATACCGATGACTCCTTCAGGATAAGCCCCTTCCTTTGCCGGAATAAAATCAGCTACCTCTTCAGTTCCCAATAAAGGAATATTTTTCAATTTTCCACGCAACGGAACCACTTCTCCCTTTTTATGCGAAACCAACGTAAGCAGCGAACCAAACGCATCCCGATAGAAGCCTCTGGAAGTAGCAGTTTCTGCCACAGTCCAATGGTCATCACGTGCTTTTTTAGATAGGAAAGTAATTTGGGGATATTCAAATCCTTTCCCGGTGAACCAGGAAAAACGATGTGCCGCTCTCCAATTAGTTCCTGTTTCATCAAAAATCAAATAGTAGTCCGTACCTACCAGCAAAATGCTACGCGACTGATATTCAGGCCAACTATATAAATCTTTTCCGGTGGCAGGCAGTAACTCCGCAAACTGTGCGACACCCAAGTCATACAAGGGAGCAGTCAACTCATTCATGCCGATGGTACGGAATTCCCCGTTCTTCATGACACCGAAGTTAGTGACACCATCCAGATTATTGGTGATGTGATCTCCGGCATTCTCATTCTCATGCCCTGTAAAAATCTGTCCCTGCGCATAAAAGTAAATACCACCGGAATTTCCCTGTGCCTGATTTCCCCAACGATAATTGGGTCCCTTGTCCACCTGCTCCAAATGAATGGATAATTCTTCCGGCGTATCGACTCCCGCACGAAGCACAATGCCGTGTCCCACGTATTTACAGCTTTTCAGATGAGGATTTGTACCCCGGTTATCTACTGTATGAATTCGCTTATACACTTCAGCCCAGTCAGAGTCTTTCAGTTTATGCTCTAACTCTTTGCCAAATGTTCCTGCCCAGAATATATTCTCTGCTACTATCGGATCATAATTAAACAACCATTCACCCAATTCGAACAATGAACTGGGACGATCTACGGTTGTTCCCCCACCATGCGCACCATGAGCGGGATATTGACGGGTGAAAGATTTTTCATCCAAGGCATCTCCCGGCCTCCATCCTTCCGGATAGCCCGGCTGTGCTCCTTCCACATTTCTATAATTATACACGGGAGCGGTCAGCATATCCACCAGCCATTTTCCCCTCTCCGCCATATACGAACTGGCAAAACGGTTTTTCCCGTCATATAATTCACCTGCAATGTTGGAATGCCCTGTCGGACGAAGATAAGCCCAATTATAAACACCCAGGCTTTCTACCCAACGTCCGCCTTTACCTTCGAAAGTCCTTACTTCGGGACGTGTATAAAACACTCCGTATATCTCCAGACATTTCTCGAAAAAGTCCCCCCATTCTTTTGCCATCGGATGCTCCGGAAACAAATAGGCTGTCTGCATCGGGACACACCAACCATCAGCGGCCATATTAGCGGTACCTGCCAATGAATTCCGGATGGCATTCATCTCTTCAAGCATATTCACGTAGCCACCGAGAATAAACAAAGCGTTCACTGTTTTCCGTTGCTTTTCCGTCAAACTCCGGGCATGAAACAAGTATCCTTCTACCAACTTGGAATATACCGGACGATGTTCTATCGAATGAATCCCCGGATAAAAATTCAGTCCCATCGGATAATAAGCAAAAGCGGACGAAATCATATTCTGATAGAAACTTTCCGCTGTCTGTCCGGTATGATCCTTTGTAAACAGGTTCTCCGGTTGTTTTTTGTCATTAGCATATTCAAGTTCCCAATCTTTTATCCTATCCAGGCTTAAAGAAGCATACTGCTGATGAAGCATCTGTGTATACCGATACGACAAAAACTCTGATTTATGCGCGCCTCCGGCTTTGGCTATCTCATCGATACGTTTATTAAAACCGGCCACTGCTTTCCGTCCCTGTTCTTCGGAGAAAAAGGCGATTGCCGTAGAGCGGCTTCCATCGACAAGCGGATATTTAAAGTATAGTTTGTTATCATCATACCGGAAATAAATACTCAAATCAGGAGTAGGCTGCCAGATACCATACTGCCGGTCATCCCACTTTTGATGATCGTAAACAAAGACGCCCAATTCATCCGCATTCTTTCCCTCTTCCCAAAAAGACATGACAGGAGGCTGTTCCCTGACCGAATTTCCACCAAACGGGGAAATGCGGAAGATCATCTCTTTAGAAGGGTCTTCGATCCATCCCATTCCTGTCCAGTGCGGGTCTTCCTGAGAATAGCTGGTATGTACAGGCGTATCAATACCTATCCATTGTGAAGCCTTGTCGAACACGCGGTCCCATTGTGTACCGAAGCGTTTGACCGGAGCAAAATTGTCCCAACACATATCCAGATATACCCGGTCTTCTTTTGATAATCCGTTCATCTCTTCTTCCAATATGACAAACGGATATCCTTGTACCACCTTTATCCATGCAGTATACGTAGCGTTTCCTGCCAGATAGTACTTCATCTGATATTTCACAAACAGTTCACCGACCTCCACCGGAAGCGTTTCAATCCGTTCTACATTCTTACGGTGGGCATACAACCTATTATTCCCTATCTTCCGGTCGCCTTTCTGCACAGACAACACCGGAGCCGGAGCTTTTCCGGCTTTTACAGACTGTGATGCGGGAATGTACACAGTCATATCTTTATTACCTATTGAAAACTGTCCATCTTCTGATACCACTGCTAAAGGGTTGTCGACAGTAACCGGCTTCCGCCCGGTTGCGACCAGTTCATACGCATATTTCCCTCCCTGTGGCAATGCGGCAAAGAAACTGACTCTGGCGCGTTGCAAGAATCCGTTTTTTACCACTTTCTCCGATAACTGAAAAGGAACAGGTACGCCTTGGCTCTTATCCGTTAACGATAGCATTTCTTCTTTTACTCCTCCATCAAATACCACTACATAACTTATCAATGTACGCGGCCAGTTATATGTAGCAAGATCAATCACATCCTGTTTTTCGAACAAGACTGGTTGCCCGGCGACCATGCGGACCTGTGCCTGTATGCACGAAGCAACTATTATCAGGAAAAAGAATATGATACGTGTTTTCATGGATTTTTTTGTTTACTTATTTGTTTTAAAATCTGTCACCAGAGCATAAGCACACCAAAGTACGGGTGCCTGTCCGTGAAGATCACCTGTCAATGCCAAACGATTGATATAGTGCTCACGACTGTTTTTTATCATCGTGCCTTCGCATACCGCCTTCACATCACCCGCTTTATCAATATAGCTACATAAAGCAATCCATCCTTTGCGGGCAACTTCGCCATACTCTTTCGCATCCAGCCAACCTTTTTTTACTCCTACAATCATGGCATACGTAAACATTGCACTTCCTGATGTTTCTTCCCACAACTCCGGATCGTCTACCAGCTGTCTCCACATTCCTTTTTCATTCTGTGTCTCTTTCAGCGTTTTCATCATTTTCAGATAAGCAGCCATTATTTCCGCATAATCCGGATTCGTTTCCGGCAAGATACGTAACAATTCTGCCATACCCACAGCCATCCAGCCGTTGGCTCTTCCCCAACAATAAGGAGCAGAAGGAGCATGATAGAACAAACCGTTGTCCAACTGGAGGGAGTCCAGATACACTACCATTTCACGGGCAGCACGGGTAATATATTTCATATCCTGCGTAACCCGGTAGGCTTGCGCCTGAACGGCTGTTATCATAAACATATCATCCATCCACAAACGGGTTTGCCAGGAATATCCTTTGTCGGCCCATGCTTTTTCTTCTTCGGTTAGTTCTTGCGTTGCAGGTGCATCCCACTGTGTATCTGCATATTTCATACCCATTGCCAGATACTTTTCATCTTTAGTCTGCATATATAATTCCAGAGGAACAGCACCAAACACATTATTATCCACATGATTGGCTTGCGGTTGCAGATAAGCCTCTGTCGTGAAGAGAGGTTGGAAGCGCGCTTCCAAGCGTTCCTCCAAGCCTCTGTTTTTTGTTGCCTGCGCGAACCACAATCCACCCAACCAAGTGCATACATCCGGATAAGTGATTTGTGTACGCGGTTCGTCTACACGTAACGGACTGCCATACTGCGAATGCCATTGCTCCAGAAAACGATCGGCTATCTTGTTTCCAACCGTCACCGGATCAGCTTCTGCCGGAAAATCCGTCAACAAATAGTCAGCCTCTTTATGCCCTCTAAATGTGAAAGCACAAATCACCGCTACCCCGACAAACACGATCCCTATTATACCATACTTCTTCATTACTTTACCTATTAATATTCAATACCTTAAAACAAACACTTATTGTACATTCTCCAATTTAGGATGTACTAACCTGAAACCAATCAACTTATTACGTTTATCTACGGGAAAGGCAGCACGGGCAGAAACCCGGCAAGCACTCGTATTTGTATTCCATCCTCCACCACGACAGATCCGTTTTTGAGGCACATCCGACGGCAATGCGTCCGGACCTACCGGATCTACCTGATCTTCACCACTATATTCGTCGTACCAGTCGAGGCAGACTTCCGCTACATTGCCGGACATATCATAAAGTCCTAATTCGTTTGGTAATTTTTTTCCTACTTCTTCCGGCCAGAACTGCATACCAGTCTGTCCTTCCGGCAAACGGTAACAATTGGAAAGATTGTAGCCCACTTCATCAAAATTATTACTTCCGGCATAAACCGTTGAAGTTCTTTTCCTGCCTCCACGAGCCGCAAACTCCCATTGCGCCTCCGTAGGTAAGGTAAAATGTAATCCTGTTATCTCATTCAATTTATTACAGAATGTCTGCATTTCAGAGAAAAGACGATTATCCATCGGCAACCGGGTAGTAGCAAGATCTTTCCATGAGAAATTCTCCCATTTACCCATTACGTATGAATACATTTCCTGTGTTACCTCAAACCTGCAAATATAGAAATCGCTCACAGTTACTTTATGTACCGGAAGTTCGTCAATATGCACACCTTCTCCCTGTTCTGCCGTAGCTCCCATCAGGAACGTACCCCCATTGACAAATATCATATCTTCTTTCAGGAATTTCTCAAAAAACTTCACACGTTCCGGACGAATAACCGACGCCCATGTATCTCCCGGATCTAACGGATAGTATTCATCCAGGCCAGTATTCTTGTTCGAAGTGACCCGGGGAATCTTACTGGTATTTATGGTTGCGGCATCAAAGAGGGAAGGACCTTCTTCAACCGGTTCCGAACTGAAGTAGGAATCACCCGGCTCTACCGGACGTGAAGGATTGTCATATTCATCATTATCACTGCAAGAGGTCCCTGCCATAACCAGCACAGCACCCAACATCATATATCTCAATGTTTTTATCATCATAGCTTTCTTTTTTTGTGTTAACCAACGATTAATAACCATCATTCTGCCACATAATATCCTTATTTCCATAAGCTAATATATCCGACAGAGGAATAGGCGCCAATTTATTATATGACTTCATTGCATACGTAGGCTGTTCGGTCGTTTCATTATAACCTTCGTCTACCAGGGCAAAGTGTGTTGCCATCGCCTCTTCTGCTAAATCCCAACGAATCAAGTCCGGCCAGCGGATTCCTTCGAAAGAGAATTCTACAAAACGCTCTTTAACGAGATAGTCTAATACCGCTTGTTTATCGGCAAAATCACTTGACAATTTAGCAGACAGACCTGCTCTCTTTCTTACGTCATTGATAATTGGCAATATATCGGTAGATAGATAAGTAGCATAATCCAATTCGTTCAGTGCTTCCGCATACATCAACTTAACATCCGTATAACGCAGGATAGGAATATTATTTCCCCATTCGTCAACTGCCGTCGGCGCATTCTTAGTGGCTCTTAAGAACTTCCGCACCACATATACATCGGCCTGCGGAGCGCTCTTGTCAAGATACAGGTTATTGACTATTGTCAAGTCTCTTCTCTTATCTCCTGTTTCATACACTCCGTCGCCCGCAATGGACATGGAAGCACGGATGGAGCTGGAAGCACCATTGAACGTAATGCCGTTCAACTTAGCATAGTCCCCTTTCTCTTTATTCAGCGTAGAAGGAATGAACCAACCACTAAAACTTTGACTTAATCCCAAAGCCTTACCAGTAGTACCACCCAGATATTGAACTTCCCAAACCCGTTCTTTACCATTATTATATTCGTCACTGAAACAATCTTCATATTTACCAGCCAGTTCATAAAGAGTGCCTTCCTGTTCAATGACTTTTCCCAAATATTCTGCCGCCTTCGTGTAATTATGCATATACATATAAGTACGTCCCAGCATACCGGCAGCAGCATATTTCGTCACCCGGCCTGCCTCACTGCTTGCCCAACTGTCAGGCAGCCTGTTAAACGCATCTTCAAAATCAGAAATCGCCTGTTTGTAAGTATCCTCCTGACTGGAACGTGCTACCTTATACACTTCTTCACGAGAAATTTCCTTAGTAATCAACGGAGCACCACCCCAACACCAGGCAAACTGAAGATAAGCCAGTCCGCGCAATGCATAAGCCTCTCCGGTAATATATGCTTTACGATCTTCATCGGTAAAAACCACTGCATCTATCCTGCTTAATAATTGATTGCAACGAAACACCAGTGTCCACCAAGCCGACCAGGGCTTTGACCATTTGCTCTCCATCGGGGTATCCATGAAACGTCCTATCGGGGTAGAGTTACGAACCTCGTCGGCACGAGTGACAATTGCTTCCATATAATTCTTATTATAGATAGTCTGCAATTGTGCATAACAACCATTAATCGCCGTTTCAAAATCCTGCGGCGTTTTATAATAGTTCTGGTCAGTATAAATAGAGGGTTGCTCCACATCCAGATATCCTTCACAGGAAGATAGTGCGAACAGACAACTTATACTTACTATTAATTTATAAAATGATTTCATAATGGCAATAGATTAAAATGTTAAGTTAACTCCGAATATATACTTTCTCGACTGCGGATAAGTGGTATAATCCGCACCACGCACCATCGGATTATTGGGCGAATAGCTATTTACATCCGGATTACCGATATAATCTGTAAACGTATACAGGTTTTCTGCCGTCACATAGACTTTAGCTGCCTGAATATGAGATTTTCTCAACCATTTCTTAGGCAATTTATAAGTCAGGCTAATGTTCTGTATCCGCAAGAAAGAAGCATTATAAATAGCCATGTCTGTCATGTGCATTTGACCGTCCTTATTAAGAGGAGAGTTGTTGCCAAGTCCGTAAGGTAATGGAGTCTTACCATCCCAGGACATGTCTACTCCCAGACTTGTCGGTATCGGATTTCCTCCGGCATATTCTTCTTTATAAGCATGTAGCCATCTTTTCAATCCATTGTAATTTCCACGTCCCGTATCCAAACTACGACCAGCCAGATAAAGCACCTTACCACCGATTTGTCCACGAAGGAATACACTTAATTCCAAGTTCTTATAAGAGAAACGATTGGTGAATCCGTATGTCAGATCCGGATCATTCGATCCATAAGGAACCATATCGTCGGAATTGATTTCCCCATTACCGTCCATATCCACGTATTTCACATTTCCGGGAATCTGGTTGGTCAGGACAGGAACACGAGGACGGGATTTGTCATACTTACCATCAGGACCAAGTTCAAAGTCGTCGTTTGTTAACAAACCATCCGTACGGTAAACATAGAATTGTGAAATCGGACCTCCCACCTTTGTAATAAAACGAGCATCATAGGCTTCTGTAATTACATTATCATTTCCTCCCATATCAAGCACCTTATTCTTATTGGTTGCCAGATTGAGCGAGCTTGACCATTTAAATGCTTTAGTATGTACATTGACTGTCGTCAGGTCTATCTCCCATCCTTTGTTTTCAATAGATGCAAGATTGGTTTTTACTGTACTGAAACCGGTCGCAGCAGGCAACTTCGTAGAATAAAGCAAATCATCTGTCTTATTTATATAATAGTCTACATTCAACTGTACACGATTATTGAATAAAGAGAGGTCAAAACCAATATCAAATGCTTTGGTTGTCTCCCATTTAAGTTTGTCATTGGCTATATTCTTTGCATACACACCCACTTGTGAAGTTCCTCCATACACGGTGTTAGTCACATCATAATTAGGAATATAATCGGCAGTACCAATACGGTCGTTACCGGACATACCCCAGGAAGCACGTAGTTTCAACAGGTTGATAACTTTGATATCTTTCATAAATTCCTCACCACTGATCTTCCATCCGGCTGATACGGACGGGAAAACAGCCCAACGATTTCCCGGACCGAAACGAGAAGAACCATCACGGCGCACTGATGCTGAAGCCAGATATTTATCTGCATAATTATAGTTCACACGTCCGAAAAGCGATGAAGTACGAACAATGGTTCTTGAACTGCTGGCTTCCGTAGGGGTAGCACCCATATTGAGGGTCGGTACACTTTCCAGCGGATAGTCCATTGCTCCCAAACTTGTCCTGAATTCATTACGTTCGTCAATACTTTGCCCCAACAGAATCTCTAAAGCATGCTTCTTATTCAGTGTTGTGTTATAAGTCAACGTATTCTGAATACCGGTACGGCTTATGCTAAGAGTAGAGGTAGTTCCTTGCGTAGTCGAGCCATTATTGGGCTGTACATTTGCCGGAAGGAAGTACTCATCAATTCTCATGTCCGAGTTATAGCTGAACAATGTTTTGAAAGTCAATCCTTTTATGATTTTTGCCTCCGCCCACAAAGAGGTATTGAAGGTTTTCTTTTCCCTCTTATCTACTACTGACATCAATCTTTCGTAAGGGTTCACGTTATTACGGTAGCTTGCATTGAATCCATATTCACGGGTATTTTCATCCAAGCCAATGATAGGAGGCATGAGCAATGCATTCATTATCTGTTTATCCTTTCCTTCAGACTCTCCTTTATCCTGGTGAGAAATAGTAGGGGCAAACGTAGCGCCAGCCTTGATATATCTATTCAGATCTACCGAAGCATTCAAACGGAAGTTGAAACGTTCGAAACCTGTATTTTTAACAATACCTTCCTGATTCAGATAACCGGCAGAAAGATAGATAGAATATTTCTTTCCTTTACTGGAAACAGATACCTGGTGATTATGAGTCAGAGCATTTTGCATAATCTGATCAATCCAGTCGGTAGTCGGAATGTCATTTCTAAACGTCCAGTCGGCTACATCTGAATTAGGATTCACCAACCATTGTTCGTTGATCTGATCGCCGGAGGATCTTTTCTTATTAGGAACATACATACTATTCGTTCCTCCTTTATTCAAATACTTGGCATTGGTATACCATATATTATATGCCAGCCATTCTTTTGCTGTCATCATTTCGGGTAATCCCACCGCATTTTGTGTACCAATGTAGGATTCCCAGGTAATCACCGGTTTAGACCCACTTGCCTGCTTGGTTTCAATCAGCACAACTCCCGCCGAACCTCTGGCTCCATAAATAGAGGTAGCGGCAGCATCCTTCAATACCTGAATAGAAGCTACGTCTGACGGATTTACATCACTCATGGATTCTGTAATTACACCATCCACCACAATTAGCGGAGAAGAGGAACCATTAATGGAGCTTGCTCCTCTGACGAGAATCTGCATCTCTTCACCCGGAATACCACTTGATGTCTGTGTCTGTACACCTGCCAACTGGCCGGAAAGTGCGTCACTTAGGCTGGTAATGGGGCGTCCATCAATCGCATCGGAGGAAATTTTAGCAACTGAAGTAGTCAGATTCGACTTTTTCACTGAACCGTATCCTACCACGATCACTTCATCCAACGTTTTAGAATCTTCTTCCAGTTTAATGGTAAGCTGTGACCTGCCGTTTACTTTTACTCTTTTCTCTGTAAAACCTACATAAGTAATGACCAACGTTGCTTCTTTACTTACATTCAGGGTAAACTTACCATCGAGGTCGGTAATTGTACCTACAGTTTTATTCCCACTTTCCACCACATTGGCGCCAATAATGGGTTCCCCCATCATATCGACCACTGTTCCGGTGACTTTCATCTGCGCCCAAGCCATCGTGCTCAAGCATAACACAAAAAGAGTCGCCAGAAACCTTAGTTTTTCATAAGAACTCTTTTCTTGATTTTCTTTGTCGTTCATAAACTAAATTTTACAAGGTTAATAAATCATTTACTATTCCTTAGCGGTGCAAACATAGAGAATGTTCACCCGCTCGACTTGGAAAATAGTATCAAAGACCTGTAAAATAAGCCCAGAACACTCCGTCTGGGACATTTTTACCAGAGAAACACGATTTTACATCCGTTGCTTCAGGTAATTGGCAGGTGCGATGTTATACGTAGATTTAAAAACTTTACTAAAATAAGAAGGGTCAGAATATCCGACATCATAAGCTACTTCAGAAACAGTATATTTACCTGTGGCCAATTTCTCGGCAGCCAGCTTCATGCGGACATTCAAAATAAGTTTATTAGGTGATACATCGGAAACAGCCTTTATTTTCCGGAAGAACTGCGAACGGCTCATGCCCAATTCTTCATGCAGATCGTTAACGGACAAGTTAGGATCATGTACTCTTTTACGGATTAGCTCCATCAGTTGTTGCATGAAACTATCCTGAGCACTAAGTTCAGCTACGGGAACTTCAATAGCATCCAGCTTTTCACAGAAAATCCGGCGAAGACGATTCCGATTTTTGATGAGACTATCCAGTTTTGCCAATAATACTTTCGGAGCAAATGGCTTTAATACATAATCATCTGCCATCACACTATAGCCCTCTTCAATATGCTCATTCAAGGCCTTTGCTGTCAACAAGACAACAGGTATATGGGCCGTAATCATCTCTTCTTTAATAGCCTTACATAACTCAAGCCCATCCATAACCGGCATCATCACGTCACTGACTATCAAATCGGGAATCTGTTCAACCGCTTCTTTCAATCCTTCCTTTCCATTGGAAGCTTCGTACACAATATACTGTTGGGATAGCAAAGACACAATATACTGGCGCATATCGTCATCATCTTCTACAACAAGTACACGATAACGGTTGTCATCTTCTACTGAAGCCGGTTTCTCTTCTTCGATAGGAGCAATACACTCCCTCCTTACTTTTTCCAGATAGGTATCTTCACGATTTTCAACAAACTCTACATTCGCCCCGGCAAAACACTCTTTTCCCAAGTTCAATTCCACCAAAAACTCGGCTCCATGTCCGGGTGTGCTTTCCACTGATATTTTCCCTTTATGCAGTCTCACTACATATTGCACCATATTCAACCCGATGCCACTACCAAACAGATCTGACTTGCTACCTTGCTCTACCTGGAAAAACGGATCGAATATCTTCGACAAATTCTCCTCCGAGATTCCTTCCCCACAATCTTTCACCGAAATCACAACACTGCCAGCTTTCTCCACCGAACGAACTTTTATCTGCGTGCCTTTGGGAGAGTGTTTCACAGCATTCGATAACAGATTGAAAATAACTTTTTCCATCAGGTCTGTATCCATCCAAAGATTATCCCCATAATAATCATTGTCATATCCGATTGTCAGCTCCTTCTTATGTAATAAATCCGAGAAACTATCAATCTGGCTGGTAAGGAAAGTCCCTATATTGACACGACTCAACTTTAATGTCATAGCTCCATACTCTAACTTTCGGAAATCCATTAGTTGGTTGACAAGCAAAAGCAGGCGATTCGAATTTTTATAAATCTGCTTCATCGGGAAAAGGAATTTATGAGGCAGCGTCTCATCCTGCAAAATATCTTCCGCCGGGCCGGTAATCAAAGTCAGCGGAGTACGTAATTCATGTGAGAAGTTGGTGAAAAGTTCTATCTTCATCCGATAATTACGTTCAATATTCTCTTTTTCTATTTCTTCTATCCTCCGCTGATATTTATCCGATTTCCGCTTGTAGAAATAATACAGCACGCCTCCCACCAGCATCAGTGCCAGAAGCACATAGATCACTTTAGCCCATCCGGTGAGCCAGACAGGAGGATGAACCACGACATCGATACCTGTCGCATCCCCCCAAATGCCATCGCTGTTACATGCTTTTATATAAAAGGTATATTCCCCGGCTGGCAAATGCGAATAAATGACTTCATTACGTTCAATATAATTCCAATTCTGGTCAAGTCCCTCCATCCGGTAAGCATATTTATATCCTTTCGGAAAGATATAATCCAAAGGGGAATACTTGATGAGTACGGCGGCATTCTTATAGGATAATTCCACATGTTCCAAACTGCGTGCATTATCGTATTGTACCCGGTCGGCTCCTTCGTCGGAGTCGAGACTATTTACGGAAGATACATGTACTACAGGTAATAGTCTCTCTTGACCGGCGATAATTTCCCGGGGAGCAAACTCTGCTATACCATTGTTGCCACCTACATAAATCCTCCCATCCTCTACCTGCAACAGAGTATTCCGGGAAACCTCATTCAAAGGGAACCCCGTATCTTTGGTATAATTGACAATTCTGGAATCTTCCATTGACAGCTTGGAAAGTCCGATCACAGTAGATATCCAAAAATCTCCGGTTTCTTTATCTTCGAGTACACCGCAGACAGAATTATGTATAAGCCCTTGTTCTATGCCGAAATGGTCGATAGTTCCTCTCTCCAAATGGCAACGATATACACCCATATTATATGTTCCCACCCAAAGGTAGTGCTGGCTATCCAAATAAAGCAGACTCACATTTTTATTTTTCAGTTCATCAAAATCAAGTTGGTTGCCTTTAAAGTAATGGGCTGCATTATTGGGATGATAAGGAAAACTCCACACTCCACTCGTACGCCCGCCTACCAACATACTGGAGCCATACGCTAACAAGTCCTGCGTCAGCATAAAACGTGTGTTTCCATCTTGATTTGTCGAAAAAGAACGGCTAAGTTTTTTTGTCTTGGGATTGTAGCAAGACAGTTCATCCTCTGCAATCCAGATATTTCCCTGTACATCTTTCGCCATAGCCCGTATCTGTGCATCCGGGGGGAACATATCCATCATTTCCTTACTAATAGAAAGATCTCGAAGATTCAGCGAGTATACTCCTTTATTGAGTACATAGAAAAGTATCTCATTCTCATTATTCTGAAACATATAGTATACTTCATCTTCACTAGCTCCTACTTTTCCTATTGGTAACCGGACTTCCTCCACTTTACCGTTAGCCAGGTTTAAAGTACATATCCCTCTATTATGTCCGATCCATAATTTCCCCTGCGCCTCTATCAGTTTTCCGGTCACCCGTATCGGCTGATTTATATTCAAAGTCAGCGGATGATAACGGAATAGATATTGTCTGGCATTATAAAACAGAGCACCTTCATTGAAGGTCCCCAACCATAACGATCCCTGTTTGTCTTTGTAAAGACTCATCAAACGACGGTTAGCAAGCAGTCCGGAAGGAATACATTCTTCAAATGTCCGGCTAATAACATGTGTATGTTCATTCATCACAGCTAACCCATTATCTGTAGCTAATAGTAAAAGAGAATCGTTATACACCTTTATATCATGCACCTGTCCTTTCCATACACTCATATCAGCCGGGAAATTCACTTCAATTTTTGTTGCTGTACTGGTAACCGGATTATAAAGTTGTAAATTATCCAGAGAAGAGGCCAACCAGGTACGTTCTTTTTCGTCCTGAAAGATTTTCAGAAATGCCGGATAATCCGGGCCTTTCAGAATATACGAGAAACGGGAAGTTCGTGTATCCAGTCTAAGGATACCTTTGTTTGCTACATTCAAGAGAAGAGAATTATCTGCACTGGGTGCCATACTGTTTATATAAAGTCCTCTTAACGCTTCCAAACAAGTACATTTTCCATTCCGAAGGATATATACCCCCATTTTGGTAACCACCCATACTGCTCCGTCTGATGCTATCGACAGACCAACCACCACCCCACGAGGCAATTCGCAACCTTTATATAAAGTGGCTAAATCTATATATTTCTCCTCAAAGGGATCGAAAAGTGTAATTCCATTAAAAGTTCCAATCCACATTCTGCCTTGCCTGTCTCCTGTGATACTGACAATATCATTGGATTGTCTGACGGTCTCATCGGATTCATAAAAGAAATTTTTAATTTCATAACCATCCAAACGATTCAACCCGTCCTTTGTCCCTAACCATATATATCCCATCTCGTCCTGATAGATAGCTTTTACCGTACTGTTGGACAGTCCGTCTGCTACAGTATACGAACGGTAGGGGTTATCGGCTAAAAGAATCAGGGTACTACTGAACAATGTAATCAACAAGAACGTAAACTTTTTCATCACCATGGTACAGACATATTCATATATGCAGGCAAAGATAATATGTCTTTTCATAAAATAATAGTCCGCATGAGGGTTTTAACTAAACTGATATATGGCATTTTCAGCTTTAACCCCTGTAACCCGAAGAAAGGATATAGAGACCAAAAAATTCCTCTATTGTCTATGAAAGACCTCTTCTTATACACTATGCCCGCCTATTACTTTTACAGCAATAGACGGGCACATAGATGTATTATTCTCCTCAAAAAAATAAAGAAAATAAAGTTGTTTTATTAGTAACTCTGAAGCGTTATAATAGAACGTGCCGGAATCTGAATAGTCTTTCCACTTTTCACTTTTTCTACCGGTAGCAAATTCTCCCCTTCTTTATCCGAAGTACGATAAACCTGCCATTGTGCATTCCCTACTTTTTCTTTATCAATAGAAAACTCTTTTTCTTCATTAGCATAGTTAATCACTACCATCACATACGTTCCGTCCACGTTTTTATAAGCAGAACACATCAATCCTTGCTGATCGGTGTCGCCATCAGGAATCAGAGCGCCTGTTTGATCGAAAGCCGAAACGGACAATCGGACTGCTCCCGGACGGATAAAACGACTATAATTACCTAAAGCCCACATCAGTTTGGAGTCTTCTACTCTGCCATCTAAGAAATTATTGTCCGTAGTATATTCGCGAATCAATCCATCTTTATAATCGCCGCCAATAGCACGCCACCACTGCCAGCTTTCAGCTCTGGCATACACAATATCGTGATGAATGATACGTGCCACATAGAGCGCTGTCTTCATCGTATGATCGAAACCATTTCCACCACCGATTTCTTCATCATTACCCATGATGCAAGTCTCCGTCTGCCAGAAACCAACTTGATGCTTATCTAATGTGTCCCGCAGTTGACAGCGAATATTACGCAATTCGCTTAACGGAGTTGTTGTCCAATAGCTATGACCGAGCATCAAACGGGGAACATTCGGAGTATCTCCCAAATATGTGTCCACACTATCCGGACAGAAGAAAGCCTGAATCTGATACCCCCGTTGCCAGTCCGTTTCGTGGGTACGGAACATACAACGATAATCGGAAGACTCATTAACCAAAATCTGTGTATCCATGTCCCGGTCTACAAACTCTTTGCTTAACAGACGAACCGTGCGGGCCACTTCCCTGTTTGTTGCCGGACAGCCTTCCTGCTTCGGACCGACCCAGTTCCAGTGTCCATCCGGTTCATTGAAAGGACAGATATAGTTGAACTTGATGCCATCATGTTCTTCTACGCCTTGTACTACATCTGCCAGAAAACGAACGTACTTTTCATAACAATCCGGTTTCAAGTTCGCTGTCCCTCCACGTCCGGTGTTTGTAGCCAATCCGTTCTGCGTATAATATACGGGAGGCGAATTCAGAAAAGCCAGAAATTTGTTGACTCCCCGTTCTTTGGCCAGTTTCAGAAAGTTACGTTGGCCCTGTTGCTTGTTCCAGTCGTATGTTCCGTCGGGATTCAGGAAACACTCGGCACGCATCCAGGGAGAAGCAATCTGACTGTTCTCTCCTTGTTCCGTACTACCTGCTCCAACGTTAAAACGCCAAAGTGACAAGCCGATACCTTTCGGCTGTCCGTTGGCGTTATTCTCCGTGCTGAACAGCCAGTCAGCCACCTGGTTTTGTTTCTCCTGCGGCCAAAGCCCGATGAATTGCATACTCCAGGCATCGGAAGCACTGAAGTATGCCATCGTCTGACAGGGTTGGTCTGTTTCTATCTGATAACGTATATAGGGGGCAGGTTGGGAACATCCACCTGCCACACCGGCTATTGAGAAGAAGCCTAAAGCGGCTAAAATCTTTTTACCTTTCATTGTCTAGTCTAATACCTGTTGAAAACTGTTTTATTGAAGAGTATAAATAAAAGTGGATATACCTTTAGCAGGAACAACACCTTTATTATAGCTGGGTTCACGTTTCAAATCCTTTGCTTCAGAAGTAGTATACTGTTCAAATTCACCTACTTCTTTGCCCAATCCTTCAAATGTATTATTTATTTCCGCACGTTTATCAGTCATGTTAGTGTACACCACTACCAATTTATCTTTCTCCGGTGAAATATAGGCAGTAGCAAAGAAATCCTTTGTCTCTTCCTCCAGTTTCAAATCAACACGCTGATAACCCGGACGTACAAATGCACTATAATTACCCAGTACCCAAAGATTCTTACTAGCTTTATAAGTACCATTAGTAGCTAAATCGGCATAACTTTCGCCATCATTGCTATCAGGAGAAAGACGAATCAGATAAAAACGGCTTTTCTGGCTCCAACGTTCACGGCTACAAGTAGTCCAGTATGACCAAGAACTTACATTAGCTGTTGCCAAATCCTGATGAATCACTTTTGCCATACTCAAAGCCAAGTCCATATAAGAAGCATCACCATAGCTTGCATAATCTTCATAGTTCTCACTCAACATACTCCACTCCGTCTGGTATACCTTCAAACCATATTGGTCTGCTTTGGACTTAACAGAAGAACGGACAGAGTACATATTGCTCCAGTTCGTATCCAGATAATAGCTATGCCCGCAAATCAATTTAGGCAAATGCGTAAGATTACCAATATAAGTACTTGTATTATTGGGATTGAAAAAAGCCTCTATTACATTGCCACGGGCACTTCCCGCATCACCGTTTCCATATAGATAGTCCCACTTTCCTGCTTCAGCCAATAACATCTGGGTATTGGAAAGCCCTTTGGCTGTCAAACTCGCATCCAATGCTTTTGCTAACGTTGCCACTTCTGTATTCTGCCAGGCCGAACCTTCTTGTTCATTACCATTCCAGTTGTACTGCGGTTCGTTAACCGGACTAATATAACTAATATTATAGCCTTCATCAACAAAATGCTTGGCACAAGTAGCCAGGAAATCAGCAAAGTCACCATAATGTTCTGTCTTCAAATTACTGGATGACCCTTTATCCGAACGTGCTTGTCCGTTATAAGTATAGTATACAGGAGGTGTATTACTGAATAGTACGAATGACTCACAGCCATACTCTTTAGCCTTTTCCATAAAATATCTCCGACCCGCAGATTTGGACCAATCATAACTTCCATTTGCACTTGTCAAAAAACAGTCAACGCGCCGTTCCTTCTTATCTGAAACAATGCCACTCGCATCTCCTTGTTCTTCCGAACCTCCTCCCAGATTGAACCGCCACATCGATAAACCGATGCCCTGCGAGTTCCCTTTTTCATCAACTTCGCGGGAAAATAACAATTTTGCAATGGCTTCTTTATTGGAAGTACTCCAGTATTTGCCTACATATTCCATATCCCATGCATCGGAAGATGCAAAGCCATCGATAGTCTGATATACAGTCGAGGCATCAATCGTAACATTGATAGTGGTATCGGTCGGTAGTTTAACTTCATATTCCGGCACGAATGTATATTCATCATTACATGCGCAAAGCCCTGCCGCCATGCATGAAAGTCCTATAAATAAATTTCTGTGTTTCATAATCATTTAATTAATTATATCCGGGATTCTGTACTATACTACCATTACTCTGACTAATCTCTGTGGTCGGAATCGGGTATACCAAGTCACGCTCTTCTTTGAAATCACGTCCCTTAGAGCTACTCTCCTTCTGATTTCCAAGCTCATACGTATCGGTAGATTCTTTTGTATTGTATATCACAAATGAACCGTTTGGTCCCATAATATCACTCATAACAGACTTTCCACTATCATTTTTCCAGCGACGGATATCAAACAGACGTTGGTTTTCCAATGCCAGTTCAAGACGACGTTCCTGACGTATCGCATCGCGAAGTTCAGTGCCACTGGATTCTACCGGATCTAAATCTACACGTTCTCTGACTTTATTTAAAGCCCAGCGAGCTTGTCCGTCATCTTTCAACACATTTTCAACTTCGGCATACATCAACAATACATCCGCATAACGTAGAATACGATAGTTCAAGGGATTATGAGAAGCATCGTATGGTTCAGGACGTTGGTCATAAGGAATGTATACTTTACGAGTCACACGACCTGACTTATGTGAATCGGTAGAAACTGAATAAGGTACGGTAGAAGACCAATGGCTATCACCCGGCACACTAGTTGCCTTGTCTTTAATAATAGTCCATTTCAAACGTATCTCATCTCCCGCTGTTTTGAAAGCCGTCTCCAAATTACTCGTCGGCAAGCCCCATGCCCAACCGCCGTCATCACGGGAACCACATACAACAGGCATTCTAAGTCCTAAACTATAGGCTATATCACTGTTGGTCTGTACTTCAAACAGTGATTCAACACTATTATTATGGGAAATACTCCACACATCTCCAAAATCATCCAACAAATCATACCCTTGTGACGCATGCCCATTCAACCCCATCACTTGTTCCAGCATATCCTCCGCTTCTTCATATTTTTCTTGATAAAGATAAGCCTTTGCCAATAGCCCTTGTGCTGCCCCTTTAGTGGCACGCCCTAAGTCGGCACTGGAATATTCACCTTTAACAGGTAATACATTAGCAGCATCTTTCAGGTCATTCTCAATCTGTGTGTACACCTCTGCAGTGGAAGCACGCTGAATCCCTTCTACCTCTGAAGGCATCTTCATCCCCAGGACCAACGGTACACCACCAAAGTATCTCACCAGATCAAAATATTGATAAGCACGTAAGAATTTAGCTTCAGCCACATAACGGTCTCTCAACGATTCGTCCTCAAACTCTACATCTGGTATTCTCTCAATTGCAATGTTACACCGCAATATACCCTTGTAGCGATACTGCCAGAAATTCTGACAACATTCTCCTCCACCATATGCATCGCCTGTAAAAAATGCCAGATCTTCATAAGCTCCCTGATCTTCACCAGTATTACCGATCCACATATCATCCGTACACATATCACCGCACAAATAAAATTTCTGTATCTGCCACCAGTCATCCCAGAATATAGATTGATAACATCCTGTAATCTGCTGCTTGCACTGATCTTCATTCACAAAATATTCACTCAAGTCCTGCTGACCGAGTACTGGCGTATCCAGAAAATCCGAACAACCGGCTAATGACAATGTAGAAGCGGCTATAGTCAAGCCTAAAATATATTTTTTCATATTCTTATTTCTGTTAATAGCATTAGAAATTCATATTGATTCCAAAAAGGTATGTACGCGGGTTAGGATATCCTGCCCAATCAATACCCGATTCTGTTACTTTTCCTTCAGTACCTAAGGCAGCTGCTTCAGGGTCCATTCCTGAATATCCGGTAATAGTGAACGGATTCTGTGCCGAGAAAGACAGGCGCAATGAAATTTTCTTCGTCCATTTCTTTGGCAATGTATATCCTATCTGCAACTGCTTGCAACGTAAATAAGAACCATCTTCCACATAGAAAGAAGAAACACGTGTCCAGTTCTGATTAGCATCATTGTACGACAGGCGGGGTAAATCATAACTTGTTCCCTCACCGTGCCAAGAAGCATTGTAGGTTCCGGCATATACATTCTCACCAGACACACCCGAATAGCGCCCCTTAGTCGTGTTGTAGACATCATTTCCTATCGTGCCATAGAAATTGGCTGCAAAGTCAATATTCTTCCATGCTAAACGGGCATTAATACCAACCATAAGATCAGGAAATGCATTTCCAATGAAAGTCTTATCATTATCATCCAGCTTACCATCATGGTTTAAATCCTTGAAACGAATATCTCCCGGTTGAGCATTGGGTTGAATGACTGTTCCATATTCATCGGTATGTGCATTTACTTCGGTCTGATTCTGGAAAATACCATCAGCCACATATCCATAGAAACGGCTGATCTCACCACCTTCCTCATTGCGTATGATGTAATCTCCATTAAAATTTCCGGCATTAATCGGAGTAGACCCCAACAGTTTGATAGCTTTATTTTTAACTGATGACAGGTTCAAGCCAATTCCATAATCAAAATCACCTTTACGATCTTCCCAGTTAATAGAAAGTTCCCAACCCGTAGCTCTCATTTTACCTACATTCTCCCACATCTGTCCATTCCACATCGGGAACCCTAAAATCAGCATATTATCTTTTTTCAGCAGCATATCATGGGATTCTTTACGGAACCATTCTGCAGTCACCGACAAACGGTTTTTCAAAAATGCCATATCAATACCGATATTATAATCTTCTACAGTTTCCCATCGAATCAATGAGTTACCAATTGAACCTACCGCTGTACCAATCTCACGATTGCCACCAAATACATAATCGGCAGATCCAATAGTAGACTGATAAGCCGAATTGTCAATATTCTGATTACCCACACGTCCCCATCCTGCATGAATCTTCAAGTTATCAAAGATATGCTGTTTTTTCATGAATGGCTCCTCTGAAATACGCCATGCCGCAGATACTGCCGGAAAAGTAGCGTATTGATTATCTTTCATGAATTTAGAAGAACCATCTACACGGATAGAAGCAGTCAAATAGTAACGGTCGTTGTAATTATACATCACACGTCCCAGATAAGAGATCAATGAAGAATAGGCATTCACGCCTGCCGTCTGCGGATTCTGCGTACCGGCTGAAACATAGTGCAGGTTCTCTTCATTGGTAGGAGTACGTTCTTTTGACCCTTCCAACCAATATTCCTGGAAACGTTCCATCGTATAACCAGCCATCACATTCAAATTGTGTTTATGATTAAAACTCTTAATCCAGTTTATTGTATTTGTCCAGTTCCAGTCCACCCAATTATCGGTTTTACGATATGCTTTGCTGTAATCGGATTTCTCTAATGTATCGATATTGAAAGAAGGAGTAAACTCATCTGAAATACGGAAACGGGCATTGACACCAAACTGTGAACGAATAACCAAACCTTTAATCGGTTCAATATTTACATACGGATTGGCTAATAAACCATATTCATCACTATGTTTATCCATACGAGCTAATTGTGCAACCGGATTCCACACCAAGTTGTTGCTGGAACGGGCATAGTTGTCGTATTTATTTGTCGTCCATTCACTTTGAGGACGCATGATCGGAGTTGTGGGGTCCATAGCCATTATATTACCCAATAAATTGGGAGTATCTGTCCAATTTTCATATTTCGGGGTAAAGTCAATACCTGCTTTTACTATACTATTAAAAGTATATTCCATACTGAAACGAGCTGTCAGCTTTTGCCAGTTACCTACAGTGTATTGTGAGTCTTGTCCGAAATAACCAATATTAGCAGAGTAAAGCAACTTATCCGTACCTCCGGAGAAATTAAAATTATAGTTATGAATCAGTGCTGTCTTTTTCATGCTTTCATCCCACCAGTCAGTACCTTCCGCATCTGTTATATTCTCCTTGCTGTTATAACGTGGCTCTGCATTATCATTAATATAACGCGCTTTGAATACATATTCATATTCGGAAGCTTTTGCCATCTCCGGTTTCTTCAACGTCTGAAAACCGGCAGAAGCTGAGAAACCGAATTGGGTAGCTCCCTTTTTACCTTTCTTGGTAGTAATAAGAACAACGCCGTTAGAACCACGTGTACCATAAATAGCTGCTGCAGAAGCATCTTTCAGCACTTGCATGGATTCAATATCGTTCTGGTCAAGAAAATTGATATTGGTTCCCACCGGCATTCCATCAACAACATACAACGGGTCAGAACCATTGATAGTAGATACCCCCCGAATAATAACACGAGGCGAAGTACCCGGACCGCCGCCACCGGTAATCTGCACACCATTAATCTTTCCCTGCAAAGCATTCATGGCATTGCCGCCAGTCAGTTTTTTCAGTTCATCTCCTTTGATAGCAGATATAGAGCTTGTCAAGTCACTCTTCTTCACTGCACCATAACCGATAACAACTACTTCATCCAAAGCTTGTGTATCATCTTCCATGACTACATTAATGACATTCTTTCCATTGACTTTGACTTCTTGTGTCTTATATCCAATCATGGAAAATACAATAGTCGCATCTTTAGGAACATTAGTCAATGTGTAGTTTCCATCCAAATCTGTGACAGTACCATTTGTAGTACCCTTCACCAGAACGGTCAAACCAATCATTGGTTCTTTATCACTAGCTGCAATAGCAGTACCAGTCAGATTTCCCTGCTGAGCATAAAGGTTCAGCGCAAAGAACGATAATAATAAAAATAGATATCGTTTCATGTTTTTATGGTATTATTTTAATTATTTCTTCAGTAATTTAGACTGAACAAGATGTGTATCAAATATAAAGGTGTATTTACCTGCGGGTACCTTTTTAGATGAATCATTAGTATTAGTAGCAAATGATTCGTTTTTACCGTCAAAACGCCAACCGGGTTCCAACCAAGCACCATTTGCATCATAAGGAGTGATTGTCACGTCAAAAGAATCTTGTTTACTCCAAGTCAATTCTGCTGTGAGACAATGCGGATTATCCGGATCTTGAGTCAATTCATAGACATTCTTAGGTCCGTCCCAGCCTTTGGCACCATCAAACCATCCGCCAACGAATCCCATTTTAAGTCCGTCAATAATTGGTGTTCCCGGAGAATAAGCTTCTACTGTATAGGTTCCTTCTTCTGTATTAAAGTTTATTTCATAATAGCTCTTTTCAGGTAGAATAATCGGCTGTACATCTTCAGAAATGCCAGTTAGTTTTCCCGGATTATTTTTGTCATCACCAAAACAGATGCTAAAACTATATTTGCTTGTAATGAAACGGATTGGGGTATTTGGAGCAGGTGAATAACAACGAGCCTTATAGGTGAAATTCGTTACTCGTTCTATAGGCATTGGAACTCCCCATACGTCATTACCTGTTAGCAATTTGCTGTCTGTTCCTTCAAAATCAACCAGATACATATTCTCATAATCTTTCACTCTGGAAACGAGCACTGAATAGTTCTTTTCCGCAACATTGCCAAAAGTATCAACAGCGCGTATAACCAACGTATAGGTCCCAGTCTTATCAGAAGGAAATACAACAGTAGTATTCAATGTTCCTTTTTTCTCTCCTTCTTCAATATCCAGACGTTCCAAGATTTCCAAATCAGGAACAGCCAATTCCAGATAATCCAATTCCTTATTATCTTGTGCAGTGAACCGGAATGTTTTAGAAGTGCCTTCAGACAACACTATATTAATATTATCACTTAAAAGACCAATAGACGGAGTCAAGACTGGTTCTGTATAATCACCATCCATCGTAATCAGGACATCGCTTGTTGCTGTACGCCCACCTAAATCTGTAACTGTTACCTTTATAGTAAAACTGTCACCTTTTGTTTTTTCAGGAATAGTGAAACCATAATTCAGATTATACTCATACAATGATTCTGAATAAAGAGTTAACAATTCAATTGTCTTGTCCAAGTAAAGCTCTGCACATTGTAGATTAATAGAACGAATACCATCTTTATCCACAATTTTACCTGCAATTTTGAATTCATAGCCTGTCAATGTACGGATATGATCAGATGTTAATTCAAGAGTTGGAGATTGTCCGTCTACATCTCTATAATCCTCATCGTCACTACATCCAACCAACAAGGTCGCTACTGAAAGGAAAGTCCACAAAACCGTGCTTTGCAACAATTTAGCTTTCATAATAATTAGTATTTAATGATTAATATTATCTCGGTACGACTTCTCAATATATAAAATATCGGCAAATCGACATCACAAATGTAGACGATTCCAACTATATAAACCGACAAAAATCATGCAGAGAAGCTACATAAATCGTGCAATGCACGATTTACATACTCTAAATAAAATATTTATTCCTATTTTTGAGCTTGTAAATGAAACGAATAAGTACGAGTTATGAAGAAACACATTACTTCTATTTTCTTTCTGTGTCTGCTATCAGTTTCTCAATTGATAGCTCAATCCCATTCTATCAAACGATTGGGTATTGAGCAGGGATTATCTAATAATTATGTGATTAGTATCGCACAAGATAAACAAGGCTTCTTATGGTTTGCTACGGAAGAAGGACTTAATAAATTCGACGGGACTCGTTTCATGACCTATTATAAGAATGACTTATCGCAAAGTAGCCAGGGAATCACTGGCAATGAACTCAATCGGGTATATGCTGACAATAAACGTCCCATTATATGGATAGCGACTCAACGGGACGGATTAAATGCATATAATTACAACAAACAGGTATTTACAGCTTATTCACATAATCCGGATGACCCTCATAGCCTAATTACGAATGACGTAACGGACATCGCTCCTTCTGCTCAACATGAAGATGGCTTGTGGATCAGTACTTACTATAGAGGTATAGAATATCTCGACATTAACAGTGGGCAGTTCACTCATTATAACAAGAATACAGTGCCCGCCTTATCTTGTGAACAAACATGGACTGTGTTGGACGGAGGAGACGGGAATCTATACATCGGCCATGTCGGCCACGGATTCAGTATTCTTTCTCTCAAAGATAAAAGTGTAAAAAACTTCCAGAATCATTCGGACGACCCGAAGAGCCTGCCCGGTAATGATGTACGATGTCTCACTAAAGACACAAACGGTAATATATGGCTAGGGACAGATAAAGGCCTGGCTCTTTTCAATGCTACCGATCAAAGCTTTATCACTTTTAAGAATAACAAAAATGATAAATATGCTGCTTTATGCAATCGGATATTGGCTATTAAACAATTAAACGACGGTAAACTTTGGATTGCTTCCGAACTTAATGGCATTACTATACTGGATCTCAAACAAAGTATGTTTCTCTCACCCGAACAGATTTCCCTCGAATATATTCAGGAAGGTGATGATAGTCGAAGCCTTTCCAATGCAAGTGCCCGGTGTATATTCCAAGATTCTTTTGACAATATCTGGATAGGTACATGGGGAGGAGGAATCAACTTTATCAGCAGAAAGCCACCCTTATTCACAACATTAAGTTATTCTCCGATTCCCAACAATGAAAACAGTCTGAACAATAAAGTTGCAAGCAGTCTCTGTACCGACAGACAAGGACGTATATGGATTGGAACAGACGGAGGTGGTATCAATGTATTTGAAGGGGACAAGCGTATTGCTATTTATAAAAAAGAGACTGGAGACATCCCTTCCAATTTCATATTGACCTCTTTACAGGATTCAAAAGGAAATCTATGGTTCGGTTCTTTTCAAGGAGGAATCAGTTATTATGACACTCGGAATAAAAGGTTTCGTTCCATCTCCCTCATGGGACAGTACAATCAGGATGTCCGTACGATCTACGAAGATACTCAACATAATATCTGGGTAGGATATAGCGGAGGAATCATTGTATTGAATCCCCTCAACATGGAAATTATCCGACACTACAACACTGAAAACAGCGAACTACACAGTGATTTTGTACGTTCTATAGCTCAAGATGAGAAAGGGCGTTTCTGGATTGGGACCTTCGGAGACGGACTTGGCGTATACACGCCCGATCTACAACAAATCAAGACCTTTGTCCAAAGGGAGGGCTTCTGTTCCAATACCGTCAATCAGATCATACAGGATAAACACAAAAGAATGTGGATAGGGACAGGAGAAGGACTAGTCTGTTTTCCTTCAACCAATGTATTAACCTACAAAACATATCAACGAAAAGATGGTTTAACCAATACAAATATCTGTGCAATAACAGAAGACAAGAAAGGTAATATATGGTTTAGCAATAATAAAGGTGTCAGCTGCTACGTGACAGCCAAAGATTGTTTCTATCACTATGGTCATTCTGACGATGTTCCGGCGGGAAGTTTCTCAAGCGGTTGTGTAACGCAAAACAAGAACGGATGGATTTATTTCGGTTCTATCAATGGAGTATGTTGTTTTAATCCTGATATTACAATGAATGAACAACCTATTCCGGTAGCAGTTATCACGGAAATGAAAATACTGGGACGATTGAGCAATCTGGAAAATAACGACATGATTATCAACTTGTCCAAAGGACAGAATGTAGAATTAAGTCATGCGCAAAATAGCTTTGGACTTACATTTAATGTGCAAAACTACTCACTTGTCAACCAAGTGGAGTATGTTTATATGCTGAAAGGGCTTGAGAACTCATGGTACACCGTCAATGAGAACAACAGTGTCACTTTCCGAAACATTCCTCCGGGAAAATATGAGTTCCTCATCAAAGCACGAGTACATAACCAAGAATGGCCGGAAGAAGCTACTTCACTTACCATCCGTGTCAATCCCCCTCTTTGGCTGACGTGGTGGGCAAAGCTTATCTATATTTTAGTATCTATCAGCATCATTTATCTTATCTTGCATGCATATAAAAAGAAGCTGGATTTAGAAAGCCTCTATATTTTGGAAAAGAAAAACCATGAGCAGGAACAGGAATTGAATCAGGAACGTCTGCGGTTCTACACCAATATCACCCATGAACTACGTACACCGTTGACCTTAATCCTCGGTCCCTTGGAAGATATGCAAAAAGAAACCTCACTTCCGGCAAAACAAGCCCAGAAGTTATCTGTCATCCATCAAAGTGCGCTACGGCTGCTCAACTTGATTAACCAAATACTGGAATTCCGAAAGACAGAGACGCAAAATAAGAAATTGTGCGTCAGCAAAGGCAATATCGCTCCTTTGATTTATGAGATAGGACTTAAATACAAAGAACTAAATCAAAAGACCAAGATTGACTTCCAGATTCAAATAGAGAAAGAAGAAATGTTTCTTTTTTTCGATAAGGAAATCATTACCATTGTTTTGGATAATCTTATTTCCAACGCAATCAAATATACGGAACAAGGGCGCGTCACTCTAAGTTTGTATCAGACAATGCGTAATGAAGTAGCTTATACAGAGATAAAAGTAAGTGATACGGGATATGGAATTTCTGCTGAAGCCCTGCCACATATTTTTGACCGTTATTATCAGGAAAGCGGCAAGCATCAGGCATCCGGCACAGGCATTGGTTTGGCTTTGGTGAAGAATCTGGTCACCCTGCATGAAGGAGAAATCCGGGCAGAAAGCATACAAAACGAAGGAAGCTCATTCTATATCAGCTTATTGACGGATAATATCTATCCCAATGCCTTACACGCAGATTCTACAGAATCGGTTCAAGAGGAGACGAACCCGGAAGCAAGCCTTGAATATCCACAAGAAGCCACTTTGGATACCGGAAAACCAATCCTGTTGATTGTAGAAGACAATGAAGAGATACAGAAATATATATCCGAATCCTTTGTCGATTCGTTCGAAGTACTCACCGCCTACAATGGAGAAGAAGGGAAGCAACAAGCTCTTAGCCGCATCCCAGATATTGTAGTCAGCGATATTATGATGCCTGTCATGGACGGTATCACTCTCTGCCGGCAATTGAAAGAAGACGTACGAACCAGTCATATCCCTGTCATCCTATTGACAGCCAAAGATTCTCTGCAAGATAAAGAAGAAGGATACGAGGTAGGAGCCGATTCTTATCTGACAAAGCCTTTCAGTGCTTCTCTACTGCGCAGCCGTATCAATAATCTGTTGGAATCAAGAAAGAAACTGATAGCTCAATTCCAGACACAATCCGTTCCGGGCAATCAGGCAGATTTAAAAGAAAAACGTATCGTAATCGCCGAAGCTCTAAGCAAGCTGGATAATGAATTTATTGAAAAAATCACCCTTTTAATCGAAGAAAACCTCTCTTCGGAGAAGATTGATATTACCTATCTTTCAGACAAGATGTGTATGAGCGGTTCCACCCTCTACCGGAAAATGAAAGCACTGACAGGATTATCGACCAACGAATATATCCGGAAAGTGAAAATGCAGAATGCAGAACGTTTATTGCTTGAAGGGAAGTTCAACATCTCTGAAATCGCCTATAAAGTAGGAATGAACAGTACGGGGTATTTCCGTCAATGCTTTAAAGAGGAATTTGGCGTCTCGCCTTCGGATTACCTGAAGCAGATTATACAATCATAAAAAGAGGGAAGCCGCTTACGTTTCATACGTTTTAAAAAACGAATTTTGCTCCTGCCCAAAAAGAAGTACCTCTTAAAAGTTTAATACAAAACTTTTAGGAGGCATTTTATAAATCTGATTTATATAAAGGAGAGGGGAATCTATTAAAACTGAATCCGTTAAATAGCATCTACAAAAAGAAAAGGTACAACCTGTGTCCGTGAGAGCTAAGTCATTTCCTCAATTCTTCAGTCATTGTTTTTAGTAATGACTTGCTGTCATTTAACGGCAAATCCGTAGCCAAATCCCAACTCATCATGCCTTTCAATTTTTGTTCTTTTGCATAACGGGTTTTGATACGAATGTTATCCTGACCATCAAACACATAAGTATCTCCCTGATATATCACCTCATTCTGTGAAGGACTCGTAATCAGTCCATCCTGTACAAAATTGAAATAGGCCTCCGTCTTCTTTGAATTATCTTTAGTCACACCATAAAAAGGAACCCCGGCTACCAGTTTTTCCTTCGGAATACCATACTCCAATACCATCTGTATATCCGAACAATATTTCTCTATTGGAAAGCGAACCGGTGAAGGGCCATAGCACTGAAGTGAAATAAAATCAACAGCTTCAATAGCTTTCTTACTAATCTTATAGCAAACAGGATGCAGAGATACACTGAAAAGATACTTATCTCCCAAGACTTCCCGCATCTTCAGGATAGCCAAACTATAGTCTTCATACTCTTTCTCATTCTCCGCCCATTCAAAGTCAAGGTCAATACCATCCAAATTATTCTTTTCCAGCACTTTCTTGATATTCTTCGCAAATGTAGTACGAGCAGCCTCATCAGCCACCATTGCTTTCCATTCACCACTGGAAGCACCCAAGCGTATTTTCGCTTTTGTCCCTTTTACTTTTCCACGAACCGACTTAATCAACCCTTCCCAAGTTGTCTCACCTTTTCCCTGAAAAGCACGGGGATTCTCAAATAAAAGCGATCCGTCTTTATTAGGGTGAACACTCAAAAAGATTAGATCGTCACTTGCCCGCAGGCTTTCTGTAGAAATACGCCCTCGATTGTAAAAATTACCCCGCACATAAGAACTGATCATATAGTCTTGTTGTGCAAATAATGATAATCCGACAAACAAAAAAAGGAAGAATACAATTTTTCTTAGCATTAGCATAATGATTGATAATTAATAAGTTTAGATCGCAAAAATACGCATGTCAAACGGAAATAGATGTTCAAAAACAACTATAATACTTCCAGAAATCAACATAAAGTCTTCCATTCAGACACAAAAACAGACAAATCTTGAAAAAAGAGTTAGGAAAAATAAAATAAAGTACGTTTCTTTGTAATTTCAGCTACTCAATTGGTAGCTGAAATATTGTCACAAACTCACGTTCAAAGAAATACAACAAATCTATATTTATGAATAAATTACTATTAACCGGATTTTTAACTGCCGGAGCAGCCATCCACAATTTAAGTGCCCAAACTACTGCCGGGCAAGGAAACCAACAAAAGGACGAACAGCGTCCCAATATCCTCTTTATCCTAAGTGACGACCACACCTCACAAGCATGGGGCATTTATGGTGGAGTGCTGGCAGATTATGCCTATAATAACAATATTCGCCGACTTGCCAATGAAGGCGTAGTCCTCGATAATTGTTTCTGTACTAATTCCATCTCCGCACCCAGCCGTGCCAGTATCCTTACAGGATTATATAGCCACCGGAACGGACTTTACACACTAGCCGATTCTTTGAACACTTCAATCCCCACCCTGGCTACCGTTCTACAATCACATGGATATAACACAGGGCTTGTCGGGAAATGGCATATCAAGTCACAGCCACAGGGCTTCAATTATTACTCTATCTTCTACGACCAGGGAGAATATCGTGATCCCACTTTTATCGAAAGTAGTGATCCCTGGCCGGGTAACCGACGATTTGGAGAACGCATACTTGGCTTTTCTACCGATCTCGTCACAGAAAAAGCAATCAACTGGATCAAGCAACAGGACGGCAAGCAGCCTTTCCTGATGTGCTGCCACTTCAAAGCCACTCACGAACCCTACGATTATCCGATTCGTATGGAACATCTTTACGACGGTGTCACCTTCCCCGAACCGGAAAATCTTCTGGACTGGGGACCGGAAACCAACGGGCGTTCTTTCAAAGGGCAACCCTTAGAAGAGTTGGTACGCCGCTGGAAAATCGCCTCAAAAGATCCGGATAAGTGGTGGTGTCGTTATCCCGGTCTGCCGTTCAGTACGGAAGGAATGCAACGAACCACCGCCAGACGCGCAGCCTATCAAAAACTAATCCGCGATTATATGCGTTGCGGAGCCACTGTTGACGACAATATCGGCAAGCTCCTGAAAACTCTCGATGAAATGGGTATTGCTGATAATACAATAGTTGTCTACGTCTCCGATCAGGGATATTTCCTGGGCGAACATGGCTTCTTCGACAAACGTATGTTTTATGAAGAATCAGCCCGTATGCCTTTCGTTATCCGCTATCCCAAAAAGATCCCTGCTGGAGAACGCCTGAAAGACCTGATACTCAACGTCGATTTCGCACCAACTCTAGCCGAATTTGCCGGAGTAAAAATGGAGAATGTGCAAGGAACCAGTTTCGTCAACAACCTCGAAGGAAAGACTCCACCCGACTGGAGAAAGGAAATCTATTACCGATACTGGACCAATCATGCCATACGCCCGGCACATTTCGCCATCCGGTCCGATCGATACAAACTGATCTTCTATTACGCTCAAAATCTGGATATGACCGATACAGGAAACTTTGAATTCACTCCGTCATGGGACTTCTATGATTTACAAAACGACCCGCATGAAAATCATAATGCATACAATGATCCGAAGTACGCCCCTGTCATCAAACAGATGAAAAAGCAATTATTAAATCTCCGCAAGGAAGTAGGTGATACAGACGAGAAATATCCGGAGATGCAGGAATTACTCGAAAAGTATTATAATAAGGACATGCGGTAATCGTACCGCCATACTCTCCTTGAAAACTTTTTATGTTGCTTTTCCATTCCTTATTTTCTCAAATAATTCTCACCGTGATGAGAAAAAATACTCATCATGGTGAGAAAATTTTCTCATCGCATTGAGAATTATTTCTCATCACGGTGAGAATTATCTACTGTCTGAATAGGCTGGAACGATACAATATATTAGTTATAAATTCATTCCACTACATCAAAGATAATCATACAAAGATTTCTACTAAAACATAAATAAAAGAAAGAATTCCATTTTCCACAAAAAAAGTCTATCTTTGTTCCGTCAAGATAATAAATCATGAATAAAACTCATGCCAGGAGATTCATTTTGCATACAATATACCAACTGTACGGGATGCCCCAAAGCCACTGAGAATATCCTTGTATATAGAAATTTACCCAAAGGAGAGCATATCCCCAAGGATAAGTGTACGCAGAATTGTATGCTTTTTATGATAAAGGGTGAATTACTGATCAACAGCGAAGAATATCCCGGAAATACACTGCGCGAAAAGCAGTTTATCCTGCAAGCTATCGGTTCCAAGGTTGAAATATTGGCACTGACAGATGTTGAATATGTTGTCTATTGGTTCAACGAACTACCTCTGCTCTGCGAAGAATGGTACAAAGAAATGATGGAACAGGCAGGAGCCCCATTGACCTACACTCCGCTTGTCATGAGTGAAAGACTGTACCATCTTGTCACCAGTATGCCCGAATTCCTCGCTGAAGAAAACCCTTGCAGCAAGTATATCGACTTAAAATGCAAAGAACTGGTTTTCTTGATTACCAACTTCTATCCGCTGCCCCAACTGAGTTCATTCTTCTATCCGATCAGCACTTATACGGAAAGTTTCCACTATTTCGTCATGCAGAATTACAGCAACGTGAAGAACGTGGAAGAATTTGCGCATCTGGGAGGATATACGACCACTACTTTCCGCCGCCTTTTCAAAAACCTCTATGGTGTGCCCGTATACGAATGGATACTGGAAAAGAAACGGGAAGGAATCCTGGAAGACCTGCAGCACACCAAAATGCGAATCACTGAAATCTGTAACAGATACGGATTCGACTCCCTGTCGCATTTCGCCCACTTTTGTAAAGACTCTTTCGGAGATACCCCACGCGCTTTACGCAAGAAAGCAGCCGGCGGTGAGAAAATCGGAAAGGTACAATAAACAGTCCCATCCTACGAATGTGCCAATCAGTTGCACCATGCGCGCATACTGGCTGGCATATTGACACATTGGCGTATTGATCCATTATTAAAGAATTATTTCTTTAATTCCTTGCTCAATCAATCTATTTCCCCTATTTTTGCAGTCCGTAAGAGGTGTAAAACGTTGAAATTTTAGTTCTAACAATTAAATAATTTAAATTCAATCATTTATGTGGTTAAGTAATTCATCTGTAGGAAGGAAAGTGGTGATGAGCGTTACCGGTATCGCCCTCGTCCTGTTTCTAACATTTCACATGGCGATGAACTTGGTTGCGATCATCTCGGCTGATGGTTACAACATGATTTGTGAGTTCCTGGGAGCAAACTGGTATGCATTAGTGGCTACCGCAGGACTGGCTGCTCTTTTCGTAATTCACATTATCTACGCATTCTGGCTGACAATGCAGAATCGCAAAGCGCGTGGTAGCGAACGCTATGCAGTGACAGACAAACCGAAAACTGTAGAATGGGCATCTCAAAACATGTTGGTGCTGGGTCTTATCGTTATCGTAGGTCTTGGTTTGCACCTCTTCAACTTCTGGGCAAAAATGCAGTTGCCGGAACTGATGCACAACATGGGCATGCACGCTGATACATTGACATTGGCTTATGCTGCTAACGGTGCATATCACATTCAGCAGACTTTCTCTTGTCCGGTTTACGTAGTTCTTTACCTTGTTTGGCTGTTTGCTTTGTGGTTCCACCTGACTCACGGTTTCTGGAGTTCAATGCAATCACTGGGATGGAACAACAAAGTATGGATTGATCGTTGGAAATGTATTTCTAACATCTATTCTACAATCGTTGTACTCGGTTTCGCACTGGTAGTAGTGGTATTCTTTGTGAAAACACTTATTTGTGGTGGTGCTTGCTAAATAGTAAATTGTAAATGATTAAATTGTAAATAATATTATGATCAAGATAGATTCAAAAATTCCAGAAGGCCCGGTGGCTGAGAAATGGACCAACTATAAAGCTCACCAGAAATTGGTGAATCCCGCTAATAAACGTCGTTTGGATATCATCGTTGTGGGTACGGGTCTGGCAGGTGCTTCTGCCGCTGCTTCACTCGGTGAAATGGGTTTCAGAGTATTCAACTTCTGTATTCAGGACTCTCCGCGTCGTGCACACTCTATCGCTGCACAAGGTGGTATCAACGCAGCCAAGAACTATCAGAATGACGGTGACTCGGTTTACCGTTTGTTCTATGATACAGTAAAAGGTGGTGACTACCGTGCCCGCGAAGCTAACGTATATCGTCTGGCTGAAGTATCAAACGCTATCATCGACCAATGTGTAGCTCAAGGTGTTCCTTTCGCTCGCGAATACGGCGGTACGCTGGACAACCGTTCTTTCGGTGGCGCACAGGTTTCACGTACTTTCTACGCTAAAGGTCAGACAGGCCAGCAGTTGTTGCTGGGTGCTTACTCCGCACTGAGCCGTCAGGTAAACGTAGGTACTGTAAAACTTTATACCCGCTATGAAATGCAGGACGTTGTCATCGTTGACGGACGTGCCCGCGGTATCATTGCCAAAAACCTTGTAACAGGTAAATTGGAACGTTTCGCCGCTCACGCAGTAGTTATCGCTACCGGTGGTTACGGAAACGCTTACTTCCTGTCTACAAACGCTATGGGTTGTAACTGTACGGCTGCTGTTTCTTGCTACCGCAAGGGTGCCGTATTTGCTAACCCTGCATACGTTCAGATCCACCCGACTTGTATTCCGGTACACGGTGACAAGCAGTCTAAACTGACATTGATGTCCGAATCTCTTCGTAACGACGGTCGTATCTGGGTTCCGAAGAAGAAAGAAGACGCTGTGAAACTCCAGAAGGGTGAAATCAAAGGAAGCGATATTCCTGAAGAAGACCGCGACTACTACTTGGAACGCCGCTATCCGGCATTCGGTAACCTGGTTCCGCGTGACGTTGCCAGCCGTGCCGCTAAAGAACGTTGCGACGCAGGTTTCGGTGTAAACAACACTGGTTTGGCCGTATTCCTCGATTTCTCCGAAGCTATCAACCGTTTGGGCATCGACGTTGTTCTTCAACGTTACGGCAACCTCTTCGATATGTATGAAGAAATCACCGACGTTAATCCGGGCGAACTGGCAAAAGAAATCAATGGCGTGAAATATTATAACCCGATGATGATTTATCCGGCTATCCACTATACAATGGGTGGTATCTGGGTAGACTACGAACTGCAAACCACCATCAAAGGTCTGTTCGCTATCGGTGAATGTAACTTCTCCGACCACGGTGCAAACCGCCTTGGTGCTTCTGCATTGATGCAAGGTCTGGCCGACGGTTACTTCGTATTGCCTTACACTATCCAGAACTATCTGGCAGACCAGATTACTGTTCCCCGTTTCTCTACTGACCTTCCCGAATTTGCGGAAGCGGAAAAAGCTGTTCAAGCTAAGATCGACAAGTTCATGAGCATACAAGGTAATGAATCTGTTGATTCTATCCACAAGAAACTGGGTCACATCATGTGGGAATATGTAGGTATGGGACGTACGGCAGAAGGCTTGAAGAAAGGTATTGCTGCACTGAAAGAAATCCGCAAGGAATTTGAAACCAACCTGTTTATCCCCGGTTCTAAAGAAGGCATGAACGTAGAGCTTGACAAAGCAATCCGCCTGTACGACTTCATCACAATGGGTGAACTTGTTGCTTACGATGCATTGAACCGTAACGAAAGTTGTGGTGGGCACTTCCGTGAAGAATACCAGACTGAAGAAGGAGAAGCCAAACGTGATGACGAAAACTTCTTCTACGTAGCTTGCTGGGAATATCAAGGTGACGATGAAAAGGCTCCGATATTGATCAAAGAACCGCTGGTATACGAAGCTATCAAGGTTCAGACCCGTAACTACAAGAGCTAATCGGTGAAGTTAAACATTTAAAAGAATTAGAAGACAATGGATAAAAATATATCATTTACACTGAAGGTATGGCGCCAAGCTGGTCCGAAAGCTAAAGGTGCTTTTGAAACCTACCAAATGAAAGATATTCCCGGTGATACTTCCTTCCTCGAAATGCTGGATATTCTGAACGAACAGCTCATCAGCGAAAGAAAAGAACCGGTAGTATTCGACCACGATTGCCGCGAAGGTATCTGCGGTATGTGTTCTCTTTACATCAACGGACACCCGCACGGTCCTGCAACAGGTGCTACTACTTGTCAGATCTATATGCGTCGTTTCCAGGATGGTGATACGATCACTGTTGAACCTTGGCGTTCGGCCGGTTTCCCAGTCATCAAGGACTTGATGGTAGACCGTACAGCTTATGACAAGATTATGCAAGCTGGTGGTTACGTGAGCGTACGCACAGGTGCTCCGCAGGATGCTAACGCTATCCTGATCGCAAAACCTATCGCTGACGAAGCTATGGATGCTGCTTCTTGTATCGGTTGCGGTGCTTGTGTAGCTGCATGTAAAAATGGCTCTGCTATGTTGTTCGTCTCTGCAAAAGTTAGCCAGTTGAACTTGCTGCCGCAAGGTAAACCGGAAGCTTTGCGTCGTGCAAAAGCTATGTTGTCAAAGATGGATGAACTGGGATTCGGTAACTGTACAAACACACGTGCTTGTGAGGCTGAATGTCCGAAGAACATCTCTATCAGCAACATCGCCCGCTTGAACCGTGACTTTATCATCGCAAAATTAAAAGACTAGAAATTGCTAGATTTCGAGAGCGAGAGCTTAATTTGATTAATGACAGAATCCCCTGCCGGCTAGTTCGACAGGGGATTTCTTTTTATTATCTATGAATTGTCATTAATCACCACTATTATTAAGAAATTATTATGAAGCAATTTGTCTACGCAAATTACGTGGAGAGGCTCCAAAAGACTTTTTACAGAAATTGGAAAAATGCGGTAAGGATTCAAAGCCATATTTATAGCATATCTCCGAAATGCTATATTCAGAGTTATTCAAGTCGTCGAGAATGCCTTCTTTACGCCGTGCCAGCATCCATTCATAAACAGGTTCATGAAAGACGTTATTGAAGATACGACGGAATGTACTAAGAGTATATCCGCCTAATTGAGCGAGTTCTTCTACTGTCTTTACTTTCTTATAGTTTTGAATAACGAAGTATTGGAAACTGTTTACATATTTAGAGAGTGGATGCACCAAGCTCGAAAGATCATAATCGGAATAATAGTATCCCAACACAAACGCTAATTCTTTCCGTTTTAGAGACAACAAATCCCGACAGACTTTAGCCCCTTTCAGATAAGTGATAGACCCATTGAGGAAATATTGCAGTTCAGGTATTATTTTAAGTGGAGTATAAATAAGTGGAGGAGATACTTCTTTCATGATATGATTGAAACGGAAATCACAAAACAGTTCGGGCTGAATAAAACGATAATAAATGCACTCACATTCAGTCATAGCAAGCATCTCAAACATAGAACCAATGGCCTGAAGGATAAATTCACCTTCCTTAAGCATTGTCCCCGCATATTCCTTACTATTGACCAGTATTTCTCCCTTCATCAAAAAAAGGATAAGATTTTCTTCACACTTTTGAGCCGGTTTATGAAAACCACGCTGATAAATCACATGAGTAATGGCATTACTCACCGCTTTTGGACATATTTGACAATCCCAGGTTCCTTGACAAATAGATGGCATACGCTGACTGTGTTTGTTTTTGTTTATGCTGCCAGCAAAAATATATGAAATCTTTCATATTGCCATAAAAAAAGAGAGAAAAGTGAAAAAGAGGTTGAAGAGAGGAGGAGGAAAAAAGAAAAAACATAATTTCAATCTAAACCAACATTCAATTTAGCTTTTTTAAACAAGAATTCCCAGCTTGTTCTTTGGAAAAGCTGGGAATCCGAAAATAGCAACTTAATTTTTCAGTGTAAGAATACTTATACTAACTCATTTAGCAGTTTCTGCATCTTCTGATATAGAATTCCAATTACTAACATTTGTATCAATACCAACATTAGACGCACCAGCAGGCAGTGTCAATACATACAATACATTCTGGCCTAATGTCCACTTCGCATTATCAGGAAGAGTTACTGTTTTAGTCCCCTTAAACACCTCCATACTACCTTGTTCTGTAGAATATGTTATTGATATAATTTTTCCACCAACTTCTTGAGGAAATAACATCCAAGAAGCATTAGCATCAGCTAATGAATAATACTCCTTATTTTCAACCTTAGTTGATGATTGCTTCACATTATAAATATAAGAAGCATCAGAAGCATTAGTCAAATTCCATTCACCATCAGCGTTATTAAAACTATATATACCTGTTCCACCTTTAACATTAGCTACACTAATGCTAGTCACTTTATAAGTAAGATTTGGGTCTCCAGGAATAAATGCAAAATTAATACGAGTTAGAACATGTTTAAAATCTAAGGTCAATCTACCATCAGTTACCCCCTGTGTCTCTGAAGTTACATCAGTCGCGTGTGCAACAACTAAATCTTTTTGAGCTGCAGGAGTATCATCAACAGCAAAAGAAATTGTAGGATAGCCAGTAGATGGAAGAGAGTAAGACGTAGGATCCGTTGTCGGGTATGCAAAAAATTGTACTTTCTTTCCTGAACTTATCGATGGCCAATAATATATTCCCTTATCGGTAGTAGTCCAAGGTGCAGCAGCATTATCTCTTGTATATGAGATTCCATCCATGTATACATCTCCTCCTAAAGCAGCTAATCCATCATAGGCTGCAGCTGTGACATAAGAGTTCACTGTAAATCCTAAAAAATTATCACCAGTTGTATCTGCAGCTCTTGTAGCTTTCTTTACTACTGAAGTAAAATCAATCTTTGTTTGTTGATTCGGAGCATCAAATTCTTCACTCTGTGAGCAACCTGTAATTGCCAAAGCAGCTGTAACTGCCAATAAAATCTTCTTCATAACTGTATTTTTTAAAGTTTATAATATTGTTATATTTTGTTTATAGCATCTATTTCAATTCACGGGTAACTCAACATTATCTTCGGGTCCCCATCCATCAACATTGCCGCCCATTCCTCCACCTCCATCAGGATTCGGTGGTGTTTCCGGCTTATCAACCTCAATCTTATCATCAGGCGGTAACTCAATCTCCGGTGGTGGGGTTGGCTTTCCATCTTCCCCTGTTCCAGCATTTTCAAGTGTACCTATTATTTCAGTAACATCAATTGTTGCTTCCTGAACTGTATTATCTGTTTTGATAAATTTCAATATTAATATTATAGCACCTTTCTCACTAGAAGTTTCTCTCTCTGATGTTGACATTCGCGTCGGCATTGTCATTTCCTTTACTTGTTTGAAAGCGGTGAAAGATGCCGTTACCTTATTGTCTCCCTTCCTTACCTCAAAGTAGATAGGTTGTGAGCTACATACTCCACGACCTTTGCCTATACAGTAACAATCGGATAATCCATCAATGCTTCCTACCACTGTTGCAACATACTCCAAACCTTTAGCCTCTACTGCAAAAGAATATTTCTTCACCACAGATTCTAACTTCCAGTCTAAGCGAAGCACTTCTTCACTCTTCTCTATTTTCAGCTCATCTATATTCAACACATACAATGAATCCGGTGACCAAACCATCTTTTCCGTTCCTTCAATCCCTAAACCATTGCAGTTTCCCGTATAGGCTTCTATCGTTTCATAGGACTCTTCGCCCCTGATTCGTATAGATTCCGTATTATAATTGTAGACTACTACCGAATACCGTCCCGGAGGAACTTTCATTTCTCCACCTCGTACCGAAAGGTATTTATCTACTTTCCTGCCTTCTCCGTTCTTCGGATAAAAAATCACCCGAACTCCCTCCGGCAGTTGATCTGTCACTCCATCCCAATCCAGCTTTATATCTACCCCACTTACGGGATAATCATCCAATATATCGCGACGACTACATCCAGTTAGCATCAGCAGCAAGGACAAAAGCACAAGAAACCCGTATCTTGTATTTCGCATTGCGTCCTCCTATTTCTTTGTTGTTATCAGCCATACCAAAGAAACTTTCGCCTTGGTAGGACCAATAAAGTTATAACGCCCACTATTTGTCCATATAATATCTCCCTCATAAGGAGTATATTTTTTATATTCTGTTGTCAAATACCCTATGCCAAGACTGAATTCAAGAGAAAAATGCCGTGCCAACCGCCGTGCATATCCATAAGTCACTCCCGCAGCTCCGTAATACTTACCTTGATAGCCATCTCCACGCAGCTGGAAGTCATATATCCCGCCTTCAGCATAAAGTCCGATAAAATGTCCGGTCAATCGGTCACGTTTCTGACGGTTTCCCAGCCAACAACGTCCGTCCATCCCTCCCGAAAGGAGCTGATAGCAGAAATCATGTTTGCTATTCAGCCACCACGGACATTTATATTCAGTATTCAAAGACCACCTCTTGCCTATCGGAATTTCCACTTCTATATTTGGCGCCAATGCCAAATCATATAACAGATTATTCTTCACTGCAAGTACAGTTTGGCTTTTCACCGGCCCTTCTGCCTCCGATATATCGACCTCACAGGCCTGTTTTTTTTCACTTTCTCCCACAGGCTTATCAGGTTGATCTTTCGGAAGCGCCTCTTCCTGCTTTGAAACAAACAACCCGGAGACAGAAGATACCGGTTCAAAAGCCTCTTTACCTAATTTCGAAGTTTCTCCGACAATCGTAATAACCGATCTCCGCAGTTCTGGAAAGATATTGTGAACAATGTATCGGTAAGCAATTCCCCGATTCAATTTTCGCAACAGTTGTTTCCGTTTATTGACATCATTCTTATGATAATCAATCAATATCAGCACTTCTTCCCGATCTGGCAAGTTGGAGTCGGATGCCACCAACTTACGAAACTCCGACCAATCCTCTCCCCCTGAAAAAAAATGAATCTTATCAACACTAACATCCGAATTATACCGTTGTAAGAATTCCTTTATCGAATCATTTCTCCGAGCAGCCAAACTTCTATTATAAGATTCATCACCATCAGGAGAAACAAAAGTTTCCACATTCAGCGCTGTTATATATTTCGTATTCAAGTTTCCGAGAAGCAAAGAATCTAAAATTGTAATTACCTGATTATTAATTTTATAACTAAGATCCACTTTCGCTTCATTCGCATCAAAACATATCACTGCCCGCCGGATTGTATCATTCGCAACAGCGAAAAATGGAATCGAAGCATACCCACTTTCTGGAAGGCTTAATAAAGCCATAAGAATAGTCAATATATAGATACCATGTTTCATTGTCGTTCGTTTCTGATGACAAATATAGAAGTTAGAAAATAAATTAAATCATACTTGGAGAACAAAAAATAGGGTGTGAAAGGTTCTGTGAAACGATTGAAACGATTTTGCAAGTTTGAGGAATTAAAGTCAGTCATAAACAAAAAAAAGATACACAAATTACCGACTATGAATCGATCCTCTGTGTATCCACTAATAACGTCCCTCCATCGAATTCATACCAAAAGAAAGCTGCAACCTCATAAAAGATTGCAGCCTGAAATTCTTTATTGGGTAATCTATACCCTAGCTCTTATAAAAGGCTTACGCAAAAATATCACTCCGCAGAATATAACCGATTACATCTCCCTTATGCACATTAGCACCTTGCTGTGCACATACCTCCACCACACGTCCGGTAAATCCGGTCAGAATCTTTTCATATTCTCCCCACGGGGTAGAAAGATAACAAAAGACTTCGTCATGCTGATATTTACGTCCGATGAATGGAGCAATGGATGGGCCCTCTACGGAAACTTCCCAAAGTACCTGCCCGTTATCAGGAGCAATGACCGGGTCCGCCTTGGCACGCTTCAATTTCTTAATTTCCTCTTCTGAATAGCCGTTCTTTGCCATAGCCGCATCTTTTGCATGTTGTAACTCTTCCTCAAAACGCTTTTTGGCAACGCCGGACTTATAATCACGATATTGGCGATCGTGCATGGCCAGTTCGAACAGTTCCTCGTCATCCTCTCCATATTCCCAGCCATTTTCATCCATTTCCTTCCGATATTCATCCAAAGCATCCGGATAATTCAACTGCGGGTCGGTATCGACAAATTCATATCCTTTAGATTTCGCCAATTCTACGATCTCCGGAGCGAGCTTACCCGGAAGACGTCCACTTTTACCCAGAATCATATCCCAAGTGTGGTTATCTATCATTGTCCAGCGTTCTTCCCCTTTTACCTGTTGCATAAGATTCATTAATGCAACATTCTTCACATACTGGCTGAAAGGAGTTACCAAAGGAGGATAACCCAGCTTAGGCCATACATATTCCACTTCATCAAAGAGCATCACAAGCAAATCATCCAGACTAAGTTCTGGCTCATTCTTACTCCTTAATATCATATTGATACCGGAATGCACTCCTTTCAGGTCTGCCATCATGGAACCCATCATACCACCCGGCAAACCGCATTTCAGTAGAAGAGAAGACATATATTTATTGGTAGGATCCATAAAATAACCCAGAAAATCATCAATGAATTCTTGCGTCATAGCGCGAGCTTTCATATATGCTTTCATATTTATGTCGGGAACCTGGAAGCCTAAATCTTTCAACATAGCCTGCACGGAGATTACGTCCGGATGCACTTTGCCCCAAGACATAGGCTCCATAGCTACATCAATGATGTCCGCGCCATTTTCGCAAACCTCAAGGATAGAAGCCATAGACAATCCCGGTCCGCTATGACCATGATATTGAATCAATGTATCCGGATGTTTCTCCTTGATAGTCCTGACCAATTCTCCTAACATACCCGGACGACCGATACCCGCCATATCCTTCAAGCATATTTCAGGTGCACCGGCCTCAATCAGTTGATCGGCAATTCGGGCATAATACTCAACAGTGTGTACGGGAGAATAGGTGATACAAAGAGTTGCCTGCGGAATCATACCTGCTTCCAAAGCATATTTAATAGAAGGAATGATATTTCTTGTTTCGTTCAGTCCACAGAAAATACGTGTGATGTCCACTCCTTGCGCATGCTTGACTTTATACATCAGTTTACGCACATCTGCCGGAACCGGATACATGCGCAACGCATTCAATCCGCGATCGAGCATATGCGTTTGAATACCCGCTTCTTTAAAAGGTGCGGTAAAAGCACGGACGGCCTTATTAGGATTTTCGCCGTACAACAGATTCACTTGCTCAAAAGCACCGCCATTCGTTTCAACTCTGGCAAAACAGCCCATCTCAATAATCAAAGGAGCGATACGTACAAGCTGATCAACCCGAGGTTGATATTTACCGGAAGATTGCCACATGTCCCGATAAACAAGACTGAATTTAATTTCCTTTTTCATCATAGCCAATAATAAGTGATTTTTTCTTCGGTTAACTTCACATATACAAATATAGAGGTTTAAACTGACATATAGTCAAACAATCGCCTTAAAAAATAGATATAAAGAGATGTTTAATATCATAATGCAAGAAAACCATCTTCACTTAGATCCATTTACTATAAATAACAAATCAAATTGTTTTATGTTCGCATTTATTCTTATAAGAATACTAACAAGTATGTTAGTAACAACATTGTTAGTAACAAACTTGTTAGTATTTCAAAGAATCACTATATTTGCCCAATAAGAATAATAAAGAATAGTTATGGAAAAGCCGTTTGTTTTTGGTGTAGCCACTTCCGGAGATAACTTTACAGATCGCGAAAAAGAGACTCAACGTTTACTCCTAAACTTTGCACATGGTGTAAATACAGTGCTTATTTCTCCTAGAAGATGGGGAAAAACATCACTAGTTAAGAAAGTAGCCCAGCTATCACAAGATAACAAGAGAAAAGTGGTCTACATAGACATTTTTTCCTGTCGCACCGAAAATGAGTTTTATCGTCTCTTTGCCACTTCTATCTTAAAACAAACTTCTTCCAAATGGGAGGAATGGATAGAGAATACTAAACAATTCCTCTCACACATCAATCCCAAAATCTCTATCGGAGCAGATCCGATGAACGATTTCTCTATATCATTCGAGTATAACATGCAAAATAATACGGAGAATGACATCTTACAGTTACCCGAAAAAATTGCAATAGAGAAAGAGATACAGATAGTCATTTGCATTGATGAGTTCCAACAAATTTCAGATTTCGAAGATTCCAAAACATTTCAGAAAAAGCTACGTAGCGTATGGCAATTACAACAACATGTCTCATATTGTCTTTTCGGAAGTAAAAAACATTTAATGAACGAACTCTTTGAAAAGAAAAATTTACCATTCTATAAATTTGGAGATGCTATCTATCTCACAAAAATAGAAACAAAATACTGGATTGAATATATATGCAAACGATTTGAAAATACAGGAAAACACATTTCTCCCGAACTTGCAGAAGAAATCTGCCGCCTTGTAGACAACCATTCGTCTTATGTACAGCAACTTTCCTGGCTACTTTGGATACGTACCATTAATACAGCAACCACAGAACAACTTACTTATGCATTGGAAGACTTACTCGACCAAAACAATATTCTATTCCAAAGTGAAACAGAAAACCTTTCTGCCTATCAAATGAATTTTCTAAAAGCGATTGTTGATGGAATACACACTAAATTCAGCAGCAAAGAAGTCATTTCAAAATACAATTTAGGAACATCGGCCAATATTGTCCGCTTAAAAAATGCATTACTACAAAAGGAGCTCATAGAGACAAATGGAAAAGAGATAGTTCTTGCAGATCCAGTATTTGGAGTATGGTTTAAAAAAGAAATGCTTTACTGACATATATACAATAAAAGATGCACAGATCACCGATCATAAATCGATTCTCTGTGCATCACTACTACTCTAAAGACACTTTTAAGACAAAACTAACTAAATTATGCAGCCGGATCCGGTGCTTCCCCGTTATCTCCCTTACCATCATCACCGGAATCAGGATTGCCACCATTATTACCACCGTTACTACTTCCATCCGTATAATCCGTTTCAATCTCCACACGACGGGTGATACTCATATCTTCCAACGTATCCTTAAAGATTTTTCCCGGATAAAAAATAATCTTTCTTTGAACGATTGACTTGGACGAAACATCTTTCTCCTCATCCGCACTCTTGGCACGGATAGTAGGACTGAAAATACCGAACTCACCCAACTGAACGCTCTTTCCGTCGTCAATATCTTCAGCCATCTTGTCTACCAGACCGCTGACCACCAAATCGACCACCTTACGATGGACACCACAAAGCTGACTCACCTTGCGACACATCTTTGCAAAATTCACCTTACCGGAACGAACCGATTTTGCTACATACTTTTCGTTTTTGTCTTTGTCAAAACCGAACACACGTTTTGTTACTACATACTCTAAAGCCATAATTGTTAAAGTTTAAATGGTTAAAAAAATAAAGGTTATCTATTTGTCATTCTCTTTGTTTGAATGACTCTGCAAAGATATAACAGGGCAGATACCGCTCAGTCCCCTTTTGTCCCTTTTATGTCTCCTTTTAACAACCTGAAACTTACAATTACTTAGGCATAAACATCTATTAGACAGCGTTCTATATGAATTAATTATTTTTTCTGTAAATCAGCGTTCAACAAGATACTGAACCTGCCAACGGATGGGACTCCTGTTTCAGTCCGCATTTGCAGAACAGATTCATCCGGTTTATTTTCTATTCCACAGGAGTTAATTTGTGTTTTTGAAGTGTATCACAAACAGGAGGCCATATAGGCAGACACACTATCCCTTCCTTTACGCATAGGTTCCTAGGATGAATCACATAGCATTCTCCTATGCGCTGATAAAAACTCTCGTTGAACCTGATAAGCGAACAAATGGTATACTTGTCATTCGATTTTACCTCTATTGGAAAAGTTTTACATTTTAGGATAAGTAGCCCGGTATCACCCATATAGTACTTCACATAAGTCCTGTCTTCATTCAGCGAGAGTCCCAACCGAGTCACTTACCTTATTGAAATCCATCAAAAGATAGCTTCGGTATTCATTCTTTGTGAACTCTTCCACAAGAGTGGATTTACCTATCCACCGGGCACCTTCTATTAGAAGTGCCTAAGTGCCTGCCGCCTATCGTTTCCAAACAAACAGTTTGTTATACATTTTAGTTTAAATATCATGTTATTCACTATTTATCATCTTATCAATACACAAATTGAATACTATATTCCACAATACGCACTTTCCCGTATTAGATTTGCATCAGCCCGATAAAGTGTACCAACTAAGAAAGTACATATTATTTATATAACATTATTTTACCACTTCACATGTGTAACAAAACAAAATTCAAGTCAGAAACATCCCCTTACACAGAAAAAAGCTGATCTTTTATATCAAATCCCCGTCAACGTTTCTAATAAATTCTTGCACCGTTTATTATAAACGGTATCCGAGTTTATTATAAACTCTAACTTCCCTTTTCCATAGAAAGCAATCGAATATATACAACAAAAAAGGCTGCAAAACTCCTAGAAGTTTGCAGCCTCAAGCCCATTGGCGGGTTACTTATACCCTAATCCTCATAAGGATCTCCTAGATGTTTTGTTATAATCTTATACTGTTTTGCAGTCAGATACCGATGATTATACGGCAAGTAACCTGTTGGTATAAGTTCTTTGACCAACGGGTTGCAGTCTTTAATCCATCGGCTCAGACAACGCACTGCATTTTTACTAGTTGTACATCCGGGGAAGTACATCACAGCGAGTACGGCAAAAGATAAGAATCGTTTCATTCGTTTTTAGTTTTTTATTCGTTGTTTTATGTTTCACATCTACAAATATACAACATAAAAAAGCCTTTGTCAAGTCCTAAGAGACTACAGGCGTTCATTAATAAATGAACGCCACACATAAGCCACTGTGTATCATATCCTTACTAATAAAGATTCACCTATAATGCCTGAGGATACTAATCTGTCTCCAGCTACAAAGAGTGTTTTGACTGCTATGGAGTAGATGCAGTGATGATTGGCCGTGCCAGCTTCGGTCGTCCATGGATATTCAAGAAAGTTCTCCGTTCATATTTTCCTCGGTATCAACCTTCCCTGCACTTTTCCTGTATTGAGAAGGAGATTTACTAAATGAATTCTTGAAACACTTACTAAAATAAAAGGGGTCATTAATACCTACCTGAAAACCAATTTCTGATACATTCATTTCGGTCGTTAGCAACAGTTCTGCAGCCTTCTTCATTCTAAGTACTCGCACGTACTCATTAGGAGAGCAACCTACAATACCTCTTAGCTTGTTATAAAACGTAGTACGTCCGATATTCAATGCCGAAGTATACGATTCAAGTTTGAACTCAGCATCACCCATATTCTTCTCTACGATGGCATTTACTTTATCCAAAAACGCTTTATCCCTGTCAGTGGCACTTATCAGCGGCTGTAACGTACCCGGCTCAGTAGCAAATTTTCGTTGTAATTTCTCACGTTGTTCAACCAATTTCACAATACGAGCCAATAAATATTTCATACTAAAAGGCTTCGTTATATAAGAATCCGCTCCGGCTTGAATACCTTTCAACTGATGTTCCTCAGATGAATAAGCCGTTAATAAGATTACAGGAATATGACTAATGTTGAAATTGGCCTTTAAACGCTTTGTAAATTCCAACCCATCCATCTCTGGCATCATCACATCACAAACCACAATATCCGGCTGTTCCCCTATTAACTTTTCAAGTCCCTCTACTCCGTTAGAAGCCGTCGACACAGTAAAATACTTCCCAAGTTGAGCTTCAATAAGGTTACGGACATCATCGTCATCATCAATCACCATCACTTTATATTCTTTAAAAGGTTTATTTACCGATGTTCCTAGAATTTCTGCCGCACGTTCCTCTGAAATAGATATATCAGTAGTCAGTTCCGTCATCGCAATTTCTTTATCTTCCTTTATAGTCTCTATAATGTCGGCAGGGTCATAATTTTCATCCGACATCGGGATAGTAAGTGAGAAGCAAGCACCTCCCAACAGCGAATCCACATAAGTTACCTGTCCTTTATGTACCTTAGCCAATTCCGCGGTCAAATGTAATCCGACACCAGTTCCCTCCGATGCATAATGAATCTGTTCAAAACGTACGAACAACATTTTTTGCTTATCAACAGACACTCCCGGACCATTATCCGAAACACTCATCGTAAAGGTGTCATTTACCACTGAAAAGTCAAGTTTCATCACAATCTTACCCCCTACTGGAGTATTCTTAAAAGCATTGGACAAAAGATTATAAGCAATCTTATCCATTTTACTCCTATCAAGTAGCATAGTCTGTACAGGTTTATTAGATTCAAACAGGTATTCTATTTGCTTCCTGGCAGCCATATCCTTAAACGTCAGATAAATATCATAAAAGAAGCGTTTCGTATCTGTTCGCTCAAGTTTTAGTTCCATCTTATTATTCTGTAAACGACGAAATTCCAATAACTGATCTACCAATCGGAGCAAGCGCCCCGAGCTTTTTGAAAGCAGACTCAACTGTTTACTTACAGAAGAAGGCAGATCTCTTTGATTAACCAAATCCTCAATCGCCCCACGAATAATCGTCAACGGAGTACGAAACTCATGGGATATATTCGTAAAAAAACGCAATTTATACTCGGTCAATTGTTTCTCGACCTCCACTGCCATATTCAGACGATGCATCTTGAGAACAAGCCTCGATGTAAAATAAATGATGATTATCCCAAGGACAATATACAAAAGAATAGCTTCAGTAGACTCCCACCAAGGTGGAAGAATTATAATCTCCAAAGTTGTTTCCTGATCACTCCAAACTCCGAAACTATTGCATCCTTTCACTTTGAAAAGATACTTTCCCGGAGGAACATTTCTATATGCAGCTACATTATTACGTGATGATCTATTCCAATTAGACTCATATCCGTCTAAATAATAAATATATTGATTAAGCTCGGGAGCATGGAAGTTCAGCATCGTACATTCCAAATTAAAGGAATTCTGATTATATGCCAGAACCACCTTCCGGGTATTGATAATACTCTCAGTCAAAGGAGAATCCAGGCTTTCCGGTGTCACAGGATTTCCATTAATCAAGAAACCGGTAATTGCCACTTTTGGAGCATATGTATCAAATGTAATACCGGATGGATTAAATGTATATACTCCGTTATAACTGCCAAACATCAATTCTCCATTCTTTTTTTTCCAACAAGACAGCTCATTAAATATAGCAGCATGGCGGTTGTTTGAGAATATAAAATTCTCAAAACGCTTAGTATTTAAATTAAATTTCGAGATACCACTCTCCGTACTTACCCAAATAAACCCTTCTTCATCTTCCAAAATAGCTTGAATCGTTTCATTGGATAAACCGTCATCTGCCCCATAATGTTCAAAAGTAGATTGTTCTAATGATTCCCCTTTCACTAACAAATTAAGTCCTCCTCCGGTAGCTCCTAACCAAATACGCCCTTTACTATCTTCAAAGACAACCTTAACCTCATTGTGCCCCAAAGATTGTTGATCTTCAGCATACAAATGCAAAACCTTAAAATTCTGTTGATCCTCTATCAATCCATCCGGATCAAAAACAATAACTCCATCATTGGTTCCTATCCATACAATCCCTGTCTTATCTTGAATAATAGAACGCATCATATTCTGATGTCTATTATCAAAACTGAATTGCTTGAACCTCAACTGTTCCCGGGAACCTTCCGCAAGATGCAGCCCCCCACCAAAAGTTGCTAGCCACATACGATTTTTACTATCGCGCATTATGGTAAAGATATTATTGCTCGAAGATGATTGCCTGGTCTGATCATTTAGCGTATATTCTTTTATTATCCTGTCTCCTTGAGGAGATAGAATTAATAATCCCCCTCCTTTTGTTCCCAACCATTTATAACCAAGAGTATCTTCAGCAATTGTAAAGGGTAAACCACCTGTAATACGATGCTTATATAACTGATGTAAAGTAGAATCACAAACTTGCAAATTTCCATCACGCGTACCAAACCAATATCTTCCCTCTACATCCTGATAAATTAAACGAACAGCATTATCCCTATCAGCATTACCACCAGGAGTTGGATAAAATATATCAAAAGGATAATTGGTTAAAGAGATCTTATTCACTCCTCCCAACTCTGTACCTACCCAAACTTCTCCAGAAGTATCCTCAGTTATACAGAGTAAGTAATTAGTGGATAAATCTTTATCGGCAGTATAATGGTATTTTTTTCCCGTATTCTCATCAACGGCAAATAGACCATTACCAAATGTAGTTATCCAGATAATATCCCTTGAGTCATGATATATCTGGAAACGTTCCTGATTTATTAATGAAAGGACATCAGCAGGAATCAATGTCAAAGGCTCAAACGTATTATCAGTATGATGTCTCCATAGCACTCCCGACATATTATATACCCAAATGTGCCCCTTATTATCAATATAGAAGTTCGCATTACGCGGACTTGTCCCCTGAAAGAATCTTTCTGGGGAAACCCATGTTTTATTAATAGTATCAAATACAAACATACGTTCATTTGTAGCAATCATAACCAATCCGTCATTTAACACACATGAGCGGGCATGTCTCGCAGGTTCCGTTTGTGTAGGAACAAATAAAATAGCAGGCAAGAAATATTTCCGCAAATTATCAAAAATCAGAATACGATCTCCAGCTATAAAATACAAATCATCTAATTCCTGTGCGCCCCAAAATGTTGTTCCCTCCAACATTGTATTCACCTTATCATGAGCTACCATGAACAATTCTTTATCAGCTCCTATCCAAACTCTACGATCCGAATCTTCAAAGATAAATGTCACCGACTTATCCCGCAATTTCTTCTCTGTCGGTCTCCAAGAAACCAGTTCTCCATCTATGTGGCTCACACGACAACATCCTTTATCTCCCCACATCCACACATCACCATTAGAAGTAACCATTATTTGGCTAAAAATCTTAGTAGTATTCTGCGGATCATAATCAACAATTTTTTCCAATTTCATATCATAGCAGAAAAGAGTATTTGAGAAAGTACGTATCCAAATATAGCCATGTTTATCTTCGGTAATACTGCGAATTCTACTATCCGGTGATGATTGAGAGGTGGCAATTCCCGGCTGTATCACAACAAAATCCTTTCCGTTATAACGATTCAAGCCATTAATTGTTCCCATCCACATAAACCCATGACTGTCCTGCATCATACATCTAATTGTATTCTGTGACAAACCGTTGCGATCTGTGATAGTACTGATATTTAAAACATCAAAAGCAGCTACTCGACTGCAAAAAAGCAAAAGAATTAGGATTATACGGGCACTCCACATGGTGTTTTGATTTAAAGAATAACGCAAATATAAACGATAATATCGAAAAATCCTGCACAAAATCCCTAAGAATATGGCATTTTATGCATGTTTGAACTGGGGTACATGGAAATGTACAGCCGTCAAGGTACATTATAAGCAAATCGCATACCTTTGCTCTATACAAAGTCAGAGAGACCTATAAATAAACAGGGAATATATAACAACCACATTATTTATATATAAAACAGTAACGTTTATGAAAAACATGTATTTAACAGTAGTACTAGGAATACTGGTTCTCACCGGATGCAACAGCAATGAATATGGTGGACCAGATACCCCTGGTGCAAAAGCTGAAATCTGGGGAAGTATAAGCAGTCCTCAAACACGCTACCACGGCTCCATGTGGGGTCAGGGAGAATGTATAGGTGTATCCGTTACCGGAGGGGATACAGGAAGCACTAATATCTTATATCAATGCTCCGGAGAAAACGAACAACTTTTTACTGCTGTAGGTGACCATAATGATATTTATATCAAAGGAAATGGTAAAGTCTCACTGACTGCATATCACCCTTACACCGGTATCAACGGTACAGCAGGAGGGCTTGTTACAGTAGACACCAAAAGTGAAAATCAAACCGCAACTAATCAACTCAATATCGATTGGTTGTTTGCCGAAGCCACTACTACCCGAAGTAATCCTCTGATCAATTTTCAATTTACACATCAACTGAGCCAACTTAGCTTGATTTTCAAAAATAAAGATGAGAGTAAACCCGAAAATGTTTCTTACACTTTAAAAGGATTTATCACAAAGGGATTCTTCAACACCTCAAATGGCACAACCTCTTTAGGAACAGAAAGCGAAGATGTAAGTGTACTAGTGAATGACAATACATCAACAACTTCGACATTAATTTTATTACCTCAAGAAGTAGTACAAACTACAATAGAAGTGGTAGCCGATGGGGTTTTTTATGAGAAAACAATAGATAATATAACATTAGAAAGCAATAGAAGACACCTATACACGGTTACTCTGGGAGGAGAAGGAGAAAATCCTAGTATTACCATCACAGAAAGTGGCATCACAGATTGGCAACCTGGTAATGGAGAAAATATTAACTCTACAACTGATGCTCCTGAAACAGATACCGCTTTTGATTCTTCCTATTGGAATAACTCAGGTGAGACACAAGATATAAAATCGCAATCAACCGAAAAATAAAAATAAGGAAATATTTTCCCTCATTTCTAATAAATATAAAAAACAAGAAGATATGAAACGAAATATATTTGTATATACAATAGCACTCGCATGCTCTTTACTTATAGCGGCATGTTCACAAGACGAGAACATTACTCTTTCAAACAATGATAAAAATAAGATTCTAATTAATATCACAGATAAAGCTATATATAATAGTAGCAAAACCCGTGCAACAACAGATGAAACATATAAAACAACATTCGAAAACGAAGATCAGATAGGTTTGTTCGCCGTTAAAAATGGAGAAATTGCAGGCTCAATTAATAATGTATGCCTAATTTACAACAAGACTCACGATGTATGGATACCTGCAAATGGCTCTTTATTTTATAGCAGCGAACTGGAAGGAGCCACTTATTATGCATATTATCCTTATAAAGAGGAAGTTAGCAATTCTTTTAAAGCATCCATTGAAAACCCTTTTGCAGAAATCATAAGTAACTGGAAGATAGGTGCTAATATGAGTGGAAGTGAATATACCCAATATGACTTGATGACAGGCTCTGCAGAAGCTGAACTATCCGGTAAGAATTACTCACTCAATCTAACATTAGAACATCAAATGGCAATGGTAGTTATTCAGTTACCGTCCACCACATATGAATTTACAAACCAAGGAACAACAATAGCTCCATACAACATTCCTGCTGCTAATCCAACATTCAAGCTAACCAAAGGAGAAAGTGAGAATATAGAAGTGCAACCATATTATGAACCAAGCACAGATAAATATCGCTTATTGATAAACCCTACAACTACTTATAAAATAAATGGCACTTTCATTTCAAGCGAGAACAAGCAGTACGAAATCGCAATTACAGGAATAGAAAAAGGAACATACGCACCATACACTGTTGATGGTGGAACAAAGAAAATACAGCACGAACTGAAGATTGGAGATTTCTATTGTGCAGATGGCACTTTAATTAAAGCAGATCAAGATTTAGAATCAGAAGATAAAACCAAAATCATTGGGGTCATTTATCAAATAGGGACCACTGAAGCTATAAGAAAAGACTATCCTGAATGTACGCACGCACTGGTATACGCATTAAAACGTAACGAAGGAACCGGACAAAGATGGGGAACCGTATCCAGTGTTAGCAATAAGACATGGTATACAGACATTCTTCCTGCACCAGTCGGTACAAGTTCAGTCAACGGGCAAAAAATTCCAAATGAAGAAGAGTTTTCAAATACTGGCTACCAAGATACCAAAGCATGGTTAAATTCAGACATCGCTGTTGTTGGAGCAGATATCAACTCTGTTGTAAAAGAGAAACTTTCCAGCTATTCAGTCCAGGCTCCATCATTCACGACCGGTTGGTATGTTCCATCAGTCAAAGAGCTACTTATCATACAAGAGCAAAATACCACTATCTCAAGCAGCTTAACCAAAGCCGATGGAGAAACGCTATGGCAGGATTCTTCATGGGAGCGATTAACTTCCGGAAGTGGTTATTGGACATCCACACTACGTAGTGAGTCAACAATATGGGTATATACCGGACTTAATGAGGAAGGACATCGAGAAAAGAATTATCTTGCCCTCAATCTAAAAACAAATTCATACTACCGCTTCGCACTAGCATTTTAACACTTAAAATATCAAGAATAGCATTATGAAAAAGATTATTTTAATTATCTCATTAATCACCCTTAGTCTGACAGGCAATGCACAGATTATCAAAAACAATCTCCTTGATGGATATAAAACCGGAGACAAGTTAGAGAAATCGGCATATATTGAGCCTAAAGCAATGATTCAAGAAAATACTTGGTGTGCTGCCTATACTAAAGATCCCAAAGCAGCAACAACATCAAGTCCCATAATTGGAAAAGAACTAAGTTACCCCGAATATCAGGAAGGTGGTCCATCCATACAATTCGGATTTGAGGATGGGATAAAAGGGACACGTTCCAGTGTGTATTCTATGACATCATCCGGCAAAACATACCGGCAAGGTAGTTATTACCTTGCTTGCCTTGTCAACTTCTCAAAATTAGGAACTAAAAAACCTAGTGAATTTTTAGCATTAATCGCTAACCATGTAGGCGGTAGTGCACGCGGAAACATATATGCACATCGTAATGAAAATGGCAAGTTAAAATTCACAGTTGGACTAGGTAAGAATCGTACGGAAGCTCCCAATGAATACGATTTCAAGAAAACCCATTTACTCGTATTAAAAGTAGACTACACTAATAATCGAGTAGAATTATTCGTAAATCCGTCTTTAAAAGGAGAAGAGGCCCAATCTGATGCCATGGCTAAAGGAGAAGAAGGTGCATTAAAAGCAGGATTAAAAGCAATATCTATCAGAAATAACCACACATATCAAGGAAATATTGGAAATATTCGTTTCGCCGGCCGCTGGACCGATATTACTACTAAATAATACATAATATTAAAACACTATTTCCATCATAAGCTCTCCCTTATTTGCTAGATATACATTTATTTCCAGATAAACAAGGGAGAGCTTTTTGCACAAATCTTTCTAATTCATCATTTTTTTAATAATCTTTTTGCGGCTTCTGCATAACGTCTGCCTAGTATTATTTGGCTGTCTGCATCAAAATGAGGATCTTTCTCATTCTTCAGTGGCTTTAGCCCCTCGGACGAAACACAGGCGCTATTTGGAAGAAAAGAAGAAATATCCTTAATCATATCGTTAAATGGTTTCGTTCCTTCAGGTATATAAGGCTTCTTTGTCCAGTTCCATTCTGCCAATTGTCCTACAATGACAGGTAAATCAGGTATTCCCAAATCATTACGAAGATCCGTCATTAGCTTTATTATTTTCTTTTTATATCCTTCAGGATACTGACAATCTGTCTCTCCCTGATGCCAAATAATAGCTTTCAGTTTGCCATATTTCATTGCTTCCTTAGTTCGGCGTAAAGCTTCATTATAATAGAGCCCACCTGTTTTTTCTGTGCTCTTCAACCAAGAGCGGATGGAAGTACCGCCACGAGCATTTACTATCAAGCCTACCGGATGTTTTTTAGAAGCCATTGCTTTAGCAAAACTATATACAGGTCCCAAATATTCACCGGTAAGTCCCCTTCCGATAGTAGAATAACGATTTAAAGGATTTACTGCTAGCTCAAACTGGTCTTCGGCATTTAATAAATAAACATTCTGCATCGTATCCATCACCGCCGGAGAAAGTTTTCCTCGTCCGGCCATGTTAGATTGTCCAATACAAAGATACAAATCCATATTCTTCACAGGCTTGCCTGCATATACCATAGGTATTCCCAGTAACAATATCCCTACAAAAAGGGTGATTACATTTTTTCTCATTTTATTATTCTATCTTTTAAAAATTCAACTTACTGTTTTCCAAAAATTCAACCTCAATAATTGGTAAATAACGTTCTTCATCCGCCTTTTCCTGTACGCGTGTATTTGATGCTTTATCTTCTACCTCAACAATTTCTCCGAAAGCATCTTTCACACTAACAGATCCCTTCAAACGGATAGTTATATTATCCGTACGCATCGGCATTGTTTTCAAATGTATATATCCCAAATTTCGTTCTGTCTTTCCACTCCAAACGAGGGTATTTCCTGCATATACCTCTAACGGATAACTATTCTTACGCCACTCTCTTAACTTCAAACAGACATCATCAATATTCGCCTCACGTTCAAGCTGATAAGTAATCCAAGCCGTACTAAGCTGCCCATCATTACTCCATTCACTAAGTTCATCATCATCATAACTTTTCGCTACATTCTGGCTATTAGCACCTGCTTTAGCCGAAACAATGCCTATATTAACTTTTTTATCTCTATATGAAGAGGATAATGGCGTTTCACCTTTATCTAATCGTCCTTTCAATGTCATTTGTGGCAAATAGTTACTTACCCCATCAACTTTTTCCACCGGAATAGTTTCTAAGGTTATAGAAGCCTCAGGAAGGCCTTTCGCTTTTGCTGTAAGTATCAATTTCCCGGCTTTCGTTGTACTACGGATAAGAACACGATTTACTCCACATTCTACAGGTAAGTCCTTACTAAGGATATAATTATCCTCACCCTGCGCAATACCACCGCGCCATTCAGCTTCACCTTTCAAATCAAATTTGACAATCCGATTATCCAATGGACAACGTTTTCCATCCTTATCTACTACCTCGAATTGAATAAGTGCCATATCTGCTCCATCGGCATGAAAACCTTCCGGATTTTGTATAGCTGTCAATCTTATATTTGTAGGCTCACCAACAGTAGTCAAGACATAGCGGCTCAATTCTTTTCCAGCCTTATTATAACTGACAGCCTCCAGTTTACCCGGTTTAAATGCCACTTTATCAAAAGTAAACAAAAAATCATACTCACGTTCTCCTTCACCTAATAGCCGGTCGTTCAAAAATAATTCCACTTTTTCCCCGGTAGATACTACATATACAGGTTTCACCGTATTTTCCGGATAATTCCAGTGACCAATTATATAAGTCTGTTCAGATTCTATATCTACCCAACCATTCCACATCACCTGATGCGCAAAGAACCCGTCTTTCTCTATACGCATAGCATCAGTCACACCACTACGACGATAATTTTCTGCTCCACGAAAGTGTGTATTACTATCAGAGAAAATAATCTTAGTTCCTCCAGCATTGATTCTCAATCCAGTCCCTGGACGCTCACGCCAATAATCATACCAGCGACGGACTAATTCAACCGCAAACATATCCTGATTATGATTATAGCTCTTGGCAGATGCTCCACGGTGTAAAGGACCGTCACCTTCCTTATGATACGGATAACTATAATCATCCCAATATTTCCTTAATCCTTCATCTCGACAATATTCCATTGACCACATCGGATGATGCCTACTCTTATTAACATAAAGCATTTCACCACCATATTCTGCTTCACGAATATCAAGCATCTCACGAGAACCAATAGCACGTCCACCATAAGGATCATATTTATCACGTATTGCTTTCATTTCCAACATATGTTCACGCTTAATCCCCTTATTTCCACATTCATAAAACAAAATACTCGGATTATTACGATTATAAATAATTGCATCACGCATCAGTTCTGTACGTTGTTCCCATTGGCGTCCCTTGGAATCCCGCTCCTGATCACCCGCTGGCATTGCTTGTATTAATCCGACACGATCACACGACTCCACATCCTGTTTCCACGGAGTAACATGCATCCAACGCACGAGATTAGCGTTACTTTTCACGACTAAATCATTAGAATAATCACTCAACCATGCAGGAACAGACATTCCAACTCCCGGCCACTCATTAGTTGTACGCTGTGCATAGCCTTTTAAATGAATCACACGGTCATTCAACCAGACTTTACCTTCATCAAATTTTGTTTTTCGAAAACCTGTTCGAGTATTCACTTCATCAACAACCTCATTATCTGCATTTACCAACTTTGTTTTTACTGTATATAAATAACCATATCCCCAACTCCAGAAATGAAGATTATTCACTTCAGCCTCCGCTTTTATAATCTTTACCTCTTTTGATTTCAAGCACACATCAGGCCCCTTGAATACTTTGACATTTTTTCCATCTGCATCTACTAAAGTTACCAAGAAACTAAATTTCCGTGATTTATGACTGTCATTCTTCACTTCCGATTCCACATGAATTTTAGCCTTCCGGTTTTTAATATCAAAATCTGTTGCATAGACATAAAGTCCAGTTGTTTTCAAATTATTATATAGTGGTAAAGTCTGATATACATCATTCGTCACATGCAAAAAAACATTTTTAGGAATGCCGCCATAGTTACAATTGAAACGGTTATCATGCCATTGAAATTTTGTATTTGTACTTACTTCCTTATAGCTCCAGTCATTATCTACACGTACAGCCATAACATTATCACCATTTTTCATATAAGGAGTTAAATCAAATCCCACCGCCATAACTCCATTTTCATGCTTGCCCAAATGATATCCATTCAAATAAAAATCAGCTCCCTGACGAACTCCTTCAAACTCAACAAAAACCTTACGAGCATCTAAAACTGCAACTTTAAAGTGCTTACGATACCATACTATTGTATCAGTCAGTTGGTCAATGGCAACTTTAAAAGACTCATTTTCATTAAAAGCTCTTGGAAGAGTCACCATATTCCAATCACTATCTTCAAAACCAACAGCTTGTGCATTAGGAACATCACCTATCTTCAATAGCCAGTCACTATTGAAATTATATTTTTCACGTCCTGCCGCACACCCCTCTGACAGGCTGAAAACGCATAGAATAAATGTTATTACTAAAATTCGCTTCATCATCTTATTTTTTTATCAAATCTGATCCAAGATAGTATCCTAATTGTGTAGGTTGATTATAACCTATATTCTGATTGACAGCACTCATCTCATAGACATGATCACTCATCAAATAAGGAAATTTATATTCAGTAGGATACCATGTACTAAAAATGCGCAGTTCTGTGCCATCCTTGGTAATCATAATAACCTCTTCACGCCAATCTCCGGTGATATCACCATAGAAACATGGATTGGATTTGGTACCATTAACAGTTGTCACATCATATCGATAAATAGTAAACATCCTGTCATTAGAAGCATTCTTCACAGGCGCGTCAATTGCACTTTCATTCAAAAGTTGCCTGTTCAAAGAACCAGACCACCAAATCGCCATATTGCAGGATTGTGACTTATAACCCAAGTCTACTCCAGTACATGAATATACATTACTCCTGAACCACCACATTTCGCAACCTGGAGACTCCGGATCTATATCAGCAACTAATGCACGTCCTATATCCGAAGAATCATCGTATTTCCATATTACTTCTCCTGTGTGAGCATCTCGGAAAGCCGCCCCGACTGCTCCCGTCTCAAAGCAAGACCAAACCTGTAACCCCGGTCTCGACGGATCGAATTTACCCAAATGTAATGCGTCTCCATGACCAAAACCTGAATTGTTCAATCCTTTTCCATCATGATCAATAGTACAAGCACCATATACAACCTCATCTAATCGGTCACCATCTACATCACCCACACTCAAACTATGATTCCCTTGTCCCGCATATGAACCATGAATACCATCCGTGGTATCAAATCTCCATCGTTTCGTCAATTTTCCACTCCCAAAATCCCATGCCTCCAAAACCATTTTATCATAAACTCCTCTACAAATCAAAATCGAAGTATTTGTCCCTGAAAAATTTCCCAAACCAACCCGATAACTGCTGGAACGTTTATAATAATTGTCTCCCCAATCCTCACTTGTCCCTAAAGAAATATAATTTGTACGAGCCAATTCTTTCCCTGTAGCTCCCTCTATGACAGAAAGAAATTCCGGCCCACCATGAATGTAATTTTCTCCAGGAACCCGATAATCAGTCTTTCCATCTCCATCAATATCCCCAATTTCCGTTCCATCACCAAATATCGTCCCTTCGGAAGTACGAAGAGCAATCTCGCATTTTCCGTCTCCATCAAAATCATAGACTGCAAACGAGGCCGAGTTCCCCATAGGAATATTAGGACCTGAAGCTATTCTCCACATAAATTCCCCATTCAACTTATAAGCTTCAAATAAGGTCGTATGTCTGACCTCGCTCGTTGTACTACCTTCACCTCCATCTGTTGTCGAAGTATGCACCAGTCTCTTTAAAACAATTTCATAAATTCCATCTCCATCCAGATCACCGACACTAGCATCATTAGCTTCATATAGAAGCAGAGGGCTCACATTTACTGTACTCTGCAATGGAATTGATAAATATGGTAGTCCTTCACTAGCCTGCCGAGCCGTAATTGTATAAGTATCCAATGTTTCATTACTATTGGCATAGCATAATCTATATGTATTATCAACAGTACGATCTGCCTCTACATCCTGATAATTAGTAGAGTTCTTTATTGGTTCTGAGTTCAACTTTATTTCCATAGTATTACCACTGGTACGATACAAATCAAATGCTGTAGAAGCATCATCAATAGGAAACATACGCCAACTAACTAATATCTTGTCATTAAATTCTCTAAACTTCTTCAACGAAGCATCCGGACGACTATTAATAGATGCCCATAACATCCGTTTCAAAGGAGAAGCCATATTAGTTACCGGAGAATAATCAGGTATTTCCGAAACTGGCGATTCATTAACAATTATCTCATCATCTGTACAAGATGTAACCATACATAGACCTACAAACACAAAAAGTATATATATCTTCATTTCTCGCTATTTAAGTTAACAAATTACAACTTCCTTCCTTAAAAAAATGGCACCGTTTCAATTCTCATTAAAACGACACCATTTACTAGTCTAATCAATCTTATTACAATTTAAGCAAGATATCATTTCACATTCTCAAGAAATTCAACCTCTATAATCTTAAGATAGCGTTTTCCCTTCTGTTTGTTATCTTGTAGTTCCATTTTATTGGTCACTGTAGCTGCCACTTCCACTATTTCACCAAATGCATCACTTTCTGTAGCACTACCTTTTAAAGAGATTGTTATTTCATCTGTACGTACCGGAATAGTTTCCAAATGAATATAACCCAAACTTTTATCCGTATTTCCTTTCCAAATCAACGTTTTCCCTGCATACACCTCCAACGGATAACTATTTCTACGCCATCCCCGTAATTTCAAACAGATATCATTAATCTCTGCTACACGTTCAAGTTTATAAGTAATCCAAGCAGTTGATAACGCACCATCATTACCCCATTCACTCAGTTCATTATCATCATAACTCTTTTCTACATCTTGTGTATTAGCACCCGCTTTGGCAGAAACAATGCGTACTTCTTTTTTTGTATCTTTATAAGATGGAGTTCGAGGTGTTTCACCTTTATCAAATCTCCCTTTCAATGTATATTGAGGTAAATAAGTTCCCAAACCATCTTTTATAGTAACAGGGATTGTTTCCAATAAAACAGAAGCATCGGGAAGTCCCTTAGCTTTCGCAGTTAATATTATTTTTCCTGCTTTTGTAGTACTACGGACAAAGACACGATTTATACCACATTCAACTGGTAAATTCTTACTAAGAATATAATTATTTTCACCTTGTGCAATGCCACCACGCCATTCAGCTTCCCCTTTCAAATTAAACTTAATGATTCGATTGTCCAGTGGACAGCGCTTTCCTTCTCTATCTACAACTTCCACTTGAATTAAAGCCATGTCAGCTCCATCTGCCTGGAAACCATCGGGATTCTGTATAACTGTCAATTTCAAATTCGCAGGTTCACCCGCAGTTGCCAAAGTACAACGACTCAATTCTTTTCCTTTTTTATCATAGCTTACAGCTTCTAATTTGCCCGGTTTAAATGCAACTTTATCAAAAGTAAATAAGAAATTATAATCACGATTGCCTTTACCTAAAGACTCCCCATTAAGAAACAATTCCACTTCTTCTCCTGTAGATACTACATACACAGGTTTCACTGTATCTAGCGGATAATTCCAATGACCAATTATATGAGTTTGGTGGTTTTCTGTATCTACCCAACCATTCCACATCACTTGATGAGCAAAAAAGCCATCTTTCTCAATGCGCATCGGGTCAGTCACACCACTACGACGATAATTTTCCGAACCACGATGATGGGTATTGCTATCAGAAAAGATAATTTTTGCTCCACCGGAACTAACTCGTTCCCCCGTTCCGGGACGTTCACGCCAATAATCATACCAACGACGAATTAATTCAACTGCAAACTCATCTTGATTATGATTATAACTGGTAGCTGGTTGATTGCGATGCAAAGGACCATCTCCCTCTTTATGAAACGGATAACTATATTCATCCCAATATTTTCTCAGTCCTTCATCACGACAATATTCCGTAGCCCACATCGGATGATGTTTACTCTTATTGATATACAGCATTTCTCCTCCCCATTCAGCTTCACGAATGTCTAACATCTCACGGGAACCAATAGCACGACCACCAAACGGGTCATATTTATCCCGAATAGCTTTCATATCCAGCATGTGATCTCGGCTAATCGAGTTATTACCGCATTCATAGAACAAAATACTCGGGTTATTGCGATTATAAATGATCGCATCACGCATCAACTCCGTACGTTGCTCCCATTGGCGACCTTCCCTATCTTTTTCTGAATCTCCAGCAGGCATGGCTTGAATAAGACCAACACGGTCACATGATTCTACATCTTGTTTCCATGGTGTAACATGCATCCAACGAACAAAATTAGCATTACTTCTTACCATCAGATCATTTGAATAGTCACTAAGCCATGCCGGAACAGACATTCCTACCGAAGGCCATTCATTACTAGTACGTTGAGCATACCCTTTCATTTGTATGACACGATCATTCAACCAGATCTTTCCTTCTCCAAATCTAGTTTTACGAAAACCTGTACGCGTTGTTACTTCATCAAAGATTTGTTTCTGAGCATTTACAAGTGCAGTCTTCACCATGTAAAGATAACCGTATCCCCAACTCCAGAAATGTAAATCTCCGACTTCGGCGGCAGCTTTAACTATTCTTGTTTCTCCAGCTTTTAATGTTATATCAGAACCTCTAAAGGATTTTACAATTTTACCGTCTGCATCAATTAATGTCACCTGATAACTAAACCGACGAACTTCACGACTATCATTCTTTACCTCGGATTCCGCATGAATCTTTGCTTTACGGTCTTTTATATTTATATCAGTCGCATAAACATATACTCCTGTTGTTTTCAAGTGACTATATAATGGAAGAGTTTGATAAACGCTATCTTTTACATACAAATAAACATTTTTGGGGATACCGCCATAATTAGCATTAAAATTACGATCATTCCACTGAAATTTGGCTTTTGTTGCCACCTCACGATATTGCCAGTTATTATCAATACGTACAGCTAGCACGTTATCTCCGTCTTTCATATAAGGTGTTAAATCAAAACCTACTGCCATTACACCATTCTCATGCTTTCCCAAACGATGTCCGTTCAAATAAAAATCACCAGCCTGACGTATTCCTTCAAACTCAATAAACACTTTCCGATTGCCTCGATTTTCAATCTTAAAATGTTTACGATACCACATAACCGTATCGGTCAGTTGCTCTATCGAAACTTTGAATGCTTCATCCTCATTAAAAGCTCTCGGAAGTGTTACCTTGCTCCAATCATCATCTTTAAACTGACTTTTCTGTGCATCAGGAATATCGCCTACTTTTAAAAGCCAGTCGTTATTAAAACTATATTTTCCACATTCCGTAGTATATCCTTTAATGGCAAATGTAAAAGTAAAGATATACAATAATATAAGAAATTTATTCTTCATACTAATTCTAAATTAACAATTATGTTTTAATCACTTATAAGCCTCATTCTGTTCATATAATCCTTCTTTCACTTTCATCTGTGTATCAGGAATCGGATAAAGATAAGTACCTTCTTTTACACGATCAGCATATTGAGCAACTAGAGGGCGAGTGATATTACCTTCTGAATCTGTAGCATAATGCATAAACTTGTCTTTCACGGCTTGCAAATTATTATGACGGACAAGATCATGCCAGCGAATACCCTCAAAAGCCAATTCCTTACGACGTTCTTTTTCTATACACTTCTGGAATTTATCCGGTACTTTCTCCGCATCACTTAATTCACTCAAGCCGGCACGAGTACGAATCCTATCTACCATATCTATCCCCCTATCCGTAGGCCCCACAATCTCCGCATACATTAACATGACATCTTCCAACCGAATTAATGGATAATTAATAGGGAAATAAGTACGATCTATTATTTGCCCATCAATATCAGAATATCCCAGTTCCTGTCTCTTAATCTTATGTTCCATAAATTTAATAAAGAAATCATCGCCCGAATATCTAGTAATTTGGTTTGGGTTGTCTTTATTGACAAATTTCGTTGTATCAATAGTTGCCAGACAACGTACATCCAAGTAATGTCCTTCTGCATCTTTCTCTTCCCCCAGAAGTTCTTTCAAACCATCTGCACATCCCATGCTCCATCCTGCCAATTGTACTGCGGTATATTGGGAGGGAAGTTTAGGAGTACATATACCTGCCATCGGATTACCATAATCTTTAGCTGCGATATATTGAATCTCAAATATATGATATTTATTATCATTGTCACTAATCCATATCCTCTTCCACTCATCAGCATTTTTCGCCCAAAATTTCTTTTTTGCGTCAGCGTAATCTATCACTTTCTCAAATAAGTCTTTTGCTAATTCTTTTTTACTTTCATCATATAAAGGATAACCTGCCATAGTTAAATAAACCTTGCCAAGTAAAGACTGTGCAGCTTGCAAAGTAGCGCGTCCTGTGGAAGTTGCCTTTCCCAAATAATCAGTAGGAGCATCATTTAAACTAGTTATAGCATATTCTAAATCGGGTATTATGGCTTTTTCATAAATTTCATGCGCTTCTGATTGTGGAACAGACATAGCCTCGGTAATAGTCAAAGGAGATAGAGTCAAAGGTATGCGTCCAAAATAGCGTACCAAATCAAAATAGGCCAACGCTCTTAAAAAACGCGCTTCCCCTATCATCTGTTCTTTTGTTCCTTCTATGATAAATGTTACTCCATCAACTTTTGACAGAAATACATTGGTACGATATACAATCCGGTATAATTCTTCCCATGCTCCACTTATAGTGGAAGTAATAGCCAAATTAGGATCATAGGTACTAATAGCCAAATAATCCCGTTGGGCTCCGGTATATTCACCACACCAAACATTATCAGAGCGAAGTTCCGACATTAATAACGAATATTCCGACACAGGAAGTAATCCATTATAAATCCCCATTAACGCTTGTTCCATCTCTTTGGGTGTCTTATAATAATAGTTTGTTGTACGAGTGTCTACTGGTTCTACTTCCAACCAATCACTACATGATGAAAAGAGCGATCCTAAACATAAAGCTCCACCTAATATGTATTTATACAATTCCATAATTTTCCGTTTTATTAAAATGTAACATTAACTCCCAAAGTAATCGTTCTTGGCTGAGGATAAGCTCCATAATCATAATCTGCAGTTTTACCACCATTATTAGATTCCGGAGAGAATCCCCCGTCATATTTATCCCACATCCAAACATTCTCTGCCGACATATACAAACGGGCACTGCTAAGATATTTAAACCTTTTAACGGGAATACGATAACCAAGAGTAATATTTTTTATCTTTATAAAGTCTGTACTATATAACCACCGTGAGTCATATAACGAACTTGTATTTTTATTATCAATACCTGGAGTTTTTCCATCTCCCGGTTCTTCTTCCGATCTCCACATATTCTTCCATTTAGCTAATACATTAATAGAAGCTCCCATACCTGGACGGTCCATAGCTCGGCCTAACACACTGTAAAGTTTACCACCGGTTTGAGCCGTAAGCAGAATAGACAAATCAAAATCTTTATATCTGAACGAGTTTGTGAAACCAAAAGTATAATCAGGTGACGGTTTACCTACTAATGTACGATCCTGGTCATTAATAACTCCATCATCATTAGCATCGCGATATCTCACGTCTCCCACCTGTGAGTTTGTCATGGTAGGATATTTCTTCAGATCTTCTTTAGTCTGATAAACTCCGACAGCATCATACATATAATAAGCTCTCAATGGCTGACCTACCATAAATACCTGAGTATTAGAATCACTATAACCAATAAATACAGTAGTATTATCTTCTCCCAGACTCTTTACCTCGTTTTTATTATAAGAAACGTTTAAGGATGTACTCCAATTCAGCTTCCCTGTCAAGTTCTGAGTTGTCAGTTCCAATTCAAAACCTCTATTTCCTATACTACCAATATTTCCCCAAGCTTTGGTGAATCCCATAATGGCAGGAACAGAAACTTTATACAAAAGATCTTTGGTCGTTTTATCATAATAGTCGGCAGCCAGCACAATACGGTTATTAAAGAATCCTAGGTCTATACCAATATTCCAGCTATGTGTCTTTTCCCAACCCAGTTTTTCGTTGTCAATAGAACTTGGCGCAAAGCCATTAACCAAACTTCCCAATGAGTAATTTGCACTTTCCATCAATCCTAATGCAGCACCATTAGAGATGGAATTATTACCATTCAGTCCCCAGCTTGCACGCACCTTTAATTGATTCATCACAAAATCTTTAGGCCAGAATTTCTCATTCGAGACACGGTAAGCTGCTGATACAGCAGGAAAAGTACCCCATCTATTCTCCCTGCCAAAACGCGAAGAACCATCCCGGCGAATACTCGCTGTCAATAGATAGCGATTATCGTATTCATACTGAAAACGTCCGAAATAAGAAAGTAAACGGCTAGGAGTCGTTAAAGTAGCAGATGCTCCGGTAATCGCCTGATCATTCAAAGTAAAAACTTCTAAAGAGTTATCCGCAAATTGCTTTGCAGACAAACTACTTGATGCCCCAGAAGAAGACTCCATAGAGTAACCAGCCATCAAGCCTACCGTATGCTTGCGAAAAGTTCTGTTATAATTCAATATCGTTTGGAACAAATATTTATGGGAACGTGTATCAGAACGATTTGCACTTGTATGATATCCTTCACCCACTTCCCATTTCTTCAGAACTGAGCTTGGAGTAAAGATACGTCTATGCTGACTTGAAAAAATATAAGAGCCGGTTGCTTCCAACTTTAACCCTTTCAATAAATCAATTTTCAAATAAGCAGAAGAGTTTACATTAATATTTTCCCGATGATTAACATTCTGCTCCATAAAAGCTATTGGACTCACATTGGAACTAGCCCACAAATAACTATCATAAGGCTCTGCACCCTCATATACCCCTGCTTCCGGCTCAGCTATAGGACACATAGACAAAACTTTCTGCGCCTGTTGATCTTTTCCTTCAATGCTCCCTCCTTCATTCCAAGTCATAGTCGGAGCAATATTAAATCCCATTGTGATACGATCAAACAAACGAGACTCTACATTTGCACGTAGATTCAAACGTTTATAGCTTGTTTCAATAGCAACACCTTGCTGATCAATATATCCCAACGAAAGACGGTATTTGCTATTCTTATTACCATTAGATACAGATAGTTGGTAATTCTGTATAGGAGCCAAACGAAAAAACTCATCCTGCCAGTCTATCAATGCCAAACCACCATAATTAGGCTGTGACCAACGAGGGTCATTCATGTAATAATAACTAATCTTACCACCATTCATAGCTAAACGAGTTTCCCAATCATCATTAGCAGTAGCTCCTTTTGCAGCATATTTCTCTACATATCTATAATTATTATATGCAGTACGAAAATCAATCCATTCTTCCGGACTCAAAACATCTACCCTTCTCTCCAATTGCTGAATACCATAAGATGCAGAAAAATCAACACGTACTTTATCAGACTTCGATGCAGTTTTCGTCGTTATCAAAATAACGCCATTTGCACCACGTGAACCATATATAGCAGAAGAAGAAGCATCTTTTAACACCTCAATCGACTCAATATCGTTCGGATTAATGCTCCCCAGATTATCTACCGGAATCCCATCCAATACATATAAAGGTACCGCATCAGCATTAATCGATGCTGCTCCCCGTACACGAATCTCAAGTTCTTCTCCAGGCGCTCCACTTGTTGAACGGATTTCCACCCCTGAAAGCATACCTTGCAATGCAGAAGCAATATTCGGCGCCGGACGATTTTCAATTTTCGAAGCATCCACTTTGGACACAGAACCTGTCAGATTACCTCTCTTGGCAGAACCATACCCTATAGCTACTACCTCATCTAATTGAACCAATGATTCTGTCAATTGAACTTTATAAGTTGATTGTGCTTTCAACTGGACCTTTGCTTTATTATATCCTAAAAAAGAAATTTCCAGAGTTTTAACTGTAGATGGAAGATTTAATTCAAAAGCACCGTCCAGATTTGTAATAGTAGAACGGTTGGTACCGATAGCAACAACCGTTGCACCAATAACAGGTTCCTCATTTTCATCAATTACTGTACCCCTGATAGTACGATCATTTTGAGCCAGTAACGTAACTGATTGCAAAACAAAGACAGTTAGCAGAAAGAGAAACAAAGTTCCTCTACTTAAACAACTAATGCCGTACTCTGTGCTTTTCATACATTTCATTTTCATATTAGTAAAAACTTAATTTAAACATTCAATTTTGTGATTTTCATATTGCAAATGTAGTACAGGAACATATTTTAATTATGCAATCCAGTACAAATAGATGGTACAGAATCCTATTTTTCAATTAAACGCACCTTTATTAAACCATCATAAGGATTAAAATCAAAAATAATTTTATCCCCCAAGATATTTGCTGATAGTCGTTTTTTATTTTGGGTAACAACTACTCCTTTTACTCCTTCCTTTCTGACTATCATTGTTAATGGTTCCGCAAAAAGTTCCTTATTTAGCTTCAATTTTGGAGTAATAACCAGCACATCTTTTTTATCTGATACTTTCAGTTGTATTTCTTTCCTCTCCTTTATATAAGAAGCGATTTGCCGAAAAGTACTTATCCAAATTTTATCCTCCATATTTTTCACTTCGTCCAAATGTTCCCAAAATAATTCAGGTGACTTGAAAGCATCATATCCGTAATTAATGCCATGGGTCATGGTTACTCCCCAATCCTTGTTTTTTATTAAGTCTTCCAACCATTTTGCAAACCGTTGAGGACTTGCCTTACTTCCACCTATCGAAAATTGTTTCACACGTGTTGCCACCCTATTTTCAGAAGCTATCTGAGAAATCGTATCTGGCTTATAATTATATGGATAACAATAGGTAACAGGCATAATACCAATGTTAGCAAAAATTGCACTATCATTTTTCTCTATCTCGTCTTTAATACGAGCTAAGGGCAAACGTGACATTTTCTTATGTGACCAACTATGATTGGAAATCTCATGTCCTTTATTTGCCATTTCCTTCAATTGCATCCAAGTCATTCGAGGAACCTTTGCATCCATTCCCTGTTCCGTATAATAGCCGCATATCCAAAAAGTTCCTTTAAAACCCCGTTTTTCCAATTCTGGAAAAACGATTGTATAATGTTCTGCCAACCCATCATCAAATGTATAACTAATAGCACATATTTTATCATGCTTATATTTGGCTACATAAACCTCCCTATTTGCAGCGAATGCAGAATTAGAACAAATGATAAGGTTTAAAATAAGGAAAAAGAATATTTTCATGACTTTTCTAATTATCTATTTATCCATTATTGTACAAATTATTTTAGAGGCGACAATTTCTTGTCCAGCCCCTGCCATGTGCACTCCATCACCAGCATAATAATCAAGTATTCCTAATAACGGATGATATACATCAACCACACTAAAACCTTTTTTGGAAGCCATATACATCAATTCCGGTATCAAATTATTTAATCTCTGACTAGCTCCTTGGAACTTTAGACTAATATTTTTCTCTCTGAGAGGAGGAGGAGTTACGAAAATTAATTTTGTATCCGAACCTTTATACAGATTATGCATTTTTATCTTATTCAGAAGTTTCTCAAAATTTAGTACAACCTCATTCTGCCTGGCTTCAAATATTCTTTTTGTATCATTAGTTCCTAAACACAAAATAATATAATCATACTTTTTCTTTTCAACTTGTGCCTGATCTAAATATGAATTGATATTTTTAAGTCCATTCAATCTTTCCTTACCATTATTGTCAAACCCAATAGTACGCCCGGCTTCTGAATAATTAATTATTGTAGATTCCGGTAACATCTTCTTCAGTTGTGCAACCCAACCATCTTTTTTCTGTCCATTAGAATCACCAATAGTCAGGATATTATATTTTAGGTCTGTAATTTTATTGTAAGGTATCAAACCTAAAGCCTGAGGAATTTGATCATAATCACTCTCAAGAACTGTTAACTGTATGTTACTATACTTACGTATCAAATAGACATCACAACCAAACATCCTTCTATTCTTTTTGCAGTCAAAATTACTACGTTCACCCAATAAATCAAATATTTCGTAACAAGATATAAGGCTAGGATCATTAACCGCCTTCATCTTAATATCATCCATATTCAATATTCCATATTTTAACTCTCCAACTAATCGATTGTATATATTCAAAGACGGTGTAACAGAAAGAGAATCTTTATCTCCCCCATTCATCTTAGCATAGATAAACAATCGGGCATCTTTACGCTTTTCAATCAAACATTGATGTTCTAAAGATAAATCTACATTCAGTGCTCCCCAAACCGAAAAAGATTTCACCGGATAGTTAAGATTCATGTAGCTTGCCAATGTCGCAACGCCACCTTTTCCTGAACCTATTATATGAACATCATTGGGATTGGCATTAGTTTGTCTTAATGCATATCGAATTGCATCCTCAATATGGGCCAACATTTCAAGAATACTCACTACACTCACTTCTTGATTGACTTCTTCTAAATTCGGATGAATATAATTCCAGCCACGAGCTATAATTTCTTTGATTAAAGGATTCTTCTGTACAGAATCATTATTCCAAGTATCAAGATTCACCACCAAAGGCTGAGGACTTTTGCAAATAGTCTTATACATAAGTGCTCGCCGAATAGTGCCATCTTTAACAGAAGGAATCTCCACGTTCCTCAGTGCAGAATCCCAATTAGTCTCCACTGCATTATCACAAATCATTTTATTTTGAGCAAACATTTGTAAAAATGACAAGCCCCCCAAAAGAAATATAAACGTAATCTTTCTCATGATTATTCTATTTTTACTAGCTTTCATTATTTTAGCTCTTACTATGCAAAAGAAGCGCAAATTTATGAATACAGCCTTAATCACCATACATTTATATGTATTCCTGTTCAAAATATACCATCACCTGATTTTTGCGATTTGTTTTGCATCATAATACTTGTTTTCGTACTATATTACAGGAATAAGAGAATACAACGCCCTATATTTGCCAATAAAAATTCTGCATAATAATTATAACTTAATAATTTATGAAACACAAATTATCCACTTTATGCCTCGTTATTATCGGGCTCTTGTTCCATTCTTCTATCCTTGCAGAGAACCATCCTCGCACCTCTATTCTATTGGATAAAAGCTGGGGATATAAACCACTCACCAGTAATAAGAAAGATGCATCACTTACTCCGGTAACCCTTCCTCACACTTGGAATGCGAATTATCTGGAAGGTACCACAACATACAATCGGGAAATGATGGTATATAAACGTGATTTGGAAATTACTCCGGAAATGAAAGATAAACGACTTTTCCTCTATTTCGAAGGTGTCAATTCTGCCGCTGACATTTTCATAAATTACCGGACTGTAGGACAACATCTAGGTGGCTACACAGCTTTTTGCTTCGAAATCACAGATTTTGTACAGAATGGTAATAATGATCTGGAAGTGTGGGTAAGCAATGCATATCGTACAGACATCCTGCCAATTAGCGGAGACTTTAATATCTACGGTGGAATCCACCGTCCTTGTCATCTGATTATAACAGAAAAGAATTGCATCTCTCCTGTATTCTATGCCTCGCCAGGAGTGTTTATCCATCAGAATAGAATTACCAAGCAACAAGCCGAAATCTGTGTAGAGAGTATTCTTTCTTTAAAAGAAGTAAAATCCGGTCTGAAACTGAAAACAACCATCACAGATACTAATGGAAAAGAAGTGACCAGCAATATAACAGCAGTCAGTGAGGAGACCGTCAAACAGCCACTTACAATCACTAATCCTATTCTTTGGAATGGAAAAGAGAATCCTTATTTATACAACGTATCAGTAGAACTATATGATGGCGACAAAGTAATTGATAAAGTAACTCAAAAAACGGGATTCCGCTACTTTCATGCTGACCCGGAAAAAGGTTTCTTCCTAAACGGAAAATACCTGAACCTCTATGGTTTCTGCCGTCATGAGGATGTAAAAGGTAAAGGAAGTGCTTTACAGCAAGAAGATTATGATAAAGACATAAGCCTGATAAAAGAAGTAGGTGCGACCGCTATGCGTTTGGCACATTATCCACACGCAGAACCCATGTACGACTTATGCGATCAAAACGGAATTATATTATGGACAGAAATCCCGATGTGCGGTCCCGGCGGATATGCATATACCGGCTATTTACACAATAAAGGATTCGAGGATAACGCCAGGCAATCCCTGAAAGAACTGGTATATCAAAAATTCAATCACCCTTCTATTTGTTTTTGGGGAATATTCAATGAGCTATTGATTACCGACAATAAGAAATTTCAAGAATATGATAATCCGGTTCCTTTTGTTAGAGAAATTAATGAATTGTATAAAAAACTGGATCCGTCCCGTCTGACTGCTTTTGCAACTTGTGTAGACCAAACTAATTATCTGGGTTGTTCCGATCTTATTGCTTGGAATAAATATTTCGGTTGGAAAACCTCTCAACAATCTGCCGAAAAGTTTTTTGATGATGTAAAAAAGAACTCTAATAACCAGCCAGTGGGAGTATCGGAATATGGAGCCGGCGCCAGTATCCATCAACACGCATGTCCCCTCGACCATAATACCCAACGTCCTAAAAGAGAACATCCTGAAGAATATCAGGCAATCTGTCACGAAGGTTATTGGACAGCATTTACCGAACGCCCCTATTTATGGGCTAAGTTTATCTGGCAATTCGCAGATGCACAATCCTCTATCCGACAGGAAGGAGATACAGATGGTATTAACGACAAAGGTACTATTACCTATGATCGCAAAGTAAAAAAAGATGTCTTCTACTTTTATAAAGCAAACTGGAATTCGGAACCGATGCTCTACATTTGTAGCCGTAGATTCACCGAACGTACTAATCCAAACACGTTAGTCAAAGTATATAGCAACCTAAATGAGGCAACTCTGTATCTTAATGACAAAAAAATCGGTAAACAGAAAAAAGATAAGATTAACCGGATCATATGGGATAATATAACCCTTTCTCCCGGAGAAAATGTCATTCGTGTAGAAGGGAAGTCCGGAAAAGAAATATTGAATGATACTTGTATATGGACACTTAAATAAACTTCTTGATAGTTATGAGAATTTATAAACCGTATTTATTAATGGCTTTGACACTTCCCTTTTTGTCAGTCTCTTGTCAGCCTCAAGTCGAATCTGCAAAGATTGTAACTATAGATAAGGTAGGCGCCATTGCCATGCCGGAAGAAATTGCCCCTATTGGCAAAATACCGTTTCAGATGCCTGATCTTAAAAGGCCTGTCTTTCCTGAATTGACAGTCAACATATCAGATAAGGGAGCCAAAGCAGATGAACCTATCACTCTTATTGTCAATCAAACGATCATGGACGTTCACAATCGAGGGGGGGGGACTGTCGTCATCCCCAAAGGGAAATGGAAATCAGGGCGTATTGTGCTAAAAAGCAATGTGAACCTCCACTTAGAAGACGAAGCCGAAATAGAATTTCCCGGAACTGTAGAAAGTTATTTACCTGCAGTGTTCACTCGCCACGAAGGAATTGAAATTATGGGAGCCGGGGCATTCATCTATGCAAACGGAGAAAATAATATAGCTGTGACCGGCAAGGGCATTATTTATGGTCCAGCTATGAATGCGGAGATCAGACAACTACCTAATGGAAATACTGTAGTTGAAAATGACATATCGTCAACCACTCCGGTAGCGCAACGAATATTTGACGGTATGAACGGAAGAGGATTCTATCGCCCAAAAACAATCTCGCCCATTAACTGTACTAATGTATTGGTTGAAGGTATTACTATGGAACGCAGCGCATTCTGGAACATCTGTCCGATTTACTGTGAAAATGTAATAATCCGTGGTATTACTGTAAATTCGATTGGAGTTCCCAGTGGCGATGGTATCGACATTGAATCCTGTAAGAATGTACTGATAGAATACTCCACACTCAATTGTGGAGATGATTGCTTCACTTTAAAAGCCGGACGCGCTGAGGATGGACTACGTGTAGGTAAGGCTACCGAGAATGTCGTAATCCGCTATTCATTGGCCAAAGACGGACATGGTGGCATTACTTGTGGAAGTGAAACTGCAGGTGGAATAGAGAATATTTACCTACATGACTGTGTGTTCGATGGAACACAAGTAGGAATACGGTTTAAAACCCGCCGCAATCGAGCCGGAGGAGTATCTGATATTCTATATGAAAATATACGCATGACGAATGTAGGAGAAGCTTTTAAGTGGGATTTGCTTGGCAGCAAACGATATATGGGAGAATTGGCCAGTCGCATTCCACCAAGAGCTGTGAACAGACTGACTCCTGTCATAAAAGATATAAAGATAAGGAACTTTATTGTGGAATCAGCCCATAAAGTATTAAGCATCAATGGCATTCCGGAAGTACCCTGTAGCAATATTCTTATTGAGAACGGCAAAATCAACAGTCAAGAACTCATTACTGCAATGAATGATGTTAACGGATTTATCTTACGTAATTTGGAAATCAACTCACAAGATAATAAAATTAGTATTTTGGACGGACAAAATATCCTATTCGACAATGTACTTTTTACAGTTCCAGCGGGAGAATTATATACCAACATTAGAGGTGAAAAATCTAGAAATATTGTTTATCAAGACGAGAAATCAAAAATAATATGTACACATGAAAAACCAATAAAGGTAAAACAACTTACTCATTAATTAAGATATTCCCCTCTCTTATCAGTTTTCAATAGGTAAGGGCTTCTCAAACAAAATGAGGAGCCCTTTTTATTAGTCTTCAAAGAATAAACCCCAACCAATTCAAATTAAAGAACTAGCCGGGGCAACCTTAAACAAACACAATCCTATTTATTTCTTTAGTGTTTCCAAAAATTCAACTTCCACTATTCTCAATTCATTATTTGTTTTTTCACCGCCTTTTACCCTAAGAAGGTCAAGATCACCAGCATTAGGCTCAACAACTTCCACTATTTGTCCGAAAGCATCCGATTCTTTTGCCTCTCCCTTCAACTTGATAGTTATTTTATCCGTTCGTACAGGCTTGACAAATAGATGAATATACCCCAAACTCTTTTCCGTATTTCCACTCCAAACAAGTTTATCATCTGCAAAAATCTCCAAAGGATAAGAACGTTTCCGCCAACCAGTCAATTTAATGCAAATATCATCTATTTCTGCTTTTCTCTCCAAATGATAAGTAATCCATGCCGTACTCAATTTTCCATCATTTTTCCATTCACTTAATTCGTTACTATCATAACTATAAATAGCCTGTTCACTATTTATTCCGGCAATAGCGGATTTTATTCCTACGTCTACTTTTGAGTCCTGATAAGAAGGAGTCAACGGGGTTTCACCACGGTCAAACCGACTAATCAACTTTTCACTTGGAAAAAACGTGCTAAGTCCGTCCTTTACTTCAACAGGATTAGAGGTTAATGATAGCTCTGCTGAAGGTAAACCAGCTGTCGTAGCCCTTACCATGATCTTACCCGCCTGTTCAGTCGAACGAATCAAAGTTCTTGTTATACCACACTCGACAGGAAGCTCTTTAGCCAATACATAATTGTCTGTAGCTTGCGCAATGCCTCCACGCCATTCGGCAGGTCCTTGCAAATCAAATTTAATCATATTATCAGCAAGCGGACATCTATCACCATTCGCATCTACAACCTCAACCTGCAGTATAGCCAAGTCAGCCCCATCTGCAAAAAGTCCCTTTGGTCCATGCATAAATGTGAGTTTCAAATGATGAGGTTCTCCTATCGTTTTTATAGAATAACGGCTCAATTCTTTGTTATTCTCGCCATAGCTCACTGCTTCAATTATTCCTTTCTCCCACTGGACAGAATCAAACGTAAATAAAAAACGATAATCCTGTTTGCCGAAACCCTTTGATTTACCATTTACAAATAATTCTACTTTATCACCTGAAGAAACCACATACACAGGTTTAGTCACTTTAGATGTATAATTCCAGTGACCAATGATATATGTATGTTCCTTTTCCGTATCAACCCAACCGTCCCACATGGCTTTATGAGCAAAAAATCCATCTTTAGGTATTCTCAACGGATCCACGACTCCACTCCGGCGATAATTTTCTTCACCACGACTATGCGTCTGTGTGTCCGAGAAAATAATTTTAGCACCGCCGGAGCTAACTCTCCTTCCGGTACCCGGCCGTTCACGCCAATAATCATACCACCGCCGAATCAATTCTACAGCAAACATATCTTGATTATGATTATAGGCACTTGCATCCTGCCCTCTATACAAAGGTCCTGCTCCTTCCTTATGAAAAGGATAGCTATATTCATCCCAATACTTACGCAGACCTTCATCACGACAATATTCGGTGGCAAACATCGGATGATGCTCACTCTTATTTATATAAAGCATTTCACCGCCCCATTCAGCTTCACGGATATCCAGCATCTCACGAGAACCTATTGCTCTTCCCCCATAAGGATCGTACATATCACGAATAGCTATCATTTCAAGCATATGTTCACGACTTATAGACTCATTACCTGATTCGTAAAACAATATACTCGGATTATTCTTAAAGTAGATGATAGCATCACGCATTAGCTCCAAACGCTGTCCCCACCAACGGCCAACGGCATCTTTTTCTGCATCTCCGGCAGGCATTACCTGTATCACTCCTACTCTGTCACATGATTCAACATCTTGCTTCCAAGGTGTAACATGCATCCATCTAAAGAAATTCGCATTATGCTCAATCAACAAGCCATTAGAATAGTCACTCATCCAAGGTGGTACCGATATGCCTACTCCCGGCCATTCATTACTTGTACGCTGGGCGTATCCTTTCATTTGCAAAACCCGGTCATTCAGCCATATCTTTCCGCCACTAAAACGAGTCTTTCTGAAACCTGTTTTAGTTACTACTTCGTCAACAATCCTGTTATCCACTATCAACCTTGTCTTTACATCATAAAGATAACCATATCCCCAACTCCAGAAATGCAGATTTTCCAATTCTTTGGCAGCTTTTAGCTTTACTGTCTCTTTAGATTTTACTATCACCGGAGCACTTTTAAAAGTACTTACCCAATTGCCGTCGTAATCATATACACATACTTCATAGCTTACATTGCACGATTTATCATATTCGTTACGTACTTCAGATTCTGCATTAACAAATGCTTTACGGCTCTTAGTACATATATCTGTCGCATAGATATACACTCCTGTCGTTCGTAAGTTACTATACAAAGGTAATGTTTGGTATAACTTATCCGTGATATGCAGCCATACGTTTTTAGGAATACCTCCGTAATTAACATTAAAGTTATTGTCGTTCCATTGATATCGACTGCCGGTAGCCCGCTCCTTATACTTCCAATCATTATCAGTACGTACAGCTATTACATTCTCCCCAGTAAAATTTAAATACGGTGTCAGATCAAAGCCTACAGCCATTACTCCATTTTCATGTAGCCCAATATGTTTACCATTCAAATAAAAATCGGCTCCCTGACGTACTCCTTCAAACTCTATAAATACTTTTTTCCCCTTGGCTGTTTTCGGTAGCTTAAAATGTTTACGATACCAGGAAACGGTATCTGTCATTTCTTTAATAGCAACTTTAAAAGCCTCATCTTCATTAAAAGCGCGAGGCAGAGTTATTTTCTTCCAATCCTTATCAGTAAAAAATAACTTTTCTCCTCCCTGAACATCACCAATATGCAATAACCATTGAGAATTAAAATTGTATTTCTCTCTATTATTAGCCCCCAGTAGCATAGGTATCAGCAGTAAGAGAAATAATAACTTCAAAACTTTAAATCTTCCCATACTTCAAAATATCAATGTTTTATCAAGTTTTATCATCAATCTATTTTATACACCTCCGTACCAGCCAGCAAGAAGCATCCTACTCCGTAATCTTCAAAATCAGGAACGCTCTTGTAAGTTACCGGCTGACTGTCTTTAGGCTCTTTGCCACTACCCTGCACGAATCCCAAGAAACCATTCGGATGTACAGCCTCTTTCACAATAGCATTCCATGCTTTTACAATGACAGGCATATATTCTTTTTTATCCAATAATCCATTGCGCACTCCCCATGCCATGCCATAAACAAATAAGGAGGTTCCTGATGTCTCCTTCCCCCCATAATTGGATTCATCATGCAAACTTACATTCCAGAAGCCGTCTGCGCGCTGACAAGCCTTCAACGCTTTACTCATTGACAGGAAATCTTTTATATAATCCATACGGTGTGTATCATTCTCCGGAACCTCATTCAAGACTCTCACCAATGCGGCATATACCCATCCGTTTCCCCGGCTCCAAAAGCAATTCTTTCCGTTAGGCTCTTTATAAGGAGGAACGAAATTAGCGTCTCTCCACCACAGTCCCTCTTTTTGATTAAACAGTCCATTGCCTATCTCATTACGGGAGCAAGAATACATCTGCCACATTTTATCATAGTATTTCTGTTCGCCTGTCAGCCTGCCTAACTGGGCAAGAACAGGCATCCCCATCTGTATCGCGTCAATCCAAGTCCAGTCGTCCACTTGAGGAGTATTTACCAGCATATCTATTGAAACTTTGATATTTTTTATTTTCGCCGGATCAGGGGAAATCTTATAAAGTTCAATATATGCCTGTCCGCAACAGTGGTCATCTGCATTACGTGTGATATTGCCACCACGCAATCCCCACTTATGAAAATCCGCCCAGTCATATGCATAATCATAATAATCCGAACGGGGATAGACAGTATGCAAAGCCATCAACCCTTCATAATATACCCCGCGAGTCCAGATATTACTGGGTCTGAATTTCCCCACATAACTTGGTCGGGTAAAATCAGCGTACTTTTTCATAAAATAATCGTTGACTTTCACCAATGTTTTTAATGTCTCTTTCCGGTCGGGAAGAGACTGCGCCGACAGGAGATTCCATCCGGCAAGCAATGTCACAACGAAAAGTAGTCGTCTTTTCATGATACAATTTTAATAATACATTAATTAGTTTTCAGCAAATGTAAGGCGAAAACTTCTATACCGGATGTATCATAATACTATTCCATTAACTACAATTCAAACCTGCAAAATGTGAAGAAACATAAGAAGCTTACTTCCATTTTTCCATGTTTTTGTATCTTTGTACATCAATTACAGGTAGAATATGCCTTCCTTTGCCTATCAATTACAAATAATTAATTAACTGCAAAATGAAAAACATAGTACTTTTTTCAGTTTTGATTTTCTGTCTTCTCATAGAAGGAGCAACAACTCCGACCTATGGAATGAAAAGACAAATGGAAGCTTTAGATAGAGGATTAGTAGCCGTGAAAACAGAGAATGGGGTTTTCATCAGTTGGCGCGTATTGGGTAACGAAAAAGAGACAGCCTTTAATGTGTATAAAAATGGCAAATTATTTAAATCAGTTTCTTCAAAACAAGCTACCAACCTGACCGACAAATCCGGTAATCTAGAAGATAAATATGTAGTGAAAGCTGTTGTAAAAGGGAAAGAAACAGACAGTTCCAAAGAAGTGAAAGCCTGGGAACAAGACTTTCTGACTATACAACTAAACCGTCCAGAAAAAGGAATTACCCCACCGTGCATCGCCTTGAATCGTTCGAACGGAATTGCCGAAGAGTATCCGGAGGGACAGGAATATACCTACGTTCCAGGAGATTGCAGCGTAGGAGACTTGGACGGAGACGGCGAATATGAGATTATAGTTAAATGGAATCCTTCTAATCAGACTGATAATTCTTATTCCGGAATCACAGGTCCCGTCTATCTGGATGCCTATAAATTAAGCGGTAAACATTTGTGGAGAATTAATTTGGGAAAAAACATCCGTGCGGGCTCACACTACACACAATTTATGGTATATGACTTCAATGGCGATGGCAAAGCCGAACTAGTCTGCAAGACAGCACCCGGAACGGTAGACGGAAAGGGGAAAAAGATATTCCTTGGTACAGATGACCCGGACAAAGACTGGAGAAACCTGGAAATGAATAAAAAAACGTGTGGCTATGTATTACAGGGTCCGGAGTATCTCACCATTTTCAGTGGGAAAACCGGAGAGGAACTACATACCGTTCCTTATGAAGCAGAACGTGGAGAAGTCAGTTCTTGGGGAGATAGCTATGGCAATCGCGTAGACCGCTTCTTGGCTTGTGTCGCTTATTTGGACGGAATACGTCCAAGCGTTATCATGTGCCGTGGTTATTACGCCAAAACAACTTTAACAGCTTATGACTTTATTAAAGGGAAGCTGATAAAACGGTGGGAACATATTTCTGATATAAAAGGGAAAGGAGCTTATGGACAAGGTAATCATAATCTATCAGTGACCGACGTTGACGGAGACGGCTGTGATGAAATTGTCTACGGCTCTTGCGTGATTAATAATGACGGAACTGTACTTTATCGTACGGGACTGGGACATGGAGACGCCATGCATATAGCTAATCTGGATCCTGACCGTCCGGGATATCAGGTATGGGAAGTACACGAAGAAAAAGAGGCTTGGCAAACATACGGTTATGAAATGCATGACGCACGAACCGGAGAGAGTCTTTGGGGAGGTCCTACAAAAGGAGACAACGGACGTGGACTAGCGGCAGATATCGACCCTAATCACCGCGGATTCGAAATGTGGAGCTCAGGAGCACCGGGAGTTTATAACTGCAAAGGGAAAAAAATTGCAGACAGAAAACCATCTATCAGCTTCCGTATCTATTGGGATGGTGACTTGCAAGATGAAATCCTGAATAAAAATGTCATAACTAAATGGAATGGTTGGAAACCCGTAACACTACGCACTTTTTCCGGAGCTCGACATACTAGTGGAAGTAAGGCGGTTCCTAACCTAAGCGCGGATATTCTAGGTGACTGGAGAGAAGAGGTCATTCTCTGTGATGCTGAAGACCCAAGTAAACTACATATCTATACTACTACTATCCCTACCGAACATCGCTTATATACATTAATGCACGACTCTATGTATCGTTTGGGAATTGCTTGGCAAAATGTAGGTTATAATCAGCCACCACATTTGGGCTTCTATATCGGAGACGGCTTAAAGAATATTCCTTGGCCGGAGATGTATACACCGAAGTCCAACCTGTTTAGCAGATAAACTGCATTAGCAAAATAAAGATATAAACCGCAAATATTCAGCACAATACAGTAACAGTTTTTCCCTTTAAAGGAACACCTCGTTGGTTTTAAAGAAAGGCTGCCTTGGTTTTAAACCAACAGGTTGTTCCTTTAAAACCAACGAGATGATGATTTCCAGTCTGTTTTCAGGCATATTTTCTATGTTTTATTAATTCATAATAAAATGTTATCCGAAACCAACTATAAGATATATACCTATTTCCCCTTAATCTATGTAAATAGGAACAATAATAAGTGCCACAGAAGCGCGTCGTGCACGATAACAGTGAAAATCAGTGAAAGAAATTAAAAGAGAAACAAATACAACAGAATTATTTGGAAAAAATAAGTTGATAGCTTACATTTGTTATGTGATTTTTTTCATAGTATTAGATTTAAGGTTAACAAAGGTTGGAGCAAGGCGTTGCTCCTTTTTTTATGTCCATATGTGAGATTAGTTCATGTGAGTTAATTCAATAATTGGTACATTCCTCCTGCCAATACACGAATCACCCCTTTCATTTCCAGTTCGAACAGTAGGGCAGTCATCTTATTTACGGGAATATCTGCTTCTACCACAAGAGAGTTGATCTGCAGATTTCCCAGTTTCTCCAAAATAGCGACAATCTTCTGCTCTTCTTCAGACAATTCGATAAAAAGACTACGTTGCACACTTACCTTTTCTGAAAGAGTCGTCTGCATATTCCAGCCCATAGCCTGCACAAAATCTTCAGCAGATAATAACAGGGATGCTTTATTATCCCTAATCAGCCGATTACATCCTTTTGAATATTCATCACTCGTGCGACCGGGGAAAGCGAAACAATCCCGATGATAACCTTCAGCAAGTTCGGCTGTAATCAATGAACCTCCCTTTTCTGCTGACTCAATGACAATGGTAGCATCACACATACCGGCAACAATTCGGTTTCGACTGATAAAATTATGGCGATCGGGATTCGTTCCGGACAGAAATTCGGTCAGCAATCCTCCTTTTTCAAGCATGTCAACAGCTGTTTTCCGATGGACATGAGGATAAATACGATCCAGCCCATGAGCTAAAACACCTACTGTAGGTAATTCATTGGCCAAAGCTTCACGATGCGCATGAATATCGATTCCATAAGCAAGGCCGCTAACTACAAGCACATCAGGACAAAGAGCTTTCAGATCCCGCAGAAAAGAGGCGCAGATTTGTGTCCCATAATCAGTAGCATTACGGGTTCCTACCATATTCAGAATATGAAGGGAATTTAGATCGGTATTTCCTTTAAAGAAAAGAACAACAGGGGCATCTTCACATTCCCGCAAACGGGAAGGATAATCTTCATCATGAAAAGTCAGACAGGAAATTCGATTCTTCCGGATAAATTCATATTCCTGTTCGGCACGAAGCACAGCTTGCGGACAATCCAATGCCTCTACCACCCGTTGAGTTACTTCTGGAATACGTTCCGGTATTTCTTTGCGCAGACGGAAGACATCGACGGCATTGCCTATTCCATCTATCAAATGTTTTGCCCCTATGTGCCCGATACCGGGCACCATTGTCAGAGCAATACTATAAATTTGTTCTTCTTCAGATTTATTCATTTCAGATAAGGGGCAAACACGCTATCGAACAATTCGCTGTCACTTAAACGTCCGTTTACCACACATACCGTCTCAACAGTGGATTTCACTACTACTTTATTATCATTCTTACGGAAAATATCCTGATAAAATACATATTTGATACCTTCCTTCTTCATATAGAGTTTAGAGACAAACTCATCTCCGCTTTTCAATGGAGTCTTGAATGCCATACTAATGCGTGCCACTACCGGATCGACTCCCTGCTCATGAAGTGCAGCAAAACTGACACCCACCGAAGTCAGGAACTCATGACGAGTATGCTCCAAATAGTGCTGATAATTGGCATTATTGACAATACCTTGAAGGTCGCATTCGTAATCACGAACCTTCATTTCCAATTCATAGATATAGTTCATTCAAATTGAGAATTAAAAGTTGAGAAATAACAGTTAGCCCCTTTTCTGCTCAATATCGAGCCCTTTGAACTTCTTCAATTCTTCGGTCGATACCAGTTTATATAGCTTGTCACTGGGACGTATCTTATCCGATTTCATGGAGAAATGCTGTCCCTTCTTCACTGTTTGCACAGATTCCAAGTCAACGCGAGCTTCTTCCAAAGTCATAAATAAAGCACCGGTAGTCGGCCCTGTAATGAGAAGTTTATCGCCTACACTTACTTCAGCAGCTTCTACCAGAAATTCGGAAACTCCGATATTAGAGAAATATTTGATACCTTTACCTACATAAATCTTACGTTCTGTAGCTGCAGAACCATAATTCCTGGTCCATTCGCCCAAACGCTGTCCCAAATAATATCCATCCCAGAAGCCACGGTTGAATACGGTTTTCAGGCGTTCATCCCAAGCCGCAATCTTTTCATCGGTGAATGTTCCATCCAAATAAGCCTTGATCGCTTCTTTGTAACATTCTACCACTGTACGCACATATTCAGGTCCACGGGCACGGCCTTCAATTTTGAATACACGCACACCGGCATCCAACATCTTATTCATAAAGTGGATGGTCTTCAAATCTTTCGGTGACATGATATATTCGTTATCAATATCCAGTTCCACATCCGTCTCTTTGTCACGGACTGTATAGGAACGGCGACACACCTGCATACAAGCGCCTCGGTTGGCAGAATGGTTCATCTCATGCAAAGAGAGGTAACATTTACCCGATACAGCCATACAAAGCGCACCGTGACAGAACATCTCAATGCGAATCTGTTCACCGCTCGGGCCACAAATATGTTCTTCCTGAATCTGGCGATAGATTTCGGCTACCTGCTCCAGATTCAACTCACGGGCCAATACTACCACATCTGCAAATTGTGCGTAGAATTTTAAAGCCTCTGCATTGGAGATGTTCAGTTGAGTGGAAAGGTGTACCTCCTGCCCTATCTGACGGGCATAGTTCATCACCGCCACATCGGCTGCGATCACCGCAGAGATTCCGGCTTCCTTGGCTGCATCGACAATGGTATGCATCAATGGAATATCTTTATCATAGATAATCGTGTTGACCGTCAAGTAACTTTTCATCCCGTGTTCATCACACGTACGGGCGATCTCCCGCAAATCATCAATCGTAAACGTATTGGCCGAACGGGCACGCATGTTCAGGTTTTCTATACCGAAATAGATAGAATCGGCACCTGCCTGAATAGCCGCAGCAAGAGATTCGCGCGAACCGACAGGAGCCATTATTTCAAAATCTTTCAAACTAAGACTCATAGAATATATACTTATTTGTATCAGTTAAGCAAATGAATGCGTACAAAGGTAGGCTTTTTTCCGTATTTTTGCAGCGAAAAGAAGAAGTTACTTCAATCATAAACAGCAAATAACAAAATCGTATATGAAGATTAACCATATAGACTTGGGAAAACATCCTATCCTGCTTGCTCCCATGGAAGACGTGACCGACCCGGCTTTCCGCCTGATGTGCAAAAAGTTCGGAGCGGACATGGTATATACTGAATTTGTATCGAGTGACGCACTGATACGTGCTGTCAGCAAGACAGCGCAGAAGTTAAACATCAGTGATGAAGAACGTCCCGTCGCTATTCAGATATACGGCAAAGATACGGAAACCATGGTGGAAGCCGCAAAGATTGTGGAACAGGCACAGCCTGATATTTTGGATATTAACTTCGGATGCCCGGTGAAAAGAGTGGCCGGAAAGGGTGCCGGAGCAGGAATGTTGCAGAATATCCCTCAAATGCTGGAAATTACCCGTGCTGTAGTGGATGCGGTAAAAATCCCCGTAACGGTGAAAACCCGTCTGGGGTGGGACGCCAACAACAAAATTATCGTAGAGCTGGCAGAACAGTTACAGGATTGCGGTATTGCCGCATTAACCATACACGGTCGTACCCGTGCACAAATGTACACCGGAGAAGCAGACTGGACGCTGATAGGAGAAGTAAAAAATAATCCGCGGATGCATATCCCGATCATCGGCAACGGGGATGTGACAACGCCTCAACGCTGCAAGGAGTGTTTCGACCGTTATGGAGTGGACGCTGTTATGATAGGCCGTGCCAGCTTCGGCCGTCCATGGATATTTAAAGAGATGAAGCATTATCTGGAGACAGGCGAGGAACTGCCGCCACTAAGTTTTGAATGGTGCATGGAAGTCCTCCGCCAGGAAGTGATTGACAGTGTAAACTTACTCGACGAACGCAAAGGTATCTTGCACGTACGCCGTCACTTGGCTGCAAGCCCGTTATTCAAAGGAATCCCTAATTTCCGTGACACCCGCATCGCTATGTTACGTGCCGAGACCAAAGAGGAGCTGTTTCAGATATTTAATGAAATACTCACCAACAGAGAAAGTAGCCCGAAAAATTAAATACGATATTTATAGCATTGCATCCTTGAAGATAGTATTATGGAGCAATGCTATTTTATTTGAACATCGGTTGCGCAAACCACTTTTTAAACATCCAAGTTACCATCACATACAACAGGAATGCGGAGAAAAAGCCTACAATAGCATCAATGACATAATGAGCCTGAATATATACAGTAGCTCCACAAAGCAGCATATAGAAAGGTATCAGGCAAGCAAACAGCTTCTTACTGCCCCGCCATGCCATAATCATCAGAATGGTAGAAATGCCGACATGCGAACTTGGAAATGCGGCCGTAGGCCGTTCGCCCACTTGTTGGGAGCCTTCCACTAAACTATAAAAGAACCCATGCTGATAGCCCGGACCGGGAAGCAATTCCTGATGATGATTGAAATAATCACCGATAGCCGGGAAAATTCCTTTAGAAACATTATCAAATCCAATGGCAGGAAAATAGAATTGAGGTCCTGCAACAGGTACGAATATATATATCAGATAATAGATAAAGAAGGAAGTGACAAGCACAAAAGACATCTTTTCAAACCACTCGAACCTATAAATGAAATAGAATAACGCCACAATCAACATCATCGGATAATAGAAGAAATATCCCATATTGAACGCCTCACTGACCAGAAGATGCGGGAACGTATGACAGAACCAGATAGCAGGTTGCCCATTAAAAATAAACTGTTCGGTGATAGCGAAGACATGATCCAGATTCGGAAAGAACCGGTTGAACTCGAAAGTATCCGGATACCAGTAAGAAAGCAGGCTCATCTGAATGACGATGCGTACAAACGCCGAAAACTTACAGGGAGCAAGCCGGTAGAGATACATCAACAGAAAAGTCATTGCAGCAATCATAGCCCTATCCAGCAACATGTGCCATGGATGATCCATTCGCTGAAACAGGAACAGAATCAATATGGAAGTCAACAGATTATAAATCAGTGTAATCTTTTCCACAGCAAACAACCCTTTCCGGGTTTCTACGCGCTTAAATAAGTCTAAAGCCATCCTTCATTTTTATACCAGGCAATGGTTTCACGAACTCCCTTTTCCAAATCATATTCGGGTACATACCCAAGTTCTTTCATTACCGGGGATATGTCGCATTGCCAGTTGCGTTGTTTCATTATCTTATATTTATCCGAATTCAGGGTACTGCTCCTCCCGGAACGTGTAGCAATGAATTCAGCGAACAAAGATATAACTTTTAGCACAATTAATGGACATTTCAAGTGAAGAACAAACGGATTACCCAATTCTTTTTGTATCAGATCCGAAAAGGCACGACTTTTATAGATTTTCCCATCTGTCAGGAAATACGCCTTTTGAACCACTTTTTTCTCCATTCCCAGAAAAATCGCCTGCACAATGTCCTTCACATAAACAAAAGTCAAGTCCTGGCGTCGAAAACCGACCGAAAAGTCAACATGCTTCTGAATGGACTTGGCCATCAGGAAATAGTCTGACTCACGGGGACCATAAACTCCTGTAGGACGATAAATGACATAAGGAAAACCGGGAATACTCTGAATATATAATTCCGCTTTCAATTTACTCAATCCATAAGCCGTATTAGGCATCGGAGCATCTTCTCCGCTTATCGGAGTATAATCCTTCTCGCGTACAGGTCCGAATACGCTCAACGTACTAATATATATAAACTGCTTCGGAACCATATTCAATTCTTTCAGCGTGTCTATAAAATATTTAGTCTGAAGATAATTCACATAATCAAAGGTCTTTTTATCAGAACACTTTGTCACACCGGCGCAATGAATGATATAATCAAATTTGCTGTAAGTACCTTTATGCCCGGAGAGTTGGGCACGAAGCTCATTAGGATGTGCAAAATCCAATTCCAGAAAGTGAATTTTCCGGTTCTTTAAATACCGTTTGCTACTCGTGGGGCGAATTCCGGCCCACACACCAAACTTTCGTTTCAACGCTTCCTCCACGATGAAACTTCCTATAAAACCACTTGCACCTGTAATTAAAACACTCTCCATTATTACTTCCCTGGTTCTACATGAATATTGATTCAAAAAATATGATGCCACAAAGATACGATAAATATAAAATAAAAGCCATTTTGCTTTTCTCAATTATTATTTGTTTATTTGCAACGCGATTTATTTACTATTCAACACTTTTAAAGCACGTGGAAGATAAGGCCGATTTTGATTTTCTTTTTAAAGAGTACTATCCTCAACTTTATTATTACGCATTTCATTTGATTAATAATATGGAGGCTAGCAAAGATATCGTCAGCGACGCCTTCGAATTTATTTGGGCCAATTATGCTAAAATAGATAAAGCCACAGCTAAATCTTATCTATATGTCTACGTTCGCAACAAAAGCATTGATTTCCTGCGGCATCAGAATACACACGAACAATACGTACAAATCTATTCCGAACTGACCAAAAGTTATGTTGAGACGGAGTATCAGGAGCAGGATGAAAGAATGATGCATATCAGTAAGGCGATGGAAAAACTGACTCCACATACCAGGCATATTTTAGAAGAATGTTATATTCAACGCAAAAAATATCAGGAAGTGGCAGAGGAATTAAATATTAGTGTCAGTGCAGTCAGGAAGCATATTGTGAAAGCATTACAGGTGATACGTGAAGAATGTGCAAAAAAATCATAAAGCAGGTGTCTTTATTTTATGATTAAACGTAATATAAATAAGTATGATACAGTCGAACAGTGATGAATAAAGATATTGACAATATAGATAGTACAGATAAATCTGTAGAGAAGGCACTCGACATTATGGAGAGCTCTTCAGAAATAAACGTCGAACAACTGCAGGAAATGCTTAAAGATGAAGAAACCCTGCAGGCTTGTCGCGACATCATGGATAGCAGCCTCTTCCTACAACAAAAAAGTGGAATGGAACTACCCAATATAGAGATGGAGCTAGAACGATTCAAGAAAAAACAATACACGGCAAGAATGCGTTCCAACTTCTGGAAAGTAAGTATGGGAATAGCCGCCATGATTGCCGTTCTATTTGGAACTTACTATCTTATCAATACCCTGACGACCCCTGCCCTGGAACCAATCACAGTATTTACTGCGGATGCTGCCCCTCAACATATCACTCTGCAAAAAGATAACGGAGAAAAGATTGTATTAGACGAACCGCAATCAAACAATCAAACCTTACCACAGAAAATGATCTCAAAGTCCGAAAAGAAAGAATTGGATTACAGGCAAGTCATTTCAACGACCACTCAAACACATGTACTCACTGTTCCACGCGGTGAAAGTTTCAAGGTAGTGTTATGTGACGGCACGGAGGTCTGGCTCAATGCCAATAGTAACTTTGTCTATCCAACGGCCTTTATTGGCGACGAACGTATCGTCACTTTAGAAGGTGAGGCTTATTTTAAAGTGGCCAAAGATCCGGAGCGACCTTTCATCGTAAAAACCAAAACTGTGCAAACCCGCGTTCTCGGTACTGAATTTAATATACGCAGCTATACTCCTGAAGATACTCATGTAGTGCTTATTAATGGAAAAGTAGAAGTCAGCAATACCAAAGGAGGATCATATACCAGACTATATCCGGGAGAAGATGCACATCTGCAATCTGATGGCAACTTTATCCTGGCAGAAGTAGATCTAGACTCCTATGTTTATTGGAAAGACGGCTATTTCTACTTTGACAATGTCACATTGAAAGATATTATGCAAAATTTGGGACGTTGGTACAATGTAAACATAGAGTTCAGAAACAAAGAAGCGATGGAGTATAAAATGCACTTTATATCCGATCGTACCAAAGACCTGGAACATACAATCTCATTACTTAATAGAATGAAAAAAGTGACAGTCACCTTGCAAGGCAATACGCTTACTGTAGACTAGATTTTTATTGCATAAGTATAACTAATCTATGCAAAATACAACAAAATATCACTTTTATTAAAAAATAAATCACAAAAGGGGTATCCATTTTTTCTTCTCATACGAACTAGTTATATAAACATGTTCAAAATAGTGTTATTAAAGACAAACGTATGAGAAATAATTGGAACCTACTTATTGTGTGTTTTCTATGCGTATTATGTTTCCGACCCTACCAAGTAAATGCTCAGGTGCAATCGCAAAAGAAAATCACGATTGAAATTAGCAACGAACGGTTGCCGTCCGTACTAAAACGTTTAGAAAAACTATCTGGATATAAGATCCTGTTTACGTATGACGATGTCAAGAAATTCACCGTTTCTGGCTCCGTCAAGGATAAGAGTATAGAGCAGACTCTCGATATAATCTTAGCCAATAAGCCACTGGAATATCATATTGAAGACCAATTTATCACAATTACTATCAAAGGTCCTTCCAAACAGGCGAAAGTATTCAATGTGAAAGGAGTGGTTATTTCCGGTGATGACGGACAGCCGCTCATTGGTGCAACCGTTGTCATCAAAGGAAGTAAGTCCGGTGTATTAACGGATATAGATGGAAAATTCTCGATAGAAAATGTATCCAATAAATCCCTGTTACAATTTTCCTATATAGGAATGAAACCGCAAGACCTGACTCCTGCTCCAAATATGAATGTTACATTAATGCCTGATGTACAAACATTATCTGAAGTAGTAGTAACAGGTATGCAGAAAATGGACAAACGTCTGTTTACAGGAGCAACCAAACAATTGTCCGCAGATGAAGTGAAACTAGATGGTTTGCCTGATATCAGCCGTGGACTTGAAGGACGCGCCGCAGGCGTATCTGTACAAAATGTTTCCGGCACGTTTGGTACTGCCCCGAAAATTCGGGTACGCGGTGCCACATCTATTTTCGGTAGTTCAAAGCCATTATGGGTAGTAGATGGAGTCATCATGGAGGATGCTATTGACGTAGGTCCGGATGACTTATCTTCAGGAGATGCAGAGACGCTAATCAGTTCAGCCATTGCCGGGTTGAATTCAGATGATATCGAGAGCTTTCAAATATTGAAAGACGGATCAGCAACCTCTATCTATGGCGCACGAGCCATGGCAGGGGTTATTGTAGTAACAACCAAGAAGGGAAAAGCCGGCGTTAGCAAAATGAGCTATACCGGTGAATTTACAACCCGTATGATTCCCAGTTATAAAGAATTCAACATTATGAATTCGCAGGAACAAATGGGAATCTACAAAGAGATGGAGCAGAAAGGATGGCTTAATAACAGCGATACTTACCGTGCCAAAGATAGTGGTGTATATGGACGTATGTATCAATTAATCAATCAATATAACCCGGTTACAGGACAATTCGGACTTGCCAACACGCCGGAAGCACGTAATGCTTACCTGCGCGAAGCGGAAATGAGAAATACCGACTGGTTCAATACCTTATTTTCCAACAACGTTACACAAAACCATTCGGTCAGCATCACTTCCGGAACTGAAAAGTCTTCATTCTATGCTTCATTAAGTGCGATGTCAGATCCGGGATGGTATAAACAAAGCGAAGTAAAACGTTATACTGCTAATTTAAATACAACATATAATATATATAAGAATTTATCTATAAACCTGATCTCCAGTGCTTCCTACCGTAAACAGAAAGCCCCCGGGACACTAAGTTCAGAGGTTAATGCAGCAAGTGGAGAAGTTACCCGTCAGTTTGACATCAATCCCTATTCGTATGCACTAAATACATCACGTGCATTAGATCCAACAGTTGACTATACAGCCAACTATGCACCGTTCAATATCCTCCATGAATTGGATAACAATTATATGGATTTGAATGTAGCTGATGTTAAGTTTCAAGGAGAAATAAAATGGAAAGCACTTCCGGAGTTAGAGTTAAGTGCATTAGGAGCAGTCAGATATCAGGCTTCTTCACAAGAACACAATATCAAAGATCACTCGAATCAGGCAACCGCTTATCGCACAGGAATGGACGACGCTACCATTCGTGACGAAAACAACTTATTGTATACCAATCCGGATAATCCGTATGCTTTGCCTATCAGTATACTACCGGAAGGAGGTATTTACCAGCGTAAGGACTATCGTATGTTGGGGGTAGACTTCCGTGCCACAGCATCCTGGAATCATTTATTTGCAGAAAAGCATATAACCAATCTTTTCGCCGGTATGGAAGTAAATGATTTGAAACGTATGCAAAATTATTTTCAAGGATGGGGAATGCAATATACAATGGGTGAAATACCATCGTATGTATATGAATTCTTCAAGAAGGGCATTGAATCCGGTGAAAGCTATTATGGATTAAACCATACAACAACAAGAAGTGTAGCAGGCTTTGCCAACGCAACTTATTCTTATGATGGACGTTATACAGTAAACGGAACATTCCGCTATGAAGGCACCAATCGCATGGGAAAAAGCCGTTCTTCCCGCTGGCTTCCTACATGGAATATGTCAGGAGCATGGAATGTACATGAAGAAAATTTCTTCAAGACATTCAGCTCTGTACTGTCACACTTAACATTCAAAGCATCCTACTCTTTAACAGCCGATAGAGGACCGGAATATGTGACCAACTCACATGCCATAATCACTAGTTATTCACCATTTCGTCCTTTCACCAGCGGACAGGAAACAGGACTTTATGTATCTGATCCTGAAAACAGTGAATTAACCTACGAAAAAAAGCATGAGTTGAACATCGGTGCCGACATGGGATTCTTAGACAACCGGATCAATTTTTCGATCGACTGGTATAAACGCAACAACTATGACCTGATTGGTATTACCCCGACACAAGGAGTAGGCGGTTCTATCTACAAATATGCCAATATAGCTTCCATGAAATCACATGGTATCGAGTTCACCATCTCAAGTAAGAATATCCAGTCGAAAGACTTTTCATGGCATACAGACTTCATCTTTTCCAAAGCAAAAAATGAAGTTACAGAACTGAATGCCCGTTCCAGCGTAATGGATTTAGTTTCAGGTTACGGTTTTGCCCGTCAGGGTTACCCGGTACGTGGTTTGTTTTCCATTCCATTTGTCGGCCTAAATTCAAATGGTATCCCGATGTATAATATCAATGGAAAAATAACCAGTACCGATATTGATTTTCAGACACGTGACAACATAGACTACCTAAAATATGAAGGTCCTACTGATCCTACCATAACAGGAAGTTTTGGTAATATTTTCACTTATAAAGCATTCAAACTGAATGTATTCATCACCTATTCATTTGGTAATGTAGTACGTTTGAATCCATGTTTCAGCTATCAATACAGTGACTTATCTTCTATGCCACGCGAATTCAAGAATCGCTGGACAGTGCCAGGTGATGAAAAACGCACGAATATCCCCGCTATTATCTCGAAACGCCAATATGAAGATAATAAAGATTTAATGTATGCATATAATGCCTACAATTATTCTACAGAACGAATTGCCAAGGGAGACTTTATCCGTATGAAGGAAATATCCTTGTCCTATGACTTCCCCCAATCATGGATTGCACCAGCAAAGATATCTAATTTATCTTTGAAACTTCAGGCTACCAATTTATTCCTGATTTATGCAGATAAAAAACTCAACGGACAGGACCCGGAATTCTTCAATACCGGTGGAGTAGCTTCCCCTGTACCTCGTCAGTTTACATTGACTCTTAGATTAGGATTTTAACCATTCAGATAATTATAAAAATGATGAAATACAGAAACGTCTTATATACAACACTCATTTCAGCTCTATGCTTGGGAACAACTTCCTGTAGTGACTTTTTAGATGAAATGCCGGATAACCGAACCGAATTGACTAGTGAAGAAAGTATTACTAAAGTTCTGGTATCTGCATATCCTATGACTACCAACTGCCACATAGGAGAATTTTACAGTGACAATATCGATGAAAATAGCAGAGCATACAGCTACCTTTTCCGATTAAACGAACATTTGTACCGTTGGCAACAAACGACTGAAGAAAATCAGGACTCTCCTCATGCTTTATGGAATGACTGTTATAACTCGATTGCATCAGCCAACCAAGCCTTGGCGGCTATTGAGCAGATGGGAAATCCTCAATCATTATCAGCCCAAAAAGGCGAAGCTTTGATATGCCGTGCATACAATCATTTTGTATTAGCTACCACATTCTGCAAAGCGTATGGTACAAATGGAGACAAAGACTTGGGTATACCTTACATAAAAGAACCGGAAACATCTGTAAATCCACAATACTCACGCGGAACAGTTGCTGAAGTATACGAAAATATTGCAGCCGATTTAGAAGAAGGACTGCCTTTAATTGATGACAATATTTACTCACGGGTAAAATATCATTTTAATAAGAAGGCCGCTTATGCATTTGCAGCCCGCTTTTATCTATATTATACACAACCGGATTTTTCCAACTGTCAGAAAGTTATCAATTATGCCAATATAGTACTCGGTAATAATGCGTCCCAATATTTACGTGACTGGGCTGCATTAGGAGCTTTATCTCCCAACAAGAATATACAGCCGAACGCTTATGTAGATGCAGATAACCGTGCCAATCTAATGGTAATATCAGCAGCTTCATATTGGCCATTGGTTTCCGATCCGGGTTATGCCAACTGCGAAAGATATTGCATGAACAATATTACTGCTTCGGAAAGTTGTAAATCCGAAGGTCCATGGGGAGATCAGTCAAGTTATCATCAGATCCCATTTTCACCCGGTGGCTCTATAAAGAACGGATTCCGCCGCTTAGTTATCTATCAGCAATTCACGTCGGGCAACAGTTGGATCGGCTACATGCTGTATCCTGCTTTTACCACCGACGAAGCATTGCTTTGCCGAGCTGAAGCCTACACGTTACTAAAACGTTATGACGAAGCTGCCGCTGATATAGATGCCTGGCAGAAAGCCTTTACAAAAAACACCCAAACTTTGACCAAGGAGACAATCAATGATTTTTATGCCCGACTAAAATATTACACACCGGAAGCTCCGACAGTAAAAAAGGAATTGCATCCGGATTTTGTAGTAGAAAAAGGAATGCAGGAGAATCTAATACATTGTATTCTACATGCAAGACGTCTGCTAACCTTAGAAGAGGGGCTTAGATGGCAAGATATAAAACGCTATGGCATTATAATCTACCGTCGCTATTATGAAGGTTATACCTTGGTGAATATCACCGACAAGATGGACACGAGTGACCCCAGACGTGCAATTCAGCTACCGGCCAGTGTCATTACAGCAGGTATGCAACCAAATCCAAGAAATGACTAAATAACTTTAGGAGGAAAAAAATATGAAGAAATACATCATATACAGTTTAATCATGACATTGACCTGTGGACTGGGTGCTTGCAACAATGACGAAGACGTAGACAAAGCAAACAGCATTTTCTCCACAGAAGAAGTAGATCGTAACCCATTCGACAAATGGATATTAGGCAATTATACCCATCCATACAACATTGCATTAAAATATCGCATGGAAGATAACGAGAGCGACATGACACACATATTAGCACCTGCCGAATACAAAAAGTCTGTGGTACTGGCTAAAATTATCAAACATGTGTGGCTGGAAGCATACGATGAAGCAACAGGCAATCCGAACTTCTTACGCCAATATATTCCTAAGACAATCCACTTTATCGGTTCCCCCGCCTATGAAGACAATGGAACTATGGTATTAGGAACAGCTGAAGGCGGCATGAAAATTACATTATACAATGTAAATGACATCAATCCCGACCAAATAGATATTAACCTGTTAAACGACTACTATTTCCAGACAATGCACCATGAGTTCGCACATATTCTGCATCAAACTAAAAACTACGATCCGGCCTTTGACCGTATTACGGAAAATGCCTACATCGGTAGCGACTGGTATATGGTGGGAGCCGACCGCAATGCATGGCAACAAGGATTTGTCACTCCTTATGCAATGAGTGAATCACGTGAAGATTTTGTGGAGAACATCGCAGTGTATGTCACAAATACCAAAGACTACTGGAATAACATGCTGCAAAATGCCGGTGAAAACGGCCGTACACTCATAAAGCAGAAATTCGAAATAGTCTATAGTTATATGGAACAAACCTGGGGAATCAATCTGGACGAATTACGCGAGATTGTTCTACGACGCCAAGATGACATAGCAAACGGCTATGTAGACTTAAGTATTATTGAATAAAATATGAAAATTATGAAGAAATATCTATCCATATACACACTTCTGGCATTGGCCTGCATTGTTTTGCAATCTTGTCTTTTCTCCGAAGAAGAAATATTCGACGAATCATCTGCCAATAGAGCCACAGCCGATGTAATCAAATGCCAGGAGATTCTTAAAGATGTGCCGAACGGCTGGAAACTGGAATATTACATAGGAAGCAACTATTCTGCAGGTGCAGTCACTTTACTAATGAAATTTGACGGGAAGCAGGTAGAAATGGCTTCGGAAACAGGCGCAGAAAGCTATAAACCGGGAACTATAATAACCTCTCTGTATCAAGTAAAATCGGAACAAAGCACAATGCTCACTTTCGATTCATACAACCCACTAATCCATATGTTTTCAGGTCCTTTAGGCCTGAACATGAACCTAGGAGGGGATTACGAGTTTATTATAATGAGCGCAACTCCCGACAAAGTAATTCTGCAAGGAAAAAAACACAAAAACATAATGGAGATGACGCCTATGCCCAAAGATATACCATGGCGTATTCAGATTGAAGATATCATTAACATTGAGAAAGATGCTTTTCTAAATACATACCGCATGGAGAAAGGCGGACAAGTACTGAATTACTTTATACGCAACAATGGCACAATGGCTACATTCTCCGCTTACAGCGCCGATTATAGTAGTGCAAGAAGTTTACCCTATATCTACACAGAAAAAGGATTAAAGTTACAATCCCCGTACAATGTCAACGGACTTGAAGTCCAAAACTTCAAATGGGATAGAAAGTCCAGACTATTTGTTTGTACCGACGCAGGAGCAACTGACATCGTACTTAAAGAATATTATCCCGAAAACTATCTACAATATGAAGACTATATCGGTACCTACACTGCAACGATTGACGATTATGACGAAGGGCCAACTTCGCAATCTGTAACCATCTCTCCTAAAGTCAGAGGAGAAAGTTATACACTGAAAAGTATTGGCGGATTCAACTTCACCCTCCAGTATGACAAAGCCAGCGGAAAACTGGTCTTAGATTCACAAAGTATAAGTTCGACTTCTTCCTCGTCTTATTACTTTGCGTGCGCGGCAGGTGTGGAAGGCTATGCCCACACAGAATTAAGTCTGCCATCACGCCTACGCAGCGGATTGGTAAATGTGACGGAAAACAGCAACCCTTTCACTTTTTACTTTGCGGATAAAGCAAGCCAGGAAAATACATCATTGATAATCTGGGCTTATTCATCTGATGAATATTCAACCTCCGGACTAATGGGTTACTGGAGCTGGTATAACTCAATCTTAATGGTAAAAGAAAACGAAAGTAATTAATACGATTATGAGAAAGCTTTTTAATATATTCTTATTTGTACTTTGCATCGTAGCAATAGCGGGATGCAATGATACGGAAAGCAGCGAATCCAAGTTAGAAATCAAAGCTGTAAATACTAATTTCCAAGCTACCGGCGGAAAAGGATACATACAACTTCAGTCAACAGGAAATATAACAGCAGATGTTGACGTCGATTGGTGTGTGCTGAAAGAAGTAAATCCTAATGAAGTGGTATTCGAAGTAAAAGAAAATACCGGGTACTCCGGTAGAAATGCTTTATTGACAATCAGTAACGGAGTAAAGACAGAAGCATTCAACATCAATCAATCCGGAGCTGTTTTCATCTTCGGCAAAGACGAATGGATGCTCCGTACCGACAATAAAGCAACTACTCTGCCAATAAAACTACAAAGTTCTTTCGATTATACAATAGACATACCCGCAGAAGCTCAAGAATGGTTGTCATTTGAACAGAATGCGAAGGGAATAAATTTCAAGGTAAAAGAAAATACCTCCGGAAAAATGAGAGGAGCTATTGTCAATGTGGCAGCAAAAGACAGATCGGCTTCTTATCAGGTAATACAATATGATGTTGACGAACTTACCGGAACATGGCAAGGCATGTTTTCAGACGGGCAAATGAATTACGGTTTGAAAGATGTCACCATTGAGAAACAGGAAGACGGAACATACCTGCTTTCAAACATTCTAACCGGATTGCCTTACAAACTGAAAGCAAAAGCCATAGACAATTGCCTGGCTTTTGGGGCCGGTCAAAACCTAGGAGTCTTCGAGGACAATTTATATCTCTCATTCGAAATTCTTAGCTCTGACCTATATTATGTAAAAGATCCTTCTGTAACAATCTCATTAGGCCCCGTAATGTTAACAGACGGAACATTCGTTTTCGCTTTTTCCGGAATAAAAGAAAGTGATCCTTTCGGTTTTGTTTTCCGGGTATATGAAGATGCAGAACTGCAGAAGGTTATAGACAATCTGTCCATTTTTATTAACTGTATTCTATTTAAAGAAGACATAATCCAATAACATATGAAAAAGATACTATTAACTAGCTTTATTGTGGCATTAGGATTACTTGGTGCAAGCTGTAAAGATGACAATAGCACAGCAGGCGGAGGAGGAGAAATACTTCCGGACCAACAGGTAAGCTGTGAGATATTTATGCCAACTGATGGCGCAACCGTTATTATGTCAGACAAACTGATTATCAGAGGAGAAGGGACTACAAACTATGGTAAAATCATTTCTGCAGAACTGAAAGTCGGGGAAGAGATTATCACTGACATCACTTCAGTTCCATTCTATTATGAGTATACCTTCTCCAAAGATGCCGAACCGGGAGAACTGAAAATTGAGTTAGCAGTTAAAGGAGATCACGAAGGTAGTGCCTTGGCAACTATTACAGTGACAACAGAACAAGGAAACAGGCCTGCTCCCCCTCAATATGGAGAAGTGCTAACCGATACCCGTGATGGAAATACATACAAAACCGTACAACTTGCAGACCAGTTATGGATGGCAGAAAATTTACGCTATCTACCAGAGCAACAGTTTGATGTGTCCTCAACCGAACCAAGATATTACGTAATGTTTGATAATGATGCAAAAACAGAACTTGGAAAAGGTTTCCTGAATGCATATGGAGCCTATTACAACCTACCTGCTGCTCTACAAAACGAAACGGCTTTAGGTCCCGATGAAACACGTATAATAAAAGGAGTTTGTCCTGATGGATGGCATATTCCTTCTCAAAAAGAATGGCAAAAATTATCTCAATATGTATTAGATTCCGGAATGGCAGCAATTATGAATGATGGTCAAGTAGATGAAACAGCCCTAGCAAAGGCTCTAGCTTCAACAACGATGTGGATGATGCCGGAATACACAGAAATAGAACCACAGCCAACCTGGGTTGGAGTTGAGATGGAAAAGAATAATGCAACCTTATTCAATGGTCTGCCTATAGGTTTCCGTGCTTGTGCAGGCGACGAAGATTGGATGCATTCAGCCTACAGTGCGGGTTGGTGGAGTTCGACAGCGGGAGTACAAATGGGACCAGAATTTGGTATTACCGTACGTATGTGGTCAGACCTCCACACATTTGTAACCAATGCAGAATTTAATCCGGGAGTAGGACTCCCCGTTCGTTGTATCAAAGATTAACCATATATTATTACTCACTAAATAAAAATACAATTATGAAGAAGTTAGGATTCCTTTTATTTTTAGTCTTAGGACTAACGGCTTGCGGTGATGACAACAATGATCCCGCTCCAGAACAACATGTAACATGTGCCATATCTTCTCCTACTGAAGGAGCAACGATAGACATAGCTGAAAAGATGACAATCAAAGGAGAAGCAACTGTTGACATTGGTCAAATATCGAATGTTACTCTTAAAATCGGAGACAAACAAATTTCAGAAGTAACTTCTGTTCCATTTAGTTATGAATACACATTCGAAGCCAGTCAAGCCGTAGGAGCACTAAAAATTGAACTGACCGTCAAAGGCGATCAAGGTGCCATGGCGACAAGTGAAGTAAATGTCACACTAAAAAAGACCGAACCAACCCCAGAACCGGAAGAAGGAAAGATGATTGACCCACGGGATAATCATGAATACAAAATTGTTACAATTGGTGAACAAATATGGATGGCAGAGAACTTGGCCTATTTACCATCAGTTAGCAAACCGGAAGCTGCCGCTACTAGTGATGGAGATCCACTCTATTTTGTTTTCAACTATGATGGCAAAGATGTAAATGCAGCTAAAGCCACGAAAGAATATAAAACATACGGAGTCTTGTATAATTGGTATGCCGCTATGAACCAAAAGAATGCAACAGGTGGAGATGCAGAAGCCATACCAAGTGGTATCCAAGGAATCTGTCCTAGCGGATGGCACCTGCCAAGTAAAGCAGAATGGAAAAAGCTAGAAAGTTTTGTTGCTAGTGAATTAGCACCAGTTGAAGGTAACGTATGGACAGATGAGGATGGAAATAAGTACTCTGATAAAGATTGTAAAAACGTCTGGTCAGCATTAACAGGAAAACTTGATACTGACGGTTGGGGAGAATCTGGCATGATAGATGAAAATCCTGACCTTGCTAATGGCCCGCGTGATACCTATGGCTTTAATGTTATACCTGCTGGACAATGCTATCATAGTGGAGGTTTTGAAACACCTAAGTCAAAGAGTAGAACAGATTTTTGGAGTACAGACCAAGCTACTTATGGAGCAGGAACTGTATATTTCAGTAATATGAGCTATGGATTAGGTTATTCTTCTGATAAAGGAGGAATACAAGAAAAACGCGGTCTTTCGGTACGTTGCGTAAAAAATTAGTTATAAACAAGTATTCATCAATTAGTTCATTACAGAATTAATAAATTCTCTCTTAAAGATAAGGGAAGCGTGTCAAGAGATATACTTCCCTTTTTATGTGCCTCTCTACACAGGAAATAGTGAAAATGCAATATGTAATTATGACCATAACGAAGGTATTCTAATTTTATTCTCTCTCTCTTTATAAACCCGACCAGCCTCCTTTTCCGAATTGATTCAGAAAAGGAGGCTTTCTGTTTCAAAATCTATGAAATATCAAGTAACACAAAAAGTTTTGTCCTCATTCAGAACTATCAAGTCCAAAAATTTGTTTACTTTGTAGATTGAACTACTAATAAATTCCATATAATATGGCAAAAAAGAAAGAAAAGAAAGAGAAAAAGGCCGGCAAAAGAATGAGTAAGAAAGAGCTGGCAGCATTATTAATAGACTTTTTCCATGCCAAATCCAGCGAGACCTTGAGTATGAAATATATATTTTCAGAACTGCGTCTCACCACCCATCCGCAGAAAATGCTATGCGTCGATATATTACATGACCTTTTAGCTGACGATTATATTTCCGAAATAGAAAAAGGAAAATTCCGTCTCAACAATCATGGAACGGAGATGACAGGCACTTTCCAACGGAAAAGCAATGGTAAGAATTCATTTATTCCTGAAGGAGGAGGCGAACCGATATTTGTGGCCGAACGCAATTCGGCACATGCCATGAACAATGACAAAGTAAAAATTGCTTTTTATGCCAAACGGAAGAACAGAGAAGCAGAAGGAGAAGTAATAGAAATACTGGAACGTGCAAACGATACTTTCGTCGGCACACTGGAAGTAGCCAAGTCATACGCATTCCTGGTGACAGAGAACCGTACACTTGCCAATGATATTTTCATTCCGAAAGATAAGCTGAAAGGCGGTAAAACCGGAGATAAAGCCATTGTGAAAGTAACCGAATGGCCGGACAAGGCTAAGAATCCTATCGGACAAATAATAGATATATTAGGTCAGGCTGGTGACAATACCACAGAGATGCACGCTATTCTTGCGGAATTCGGTCTGCCGTATGTATATCCGAAAGCAGTAGAAACAGCAGCAGACAAGATTCCTGCCGAGATTTCAGCAGAAGAGATTGCCAAACGCGAAGATTTCCGTAAGGTAACAACTTTCACCATCGACCCGAAAGATGCCAAAGACTTTGACGACGCACTTTCCATCCGCAAACTGAAAGACGGATTATGGGAAGTGGGTGTACACATTGCCGACGTGACACATTACGTAAAAGAAGGAGGAATCATCGACAAGGAAGCAGAAAAACGAGCAACCTCCGTTTACCTGGTAGACCGTACCATTCCGATGCTTCCCGAACGGCTGTGTAACTTCATTTGTTCACTCCGCCCGAACGAAGAAAAACTAGCTTTCTCCGTTATCTTCGATATTACGGAAAAAGGAGAAATTAAAGACTCACGCATCGTACATACGGTTATCAACTCCGACCGTCGCTTCACCTATGAAGAGGCACAACAAATCATAGAAACAAAAGAAGGAGACTTCAAAGAAGAAGTGCTCACATTAGATACCATTGCCAAAGCACTGCGCGAAAAACGTTTCTCTGCAGGAGCCATCAACTTCGACCGCTACGAAGTGAAGTTCGAGATTGACGAAAAAGGAAAACCAATCAGCGTTTACTTCAAGGAGTCAAAAGATGCCAATAAACTGGTGGAAGAATTCATGTTGCTCGCTAACAGAACAGTGGCAGAGTTTGTAGGTAAAGTGCCCAAAAATAAAAAGCCCAAAGTGCTTCCCTACCGTATTCACGACCTGCCCGATCCGGAGAAGTTGGAGAACTTGTCACAGTTCATTGCCCGCTTCGGCTACAAAGTGCGCACAAGCGGAACGAAGACGGATATCTCCAAATCCATCAACCACTTATTGGATGACATTCATGGAAAGAAAGAAGAGAACCTGATTGAAACGGTATCTATCCGCGCCATGCAAAAAGCACGTTATTCAACTCATAACATCGGCCACTACGGACTGGCCTTCGAATATTACACTCACTTTACTTCTCCCATCCGCCGTTTCCCGGACATGATGGTACACCGTTTGGTGACGAAGTATATGGACGGAGGACGCAGCGTATCCGAAGCTAAGTATGAAGACCTCTGCGACCACAGCTCGAACATGGAACAAATTGCAGCCAATGCCGAACGTGCTTCCATCAAATATAAACAGGTGGAATTTATGAGCGAACGTCTGGGGCAAATTTACGACGGTGTAATCTCCGGCGTAACCGAGTGGGGACTTTATGTAGAACTGAACGAAAACAAATGTGAAGGTCTGGTCCCTGTTCGTGATCTGGATGATGACTACTACGAATTCGACGAGAAGAACTATTGTCTTCGCGGACGCCGCAAAAACAAAATATACAGTTTGGGAGATGCTATTACTGTTCGTGTAGCTCGTGCCAATCTGGAAAAGAAACAATTGGATTTTGAATTAATAGAAAAGTAAAAGTTTGAATATTCAAGCAAACTGAAAAGCTCATTCACCCCTGATAACATTAGTACAGGAATACGATTGATTAGATAAATCTGTGAAAGTAACGAGAAAAAAGTTCGCATAGATTTGTGTAATCAGTCGTAAGTCTGTACTTTAGCGTATCATTTTGATTATTCTTACTATTATAACATTCATATATCCATGAAGACTGTCATTATCGAAGACAAACAACGAATCGAGTCCATTATCCTGCATTGCGATGCCTGTTTTGTGGGCATTACAGATTTAGAAGGTAATCCCTATGTAGTTCCCATGAACTTCGGTTATGAAAATGGTATCATATATCTGCATTCAGGTCCCGAAGGCAGCAAGTTAGAGATGTTGGAACATAATAATAATGTATGCATCACTTTCAGCGTTGGACATAAACTTGTCTACCAACACGAAAAGGTAGCCTGCAGTTACAGTATGCGTTCCGAAAGCGCGATGTGTCGGGGGCAAGTAGAATTCATCGAAGAGATAGACGATAAACGCCGTGCACTGGATATTATCATGCGTCATTATACAGACAACGCATTCAGCTATTCCGATCCTGCCGTACGTAACGTAAAAGTGTGGAAAGTAGCTGTCCGGCAGATGACAGGAAAAGTCTTCGGTCTGCGAGCCAACGAAAAGCCATAAAACAGTTTCCGGCTTTCGGCTAATGAATTTAACTTCATGTGCCACACCCGTTTAAGAAACGAATTCAGCATTCAAGAAGCATGACGGAGTATCTCCAAGCAAATTTCTCTAAACAAAAGTTTAGAACACTTTTACCCTCACACCCTCATCCTCTGCTTGTATCTCTTTATCCATCGGCATTACAGGTGTGAGGGTAAAGGTGATAGTAAGTGAGGGTAGGCAGTTACCCTCACCCTGTTTCATTCTAAATGTTGTCCTACTTCCTTGTATTACATAGGAAGTGCAACCGGTATATATCTATTATCCCTTCATTATCCATCCGTTAAACCACCGATATAGTTAATTCACCACAGCCGTGGTGAGATCCTCCCACAGCCGTGGTAACTTCTCTTCATGGCCGTGAAGAGAAGTCGTCACGGCCGTGGGAAGCTAACTATATCGGTAGTCTGATGCAAGAAGAGCGGTAACTTAATACAAACATAAAGGGGAGATAAGGTATTCTTCCCTGCTTCATAATATCCATTCTCCCTATACACCAGTACCAAGACAGCCGTTTATAACATGATTATAAAGACTATTCTATCCTCTCATATCAAATTCTTTTTGTATACTTGCAACATAAATAAAATAGATAAGTACTCTTGCAAAAAAAATAGATTATGAAGAAACTACTATGTCTCGCCCTGTTAGTATCCGCCGGAAGTATCTACTCCAGCAGTATCTCGGCAAACAACAAACCTACTGATAACAAATCCGGCAACAACTCAAAGGACATATACAAAAAGACCTGGATCGACTTCAACAAAAACGGTATAAAGGATGTATACGAAGATCCCTCCGCTCCTATCGAAGCCCGCATCGCGGATTTGCTTTCGCAAATGACACTGGAAGAGAAAACCTGTCAGATGGCTACTCTCTACGGTTCGGGACGGGTATTGAAAGATGCATGGCCTACTGCCGGATGGTCAGCAGAAATCTGGAAGGACGGCATCGGAAATATTGATGAGCAGGCGAACGGACTGGGTAAATTCGGTTCTGAAATCTCCTATCCGTATGCCAACAGTGTAAAGAACCGACACACCATTCAACGCTGGTTTGTAGAACAGACACGACTGGGCATTCCGGTGGACTTCACCAATGAAGGAATACGCGGATTATGTCACGACCGGGCTACCATGTTTCCCGCTCAATGCGGGCAAGGTGCCACGTGGAACAAGAAACTGATCCGAGAGATTGCAAAAGTCACTGCAAATGAGGCAAAAGCATTGGGATATACCAATATTTATTCTCCTATTCTGGATATTGCACAAGATCCTCGCTGGGGACGTGTGGTAGAAAGTTACGGAGAAGATCCGTATCTGGCGGGCGAATTGGGAAAACAGATGATTCTCGGTCTGCAAAACGAAGGTATCGTTGCTACTCCCAAGCATTTCGCCGTGTATAGCATCCCGGTTGGTGGACGTGACGGAGGTACGCGTACGGATCCGCACGTGGCCCCGCGTGAGATGAAGACTCTTTATCTGGAACCTTTCCGCAAAGGTATTCAGGAAGCGGGTGCTCTAGGAGTGATGAGTTCGTATAATGATTATGACGGGGAGCCAGTTTCCGGAAGTTATCATTTCCTCACGGAGATTCTGCGTCAGCAATGGGGATTCAAAGGATATGTAGTATCGGATAGTGAGGCGGTAGAGTTTCTGCACACCAAACATCGTATCACCCCGACTGAAGAAGAGATGGCGGCACAAGTGGTCAATGCAGGATTGAATATCCGTACCAACTTTACTCCGCCACAAGATTTCATTCTCCCATTGCGTCGTGCTATCGACGAAGGTAAAGTCTCTTTGCATACGCTCGATCAACGCGTCAGTGAGATTCTGCGTGTCAAGTTTATGATGGGGCTTTTTGATAATCCGTATCCCGGTGATGACCGTCGTCCGGAGACAGTCGTACACAATGACGCTCATAAAGCAGTATCTATGAAAGCCGCTTTGGAGTCCGTCGTTCTTTTGAAGAATAAGAATCAGATGCTTCCATTATCCAAGAACTTCAAAAAAATAGCTGTGATTGGTCCGAATGGGGAAGAAGTGAAGGAGTTGACTTGCAGATATGGTCCCGCCAATGCGTCTATTAAGACTGTATATCAGGGAATCAAAGAATATCTGCCTAACTCGGAAGTTCGCTATGTTAAAGGCTGTGATATTATTGATAAGTATTTCCCGGAGAGCGAACTGTACAATGTTCCATTAGATACACAAGAGCAGGCGATGATTCATGAAGCGGTAGAATTAGCAAAAGCTTCGGATGTCGCTATTCTTGTACTGGGTGGAAATGAGAAAACGGTTCGGGAAGAGTTCTCACGTACCAATCTTGACCTCTGCGGACGTCAGCAACAATTATTGGAAGCGGTTTATGCAACAGGTAAACCTGTCGTTCTAGTGATGGTGGACGGAAGAGCAGCAACCATCAACTGGGCAAACAAATACGTTCCTGCCATTATCCATGCCTGGTTCCCCGGAGAATTTATGGGGGATGCCATCGCTAAAGTTCTTTTCGGAGACTATAATCCGGGAGGACGTCTGGCTGTCACTTTCCCGAAATCAGTGGGACAGATTCCTTTTGCATTCCCATTCAAGCCGGGCTCTGACTCCAAAGGAAAAGTCCGTGTAGACGGTGTGCTCTATCCTTTCGGATATGGTTTAAGCTATACGACCTTCGGATATTCAGACTTGAAAATATCTAAACCGGTGATCGGTCCGCAGGAAAATATCACTCTTTCATGTACTGTAAAGAATACAGGAAAGAAAGCAGGGGAGGAAGTAGTCCAGCTTTATATCCGGGATGATTTCAGCAGCGTTACCACCTACGATAAAGTTTTGCGTGGTTTTGAACGTATTCACTTGCAACCGGGAGAAGAACAAACTGTCAACTTTACCCTTACTCCTCAAGACTTGGGATTATGGGACAAGAATAATCGGTTCACGGTAGAGCCGGGAAGTTTCTCGGTGATGGTGGGAGCTTCTTCACAGGATATACGGTTGAAGGGGAGTTTCGAAGTGCAATAAATAAATCCAAGACAGTCACATTGCTTTTATTTCTCTTTCGCCAATTAGGATAGAGCTATAAGTTATACTTAATAAAACAAATAAAACCGGCATCTTTATAAGTTATGCTTAATAAAATTGCTATATCTGTTTTGTATATCAACTATAGATGATTTTACTGCCACAGGAAGAAAACGACTTCTACTTTTGACTGGATTAATTGGCTATCAGATCTAACAATGCTGCAATAAAAGCGTTTGGTATTCCAGAACGTTAGACTATTTATATATTACTGTAGTGGCAACTAACGTTGCCCCTACAGTAAACTAATAATGCAACAAGCTTTTTACACTTTCTCTAAAAAACAAGAACAAATAAAAAACACAAATCTTCTATACATACCTATAGAAAGTATTTGCAAATGAAATGAATCACATACAATATTCAGAGAAAATTCTTATTTAAATTTTATATTATACTCCGGTATATATGTTCTACTAGATATTATTTCCTGCCCTGTACTCTTCACAGTCATAGTAACAGTAACATTAACCCCAAGATTCGCTACATACAATACAGGTTTACCATTTAAACACATATTGCACATTGAGCGGGGAAAAGCATCGACTTCAGTACGATTATAAGATGACATATATGAGAATATAGTATTAGAATATAACTTGAAAGTCCCTGCATATGTAGAATAACCATTAATATAAGTATCAGGATCACCTATAACAATCGGATATTCGTAATAAGATGCAAACTTAACCTTTGTGCCTTTCTTCTCATCCTGAATAACCGTTGGAGTAAAATCGTATCCAGACCTTTTACTTGGTATATAAACATAAACTCCTGTATAAGAAGGATTAGGGGTTCTATTATAATAATCCTTAAATTGAGTATCCCATTCACTTCCTTCAAATTCGACAACATTAGAACTAACTTTATAAGTTACTTCATCTGCTATGGCTGGATTAATAACTACATTAAATGTTGGATGAAACGATAAACTATAATATTTCCCAGAATATTTGCAATTATATGCAGAAGCAATATCTGGTCGAGCCGTTATTTCATGATAAGTTCCTGTTATATTTAATATTGGTGCAGATGTTAAATTCCAGGCCCCAAATCCTTCATCATATTTTATAGCAGTCAAAGGCAATACCGGAATCGAGCTATTACCAATCATCTGTCCTTTTAAATCAATAGTTCCATTGGTAGATAATTCAACCGTTTGTATAGTGGGCTCATTAACCTTCTTCGAACCAAGAAATGATCCAAAGAGAGCGTTCAATCCTCCAGCTATCAATCCTGAAACTCCTCCCTTTGCTAATCCAGCCAGTCCACCAGCAACTACATTTCCTACATTTTTTAAAATTCCAGATGAAGAATTATTGATAGCCTTTTCAGCCTCTCCTTTCACCCATTTTTCAGCTGCATCTCCTCCCGCCTTTACAATGGTATTTGCACCTTTTTGCAAAAGATTTGGAGATGAGGAATAATGATCTTCGATAATAGTACCTGTTGTTGTGTCTTTGTAGTTTCCTGTAATAGTTAGTTCTGAGATATTTAACACTTTTGAATAAACATTGATCCCCCCGTCTGTTTTTCCTGTATAAGTTAGCGGTATCTGAAAACAATTCCAACCTCTGTCAATGCCCAGGGTGGTGTTATTGCTCAAACAATTGACACCTACACGCTGAATAGAAGCCCGATCCAATGGCGCTGTGAATGTAGTTCCCTGATTAAAATAGCCATAAAATCTTTCATCAAAAAATTCCCAAACAGCATTATTACTTAAGAAAGAATTCTGATTATAATAAAACACCTTTAAAATCCCGGTATATTTATTATAAAAAATCAAATAATCACTGCCAATATCTTTGTTTGGAGTACTCAAGAACACCCATCCATCTTCTTTTTTTATGTCCATCCTTATATCATAAATTATACTTGTAGGAGCATATTCAACCCAAGGCAAATCAACAACCTTATTATCAGTCAGTTGAATCGATGTTTGATTTTCCCAATCTTGTTCAAAGTTTGGAGGGGCCAATGATCTAGTAATTGCCGATGCATTAACTTCTAAATCCAACAAATTGTTTTGACTTTCATCTGTACATGAATAATTAATAAAAACAGATAAAATAACGAAGAAAATAGATACATGTTTCATAATAATAAAATTTAAAAGGTTTTACTCTATAGAAATACATTATATCTCAATATATTAAATATGTAACACCAATCATTTTTCACAATTATATCTCTATCATCAACACTTACGAGAATTAACATATTCAATACATGAACTTCATTATTAGCTTTATCCTTATACGTTTTCAAGACTAATTAAAAACTATAAGAAGATAACATCATAATCAAATAATAGTTACCTGACAAATATACAATTTTGCCCAATAGCGACAAACTTTATCTCTCTATTTTTTCAATCATTCCTTATAAAAAATCGGATATAAATCTTTAAAAAGATACTTTTTTAAGTTCCCAGTCTCACAGCCAGTGAGTTGAGATTTTGTGCACTGTTACGGCTAAATCTATCGACCAAAGATATTGCGCAGTTCACCAATCTTACTATTCGTGGGGTAGAAACAGCCCGCTATCGAATAAGAAAGAAACTTGCCATTCCCGGAAATATTAATCTTGTTGATTTTCTGATTGACTTTACATAGGAACATTTACTGAATATTCCTTCTAATTTCACACCCCTATTCTGTTGGGATTTTCTAAAGAAACTTTATCTTTGTAATGTCAACAATTAAAAGAATATGGTTCGTTTTAATCTTGTTATCACCTTACTACTAATGATAAGCATAGCTGTCAAAGCCGAACTGACCAACCGGATGTTCGATGTCAGGCATGTAGGCTATGCAGAAGGCCTTAGTAGCCAACGCGTTTTTTCGATTGTCGAGGATGGAGACGGTGCTATGTGGATTGCTACAAAAACCGGAATAGACAGATACAACGGTCATACGGTAAAGAACTATGATTTGCCGGGCAGTTTCTATTATGGTGATCTTGCCGGACGCAGGCTTTACTTATTGTACGACGCACAACAAGGACTGTTCGCCTACGACCACACCGGACGAATCTACCGATATTCCACCATCCTGGATCATTTTGAACAAGTCCTCCACCTGGGACAATTGATTCAGGAAGAAGTCATCTTGAACAAACTCTGTTTGGATAGTGACGGAACCTGGTGGATGGGGGCGGATAAAGGACTATACAAGCAAGAAGCGGACCATCGTATAGTTGCCGTGTTGAAAGGACAATATGTCAACGACATCGCATTTGCCGGCGAGTCGCTTTTTGTGGGTACTTCTAACGGAGTCTGGCAACTGTCACACGCCCTGCCGGATAAGAAACGCCAGCTGCTGGAAGGGTGGAATGTACAAACATTGTTCTGCGACAAACCGAAAAAAGAACTCTGGATAGGCACATTTGGCAGCGGTTTGTCTGTGATGAACCTCGACACTTCCAAAGTGCTTGCTCTGGAGGGACAAGGGAGCACGTTCCTTCATCCGATACGGGCAATTACAGACTATGATGTACATACCATACTCATAGGCGTGGACGGTGGCGGTGTGTATGCGATAGACAAGGACACCAAGAAAGCCCGTTTACTGATGAATACCAGAGATGACACAGATACTTATCTGCGCGGAAACGGCGTATATGCCGTAACCAGAGACGACCAAGGCAACATCTGGATAGGTAGTTATACGGGAGGCGTATCCGTGGCTATCCTGCTGAAACATCCTATTTCGATATTAGCACACGAAAAGGGAAATACCCATTCTCTCATCAGCAACAACGTAAATGATATCGAAGAAAACCCGGATGGCAACCAATGGTTCGCTACCGATGATGGAATCAGCATCCGAAACACCCTGTCAGGCACTTGGAAACACGTGCTGAAAGAAATCGTAACCATTTCTCTTTGCACATCCGGAAATGGGAACGTATGGGTAGGAACGTACGGAGACGGAGTGTATCTATTGGATAACAACGGACGCGTATTACGCCATCTCACCAAGCAACAAGGGCAATTGACCACCAATTATATTTTCTCCGTCAGACAAGACATGGAGGGAGACTTATGGATAGGAGGTCTGGACGGATGCCTGATCATGTTTGAAAAAGAAAAAGGCAGCAGACAGTCTTTCGACGTGAATTGGGTACAATCCATTGAACCTATCGACCGCAACCGGGTAGCGGTGGCTACCGTCAATGGTTTCTTTCTGGTGGACAAACATACAGGGAATATACAGCACTATGCCAATTCCCAGGAATTTCACAATCAGAATGTCAGTGCTTATATCATCTCTATGCTATTCAATGACGACGGAACCGTGTGGCTGGGAACCGAAGGGGGAGGATTGAATCTATATGACATGAAAAACCGGACGGTAAAGACTTTCACTGTTCAAGAGGGATTGCCGTCCAACGATATATATAGTTTGCAGCGAGACGACAAGAAACGCTTGTGGGTCAGCACCGGAAAAGGAATTGCCTTGATAGACAGCCTGCGCGTGTCGAACCTCAACTATGCGGGCAATATAGACAAGGAATATAACAAATCCTCATTTGCCCGGTTGATGAACGGCGAGTTCGTGTATGGCAGCACGGATGGCGCTGTCTTTATCATGCCACTCGACATTTCAACCGTAGACTACTGGACGCTCCTGCGTTTCACGGGGCTGACGGTTGATTATCAAAACGTCCAGGAAGAAGAATCGTTGAAACCTGCCATCCATGATATGCTTGCCGACCGTGCGGTACGGCTCGGCTATAAATACAACTCGTTTACCGTTTCTTTTGAATCTATCAACTATCGTTTCCAGCGCGATATTGTCTATCAGCATATTTTAGAAGGGTATGACAATGACTGGAGCAAACCATCTGCCGAGGGGAAGGCATCCTACACCAAGGTATCGCCGGGCACTTATCTTTTTAAGGTGCGCAGCCTGCGGCGCAGCGACGGAAAGACTATCTCCGAAAGCACCTTAGAAGTGAAAGTGAGCCAGCCATGGTGGAACTCGTGGTGGGCTTGGACTATTTACCTATTTATAATAGGCTTCGTTTTCTATTTCATCCTGCGCTATAAGAGCAACCAGCTCCAAAAGAAATACGACGAAGACAAAATACGTTTCTTCATCGACACGGCGCACGACATTCGCACGCCGGTAACGCTTATCATGGCGCCGCTGGAGGATTTGAACCGGGAACAGGATCTCTCAGACAAAGCCCGTTATTACCTGAATCTGGCCCATGAAAGTACCCAGAAACTCCATTCGCTCATCACACAATTGCTCGAATTTGAAAAGGTAGACGCCCACAAACCATCCTCTTCATCGGTTCCGCTTTGTCTGAATGAAGTTTTGCTGAAAGAAGTCTCCGTCTTCCGGTCTTTTTGCGAGAAGAAGCAGTTGACACTGAATCTGACCCAACCCGACGAATCCGTTTTCGTTTCGGCCGACAAACACCTGATAGAGATGTTACTCGACAATCTTCTTTCCAATGCCTGCAAATACACCATGCCCCAGGGAGAAATCAGTCTGGATTTGAAAGCCACGAAACGCAAAGCCATCCTTTCGTTGAAAGATAACGGAATAGGCATACCGAAGAAAGCGAAAAAGCATATCTTCTCCGATATTTACAGAGCCGAAAATGCCCGGCAGTCACAGGAAGAAGGAACCGGATTCGGACTGTTGCAGGTGCAACGCATTGTAAAGATGCTGCATGGAAAAATCACTTTCTGTTCCGAGGAGGGCAAGGGAACTACTTTCATCGTAACATTGCCGCGAACCACCACCGTAACCGAACCCGTGTCGCACGAATCATCCCTCGAACACCTTGCCGGCACATCGGATAATAACAGCCCCGAAACGGATAAAATGAAAGATCCGGACGACCGGAATACATTGCTCATTGTAGAAGACCACGAAACTCTCCGTCACTACCTCCGCCAGACCTTTGAACACCTCTATCGGGTGATTGATGTTGCCGACGGACACGAAGCTATCGCCTGTCTCGCCAATGAATATCCGGATATCATCCTCTCCGACGTCATGATGCCCGGCATACGGGGTGACGAGCTTTGCAGAATGGTCAAGGAAAATCCTGACACATCAGGTATTCCCGTCGTTCTGCTGACGGCAAAGGCTAACCACGAAGCAATAGTGGAAGGATTGAAGAAAGGCGCGGATGATTATATCCCCAAACCATTTAGTACAGAGATACTGAAATTGAAAGTACAAGGATTGATTGACAATCGAAACAGGCAACGGCAGTTTTTCATGCGGCAAGCCATCGCTCAAGTAGAGGCGGGCGGCAAACGTGACGACAATGAAAGCAATGAAAACAATGAAAGTATCGACAACAAAAACGTAACGACAGCAAGCGAAACAATGGCCGAGGGCGACCGTCGGTTTATCATGCAAGCTACCCGGTTTGTTCTTGAACATTTGGATGAACCTGATTTCAACATCAATCTCTTGTGCCATGAAATGGCAATGAGCCGGACACTATTCTACAGTCGCCTTAAATCACTGACGGGAAAAGGACCGCAAGAGTTTATCCGTATCATCCGGCTACAAAAAGCTGCCGAGCTGCTGAAAGAAGGTAAAAGCGTAACCGATGTCGCCGCCGAAACCGGATTCGTCAACACGAAGTATTTCAGTTCATTGTTCAAGAAACAATTCGGGATGCAACCGAGTAAATATAGTGGGAAGTAGACAAGCATTCATGTTCGGTTTTGAATTAAAATTAACTCGTTTCCGGTACGGTTTTGAACTTAATTCATAGTTACAAGGACTAATCTAACGCAATACAGTTTTTAGTAATTCTTCTTAGAACTATTATTTTCTTCGTTTCCTAATAAGTTTTCGTTCCACTTAAGTGGAGCGATAGTTCAACTTAAGTGGTTCTATCGTTCGACTTAAGTAGAACGAAAACTGAAGTGCAGATCTAATTATTATTTATAAAAGCCAGGAAACTAAATACAGTATTAAGACAGGTTATCTCTTACTGACTATTGGAAGCTACTGTTTAGTTCATTTCAGTACAGTTCTTAATTAAATGGGAATTTAGCGGTTAGGCTGAAAGCCTTACAATTATATATTTATTGGGGTGCCCTGAAAAGGCTTAATTATATAGCGTAGGGCAACGCCCTACGAAAAAAACACACCAGCCACAAGCCCTGAAAGGGCGGAACTGTATACAATTATGCCCTTTCAGGGCGCAAATTCAGATTACCGTTTTTTCGTAGGGCGTTGCCCTACACTATATAATTAAGCCCTTTCAGGGCACTCCGCAAAATTATCATTTACCTCATTCTTATACAGCAACAATCTTCGAAAAAGAATGGGTAAGATAACGTCCGTTCGATAAAAATCAGCAGATTTGTCAGCAATCAAACCTAATATGTCAGCAATCTAACCATCGTTTCAGCCGGATATTAGCATCTTTGCACCAAGCTTTACAAGTATAAAGCACATATTACGTTTAACCTTTAAAATGCTAAAACGATGAAAAAAGTAGCACTATTCCTATTTTTATCCGTTTGCTTCGCGCAACAATCCTGTTCGTCGGATTCTGTTGGAACGGAACCGGAAGAAAATCCACAAGACATTCTTTTTAAAGACGATTTCAACTTTTTCGACGAAAAAGTATGGACGAAAGAAACTCATGAACCCGGTTGGACCAATCAAGAACTACAGGCATACGATGCCGTCCATGTATCGATAGGAAAGGACGGGGATAAATCGGTCCTGATTCTTACCGCCGAACGCAAAGGGAATAAAATCTATTCCGGCAGAATCAATTCAAAAGGGAAAAAGAGTTTCAAGTATCGCAAGATAGAAGCAAGTATCAAGCTTCCCAAGACTAACGGCGGACTGTGGCCTGCGTTCTGGATGATGGGAGATAATGACAAAGAATGGCCGGCATGCGGGGAGATCGACATTATGGAAATGGGAGAACAGAGCGGAATGGCTGCGGGTGATTCGGAAAAACAAGTGAACACCGCCATTCACTATGGTCCCAGCGTAGCGGCTCACGAACAGCAATACTACAAAGCCAATGTTGCCAACAGCCTGCAAGACGGCAATTATCACACCTACTCTCTGGATTGGGATGAAAACAACCTGACAATATCCATCGACAACGTCAAGTTTCATACGTTCGACATTAGCTCGAACACATACTTTCATGACAACTTCTACATCCTGTTCAACCTCGCCGTGGGAGGTGCGTTTACAGGGATTACCGACATTCATAAACTGACGGGTCTGAAAGACGGTCAGAAAGTGAATATGTACATCGACTGGGTGAAAATATTATAGGAATCTTAAATATACATGCTATGAATATGGAAAAATGTAAGTATCTACTGTTTTGCGGAACACTCGCCCTTTGGATGGCGGGAAGTTTCCAGCAAGTGTATGCAGCAACGGAACCAAGTTCCCAAGCTATTCAACAACAAAGCAACAAGGTAACCGGAAAAGTGAGCGATGCCACAGGTCCCATCATTGGGGCTTCCGTAGTGGAGAAAGGAACTGCCAACGGAACGATTACCGATCTGGATGGAAATTTCAGTTTGAATGTAAAAGCGGGGGCTACACTCGTTGTCAGCTACGTGGGTTATAAATCCGAAGAAGTAAAAGCGGGAAGAGGTCCTTTGAACATCACCTTGAAAGAGGACGCCAAAGCATTGGATGAAGTGGTAGTCACCGCCCTTGGCATCAAGAGAGAGCGCAAAGCGTTGGGCTACGGCATTGACGAAGTGAAAGGTGAAGCCTTGACCAAAGCCAAAGAAACGAATCTTATCAACTCCATGGCAGGACGTGTGCCGGGATTGGTAGTCAGCCAGACCGCTGGTGGTCCTTCCGGTTCTACGCGCGTTATTCTGCGAGGCAGTACCGAAATGACCGGCAATAACCAACCTCTTTATGTAGTGGACGGTGTACCTTTGGACAACACTAATTTCGGCAGTGCCGGCACAAACGGAGGCTTCGACTTGGGCGACGGTATTTCGAGCATCAATGCCGATGACGTAGAAAACATGTCGGTATTGAAAGGCCCTGCGGCATCTGCACTTTATGGTAGCCGTGCCAGCCACGGTGTTATCTTGATTACAACCAAGCGAGCCAACAAGGATAAAGTCAGTGTGGAATATAACGGAACGCTGACTTTCGACACCCAACTTGCCAAATGGGATGAAGTGCAACAGATATACGGTATGGGAAGCAACGGTACTTATAGCTATGATGCCATATCCAACACAAATAAAAGTTGGGGTCCCAAAGCGGACGGTTCAAACATGTTGAAGTATTTCGACGGCGTAGAACGCCCTTTCCTCATTGTCCCCGACAATACGTCCAACTTCTTCCGCACAGGTATCACCGCCACCAACTCCGCCATCATAGGTGTGAACAGCGGAAAAACCGGAATTCGCTTTACCTATACGGATATGCGCAATAAAGACATTGTTCCCCAGACGCACATGAGCCGTGACATTTTCAACCTGCGCGCCAATACGTCTGCAGGAAAGGTAGACCTGGATTTCAGCGTCAACTATACACGGGAAGACGTGAAGAACCGTCCGGCACTGGGCGACAGCAAGTCCAATATCGGCAAAAACCTGATGACCCTTGCCACCACCTACGACCAGGAATGGTTGCAAACCTATCAGACTGCCGACGGCGAATATTCCAACTGGAACGGCATGGATCCCTACAACGTGAATCCGTACTGGGATATCTATAAGAACTTCAATAAATCCAAGAAAGACTTGTTCCGCATGAACGGCAAGGCTGTATGGAACATCGACCCACATCTGAAACTTCAAGCAACATTGGGCGCCGAACTCAACTGGTTCACGTTCGATGATTACAAAGCACCTACCACTCCCGGATTCGAAGCCGGAAGACTTCAAAACAGTGCTTTCCGCAACCGCATGTACAACTTTGAAGTGTTGGCTCTCTACAACAACCATTGGGGTGATTTCGATTTCAACGCTACGTTAGGCGGCAATGTATATAAGGTGAACAACCAGACCACCGTTACCACCGCTCAAGACATGAAGATACGCGATGTCCCTTCATTGACGAGCTTCACCGAGATCAGTGTAGTGCCCGGCAGTTACCGCAAGCAGATTAATTCGGTTTACGGAGCAGTGAACGTGGGATGGAAACACATGCTTTACCTCGATGCTACGTTGCGTGGCGACCAATCGTCTACCCTTCCCACTGGCAACAACATGTATGTGTATCCTTCTTTCTCCGGTAGCTTTGTATTCTCCGAGCTGACGAAACTGGGCGACCTCCTGCCTTACGGAAAGGTGCGTATGTCATGGGCGCAAGTAGGTAGCGATACCGATCCTTATCAATTGGGACTCGTCTATACGAAATCCAAATATGCTTATCCCGGATATACCATCGGATATATCGATAACGGAACCATCCCCAACAAAGACTTGAAACCAACCAAAACAAACTCCGTGGAAATGGGATTGGAATTGAAATTCCTGAAGAACCGTATCGGACTGGATTTCACCTACTATTCTCAAATCAGTAAAAACCAGATTATGGGAATGGCAAGTTCCTGGACAACCGGTTACAACTATCGCTTGATTAATGCCGGCAAGATAGAAAACAAAGGTATTGAGATTGCCCTTAGCACACGACCGATTCAAACACGCGATTTTTCCTGGGACATTAATCTGAACTTCTCCAAAAACAGCAACAAAGTAAAAGAACTGGATGGCGAATCAGATATGTTTGAACTGGAAAAGGCGTCTTGGCTCGACGTTCAGGTGGCCGCTAAGGTAGGCGAGAACTTTGGTTCTATTGTAGGCCCGGACTTCCAACGGAACGAAAAGGGAGATATTCTGATTGACCCGCAAACCGGTCTGCCGCAATATGACAAGAGCAACCATGTATTAGGTAATGCCTCTTGGGACTGGACAGGTGGATTACTCACCAACTTTACCTACAAGAATCTCTCGCTGGTAGCAGTATTCGATGTGAAAGTAGGCGCCGACCTCTATTCTATGTCTGCCCGTGCTGCTTACGAATCGGGTAAAAGTCCGGAAACATTGGCAGGACGCGACGCCTGGTATCGCTCGGAAGAAGAAAGATTGGCAGCCGGCATTGCAAAAGGAGCCGATAACTGGAAGCCGACAGGCGGATTCGTTGCTCCGGGTGTCATCGACAACGGTGATGGAACATATCGTCCCAACGACATCTACATCAATCCGGAAGACTACTGGATGAGCGTTTGCCGTAATGCACCTTCTATGTTTATTTACGACAACTCATACGTGAAATGCCGTGAGCTGACGTTGAGTTACAATGTACCCAAATCCTGGCTGAAGAATGTAGTAAGCGGACTGACCGTTTCGTTCGTTGCCCGCAATCCGTTCATCGTATGGAAGAATATCCCGAATATCGACCCGGATTCCAACTACAACAATACCACCGGTATGGGACTTGAATACGGTTCGTTGCCTTCACGCAGAAGCTATGGTTTTAATGTAAATGTGAAATTCTAAAAAGATATATCATGAGACAATCTAAATACATCACAATCATCACGATGGCATGTGCCCTGTTTTTCGCTTCTTGCAGCGATGAATACATGGAAAACATGAATACCGACCCTTCCAAGGCCGCTACCATCGACCCGAATGCGCAGCTCACCACTGCCCAACTGCAAACGTACGGAGACCTTAGTATGATGGAAATCTACCGTAACTACCATTATGCATTCACCCAACAACTGATGGGATGTTGGAACACCACCAACTACGGCGGACGCCATACGCTAGACAATAATGAAATGAGCCGTATCTGGACATCGTTCTACACTCAATCCCTGAAGAATATCATTGATGCTCAATATCGCACAGCCGAAGATGCAGAGAAAGTGAATATCAACTCTGTACTCCGCATTTATCGGGTTTATCTTATGTCTATCATCACCGACACTTACGGAGACGCTCCTTTCAGTGAAGCCGGCCTGGGATTCCTCGAAGGAAAGTTCAATCCGAAGTATGACAAACAGGAAGATATTTACAACGCTTTCTTTCTGGAGCTGGAAGATGCCGTCAATAAAATCGATCCGACCAAAGATAAAGTGACAGGTGACCTCATCTATGCCGGTGACGTAACTAAATGGCAACAACTGGCAAACTCGCTTCGCCTACGTTTTGCCATGCGAATCTCCAATGTCAATCCTACAAAGGCACAAACGGAATTTGAAAACGCTTTGGCTGCCAATGGGGGTGTGATAACGGACGCCTCAAGCGATGCGCTCATCAAATACATGACAATCGCATTTAGTTTCGGACAAGAAGCTTACTCTGATTATCGCGGAAATTCATTGTCACAGTTGTTGTTCGGCAACGACCCCGCTAATAATCCAAGTTACCTCTGTTCCACTTTCTTTAATCAGTTATACAATTCCGGTGACCCCCGTACATTCAAAATTTCCCGTTGTTATTATGACGGGCTGATGAGTGCCACCAGTCCCGACAATCGTGTCGACATCACCCAAGAGATGATTGAAAAAGGGATTGCTTTCAGTCCGCGCGACCCAGGTGCCTACTCGTGGGAACCATGGCCTACAGGGTACGACAGCGATATTTGTGCGGAATTAGCCGTTAACAACCCTTCCGTTACAGCAACCATGGCTCGTGAAGTGGAACCCAAACTTGCCAATAATTTCCTAAAAAGCGACAATCCGGGCGTAGTGATGACCTCGGCAGAAGTGAAGTTGCTGATGGCGGAAGCTACTGTGAAAAAATGGAACGTTGGCAGTGCTTTGGCAGAAGATCTTTACAAACAAGGAGTGCGTGCGGCTATGGATTTCCTGACAGACAACTACGGTTGCACGGCTACTACTGATGCAGAGTTTGATGCATTCATTCAAGATAAAGGGGCGTTCGGACATACGGACAATCAGAAACTTGAAGCTATCAATACACAGGCCTGGATTCTTCACTTCACCAATCCTGCCGAATGTTGGGCAAACGTGCGCCGTTCCGGTTATCCGAAGTTGAAATCACCGGCAGAATATGGGTTCGGACAATACCTCACCGGTGGAACGGAAATTCCGGTACGTCTCTGCTATCCTGTATTGGAATCTTCCTATAATAAGAAAAGCTACAATGAAGCCATCGAGCGCATGGGAGGAACAGACAATTGGCACAGCCTTCTGTGGTGGGATACTGAAAACTAACTATTAAACAATCATCCATTATGAAAAAGATATATATTGCACTATTTGCCCTACTCGCTGTAGGCTCCACATTTACTGCATGCACCGAGGAAGAACCGTTCGCTACGGTGACGGAAAATGATGATCCGCATATCCTTGCCCCAGTGTTCCCTGACAGAACGAACGGCCAATTGGCTACATTCGCCAACATCAGTCGGGATGCGAACTTATCCATAGCGCTGACCGTGACTCCGAAAGATTACACCACAGTAACCTGGTTCATTGATGGGCAGGAAGTAGAATCGGGTACCGACTCCGACAAAGAAATCAACCGTAGTCTGAAGGCCGGTACGTATCATTTGAAGATAGAAGTGGAAACCGTGAAAGGGAAAAAGACTTCCCGTGAAGGATTGGTGATAGTCAATCCGTCGGCTGATGACCCTCAATCTAAAGAAATAGCCTTTGAGAGAATTGTATCTCCCGGTAAGACTGCCCGTTTATATGGCAGTAATTTACAGAACGTAACAGCCATCCTCTTGGGAGGAAACACGATCACCGATCCTACTTATGTTGAATCGGAAGACGAGAACTATCTGGAATACACCGTTCCGACAGGCGTAAGCGAAGGCGATTACCGCATCGTTTTGCAAGATGCCGCCGGCAATGAATATGGAGCCGACATGGTGAAAGTAACCAATGCTTCCCTTGTCATTTCAGGTGCTAACCAGGCTACTGCCAACGTGGACTGGACCATTTCCGGTATCAATCTTGAAAACATCGCTTCTCTAACTATCGGCGGACAGACGGTATCTCAATTCAGCAACCAATCCTCTACGGAAGTTACGCTGACTTGTCCGGATTTGTCTGATGGAAGCTATACGATGACAGGCAAAACCTGTAGCGGAGAGGCTGTGCAGTTCTTGAACGATAATATTACGACTACCGAACAGACTGTGACCGTATCTACCGAAATAACGCTTTGGTCAGGACACCATTACGTTTCGTGGGATATGCCGGAAGGTGATCCCAACAGAACTTTTAATTTGATTCCGATGGATGCGTTTGCCGGTATCACAGCCGGATCGACACTGAAAGTAGTCTACTCCATAGAGCCTACTGCCGAATATCATCAGATGCGACTTGCTACCGGTAATTGGTCGTACTTCACAGACGCGATAAACTTCTCGGAAAACGGTGAATACGCACTGACACTGACCCAAGACATGCTAAATATGATTCAAGCTGAAAACGGATTCATCTGTGTAGGGCATGGCTATTATGTAGATTTGGTAACCGTGAAATAATGTTCCTAAGTAAGTTTAAAAATCATTCATACCATAAGTATCTGTCATTCTTCGGGTTAAAGCCCTCTGAATGACAGATTACATAAACGATACTACTTAAAAACAAATCATAATGAAACTAAGAAATATTATATTAATGACCGCATTTATCGCAATGACTGCCTGTTCCAAACAGGCAGTTCCCACTGCCATTCCTGAAGACGCTAAAATAGAACAACAAGTGGAAAAGCTTCTATCAGAGATGGACCTTGACGCCAAGATAGGGCAAATGACCGAGCTTGCTATTGATGTATTAGGAGAGACGATAAATGGAGAATTCCAATTGGACGAGGCAAAACTCCACAAAGCGATTGCCGAATATAAGGTAGGTTCGTTTCTCAATGCTCCCGGCCCGGTAGCACAAAGCCCTGAAAAGTGGAACGAGATTATCAGTCGAATACAAGAACTGTCGATGACGGAGATTGGTATTCCATGTATCTACGGCCTGGATCAGAATCATGGTACTACCTATACATTGGGCGGCACGCTCTTTCCTCAAAATATCAATATGGGTGCTGCCTTCAATCCAGATTTGACCTACGAAGCGGCACGTGTAACGGCTTATGAAACAAGGACTAGCAATTGTCCCTGGACATACTCCCCCACCGTCGATATGGCACGTGATCCCCGTTGGCCGCGTGTATGGGAAAACTATGGAGAAGACTGTTTAGTCAATGCCATTATGGGCAGCACTGCTGTCCGAGGCTTCCAAGGAGATGATCCTAACCATATTCCCGCCGACCGAATCGCCACCTCCGTGAAACATTACATGGGATACAGCATGCCACGTACCGGTAAAGACCGCACACCGGCTTATATATCGGTTTCCGAACTGCGTGAGAAATGCTTTGCACCGTTCAAGGCTTGTGTGGAAGCTGGTGCACTGACTATAATGGTCAACAGTGGTTCCATCAACGGAAAGCCTGTGCACGCCGACCGCGAACTCCTCACACAATGGCTGAAAGAAGACTTGGGATGGGACGGAATGTTAATCACCGACTGGGCGGACATCAACAATCTTTATACCCGCGAACATGTGGCGGTGGATAAGAAAGAAGCCATCGAAATGGCAATCAATGCAGGTATAGACATGGCTATGGAACCGTATGATCTCAATTATTGTACACTACTAAAAGAGTTAGTGCAAGAGAAGAAAATACCCATGAGCCGCATTGACGATGCCGTCCGCCGGGTGCTTAGACTTAAATTCCGTCTGGGTCTGTTCGATCATCCGAACACTTTATTGAAAGATTATCCTCTCTTCGGCAGCAAGGAGCATGCACTTATCGCACTTCATGCAGCCGAAGAATCGGAAGTATTGCTAAAAAATAAAGATAATATTCTTCCGCTTCCTCAAGGGAAAAAGCTACTGGTAACCGGTCCGAACGCCAACTCTATGCGTTGCTTGAACGGCGGTTGGAGCTATTCGTGGCAAGGACATCTGACCGACAGATTTGCCGACAAATATAACACCATTTACGAAGCAATCTGCAACAAATTCGGAGCCGATCATGTCCGTCTGGAACAGGGCGTGACCTACAAACCCGAAGGTGCTTACATGGAAGAAAATGAACCGGAAATTGAGAAAGCTGTGGCCGCCGCCCGCAACGTGGATATTATTATCGCCTGCATCGGTGAAAATTCATATTGCGAAACACCCGGTAATCTTTCCGAACTTGCCATCTCCGCCAACCAAAGCAAACTGGTAAAGGCACTTTCCGCTACAGGAAAACCGATCATCCTGATACTCAATGAGGGTCGTCCCCGCATTATCAACGAGTTGGAGCCATTGGCTGATGCTGTTATTGACATTCTATTACCCGGAAACTATGGTGGCGATGCATTAGCGAACATTCTGGCAGGAGACGTGAACCCCAGTGCCAAGATGCCTTACACATATCCGCGACACGAAGCAGCACTGACTACCTACGATTATCGGGTGAGTGAAGAGATGGACAAAATGGAAGGAGCTTATGATTACAATGCAGTAGTCTCAGTTCAATGGCCTTTCGGATACGGATTGAGCTACACCACTTTCGAATACAGCAACTTCCAAACGGACAAATCTTCGTTTACCGCAGGAGATGATTTGCACTTTTCCATAGACGTAACCAATACCGGTAAATATGCCGGAAAAGAAGTTGTCATGCTATTCAGCAGTGATCTTGTGGCTTCGCTTACTCCCGAAAACCGCCGGTTACGAGCCTTCAAAAAGGTGGAACTGCAACCGGGCGAAACCCAAACTGTCACTCTATCCATCAAAGGCAGCGACTTGGCTTTTGTCAATTCTGACGGGCAATGGGTACTGGAACAAGGGGATTTCCGTATGCAATGCGGAAATCAAGTAGTGACTATTACTTATAAGTAGGCATTTATAAGTAGGTATTTATAAGTAAATGCGCATTATTAATGTATACACTCCCGACAATAACTCCATGAGACACTGCGTTACTTTGTGGTGAATTCAAATTATCATCTAACCGGCTGAACAGCCTCTAACAGCTGTTCAACCAAATTTAAACAACCGCTCCTCTTGATCCAAACGACCGTATGTCTACAACAAAAAGACAATCGTTTGAGCCCAAAGGAGTGGTTGTTTTTATCTGAAGGAAAGCGGCATTATTACAAAGGGTATTCCTCAAAAGCATACAAAATGGTAGATAAATAACGTTCACCTGTATCAGGTAATAATGCAACAATCATTTTCCCGGCATTTTCCGGTCGCTTCGCCAGTTCCGTAGCAGCATATACGGCTGCTCCTGAAGATATGCCTACCAACAAACCTTCCTGTTTAGCCAATTCACGACTCGTACGAATGGCATCGTCATTCTGCACCTGAATAATTTCATCTACGACAGAAGCCTTGTACGTTTTAGGAACAAACCCTGCACCGATTCCCTGAATCTTATGCGGACCTGGTTTTCCTCCCGAGAGTACCGGAGAATCAGAAGGTTCTACTGCCACGATCTTTATACTCGGATCACGCATCTTCAGCGCTTCACCTACACCGCTAACTGTCCCGCCAGTACCTACTCCGGCCACAAAGATATCGACTTTCCCCTCGGTATCTCTCCATATTTCCAGACCGGTAGTCCGTAAATGCATGGCAGGGTTAGCAGGATTCTCAAATTGTTGTAAAATGACAGCTCCCGGAGTGACCGCCTTCAGTTCTTCAGCTTTGGCAATGGCTCCTTTCATACCATCCGCACCAGGAGTCAATACTAATTCCGCCCCTAAAGCTTTCAGAAGATTACGCCGTTCGATACTCATGGTATCGGGCATCGTCAGAATCAGTTTATAGCCTTTAGCAGCTGAAACAAAAGCCAACCCCACGCCGGTATTCCCGCTGGTCGGTTCAATGATAGTTGCTCCGGGATGCAAAATTCCTTTCGTTTCTGCATCCTCAATCATAGCCAATGCTATGCGGTCCTTCACGCTTCCTGCGGGATTGAAAGATTCAATCTTTACAATCAGACGAGCTTTCAGGTCGTTACTTGTATTATAGTTACTAAGTTCCAATAACGGAGTGTTACCCACCAAATCCGTCAATTTTCTTGCTATCTTTTCCATATATATCTGTTTTAAATTTCTCTTGTTTTAATATATGACAAAGATAGTGCGGATTCTGTTCAGGGTAAATACCATATATGTGGTAAATTCATACCACATATATCTGACTTCCTGCTAGATATTATATTAAGAAATCAGCTCTCATAGGGCTGAATGTATCAATCAATACACCTGCTTCCAGACAAACACATCCATGAGGCTGGTCAGGTTCCACATAATAACCATCACCTGTAGAAAGAATTTCTTTCCGATCTCCAATGGTCAATTCAAACTTACCGCTTGCAACATAAGTAACCTGGCTATGATAATGTTGGTGCATAGAACCGACGGCACCTTTCTCAAATTCCACTTTCACCATCATCAGTTGCCCGTCATACCCCATTATCTGGCGGCGGATTCCCGGAGCCGGTTTCTCCCAATCCAATTCTTTCCCAAACTGAAAAGCATCACTGCGTGTTTTCATCTTCCAATCTATTCTTATTTATAATTTATAACTATATTATTTGAATCTCTTCACATAATCTGCAATCAGATAACATGCCGGGCCAAGTACTTGACCATGATCGAATCCTTGCATTTCGTACAAAGTCACTTTCTTGTTACCTATACTTTTCAAGACAGCTTCCAACAACGCATTTTCTTCATATCTTGCCGCCATCTCCAGATGCTTGTCCCCCGTAATCAACACGAGAGGAGCTGTTTCCTTACGAGCCTTATTTACCGGAGCATACTCATCAACCACCGGAATACCATCAGGCAAACCGCGTTCCTTACGAATAGTGAAATGTGTCACCGTCTGACCACTCACCGGAAGATAAGCAGCTACACTATCGGCATTTGCTCCGTATGCTGCCATGTACTTTTTATCCATTGCCAGAATCAACGAAAGATAGCCTCCCGCAGAATGACCGGAAACAAAAATATGATCCTTACGACCACCATACTTTTCAATATTCTTGAAAACCCATGCCACAGCTTCAGCCGCATCTTCGATGTAAGCCGGATTCTTTGCTTTCGGACTCAAACGGTAATTCACCGCCACTACTGCAAACCCTTGTTCTCTCAATTCTTTGGGAATAAATTTATTTCCACCTTCCATACCACCACCGTGAAACCAGACGATAGTTGAGAAATCCTTCTTGTTTTCAGGGTAATAAATATCCAGTTTACAACGTTCCAGACGATAGGTGTCCGTTTCGGAACCAGAGACATAAGATATATCTTTGTTTGTGCGATAAGCATTTTGTGCTTGAGCAATGCAAGCACAAAGCAAAAAGAGAAGAAGGCAAATCTTTTTCATGATCTTATTTATTTCAGTATTTTTTAGTATTCTTTCCCAATAAGCAGCATACAACCAAATGGCATCCATGTTTCTTATAAAATGCAATATTACGAAATTCTAATAAGAAATAGTCCTTCTACATACAGCTAATTCTGTTCATGCAAAAAATTATTCGTCTGACGACTGTTGAACTTTCGTCTAACAACTGTCAGACAAAAAGTATACAGTTGTCAGACGAATAAAGTTATTCAGCTAGAAAACTAGTCTTCTGTATACATAAGACTAATTCTTATATAAAAAGCGATAACATCAGCGTTTATCATTTCACATTCATTCCTTCAGCCATTGTATACATATCCGGCAAATCGGCAGAGAAAAGCGAAACCGGACTTTCATACATCTTTATAAAACTCTTTTCAGAGGCATGCCCTTTAAAAACAGAGTAGAAATGCGACTCACTTTCACTAGGATCATATTTGTTTCTCCACATCACAATCATGCTAACAAACTGTCCTGTAGCAGGGGTAAGGATTTGCTGTGTCCAATAGTTTTTCTCCGGAACACCATCACGTTGAATACCCTCTACTCCGGTTTCTGTAACCCCACACGGTTTTCTTAGTTCTTTTGACAGACGAGACAAGGTATTCATATTGGTAGTCAGCACAACCGGACTCAAACCATGATAAGAATCCATTCCTAAAAAATCTACATAATCATTGCCGGGCCATCTAAATAGGAAGTTCTCACGTCCCTGCACAGAATCTATTTGCGGGGAAATCGCATAAATAAGGTTATGCACATTTTTTGTGTCCCGCAAATAATTGACCGTAAATTTCCAAAAGGAAGTAAATTCATCACTAGTCGTACATGAACTCCCCCACCACGACCATGTTTGGGTATGCTCATGATAAGGGCGGAAAATGACCGGAACCAATTCACCATTCTTACCTTTCAAATTCAGTGCAAAATTCGCCAAACGATCCAGCCAAGTTTTAAATTTAAGATGTGTAGGACTTCCCTCTTTAAGAATCTCCTTCACAACCTCATTACTGGAATTATCCCATGAATCACCTCCGGTCAACGGATTATTCAGATGTGCACATGCAATAAGTACCTCGCCACGCTCATAAGCCTCTAAAGCGACTCTTTTACGGATTTCATTTTCCGGGTTCTGATAACGATCATCCATTATTTCAGCAACATCAAAACTGAAAACCGCCGGATAGTCACCACAAACATCATGAGTGTCGGAGCGTCCTTCCTCATTATACCATTTACGACCATACCAAAGATCATCATGATGTCCGAACATGAAACCTTTTGACTGAATAGCCCAAAGATTCGAATACAAGGCTTTAGTCTCGGAAGTCGCATTTTTATCTACAATGGAGAGTTCTTTCACTTCTTCATATTCCGGATAAAGCGCCGATACCTCTTCCACATCGCTACAACTCATAAAGACGGATGCTAATCCGACCAAAAGTATATTGATTTGCTTTTTCATAATTATCTGTCTTTTAATCTATATTCGTTAATAAAATAAAACTTTGAGCCTTGAGGATAGTCTGATAAGTTCCATCAACAGTTAATCCTGTCTGGACAGGGACGGGGTGTCCTTCATTGTTAGTTTGCCTATTCCCTTCTTCATATACATATAAAGAAACATTCTCGAGAGCAGCAGGCAAAGAAATATCCAAAGATCGATCCTCGTCTCCTATATTAACGGCAGCAAAAACATATTTTCCTTGATATTCTCCAGCAGCCGCATAAACACCTTTCGTGCGATCAAGCGTTGTTTTAAGGATATTAGAACCAGTCGGAAAATAACGGCACATCAATGACCAAGTGTAATACCACGGACGGATTTCTTCCTGTGAAGGATCATCGAAGACTTCTTCTCCTAAAATATTCCACATTCCCCACAGCTTAATATCTTCCGTCTTACCAGAATCACCGCTACTGTGCATTGCGTCATCCAACATCCAGGCAGCTATTCCCGAATATCCTCCATTCATTACCTCCATACAGAGCAATGGCATATCAAGACCATAAAAATAGTCGTATACCAACATATTAGAATCTGTACCTTTAGTAAACGGATGACCTTCGACACGCCGGTTATACTCTTTCATTAACAACGAATCTGCTTCACGCCAGTATTTGTAACCGGCCTCTCCCAGCACAATCTTTTTACCAGCAGGAATAAATTCCTTATGGCGAGCCAGAATCTCCGCATATTGCCCAGAACGTACTTCATGTTGTCCGGGATAGGCATGAATATCGTAAATACCGATGTGCGAATCCAAGTCGGTGGCCGCCTGTTTCACCCATCCTGCCGCGTCAAATGGAGAAGACGGATTCTTATAATCAACGACTGCATCAGGTCCGGCAAACTTCACTTTGCCGTCTAGTCCGGGATATTCTTTCATCTTATCCGCAAAACGGAGTAACATGGATTTCCACAGGTCGTAGTCGCCGTCAGTTGAAGCCCAATTCCCATCAGGTTCATTAAAGATCACAAAATATTTGATACAGAAAAAACCAAGATCATTGACCAGATAATTCAGGTAATAGACAGACATATCCACCCAACATTGTTCATCCTTCATAGCCCAGGTAGGGGGATTATATTCACCATACATCACCACAATATTATGATCCGTACAATACTGCAACAAGCGGGAAAGTGACGCTATATTACGTGTTTTATCATACTTTCCCGTCTGCGGATCATAATAACGAAAAGGACTGTTAATCATACAACGCACATACCCCATACGCATAAAGTCAAGGCGTTTAAACAGTTTCTGCCAGTCTTCGTCAGAAACGGAGGTTCCCCATGACTCGGCTTCATCGTAAGGGTCCCACTCCACACCATTTCCTATGTAACCGGAAGTAACAACCTCTTGAGATACATTCACTGTCAGCCGGTTGTCAGAGTGCGTACATGAAACAAGCAACATCCCCACCACAAAAGTTCCTATTATTGTTTTTAAATTCATCATTCTGTTTTTAATAATCGTAATTAGTATACACTATCAGTGATTCCGCCGGCATAGTCACTGTCTCTCCTTTCTCAAGATGAAGAATCAAGTTCTCATCATTCGGCAAAAGGAGATGATCTCCTTTCCGCTTCAACGTACCGTCCGAATAGATGAACTTCTTACAACCTGACAGAGAAGAAAGAACATCACTTTTTAATTTTACCGTTTTCGGACTATCAGAAACATTCACCAAAGCAATCATATATTTCCCGTCTTTTCCTGATACGGCAGCCTTTACGAAAGGCTCTCCGGTGGTGTCTGTTCTATAAACCGCAGTTCCGGCAGGCATATACTTGGTCAGTAACGACCAGGCATAATACCACGGACGGACGTTTTCCTCTTCTGCTCCGAAACATTCTTCACCGAATATATTCCAGAATCCCCAAATCTTCAGTTTGTCAGGTGCTTCATTAGAGTGCATGGCATCATCCAGCATCCAGGCAATGGAACCTGAAAAACCAGTATTGACAGTTTGAATAAGAGCATCTGCCATATCTGTTCCATACATATAATCATAAACAAACATCTGCGAATCTTCCAACGAGGCGTTAACTTTACTCCCGGCTCTACGAATATTCTCCTTCTGATACAAAGAATCAGCCTTTTCCACAAATTTAAAACCAATTTCTCCCATCACGATTTTCTTTCTTTCAGGAATCTTCTCTTTATAGGCAGCAATAATATCTGCATATTCTCCAGAATTAACGGTGACTTTAGACGGATAAGTATGGATATCGTAAAGTTCTATTTGTTCGTTCAACTGCACTGCACAGCTATCTATCCATCCTGTCTCCGCTTTATCCCAGATAGCAATATCCGGACCGACGATACCAACTTCTCCAATCAGCCCAAATTCTTTCATATATTGATAAAACTGCCGGACGGATGATGCCCAAAGAGGAAAACTCTTATTAGTGGCAGCCCAATAACCATTGGGCTCATTCACCAAATTGTAATAGCGGATACAAGAATATCCTTTATTATGAACCAGATAATCAACCAAGGCAGCTGCGTGACGAAGACTTTGACTGTCAATCTCTGCTTCGCGGGCACGAATGACACTCCATCCCCAATCTCCGAACATGACAGTCACATTACGACTCTGGCAGTAGTCTAACATTTTGGATAATACTTCCATCCCCCGTTCCGGCACCAATTTCCCCTGGTCGACAAACGAAGAAGTATTAATCATGATACGAATAAACTGCGGACGCATAAAATCAAGTCTGTCATACAGTTTCTCCCAATCGGCTTCCGAAATAGTTAGTTTACCTTTGCCATAATCCAGTTGATAAGGGTCCCACTGCGCTCCATTACCTATATAGCAATCATTTAGCACCGTTTCCGTATCTATAGTGATTATTACATCCTGTTCTACCGGAGAACAGGATGTGAAAAAGGCTACTAAAAAAATAAAGAAGTATTTCTTCATATTTTATCATCCATTAGTTAATCCTCATTTTTTGTCACGAGTACAAAGAACTTACGTGCCTGTTTAGCAAACACATCATAATCAGTATAAATATAGGTCCACTCATCCACACCATTGATTTGGAAAGAGAAAGCATTATTCGGCAAAGTTACCGTATTGGTATAACCTCCCCCCTGGAATAATGTATAAGTTCCCGGATTTTCGAGTACGGCAGTCGATTCATTTCCGTCCGAATCAATAAAAATAATGGTACCTAAACTGTAATTACGAATCCAACGGCTCTCTCCTACTGGGATTTTCCGATAATACTTCTTCAGATCAATATCCGTCTTATCTGCCGGATTAGAAGAACCTTTAAATATAAAGTCTGCATATTTCCCGTCAGGCCCGGCAGCATTTATACATTTCCCGGATGTGTTTCCATCATCTGTGATATTCTCCATAATAAAGGTCAGTGTATTGTCATACTCTTTTTCCGGGGAATATTCATCATACCAGCACCATGATTTGTCCATAAACGGATAAACTCTTCCGCCACCCCATTCCGGACCTGTGCCACCATAAATAATCAAATTATTAATCGACCATGTACCTTCCAGACTTTCACGGAATTCATTCACATAGATCGTATATTCACGTGTTTTTCCAGTTGCGGAAGTTACAGTAAGAACCGATTTCCGCTCGGGATTACTGAAATCCAATGTACTGCCTTTACCTGCAGAAGCGGTGGCTTGATACGACAATTCGATAGATTCTACCTCAACTTTCGACAAATCAGGAATAGCCCCCACATTAAGTGTTACGGTAACTTCCCCGGTTGTATCATCAATGCGTTCAATTTCAGCCTGTCCCACCTGGTTCTTGAATTTAAGGCTCGTTACAGACCTCTCGTTATTCCATCCTCCATCATTCAAATCATCCTGCATGTCTTTCACACAAGATTGCATTATCCCCATACAAAGGATAAACAGTGTGTATTTTAATAGTTTATTCATAGCTCACGATTTTTTATTATTCTCTTAAACTTGGATTAAGATTAATCTCGGTTTGCGGCAACGGATAGAAAGAATATTGACTTTCATTTAGTCCGGCATCCTTCACTTCTTTGATTTCTCCAATCCTGCCCCAACGACGAATATCGTACATACGATCTCCTTCAAAAGCCATTTCAAACTTACGTTCTTCATATACTTTCTCCCGGAATTCATCTATCGGCAATCCTGGAGTCAAATCCCCCAATCCTGCCCTATGTCTGATAAAGTTTATCAGTTCATAAGCTTTGGTAGTCGGGCCGGCAGCTTCGGCATACACCATAGCAATGTCAGTAAAACGAATGAGAAAGGGGCGTGTACTAGTCTTATCCCCATCAAATTTGGGATCGATGTATTTTCGGCAGAAGGGGTACTCAAAATCACCGCCATCCGGTTTCCATTCCGCTTTTACCGTTCCATCTTCATTATACACCTTGTCCACAATGAGATCTTTCTTACGCAAATCGTTTCCATCAAACTCATTATAGAAATTCATTTCCGTACGATATTCTCCCCAACCGTCATGAGATTTTATATATTCATCCTTGTCTCCTTGCTTGATCCAGATAGTAGCACCCTCAATATAAGGAAGGAACATTTTGGATATCTTAGAATATTGTCCTTCTGCCTCTCCCGTTCTATCCATAGACATCAAGAAAATATTTTCTTTACCGGCAAAGTTCTCTACATCATAAATCTTGAGCAAATCACTTTCAAAACCATACGTATTCTGCGGATAATCCGGATCCAATCCTAATGCTCTTCCGGCATAAGTCATAGCATCCTGATAGAGAGAATTGACATCTTTCGCCATTTCCTTGTATAAAGGCACATTATTTGCTTTGGCAGAAGCTGCATATAAATAGATTTTAGCTAACAAAGCCTGTGCACCGACTCTATCGATACGTCCCATTATGGGGGCAGCGTATACAGGCAACAATTCTTCCGCTTTTTTACAATCGTCAATCATCAAATCATAAATCTCATCCATATTATTTGCCAAAGGAGTACCCGTTTGCGACAGTGTCTCCACTACTCCATAATGCATCGGTACCAAACCGAAGTTACGTGAAAGACAGAAGTAATTGTATGCACGTAAAAAATAAGCTTCACCCAAATACTGATCCTTTAGCTTGGAATCAATATCCGTACCCGGCATCTTCTTAATGACAGCATTCGCCCGATTAATAGCGATGAATGAGTATTTAAAGAAATTGACCAAAGTAGCATTGGTATCAAAGTTATCAATTCTCCACAGATTCAAGGCACGATTATCAACGGAGGCATCTCCTTTAGTAGTCATAATTTCAGTAGGCATATCACCGATGAAATAAAGAGCACGTGAATACTCGATATAGGTAAGAGTAGCATAAGCGTAATGAATAGCTGCCATTGCATCCCCCTCTGTTTTATAGAAGTTATCTTCGGAATAGAATCCGTAAGGCTCTTCATCAAGACTGCAACCGGAAAAGCCCAAGATACAGCTTATTAAAATGAAAGTGTATATATTCTTTTTCATATCATTTAATTTAGAATGTTATATCAAGACCTACTGTCCATTTCCTCAAGCGAGGATACCCACCGGAATAAATTCCGTTTTGCCCGACTTCCGGATCATACCCGTCGAACTTGGTAAATGTATATAAATTGGAAGCATTCATATATAGGCGTATTTTCGAGGCAAACACTTTCTGTTTAGGCAAATCAAAGGTATACCCTACTGTCAGATTCTGAATTCTCACAAAAGAGCCGTCTTCTATCCAATAGTCAGAAAAGCGAGTCTGACGTCCGTCACGCAGACTGGGATATTTGTTAGTCGGGTTGTCAGGTGTCCAACGGAGTGCGGCATTATGCGGATCACCAAAAGTCTTGGTGTTCAACACATCATTTCCAAACACACCATTCAGGAAAATACTCGCATCCAGTTTCTTCCAACGGAAAGAAAGATTCAGACTTGCCGTAAAATCAGGATTAGGATCACCGATAATACATTTATCGTTTTCATTCACAACACCTTGTGTCCCGTCCCCATCATACGTATTGACATATTTGAATTCTCCTGGCATAGCATCTTCTCCCGACAATCCTGCGTTAAGTCCTTCCGGCAAAGTCTGAATAATTCCATCACATTTATATCCATAAAAGACATTGATCGGTTGGCCAATAGCAAGTATATTAGTATAAGAGCGATACTGTTCACTCAAGTTACCGACAACTTCATATTCCATTCCCGTACGGGCATCTTTCAATAAACCTGATTCGACACTACTTCCCAAATCAAGCACCTTGTTACGGTTCATAGAGAATATAAAAGTTCCATTCAAGCTCCAATCTTTTTTATCTACCATTACTCCGTCAATCGTTACTTCAAATCCCCGGTTGCGAATCTTACCATCATTCACCCACATGCGGTCATAACCGGAAGAAAGGGCCAAGTTTCTTTCTCTCAACAGGTCAGACGTCTCTTTATTGTAAATATCCAAAGTGACGCGAAGTCTTCTGTTAAAGAAAGCCATATCAATACCAAAGTCCCATTGCGCAGTTGTCTCCCATTTCAAGTCCGGATTAGGAATTCCACTCCAAATTTTCCAGATTCCGTCTTGCCCGGACTGCCCTGACTCATACCCGGGACCGATAGCAGTCAGCCATTGTCCCTGATGGTAATATTTAGTCGTTCCATAACGGCTAAGAGTCTGATAAGGACTGATTCCCTGATTTCCCGAAATACCGTAACTTAAACGAAACTTCAATTCATCAAATGTATTTAGTTTCTTTATAAACTTCTCTTCGTGAGCTTTCCAGCTGATAGCTCCGGAAGGGAAATACCCCCACTTGTTATTCTTACCGAATTTAGAAGAACCGTCGGCACGAAAAGTGGCAGTAAGCAAATACTTATTATCATAAGTGTAATTCAGACGGGCCATTCCGGAAACCAGTTTACTTTTCGAGAACCCGTTGGAAATAATATTGTTCGCTTTCTCTCCGGCTCCCATATTCTCATTTCCCAATGCTTCATTCACAAAACCATTAGCAGTCAGATACGAATCACGATATTGATACCACTCGTAAGAATGACCTACCATGGTGCCCACTTCATGTTTGCCGAACATTTGAGAGTAATTGGCAAATGTTTCGGAAACAAAATTTTGATTCTCTGTGTTACCAATGACTCCCCTACCACGATTCTCCGTACCGACTTGGGTGTATTTCTGTGGCAGATACTGGTCGTTGGTAGATTTTCCATATTTATAATTCAACTGGCTTGTGAGACGAAGTTGCGGTATCACTTGCCATTCAAAAGCCCCAGATGAGATAACATCCAGCATTTTGGTCTTATCCTTTTTATGCTCGCGAATAGCGATAGGATGACTATAATCTTGAGCAGTAGTCTGATAATAAGTTCCGTCTTCATTATACACAGGATAAATCGGATTTCTCCAATAAGCCATTCCGCCATTGTTATTACGGTTGCCAAGATATAGAATATTGGATGCACGAATCGTAAAATTCTTATATATCTTATGACTGACATTCAGATTATACCCCCCTTTACTATAATCATCATCAATATACATTCCCTGGTCCGTATAATAATTAGCACTCAAGTTAAAACTCGTCTTCTCGTTAGCACTGGAGACAGAAACTGTTGTATTATTAGACACAGGCGCATCTCTAAACACTAATTCATCCCAACGGGTATTGGTTGTCCAAGTAGTCTGAAGCTCCTCAATAGACGGGTAATAAACACCGGCAGAATTATTTGCACCGATATAGAGCGGCTGTAATCCACCATTCACACGTCCCTCATTGTTCAACATTGCCATCATCACCGGGTCTCTCCACAAATCCAGTTTGGAAGAAAATTCAGAGAAAGTGAGCTGCTGTTTGACAGATACCGTCGTAGTTCCTTCTTTCGCCCTTCGAGTGGTTACAATTATAACTCCATTAGCACCTCTGGAACCATAAATTGCAGAAGCAGAAGCATCTTTCAATACTTCCATTGAAACAATATCATCGGTATTAATCTGTTTCAAATCACCGGCATCTCCCAATGGAAAACCATCTACCACAATCAAAGGTGAATTGGATCCGCGCAGCGAACTATTACCACGAATACGAACCGTTGATCCGGCTCCCGGGTCCTGTGACGAATTGATTACTTGTACACCAGCCGCACGCCCCTGCAACAATCCTTCAACAGAATTAGCCGGTATATCACTTAATGCCTCCGGCTTTACCGTCGCAACCGATCCCGTCAAATCACTCTTTTTCACCGACCCGTACCCAATGACCACCACCTGATCAAGTAATTGAGTAGCATCACTAAGTACCGCATTTACCACCTTTTTTCCGGAAACCGATATTTCTATACTATTCATACCTACATAAGAAAACTCTAAAACCCCATTCACCGGCACATTAGCCAGAGAGTAATTCCCATCAAAATCACTGACCGTTCCTACAGCCGAACCTTTAATTTTAATAGTAGCTCCTATCAGAGGCTCACCTTGTACATCTTTAACCACTCCAGTCACAGTAATCTTGGAAGATGTTTGCTCTACCGCAGTCCATGCGGTAGAAAATACGGACAAAAAAAGGCATATCAACACAACTTTGCAGAGTGACATGCTACCAAGCCGTTTTTTCTGTTTATTCATCATAATATAAAATTTAAGCGTTGAATTCTTTACTGATAATTTGATAATACAAATATAGACTATAACCTTTCATTTTCATTCGCACTATTTACTCTATTATTATACTTTTTTGAACGATTTAATCTATGATTATCTATTTTTCGCATAGCAACCTCCCCAATGTACACATAAACAGTGTATACACATCACATTAAAAGACTAAAAGATAAAGGAGATTCAGTTAATTACACCTTGCAGTCGGTCAACAAGTAAGAGAGCAGTTCATTTACAGAGCAGGTAGCCACGCAAACATACTTATCCGCACTACCATAATACACAAAGAGCGTATCATCCACAATCACATTTCCCGTAGGGAATACACAACCGTTATAATACCCGTTTATCTCGAAGTCCTCTTCCGGTTCGAGAATTGATTCATGCGTTTTGGCTAGTATTTTCAGAGGGTTATCCAAGTCGAGCAATAGAGCCCCCACCCTATAATACCCTTTTCCGCCATGCTCCACACCATGATAGAGCATCAACCAACCCTTGTCCGTTTTCAAGGGAGGAGTACTTCCACCAATCTTTTCCTCCCAAGTATTTTCACGTCCTGTCAGAAGAAGATGGCTTTCCTTACCCTCCCAATCTAATAAATCATCCGAAAACTTTATCCAGATAGAAGGGTATTCTACACCAAATTTTTCGCCAATATACTGCTTGGGGCGATGTAACATAACAAATTGTCCGTTTACCTTCTCGGGAAAAAGAATCACGTCACGATCATCAAGCACCGGTGAAGTCAGACGTCCCAAACGGCGAAAATGGCAAAAATCTGTAGTAACAGCCAGCCCAGTATTACCTAAATTCTTAGCAATAGCTGCAGGAGCATACTTACCACATTCAGGAAGTAAAACTTCATCATGCCCAAACTTCCAATACTGCCCGGGTGGTACCGGCCGATAGGCATAAGTAATATAATACTCACCATCAAACTTCACAATACGAGGATCTTCCACACATCCGGAATCAGGCCCATCGACACTCGGAGAAAAAGCCGGCCGATCCGAGTGTCTTTCAAAATAAAACCCATCCCTGCTCGTAGCCAATCCTAAGCGGATAACATGTTCTTTATCGTTGCCTGCAGCACGATACAACATATAAAACATGCCGTTATCATAAAACACGCCAGGATTACAAGTTACCAAAGATTCCCAATCATTCCTTTCCGACGGAGAAAGAATCGGGTTTCCTTCAAATTTCTTTAATTTCATATATTCTATTTATTTTATTGGAAAATAATCCAAATCAATGCGCTTAACACAAGTAACACCCCTGCCCATACCTGATAGTTCTTATACCAGACTACTGTTTTCAAGGTTACATATTCTTCTTTCAGATCGCTAAGAGAAAAGGTGGTGTCAGTAAGCTTATCTTTACCCGGAGCCGCATAAAAGAAACTGCATACATAAATCACTATTATACTGAATATCAACAAGAAAGGAACCATCAACAAAAAGTGCAAATCACCAAAAACCGTATTTTTAAAGAAAAGTAAAAGAACCGCTACTACCAGACCGAGAATCAATCCCATAAAAGCTCCGCCACCATTCACTCTCTTATTAAAAATTCCAAGAAGGAAAGCCGCTACGATAGGAGGAGAAATATAAGAAAGCATTTCCTGATAATATTTTAGAAGAGATCCGAATTTACCAATTTGAGGTGCCCATAATGCAGCTAACAGAATAATCACACAAGAAGCGATTTTACCAACCAGTACCAGCTTTTTTGTATCAGCATGTTTATTAAACTTCGCATAAAAGTCCATCGTAAACAAAGTAGAAGTAGAATTCAAGATAGCACTAATCGTAGAAGTCAATGCAGACAACAGAGCAGCCAGCATAATACCCAGCAAACCCACAGGCATTAATTGCATCACCATATTAGGATATACCATATCGGGTTTATCCAAACCTGGAAATAAATCACGGGCAATCAATCCGGGAATAGCAATAATGAACAATGTGCTCATCGTGAGAAAACCGGTGAATATAACACCTCTCCGCCCTTCATCAATAGTCCTGGCACTCAAAACACGTTGTACTAAAGTCTGGTTATTAGCCCAAAAGTAAATACCCAATATGGGCATCCCCACGATCAACCCCAACCAAGGAGTGGCATTATCGGACAACGGGCGAATCAGCTTCACCAATATATCATCGTTTTCAAACAAATGATAGAAATAACTTCCTCCCTGCTGAAAACAGAAATAGGTAAGCAAAACCGAACCCAAAATCAAAACTACCGCCTGTATCAGTTCCGCGTTAATGGCAGAAGAAAGTCCTCCCGGAATTGTATATGAAGCTGCAATAATAGCAAAGACTATAATAATCATCTGAAGATCAGCTTCAGGTAATACCAGTTTGATAATTAATGCGGCTGCATAAAGCGCACCGGCAGCATCCAGAAAAATATTTCCGATAATACAAATAGCGGAAAAGTAGTAACGGGAACGCTTATCAAATCTCTTCTCCAAAAACTCCGGAATCGTAAAAACCTTCGACCTTATATATAAAGGTAGAAGGAAAACAGCAAAAAACACCATAACTACAATACCGGTCAGGTTATAATTGAAAACGGCAAGCCCCGTATCATAAGCATCACCCGATTGCCCGATAAGCGTAGTACTGGATATACTGGCGGCAAACAGGGACAACCCTACAACCCACCAGGGCATGGAACGTCCGGCAAGAAAATACGATTGGGCATCCGAACTCTTTCCGTTCTTTACACCCCACCATATAATAAATAGCAAATATACGACTACGATTACAATATCAATAGTTCCGATAGAAAATGATTCCATAGCATTCAATTAGTTATTAAGTATGATTCACTTTGCAAATGTAAGGCATATAATGATAGTTTTTTGATATTATATTGCTTAATAATTATACTTTTTTGAATAGCCTGTTTTTGTATTATTATTATTCGTACATTTGTATCAAGTTAAATACAGTTCTTATGAAAGACATTCAAAAGGAAATTACTCCCATTTCTTCTGATGATTTATTCATCGTTTTAAATCATCCCAATGCAAAATTTGATTATCCGGTACATTATCACTCCGACTATGAAATTAATCTTGTGATGAATACGTATGGAGAAAGAATTGTAGGCGATTCAGTCGAAAAGTTTGACAGTTTGGATTTGGTAATGACTGGCCCCAATCTTCCGCATGCCTGGAAAGGAGAGATTGTAGAAGGCAATCATGTGGTGACCATTCAATTCTCGGACAAATTGCTCAATTTTCCAATATTGGAGAAACGACTATTCAGCCCGATTAAACAACTGTTACTCGACTCACAGAAAGGAATTAGCTTTTCTGAAAACACCATGCTGGCAATGAAAGAGAAAATTCTCCAGCTTACCCGGATGCAAGGCTTCCACACCGTTTTAGAGTTTCTCTCTATCTTGTATGATCTCTCCACTGCCGACAGACATATTTTAGTCAGTAATCTCTATGACACAAAAGACACGATACGTACCTCAAAAAGTAGACGCATTGCAAAAGTCTGCGACTATATAGAGAAGAATTTTGAAGAACCTATCAAACTGGGAGATGTAGCAGCTCTGGTAAATATGTCAGAATCCGCTTTCAGCCATTTCTTCAGAAAGAAAACAAATTGCACCTTTATTGACTATATCAACAACCTCCGTGTGGCCCGTGCTTGCCAAATGCTGACTGAAACATCACACACGGTAGCAGAAATCTGCTACTCGTGCGGATTTAATAATCTATCGAACTTTATTCGGATATTCAAAAAGAAGAAAGGAAACACACCTAGCGAATACCGTACAATCCTGCAACAGATGTTGATTAAATATTAAGTGCATTTATTTAATATCCATCGACCAACGATTTGATTTTTAGCTGTCGGGAAAAGTCCGTATATGAAATATCGGTACGAACTTTCACTATCTTATCTTTTCCCGGCATCAAATCGAAATAATTATCTTCAAAGAAATTATCAATTCCATCAAGAGACAAGTATACAGCTCTTGCAAAACGGTCTGCTTTTAAAGTCAATTCATATCCGTCAGGCAGTGACTTTAATTGATATGATATATTCACTTGCGGATATAACATCTCCTTTTGCTTCGTCAAGAAATAATTATTTGTGTAAATCGTTCCTTGTTGATCGGTAAGGGTTGCGGAGATAACAAGCTGATTTTCCGGTTGTGATTTTATAAATGAATTCAATCTGTGGGACATAACGACTTTACTTTCATTAGCAGGAATAGTTACCGATCTTCTGATTGAATTAACAAGCTTTCCTTCCATGTCACAGACTTCCAGTTCCAGTATAGCGCTCGTTTTCCTTAATCTATCAGATACAATATATACATCAAGCCTGTCATTATTAACTATGGGAGATACAAGCACGTCCCGAAAAGCTGCCTTGGCAAAATAATGTTGCGCTTTCCAACGTCCGTAGTAATCACGGCTCGACCACGAAGCAACCGGCCAGCAATCATTATGTTGCCAAAATAATGTCCCCATACAGTAAGGCATATCCCTGCGATGTGCTTCAATAGCCGTCTTAATAGCATCCCCTTGCAGTACAAGGTTCATATACAGAAATGATTCGAAATCTTTAGGTTTGCGATATTCGTTCAGCAAATAGTCTTCAATCAGTTTGTTCGCGAACTCACCTCCCCGTTGATGAGACATCATTACCTCGGAAGTTATTTCCCAGTCTTCAGGGTGCGGAGCATACATTTTGACCGACTCAAATTCGGGAAAAGATTGAAAACCATATTCACTAAAGAAACGACTACGCACCTTATTATATTCGGAGATCGGCTTTTTTGCATGCCATACAGCCCAATAATGCGTATCCCCTTTATTATTCTCGGAAACTCCGTCATAACGACTGAAGGGCGATGAAGGCCAATAAAATGTTTCAGGGCTGTTGTCAGTCACCACTTCCGGTAGCATTTTATGAAACAGATCTTCATACTGCTGCCAGATAATCCGAGCATACTCCGGATTCTGCTTCACATAGTTTTCTTTCCAATTCCAACCAAACCAAGCTTCCAGACATTCATTATTACCACACCATAAAGCAAGAGAAGGGTGATTGCGCAAACGGCGAACATTATCAATTGCTTCCTGACGAATATTTTCCAGCAATTCACCTTCGGAGGGATATACGCTGCAGGCAAACATAAAATCCTGCCACACAAGAATACCATATTTATCGCATAATTCGTAGAAATAATCATCTTCATAAGTCCCTCCACCCCACACACGCAAAGTATTCATATTAGCATTGACAGCATCCAGGATCGTTTTCTCATACAGTTCCTTCGTCACACGAGGCAGAAAATTATCACAAGGGATATAATTAGCCCCTTTGGAAAATACAGGTATTCCATTAAGTTGAAAATAGAATGATCTTCCCTCTTTATCCTCCTTACGTATAACTTTTAATGAACGTATTCCTGTAGAAGTTATAAGACAATCCTTATTTTGCTCGTTTGTTTTTACTTCGGTCCGGAATTCATATAGATTGGCTTTTCCGAGTCCATTGCTCCACCACAAATTAGGATTCTTTATAAAGAAGTTTACAGCAATCTTATTCAATCCTTTTGTCAGGCAGGTAGTAGTAGCACCATAAATCTTTCCAGTCTTATTGTCTCTGACCGTAACTTCAGCCTTCTCAATATCTTTATCGGCTAGTATTTCTACAATATTACTAATGTCGGCTTGTTTATAAGAAACCTCTTTTTGCCGGATAAACACATTTTCTATCCGAAAATCATCCCATGCTTCTAATAAAACAGGTCTCCAGATGCCAGAAGTTACCAGGCGAGGTCCCCAGTCCCAACCATAATGATAGCCTGCCTTACGGGCAAAAACACTAACCTTTCTATTGAATACTCCTCCATTCTCCGACTGGTCGTTGATTGCCTCATAGTGAAAAGGCAGCGCATCCCATTTAGACATATCCCGTTTAATAGGAGAATGGAAATATATCCTTAATTTATTATCCTTTGCTTTCAGTTTATCTTTTACGGGAAGTTTCCATTCACGAAACATATTGTCTGCCTCCAATATCTTTTCTCCATTCAAATAGACATCTGCATAAGTATCAAGCCCTTTAAAATAAAGCCGTATATTGTTTTTATCCATCAATTCGGGTGCTACATCGAAGGTTGTTTCATAAATCCAGTCTTCCTTATCAACCCACTGTACACCTCTTTCATTTAAGCGATAAAAAGGATCTTCAATGATTTTATTATCAATCAAGTCAGTGTGTACTACTCCCGGGACTGTAGCAGGATACCAGTTAGAAAGACGAGCTTGTTTAAACCTCCATCCCGAATGGAGTTCTTTCTGAAGTGTATTAGCAGATATGTTACCATTCAGGGTGGAAAATGTAGTGACCATAGCTAGTGTAACTATCTTTAAATAAATTATCCTTGTTGATTTTCTCATAACAACTTTATTGTGTATTAGATTTCCATTTAAAATAACGTTGCAAACATAGGCAATTGTCAATCAATATTTTAATACTATATTACTTAATCATTATACTTTCTTGAAAAGGGGAATAGGAATTTATCTTATTTAAATAGACAACTGCTTATCGACTTGATAATATATACTTTCAATGTTCTATTTTTAATATTATACAAGGAAATGGCCAATTAAAAAATAACGAGCCAGAAAATAAACTGCATAAATAAATGCATGAGCATACAAAAGAATGCCTAATATTGCATAAAAGCAAACAGGATATGCATCTTTCTCTATTCAGAAACCGCTCATTGCTTTAAAACCAACGAAGTGTTCCTCGGTGTGCATCGACTTGTTCCTCACCGAGGAAGCTATCGTTCCCCGGTGAAGAAGATAAAAATGGACTATTAAGAAACATTTTTTCTCTAGTTTACCATAATATATCGGAAAGGAAAAAACAATAAAATGATTAGTTATTCGGGCATCTGTTTTCCAAATAACAAAAATAATCAAAAATCTATCGCAGCTTGATTGGCATATTTTCGAAACAGCAGAAAGGGAGAATCGTGTAATTACAAATGCAGGACATTTTCCTGCTTTTCTTTACCAAACTGCAATTCACGTCCTTCTTCCAATGATTAAATATTCCTTTTTTAAGAATCATCGTTTTTAAAGAAGGTTATTGATTCCTTCAGAAGGCTCTTTCAACTTTTATCCTTCAATAGTTCTTTTGTCTTATCCGCCAAAAACAGGGGGATATTAATCAAATTACCATCTTGTTTCAAATTCAGCATTGAATAGCGAATCAGGTAAGCGGGTTGGAAAAGCTTCTCATAATGAATCACACTTTTGATATCAGAAATGTGATAACTTACACATTTCTGATATGAGTTTCGTGCGAATCTACACATTATCCATATAAAACGAAAGAAAAACTCTGAATATTAGCTTGCCAACAGCTCTCTGTTTATTTAAAAGTAATCATCAGCTGTTCATCAACACCTTTATCAGGTATTCTCACACTACAGACACCTGCTTCCTTATCCCAACTCCACGCTACAGTTTCAGTGTCATTCTCCAGATTTTCTTCCAAACGTTCCGGTTTAGTTTTCTTTATCTTCTTTCCTTTGACAGTTACCTCTTTCGGGGCTTTCGCAGAATAAATACGGAACAACAGATTTCTCGGACCGGGAACAGTATATCCTTTTCCTTCACAGGCAGAGACAGTCAGTTCATATCCATTTGCCAGAGTGCTGCAAATAATCGGTGTTTTGACAAATTCATGACGCTGGTACCCTAAGTTTTCCCCTTCATCTTCGTAAAGAGTAAAGGCAGCCTGTGCACCTTCCTGTGCGGGGAAGATTTCAAAAGTAAGTGGATATACCGGTTTCTCATGGGTGTAGTTCATCACCGGCATGGTGGGGATGATGGAACCTTGCTTCACAAACATGGGAACAGAGGACAAGGGAGCATCAACAGTAGTCCATTGCTCTCCGGTGTAAACCATCTGCTTGTTGTTGTAGTCTATCCATGTACCTTCAGGAAGATACACGTTCTTTGTGCGGGCACCTTTCTTCACCACGGGAGCTACCAGTAATTCACGACCGAACATGAATTGGGCATCCGTAGAAAAAGTTTCCATATCCATTGGATATTCGAGAAACAGAGGCCGCATGATAGGCAATCCTGTATCATACGCTTCGCGGGCGTAAGTGTAGATATACGGCAACAAACGATATTTCAGTTCAATAGCCGCTTTCGCGTTCTTTTCCGCTTCCGGTCCGAAAAGCCACGGTTCCACCGGATTATCTCCCTCGTGGTGAATACGGCTCAAAGGATTGAAGGCACCAAATTGAATCCAACGGGTATAGAGTTCCGCCATAGCCGGATAATCCTCAATATCCCCACAGTAACCGGTGATATCACAGGAAGAAAACGGGATTAATCCCAAACCTGCGGAAAGCATTACAGGAATCTGATTGGCTAACTGTCCCCAGCCTTGCAACACATCATCTCCGTTTCCGCTATCACCCGTCCAGCCGAACGTATAACGTTGCAATCCGGCATAAGCAGCACGAGTCATTTGAAAAACACGACGGTCCGGATTCCTCTTTTCAAATTGCTCTTTTACCACTTTGTCCCAAGTCAGGCCATAGACGTTATGGATTTCATCGTGCATACCGAGATGGTGCTTCATCACCAGGCGTTCCGTCTGCTCCTCGTTACTCCAGGCAGGTTCACCCATGTCTGTCCAGAAGCCGGAGACACCATCGTCAATAGGTTTCTGCTGATAAGTTCCCCACCAGTCGGCTACGGCAGGCAGAGTGAAGTCCACCACTCCGCAGTTTCCACCCCACGGCCAGGGCATATCGTAGCTTTTGCCGTTCGTATTGTCCTTTACAAAATAGCCCAGGCGGTCTGCTTCTTCCCATTGTTTTTTGTTGGCTTGCGCAATTACCGGGTCTTGAGATACAACTACCTTAAAACCCATCTCTTTCAAATCCGAAAGCATCTTCCTAGGGTTTTCATAGTTTCCTTTGCGCCACTCGAAATCCTGCAAGTATTCTGTCCAGCCGATATCCTGATAGATAATATCACAAGGGATTCCCCGTTTCCGGTAGCCTTTGGCTATTTCACGACTTAGCTTTTCACTTGTCAACAGACCGCGGCATTGAGCAAAACCCAACGCCCATTTCGGCGGCATGATAGGTTTTCCGGTCAGTCCGACGTATTGGCTAATGATTTCTTTATAGTCTTTACCGAAGATAAAGTAATATACCATTTCCCCGTTCGGCGCTTCAAAGCTGTAATAATCACGGCTTTCCGTTCCGAATTTGAATTCCGTCTTATAGGTGTTATCAAGGAAAATACCATACCGGTAATTGCTCATAAAGAAAGGAATACTCTTGTAAAGAGGATCTTCTACCACGCTATAACAAGGTTTGTCACTATTCCACATCTTATAAGACTCGCCACGACGGTCCATCTTTCCCGCTTTCTCACCAAGTCCGAAGAAGTGCTCGTCACGACGAAGCACTTTGTATTCCACCTTCTTCGTTCCTTCACTGACATGGCCTTTATCGGCATAATCACTAAACAGGAGTTTCTGATATTTATCGAATATCTGAAGACTCATCGGAGATTTATTCACCCGGATACGCAACTTCGGAGTAAATATCTCGTAACAGGCCGCCTGTTCATCCACATGAATAGTTCCTACCTCTTCCAGTTCTTCATTAATCACTGCAAACGAAGCACTTCTTCGTTGCAATTGCCCGTCGGGTGAGAACCAGATTTTCACGACGGAAGAGCTGCAAAGTTGCAATTGTAAGGCGGCACTGTCCGCCAGGTGAAAAGTCACCTGACGTCCCTGCTGTGTAAAAGAAGTGCATGTACGTGTCGTATTTTCCGCCCAAACCCATGTTGGAAATATCAGGCACAACACCCATACCCATAATCTATATCTAATCATCATACCTATCATTTTAGTTATTCTGTAGCAGCCGCTTTATTCAGCCACAATCATCGTCCAATATTTCAGGGAAGGCAATGTAAATGAGACAACCCCGTTCTCCTGTGTAAAGGCCAACTCCTGCAAAGCTCCTCCGTGTGCATCCGGCGACGCTACCCACAGCTTATTCACCTTTGCCGACAGATTCATTTGCAAAGCCGCTTTTGTAATCAGAGCCGGTTCCGGCATCGTGCCGTCCACATCTCTCCAACTAAGGCTGTTCGCTTGCGAGAAATTAAGAAGATGTATCACTTGCTTGCCACCTACCTGCTTGGCATAAGTAGTAACCGATCCCTGTTGAGGAGGCCAACTATTCAATCTCATTTCGCCATTGGTACAATTCATGGAAACACTATTCTCCGTACCACCGTCACGAAGCAGATTCTGATAAGAAGTCAGGAAATCATAATAACGAACCATCGCTGTTTTCAATTCTTCGCTCATTGTCAGGTTCTCATTCGGAAAGTACTCTTTGCACAACATGTGATCGCCTCCCAACTCCAGGTGCGAACCACCCAAAGCAAACATAACAGCATCTGTCAATAAGATACCCGGCGTATTAAATTCTCCCCGGTTATCCGCTTTATTATAATTCATATAAGCTGCAAAAACCGTATTCAACTGATAATTACCATAGACTCCATTTTCATAAAGAATGGCTTTCAGATTGGTAAAATCAGCCTCATCCGCCCACACTTCATTATAGAAGAAATCAACTTTACCTGTCTCCCCTATCTGACGGGCACCGTAACGGCTGACCGCATTCATCACCAAACTCTTGTCCGGATGAGCCTGCTTCGTCGCTTCAATAAAAGAAGCATATCCCTCACGCAGATTGACCGGAATACCGTTGTAATTGTAAAGCGTGCTGCGTCGTCCCAACTGGTCTATCTGATAGCCGTCGAAGGCAAAGTTCGCGTATACATCATCATTCCTTTCGTTCAAATATTTCTGCCATTCCTTATTAGAAGGGTCGACCAGATAAATATTACTTTTCCATCCGCCCGGCAAATCATGACTGTCTTTAGTAGTATGAGAAGCATCCTTAAACAAATACCATTCCTCCTTCACCCCGTCCGTAGCAGCATCCTTCAACGCCCCGAAACAAAGATTGTAAAACATAGACTTCATACCGAAACGATGCTGCGCTTCAATGTAATTTTTCACCGAACTTGTATAAACCTCCCGGTTAGCGATGTCCATATATACTTCGTCCAACTGTGTGCGTGTACCGCCCAACGGCCAGTGATGTTTATTATGCCAGTCCTGAAACTGTACCCAATTGATGTGATGACGATTCAGATACGCCATCTCTTCCTGTGTCTTTTCGGCCGTCTTCTCCTGACTGAAATCAGCGACAAAACCATAACGCGGAAAACGTGACGGATCACTGGATACATCTACCGCAATCGTACCGACAATCACATCCGTACCATTCTCCTGACGGTACAGTTCCGCCATATATCCTTTGAAATCAGTAGTAGGCGGTTGCCATATCCAGCTCGTACCATTTACCGACTCTTCTCCGACAACCTCCCCTAAAAGACGATAGCGAACTTTAGTTCCGGCAGGCAACGCATCTTCTGCTGTAAATACCACTTTCTCCCCCGGTTTATAGAAAGCCTTATCCGTAGACAGGTCCACACTTAAATCCGATGTTACCGGAGTCACTTCGGTAACACTGCCCGAAGCTCCTCCATTCTCCTGATTCGACCCATGATCGTCACTGCAAGCCATACACAGAAAAGCAGCCACCCAATATATTATTTTCTTCATCTTGAATTCTTGTTTTATTGTTTCACAATCGAAATCGTCTCTTTCAACTGGTCAATCGTAATCCGATAAGAACCGGCTTCCTGAATATTCCACTTATTATCCAAACTACCCAAATCTGCATCCGGATACATACTGCTCAACTCCGCATCCGACTTAGCAACAAACAATGCCGTTTCTACTTCTCCCGTCGGAGCCTTGTTGCTCTTATCCGCCATAAACCAATCCCCGTTCCAGTCTGACTGTTTATCGCAGGATATCTTCATCTCACCTGTTTTCAGTGTGCCGCTCCAGGTAAAGATGTAAGGACTGTCGGCACTCTTCGTCATCGGAGTAGCATTGCCTAAATCCCATCCGTTTGGAGTTGCCTCACCCACCAGATACAGCCCTTCGTAAGGAGTGAACGGACGCATCAGCATCTTTTCTTTTCCTTTGCCTGTATAGAACCATACTTTATAAGGTTTGCCACATTCGGCTTCCTTCATCTGCCATTTATTATCGTCACCTCCAAGCACTACTGATGTCGAAGTGTACGGAGCATTAGCCACAGTAGGATGGAAGAAAGCATCCGCCTGACCGAAATCTGTCACAGAAGCGAATTTAAATTCTCCGTCCGCCTTCCAGGGAATCACGGCTCCATAATGGAACAGGTTCATCTGAACAGCATCTTTAGACAGTGCTTCAAATCCCCAACCATTGTTACCCGTAAACGAACCGACAATGAAAAATTCTTCATATCTCCAGCCAATATCTTCTGTTTCGGTAAGTGTCAACGTCAAGTCGAGCAGGTTTGCTTTTACGATATAAGTTGCTTCTTTACTGATTGTGAACTGTTCGTCCGGTTGGTCACCCGATGTACGATAGGTCAGTTTGAGTCCTTCTTCGGCAGTAGCATCACGGTTGTACGACGGCAGGAATTCTCCTAAGGTCGTTATAAACTTAAACGATCCGGTATTCAGCTTTCCTGTCCATGTAAATTGTCCGTTATCCGTGCGCTCCATTGCCGTTGCGTTATCGGCACTCCATCCGCTCGGAGCAGCATCACCAATCAGGTAAAGCGTGGTAGTAACCGGCTGGTAGGTAGTCACTGTAAAGGCAGTCATCGCAATCTGCTTCTGATCTTCCATTCCGGCAACAACCGCTGTGATACGTGCTTCCAGCTCTGCCTTCACGTCATAACCGATACCGAACTGCGTATGCAGAAATTGGTTAAGTTCTTCCACTTTCTTAGTCCATTGATACGTTCCCGTACCCAAATCCACCGAATAAGCATTCGCAAAGTCCGTTCCGGCTTTCGCCAGTTCAAGCGTATAAGAGATACGGTTACCGCTTCCATAATTCGTTCCGGTAGTCCATGAAAGCGCCAGCGCCTCCTGACTATGGTTCTTTTCGTTCAACACCAACTCCTGCTGATTCACCGAAAGGGTGAGGGTATCATGTCCTTTATCTGTCTCCATATAATCCTCGGTACAAGCAACCATCGTTCCACCGATGAAAAGAGAGCATAACAACTGATATATATATTTCTTCATCATATTATTTGTCTAAATGAATGATTATAAAACGGATTATTAATAACCGGGATTTTGAGTCATCAGGTGATTGGAGTCCATCTCCGTCTGCGGAATAGGCAACAGGAGACGTTCTTTGGTCACATTATTCTTACCGATAGATTTCAGGAATGTCAATGCATAATTTCCATTATCAACCCGGATCATATCGAACCAGCGATGTCCCTCAAAAGCAAGTTCCATCCGACGTTCATGAATAATCTTTTCTCTCATTTCGGTCTGCGTCAGAGTGGTCGGCAGCTCTGTCAGTCCGGCACGCTTACGAACGATATTCAATGGTTCGGCAGCCTGATCCGGATGTCCCTGTTCATTCAAGGCTTCCGCTTTCTTCAGTAAGACATCCGCATAACGGTATACTACAAAGTTGTTGGGGTTGGTATTATACTCCGGAGAGACGGTTTTCGATACAAGGAACTTACGTACGTTATAACCCGTATTCGACCAGGAACGTCTGTATTCCATACCGTCAAAAGCAGGACAACCCTGATACAACACAGTGATGTCTTTCCGCAAATCACCGTCCTCGTATTGCTTGACAAACTCTTCCGTAGGCAAGTTCCATCCATAAGCACCGGCTACCATACCCGAATTACGAGGCCCCATGAAGGTAGACAGCCAGGATGCTTGATTATCGCCGCCCCAGAAGTCATATTCCGTACTACCGGAGTATTGCACTTCGAAGAGAGATTCCGCACCATTATTGATCGTCGCATTAAAGTTATCGGCATAATTGCATTGAGTCAGATCATATCCCATTGCAGCAATGTTATTGCACAAGGTCACTACTTCATTATAATAGTCGCGATGGTTGGGAGCCAGTGTCAGGTAAATATCCGCCAGCATCGCCATTGCAGCCTCTTTGCAGGCACGTCCCCTGTCAGCATCTCCATAACTGCTTTTCGGAGGAAGCATATTCACTGCATTTTTGCAGTCGGAAAGAATTTGAGCATATACCTCATCTACCGTATTACGGGCAATATCCGCAGATTCTCCCGGTTCAAACGGCTCCAAGCGCAAAGGCACCCCTCCGTACAAACGAACCAGAATATAATAATAATGTGCACGCAGGAAATAAGCCTCACCCATGCAACGGGTCTTTATCTCATTGGAGATAGATGCTGAAGGCAAATTGGAAAGCACGATGTTGCAACGTCCGATCCCTACCCATGGAGAACGCCATACATACAAGGCAAAGCCGTTATCGCTCTGGGCAATGAAATTGGAAGCCTGAACAGTCTCCAAACCGTCAGTACCTCCTCCGGCTCCTACTTCACTGTTGCCTGCGATGATGTCGAGGCTCCAAATACGTTGGTTGTACATATTCGACGATTGCAAGGTCTTATAGCAGGCAGTAGTCAGTGCCACAGCAATCTCGTTCGTCACTTCCGACTCGGGATCGACGCCATATTTGGGATATTTATCCAAGAAATCATTGCACGATGTCAATGCCAGCACGGCAGACATAAATACCAAAGTTATTATCTTTTTCATATTCTTTCTCCTGATTTAAAAGTTAAAGTTCAAGCCCATACTGAAGGTACGTGAAATCGGGTAACGGCTGCTGTCGATGCCATTAATATCCACTTCCGGGTCGAAGCCGGAATATCCGGTGATAGTTGCCACATTCTCGCAAGAGAAAGAGATGCGGGCATTTTCCAGTTGAATCTTTTGCATCCACTTTTTAGGCAGTGTATACGAAAGCGTGATGTTCTTCAGACGGAGATAGGAACCGTTTTCCACAAACCTGTCGGATACACGGCAGTTCTGGTTCGGGTCCCCCCAAATGGCGCGGGGCATAGAGTTGCTGGTTCCTTCACCCGTCCAGCGGTTCAATACGGCTGTGGTTTGGTTGTAAGCGGCTGCCATTCCTTCGTTGTCAACATTGTTGGCGTTATAAATCTTGTTTCCCGATACGCCTTGCAGGAAAACGGAGAGTTCCCATCCCTTATAAGAGAAATTATTGCTTAAAGAGAAGAACCAGTTCGGATTCGGGTTACCGATAACGGTACGGTCTTCATCGTTGATGACTCCATCGTTATTCAAATCCCTGAAACGGATATCCCCCGGAGCTGCTCCCGGTTGGGTGGCGTGGCGGTTTACTTCCTCCCAGTTTTGGAAAAGTCCGTCGGTCACGTATCCGTAGAATACATTGATCGGATAACCGGCTCTAAGCATAGTCACGTATGAGTTACCCATCTGATTGATAAACATCGGAGTTTCGCTGTTCAGGTCCAGAATTTCATTCTTGTTATAGGTAGCCGTTAAAGCAGATTCCCAAGAGAAAAGACCTTTCAGGTTGATGGTGCGCAGGGTCATTTCCACTCCTTTGTTGCGCATCTTGCCGGCATTGGTAAAGGTTTCAGTAGTATCTTCAAAACCGGAGGTGATAGGGATGGAAGCTTTCACCAACATGTCTGCCGTCTTTTTGATGTAGGCATCCAGCGAAAGGTTGACACGTGAATTGAACAGGCTCATATCCACACCGAAGTTGGTTTGGCGTACCTCTTCCCAATGAATATTCGGATTGGAAAGGGTGGTAGATACCAAAGCGGTGGAGTTGTTGTTGCCGAAAGGATAGACTCCTGTATTATAGGAAGCCACAAAGCCGTAGTTACCGATTTCCTGATTACCGGTCACACCGTATCCGATACGCAGTTTGAGGTCATTCACCGGAGAATTGTCTTTCGGAAACCATTCTTCCTGCGAAATACGCCATGCCAGAGAAACGGAAGGGAATGTTCCCCAACGGTTGTTCTTACCGAAGCGGGAGGAGCCGTCACGGCGCACAGTGGCTGTAAGCAGGTATTTATCTTCGTAAGAATAGTTGAGACGTGCCATCAGAGAAAGCAGTGCCCAGTCGCTCTGGCTGCCACCGATACTGTACATCTTCTCGCCGTTGTCCATTTCATGGATATTATCAAACATGAAGATATTCTTTTGAGCATTCAGGTAATCATAGTTGTTCCACTGGGCGGAAGAACCTGCCATCACACCTACACGATGTTTTTGGGCGAAAGTATGGTCGAATACAAAATAATTATCCCACAGGTAGGTAAATGATTTGTTGTCACTCTTATAGCGGGAAGATTCTTCTACCGGATTCGGTTTCCAGTCGTAAGCCGGAGTAAAGTTGTCGACAAACCAGAATTTGGCATCATAACCAAAGGTACTTTTCAACTTCAACCATTTGGTAAAGGCAATCTCTCCGGTGATGTTTGCCAGAAAGTTATATCCTTTTGTCTCGTTCGTCATCATATACAACGTACCGATCGGATTGCGGACACTTCCATACCATTGCGCTTCCTGTCCGGGACCGCTCCAGCTACCGTCTTCATTCTTCACTGGCTGGGTGGGGAGTGCTTTCATCGCATCTCCGATGCTATAGCTTCCTCCTTCTTTCACGTCCGTACTGAATGTCAGGTTAGTAGTGAACTTCAACCATTTATTGACCTGGGCATCACTATTTGCCTGGAAATTGAAACGACGGTAATTAACGCTTTCCACGATACCGGACTGGTCAAGGAAACCGCCGGATACATAGTAATGTGCCTTTTCCGTACCACCGGAATAGCTAACCGAATAGCTTTGTTTCACTCCCGTACGTAGCATCTCATCCAGCCAGTTCGTTCCTGTTCCCAATAAAGAAGGATCTGCCCAATAAGGGTTTGTATTATCATCATTATTAGACAGCATATCATTGCTCAAGGCGGCATATTGCGCAGCATTCAGCATATCGGGCACTTTAGTAGCATTCTGGATAGCCCAGTTTGCGTTTACCGTTACTTTTCCGGCACCTTCGGCACCACGTTTGCTGGTAATCATCACCACACCGTTGGCACCACGGGAACCATAGATAGCTGTTGCCGAAGCATCCTTCAATACGTCTACCCGTTCCACATCAGCCATATTGAGGGAAGACAATCCCAAGTCGGTAGGAATTCCGTCAATGACAATCAGCGGGTTACTGTTATTGATCGTACCCAAACCGCGGATTTTAATAGTGACATTATCACCCGGCTTACCGGCATCGATAATCTGCACGCCGGATACTTTTCCCTGCATTGCCTGACCGATATTAGCTACCGGAGAGTCTTTGATGTCCTTCACTCCGACAGAAGATACGGCACCAGTCAAATCGCTCTTTTTCATTGTTCCGTAACCTACCACTACTACTTCGTCCAATACTTCCGTATCTTCCTGCAAGGTTACTTTCAACGAGTTTTTCCCGTTCACCGGAACTGTCTGCGTTTTATAGCCGACAAAAGAGATAGTCAGCGTGCTGTTAGCCGGAACGCTTAATGAGAAATTACCGTCTACATCGGTTATCGTACCATTCGTTGTACGTCCTTCCACCACACTGGCACCGATCACCGGTTCACCCGTGGCATCTACTACATGTCCTTTTATTGAAATCTGTTGTGCGAATGCACTAAGAGATAGGAACAAGCCCCACATTATTAATAAGAGGCGGCGTTCAAAGCCTTTCGACTTCATACTCTGTTTCATGTACATTAATTTAAAGTTAATATTAGGGTTACTTTTGTTTTCGTTCTCTGTGTCATTGCTGAAATGACCGTGAAACAAAAGTATCCACATTTCATACTGCTTCTTAAAGCAGATAGCAAAAATATAGTGATTTATACAGTATCTCACAGCATAAACCACTAAATATAAGAACGTTATAAAATAGAAGTCAGACTAAAAAAGTAGTGATTTTCTTATTCTTCCACCTTCCCTATTTGCATTACTTTAGTCTCAAATTCATCTCTTTCTCCCAAAGCTTTGTTACGGACACGGGTCCGGTAATTATAAATGGTAGTCACGGAATAACGGAGGAATTGCGCTATCTTGGTACTGTCCGTAATCCCCAGCCGGATAAGGGCAAAGATACGGAGTTCGGTGTTCAACAGTTCTCCCGGTTTGGGTTGCATGGGTTCTGTGAGCAGCGCATTAAATTCCTCCACAAAATTGGGGAAGAGTTGCAAGAAAGTCATGTCGAAGTTTGCATAAAACTCTTTCAGTTCTTCGTCAAGGAATTGAGAAGATTTAATGGCTTTATATAGTTCTTCCACTCTTCCAGCAGCGGCAATTTTATTTAGGGAACGACGGTATAAATCCATCTTGTCGAGATAAGTGGAGCATTGGTCCATATATCGGCCGATATATTCCTCCTTGATATAGTTGGCTTCCGAAAGCGTATGGTTCATCTCTTTCAGTTGCGAGTTGGAGTCATGAAGTTCTTCGTTCAGTTCTTGCAACAACGTATTAGTATCAACCACTTCGCGACGTGCGGCAGCAACCTTTTTCATCTGCTTGTAAACGAAGAAAATGGCAACCAACAAAAATACGGAAAGCAAACTGATACAAATCAATGATACTTTCATCTCCTGCTGCTGCCGTTTGGTTTTCAATTGGTAAGCCTGGTCAATGATAGGAAAGACTTGCGAGATTTCTAACGTACGAAGGCGGGCATTACAAAGAGTGGCATCCTCTAAGGAGCATTTCAGGTAATTGTAGGCACGGTCAATATCCCCTTCATCGTAGACAAGGGAAGCGAGTTTGCGCAAAGATACATATTCCTTTACTGCCGATTTCAGGTCGGCAATGGCCGAAAGGGCCAGGTAATGCTTTTGTCCTTGTTTGTCGCCTTTCAACCGGTAACCCTCGGAGAGAGTATAAGTAAGCATTGCTTTTGAATGGTCATCCAAAGAAGGTTTGTTGTAATATTCCATCAGCATACGGATGGCTTCATCGTATTGAGCATGTACGATGCACTTATCCGCCATCACCAATACGTGTCCCAAAGAGTCGGAAGCGTTGATCTGCAGAAGAGAGTCACGATACAGATCCGTCATTCGATAATACTCTTTCTTGACTTTCTCCGTAACGGCATAATCTCCCATCAATCCGTAAATAGTGCGATACAAATGATAATAATAACCATAGAGATAATCGGGCAACGTTTTCTTATCAATCTGCCCCAATAGTTCCAACGCTTCTTTATACATCCCGGTAGTTCCCATCACTTCCGCCATATTCATGGCAGCATCATCCAGGTAATCCAGTTTATCCATGCGATGCGCCAGTTCCTCTTTCCGTTGAGCATAGACAAAAGACGAATCCAGATTATAAGCCCGGTATTCATCGAAAAGACGTCCGCAAAAACCATATCGTTGTTCATCGGAAGTAGCCTCCGCCAACAATTTCTTCAGGTCAGCGATACGCGCCTCCTTTTCCGCTCCATAAGTCTGACGGTTTTTAATGATACCATCAATCTCACGAAGTAACGCATCGGTACTCTTATTATCTTTTGCATAAAGCAAACCGGAAAGGACGATTGTCACAAAAATCAGAATCACTTTTTTCATAGTGCCGTATGTATTATAGTTGCAAAGATAAAAGTCTTTCAGAAACTTCCGGCTTTCAGGAGAAAATTACTGCAGACGGAATGAACAATCTTGTATTAAAACAGGAAGCATTACAAATTTATTATGAACATAATTATTATATTTATAATAATTTTATCGTTGGAACAACCATCAATATACAGATAAATTCAAAAGTATGTATTCACAGCAAATTCAAACTGTTCTATAAATATTTTCTTAAATGGATATATATTATTTTGTTCATAGAAAACTAACATAGCTTTCTTATAGTCGATAGAATCAACTGAACGAAATGATAAAGGACAATAACCGTTGGCTATAAGTATTGCATTACTTGTTATACGCGCAGTACGTTTATTACCATCAGCAAATGGCTGAATGTAAGATAACAGAACTAAAGCTAGGAAAGCTTTATCAAAGATACTCTGCTTATTATTAATTAATTGACAAGTGTCTTCCATAGCTTCTCTTATTTGATATTCATTATCAAGTGGACGATAATTCGTACCCGTAATACCAACACGCCGAGAACGAATATGACGCTCAACTCCCAGTTCTTTAATAAGGATACTATGAATGTCTTCAATCTTTCTTATTGATAAATACTGAAGATAATCAGGATTATCTAAAATAAAATCAAGAGCTTCCTTGTGATTTAGTAGCATAATGGCTTCTTCTTTAGTTTTACCTTTTGCTTCTTCTTTTTCCAGCAAAAGTCTTTCCGTTTCAAGAAGATTATATGTGTTCCCTTCAATTTGAGAAGACTTCCAACTAAGATCCACACCTAACCTTTCCATTTCTTTCCGGTACTCTCCGTCTGTCATTTCTAATACATTTCTTCTAAACGTTTCTTGAAGAGCCGTTAAATGTTTCCGTTCGTCCATCGTGAAAGGGTCAACATTAGGCAATATATCAGGAATAAGGCTGAAATTGAAAGCTTGTTGAATTTCACGCTCATCAACTTCTTTCCGAAAGTATGATTCTAAGTCGAAATAACTTGTAACAAACGTTTGTGGTGTTAGTTTATAACATGTGGCAGGTCCTTGCCCTATGACTTCAATACTTCCAGCGGAAATCATGGCAGCTAATAAACGCTTGAATGTGGCGACACTTACTTTAGTATTCACTCCCTCCATTAATTCTGACCTAGAAGATAAAGGATGAAAACGAAGATATTGTTGAATTTCTTCTTCCATTGCTATTTAGTTGATTATATCGGCTCAAAAATACATAATATTATTAATATATCGGCTCAAAATGAGCCAATAATTACAGTGTATAGAACTCTTTTGAGCCGATATGAAAATCTTCAGCTACCTGTTAGTAGTCTCATATTGTTTCTGCATTGCTTTGATCTATTCTTCAGAATTCTTATTTATCACAGCAATTTTATCCTGTAATTCTTTATTCTGGATTTCAGATAATCTCATCTGTTCAGTATGGATCTTCTGACTGTCCTCTGTGGTGAAATAGTTCATTTACGTACGGGTTTGGCTCATTCTCTGTACGGTTTTGAATAAAATAATGGAGTATTCTGGAAACGTTGTGGTAAATCTGAAAAAGATGATTGAGTTTTTAAGATTCCCCGTTATCTTTTTATTATAAGATATGGGTCCAGGGTGAGGGGTGGTGAGGGTAGATTTATAACTTTCGTATTTTTTTTTGAGGATAAAAAAGGAGATAGTATAGAAAATAATAAAATAAAAGGTTATAAATCTACCCTCACCACCCCTCACCCTGGACCCATTCATTAGCGCACCGTTTAACTCGTTTCTATGCACTAATGAGGTAAATACAGTTTTTTGAAACGCTATCCAATAGAATGATTATATTTGCATTTTGATATAAGAAACAAATTACAAACTATTAATCAGTAAACCATGAGATTCAGCAACGTAAGATTATTAGTGAAAGACTTCGCCAAATGCTTCAAGTTCTACACCGAACAACTCGGATTAGAGTCATCCTGGGGAGATGAAAATAGCGGATATGCCAATTTTAAAGTAGCTGACGGGATAGAAGGCTTCACCCTTTTTGTATCCGACTGGATGGCACCTGCGGTAGGCAATGCAGATAAGCAACAGCCCGTTGCGATGCGTGAGAAATTAATGGTTTCATTCAGTGTAGATAACCTCGACGAAACTTTTGCCGATCTAAAAGCAAAAGGCGTGACGTTTATCACCGAACCTACGGATATGCCCGATTGGGGGATGCGTACCCTATACCTGCGCGATCCCGAAGAAAACCTGATAGAACTCTTTACCCCTCTAGCACCGGAGCAATGTAGCCAGGAGCTCCTCGAAGAAGATAAGAAATTTCAATAAGAAAGTTTGTTATAAAGAAATGTGCCCATACGAGTGAGCCGGAAAAATGATAGTTAATGAGCCCTATAGTGACATCGCTATGGGGCTCATACATTAACTTGATATTGCAGATATTCACTTGCCTTTCAACTTTATAGCAAGAAACTCACAAAGTAGAATATGAATCTGATTAATAAGCCCTCAACCCATAATCGAATCTCATCTTCTTGCTATCTTTCACTTCGATTTTCAACAGATTACTTCCTTTCCGCAAGTAACGGCTGTAATCGCTGATATTATATTGATTATATTGCCTGGTCTGCTTTGCCTCCTGCGCAAAGACTTCTACACCATTCAGCCAAACTTTGGCTTCTCCGGCAACATTCAGCCATAAAGACAGATGATTGAAATCCTTATCCACCTTAAAAGTAGCTTCTGATACTACCGTAGAACGAGGGGGACAGTCGAAAGGCAAAGAAGTCATTTTCAGCTCCTGACCGTTCATACCGACAAGGCGGGTATTCTTGCTTCCGTTCTGACTGTCTGCAATCAAAGTAACCGCTTTCACGGGAGTGATTTCATACAAACGGTTGTGCATCAGGTGTAACAAGCCTTCCGGTATTTTAGTTACTTTCCGGTCGTAAGTAATCAGGCCGTTCACTTCTCCTTCCACATCAGTGGTTTGTGTATAAACAGCCGCACTCAACCCTTGGGCAATCAGCGTTTCCAAATCATATACCAGACGGCCGTAACTATCAATCAGAGCCATTGCTCCGTCTATATTCTTATACCCCCAGTTCCTCATATTCGGATTCCAGATATGCTCTTTGATCGCCCAGCCATAGCCGCCGAATTCTCCCAGTACGGAAATGCGGTTACCGTTGTTCTCCGGCAGAATCATGGAAGTGACAGGATAATTATGTACGTCGTACATGTCGCCTACGCCTCTGTCCGTCCAGCCGGTCACTCCGTTTATCAGGCGTGTATCGTCGTATTTTATCACTTTATTTACGATTTCCACCGTGTTATGCTGTCCCCATCCTTCATTGAAAACCACCCAGGTAGTGATACAAGGATAGAAACGGAGACGGTCAATCATTTCGAACATTTCTTTTTGCCATTGGCGAGTGTGTTCTTCGGGGGCGTTCCAATCAGTAGTAGCCAACGGATTGACGTGCTCCTCCTTCTTCCTTGACGTAGCAAAACCGGAAACCATATCTTGCCACATCATCAATCCCAGAGAATCAGCGTAATAATAATATTGCTCCGGTTCTACTTTGATATGTTTACGGATCATATTGAATCCCATCTTCTTCAACTGCACCATGTCCCACAACATCGCTTCCTCGGAAGGAGGAGTCAACAATCCGTCGGGCCACCAGCCTTGATCCAGCGGACCGTATTGGAAGATGGGTTGGTTATTCAGGCAAATACGGTTGTATCCACATTCATCTTTACGGGCATCTACTTTTCTCAAGGCAAAGTAACTCTTTACCCGGTCTAAAACACGTCCTCCATTGGATAAGACAATATTCAAATGATACAATTTCGGAGATTCGGGAGACCATAAGACAGCGTTCGGAACGTCTATCTCCATCGCATTAGTCAACTTCTGTTCCACCGTCTTGATTACTTTGCCATCATCCAACACTTCTATTTTCACTTCTTCATTGCCTTTGGCTCCGGCTATATCGAAAGCCAGCTTCACGGATTTTCTCTCAATATCAGTGGAAGGAAGTACCTGACGGATATAGGTTTTATTCACCGCTTCCAGCCACACAGTTTGCCAAATGCCCGATACAGGCGTGTACCAAATACCTTCCTGATTAAGTTGTTGTTTCCCTCGGGAAATAGATTCCGTGTCCGTCGGGTCGGTGACGGCTACTTCAATGCTTTGGGGGCCACTCTTCTTCAAGTATTTAGTAATATCGAACGAGAACGGGTTGTTTCCTCCTTTATGCGTACCGACCAACCGGTTATTCACCCATACTTGACATTCATAATCCACTGCTCCGAAATGCAGGACAGTAGACTTATTCTTCCAGGAAGGATCTAAAGTGAACTCACGTTGATACCATAATTTATCCGTAGGAAGAAATGTTTTCTGCACTCCGGACAGTGACGATTCAATCGCAAACGGGACGAGAATCTCTCCCTCAAAGGAAACATTCTTCCGGGACGTGTTCTGATCCGTTACGGCATACTTCCACAATCCATTCAGATTGATCCATTCGGCCCGTTGCAACTGCGGTCTGGGATAACTTTGCCACACATTTTCCGGCGTCACCTGTTCAGCCCATACTGTTTTGATTTTATCACCTTTAGGCTCCCATGCATGGGCAAACACCTGCGACATGGCTCCTAAAGCCAGAGTAAATAAGATTCTTTTATCCATAAGCATTAGCGGGTTTTATATTCTTTAAAATCTTTCCGTCGATTCTTATTGTAGGTATTCCACATTTTCTGGAAATACAAGACATCGCTCTTGTCTGCCCATTCGAAATAGGTCGTTTCCAGTTCTTTTGCCATTTCAGGATATTTGCCGATCAGGTTGTGCTGCTCGGTACGGTCTTCCCTGATGTTGTACAATTCCCATTCATCTCCCTTAAAATTGGCCGAAACCAGCTTCCAGTCACCTTTACGCACCATGCGGTTGCCTTCATGCTCTGCATAAATATACCTTTCGGGCATCTTCTTCCCTTTCACAATCGGGAGGATGGATTTACCTGCCGTAGGCAGAATCGCTCTTCCCTGATATTCTTTCGGATAAGTGGCTCCTGCCAGTTCCACACAAGTAGACATGATATCGGAGAATTGTGCAGGCTGATGATCCAGTCCGCCTTTGTTCTTCACCTGATTCCCCCAGGAAATGATACATGGGGTTGAGATACCTCCTTCGTGAGCATAATGTTTATACAGCGTGAACGGTGTGCAACAAACATTCGCCCAGCCTGTGCCGTAATGATGATAAGTTCCGGGTAAGCCCATCTGGTCGAGTTCGGCTCCCGTATGCGTATGATATTCGACTCCGGTCTGTTTGTCAAAACCAAATTCGTGCCATTCGGCACAAGCTCCGTTATCGGACATAAACATGATAAATGTATTGTCCAACTCACCGTTCTTTTTCAACTCATCCACTACCCGACCGATATTCGCGTCCATCACATCCACCATCGCTGCAAAAATGGACATACGACGTGCCAAGTCGGTCTGCTGATCTTTCGTCAATGAGTCCCATGCCGGTAACGGATGCGTTTCATCTTCAAACAGACTTTCGGGAACCACGCCGCGCGGGCTAAGTTCCGGTTTGCCTTGCATCAGTTTCAGGTCAACAATCCGTTTCCAACGTGCGTCACGAATCTTGTCCCATCCCTGCATATAGAGAGACATATATTTATCGGTCACTTCTTTCGGTGCGTGCAAAGGAAAATGGGGAGCATTATAAGCCAGATACAGGAACAGCGGTTTCTTTTCCTGATGTGCCTGGTCGATAAAGTCAATCGCATAATCCGTTATCACATTCGTTGCATAGAAAGTTCCTTCTTCATAGTGTCTGGGGGTACGGTCTTTCGGCAAACGGGTATATACTTCCGGATTCCAGAAAGAATTGAATCCGCCCAATAAACCGTAATACTCTTGAAACCCACGAAGAATAGGATTCGACTTATTCCCCAGATGCCACTTTCCTGACATAGCCGTAAAATATCCGGCATCTTTCAGGACTTCTGCAATCGTGACGTTGTCCGAATTGGAACGGAAACCGGAATATCCTTTCGGCCAGGCAGGATGACTGCCGTCCATGTGTCCCAATCCCGTCTGATGCGGATAAAGTCCCGTCAACAGGTTGGCACGCGACGGACAACTGCGTGCACTGTTATACATCTGCGTCATACGGACGCCATTCTTTGCCAGTTTATCCAGTACCGGTGTATGAATCTCACCACCGAAGCAGCCGAGATCGGAGAAGCCCAAATCGTCTGCCAGTATGATAATAATATTCGGTTTGTCCTGTGCATACGTCATCGGGACCAGAGCCAGGCTGCCTGCTATCAATAAAGAAGTTTTCATTTGGTATTATAATTAAAGTTGGGTTTGAATTTACCATTCTCATAGATCATCGGAATTAATCCGGGACGGCACGTCACTTTATACTCCGCCGCCTGTGCCCCACGCGGATTGAAGAACATGGTAGCCCACCAGTTTCCATCCTTATCCTGGAAAAGATTGTTGTGTCCTCCTCCCGTGATGGCATTGTAGCGTTCGCTATAGGGACCATACACATTATCGGCTGTCGAGATGATGCAGTCGTAACTATAACGTGTCTTCGGCGAAGTCACTCCCTTCTTCTCGACATAGGTATCTCCCTCCGACGTACGGTGCGACCATATAGCCTGTACGAGGTGATATTTGTTATCATATTTGAAGATAAACGCTCCTTCAATATATGGTTCCGGATTATATATTTTCTCTTTCAATGTTTTCAGTTCCTCGGCAAATCCGCTCATATCCGGTTTCATACGGGCGATATAATGGTTGTGCCCGACAAAGTAGACAGTGCCGTCCGTATCTTCGAACAAACTTCCGTCGATGTTCGGGAAGATGGCTTTGTCTTTATTACCTTCGATATTCTCGTACGGTCCTTCCGGCTTTCCGGTCTTGCTCCGCAAAATGAAAGAGCCTCTCCCACCTGCCGACTCATTCATGCAGGCAACGATAAACCAGTTCTCCGCGCTTTTGATATAATGCATTTCCGGAGCCCACACTGCATGAAAGCGGTTGTCCATCGGATCACCGTTGATAGATTTCTTCTGATATTTCTCTCCCGCTTTATATACTTTCGGCTTCTTTTGCCAAGTGCCGTCTTTTTCCATCGACCATATTTGTCCTCTGGCTTCCCAGGACTTCATATCTTTGGAACGCCACAGGTACAAACCGTCGTTCCAGTCCCAGCAATGTCTCTGTCCCGGAAAGTAACGGTCGGGGGTAGAGGTCGTTCCTGTGATATAATAATAACCGTCGGGACCCAGCGTAGCCCAAGTGTCCCTCATCCAATAATCAAATGCCGGCTTTACAGATGTCGGAACACGTAGTTCCGGAGCGTTTGTATCTGCCGTTCCATATAACTGTGCTGATGCTGTAGAGATGGAAATAAATCCTGTAAACAAGATCAATCCTAATCGCAAAATCAATTTCATATATTTCTGTTTTATGTTTACGGATACAAAAATAGGCCGTTGCGGGGCAGACTTCATGGAATCATGTTTTTAATATCCGTAGGTATGTACAATCTTCTTATTTTTTAGTGTTCCGGGTGGAGATAATTAAATGGATTCTGTTTAAAATGGTAACGTCTTTGCGGGAGAGGCAGCGGATCCTGCAAACGTAACTCCCATGCCAGTAAACGGGTCAGAAGTTCTGTTTGAATTTCGCTGTATTTCTTCTCGCCAAACAGATTATGAACTTCCGAAGGATCTTTCTTTAAATTATAGAGTTCTCCGTTGCCATAATGATTCATAACCAGTTTCCAGTCATCCTTTCTTATCATGCGTGAGGTACCGCTTTGCGTCCAGGTGTTCAGTTCGTCGAAGTGGGCTATTTTGCCGGGAGTCAGTGCTCCTTCCTGTTCAAAAGTCAAGGAGGCATCCAGTCCGACATCGGCTCCTCCGAAGCCTTGTTGTACGACCATGCTGGAGAATTCTTCTTTAGGGTAAGCTTTTCCGGTCAGCATCGGCCACAAGCTACGACCCTGAACTCCTGCCGGTATTTCGGCACCGATGGCAGAGCAGAAGGTAGGGAAAAGGTCGGCTATCGATACGTGGCTATCCATAGGGGCAGGCTGGTTCTTAATGTGATATCCTGCCCATACCATCGGGATACGTGCGAGGCTTTCGGAAAGTCCGGCTCCTTTACGGATCAATCCGTATTCCCCCCAGTAGTCACCGTGGTCGGAAAGTACGACAAAGAGGGTGTTTTCATATTGTCCGCTGGCTTTCAATGATTCGATCAGTCTCTTGATCTGATCGTCTATCAACCGGATCATTCCGATATAGTTGGCACGGATTCGAGGCAAGTCTTGTTCCAGGTTCGGGCAGGACGCGTCTTCCAGTTGCGCCAGAATACGGTATTTCTCTCCTTTCTTTGCCAAATCTTTGCGGGAGGTCTTTAAGACAGGGAGCTTATCGGGGGAGAACATGGAGTAATAGGGTTCACATACCTGATAAGGGTTGTGAGGTTCCGGAAAAGAGACCCATACGAAGAAAGGATTTTCTTTCTGCTGTTTAATCCATGCCAGTGCTTCGTTCACGATTTTGGTGGGATGCTGTTCTTCCAGCGAGATGGGAGATGGCTCCAGCCATTGCCCCCTGGCTTGCTGATTCAGGAAACGGGCAGTCTCTTTCTCTGCGGGAGTCGTCTTTTTGTGCTTTCCCCAGTGTCCGTATTCAGACCAGAAATCCAAGTCGGCAGGTTTCAGGTAAGCGTGATTCTTGCCGACCAATGCTGTTTTATATCCGTTTTCTTTCAATACGCCCACTAAGTCCTGTTGATAGGAGATGTCGGGGATATTGTGATTCGTGCGTACGTGAGTGGCGGAAGGAAAACGCCCGGTGAACATGGAACAACGTGCCGGAGAGCTGGCCGGCATCACAGTGTATGCCTTATTGAACCATACATTCTCCTGCGCCAAACGGTCGACAAAGGGAGTCACTTCCAGCGGAAAACCTTCCCTGCCGCACAAATCGGCACGCTGCTGATCGGTCATAATAACCACAATATTCGGTTTGCCGGTTTGCGCCTGGACTGACATAGCCAAACCTTGTATGGCAAGTCCTGTGATACAAAAGATTGTTTTCATTTTATTTTTATTTGCTATTTGACAATTTAGAGTTCACCACGGAGGACACAGAGGACACGGAGGTTTAATCATTTTATTCATTACAGAGTAACACAGAGTCTCACGTTTTTTACAGTTAACTGCATCTATCACTCTGTTTCTTGCAGAAAGAGAGAAAAAATGCTGTGTCCTCTGTGCTCTCTGTGTCCTCTGTGGTGAATTAAAAACGATATACAACCATGGAAGCGGCCTCCAATTCGAACGGTTGATTCAGGTCCAGTCCGACTTCCGTCTCTACCGGTTGGACTTCATTCGGAGCAAACGGTGTGTTCTCTTTTCCCGGAACCAGTACCAGGCTTGTTTTATGTGCCTTGACGGGACGTTTAAAGCCGGAAACTTCCGGTTGTAGAGTGATTTTTTTATCCTGCAGGTTTATCAGTTTCAGGATATATTGTTTGCTGGCCGTATCATATCCCATCGTAACAAAGATGTTCTGCAAACCTTCTATATCCTTGATCGCTGCATCCAGACACACGTCAAACGTGTTATCCCTGAACATCTTTGCCAGGTAGAAGAAGGAAGTCTTTACGCTACTGTCTACTCCATTAATCAACATCGGCAGGAAGATACGGTGTTCCAGAAAGTCCCAATGCCTCATCACCGGACGTTCGGCAAACAAGGGATTCAAATCGCCGTTGCGTTCTATTGACATACGGATGGCTCCGGTAGCCAGCAGGTTATAAGGATATTTTCCGCTAATACCCAATTCGCCGATAAACAGCTCGGCAACACCCCGTTTGTAGTTATCAAAACGATAATGCTGTTCGCAAGCCCATTCGATTGAGTTATAATAATGTTCATCGAACACTTTCACATTCTTCGGGTTGACAAAATTAGGAATATCCTTCCGTTTGTCATCATTCTCTCTTCCGACTACACGGATGACACTATTGGCTATATAAATCAAGTCAGGATATTTGGCGGACAATGCCTGATAAATTTTTTCATAACGTTCCCAATACACAGGTCCGAAATCTTCATTTCCAATCTCGATATATTTTAGCGGGAAAGGAGCGGGATGACCGTTCTTTGCCCGTTCAGCTCCCCATTTCGTAGTTGTATCACCAATGGCATACTCGATGGCATCCAACGCATCCTGGATATAAGCGTCCAGATCGACATCAATGTGTCTGAAATTCCACTGTGGACTTTGCTTCACCCAACCACTGCAAATCATACCCGTAGGCATCACATACATCGCATCAGCTCCCACATATTCGCACAATTCATAAAACTCATGATAGCCGATTCCGTCGGTACGGTAATAAGGCGCCCATTTGCTCCACTGTCCCGGACGATTTTCAATCGGTCCGAGCGTCTTTTTCCAGTGATACATCGTTTCTTCATTGACTCCGTGCACGATGCATCCGCCCGGAAAACGGATAAAGCTGGGAGAAAACTCTTTCAGGTTCTGAACAATGTCTTTACGGAATACGGATTTTCCATCGTTCCAGGTATCGGACGGGAACAGGGAAACGACATCTATCTGAAATTGTCCTTTCGACATCGGTTGTATGGCAAACATTCCACGCCGGACGTTCTTTTCCGGTTTCAGTTCACCGGTATATTTTGTCCAGTCCCGATTCCCTACATTCACTTCGATCACATTGCTCACCCGTTGTCCCCATTCGTCAACTAGAAATACACGTAACGGAGCGGAATAATTTCTGTTCTTCAGAAACAAGGAAAGGCGGTAAGACGTATCCGTCTTCAAGTTCATTCCATAATATCCACGGTTGAGAATCAGGGCATCCGGATGGTTCGCAATATCTTCCGTGACATTAACCAGCATCGAATACTTATTTTCCCCACTCATCGGATTTTCATCCGTGCGACTGATAAATACAGGAGTATATGATAACGGATAAGTCGTCCATCCAATCAGCGGATCGGCCTGAAACACTTTTTTCTCTTTAACGCGGGGAGCCGGAACATTTTCATAAAGACCGTTCTTCACAGATAATCCGGCAGGCGGTGTAGCTTCTTCAAACGAACGGTTACGTATCAGTTCGGCATGCAAGGCACCCTCGCCCATCATTCCTATTTCCTCATAATGGAAACCGTACTTTACGGGAGCCACTTTGTGGGTTTTCGATTTATTGATATACAACGTTCCATCGGAGGAAGACGGAGAGGAACTATTCCCATATACCAGAGGTAATGTGAAAAACAGACCGATACCAAACGTAAAGGATTTGAATGTCGAATGATTCATAGCATTTGTTTTTAGAGTTTCACATTGCAAATGTGGTCTTTTCTATCCAAGAAAAACAGAAAAATAATGCTTAATACCTGCAATCATGTATAAAAATCTGTAGCGAAGCGGCAAACTGAACATGAGTGCTGTCCGTTTGAACAATTCTACGACTGTTCAAAACAAAAAAAGACGTATCTTTAGGTCGTGAAAATCAATCAGAAAAGCCATGAGAACCACCTTACTTAAATTCGTACTTTTATTTAGTCTCGTGCTCTTAAATACAAGCTTGTCGACGGGACAGATTCAATATAATAACATACGCTTCAAACAGCTAAGTATAGCTGAAGGACTCCCGCACAATACGATCAATGCAATCACCCAGGACAACCATGGGTTCATCTGGTTTGGTACACGCAACGGATTGTGCCGATATGACGGTTATAATATCAACCTGTTCGCACATAATGAAGCCGACAGCACCTCACTCCGCCACAATTTCATCACACGCTTATATAACGATTCGCTCCGTAACATTCTATGGATCTCTACCGATCAGGGCATCTGCAGCTATAACTACGAGACAGAAGATTTCAGCCGTTACCAGATTAAAGGGAACACTAAGGATGATGTTTGTTTCCTGAACACCAGCGATGGTATGCTTCTGGCAGCTTGTAGCAACGGACTCTATCGCTACAATGAACAAGACAGCTTGTTCGTCCCTTTTCTTCTCGATAAAGAAAAACCTCATGTGAGATACTTTGCGGAGGACGGAGACAAAACCTTATGGATAGACACCAACAAAGGACTGATGCGATACAGTCTGGAAAAGAAACAGTTCGTTTCCCTCCCGACTCTCATCCAGCCTTTTACACAGCAATGCAACAATGCCGTCCTGATCTCGTCCAACCAGCTGTTATTTAATACTAACAACGATTTTTTCGTCTATCATATACAAAGCAATACCCTGTGTAATCTTTCGAAAGACCTTGAAGTGAAAGACTTCCGGTGTGCGGCAACCGACCATACGGGGAATATATGGGTAGGCACGGAGTATGGCATCTTTGTCTTCAACAAACTCTATCAACTGATTGCACACTACGAACAATCGGAACGGGATTTAAGTGCGCTAAACGATTCTCCCATTTACAGCCTTTATCAGGACAAGGCTCATAATATGTGGGTGGGAACCTATTTCGGAGGAGTCAACTATTATATATTCGGTTCCGACCAGTTCCAGATATATCCATACGGAGCCAGTTTTAATCATTTGAGCGGAAAGGCTGTCCGCCAGATTATCAATGCTCCGGACAATGGTCTGTACATCGCCACCGAAGATGGCGGATTGAACTACCTGAACAATAAGAAAGAAATCACCCGTGCCGAACGGCTGCACAAGCAAATGCAAATTTACGCCAAGAACATACATTCTTTATGGCTCGACAAAGATAACAGCCTGTGGCTCGGACTGTTCCTGAAAGGAGCTCTTCACTATATACCGCATCTAAACCGCACGATAGACTATAATCTACTGTCGGATGAGGTTTCTTCCGGCTTCTGCATCATCGAAGACAAGAACGATCATATCTGGTACGGAGGCCCTTCCGGCTTATTCCTGATCGACAAGAAGAAAGCAAACTCCCGCCCGGAAAAAATTTCATCTCTCCGTGTCTTTAACCTGGTACAGTTTAATGACAGTATACTTTGGGCAGGAACCCGAAAAGGCAGTATATTTCAGATCAATACCCATACACTGAAAGTAACCTCGCTCCCCATCCTGCCGCATACCGATCTCTACATCACCTATATCTACCCCGATTCACATCAACGGATATGGATAGGTACAGACAACAACGGGCTTTATGTATCAGACCGCAACGGTAGCATTATCGCCTTTTACAGTAAAGAACAGTTGGGCTCCAACGCCATCAAAGGTATCATTGAAGATGAGATGAGTAATGTTTGGGTAGGTACCGGAAACGGACTTTGTTGTATCAATTCCCAAACAGGAAGCATTGACCGATATACCACGGCCGACGGATTGCCCATCAACCAGTTCAACTACTCCTCCGCCTGTAAGAAGCCTGACGGAGAATTGTATTTCGGAACTATCAACGGTATGATTTCTTTCTACCCGGAACAGGTACGCTCCGTCAATCCCCGTTTCAACATTGCACTGACTGCCATTTGGAGCAACAGCGAATATATGTCGCCCAACAATGAGAAAGCATTCATCCCTTCCTCTATCTCCGAACTGACAGAGATCACCCTGACGCACGAACAAGCCCAATCCCTGCGTCTCGAATATTCCGGCCTGAATTATCAATATACCGACAACACTCAATATGCGATGAAAATGGAAGGTATCGACAAGGACTGGCAGTTTGTAGGCAACCAGCATCAGGTACGCTTCTCCAATCTGCCTTCAGGAAGATATATCTTAAAGATCAAAGCCAGCAAAGATGGTATCCACTGGGACGAAACGGGCCAAAAGGACCTTGCCATCAGAGTCCTTCCTCCTTGGTGGCTCTCACCGGGAGCATATTTAGTTTATGCACTACTCTTCCTATTAATCATTTACGCCGCATACAGATATACCAAAACGCGTATCATCCTGCTCATGCGACTGAAAACGGAGCATGAACAACGCGTCAACATAGAGAATATGAATCAACAGAAGATCAATTTCTTCACTTACATCTCCCATGACCTGAAAACACCGCTGACCCTGATTCTATCGCCTCTGCAACGATTGATCCAGCAGCCACAAATCAGCAACAACGATAAAGAGAAACTGGAAGTCATCTACCGAAACGCCAACCGGATGAATTATCTGATTAATGAACTATTGACATTCAGTAAAATCGAGATGAAACAGATGCGTATCAGCGTCCGGAAGGGAGACATCATGCACTTTCTGGAAGAACTGTCGCACATCTTCGACATTGTAGCCGGGGAACGGGAAATTGACTTCATCGTCAATCTGGAAGACACCGAAGAGGAAGTCTGGTTCTCGCCTTCCAAACTGGAACGGATTCTTTATAACTTGCTCTCAAACGCATTTAAATATACCCAACCCGGCGGATACGTCAAGTTGAGTGCTAAACTAATAAAAGAAGAGAAAGGAACATTTGTGCAAATCTCCGTCAAAGACAATGGCAGGGGGATTCCTAAAGAAGCTCAAGAACAAATATTTGAAAGTTACTACCAAGTTGAGAAGCGCGACCATCGCGAAGGATTCGGACTGGGATTATCGCTTACGCGTTCGCTCATACACATGCACAAAGGGGAAATCCGGGTAGAAAGCGAAATCAACAAAGGTTCGGATTTTATCGTTACCCTGAATGTATCCGAGGATGCTTACAACCCCGATGAACGCTCGTCCGAGAACATCACGACCGAAGAAATACAGAAATATAACCAGCGAATCAAGGAAACCATCGAACTCATTCCTGAAAAGCTGACCAACAAAGAAAAAGATCCTGCCCGGGAATCTATTATGATTGTAGAGGACAATAAAGAAATGAATGATTATCTTGCCAGCATATTCAGCGAGAAATATGATATTATACGGGCGTATAACGGTGCGGAAGCCTGCAAGAAGATAGCCAAACAGCTGCCCAACCTCATTATATCGGATTTAATGATGCCGGTGATGGACGGCCTGGAATTCACGGAACGTGTCAAACAGGACGTAACGACCAGCCATATCCCCGTTATCCTCCTGACTGCAAAGACCGATGAGAACGACCATACGGAAGGTTATCTGCGGGGAGCCGATGCGTATATCACTAAACCTTTCAACGCCAAGAATCTGGAACTGCTGGTACAGAATATCCAAAAGAGCCGGAAACAGAGTATTGAACACTTCAAACAGGCAGAAGAACTGAACATCAAGCAAATAACCAACAACCCGCGGGATGAAATATTCATGAAAGAACTGATGGAACTGATTATGGCGAACCTCACCAAGGAAGACTTCGGAGTAACGGAAATCACAGCCCATCTCCGCATCAGCCGCAGCCTGTTGCACATGAAGCTGAAATCACTCACCGGATGCTCCATCACTCAATTCATACGGACCATCAAAATGAAAGAGGCTAAAACTCATTTACTGAATGGTATGAATGTCTCCGAAGCATCATTTGCCGTCGGTATATCAGATCCGAACTACTTTACAAAGTGTTTCAAGAAAGAATTTAATATCACTCCGACAGAGTTTCTCAAACAGTTGAAATAGAAAGCAAAAGTAACTGCTTCAGAAATTCAACCTACCCTTAGACAACGTGTCAACTATTAATAGAAAAGTGCTTTTGCTCCCTTTGCAAAGATCTCTTCCCTTCATAGTAAAGTTGTCTTTGCCCTATTTCAAACTATAAACGCAAGTTCCGTTTATATAATTGCAAGCTTTGTTTTTATAAACGGAACTTGCATTTATAAAAACAAAGCTTGCAATTATAGTTTGGAATGAAGAAAAAGGAAGTTATCCAACCGGCAAAAGGAAGTTTGGTCTATATCAAAAGGAAGTTAGCTATTAATAGCCAACAGGGCAAGTAGGTATATCTTGTAAATCAACTACGCCCAACAGAAAAAGATATCGCCGGTAATTAATCTGCAACATTCACTGATGCAGCTAATTACCGGCGAGCAATAGAAATCTATAATCAACTCATACCTATTCTACCATTCCTGGAAGCGTAAATCAGCTTCCGGATTCTGACGACGAATCAGTTCCTCGTCAACCTGATAAGTGACGCCACCTTTCGTGTACTTATAAGAAAGGGTAAACTTAGGCTGTTTCCCTACAAATTCCAATGATTCGGCTGCAGGATCTAATGTGGCGGATGCATCTGTGATAGCGACGCTTCCTCCGGCTTCAATATTGACGCTTCCATCCGGATTGACTGTCAGATTCACCGACTCATTGTTTTCCAATGTGTTTCCGAAACCCGGTCTGCGTACTTTGTTTCTACCTAACGAAACAAAGTCGCGGGTCATATTCTGACTCAAATCCTTGTTACTATATTCAGTAACCTGCTGGGTAGACAAATTGGTAACTTTTCCTTTCACAAAGTAGGTACCGTGATACTGGCTGACAAATTTGACAACTACAATACTGTAATCCTTCAAATTACCATTCACATCAGTACTAATTTCATCCTGATTATGATCGACCAACCGGAAAGGGATTGCATAGTGCTTGTTCAAAGCAGCATTGTCTTCATAGAAAGCATCGGAGAAAGTCACTTTCACATCTGCTATTGCCAGATTCGGATTGCTAATTGTCATCTTGTTCGGATTAGCCAACTGATAATAGTTTTCCGGCATCAGTGTCAAGCCCGTACCATCCAATAAAGACGGATCGATCTCGAATGTAGCCCAATCATCGGTATGCACCTCTCTTTTACCGCCAATAGCCACTCCTACCTTTATCGACATATCTGTATCGGCTACCAGTGTCCGCAGAGGTTTTTGCGAAGCAAAGTACACAGAACTCTTATCGTAGTCCTTTTCATAATCGTCATAACAAGCAGTCATCAGAACGCTTATCAGCCCTATCCATAATATATTTAGTCTTTTCATTGTAAATAAGTATTTATATCAACAGCACGTTATTCCCAACCCTGATTATTCATTAGATTCTTATTCTTTTCCAGCTCTGCATACGGTAATGGCATGAAATAGTTTTTCACTTCATATTTCCGTTGTTCCACTTTCTGTACTTTGAAGCTGAATGTGCCATCTTCATTGCGGATAACGGCAACACCCTCCACCTCTTCGTTCAACGGTAATACCCAACGACGCATATCAAAATAACGATGATTCTCGAAAGTAAATTCCAAGCGACGTTCGTTCTGAATCAGCTTTCTGAACGAGTCTTTACTTTGAGCCATTTCATCCAGATAAAGATCAAAGTTGATACCCCCGGCTTGCGAACGGATTGTTTTCAATATTTCGTATGCAGAATACAGGCATCCTTCGGCTTTCACTGTCGGGTTGCCCCAAGCCTCATTGGCAGCTTCGGCAAAGTTAAGAAGAACTTCCGATTTTCGTAACAAAGGATTGTAATGAACCGAGTTTAATGTCTGAATCGGATTCAGCATAGCCGATTTCTTAGAAACGAATTTAGCCAGATAATAACCCGTACGTGTAGCATTCTCACTAAACGAAGGAGAATCTTTTCCACCCTCGGACATATCCAACGGCTGACCGGAATCGCCAAATGTAGCACTATGATAGTAGACATTCAGTGCAAAGCGATTATCCAGTACGGCATAAAGCTGCGTCAGATCGAAATCAGGATCAGACAGATCGACACCGGAACGGACATCGGTTGCCGGATAACCATTCTTCGCATAAAAAGCCTTTACCAGATTATGAGAAGGAGTGGCACGGGCACTTCCGTAGTAGAATGGCGGGAAATGGTAACCTTCCAATAGGTTATTATTAAAATATCTGCGGAAAGCATAATCGGAACTTTCCGTCTGAACATCGGCAATGGAAGAAGCCGTAACAGGAACATAAGTTCCGAAACCTTCCATGCCCAGAATTTTATTGATCTCTTTGGCTACCGCTTCCCATTTTGCCTGATAAACCGTAGGGTTCAGTATTTCGAATTGTCCCATGCCGGTGATCTTCGTCACATCATCATCCTGCATGGCAGGGCTTGCGCTATATAAAAGCGCACGACTTTTCAGAACAGCTGCCGCCGCTTTCGTGGCACGACCGATTTGTGTATTACCAAACTCCAGGTCATCTCCCTGATACACATTCGGTAATAACTCGATGGCATTATCCAAATCGTTAACGATAAAATCGACTGTTGCCTGATAAGTAGGACGAAGAAATTCACCGTTCTGCGCGGCCTCATCCTGCGAAATAAAATGATCTGCCAACGGAATACCCAATGCTTTTCCATTCTTCGCCTTTCCGCCATACATCTTCAATAGCTCAAAATGCCACCATGCACGCAGGAAATACGATTCACCTTCCAGACGCAGCTTGATTTGCTTGTCCACTTCCGGGTCGGTACGGTTGTACTGCACCTGGTCGGTCAAGCCGTTTTCGAGGAAAGAGTTTACATAGTTCAGCATGTTGTACGCATTGCTCCAATTTCCGATCGGGTTGTTAAACGCTGTCATCCCACCCATATTTAATTTATAGACAGAAGAGCTGCGCAGATTAGTCACTGCATTATCGGTAGCACAATCCAGAAAGTTATCTTCAAAACAATCCGGACGGTTGGCTATGCCATTATAAGCTTTATATAGTACGCCTTGAGCAAGTTCCGGCACTCTCCAGGTATCAGAGTCTCCGATCTGCCATGTCACCTTTGTATCCAATGTGTCGTCACAAGCACAAAAGAGAAACAGACCTGCTAAAACGCAACTTCCTAATATATGTTTCATATTGCCATCTATTAATTGTTCAAAATTAAAATACAAAAGAGACTCCGCCTGTAAAAGTACGTGTCACCGGGTAGTTTGTCACACCGGCATTCAGCAGTTCAGGATCCAGATCTTTCACGGAAGAAAGGACAAATAAGTTTGCACCACGAGCGAAAACCTTCATCTTCTTCACTACCGAACTTGGGGAGAACTGATTGAACGTGTAGCTCAATTCAACATTCTTCATACGGAAGAAGCTTGTATTCTTCAACCAGAAAGAAGAATTGCGGAAATTGTTCTCACCGGCAGTGGTTGTCAGGCGCGGATAACTTCCGGTCGGATTGTTTGCCGGATGATAACGGTCTAATGCCAGTTTGGAGTATTTACCTTCTCCATTATTCCAGTAATAAGCATTCGTTGCCCAAGTGTGAACGCCCAGTTCGGAGTATCCCTGAAGATACAAGCCCCAACCTTTGTAGCTTACGCTGAAGTCAATGCCCAATGTGGTACGCGGGAATGAATTTCCGAGTTCCTTTACGTCACGACCATCAATAATCTTATCGCCGTTCAGGTCTTTGTAGGCGATGTCGCCTTCCTGATAATCGGCAAACGTCTGGGGGACATGTCCGTTGATGGCTACATCTTTGCCAAATAATCCTTCGGCAACCAGTCCCATCATAGCATCGGTAGAACGCCCCACTGTATAACGGTATTCTTCACCATGTTTCACCTGGTTCCATTTCAATACTTTATTCTTTGACCATACGAAATTGGCTCCTACCGAATAAGACCAGTCGTTGATACGGTCGCTCCAGGTGAACATTCCTTCTATACCATGATTCAAGACGGAGCCCATGTTATCCTGGTAGGTAAAGTTGCCAGTATAATCCCCGTAAGAGGCATCGACAGAAGCAATGATGTCCGTATGTTTCTCACGGAAATAGTTTATTTCGGTATATAAGCGATTATTCAGGAACAGGCCTTCCACACCGATGTTCCATTCTGCTGCCTTTTCCCATTTCAGGTTCGGATTGCCCGCACGGACAAAAGTGGAATAGTAAGCCGTAGCACCGTTGTTCGTTGTTCCGAACCGGAAACTGCCGTCTTGCGACCAGGCACGTTCATACAATAAATGTTCGGTGCTTCTGTCATATCCCAGGATACCGGCGCTGGTTTTCAGTTTCAGGAAGTTCACATATTCATTGTCTTTCAGGAAATCTTCATTGCTTAGAATCCAGGCAAGGCCACCCGCAGTCGAGAAGAAGTATTTATTTCCCGGTTTGAAACGGTTGCTTCCCATCAATGCCATATCCGCTTCCACAGCATAACGGCGGTCATACATATAGTTCAGACGCAATGCGTAGTTTGCATTGATGATGTCCTGGGTCACTCCCTGATTCGTTGTTTTCGAGTACATATAAGTCAGGCGTGCCGATACATCGTGTTTTTGGTTGAATGTATTCTCATAACCGGCAAAAGCATTCCAACCCAATGTCTGTTGCAAGGTAGTCGACTTCCGGCTTTGTGAAGTGGCTACATCTGTTTTCTTCATCTGGGTGTACATAATTTGTTCCTCACCGGCAAAGTCACGATATGTCTTGATGGCATACGTCGGATAGACTTTGCTCAAAGAGAGTTGCAGGTAATCATAGTTGTCGAAAGAAAGGAAAGCACCGGCTTTCAATCCTTTTGTCAGCATATCAAGATCAAATTTCAAACCGATATTGGTCTGGCTGCGTGTATAACGCTCATCCGTATATCCTCCGTACATCGTTTCCGCGTATGCATTCATCGGACGAAGCAGACTTGCGCCAAACAAAGGAATTCCGTCCGAGCTGGCCAGTCCGGTTTCTTCCGGTGACATAGTCAGCGGGTATTCATTCGGACGATGCGTAGACAAGGCAGTAAATACCTGACCACAGTCCAATTGTCCCCATTTACGCATTTCCATACGTCCGGCAACGTCTGCGGATATAGTCAGGAAATCCGTTACATTAAAATCGAGGTTTCCGCGGAGAGTCAGGCGATGTAACTGCGGAGTATAGGTGACATCTTCAAATCCGCTACCTCCTACATATCCGGCAATCAGGGCATAACGCACTCTGTCAGTACCACCCGTCATATCGAACGATACTTTCCGATAGTTGGCATTTTTGTTCAATAACTGATCGTACAGATCAACGTTCGGATACAATAGGTCATTGGCTCCTTTGGAGTTTTTATATCCTTCCAGTTGTTTCTGATTATAATAAGGAGTCAGTCCGTCGTTTGCACGCGCTTCATTATACAGATTAGCATATTGATAAGAATTCAGGAAATCAGGAGTACGCGTCATCTGTACCACACCTGCTTCGGCGGTTGCGTTATAAATGCGGCGGTTGGCCTTTCCTCTGCGGGTAGTCACCCAAAGTACGCCATTCGCAGCACGTGCCCCATAAAGAATCTTGGCGGTGGCATCTTTCAGCAACTCGATACGTTCGATTTCTTCAGGAATCAAATCCGCTGCCGGGCGTTCCACACCGTCGATAATAACGATAGCCGTATTCTCCGACATACCATGCTGGCCACGGATAAATAAATCAGGCGTATTGTTTCCCAATCCGCTGACCGTGGAGCGAACTTGCAGACCTAACATTTTACCTTGCAGCATATTCGTCAGCGTCAAATCAGGGAAGGTTCCGAACTGTCCGTTCTCCAGTACGCTCGTTGCGCCTACTTCATTCCCTTTATACGTCTTGCCACCATCGGCTCTATTCACCAGCGATTCTTCGGTCAGAAACAGAGGCTCTTTCTTCAATACAATCTTTTCAGGAACGATATTGCTGCCTGTCAGCTTATACACTTTATCTTCATATCCCAAAGCCTCCACCATAACGGTTGCGTCATTCTCGACCTTCGTCTGAAAACGTCCCTTTGCATCTGTATATAGAACGACTGCGCCTTCTCCACAAATGATAGAAACATTCTTCAACGGGCTACCTTTCTCGTCGGTAACAATAGAAACGACTTCCACCAAAGGCTTCTTCGCCGACTTTCTCTTTGATTTATTTTGTGCGAAAGTCAGGCTAGAGCCAACGATAAGGACAAATATGAGCCCTATCAGTCTTATATATCTAATCTTGTTTCTCATATACTTTTCTTTATTTATAGGTATCACCATCCGGGGTTCTGTTGAAGATTATCCAAAGCCGCCACTTCATCCATCGGCAGCGGATACCAATAATTACGCTTGTTAAACGTCCGCACGGCTGTCCTCACCGGAACATACTCGTAAGTAAAGTCAGTCAACTTATAAGTGCAGGCTTTTTCCACTTTCAACTGGTCGGCCGTATAAGAATGGTTGATCGGAGTTGCTTTGACACCCATGATCGGATATTCACCCTTAAACAGGTCTTCAGCAATCATCCAACGACGGATATCATACCAGCGGTGTCCTTCGAACATCAATTCCACACCACGTTCCCGACGATAAGCTTCTCTAAAGTCAACTCCATCCGGTAGTTCGCCAATTCCGGCTCTTACACGGATTTTATTCAAAGCCTGACGGGCCGACATCGTACAACCCGTAACGACTGCATCCGGATCACCTGTCGCTTCGTATGAAGCCTCTGCCATATCCAGATAAACTTGCGAAACACGAATGTACACAGCCACCAAACGATATAATTGGAAACCAGCTTCGCCAAACAAAGGCACACTTGCTTCCGGCCAAATGAACTTCTTACACATATATCCGGTCTGTTGAGAGCCTCTCGTAAACTGATTGGTAGAAATGAAGTTCTCGGAGTAACCGCCCGAATAAGTAGTCAGATAATAGGGAACACCCTGTAAATTCTTCCCCCATTGCTCACCGGGCACGAGGATATTATTAGTGAAGCGAGGGTCTCTATCCGAGTAAGGATTGGTAGTCTTTACCGCATCATAACCGGAACGCGGATCAGTGATCGGATAGTAGTTGCCGTCGGCTCCCTTACGTTCGTACATATCTACCGCATTTTGTGTCGGAGCATTATAAGGAGTACCTTCGGCACCGGTTTTATTATCGTATGGTTGTGTCAGCCACTGCGCTCTGACGAAAGCAGACCAGTTGCCATGATGCCAACGCAGGAACCATAAGTATTCCGGCTGTGCGTACTGATTGGAATTAGGCATTAACTGAATACTACGATATTCATCGTGATTCATCAAGCGGTAATATTCGTGACTTTCGATAGCATTAATCGCCTTTTGCGCACTACGGGCAGCTTCGGCAGCCATGTCTTTTCCATATCCTTTGTTTTCAATAGAATTCAGATCATTCTGCATCAAAGGGCTGGCAGCATACAGCTGTGTCATCGCTTTTAATGCCATGGCGCTTACTCTGTCAGGCCGTCCATGTTCCTCGTCAGGCCAGCTTATAGGTAAATATTCAATGGCTTTATCCAAGTCAGTCTGCATCCAAGCATTGGATTCCTGATAAGTTTTACGGGGAAAGTCAAAGTCGTCCGATGCTCCCCAAAGCTGGTCAAAGATGGGCATTCCGCCATATCGTTTGATAATCTCAAAATAGAAGTAGGCACGCAGAAAATGAGCCTGTCCCAACAATTTTCTCCTTTGGTCGTCTGTGATGGATTTCACTTGATCTACTCCACTAATTACACGGTTCACGATACGAAGTCCGGTATAAGCACGAGAAATAGCACTTTTGAAATTCGCTCCATCACTTTTACTTCCGATTTCGAAACGTGTACTAGCATTCTCCAGCCAGTTACCTGCATTGACAAACTTCGACGGATCATTATCGCGGACGGATGCATATTCATCCGACAAATTGCCTACCGTTACGTATGTATTCGAATAAGAGTTGATACCATGTGTAAAGATTAATATATCACCATTTTGAAAGATACGGTCCATGAACCCTAACAAACTGCTATAATCTTTATAAACATCATCTTCGGAAAGTCCGTCATCGGGAGAGCGGTCCAGATAGTCCTCACAACTTCCAACAAACAGACCCAACAGAATGATCCATATCCAATTCAACTTATGTCTTCTCATATCAGTAAATTTAAAGTGTCTCATAATCCTAATCTAAAACCAATGTTATAACGTCTCACCATCGGATAAACATTCTGTCCCGAATGTTCGGGGTCACGGCGGGAATCACCTTTCGAGAACGTCAACAGATTGCTGCCATTAACATATACTTGCAGTTTTGTCAGACGTAAAGGCTGCAACCAACGTTTCGGAATCTGATAATTCACTTCCAGATTCTTCAAACGAAGATAAGCATGGTTGGTATATGTGTATGTACTGGCTACCGAATTATAACTTCTCTGAACATGAATACTGGGGCGAACCGGACCGCTTTGAATCGGAGCATCGGCTGTCCATGTATTCAATGTATTCGGTTGAGCCTTGATATTACCTTCCGGGAAATCCCATAAGTAAGATGGTATTGCTTCTTTATAAACATCCATAGCACTGTACCACAACATATTGAATCCGATTCCTTTGTAAGAACCTCCCAATGTAAATCCGAGGGTAGTGGTCGGATAGTTCAGGTTTTTCATCGGAACCATATCCTTAGCATCAATCATACCGTCTCCATTATAATCGATGTAGTACAAGTCTCCCGGAATCAATGTGTTGTGTGCACCATTGGCAATAGTAGACTGTGCCGAGTTATAAATATCGTCCAACGACTGGAAGTTTCCCGTTGCCAGATATTTATTCACGTATCCGATTGATTTTCCGGCTTGTTTCAGATATTCGCTCTGATTTTTCGGGTCATCAATAAAGACAATACGATTCTCACTGGTTGCAAAATTAAACTTCGCGTAATAATTAAATTTTCCAATACGATCATTCCAAGTAACATCCAACTCAAGACCATGATTTTTAGTCTTACCCAGATTCACCTGCGGAAAAGCAATACCACTATCGGCCCATGACGGAATCGTGTTACGCGTCATCAGAATGTTATTACGCTTTTCATCGAACAAGTCCACAGTAAAGTTCAGTTTACCCCACAAACCTATTTCGATACCGATATTCTGTTTAACAGACTCTTCCCAAGTAGCATCAGGGTCGGCCAGCTTTCCTTCTTTGTACAGAGGTCCCCAGTTACTGGTCTGATATTTACCAAACTCTGCATTGGCAGATAATTGCTCAAACTTCTGAATATAATTGAAACGTGTGGCACCTTTATCATTACCAACTACCCCATACGAATAACGTACTTTCAAATTAGTCAGTACTCCTTTGGTCAGTTTCTTTACCCAAGGCTCTTCACTGATACGCCAACCGATAGAAGCGGACGGGAAGAAACCAAAACGACGTCCTGGAGCAAACTTCTCCGAACCGGTATAGGCACCGTTAAACTCGGCAAGATAACGCTCTTTGAAGTTGTAAGTGACACGACCTACCCAATCTTCTTCGTAAGCCGGGAAGTTCATCACATTCTGATTGGTCGATTCGTTCATCTTACGGTTAAACACAAACAAGGCACTTACATCGTGATCGCCAAACTGGCGGTTGTAATTCAATGCTAATTCGTAATAAAGTTTACGCCCGTAAGCCTTGAAGCCGTCATAAACACCACCAACAGGCAAATCTCCGGGAGCATTCTCATCCGGATAACGTTTCTCGGTATAATTATAAGTAATTGTTCCATCAGCATTATAAATAGGATTGGCGTAATCATACACACGATTCATACGAATATGCGTACGTTGGGCAACCAAATCGTCTTTACCTAAAATCTTACCCGGCATGATCTGGGTGGTCCATGATGAAGAAGTAGTGTAAGACAACGATGCTTTCAATGATAACCCCTTTGTAATGAGGTCCAGCTTTTGATTCAGGATTACATCGTAAAAACCTTGATGCTGTTTAATATTACGACTACCTCCTTCATTCATCAGACAGGCTATATTCTGATCGGAGCTTAACCCGTCTCCCCATATTCCATTACTATATTTAATCGGAAATTCATTACTTGGAGCCGTGAAAAACGTTTTAAAAAAGCGTTCATCCGGAGAATCGACATTCTCATAATAAGACGGCTGATTCTGATAACCCATCTTACCGGCCACATTGAACGAAAGTTTAGTAGTATTTGTGATATTGAAGTCGAAATTACTACGCCAGTTATAACGACGGTAGGAGAAGGAAGGGTCGAAATCCTCTTGTTTGGTAGTATTAAAAATATCTCCGTCATGCAAATAACCCAAGGATACGAAATAACTCATTTTCTTCGTACCACCGCGTACATTAAGATTATAAGCCTGTTCATAACCTACATTCTTTACCAGTTCTTTCCACCAGTCCACTTCGGGAAAGACATCGTTATACGGACCGTAATTTCCGGTAGCATACGCATTTTCCCATGCGGCAATGGTAGACTCGGGAACCATTGCTCCCCAGTTACCATCATTAGCCTGTGCTCTGTTATACTGTTTCATAGAGGTCACATAGTCAGACCATTCAGGAGCGGCAGAAGGTTGTTTAAAACCGAAGTTAGCAGTGAATGAGATTTCCGGTTTCTGTTCGAGTCCGCGTTTGGTTGTCAGCAAGATAACGCCGTTCGCACCTTTCACACCGTAAACCGCAGTTGCCGAAGCGTCTTTCAGTACGGAAATAGATTCAATTTCGTTCACATCGACATCATTGAAGTCACGTTCGATACCGTCCACCAATACTAACGGAGCAGCTTCTCCCCAGGTAGACTTACCACGAATCAATAAAGAAGCCTTATCAGCTCCTGGCTTTGAGGTGGAGTTAATGGCAACCACACCCGGCATCTGGCCTTGCAAAGCTTCGGAAACGGAGTTCACGCTACCTATCTTTAATAAATCATCTCCTTTTGCAGTAGCAATGGAACCGACACTGGACACCTTTTTCTGTACACCGTATCCAACCACTACCACTTCTTCCAGGGTCTCCGTATCTTCTCCTAAAGAGATTACGCCTAAAGTCGTTTTATTCTTTAAATCCAGTTCCAGAGTTTTATAACCCACATAAGAAATGACAAGTATGTCTCCTTTTGATGCCTTCACAGTAAAATTACCGTCAAAATCAGTAATCGTACCGCTTCCCGTACCTTTCACGCGAACACTGACGCCAATCATCGGTTCACCGGATACTGCATCCTTCACTTGTCCCTTCCAATAGTCTTGTTGTGCCTGCACGTCCAGCGCACAAAACAAAAAGCAACAAAGACATAAGAAAGAAAAATAAAGTCTGTCTCTTTTCATAAACATTATTTTTAACTGTTAACAAATTCTTTATCTCAAGACACAAATTAAGCGGGAAAATCTTCAAATGAAAGGGAAGAATCTCCTTAAAACCCGTACAAATGTGCTAAATAGATTTCTCTACTACATTTCTGAACAAATCATTTCCACATTGGCTTTATGACGTGCTCTTTGTCTACGGTGATGTTGTATATGCCATCGTTTCCTTTCTTCAGGATGAGCGGAACAATACGTGTTTTACGAGGGGACACGGTGGAATCCGAACGATGAACGTGGTAAACATAGTAATATTTTCCATCCAGCCCTTTAAATACATCTCCATGTCCTGATCCGTTTTCTCCTACGAGGCTGCGATGAATGATCGGACTGTTCGGGTGCTTCTTCCACGGACCGAAAGGGGAAGAAGCAGTGGCATAACCTACCGAATAGTCGATATTCATAAAATGATTGGCAGAATAGAAGAGGTAATATACCCCGTCCCACTTCATAACAGTCGGTCCTTCCATCACCGGTGCAGACTTATAGTTCGGAGTCTTTTCCCAAGGCTCCGTACAGTCCATACATTGTTTCAATGTTTCCGGTTTGATACTTCCCTTCTTTATGTCAAACTCGGCTACCCAAAGGTAATTACCTTTATTAAAGCGGACATGATATAGGTAGTACTTCCCATCATCATCCTTAAATAGGAAAGAGTCTATATTCTTAGCGGAAGCGTCTATCGGTTTGACTTCCTTCTGCTGGAAAGGACCGAACACCGATTTTGAGGAAGCAATTACTGTTTGCTCATTAGCGGTATAAGTGAAATAATAAGTTCTTTTATCCTTAAAGTATTGAGGTGCCCAGAAGCCTTTTTCACCATACGTTCGATCTCCTTTCCGCAGAATCAGTTGCAGGGAACTGCCATCAGGCACTGTCCAATGCTCCAGATCGGTCGATTCGAGGATAGCAAAGCCCTGTGGTTCCTGATTGCGTGTACCGGTGAGGTAATACTTTCCGTTTTCCACAAAGATAGTGGGATCGGCATACATAATTTCTTTCCAATCATCAGCATACAATTGGAAGGCAGACATAAATGTCACTCCCAGAACAAGTGTTACCCGTGATAAGATTTTATTGAATGTATTCATCAGTCTGTATCTTATTAATTGTTATACCATTTTTATCAATTCAGCTCCCATGCCAGGCGAGGTTGCTCACCGTTAAGATTCCAGATAGAGGTATCCCAGTCGAGAGCACGAATAGCTTCCATCAGGTTATTGATGGTAGTCAAGCCGTTATAACGATCTACTGTAGTAATTGCACCTACGTTTACACTGGCTTGATCAGGCAGTGCTGGATTGTTTGGGAACACACATTCCATAGCCGGGTTAGCGTAACAGGAATAAGCCACATTCTGACTGTACCGTCCACATACCCTACCCGATTTGGGTGCAGCTTGAGAGAATAAATATGTGTTCCATGCTACACAGTGATGAACAGTAATACCAGACCCTGTTGTGTTATTGGCGTTACCCATGATACCTCCCACCTGATTTTGTGCAGATACATCGCAGTCGCTCCAGCAATAGGATATGGCAGAAGTAGTAGAAGCACCGGAAATAGGTTGTACCCATCCGGCAATACCACCGCCCGGATTAGCCACAACCATAGGAACTGCTTTCATCACTCCATGAGAATAACAATGAGAAATGGTGCTTCCAAGCAACCGGCTGGCAATACCGCCGACGCACGACTGGGTAGTAATATCACCTACATGATAGCATTGCTCTATAGAAGCTCCTTCACGCACTTCACCGCAGATACCACCTGCCGACCACAATGCAGTAATCTTCGTTTCCGAACCACATTGATAAATCTTGCTGTCTGCCCCGTGAAGTCGCCCACAGATGCCACCCGCTTGACCGTCATCCCATGCAGCATTGCCCGAAGTCAAACTGATAGTACCCGATACCCGAACATTCTCCACGATACCCGCACCGGAAACATTACCTGCCTGACCGGCGACAATACCCGTAAGTTTTTTATTGGCAGTGACTTGTGCATTTGTAAAAGTAACATTGGCACATCGTCCCGTCAACATACCGAAAAAACCTTGATAAGTAGACGAAGACGAAGTTATTTTCAGATTACTAATGGCGTGTCCACAACCATCAAAGTCCACCGGTTTGGCGGCAGTGGCTTCCACAGGAGTCCAATCCATGCCTTGCAGATCGATATCTGCACCCAGACGCACATAGGTAGTCTGCCCATCCTTGAGATATTCACCGAGCTTGGCCAAATCTTTGGCCGCAGTAATGATATACGGATTACCGATACCACCCTGCTTTTGTTGCAGATAGAAGGTCATAGTACTCTTCTCTTCGTTAACGGCTAGGTTATCGGACTTCAGTTTCAGACCAAGCACATATTTTTTGGTATTGTCCAGTGTAGTAAGATCGTGGAAACGCAGACCGACAGTGTGCAACACATCGTCACCCTTGAAATTGAGACTATTGACATCAAGGTCGTAGTTAGCCGCGGGCAATAGTGTGTATTCCTCGCCAAATGAGTGAGCATCAACTACTGCAAATTCCGCTTTCGCTTCCTTTTCACAATGGCTCTTTTCTACCATAATGGTATATTCATATTCCGGCTCATCCAGATACAACTCATACTTACCTGTTTGATAAAGTGACAAGGTTATATCCGAATAGGTAACTTCAGCCTTTTCCGGCTGTGTCAGGTCCATGACTTCTCCACATGAAATCAACGAAAACGCCATTAACGACAGGGCAATAGGAATATATCTTTTCATAATTCAATTCTTTTAATGATTAAAAAGCAGGAACAATCACACCCACATTGTCTCCTGACAACCAAACTTTATCTCCATCTATACGAACTACCTCCATCTCCATCCCTTCTTTAAGGAAAGAAACTCCTTGGAATGAGAATTCAGTCTTCATCTTTTGACCGACAGCCGTGGGCTTCCCGTCAAACTTCACATGAATGTATTTGCTTTGATCCGAATTTTGCAGGCGATAAGTCAACCGTTTAGGATTAATTGCAGCCTGAAGTTGTTCCTGCTCTGTAAAAGTACAAATTCCATCCAAACTATAAAACCCAACTTCGGTATATCCCGTTATATTCTTTTTATCAACCCCGTTTTCGGCATATTCCGTCTCCGCACAAGAGGCGAAAACCAACAAACATACCAACACTACATATATTACTTTCATAAGCGAATAAATTTAAGATAATTACTTTCTAATAGTTGTCGACAACATTTCTACCGATCCATCCTTATAAGTCACTTCGGCGGTAAGTATTTGTCCGTTCAGGTTCTTATTCACTATATTGATTTCCTGTCCATCCAGCTTTACTTTATAAGATGAGACATCATCCGGCAAATTTAATAGTTGTACCAACATATATCCATCCACTTGTTGATATTTCAACAAAGGAAACTCTCCTGTTACAGACTTGGTCTTAACATCATCCTTCCACAACACGGCATCATCCGATTTCAGCAATGCTACATGGTAGACAGTTCCAGGAACAAGATTTTCAACCAATGTATAGTCATTCTCCGAATCAAGCGATTGACGCACCACCTCTGTTCCCTCTTCATCTGTTACTGACAATATACCTGTTTTATCGGCTCCATTACCCCAACTTATGAACAATTCCCGTTGTCCTCCGACAAGGCTGGAAACTGCCAATCCATCCCGGGCAGCAATAAAATCAGGATATAACAATGGATTGGGATTGTAGAATCCGTCTGCATCCAGTCCTAAATAACGGGAAAAATAAATTCCTCCAAGTTCCCACATTTCAGTCTTCGCATCGTAAACAGCTCTCGCTCCACCGGGAACCACACTAAAACGTCCGGTAATGGCATACGTATCATATTTCTTGAATACTTCATAAAAAGTCTTATACCAATTCTTCGGATACCAGGAATAACTCTCAAAAAGGCTCTTGAACTCGGTTGCACTCACTGGTGTACCGGCGTTAGCTTTTTCGGCTATCAGATTAAGATATTCGTAAATTTTCATCCCGGCCGTATAACCATGCTTGGTTCCCCATTCTCCCAGCGCATCCGCCACATGAGGATTTAAAGCACGCACCATAGAGAATTCCGTGCAAATCAGTTTCTTTGTTACACCATATTTATCGCGGATAATACGGAAATCATCTTCCGCCTGGTTGATTTTCAATGCGTGAACGTGCAAGTCGAGCCCTATAACATTAGGATTGTTATTAACCACAGAGACTACCGCAGGTACCGTTTCGCTCTTCGGCAATTCGGATACACGGTTCAATGCTCCGGCATAAATATCAAATGTCCAGCCATTAGCTTGTTTCCAAGTAGTCAGCCGATTGGCAAACTCATTCAGAAATGCCCGATAATCTTCACCATCCGCATGACAGAGATCGGTATCCAATGCATTCTCCCATTCCGGTTCGTTACCCATGACAAGTATTTCAATATTCTTCGCCATATCATAGGTTTTCAGTAATATTTCCGTTGCCTGAAATATGTACTCCATCTCCTTAGTTCCTACTTTGGGAACCGTATCGGTATATAATTCAAAAGGTATTTTCAGACTCAAGATGAATTTCACACGGTCGCCCAACGCTTTCTTGGCCTGAATAAATTTCAATGTAGGAATATGTGTCCTGATGGCATTTTCTTTCACACCAACAATCTTCCCGTTTTCATTCTGAAGAAACAGATTGGGGATATTGATAAATCCTCTCACCCAACTCACTTTCGACTGTTTCAACATCTCTATTTCCGTAATCGGGTAATCTATATTTTCATTATAGTTCGCCCCCAAATCCTGCGCCTTTGTTCCCATCGAACATAAGAACAGCAATACAAACATTAAAAAAGCTTTCATTTTCATATACATACTTCAAGGTTAATTGTCCGACATCGAACAGAACAAAGGTAGAGAAATAAACTCCGGTAGAATAGAACGATTGTTTTATCAACGGGATTTATGTTCAGAATAAACATTTGACCTTATTTTAATGGTTCTTCTTCTACTTCACTGCGATAATAACCGTCCACTTCAGCAAAGAAATTCTGCTTCAGGGAGTCCAGAAGTTCGGGCTGTTGTGCCGCCACATTCTGATGTTGAGTCCGGTCGGCTTTTACATTGAATAATCCGTATTCACCCAGATTACCTAATTCATTTCCGGTCAGATTTCGTTCGGAACCTTTATAAGGAGGCATCATAATCCAGTCGCCTGAACGATAAGCCATACGTCCCTGCGCTTCCAACACTACATCCTTGCGGGCAGTCTGCTCTTTTCCGAAGAAAGCATCCAGATAGTTCCGACTATCCAAACCTTCCGGCAAATCGGCATGTATCATCGAACCCAGAGAAGCGAGAATATCTACCTGGCAAACCAGTGCATCGGACACAACCGGCTGAATCTTTCCTTTCCAATAAACAAACAAAGGAATATGCGTACCACCGTCGAACAAACTATATTTACCTCCGCGCAGACCTCCGGCAGGAAGATGATCGCCTGCCAGTTCGGGAGCACCGTCTTTGTAACCGTCATTCAGAACCGGCCCGTTATCACTGGAGAAGATAATCAGTGTCTTTTCCAACAATCCTTCTTTCTTCAAGTGAGCAAGCAGTTCGCCGACACACCAGTCTGCCTCAACGATGGCATCGCCACGAGGCCCCATCGTTGTTTTGCCCACAAAGCGCTGGTGGGGAGCACGAGGTACGTGAGGTTCGTGCAAGCCATAATACAGGAAGAAAGGAGCATTTTTGTGTTCAGTCACAAAGTTCTTTACCTTATCTACAAAATAGTCGGCCATATCCTCGTCTTTCCAACGGGCTTTCTGACCGCCTTTCATATATCCGATACGGGGAATTCCGTTTACTATAGAGTTATTGTGCCCGTGTGCCCACTGCATTTTCAGCATCTCCGGATGAGAAATGGCAGTCGGTTCGCCTTCAAAATTATGCTCGTAACTTACTTCGATGGGGTCAGCCGGATCGAGTCCTACTACATCGCCGTTTTCCACGTAAACCGTCGGGACACGGTCATTGGTTGCTGCAATCAGGCAAGAGTAGTCGAAACCGATTTTTTTGGCACCCGGTTTGACGGTTTCGTTCCAGTTGACATTGCCGTCTCCCATCCCCAAGTGCCACTTTCCGATAGCTCCGGTCACATAACCGCATTGCTGCATCATCTTCGGTAAGGTAAACTGATTTTCATTAATGATAAGAGGAGCATCTCCCGGCAGGATTTTTGCATCCTTATTTTTCCACGGATACATTCCGGTCATCAAAGCGTAACGACTGGGAGTGGAAGTTGCCGAAGTGGCATATCCGTTCATGAAACAAACTCCGCCATGAGCCAGACTGTCGATATTCGGAGTATGAATCGTAGTAGAGCCGTAAGCGCTGACATCACCAAATCCCAGATCATCGGCAAGAATCACAATCACATTCGGCTTTTCTTCTACGTGCTGTGAGGTACAACCTACTAAAGACAACGTAGGAACTAGATAGATTATCTTTTTCATAATATTATGTAGTTAATAACGATGCAAATTTAGCCACCACTTATTTATTTATGTAGAACAAATGTTTAATAATGGGGAGAAATGTCCATCCTGCAACTATTCCAGAGAAATAAGGTATGAAAATGCGTGTGATGAATTAACTCGAAATGATAGCATAGGCCTGTCAATGTTCTACTTTTAATATTCTACAGGAAAATAGCCAGTTAGAAAGTAGCAAACTAGAAAATAAACTGTATAAATAAACGCATGAGCATACAAAAAACAGTCTAATATTGCATAAAGCCAAACAAGATATACATCTTTCTCTATTCAGGAACCGTTCATTGCCTTAAAACCAACGAAGTGTTCCTCGGTGTGCATCGACTTGTTCCTCACCGAGGAAGCTATCGTTCTCCGGTGAAGAAGATAAAAATGGACTATTAAGAAATATTTTCTCCCTAGTTTATCATAATATATTGGAAAGGAGAAAATAATAAAATGATTGGTTATTCAGGTATCTACTCTCCAAATAACAAAAAGAATCAAGAATCTATCACAATTCGATTAGTATATTCTCAAAACAGCGAGAATAGAGAATCACGTAATTACAAATGCATGGCATTTTCCGGCTTTTCTTTACCAAACTGCGATTTATGTCCTTCTCCGATGATTAAATATTCCTTTTTTAAGAATCATCGTTTTTTAAGGGAGGCTATATAGTTTGGAATAGAGGTTGTGCTTAACAATAAAAACTGTAATAGTATACAGGAACAGCCCAATAAGATATTACCGGATTCTGACAAGATTAGGTAATGTCTTATTTTTATAATGATGAAAATTGTTACCTTTGTATATATCTTATATTTACAATTAAGATTAAACCTAATTTTTCGCTTATGAAAACAGTTAAGGCTACCTACATCGTTATATTCATTACCGGACTATTAGCCGGAGTGTTCTTCTCATCCTCTGTTTCCGCCCAAGATATTTCGGGAGCCTGGCACGGAAAACTTTCCCTTCCCACCGGTTCATTGACTATTGTATTCCACATCAGTCAAACGGAACAAGGCGCTTATGTGACCACACTGGACAGTCCCGACCAGGGAGCCAACGGTATCAAGACACAGACTACTTCTTTCAATGATTCTACTTTAATTATCCAGATACCTGTGATTCATGCTTCGTACAAAGGAAAACTGAACAGTGATAACACAATCAACGGAACATTTACGCAAGGGATGCCCCTTCCGTTGAATTTGAAAAAGGGAGAAGCCAGCCGCCCCAAGCGTCCGCAGGAGCCTCAACCGCCTTTCCCTTACAGAAGTGAAGAAGTCACCGTGAGGAATGAACGCGATGGTATTAACCTTGCCGGAACATTGACTCTTCCCGAAAAAGGAACTAAATTTCCGGCAGTGGTAATGGTGACAGGAAGCGGTGCGCAGAACCGGGATGAGGAAATCATGGGACACAAACCTTTCTTTGTCATCGCCGATTATCTGACCCGAAACGGAATTGCTGTGCTTAGATGTGATGACAGGGGTACTGCCGCTTCACAAGGTACTCACGCAACAGCTACCAATGAGGATTTTGCCACAGATACGGAAGCAATGGTGAATTATCTGCGCAGCAGAAAAGAAATAAATGCAAAGAAAATCGGAATTATCGGACATAGTGCAGGCGGAATCATTGCATTCATCGTTGCTAAAAAGGACCCATCCATTGCATTTGTCGTTTCATTGGCAGGAGCCGGCGTGAGAGGCGACAGTCTGATGCTGAAGCAGGTAGAGTTAATCTCTAAATCCCAGGGAATGCCGGATGCCGTCTGGCAAGGGATGAAGCCTTCGATACGGAACAGATATGCCATACTGCAACAAACAGACAAAACTCCCGAAGAGTTGCAGAAAGAACTGTATGCAGACGTTACAAAAACAATGTCTCCCGAACAATTGAAAGACCTGAATACCATCCAGCAACTATCCGCACAAATCAGTTCGATGACTTCTCCGTGGTATCTTCATTTTATGAGATATGACCCGGCCCAGGATTTGAAGAAACTAAAATGTCCGGTTCTGGCTCTGAACGGAGAAAAGGATATTCAAGTGGATGCCACTATGAACCTGACTGCCATCCAGGAAAGAATCACCGGAAATGGAAACAAAAATGTAACAGTCAAAGCCTATCCGAACTTAAATCACCTGTTTCAGACTTGCCAAAAAGGAACATTGGCCGAATACGGGCAGTTGGAAGAAACAATCAATCCGGAAGTATTGAAAGATATCATTGAATGGATAAGGAAACAATAAGTCTATTAATGATATTACTTAGCAAGTACACATTTCTCAATATCACATCCTTTTCTTGCTAATTCTTGCAAATTCTTCAAATATTTGCAAGAATCGGAAAGAAAAGAATTATATTTGTAGACCAAATATAATATAAACAGATGGTATTATGATTGAATTCCCTCCTCAAATAAGTCAGGAAGAATATTTAAAAGTTCTTCTCACTGATCCGCTTGAAAAACTCAAGGCAATCATAGAAAAAAACAATGATAAATATAGTTATTGGTCTGATGTAAAATACCAAAAGGCTCCTGAAGGCATATCGAGTAAAGAATTATGGTGCTACATAAAAGCATCACGGAGAGCAAAACGAATCATTGTATGGAAAAAATATGGCATATCCATCAGTATAACCAACGCCATGCAGCGGATGTGTCACGAGTTTGATATGAACTTTGGTGGCTCTTGGGGAAGTAATTCAATCATTCCGGCAGAAAACAAAGAACAGTATCTAATTAGCTCATTAATGGAAGAAGCAATATCCTCCAGCCAAATGGAGGGAGCGGCAACTACTAGAAAAGTAGCTAAGGAGATGCTAAGAAAAAGCCTTTCTCCACAGGACAAATCGCAACAAATGATTTTCAATAATTATCAAACAATACGTTTTATAACCCAAAATATACATACCCCACTATCATCCGAACTATTACAGCAGATTCATGTCTTAATGACTGAAAAAACATTAGAAAATCCAGCAGATGCAGGAGCATACAGAACGAATGACGAAGTAGTAGTGGAAGATGCTATTACGCATGAAGTAGTACATACTCCCCCCTCATACAAAGATATCCCTTCATTTATTGAAGATTTATGCATATTCTTCAATGAAAGTGATTCTAAAGTATTTATTCACCCAATAATCAGAGGCATTATCATCCATTTTATGATTGCTTATATGCATCCGTTTGTAGATGGGAACGGACGTACAGCAAGAGCTTTATTCTATTGGTATATGCTAAAAAGTGGTTATTGGTTAACTGAATATTTATCTATCTCAAGGGTAATCGCCAAATCAAAAAAGTCCTATGAAAATGCTTATTTATACACAGAAGCTGATGAAAAAGACATGGGATACTTTATAGCTTACAACCTAAGAGTGCTAGAGCTTGCTTTTAAAGAACTACAAACTTATATCAAACGTAAGTTAGATCAAAAACATCAGGCTTCTGTATTCTATAAATTAGATAATATCAACGAACGCCAAGCAGATATTCTTAGGCTTATTAATGATAATCCTAAAATATTATTCACCGTGAAAGAGCTACAAAACAGGTTTTCTATTACTCATACTACCGCCAAAAATGATATTGACGGTCTTGTGGAAAGAAAACTGGTTGATGAAATATCACTTAATAAAGTAAAGAAAGGATATGTAAAAGGAGAACTTTTTGATAAAACAGTTAAGTCTATCACATAATCTTTCCAATTCTTGCAAATATTTGAAGAATTTGCAAGAATTGGAAAGAAAGTAAATGGCTACAATTTACATATACTACATAAATCTCCCGTCATCAGCTTACACCAACATTGTCTAATTTGATTTAAATCAAAATCTATCTCATCGAACTCACCCTGAAAGATTTTGTTTTACCTTTGCAGCCGAAATAAATAAGCGGCAAATAATAGTAAGGTAAAAAGGTAACAGGTATTAAGGTTAAGTTTTGTATGAAAAAGAGTCTTATTGCATTGGCGTTCGGCACACTAGGATTAGGTATTGCCGAATTTGTAATGATGGGAATTTTGCCCGATGTGGCAAAAGATTTAGGTATTAGTATTCCTACCGCAGGGCATTTCATTTCTGCTTATGCATTAGGCGTCTGTGTCGGTGCACCTGTATTAACATTGGCTCGCAAATATCCGCTAAAACATATTCTGTTAGTATTAGTTACCTTAATTATGATAGGTAATATCTGTGCGGCTATGGCTCCCAATTACTGGGTGTTGCTCGCTGCCCGTTTTATCTCCGGCTTGCCTCATGGCGCATACTTCGGAGTAGGCTCTATTGTTGCAGAGAAACTAGCCGACAAGGGTAAAGGTTCGGAAGCCGTCTCCATCATGATTGCAGGAATGACCATTGCCAACCTGTTTGGTGTACCTTTGGGCACTTCCCTAAGTACCATGCTTTCCTGGCGTGCCACTTTCTTGCTGGTCGGTATCTGGGGAATTGTTATCCTATATTATATCTGGCGATGGGTTCCGCATGTAGAAGGCTTAAAGGATACCGGCTTTAAAGGACAATTCCGCTTTCTTAGAACTCCGGCTCCGTGGCTGATTCTCGGTGCTACGGCACTAGGTAATGGCGGTGTATTCTGCTGGTATAGCTACATCAATCCGATGCTTACCAATGTGTCCGGCTTCTCCGCTGAAAGCATTACGCCTTTAATGATCCTTGCCGGCTTCGGTATGGTGATGGGAAACCTGATTAGCGGACGTCTCTCCGACCGCTACACCCCCGGAAAAATAGGGACTGCCGCTCAAGCACTTATCTGTATTATGTTATTGCTCATTTTCTTCCTTTCTCCCTATAAATGGGCAGCAGCCCTGTTGATGTGCCTTTGTACGGCAGGACTGTTCGCTGTATCCAGTCCGGAGCAGATATTAATTATCCGCGTATCAAAAGGAGGAGAAATGCTGGGAGCAGCCTGCGTGCAGGTTGCATTCAATCTCGGAAATGCCATCGGTGCTTATGCAGGCGGACTGGCTGTTAGTGGTGGATACCGTTATCCGGCTCTGGCGGGTGTACCATTTGCTCTAATTGGATTTACTTTATTCTTGATTTTTTATAAGAAATATCAGGCAAAATACTAAAGAGAATATTACTTGATTGAAAATATTGCCATACAAAGGAACTATTGGAATATATTCATTACATTTGCGCACATTCATTATAAACGATATTGCATTGTCTAAACAAACAAGTATTCTAATAGAAAAACAATTATGGCCTCAAATTCTGAATCACCCAAACACAATAAAATAGAAAGTAAACAACTCGGTTATGGCTTCACTTTTGTATTAATCGGGCTACTCGCATTAGTAACTGGAATTATTATACTTTCGATAGAAGTAATAATTGGTGCCATAGTTGGAATTATTATTGGTTTCATAATAATGTCTACAAGCAAAATAACAATAACCCCCAAGAATACTTTGGAAAAGCAGCCCATACAAACAACCGCTACATTCAATGGAATCGATCAACCTTATTTTAATATTGTTCAAGACCATGGAGATAAACTATTTCTGTTTATTCAGAAACTAAACGATAATCCACGTCTAAAAGAAGAGGTTGACAACGCGATACATTTCCATTCTACCGGCAAACCCGCTGAAATACCATTTCCAGACTTGATTAATATGTTGATAAGCGCAGATTTATTAAAGGTTTATCAGCAACTAGGTTATCGATTTGGAATAGATAAAAAGGAGAGCTTTGCCATCATCTATCTGTTTGCCCGCATATATGGCTTACAGAAAATCACATTCTCTGAATTGCCTGTTGCCTATGACCGTATTTCTAATAGTATTGCCGATTACCTCCCTCTCATTGAAAAAATAAATGCGGACAATATCAAATCGGACACTTTATTCATATTAGGTGCAATCATCAACAATATGGATAATGAAATAGGAAAACAATACCATTTACTTTTATATCGTTATGCATCTATTATTACCAAAGCAGATGGAACCATTACAACAAAAGAAACCGATTTCCTGAAAAGCATCATGTCTCCCTGGAATAATGAAATCAGTAAAAGTGAGCTAGAATCTAATACGGCTACATACGTCAGCACACCCGAAAAGCAAGGAGGAATGGAGCAGCTAACTCAGTTGACCGGACTTGAACTAGTAAAAAATGATGTGGCTACATTAGTCAATTTTATCAAAATTCAGAAGGTACGTGCATCAAAAGGAATGAAAGCTCCCTCACTTTCATATCATTGTGTATTTATAGGGAATCCTGGAACAGGAAAGACTACCGTTGCACGAATTTTAGCCTGCATTTATAAAGAACTGGGTATCTTGGAGAAAGGACATTTAGTTGAAACCGATCGCTCTGGCCTGGTCGCAGAATATGTAGGACAAACCGCTGTCAAAACGAATAAAATTATAGACTCTGCCATGGGTGGAATACTGTTTATTGATGAAGCTTATTCTTTGGTTACAAATTCAAGCAATGATTATGGAAAAGAAGCAATAGCAACACTGCTAAAACGAATGGAAGATGACAGAGAACGCCTGGTTGTTATTCTTGCCGGTTACACGCAAGAGATGAAAGAATTCATAGACTCAAATCCCGGACTACAATCGCGCTTCAACCGCTACATTGAGTTTAAGGATTACTCAGCAGAAGAACTATTACAGATATACCTTGGTAATCTGAAAAAGTATGAATATGTAATCACCGATGGAGCCATAGAGAAAATGAAACGGGTGATTAATAAAGCTATTATCAATAAAGACCACAATTTTGGAAATGCCCGTTGGGTTCGCAACATTTTTGAAAAAACATTGGAAATTCAAGCGAACCGTTTAGCGACGGACGGAAACATATCAAATGAATCGTTGACTACTATTACAGAGGATGATATAATTGAAAACGATTGAAACTTTTCACTAAGCCCAAAAATCGAAAGCGGGCATTTGATTCTTTATTGCATAAAAGAATCACCCTAATATAAATTTATTTTCAGTCGGCTTATAACAAAGCAAAACAGCTGACGCAATAGATATCGGAAGAAATGAACCAGCCCTATTTCTTTTTCTTTCGATACCGCAAAGGTATTATATCACAAGGGATTGAAATGACGTACTTTGTCCCAGATTAGCTTACTTTGTCTTACTTTCATCTAAAATATATTTACTTTCATCTAGAATGATTTTACTTATGCACCGGACGATTTATCGTATATTTGGGATACGATAAGCATCTCAATGAGCCATGAGTCTCTTGATAGCAAGTGCTGATTAGCTATAATGAAAATAAAAGCAGCTATAGTGGGATTCTGTGCTATACATAGCATAGGAAGATAAACTGGCTGTGAGTTTTCTTTTTAATAGTGTACACGTGCGCAGACGCGAAAGAATATTCTTTTTATATGAAAAAAGCGTGTAATTGAGGTGGAGGGGGACCACCTCAATTACGCGCTTTTTCTAATATAATTAATTATATAAAGAGAATAAATATCATAAGTAAATGATAAAGACAAAACAAATGAGCCTTTGCATCTTTTTAAAACAACATTTAGCTGGCTCATTACTAAAAAAACAGATGAAGTCTACATTGAAAGAGACATTGATATCGTTTTTATCTGTTTTTTAAAGACAGAAAGCATACCACGTTTTCTTCGTTAGCTTAAAAATTGATTTTTAATGGACAAACTTATTTTGTTCTACGAAATTGGGGTAATTTCGATTAGTAAGTATTATCTTTGCAAACTACAATGAGCAGCCCGGCAACAAATACTCTTTATTTATCCGGACATTGTTGCCAAATCGTTGTTCATTTGTATAAATCATTGATAATAAAAGAAATAATAGATTAATATGGCATTGCAATGTGGTATTGTAGGACTACCGAACGTGGGTAAGTCGACACTTTTCAACTGTTTGTCGAATGCGAAAGCACAGGCGGCAAATTTCCCTTTCTGTACAATTGAACCCAATGTAGGTGTAATCACTGTTCCTGACGAACGTCTGAACGCACTCGCTGAATTGGTGCACCCCCAACGAATTGTTCCTACAACTGTAGAAATCGTAGATATCGCCGGACTGGTGAAAGGCGCAAGCAAAGGTGAAGGACTGGGAAACAAGTTCCTTGCCAATATCCGTGAAACAGACGCAATTATCCACGTACTCCGTTGCTTCGATGACGACAATGTGACACACGTAGACGGAAGCGTAAATCCCGTCCGCGACAAAGAAATCATTGACTACGAACTTCAATTGAAAGACCTGGAAACCATCGAAAGCCGTATCCAGAAAGTACAGAAACAAGCACAGACGGGCGGAGACAAAGCTGCAAAGTTAGCTTACGATGTACTCGTTCAATATAAAGACGCACTGGAACAAGGAAAATCTGCACGTACAGTGACTTTTGAAACAAAAGACGAACAAAAGATTGCTCACGAACTGTTCTTATTGACCAGCAAGCCGGTAATGTATGTCTGCAATGTTGATGAAGCAAGCGCAGTAAACGGAAATAAATACGTAGATATGGTACGCGAAGCCGTAAAAGACGAGAATGCTCAAATCCTGATTGTCGCAGCCAAAACAGAAGCGGACATCGCCGAACTGGAAACGTACGAAGACCGTCAAATGTTCCTTGCCGAAGTAGGCTTGGAAGAATCGGGCGTAGCACGTCTTATCAAGTCTGCTTACAAACTCCTGAATCTTGAAACATATTTCACTGCCGGTGTACAAGAAGTACGTGCCTGGACATACGAAAAAGGATGGAAAGCTCCTCAATGTGCCGGAGTGATCCACACCGATTTTGAAAAAGGCTTTATCCGTGCCGAAGTTATCAAATACGATGATTATATCAAATACGGCTCGGAAGCAGCTGTGAAAGAAGCCGGAAAACTGGGTGTAGAAGGAAAAGAATATGTGGTGCAGGATGGCGACATCATGCATTTCCGTTTCAACGTGTGATTATCGGTTACCACCGACGACTTATTAATTACTAATTCGCTAACAATATGAAATATCTCATTGCAGGAACGGGAGGTGTAGGCGGCAGTATCGCAGGATTCTTGTCGCTGGCAGGCAAAGATGTAACCTGTATTGCCCGTGGAGCTCATTTGCAGTCGATTCAAACGAACGGTTTGAAACTGAAATCGGATTTGAAGGGCGAACATACGCTCCGGATTCCGGCAACTACCGCTGAAGAATTCAATGGAAAAGCAGATGTGATATTTGTATGCGTAAAAGGTTATTCGGTCGATTCTATCGTAGAACTGATTAAAAGAGCAGCGCACAAAGACACGGTTGTCATCCCTATCCTGAATGTGTACGGCACAGGGCCACGCATACAAAAGTTGGTACCGGAAGTCACTGTCCTCGACGGCTGCATCTATATCGTAGGCTTCGTATCCGGCACCGGAGAAATCACCCAAATGGGAAAGATATTCCGGTTGGTATACGGCGCTCATCGCGGCACGGTTGTGAAGCCCGGATTGCTGGAAGCTATCCAACAAGACTTGCAGGAAGCAGGCATAAAGGTAGACCTGTCACCAGACATCAACCGGGATACGTTTATCAAATGGTCGTTTATCTCTGCAATGGCCGTAACGGGTGCTTACTACGACGTTCCGATGGGAAAAGTACAGAAACCGGGAAAGATACGGGATACATTTATCGGACTTTCTACGGAAAGCGCTGCCTTAGGAAAGAAACTAGGCGTCGAATTTCCCGAAGACCCAGTCAGCTACAACCTGAAAGTGATTGACAAGCTCGACCCCGAAAGTACCGCTTCTATGCAAAAAGACCTGGCACGCGGACACGACTCGGAAATACAAGGATTGCTCTTCGACATGATTGCAGCAGCCGAAGAACAGGGAATAGATATACCGACCTACCGGATGGTTGCAGAGAAATTCAAAAAATCTAATCATTAACATTAATCCAATATAGAATGAATACCATGCTATTATCCATCAACTGGAACCCGAATCCCGAACTATTCAACCTGTTCGGCATTTCTATCCGTTATTACGGATTACTGTGGGCAGTAGGAATATTCTTTGCTTATGTGGTTGTTCACTACCAGTACCGGGATAAAAAGATAGAGGAAAAGAAGTTTGACCCGCTTTTCTTTTACTGTTTCTTTGGTATTCTAATCGGTGCCCGCCTAGGACACTGCCTGTTCTATGACCCGGGATACTACCTGTCTCATTTTTGGGAAATGATTCTTCCTATCAAGTTCATGCCGGACGGAAACTGGAAATTTACCGGATATGAAGGACTTGCCAGCCACGGCGGTACATTAGGACTGATAATCGCCCTTTGGCTGTATTGCCGCAAGACGAAGCTCCATTATATGGACGTGCTGGATATGATTGCCGTAGCTACTCCAATCACCGCCTGCTTCATCCGCCTTGCCAACCTGATGAACTCCGAAATCATCGGCAAACCGTCTGATGTGCCCTGGGCATTCGTTTTCGAACGTGTAGATATGCTCCCCCGTCATCCGGGACAGCTCTACGAAGCCATCGCTTATCTTATCCTGTTCTTCATCATGATTTACCTGTATAAGAATTACAGCAAGAAACTGCACCGTGGCTTCTTCTTCGGGCTCTGCCTGACTTACATCTTCACCTTCCGCTTTTTCATCGAATTCCTAAAAGAAAATCAGGAAGATTTTGAAAACAGCATGATGTTCAATATGGGGCAATGGCTAAGCGTTCCGTTTATCATAATAGGCGTCTATTTCATGTTCTTCTATGACAAGAAGAAAAAGAAAATAGCCTAAATCAAAAAAAGGGATTAGCGGTTCAAACATCACTAATCCCTCTTTCTTATCAATAAAACAAATGCCATTTCCCTAATGTCAGGACAACAATCGAAAACATATCCTAAGACATTATATACATTTTCAGCTTATTTCCCCCTGACTATCTTCTTAATATCATTCAGTTTATTCAGCGCTTCAATAGGAGTAAGATTATTCACATCAAGATTCAATATCTCATCGCGAATCTGACAGAGAATCGGATCGTCCAACTGGAAGAAGCTTAACTGCATACCTCCACGATTCTCGCTCACTTCTGCCAACGGTTTACCTGCTATGCCCTGTTGGCGATTATCAGATTCAAGCTGTTTCAATATCTCATTTGCACGTTTCACAATGCTTTTCGGCATACCGGCCATCTTTGCCACATGAATACCGAAAGAGTGTTCACTACCGCCACGTTCCAGTTTACGAAGGAAGATTACTTTATTATCAACTTCTTTCACCGATACATTATAATTCTTGATGCGCTTGAAAGATTTCTCCATCTCATTCAATTCATGATAATGCGTAGCAAATAATGTACGTGCTTTTGCTTTCGGATGTTCATGGATATACTCTACAATTGCCCAGGCAATGGAAATACCATCATAAGTAGAAGTACCACGACCCAATTCGTCAAATAATACCAGACTCCGGGAAGAAACATTATTCAGGATATCAGCCGCTTCATTCATCTCTACCATAAATGTAGATTCGCCGACTGATATATTATCGCTCGCTCCTACACGGGTAAATATCTTATCAACTAAACCGATATGCGCACTTTCCGCAGGAACAAACGAGCCGATTTGAGCCAATAGCGTAATCAACGCCGTCTGACGCAAGAGTGCCGACTTACCGGCCATGTTCGGACCTGTAATAATAATAATCTGCTGTGTATCGCTGTCCAGCATTACATCATTGGCAATATACTTCTCACCTATCGGAAGTTGTTTTTCTATTACCGGGTGACGTCCCTGACGAATATCCAATACCTCATTATCCTCAATAATCGGACGGATATAACGATTCTCACGAGCCACATTGGCAAATGACAACAGACAGTCCAGACGTGCAATCTGATTCGCATTAATCTGTATCTGTGGAATAAACTCCATCAATGCCTGTACTAAGTCCGTATATAGCTGCGTTTCCAGAATCAGAATCTTATCTTCCGCTCCCAAAATCTTTTCTTCATATTCCTTTAGTTCCTGCGTGATATAACGTTCCGCATTAACCAGCGTCTGTTTACGAATCCACTCTTTAGGAACTTTATCTTTATGGACATTACGGACTTCGATATAATAACCGAATACGTTATTATAAGCCACTTTCAAACTCGGAATACCCGTCTCTTCGCTCTCCCGCTGTTGTATCTTTAGCAGATAATCTTTTCCTGAATAGGAGATTTGCCGCAATTCATCCAAGTCTGCGTTCACACCATCTTGAATCACTCCACCTTTATTTATCAGTAAAGGAGGATCATTTTTAATCTCTTTGGCAATCCGGTCACGAATAGAAATACAAAGATTCAGCTGTTCGCCAATACGATTCAAACTCGCATTATCAGCTTCCATACATGCCTGTTTTATCGGCTCAATAGCTTGTAAAGCTACCTTCAACTGAACGACTTCACGGGGCGACACACGTCCTACAGCCACTTTGGAAATAATACGTTCCAAATCTCCTATTAAATGCAACTGTTCTTCAATCAGTTCCTTAAAATCAGGTTGGCGGAAGAAATATTCCACTACATTCAAGCGTTCATTGATCGGTTTCTCATCCTTTAAGGGAAAAACCATCCAGCGTTTCAACAGACGAGCTCCCATTGGGCTGATTGTTCTGTCGATCACATTGAGCAGGCTACTTCCGCCATCATTCATATTACCAATCAACTCAAGGCTACGCACCGTAAACTTATCCAGACGGACGTATTTATCTTCTTCAATACGCGCCAATGAAGTGATGTGACCAATTTGCGTATGCTGCGTCATTGTCAGATACTGCAGAATAGCACCGGAAGCAATGATACCGTTCTTCAAATGCTCCACTCCGAAACCTTTCAGATTCTTCGTTTCAAAGTGTTTCAGCAATTTCTCACGAGCCGTCGTTTCTGTAAACACCCAATCATCCAGCTCGAACATGAAAAACTTACTGCCGAAATTACCTTCAAACATCAAACGTTTGCCACGTTCAAAAAGAATTTCCTTCGGGGCGAAGTTGTTCAACAGTTTATCAATATAATCAAAAGGTCCTTCTGCAGTTAGGAATTCACCGGTAGAAATATCAAGAAAGGCAACCCCACAGGAAGCTTTCCCGAAATGAACGGCAGCAAGGAAGTTATTTTCTTTATAATTCAGGACATTATCATTGATAGAAACACCGGGAGTCACCAGTTCGGTAATGCCACGTTTCACCAACTTTTTCGTCATTTTCGGATCTTCCAACTGGTCACAGATAGCGACACGCTTTCCGGCACGAACCAATTTCGGAAGATAAGTGTCGAGAGCATGATGCGGGAATCCCGCCATCTCAACAGTCTTTCCTTTCCCGTTAGCACGTTTTGTCAGTGTGATTCCTAATATTTCCGATGCAACGATGGCATCCGTAGAATATGTTTCATAAAAGTCACCGCAACGAAACAGCATCACTGCATCCGGATGTTTTGCTTTCAAATCCAGAAACTGTTTCATCATCGGGGTGAGGACGATTTCTTCTTCGTTCACGGTTCTCTCCTTTTCTTTTTTATTTAGGGTAAACAATTGCAATATCTTTGCAAAGATAACGGTTTTTCGGCAGAGAATCAACGGTATCCTCCAATTCAATTTTCACAATTAGTGTTGCATTCCATCAAAAAAAGAGGGCTTATTTCTTAACAAGTAGGAGAAAAATATTAAAACGTGTTATAAAACATACTATTTTTCTTGGATAATTTGCTAATTTCCCAATAGTCCGTATCTTTGCAATGTGTTTTTCATAGTATTAGATTTAAGGTTAACAAAGGTTGGAGCAAGGCGTTGCTCCTTTTTTTATGTCCATAGGTTTCTTCCCTATTTAAATTAGAAGCAGAAAACGCTTGCTTCCAATGATAAAATACTTCTTTCCTCTCCACAACCCAATCCTACACATACATTATAAATCATTAGAGCAATGCAAAGAGCCAGCTACAATACAACGCAAACCTAAATTCTATACTTTTATAAAAAAATAATAAACTTCAATTAATACTTGTCCAGACAGAAATTCATATTCTGCATACAAATATTAGCATTTTTCTTGTTTATATCGGCCAAGAATAATACATTTGCATCTATACAAACCAAATTAATATAATTATGAATAAAATTCCCATTTTTTCATTGACACTACTTTTTGCTTTAATTTTACCATTATTTGCAAATGCACAGGTAACAGTAAAGGGTATTGTAACTGACGAAAGTGGGGTACCATTAGTTGGCGTTTCCGTCCGCTATAAGGAAGTCCCCCAAGTTGGTGTTACCACAGATATCGATGGTAAGTTTTCCATCAAGGAAGTAAAAGAAGGGAAAACGCTTGTTTTTTCCTATATTGGTATGAAAAATGCAGAGCGTTTACTAAAAGGGACAACCTCTTTCATCAAAATACAAATGGAGGCAGAAACAAGTGAACTCGATCAGGTTGTTATCACTGGTTATACTCAAACCACATTTAAAAAGATGACAGGTTCAGTAGGCATCATTACCGCCGATCAGCTAAAAGATCAGGCTCAACCTACTGTCGATGCTTTAATGCAAGGTAAAATTGCAGGTGTAGCCGTATCAGCTGTAACCGGACAGCCCGGTAGTACACAGAAAATACGAATCAGAGGTACCAATACTGTTACCGGAGACGGTGAGCCACTATGGGTAATTGACGGAGTTCCTATGCAGGGAAGTACAGCAGACATGCCCAATAGTTCTGAAATAAAATCGGGCCAGTTTGATGATTTATTCATGAATGGTGTTGCAGGGATCAATCCGAGTGATATTGAAAGTATCACTATCTTAAAAGATGCCTCCGCCACAGCAATTTACGGTTCACGAGCCGCAGGTGGTGTAATTGTCGTTACTACCAAAAAAGGAAAACAAGGAAAAACCAGAGTTAACTATTCTGGTAATGTTTCCGTCACTTTGTCACCCCAACGAGATTATTCTTTGATGAATTCAAAAGAAAAGCTTGCATATGAGCAAGGATTATGGGATGAATTTTCTGCTCCCGGCTTTGAAGCAGGAAAAACAGATTATCCTGTCGTAGGTATAGTAGGCATTATTAGATCCGGAAAAGGTCGTTTTGAAGGATGGAATAAAGAACAACAGGATAGCTATATTAACGAATTAGGACAAACAAACACTAATTGGTACGATGAACTATTTCGCAATGGCGTATCCACCACGCACAATCTATCCATTAGTGGAGGAGGAGAAAAATATACTTACTATACATCATTATCATATACACGCAATGCCGGTTTATTAAAAAATAATGACTACGATCGTTATAATATAACTGCTAACCTTTCTATGAACCCCAACCAAAAAGTAAAATTGGATTTTGGGGCATCAATGTCATATCAATACTCTAAATCACCAGCATTAAATAACATCAATCCATTTACTTATGCTTACTTTGCCAATCCATATGAAAGTCCATATAATACAGATGGTAGCTACAAAGCAGATGAGACCTATTACTCATTAGGAGAATATAATAATAAAAAAACATCGAGAAAAACAGTCCCTGACAGTGGTTTCAATATCATGCGCGAGATGAACGAAACTTCTTCACGCACAAAAAATGTCAATACTACCGTACGGACAGGGATTGATTATAGTATTATCAGCAAATTACGCTTTGTCGGATTAGCTTCGTTCACTTACTCCACTAACCGCTTAAAAGAAATCTACAACAGTGATACGAAAGCAGCTTTAGACAACCGTTTATCAGTAGATGGCTTAAGTCAGAAAGAATATGCTTCTATATTACAACGCAATATTGATAACGAAAGCTATATGGTACGCGGACACTTTGCTTATGACGATCAATTCGGAAGTGACCACTCTATTTCCCTTATCGCTGGTGCCGAGCTCCGTGGAAGTAAATCAAACAGTCTGTATAGCAAACGATATGGCTATGACGCAATAACAGGCAATACAATTACCCCACTGCCATCAACTACGGAAGGTATCGGATATACACAATTAAAAGAATATTTGGCAGCCCTCGATGCCTCTACCGGAGAAACATGGAATGAACAACGTTTTGCTTCCTTCTACGCTTCCGCCGACTATTATTATAAAAATAAATATGTGCTAAATGCTTCTTTCCGCACTGATGGTAGTTCCAATTTTGGTAGTGATAAACAATTCAATCCAAACTGGGCGGCAGGTGCTGCGTGGAATATCAGCGAAGAAAACTTTATGCAATCTCTCAAACCGATATTAAACCGATTAACCCTCCGTCTGGCAACCGGATTCACAGGAAATATCAACCGTAGCGTAAGTCCACAAATCATAATCAACTATTTTGATGATTACCGCAATGTAGCAAATAATGTTTTTCATATTGGTAGCATCACCACACCACCTAATCCGAATTTACGCTGGGAAAAGACCCAAGATGTAAAATTAGCCTTAGATTTCGGACTATTTAATGACCGCCTAAATGGTATCATTGAAGGATATTACCGAAAAAGTTCCGATATAGTAACGAGTGTGCAAGTATTATCAACTACCGGATATACCAGTCAAAGATACAATACGGCAGAACTAGAGAACAAAGGTGTTGAAGTCACCTTAAACGGAACCCCTATAAAAAGTAGAGATTTTACATTGACTTTATCTGCCAATCTTGCCTACAACTTGAATAAAGTAGCTAAATATAATGCATCATATAAATCTATGGGATATTCCAATCTATGGGAAGGCTATCCAGTAGGCGCTATTTACAGCGGCAGATTTACAGGTATAGACCCTGATACAGGACTTTATACCTTCCAGTTACGTCCGGATGCAGAAATACATACCGCCACAGATTTGAATAAATCAGATAACTATCGTTATTATCTAGGAACAGGCGAAGCTCCTGTAACCGGAGGTTTCAATGTAACAGCAGAATATAAAGGTATTAGATTGAGTGTTAATGGTACTTTTGCAACAGGAGCTAAACAGTTCGAGTACATTGAGTCCCCTGCCTCATACCAAAACACAGGAGGAGGAGTACAAAATCAGTCAACGCAAGTTTTCCAAAACGATTTATTCGCCCAACATTTAAATGTCCCCAAGCTTGCTGCCGACCGGTGGACGACTACTAATACCAATGGTACCTATCCCCGAGTTTGGAATGTATTTGGTGAAGCATATGGTTTTAACTATTACAATCCTATGAGCAAAGAAATAACTCGAGGAGCTTTTCTTACAAATCTATCATATATGCGTATCAAAAGCATAATTTTAGGTTATACACTGCCCAAAAAACTACTGAAACAAACCAATCTTTCAAATGTAGATTTTTCGATGGCACTCAACAATTTTATAACTGTCACAAGTTATAAAGGTATGGATCCGGAAACACCAGGAGCAACCTATCCTGTAAGCCGGTCTGTTATGTTTAGCGTAAATGTAGGATTCTAAAAAAAAAGACAATGAAAAGAAAACTATTTATATTTATATGTTGCAGTTTGTGTATCGCACTCACCTCATGTACTAAATACCTGGATGTAAAACCCAAAGGTAAGGTTATACCCAAAACTGCTGAAGAATTTTCTTCTATCCTTCATTATTGGTTAGATGACATTGAAAAAGGTACAGATGATGTTATCGTTCTTTCACCTGAACGAACTGCTGATTTAGAACTTTTTGCAGAAGATCTGGACGGCACCTTAGCTAGTAGCTATGGAGTTATAGATTTATATGCAGGAACTAGTATCAACAGAAATCAAAAATACTATTCAACATTATATTCCGCTATCAAAGATTGCAACATAATCATTGGAGAGATGGAAGATACAGAATCAGAAACGGCCAAAACCTTATTAGGAACCGCATGGAGCATCCGTTCTGTTTGCTACTATAATTTAATGATACGTTATTGTGAACCTTATCAATTACAAACAGCTTCTGAAACACTAGGATTACCTCTCGTGGACGAATTTGATATCGAAGCCAAGCCAAGCCGGTCCACTCTTAAAGAAACAGCCGATTTTATATTGAAAGGATTCCAACATGCGCTATCATACAACTCAACAGATAAAAACTATATTTTTACTGTACCAATAACTAAAGCCTATATGGCACGCTTCTTCTTTTGGACACAAGACTGGAATAATGCCATTATTTATGCTAAAGAAGTTTTAGATAAATATCCAATGCTTGAAGCTGACGAGTATGTTAACGCTATAAATCAAAAACTAGAGCCAACTAAGAACGTCATTATACGTTCATATACAAATGAGAATGATGTTGCAAGCATGGGATATCTAACTGCTCAAACAAATGTCCAGAAACGCCCTGTATGCAAAAACTTAGTAGACCTTTTTGGCAATACCCCAAATGATATCCGTAATTCAGGGTTTAATACAAAACGAATAACAACTAAAGTCGTTACCACAAAATTCCGTAGTGAAGAGTTATGTCTTATCATTGCTGAAGCATACGCACATTTAGGTAAAGAGACTGAAGCATTAGAATATTTGAATTTATTACGTTCCAAACGGATTACGGAAAATTATATAGCTTATACAATGGATAATCTCCCTGAAGTTTTTAAACAGAATATTACGACAGATGCAACAGGGACACCACTTACCAAATTAATGTCAGCTATCCTTTGTGAACGTAGGAAAGAACTATTTTTGGAAGGTGATCGTTGGTTTGAGCTAAAACGTAATGGACGTCCAGAATTCTGGATTGCCGCTAATGGAAAAAAATATGTAACGGAAAAATATTTATATACTTTCCCTATTCCCAAATCTGATGTGAACCTATTTCCTGGACTTATCATACAAAACCCGGGATATATTGAATAACCATTAATACACTAGAACAATGAAAAAGCTATTATATACAATATTTATATTCATCATATCCTTTAGTACTTTTTCAGCCTGTGACGAATCTGAAGAGTTAACTCCTAAAGTAGATGATACAACAAGTGATTATTTACTTCCAACCGGAGTAATTCTCACCGCTCAAGAACGGGAAGAAGTCCAAGAACGTTGGAATGAATATAATACTGCCATTAATCAGTAAAATTAAAGAAAAATGAAAACTATAATAAAGGAAATAACTAAAATTCTGACAATAACATTATTGGCAATGATGGTTACTTCATGCAATAATGATGATGATGCAGGGGCAAATCTCTCCTTTAGCCGCTCTATCTATGTTCTACCGGCTACTGGAAGTTTAAATATAGAACTAAAAGCCTCTGTAGCTCCAGAAAATGATCTGATAGTTCCTATAACCATCGATGGTTCAGCAGTGTTAGATGATGAATACGAAATATCAGCTAAAGAATTTATAATAAAGGCAGGAGAAACAAATGCCCAAATAACAATAACCCCCAAAAATAATCTAGCCCAAGGAAAAGAAATCCGTTTGTCTATCAATCCGGTAGCAGGATATAGCTTAGGAGATAAGAATGTGGCTATCATTCCGATAGAAACCAAAGAACGTATTATGTACTCATTCACAACCTCTTATTCCCGCATTCTTAGTTCTATCCAAATATGGGTTGAAATACAAGGTGAAATTAGTGGAAGAAGCTATATCCCTCAAACAGATATTGTACTTCCATTAAAAATATCTTCTTCCAGTACTGCAGAATTAGATACTGATTTTGAAATCGAGAATCACTCAACTTCTATAACTATTCCGAAAGGTACGCGACAAGTCAATTTCAGTGTTAATATAGTAGAAGGAGCAGAAGATTATGCTGGAAAAGAAGCCATCCTTGAATTGAAAGCCCCGGAAGGAGAAGATCCTGATTTATATTATGCAGGTTCATTCACTACCTTCACTGTAAAATTGGATCAATTAAAATTTATCGACTTATTAGGCAAATGGAAACCTGTTGAGCTTAGCAACGAAGATGGTTTTTATGTATGGGGTGAGGAAGAACTCCCCAGTAACGATTTTGAAGGAAAATTACCTAAAGATTTTGCTGCTGGTGACTATTTGGAATTTACTAACGAAGGCGGAGTCGATAGAATTATTCCCCACATGACTGGAGGTTTGAAAAAATATTTCTGTGGACCAGAACACAAGGTTACATTCGATCATATAAACAAAGAGTTCCTTGATGCTTCTATATTTGACTATATAATGGTCCCCTATTTTAAAATAACCAATATAAACAAACTCTTTTCTACAAAAACAGAAATTGGTGATGCCCTTTTGGGATTAGATAAAATAGACGATAACAATATTTATGTCTATATCCACGACTATATTCCAACCGATTTCTTTACGTATTCCTATGAACAATGGGGAGGATTTGATGCTGAAATGTTTGGTATTACATATAAATTCACACGAGTAGAAGAAGAATAAAAAATTAAGGATGCCCGTATGGCTCGGGCATCCTTAATTCAAATTATACATATCTTATTTTCTCAACGCCTTCTCAATTATAAACAACCGATAATCATAATCCTCTCTTAACTTTTTCGTCGGTGCCATTGCTTTGGCTTTGATATATTCCTGTTTCAAATCCATCAGACATCCATACCAAAAATGAGCTCTTGCCGGAACAGACAGATATGAAATGCTTTCAATTGGCTCCATTCCCCAATGAGAATATGTTTCCCCAATCGCAAAGCTAGAAGAACCGGATGATGAACCTTTTTCTTTCACCGGACTTACATCCGACCATGAAATAACAGCATTCAAGAATTGTCCTTGCATAAAACGCTTAAATTCAGCAGAACTCTTGCCCATCCTGGCTTCCTTGAACAAGAAACTTATCAGATCTGAAATAGCCTGCTGTTGCGTATAAGGATCATTCGATTTACTTTCACTAAGCCAGATATTACTCAACTGCACTAATACCAAGTTTCCCAGAAATTTTTGAGAATAATCGGCAACACTCCCTGTTAAGGCACAATGATTCAGCAATTCCTTATCATCCATCCATGTCATCTTTTCAATCGCATCCAGCATCCACAAAAAAGATTGGCGCTGGACCTCTTTGGGCACTGATTGAAAAGAAGGATAAACATCTCCATAGTAACTATCATTCAAATAAATACCACCCACTTGTTGCAATACATGCTTCATATATTCATTCACCTGCTTGATGATATGACCATATAAAACAGCACGCAGCTCATAGTCCACATCCTCCTTGTCCAGCCACTGGTTGGCATTCTTTATTACTTTCGCTATATTCTCACAAGCTATTGTTGCCGAACGAATCGCATCATTCCCTAAATCCCTTTCCATTCCACGAGGGTCATAATACGCTTTCCTGTTTTGCGGCCCTTTAAACAACAATAACGGATTGTGGTTACGTTCAGATATCAACGATTGCAAACCGGATAATTCCTCCTGCGGCGTATTCTTTTTCATAGGTTGATACAAATAACGAATTACCCAATCATCATATACCCCTAACACCGACTGTACCAAAGGCATTCCTTCACTATAACTATTATCAGAAAGCAAATAGTTCATGGGGAGCTTGTCCATAACGGAAGCAGATAGCCCATGCTGCTTAACAAACTCCTTCGACCGAAGCGAATCAACAGGATAAGCAATAGACCCTGCCATATTATCACTCAACCCCAAACAATGTCCCCAATGCCTCAATAATAAAGACGTTAACGCTTCCTCAACCAAGCCCTCATCGGGCAGCAACGTACGAGCCTTCTCATTAAAAGAAGATGTTTGCAGAAAATAATCCAACTGGATTTTCGATGCCAAGTTGTGCGGAATGTAAATATTGGCACTTATAATCTCTCCTGTCAACGGATCACTCCAACAGTTGTCTGTAATCTGGTTAGACGGTGAAATGACATAACGAATACAGGATTTAGTAATATTATTGGCATCAAACACCGTACCGTCTTTAGGATAAGGCTTCACTACCAGCGCATTGGGAAAACCAATCTTCTGAAAAGACTTGTTCCATATATCAGCACTACGATATACACAGCGCTGCCAGCTTTCGGGCAACAGAGTATCTACATAAAAAACAATAGGTTTTTCCTCTGTCAAATTCCAACGATTCACCCAATACTGCACTTCACTTCCTTGCGCTTCATCCGAAAAGCTAACCTTGTCACTCCATAGAGTACCAACACGAGGATCTGCCAAACGGGGAAGATAATCTTCATCCTCCGGTAATAACATAAATGTACGCTTCACAACCGCACTGAAAGGAATATCGTCTGCTATCGGGAAAAGCCCGAACAACGACATGGAAAGACTATAACTCATATTGCATGAAATAGATACATTATCCGAGTAAGAGGCAATCCCGGATATCATCGACCGGTCTTGTTTAAAAGTAGCCTTCCTTTTCACCCAGCCATCCATTGTATTATATGCTTTCGGATCTATCGGATTCATGTATTCGTCATCTTTAAACACATAAGAAGTGACATCAATCACCAAAGCACTATCAGGAGAATAAGCCTTGATTGGAAACTGCTCCAGAACAATATCACTAAAGCTCTTTTTCAATGCATCGCCGATACGAGAGTCATCACCGGTAATCGGACGATTGGCAACCCGATAAAGTCTGACCAACGAATCAGATTGGCAAAATCTTACCTGCAAAGAAGTGGCAGGGCGAAATCCCACAGACGATTCCTGCGGATTACTGACTTTATCAACCACCCCTCCCATCAACAGACGTTTACCTAAAACAGCCTTAGGTATTTCCATATATATCTTATTCTCAATCCAATAAAGATTCATTAATCCCTTGGACTCCATGCAATTGGATTTACCTTTCAATAGCTTTTCATAATCACTCTTCGATTTTACCTGCTCTGTTTTTTTCTTTTTCTTAGCTGCCCCTTCCAAAGGATAAGAAACGGACAGACCAAAGACCGACAAAAAAAGTAAAAGGATATATTTATTCTTCATAATCATCTGTTTAACGCATTATTCATTTGATGAAGCAATAATTGATAGTGAAGTCGAGTATCTTTATCGACATGTTGCTTTTGATTATTCAATAAGTCGCGCACCCGCAAGAAATAACCATAACACATACTCTCCTGATTTCTGGGGACAAAGTACTCGGCCATTGGTTCTTCAAATCCGGCTACAGGATTAAACATACGTTCCAAGTCCGACACACAACATCCTTTGTGTCCTTCCTCTATTTTATGATGAAGTGTGGTTAACGATTCCCAAACATCCTCGTCTGCCAATGATTTCGAATCTTTATTCCAATTAATCTTTGCCGTTGAAGCTAACTGTTTAATAAATAAATTCTGCAACTTCATTTGAGTAGAGGTTAGTTTACGCCCTTTCAAAGTAGGACTCCAGATGTATTCATAAATGTCATTCATACATTCGTCAACATCATATTTATCGCCTTCAGCTTTCAGTGCCGAAAATTCCACACGGGCAGGAGCCGCCATCAATAATTTCATCAGCACATTACGCAAAGCATCAGAAGGTTTACCAACCATAGGCAACTTATCCAATACATCGCTGTTATCTAACCAATCCATCGTTTCCAGCTGTTCCAGAAAATAACTCATTGCCTCTTTTTGCTTCTCCTTCGGTTCACTTTCCAGAGCTTCCACTTTATCACCGACCAGTTTTTCATGCAGATAAATGCCACCGATATTATGATAAACATGCAACATATAAGTCAAATACTGCATTATAATACCATCATAAATAGCAGATCGGTGTTTATAATCATTATCTTCCTTATCCAGCCATTGGTTCAGATTAGCCAAGATATACTTCAGGTTTTTCACACCATATTGAGTTGCTTTTACCGCATCATCTCCCAGATCTTCCGTTTGAGAACGAGGGTCAAGTATATCCGACTGTTGTTTTCCATACCGATATACAGGATCACCGGATAAATCCGTAATCCACTTTGAAGTAATCGCATACTCTTCTTCCTCTGTTTTGGCTTCCGGTACCGGTGTATAATTCCAACGAATCAAATAATCATCATACAGCCCAAAGCGAGGAGGCATCATACGAACTCCACGCTCCATATCACCGGGTTGTGCCACATAATTAAAACGTGCATAATCCATTATAGAGGTAGTGGTGCCATGTTTCTGTGTAAACGAAGGAGAACGCAGAGAGTCCACCGGAATGACGGAAGAAGCACTCATATTGTGCATAAATCCGAGACAATGTCCTACTTCGTGTGAAACGACATAACGTAAAGCATCATCCATCACTTCCCTTGGAATAATTTTATGACGGACACGTTTGTCAGCTTGAGCAGTCTGAATAAAAATCCAGTTATTCAACAACTTTATAACATCATGATACAGATATACAGAAGCATTCAGTATTTCTCCACTGCGCGGATCTACCCAAGAGGGACCCATTGCATTTTCAATAGCAATCGGCGCATAACGAATACAAGAGTATTTCAAATTATCCGCATCAAATTCCGGATCATCTTTCGGAAATTCTTTAGCCTGGATAGCTTGTATAAAACCTATTTTTTCAAATGGCTCATTCCATTGGTTGACAGCTTCAAATATAGATGCTTTCCAACTATCAGGGAAACAACTATCTACATAAAAAACAATCGGCTTCACAGGTGTCACCTTTTTACCCTCTATATAACTTTTTAAATCAGAAGGCTCCAAACGCCAGCGATTTGCATAATAGATTGCCCGCATCGTCTGTTTGGTTGCTGAATATTCTTTTTTTATAGTCGGGAAAATACCAATCCGGCTATCCATCAATCGGGGACGGTAAGGAACAGAATCCAATAACAGGATAGAACGTGTCACCTTTGCAGTCAGAGGTTCGTCCTTAATGTCTTTTCCACTACCTCCGGTCAACGAATAAATATAACTTAGGCAACTCCGGACAGATATATTGTCCTTAAAAGCCTTAAAACCATCAACAAACGACTTGCTACTTTGGAAAGAAGTGGAACGCTTACGTCCTCTCGACATATTTGCACTATATTTATCAAAAGGATCCATTAGCTTATTGTCACCCACAAAAAAACCGGTAACATCAAACACAACAGCCGTACTATCATTATTATAGGCAGAAATATCAAAAGCTTGCAATATGGCATCCATGTTACTTAATGCAATAGCCGTCTTCAATCGATTGTCATTATCACCACTCACATTATCTGTTTGAATAGCAGACAGACAGATTTTGTTATTCAGTTTTTCAAAACGAAAATGAATAGGTTCGGTAGGTTTTGATCCTATAATGGCATTTCTATTATCACTGATTTCTGTAACTGCAGAGCCCAACAACATATCACGTTTCAACAACGATAATGGAAGTTCAAAATAAACTTTTTCTTTCACTTTGTGTACAGTGATGAAACCTTCTGCTTTCGAATGATTAGATGAGAACAGTTTATCATAAGCAGTTTTTTCTTTCTCAACAGATTCTTTCTTTTTTGTCTTTTTACGTTTAAAAGAAATAGCATTTGCTGATACAGCTCCTCCCAACATAGAAAATACTAAAAGAGCCACCCAAATTCTTTTCATTTTGATAATAGTGTTAATTCATACTCTAGTAATAGAGTACAAATCTAAGAATTATAAAGAATTATCTCCAATAAAATCTACTTTTTTCCTTCAGAGACACTATACAATACGACACTTTATTAGTTATTTACTTCTCTTACCCAGACACAAACCGCCTTTTAATGAATCAGGCCACCCCTATAGCAATCATAAGATTACATACTATTTCTCACTTATAAACTGCTCAAAACTATATTTAAAATCCTCATTCAATATTAGCTTATACTCCTTGGTGAATTGATCAAACGCAGTATATGCCATTCCCATGCGTTTCAAATCCACTAAAGCACGGCACTTAACGCGAACAGACTCTTCATCTAACGAATCAAATCGCAGAATACAATTTGAGATTTGTATTCTCAAGTTATCATTTCCTACAAATTGCTTGCTATCTCTTAATCTACTAAGAAGATCAATCATTGAATCGGAATAATCTGCTTTAAAACTATCTACCCAATCAAATTGCATGTTAGGAAGTAATTGACCAAATGAAGCCAGACTCAATAATTTTTCTAAATCTTCCTTATGAACCACATCTAAAGGCGCCATCTTTTGCATCAATTGATTTGCTATAGTATAATCATTATATACATGCCCCTTATTAAGAAAGTACCAATAACCATTTGCTGATGATATCTCCGTATCTCCCACCTCTTCCAACAAAAGACGTATCTTACGTATATTTACACTACGGTTATTAGAGAAACTCTCTTCTGACTTATCATACCACAACAGTTCTTTTAACTTGATATTAGAAATCCCCTTATTATTCTGATTGGAATAAAGAATAATAACAGATAATAATTGACGCATAATGGGCGTAAATTTTCCGGTAATGTCTTTTAAATCCCGATTAATTACCTGAAATCCGTTTAGCATATAAATTCCCGGTGTGGTGTTCAATACAGGAGCTTCAAACGAGGAATATAGGTGGTCATTTTCTTGAATTTCTTTTTCACTATTTATATCTAAAACGCCCCCTTCTTCTTTCTCACAAATATCTTGTTGCGAAATAGATATAACTTTTTTCTTATCATACTTTCTGCTATTCCGCAATCTCCACCCAATTCCCCCTAAACCTGCTACACAAATACATATAAACAGTAATTTCCACCAAGTCCCCTTGCTTTCCTGTACTGTCATATTTTGAATAGGCAACACAGGAGATGCAATAGAATAAATATTAGCTTCATAATTATTCCCCTCTACCTGGTGAACTGTTACAGCATAATAACATTTTTCTGAAGCAAGATAAATTAAATCTGCATGAGAATTAACATCTAAGAAAGTATAAGGTATTGTATCACCTAAAACAGTTTCTTGCCCGTTCTCCAAATTTAAATCTTTTAAAACTAGAGAAGATAGAAAACGACCTGAAGAAAAAAACAATCCTTTTGCATGTTCACCTTTTTCTACTTCATCAACTATCAACGTAGAAGCAGCTACCTCATCACAAAGATTCTCCGGTATAGCCCACTTTTTTTCCAAAGAATAATCATTCAAGTTCAATTTATACAAATCCTTATAATGAACGACCCCATACTCCTGTTTGCCTAAGTCATTTCCCAATCCTCCATAAATATAAATCAGTGAATCGGTCTTCCCTATGGCACTCAAATAGCGAGGAGTAATCACATCCGGCAACTCTCCCTTTATCACTTCACCCGACAGAGATATTCTATTCAACTCACGGGTATACAAATGAAATCCATATCCCAGAATTTGTACAATCGATGAATCTTTTGGATTGAAAAACCGATTATGTTGTGTATAGGAAGACTGCCTTTTCCGTTGAATAGGAATAGACCAACTTTTTGTTTGAAAATTGAAAAAAGACAAATTCTCCCCATCAGGCTTCTCAAAGTCATAATAAACCAACTGGCTACCTTTATCTTTCAAAGGAACAAAAAGGAACTGGTTAGTGATCCGATTTACATCAATCAATGGCGAGAAAACATATTCTTTAGTTGTACTCCGTATTAAATCATATTTGACAATACGATCTTTTGCAATAAAATAACATGCCGACTGATCTTCACACGGGACAGGAAAAGTCTTGGATGAAAAAGATAACGTTTTCCTATGTTTCCAATACATATGACTATTAATAATCCATTCCGGATTTGATATAAAAGCTGTCATCTGCCGAAACTTGTCCTGAAGCAAAGTGTCAGATACTGCTTGCTCCAACGACCATTCATATTTTATGCTCCCAGGTTCCAGACCGATCTGTACATCCTTCAAAATAATAGGTGCCACGTCCGAAGTTGTGTAAGAAGCTAATTTATTAGCACCAAAACAAACTTTAACAGAATGATTATCCGGGGCAGTAACTTTCTCTTTAGAAATAAGAGAACCATTATTTCTGACATATAACGTATCATTTTTATACTCCAATTCTATCTTTATCCTATTCCACTCATGAATATCGATAGTCGCAGAAGAATGTATCTTTCCTAAATATTGCTGGTCTTTAATCAAACACAAATAAGGCTCTTCGTTCACAGGATTAACCAATATCAGATTGAAGCTATTTCTATTGTCAACAATCATACGGCATACATAACCAAAATGCTCGCCTTTTTCCCTAATCTTCAAATCAAAAGAAACAGATAAATAATCTTTGAATCTCACTCCCTGATTGCCGGACGGTATGATGAATGAAGTACGTTCATCTTTTGAATATTCATAAGCACGAAAAGAAAGGCCTCCGATATTTTCACCACCCCAAGTGACTATAGTCTTCGAGATAAATAAAATATAAAATAACAGTCGGATATATTTCATAGCAAAAGCTTATTTGAAGCAAAGATATAAAAAATATGTTTTTTCAATCTTAGGATATTAAAATAATATAGTTACTCTGCACCAATAACAAAATATATCCGGCTATTATACTCCACATCTCTAGCGAACCGGCATCCGGGATGAACGCAGTTCTCCTCTCAAATATTTAGCAGCTTCACCTGCCAGCCAAAGATAATGATCGGGTGTTTCCCCTTCATAAGTAACAAAAGAACTTTCACCCACCGGAGGTGTATTTGTACATTTAAAGAAAGCTGTCCCCTCATCTATCTCATCAAACATTGCCAAATAAAGGCTTTCTGCTCCTGCATCTACAGCCCCTTTCACCTGTTTCCAGAAGAAACGTCCCCCTAATCTCGGAATCATGTTTTGCGGAGCATCCTTTTTCATGTTATGCCAACTAAAGCCCGGAAACAACACCGGCATATAATCTTTACCATTCGCTTTGCACCACTTTATATCTTCCTCTATCGATTTACGATATGGCTCATACGTATGATTATCAAAACGTCCTACCAACCATGGATGAACAATATCCGCCTGTTTTACCAGTTCAAGCAATCTCGTATCAGAAACAGCATCTATCGTTAATGTCCGCCAATGAGTAGGTACACCTACCAATATGGAACAACCTTCACTCTTCAGGAAATCAATGATTTTCTTTACCTGCTCATATCCATATTTACGGCGATCATTAAACCCTATTCCCCAAACAGCAACTAACGGTTTACCATGATGATAAACATAATGATTGTTGTTCCGGGAAACTAGTTTATACTTCTCACACAGCTCTTTCCAGTCACGTATCAATATATCTTCTTCACCGGCTTCCATACCGGAAAGGTCATACATCAGGCAAATTGCCCGGTCGTACTTTTCTGCCGAAAGAACAGCATTATTCAGTATCTTATTATAATTATCCTTCCCTTTCTGATTTCGTATAGAAACAACAAAACGTTGCATAAATACCCCATCAATTCCATATTGCTTCATCCATTTAAAATGCAGATCTGTAGTAGAAGCATCATACGAACTAAAAACCTTTGCTGGTGTCTCATCAGGTAACTTAAAAGCCGTTTCATAGGTTTTCTCATATTCAGAAACATCCGGCCAAAGATCAATGGTACACTTGCCCGGTTTGAACTCTTTTTCTTTTTCAAAATGTTTCCAACCCAAACCAGCACCGTCTTCAGGAGTATTAAACCAACCCTGATACCCTGCCATCACTAAATTCCTTATTGATTTGAAACGGACACGACTCATTGACTCCGTCGTTTTTGTCGCCGGATCAGACATCACCACCTCTTTCGGAAACTGATTTAAGGCAATAAATTCACTGATAAACCGATCCGGATATACTTTCACAAGATTCATCCCTTGATACCCTGTCCCCAGCACCTTTCCTACCGGACCTATCGTTATCATTTCCATATCGTCCACCTTTCCATAAGCATTGTTATGTAAATGCCCCGCAAATATTGCGTTTACTCCATATTTCTGAAACAAACGCACATATTTCTCTCGCATAGGCAAAGAGAAATTCGAATAATTCACAGGTTCATCCATCTGTTTCAGAAAAACAGAGCAATGAGTAAAAACAAACTTGAATCTGGCATCCTTCGTTTTCTGTAATTCCTGTTCCAGCCACTTAAATTGAACTTCTTCCCTCTCCTTGTCCTCTTCTTTTATTATATTTGAATCAATACCTATAAATGCACAATCACCATACCTGAATGAAAAATGGGTTTCTCCGTAGTTTTTTTTATAATTATCTATAGAAGCCCGGCTGACCTTACCTATATCATGATTTCCCGGAATCATATAAACCTTTACTGAAGAGTCTATTTGAGCAATCATCGACTTATAAGCAGCAATCTGTTCCTTACTCTTCGAATTATTTACAAAATCACCGGTTATCACCACAAACGGAGGTTTTAACTGATTAATAGCTGTCACAGCCTTATTCATAGCCTCTGTTTCTGCCGAAATACTCTTATTGTTATCCATGAAGCCAAATTGGGGATCACTTAATTGCAAAAAGAAAAAGGGAGCAGAATCCGCAGCTATCCCATGAGATACAAAAACAGCCAGGAGAAAACAAACGACCGATATTATTTTCTTTCTCATAAATTATTTATTGTTATCACGAGATACGACGATCTGCCTGATACATCGTATCCCGTCATTAATAACTATTACTTCTTAAATTGATTTCTGGTTATCTTCAGAAATTCAGATTTGTTTTCCTCCGTCGGTTCCAAATTCGTTCCTTTCTGGTAATTATTCCATGAATTGACTAACACAATGTTTTTACTTCCGATATTCCGTTTAGCTACATTACAGAAATTAATATAATCAGCAGTCTCTCCATCTTGCCCGAAAGTATATTTATAACTTGAAGTTGAATTGATGCGGTCATTATAAGAAGGAAAGATACAAGGAACAAAGTCTGTATTCCATTTGGCTATTGTAGTCTTCCAATTGGCCCAATTCAAATCAACAAAACTGAAAAAGGCATAATAACGGTCGTACATATTCGTTGACCAATCGTTCACTGTCACTCCATCAAAAGAAGCAATCTGATGTTCCTCATAATTCACCGGAGCTACCCAACCGGTAGTAAATTCCCCAATCGTATAAAGATCATACCCCAATTCTGATACAGCCTTCTTTAATGCCGGGATGACCAAAGAATAATCAATACTCTTTAATGCAGAAGAAGAAAGGTTAGACGGAGTTATTAGAATAACCGGTCTTCCGTTCATTTTATAATAGGCCTCATCATTAAATAAAGGCACTAAAGTATTCGTAAAGTCATTGATCATCTTATTCAAATTCTCTTCCTCTTGAAGCGGTTTGTCATTAGATACTTTCAGATGTTTGGTGTTATAATTGATCACCAAGCGGACTTTTGCATTGGTTGCCGCACGTACAGACTTAAAGTTTGTAATCAATGTATTATCTGCTGAAGCAGCATCCCAAGTAACTATCAGAAAGTCCAAGGCAGCCTCATCCGCCCAAGCAAGCTGTTGCTGTAACACTCCACTAGTTGTAGACAAATATTCACCCAACAAAGGAGTACCGGCATATATTTTCTTACCGGACTTTAACCAGCTGGAAGAGGAAGTTATATTGGTATAATAAGCACCGACTATCGCATCCACAGGTAAATCCGTCTGTGGTATATCATACACATATTTGCTCTTATCAGGAGCCAAATGATCGTCTTTATCACAAGATACAGCTAACAAAGCGATGAATCCGAGCAATATAATAGTTATCTTTTTCATATCCTTCATTTTTTAATTATTCGTCAAATAAGGGTTAGTCTTAGTGGGCAATGCAAACCATAACTTAGTCGACATTGCATCTTGTCCACCATCGAGATTTGCAATACCTTTCGTCAATTCATATTCATTGTTTGTTTTCTCGCTATCGGGATATACCAATCGCTGTGGAATATAAGCATAAGGATTATCCTTGGTGCCGGCATTCACAGCACCATATCCGGTTTCCGGCTGGAAATGCGGCGGAAATTCCAATACTTGGCTACGGCGAATCAGTGTCCACGCATCCAACGATTGATAAAACATAGCTATATATTGTTGCATGATAATCTGACGATAAATCGGATCAGGTTCATCAGAAGTAATAGCAGAAGATACAATGCCGATAAAATCTTTATAATAATCTTCACCTTCTTCTGTGGCTGTGAGATCTGTCAATGTATTCCATTTAATTCCCGGAGTCTGAAGATAATTATTCACTTTTCCACCGTCTACGCCATATTGAGCCATTGAAGCGTTCACACCAGCATTGTAATAAGCCTCGGCTGTTTGCGAACCACTTCCCAAACCTTTATGAACCAATTCACTTTTCAACAGGCACACTTCTGCATAATTCATAATTACTTCTGCATAACTTTGCTCCGTGAATTTATCCTGTAATTGAGAGTAATCATCAGCTGTCTTTCCACTATGCGGATTGGGAGACAAGCTGACTCCCGAAGGTAAATTAGAAACTTTCGGTTGTCCCCAATAAGGTGCCCAATGGAAGTTATCAGGCATAGAAGCAGCATTGGCAGGAGTGAAAAATTTCTCCAACCGCGGATCAGCATAGGGAGCCATATACATCAGAATCGATTCGCCGGCAGAGTGAAGCTTATCCAAATTACTTTCACGGTTGATAACCAGATAATCATAAAAATAATTTCTTGTATCTGCATTATCTCCCCATTGCAAAAGACAATTATCTTCATTACTTGTCATCAAGTTCTGTTCATCTTCCATAAGTTCATCAATCACTTCAGTCGCTTTCGAACGGTCAGCATTACAAATACGAACGGCCAAACGCAAACGTAGTGAATTGGCAAACTTCTTCCATTTCAATAAGTCGCTGGATTTCTGTCCTGAAGGAAAAATAGGGTCTGCTTTATAAACATCTCCATCCATCTTCAACCCGTCGGCACATGCTTTCAAATCATTCAGCATAGCATAATAAATATCCGATTCCTTATCGTAAGGCACTCTCTCGCCGGCATTAAATGCCTGACTTTTAGGAATACCTCCCCAAATAGAAACTGCTTGTGAGAAAAGATAATTTTCCCATATTTTAGCAATAAGTACACGATTGTGATATTGCTCGTCATTTTCCATTTGCGTTTGTATAAAGTGAACAGGAAAAATAGCATAGTTATATACATTCTTCCAATATGAATCATTGGTTGAACCTTGATTTCCATACCGTTGTACCTGTCCACCGGTAGCTCCACCATAATAATGGCTATAGTTGGCCAACAACACTTTTTTCATGCTTCCGCAAAAAGCATTCAGCGTATAATAAGAACTCGTATTGAACAAATATTCAGGATTAATTTCATTAAGTTCATTGGGATTGGCATTGGCAGATTCAAAGTCATTCGTACACGAAACGAAAGAAATGGCCAATGCAGCAAAACCGGCTAATAATATTTTAATCTGTTTCATAATATTCTATCTTTAGAAGGTTAGTTTAATATCAAATCCGACAGAAGATACGGGCGGCATTCCTCCATATTCTATACCTTGAGCATTTCCTGATGAAGAAGAAGCCTCCGGATCTATGCCTTTAGGAGTATTTTGATGAAGAATAGCTAAATTACGTCCTACCACAGCCAGTCGTAGACCACTAATCGGCAATTTCTTTATGATAGACTTCGGAAGACTGTAGGCAACAGAAAGTTCACGGAATTTAATATAGGAAGCATCAAATACAGATCTTTCATCAAAACTAGCATAGCGGTTATTAGGTTTGACAAACAAGAGACAAGGCGTTCCGTCTTCAAAATAAGCGTCCGGATATTGATAACCGGAAGTTGCCTTTGCACTACTCTCACCATAAATCACATTACTCAAATAATATCCTTCACGTCCTTCGGCAGATTCGGCAACAACACCGGCTGTTGTCGCTCTATTCCATGTTCCCGAATAAAGAGTTCCTCCAATACGTGCATCAAACAGAAAACTAACTGTAAAATTCTGGATTCTGAAATTGCTTCCAAAACTTCCCGTCCATTTCGGCTCGGCACAGCCTAAATATTGCGTATTATCCGTTACCAATATTTTACCTGAAGAATCGACTAATTTACGTCCCTGGTCATCACGTTTCCAGGCACGTCCCCGAATGACTCCATAAGGCATACCTTCTTCCAACATGATACTGACATTGCTTGATTTCAATAATTGCACATTAGGATTTCCGTCCACTACCTTAATCACTTCCGACCGATTACGCGCTCAGTTAATATTCGCATTCCATTCAAACAATTTGGTCTTGACCGGAGTAGCAGACAACACAACTTCCCATCCTTGATTACGTACATGACCTGTATTCAAGAATTTAAAACTATAACCGCTAGGCACCGGCAAAGCGACTTTCGTTATCAAGTCATAGGCATCAGAACGATAATAAGTTACATCTACACCCAAACGATTATGGAAAAAGCGGAGATCAGCTCCAAGTTCCAAAGAACGGTTACGTTCCGGCAAAAGTTGATCATTATTTAAAGTTGTACTAATGGTTTGCAAAGGTGAACCATTATAAATGCTACCCAACTTATAGGTTTGATTAATCCGATATGGATCTGTGTCAGAACCGGCATAAGCAAAAGAAGCACGAATCTTACCGAACGACAAGATAGGTGATTTGATCTTAAATGCATCGGTAAAAATAAACGTAGCACCAAAAGAAGGATAAAAATAAGAGCAATTATCCAGTGGTAAAGTAGACGACCAGTCATTGCGGGCCGTTACATCTAAATAAACATAACTATTGTAACCTAATGACACCGAGCCGTAGGCAGAACGGATTATCTTCTTAGATTGCAGTTGAGTAGCACTAGGATACTCATTCGAGTTAGAAATATTCTTGAAATCAGGAACCAATATGCTATTCACGCTTTCCGTTCTTTTCTCCGAGTTGCGTTCATATCGGCTAATACCGGCAATGGCATTGACTGATATTTTATGAAATGTTTTATTATACATCAATAAAGCTTCAAAGTTAGTAGAAGTACTGTTATTGATCCAGTTCTTCATACCACCGTCCACATCACTACGTGCACCCAGATTAAAGAACTCCATTCCTTTCCACCAATAAGCATCCAGTCCGGCTTTACCTACCGCCTTCAAGCCCGGAAGTAATTTTACTTCCAGATTCATCGATCCGCTCACCCTGTCACGCGTGTCAGAGTTCGTATTTTCATAAATATTCCAATACGGATTATAACCACGTTCACCAATCGGAATCATTTCATTTCCATTTTCATCCTTATAATGTTTCAATACATCAATAGAAAGCGAACGGGGAAGAGTAACAAACGCATATATAGGATTCTTATCCGAACCATTCATATATTGACGGTTGTCTACCTTTTCATGTGAGTAAGTCATTTTAGAATCTAAAGTCATCCATTTGGTAATCGTATTCATCAACCGGAGATTGAATATATCTTTAAAGCTTTCATTGATACCGTGTACTACACTATTCCCCTTACTTCTCGTATACGATACGCGATAATTATTCTTTTTCGAACCACCTTCCACAGCCAATGTATGTGTGTACCGATGAGCGGTTTCGTAGAAATCCTTCACATTGTCCGGATGTGAAGAATGAGTAGTAAGCACACCGTCATGTCCATAGATAACCTGATCCCACAAAGGTGCTCCCCAGCTACGCAATTTAGCACCTGCAGAAGAATTATAACCACTGAAATCCGGTAAATCTGTTTGCAACCTGTTACCATTAGGTTGAAGTGTCAGTTTATGGTCAAGCAAATAAGAGTTCTCCCCTGTTCCCCAACCATTCTGATAATCTAAAAACTGGTTCACTTTTTCAAATTGAAAATTTCCGCTATAAGATACTTTTGTTTTTTCGAATGTGCTCGAACGTTTAGTTGTCACCAATACAACCCCCTGTGCTGCACGCGAACCATAAAGTGCAGCAGCATTCGGTCCCTTCAGGATTTCAATGCTTTCAATATCATCCGGATTGATATCCGCTACCGGATTACCAAGGTCGGTAGAACCTGTACCACCATCAACGGTCACACTTGTATCACCCGGTTCGTTTTCAATAATCATGCCATCAATCACGAATACGGGCTGTGAGTTTTCAGTCAGTGAGCTTGTTCCGCGAATGACAATGCGCGCACTACCATTGCTCGTTCCCGGAGGAGTAATGGTAACCCCCGCCACCTTACCAGAAAGAGAAGATATCAGATTGCCACTACTATTTTCTGCCAAGGCTTCCGCATTTACACTCTGCCGTGAATAATTAAGACTCTTAGCTTCACGCGTCACTCCAAGAGCGGTAACAACCACTTCATCAAGAGCCTTCGCCGTGCTAGCCAAAGATACATTGATATGAGTCAAACCGGTAATTTTAGCCGTTTTCGTCTCCATTCCGACATACGAAAATTTCAATTCTTGACATCCATTAGGCACATTAAGTGTAAACGTACCATTTATATCGGTAATTGTACCTACCGATTTAGCGTTCGTCTTACCATCCGGATCAACAGCTACCACCGTAGCCCCTATGATAGGCATTCCATCCGCAGCATCTGTCACTTTACCCGTTATACGCTTTCCTTGCGCATAACCCGATACACTTATTACTAAAAAGAATAAGAATAGGAAGTAGTTTTTCATAATACTTAATTATTAAATTAAAGAATACAGTATTGATTAATGCATTAAAGATGAACCAAAGATATTTTATTGTGATTAATATTAGATTAATATTCTCTTAATGACGGGACTTTACAAAAAAAATATTTGTAGAAGATAGATTTTAAGGTTACATTAAGTTTTCATTAATCAAACCATCCTATATTTACAGCAAATCTAATTAAAACCATCGAAAAATAAAAAAATCTGTTTATGTACAAGAGAAAATTCATTCCGTTAGTACTGTTAATGATTTTAATCGTCAATGGATGCAGCAACAAGCAAGAGGTAGTGTTAACTCCGGTTGACTATGTAAATCCTTATATGGGGAATATCAGCCATTTGTTAGTTCCTACTTACCCAACTGTCCATCTTCCCAATAGTATGCTCCGCATCTATCCGGAAAGAGCAGATTACACCTCTGATAAAATAAAAGGCTTACCGGTCATTGTCACCTCGCATCGGGGAAAGTCTGCATTCAGCCTGTCTTTCTATCAGGGAGCAGAGAGCGGATTACAACCGGTATATTACTATTGTTATGATAATGAAGTGATAAAACCCTATTCCTATTCTTCCTATTTTGAAGAAGAAGAGGTTTCCACTAAATTTGCTCCCTCCCACCAGGCAGGAATCTATGAACTAAGTTTCCGGAAAAACGATGCTCCATATTTAATACTTAGTACTACCAATGGTGAGCTTAAAACTACGGAGAATACCATTTCCGGTTATCAGAACATAGATCATCAAACCAAAGTATATGTTTATATGGAGACTTCCGCACTGCCGGAAAAAACGATGACTGTCAGCAAAGAAGAAATAAATCACAGCCACACTGCCATAAAAGGCAAGAACGTAGGTATCGCTCTCTTATATTCAACAGATATAAAAACAATCAAAGTTCGCTACGGCATTTCCTTCATTGATGAAAAGCAAGCAAAAGCCAACCTACAGCGGGAAATAAAAGATTATGATGTAGAAAACCAGATGAACATTGCCAAAAACATCTGGAACCAAACATTAAGTAAAATCAAAGTGGAAGGAATAGACGAAAATGCAAAAGCAATATTCTATACTTCCCTCTACCGGACTTACGAACGGATGATTTGCCTTTCGGAAGACAACCGCTATTACAGTGCTTTCGACAATAGTATCCACAAAGATTCTGTCCCATTTTATACCGACGATTGGATTTGGGACACGTATAGAGCAGTCCACCCCTTACGTGTTATCATCGAACCACAAATGGAAGCTGACATGATTCAGTCTTTTATCAGAATGGCACAGCAAATGGAACATAACTGGATGCCTACATTTCCTGAAGTTACGGGAGACAGTCGTAGAATGAATTCCAATCACGGTGTAGCCACTGTTATTGATTCATATATAAAAGGAATCCGTAACTTTGATTTATCAGCTGCTTACGAAGCCTGCAAACTTGGTATTACAGAAAAAACGTTAGCCCCGTGGTCAGGCATAAAGGGAGGTGAAATCACAAAATTCTATTGGAAAAACGGATATTTACCGGCATTGGCACCGGGAGAACAAGAAACAGCTGACGAAGTACACCCATTTGAAAAACGCCAACCGGTAGCCGTCACTCTAGGTACGTCTTACGATGAATGGTGCCTGGCACAAATAGCCAAACAACTTGGGTATGAGAAAGACTATAACTACTTTCTACAAGGGAGTAAAAACTATCGGAATATTTTCAATCCTGAAACAAAATTCTTCCATCCCAAAAATGCAAAAGGCGAATTCATAGAACCCTTTGATTATGCCACTGCCGGTGGATTAGGTGCTCGTGAAGCATACGGCGAGAATAACGGTTGGATATACCGATGGGATGTTCCCCATAATATTGCTGATTTAATTGAACTGATGGGAGGGAAAGAAGCATTCAGAAATAATCTTGAAACGATGTATAACACCCCATTGGGCGAAGCCAAATATGTATTTTATGCGCAATTACCGGATCATACGGGTAATGTAGGTCAATTTTCAATGGCTAACGAACCCAGTATGCACATTCCTTATCTGTACAACTATATAGGAGAGCCCTGGAGAACTCAAAAAAGAGTAAGGACATTGCTCGATGAATGGTTTAGAAATGACCTGATGGGACTCCCGGGCGATGAAGATGGCGGAGGAATGTCAGCATTTGTAGTCTTCTCCATGCTAGGTTTCTATCCTATTACTCCTGGTTTGCCTATTTATGTCATCGGAACTCCTATGTTCGAAAGAGCAGTTATTGAAACAGGAGCCGGCAAATCATTCGAAGTTATTGCGCACAACTATTCGCCGACAAATAAATATATCCAATCAGCCAAACTAAATGGCAAAGATTGGAACCAATCCTGGTTCGAACATAAAGAACTGATGAATGGCGGCAAACTGGAATTTACAATGGGAAACACTCCCAATAAGAATTGGGCGGCAGACAGTGTCCCCCCTTCTTTTGAAATGAATAAATAACAGAATATGAATAAAATATTATTTGTCCTTTTATCGCTTTTGACTTCTCTGCAATCATACTCCCAAGAGCAAAATGAAAAAGAAGTTTCATTTCTCTTGTTGGGAGATATACACTATGATTTATTGGAAGATCACGATATGGAATGGTTATCCACCAAACCGGATGATCTGCGCCAAGTTACCAAAGAATATTCAGTATTCACGAAAAATACATGGCCGGAATTCTCCCGGATAATCACCGGGCAAGTTCAAAAACACCAGCCGTCAATAAAAGCCGTTCTGCAAATGGGGGACTTGTCAGAAGGATTGGCCGGTTCTCCACAAAAAGCAATACAGATGGCTAACAGTGCCTTTAAAGCTGTCAACAAAATGAATCTGAAAGTACCTTTCATTATGACTAAAGGTAATCATGATATCACAGGGCCAGGGGCTAAAGAAGCTTTTGAAAAAGTCTACTTACCCAATATGGCAAGATTGGCAGGATATCCATCCTTACAGTCAGCCAATTACACTACTACTCTTGATGATGTATTATTTGTGTGTTATGATCCATGGGATCGGAATCCGGAAGGGCTACAACAATTAGAAAAGTCACTAGCCGGTTCGAAGGCAACTTACAAGTTTGTCATGTTACACGAGCCTGTGATTCCGGTAAACGAAAGATGCTGGCATGTATTCCGACAAGACAATGCCAAGAGGGAACAATTACTGCAAATCATCGCCAGTCAACAAGCAATCGTACTCTGTGCACATCTGCATCTATACTCCGTTGTCTGTCGGGACACTCCTTGGGGACCTATCGTTCAGATTCTCGTCAACAGTGTCATCAAAGATAAAAATATACTGGTTCCAAAAAATGTAGTTACAGACTATAGTCCTGAATTTGTAACGGCACACCCACAATGGCAACCTTCTACTCTACAACAACGTATGGAATGGATTGATAAAGAAACTCCCCATATCCGTTTTTTCAAACAAATGGATTTACCGGGCTACGGCATCCTTTCTATTGACAAAGAAAACAACCAGATACAATTAGAATATTATGCCGCATTTGGAGAAAAGCCATACGATACAGTCAACATATCCGAATTACTTACTTCTAATTAAAACATATTAGCCATGAATGTAAAATTTAAAACTCACTTATTTATTCTCTCTTTATTCTTTTGCTATAATCTATCAGCACAAGAAATCGTCAAAGGAGATTTTAAGAACGAAAATCCACAAAGTTCGTATGTTCCTTCATTTGACATGGATGCTACCGACAGACCGGTGAAGAATGTCATCTTAATGATAGGTGACGGCATGGGACTGGCACATATCTGTTCAGGAATGTATGCCAATCAAGGACAGCTTACTATCACTAATTTAAAAACATGCGGTTTCGTCAGAACGCAATCTGCCAACAAGTTTACAACAGATTCAGCTGCTTCCGGAACTGCTTACTCAACCGGAAAGAAAACTAAAAACGGAGCGCTCGGAATGGATGAAAATAACCAAGTTATTCCCAACTTACCGGAGAAGTTATCCGGCTATGGCTACATTTCAGGAATCGTTACCACTGACAATCTCGACGGAGCTACTCCTGCTGCTTTTTTTGCTCACCAACCGGAGCGTGGAATGTCTAAAGAAATTTGGGCGGATCTTCCTAACAGTAAGCTGACATTCTTTTCTGCCGGTAGTTATGAACTATTTGAAAAACAAGCACCAAACGTTCAAAAGGAAATCAAAAAAGAGTTTACCATCATAGAAGAACCGAATGACAAAGCCATCAAGAAATCTAAAAAACTGGGATATTTACCCACAAAGAGCAAAACAGCTTCTGTAAACGAAAACCGGGGAGATTTCCTTCCGTCTACCACCCAAATGGCTATTGACTATCTTTCGAGCAGGAGTACTAACGGTTTCTTCTTAATGGTAGAAGGTGCCCGAATAGATAAAAGTGCGCACAGTAATGATTATTCGGCAGTTGTCCGTGAAGTATTGGACTTTGACAAGGCGGTAGAAGCTGCTATCAGATTTGCAGAAAAAGATGGAAATACATTAGTGATTATTTCAGCTGATCATGAAACCGGAGCATTAGCTTTACGTGACGGAAACATAAAAGAAGGCAAAATGAAAGCAATGTTTGTATCTAAAGGACATACACCAATCATGGTTCCACTGTTTGCATACGGTCCACAATCCAAGCTTTTTGGCGGTGTTCAGGAAAACAGCGATGTTAGTAATAAAATCCTCCAATTACTCGCTAAATAAGATATAAAACATATCTGTCATTCAAACTGAAATAAGAAAGAATTTCTTCTTTGCATATAGAAAAAATTCTTTCTTATTTCTTTTCTGCCAGATAAACACCCAATTATAATACAAGCTGCCCCATCAAAGTAATCCATGTAATTCGCAATGAAGCAATTGCCGTATTTCTTTATTTTGAGAATACCCCTACTTTTTTCTATCTTTAAATAAAGCGATTATGACTACTTTTAGAATAGGATAAAAGATGATCAAAGCCCTCGCACCCCAAATGGTTAAAAGTAGACCTTGCAAGATGGGCATTATTTGAATTTTATATGGATCCTTGAACAATCCTAAAACACATAAACTTATTCCACTTAAAAAAATCACTAAAAAGAATACTGCACATATAAAAATGGGAAACGGACCGTCATATTCAGTAAAATCGGCTAATCCAAGCCATTTCTTCCATTTTCTCCGCCGTTCTCTCCTTCTTTCTTCCGGTTCCCTTTCTTTCCTCATTCTCTCCCACTCTATCACACGCCGACGGAATTCCTCTTGGGGACGCTGTAAACTGAGATTGTATCTCCGCATCTTTTCGCTGATGCGTTTCTTTTTTCTTTTTGTCATTCTTGTATTTGTTATTTCTTGTGTGTTTTTACCTATTTATTTCTTTTCTGCCTGATAGACTCCAAAAATAATGCAACCTGCTCCCAATAATGTAATCCATGTGATTTGTTCGTGAAGAATGATTATGGATGCTACCATAGTCACCAACGGATTGAGATAGATATAATTAGAAGCTCTAACGGTTCCCAACTGTTTCAATACCACATTCCAGAGGACATAACAAACCAAGGATGCCAAAACGGCCAAAAATAAGAGATTGGATAATACAATCGGTTTTAAAAGTACATCGAAATCCGGTTGCAGCGGATGAAGAAGAAAGGCGGGAAGTATGGTCAATACTCCATAAAAGAATATTTTGCGGGTGATAAATACAGTGGGGTAACGCCCTGTCATTTTCTTTATCACCAAACTATAAAATGCCCACGACAGGGCGGCAAGCAAAGTAAGCAAATCCCCTACCGGAGATAATTTGAGTACAAAACTACCGTTGAAGACCACCAGTCCCACCCCGATTAAAGCTAATATGGAACCGTAAATCAAACCTTTGGTGGCTTTTTCACTCTTATAAAAGAGAAGGGAAAGAATGGTAGTAAGCAGGGGAGCTGTGCAAATGATGAAAGCGACATTGGATGCTTGTGTGATCCCCAAAGCTGTATTCTCTGTAAAGAAATAGAGTGAACCACCGAAGAAACCTCCTGCCATCAACCAAAATTCATCTTTCCAATTACCCGCAAACAGACGTTTGGGAGAAATCACCCAAATACCCAGATAAGCAATGAGAAAACGATAGAAGAATATCTCCTGAGGGGTCAGTCCGTGATTAATCAATACTTTGGTTGATATGAAAGTCAATCCCCAGATAGCAACTACAAGTATCGCAATCAGATGGTAATATCCATGCTTCAATTCCATAATGGTGGTGATGTTTGTTTAATAGAGTGCAAAGATAGCGAGAAGTTATGGAATGTTTGTTTGGAGAAGTAACAAAAAGCCCGTACCTTTGTTTATGTTCAAAGAAAGCTCCTAAAATAAGGTATAAGTTATGGAAAAATATATAGCACCGGACAGGAAACGTATCCCCTATGGTATGATGAACTTTGCAGTAATCCGCCGCGACGACTGTTATTATGTGGACAAAACCCGGTTTATACCCATGATAGAAGAAGCGGACAAGTTTTTCTTCTTTATTCGTCCGCGCCGTTTCGGCAAAAGCCTCACTGTAAATATGTTGCAGCACTATTATGATATACTTGCCAAGGATAAGTTCGAAGCGCTGTTTGGCGACCTTTACATCGGAAAGCACCCTACGCGCGACCGGAACAGCTATCTGGTACTATACCTCAACTTCTCCGGAATAGTAGGCGAACTACACAACTACCGCAAGGGACTGGACGCGCATTGCCAAACAATGTTCGACTACTTCTGTGACATTTACGCCGACTATCTCCCCAAAGGCATCAAGGAAGAACTCGACAAAAAAGAAGGAGCTGTCGAACAATTTGAATACCTGTTCACAGAATGTAATAAGACCAACCAACGTATTTACCTCTTTATCGACGAATACGACCATTTCACCAATGCCATCCTCTCGGATATAGAAAGCCTGCACCGCTATACGGACGAAACACATGGCGAAGGTTATCTGCGCGCTTTTTTCAATAAAATCAAAGCCGGAACCTATTCCAGCATCGAGCGTTGTTTCATCACCGGCGTAAGCCCCGTGACAATGGACGACCTCACAAGTGGTTTCAATATCGGAACCAACTACTCGCTCACACCGGAATTCAACGAGATGATAGGTTTCACGGAAGAAGAAGTGCGCCAAATGCTCACTTACTATTCCACCACCAGTCCATTCAACCACAGTGTGGACGAACTGATAGAAATAATGAAACCTTGGTATGACAACTACTGCTTTGCGGAAGAATGTTATGGTGAAACCACTATGTACAACTCTAACATGGTACTCTACTTCGTCAAGAATTATATTCAACGAGGCAAAGCCCCCCGGGATATGGTAGAAGACAATATCCGTATCGACTACGAAAAATTACGTATGCTCATCCGGAAGGACAAAGAGTTTGCCCATGATGCCTCCATCATACAGACATTAGTGAGCGAAGGCTACGTCACCGGAGAACTGAAAAAAGGTTTTCCTGCCGTCAATATCACCAACCCCGACAACTTTGTGAGCCTACTCTACTATTTCGGTATGCTCACCATTAGCGGCACGTATGAAGGAAGGACCAAACTCACCATCCCTAATCAGGTAGTCCGCGAACAAATCTACACTTATCTGCTAAGTACCTATAACGAAGCCGAACTCAATTTCAGTAGTTACGAGAAAAATGAACTTGCCAGCGGCCTTGCCTACCGAGGCGACTGGAAAGCCTATTTCGGTTATATTGCTGACTGCCTGAAACGCTACACCTCCCAGCGTGACAAGCAGAAAGGTGAATTTTTTGTCCACGGCTTTACGCTTGCCATGACGGCACAAAACCGTTTCTACCGTCCCATTTCCGAACAGGACACACAGGCAGGCTATGTCGACATTTTCCTCTGTCCGCTACTGGATATCTATTCAGACATGAAGCACAGCTACATTGTGGAACTGAAATATGCCAAGTATAAAGACCCTGAAAACCGCGTGGAAGAACTGCGACAGGAAGCTATTGCCCAAGCGAATCGTTATGCTGACACTGATACGGTAAAGAGAGCAGTCGGCACTACACAGCTTCATAAGATTGTGGTGGTGTACAAAGGAATGGATATGCCGGTATGTGAAGAGGTTTAACAGATAGGCTAACAATATGAAAAGATCAATAAAACGTTTGCCCAAACGCACGCAAGAAGAGTTGGCGGTGTTGCAAGAGCTGATATTGTCAAATCTTACGAATGTGCGTATGATTATCTTGTATGGAAGTTATGCGCGGGGAAAATATGTCATCTGGGATGAAATATACGACGAACGTGGAGTAACTACTTACTACCAAAGTGACTTGGATATTCTGGTGATATGTGATACGAGAGACGCAAATAAAGCAGAGAGGCATGCGCGCGAGGTGATCGTTCCTAAATATGATACAAGAATGGAAGGAAAGCGGCATCCGGCACCGCCTAATATTATTGTAGAAACTCCAGTGACTATTAATAGAGCTATAAGAAGGAAGCATTATTTCTTTTATGAAATTATAAAAGACGGAATTCTATTGTATGACAATGGTACGTTTCAGATTGGTAAACCTGAGAAGTTGCCGTATCGGGAGATTAAGCAATATGCAGAGGAAGAATATGAAGAATGTTTCTACATGGGAGAATGTTTTCTAGATTCGGGGCATACTGCTTACGAAAAAGGTAATTTTAAATATGGCTCTTTCTTATTACATCAAGCCTGCGAACGTTACTACAAAACGTTTACTCTTGTGTATAGCGGTATTCGCCCTAAATCTCATGAATTGAAAGTACTAGGAGCGATGGTCAGAAGCTGTTCACGAGGATTTGCTAATGTGTTTCCTACCAATACTCCCGAAGAAAATAAAGCGTTTGATAAATTATGCAGGGCATATATCGAAGCGCGATACAACCGGCTGTTCACCGTTAACAAAGAGGAATACGAGTATATGCTGGCACGAACAGAGGTGCTGCGCGAAGTAACTATCCGGGAATGTGCTGCACGCATAGCGTATTACGACGAGATGATAGAAAAAGAAGAGAAAGACAAGATATAACCATATATTGTAAAATGAAGAATTACCCTCATCGCAGATAGCTGTAATGAGGGTAATCACGTTAAAAGAGAGTTTCGATACATCTCCTTACTATCAAATTCTTATATGAAGAACTATTTGGTCACCTTGTAAGTTCCACTTCCATAATCTTTTGACTTCATCTCTCCGGGAAGGGTTACGGTAGCGGTAACACCCTTAGGAATGGTGAATTCCCAAATCCAGGTATCTCCTTCGTATTTCCAGGCGCTCTTGATGAGTCCGGCAGCGGAACGGTATTCGGCAGTTACGTGTCCCAATCGCTTGTCTGGAATGGGCTTCATAATGATATGCTTGAAGCCGGGAGTAGCAGGATCGGCTGCAATGCCGGCAACAGTTTCCCAAATCCATTCACATACGCATCCGTAGGCATAATGATTGAAGCTGTTCATACCGCGTGGTCCCATTCCCTTGTCTATCATATAGCTGTTCCACCGTTCCCAAATGGTGGTGGCTCCATTGTCCACAGAGTATAGCCAGCTTGGGTTCTTACGTTGAAAGAGGAGTTCATAGGCAATGTCTTCCATGCCATTCTCCGTGAGGGTGGCCATGAGGATGGATGTGCCCAAGAATCCGGTCTGCAAGCAAAGATCGTGCTGTGCGAAGTTTTCACGCAGGCGGTCTATCATCTTCGCTTTGGGTTCGCCTTCCAAAAGCTGGTTCTTTAGGGCAAACAAGGCAGGAGTTTGCATGGTGTTGAGGATGGCGGTTTTGAAGGTGCCGTCCTCGTTGAGGAAGTTCTTTTTGATGTATACCTTTGCCGAGTCGGCCATTTGTTGGTACTTGGAGGCATTGCGGCCAGTAGCGGCAGCCATGTCTCGCATCATGAAAGCATCTATTACCCAATAGGAAGCGCTCAAATAGTTCCAGTAACTAATAGCATCGGGAAGCGGACCTTGGGGAGAGAAAGCCAGTCCGCTACAACTTTCCAGCGGTTCGTAGCTCAACCAGTCAGCCCATTGGTAGTTGCCGTTCTCGCCGCAGAGGGTCTCGTGGTTATACTTGGTGTCGTTGATATGGTTCATAAACAGGTCCATGGCGTTCCAGTTCTCCTCGATGATTTGCGTGTCATCAAATTGCTTCCATACCGTCCAGGGCACGATGATTCCGGCATCGGCCCAACCCAAACGCATTTTCTCATCACCGTATTGTGCCAAGGGAGCCACTCCGGGGAATCCGCCCAAACTGTTTTGGGTGTCGCGCATATCACGCATCCACTTGTGGAAGAACTTCATGGTGTTAGCAAAGAACGTACCGGTTTCGGCAAACACTTGTGTGTCTGCTGTCCAGCCCAAGCGCTCGTCGCGCTGCGGACAGTCGGTAGGTATTGAGAGGTAGTTGGATAGCTGCCCCCAATAGGTGTTGAAAATGAGCTTGTTCACAAGGTCGTTACCTGTGGTGATAGTGCCGGTTTCCAGTTCCTTTGTGATGGAAGTAACGGGGATGGACTTCAACGACTTGATAGAGACATTTCCGGTGGCAGTTATGGAGACGTAGCGGTAGCCGAAGAAGGTGCAATGAGGGTAGTAGGTCACATAATTATCTCCGGCAGCAAAAGTGTAATCCAGACGAATACCGGTGTGGGGGATGCGCAGATTTTCGCGATGGCAACTTCCTTCCGAACCGTCCATGCCACGAATCTTAGCACCGTTGCCGTCATTGAGCAACTCTGCGGGAAGGCAGGTCAACACTGTTCCCTCGGCAGCTTTGAATACGAAAGAGGGTACACCGGCACAGTTTTGCCCGAAGTCCACCACTAACGTCTCTCCCGGACTTACGGTCATCTCCTTGCCCGATGCGAACTCACGGGCGATAATCACCTTACCGAACTCGTTCTCTTTCGCTCCTTCTATATTCTTCCAAATATATGCTCTGATAGGAGCAAGAGCAAGATCTGTACGCAGATAGACTTCCGCTCCGTCCGAAGGCAGAATGTCGCCAGAAAATTCGGTGTTCTCTTCGGGTATGGAGAGTTTGTCCACACATTCGAAGCCCATCGGTTCGCGTGCATCGTACTCTTCTCCGTCAAAGATACCGGCATGTTTCACCGGACCGGCAATTCCGGCTTTCCAGTTTTCGAGATCGGTACCGTAGCGCTTCTTGCTTCCGTCAGAAAAAGTCAATTCCAGTACACCGCGGAAGGCACACTTTTTGCCTATCATGCCGTCATATCCTCCGGGAGTTATGATTTTATCAGCCCACCATCCCGGCGTCACCTGTACGGAAAGCATGTTCTCGGCGTTTGGCTTGGTATGGATAACGTCTGTAATATCATAGGTGAAAGAACGTTTGGTCTTGGCATAGTGTGTGAAGCCCGGTTTCAGGAATTCCCCGCCTACGGGTTTCCCATTCACATATAACTCGTAAACTCCTAGTCCAGCGGTCATCCACTTGGCGGAGACAATTTTCTGTTCGTTTTTCACGGTGGACACGAACCAACTCGCGCCATCGGCTGCGCGACCGTTGTTATGTCCTTTCACTACAGGGGCATCTACTGCGGAAATCCATTTGGATTCGTTCCAGGCTGATGCTTCCAATGCGTCAGTACGTTTTCCGACTTCGGTTGCGTTTATCAGTCCGCTATTCGAGAAAAGCGCGAGAATCATTATCGAGATAAGATTCGCAAAACAATGGAAATTCATTTTCATACTTATATGTATTTTTTAGTATTAAAAGATTAACTTAGAAATGCTGTTTTAGTTTTACGGGACTTGCACAACAAAATTACAGAATTATATGATATGACAGACGATTTCTACATTTTTTTTGACTCAATGATGGTTTCTGTTCAATCCGGAACTAGCTCATAAGTCCGATCCGATTGAACAGACGACAGGAGCTTTGTACATTGAATGATCGATTATCAAGCAAAACAATGATATATTGTAAAATAATATAATCAATACAATCATTCAGCCTATTGTACCTATTATTTACCAAATAAGAAAAGAAGATGCCAGTTATTCATTGCAATCATTCTTTCTTCTTTACACAAAAACCTCGAAATCGAATAAACTCTATTCAAGTTTTTAATAAATAACGAAGGGGTTTATTATAAACGGTATTCAAGTTTATTATAAACTCTTTTTTGACACTTTCAATATCTGAAATAGAATTATTGCAACAAAAATGGGCAAGAACCTTCACAGTTTCTTGCCCATTCATTATCCTCGTTATGCAATTTTGCACATTAACCTATTGAACTTTATGTAATAAAATTTATATATTTCATTGTTATTTCTTTATTTTATTGACCTCAAATATACAAAATAAAAACAAGAAAGTCAATAGGGAAAGCGTGGTTATCTGAAAATAAACATGTAAATTTGTGCCTCGAATTAGAAATAACAGTATAAATCACTATAAATAAAAACTTTATCACTATGGAGTACAATTTCAGAGAAATTGAAAAGAAGTGGCAGAAAAGGTGGGTAGAAGAGAAAACCTACCAAGTTACGGAAGATGATTCGAAGCAAAAATTTTATGTACTAAACATGTTTCCTTACCCATCAGGAGCTGGTCTACACGTAGGTCATCCGCTGGGATACATTGCTTCGGATATTTACGCCCGTTACAAACGACTGCAGGGCTTCAATGTACTCAACCCAATGGGATATGACGCTTACGGTTTGCCGGCAGAACAATATGCTATCCAGACCGGACAGCATCCTGCTATCACTACCGTCAACAATATCGACCGCTACCGCGAGCAGTTGGACAAAATAGGTTTCTCTTTCGACTGGAACCGTGAAATCCGCACGTGCGACCCGGAATATTATCACTGGACGCAATGGGCCTTCCAAAAAATGTTCAACAGCTATTATTGCAACGATGAACAGCAAGCCCGTCCTATCGAAGAACTGGAAAAAGCCTTCGCCATCTACGGAAACAAAGGACTGAACGCCGCTTGCAGCGAAGAAATCAGTTTCACTGCCGAAGAATGGAACGCCAAAAGCGAAAAAGAAAAGCAGGAAATCCTGATGAACTATCGTATCGCTTATCTGGGTGAAACAATGGTAAACTGGTGTGCCGAATTAGGAACTGTACTGGCTAACGACGAGGTAGTAGACGGAGTCAGCGAACGTGGCGGTTTTCCTGTTATCCAGAAGAAAATGCGCCAATGGTGTTTGCGTGTATCTGCGTATGCACAACGCTTGCTTGATGGATTGGACACGATCGAATGGACAGATTCTCTGAAAGAAACCCAAAGAAACTGGATCGGACGTTCGGAAGGTGCTGAAGTGCAATTCAAAGTAAAAGACAGTGACCTCGAATTCACAATTTTCACCACTCGTGCAGATACCATGTTCGGTGTTACTTTTATGGTATTAGCTCCGGAAAGTGAATTGGTGGCACAATTAACGACTCCTGAACAAAAAGCAGAAGTAGACGCTTACCTCGACCGTACCAAAAAACGTACGGAACGTGAACGCATTGCCGACCGTAGCGTTACCGGTGTATTCAGTGGTTCGTATGCCATCAATCCGTTCACAGGTGAAGCAGTACCCGTATGGATCAGCGATTACGTACTGGCCGGATATGGAACAGGAGCTATTATGGCTGTACCTGCTCATGATAGCCGCGACTATGCATTTGCCAAACATTTCGGATTAGAAATCCGTCCGTTGGTAGAAGGTTGTGATGTTAGCGAAGAAAGTTTCGATGCAAAAGAAGGTATCGTGTGTAACTCTCCGCGTCCGGATGTCACTCCTTACTGTGATCTTTCACTGAACGGACTGACTATCAAAGAAGCGATAGAAACGACCAAGAAATATGTAAAAGACCACAATCTGGGCCGTGTGAAAGTGAACTACCGTCTGCGTGACGCTATCTTCTCCCGCCAGCGTTACTGGGGTGAGCCGTTCCCTGTTTACTACAAAGACGGAATGCCTTATATGATCGACGAAGCCAGCCTGCCGCTTGAACTTCCGGAAGTCGCTAAATTCCTGCCTACCGAAACAGGTGAACCTCCATTGGGACATGCAACTAAATGGGCTTGGGATACAGTAAACAAATGTGTCGTAGAAAATGAGAAGATTGACCATGTAACCGTCTTCCCGCTGGAACTGAACACCATGCCGGGATTCGCCGGTTCTTCGGCTTACTATCTCCGCTACATGGACCCGCATAATAATAAGGCATTGGTTGATCCGAAAATTGACCAGTACTGGAAAAATGTAGACCTATATGTAGGTGGTACCGAACATGCAACAGGGCACTTGATTTATTCTCGTTTTTGGAATAAATTCCTGTATGACATGGGTGTGTCTGTAATGGAAGAGCCATTCCAAAAGTTAGTAAACCAAGGAATGATTCAAGGTCGCAGTAACTTTGTATATCGTATCAAAGACACCAATACTTTCGTTTCACTGAACCTGAAAGATCAATACGAAGTTACTCCTATCCATGTAGACGTAAATATCGTATCCAATGATGTTTTGGATTTGGAAGCATTCAAAGTATGGCGTCCTGAATATAAAACAGCCGAGTTTATCCTCGAAGACGGAAAATACGTTTGCGGATGGGCAGTTGAAAAGATGAGTAAATCAATGTTCAATGTAGTCAATCCGGACATGATTGTTGAGAAATACGGTGCAGATACACTTCGTATGTACGAAATGTTCCTCGGCCCGGTAGAACAGTCTAAACCGTGGGATACCAACGGAATCGACGGTGTACACCGTTTTATCCGTAAATTCTGGTCGTTGTTCTACAGCCGCACGGACGAATATCTGGTGACGGACGAACCTGCAACGAAAGAAGAGTTGAAGAGCCTTCATAAATTGATTAAGAAAGTGACAGGTGATATTGAACAGTTCTCTTACAATACATCTATCAGCGCATTCATGATTTGCGTAAACGAACTCTTCAACCTGAAATGCAGCAAGAAAGAGATTCTGGAACAGCTCGTTATCACGCTCGCTCCTTTCGCTCCGCATGTCTGCGAAGAGTTGTGGGACGTATTGGGACACGAGACTTCCGTATGCGACGCCCAATGGCCTGCATACAATGAAGAATATCTGAAAGAAGATACTGTCAACTATACCATCTCTTTCAACGGAAAGGCACGTTTCAATATGGAATTTGCAGCAGATGAAGCTTCGGACGCTATTCAGGCGGCGGTATTGGCCGACGAACGTTCGCAGAAGTGGATTGACGGCAAGACTCCAAAGAAAATCATTGTCGTTCCGAAGAAGATTGTAAACGTTGTAATTTAAAGTATTAAGTAATAAGTATTAAGTATTATCCGTAGCCGCTATCCCAATATATCCGCCAGGTTAATACTTAATACTTTATACCTAATACTTTATAAAATCCTATTACTTAAAATCCTATGCATAAACTATCAAAAGCAGAAGTAATGAGAGAAGTGAAAGATTATATCTACATCACTCTCGGATTGATAAGCTATTCTTTGGGATGGGCTGCATTCCTGTTACCTTATCAGATAACTACCGGAGGAACTACCGGTATCGGAGCTATTATCTATTATGCAACGGGATTTCCAATCCAATGGTCATACTTCATTATTAATGCAGTTCTGATGACCTTTGCCATCCGGGTATTAGGTCCAAGATTTAGTATAAAAACCACTTATGCTATTTTTACACTGACTTTTCTGCTTTGGTTATTCCAGTTGGTGGTGAACAATTATGTAGAAGCGCCGGATATGACGCCGGACGGTAAACCGTTATTACTCGGTACAGGACAGGATTTCATGGCCTGCATTATCGGTGCAGCCATGTGCGGTGTAGGTCTGGGTATCACTTTCAACTACAATGGAAGTACAGGTGGAACAGATATTATCGCCGCTATCGTCAATAAATACAAAGATGTATCACTCGGACGAATGATTATGATTTGTGATGTATTCATTATCAGCTCCTGTTACTTTATATTTCATGATTGGCGCCGGGTTATTTTCGGTTTTGTCACTCTGTTTATCATCGGCGTTGTGCTCGACTGGATTATCAACAGTGCCCGTCAATCGGTTCAATTCTTTATCTTCTCAAAGAAATATGACGAAATAGCCGACCGGATTATTAAAGATGCCGACCGGGGAGTAACGGTACTCGACGGTACGGGATGGTACAGTAAAAACAATGTGAAAGTGTTGGTAGTACTTGCCAAGAAACGTCAGTCACTCGACATTTTCCGTTTGGTAAAACGCATTGATCCAAATGCTTTTATCTCTCAAAGTTCTGTTATCGGCGTGTATGGCGAAGGATTCGATAAACTGAAAGTGAAATAATAACTGGTTGATAAGTATTGAACCACCTTGTTAAAACAAAAAAATAAGATGATGAAACGCAAACTTGTATTTGCTACCAATAACGCTCATAAACTGGAAGAAGTAGCCGCTATCTTAGGAGATCAAGTGGAATTACTAAGTCTCAATGATATCGGTTGCCAAACAGATATTCCCGAAACTGCCGAAACACTGGAAGGAAATGCGCTATTAAAATCTTCCTATATCTATAAAAACTATCATCTGGATTGTTTTGCCGATGATACAGGATTGGAAGTGGAAGCCTTGAACGGAGCTCCCGGAGTCTATTCCGCCCGCTATGCAGGAGGTGAAGGACATGACGCCCAGGCTAATATGCTCAAACTTCTTCACGAACTGGAAGGAAAGGAAAACCGTAAAGCGCAATTCCGCACCGCTATTTCGTTGATATTGGACGGAAAGGAGTATCTCTTTGAAGGAGTGATAAAAGGCGAAATTATCAAAGAAAAACGCGGTGATTCCGGATTTGGCTACGATCCTATATTTAAGCCTGAAGGCTACGACCGGACTTTTGCCGAATTGGGAAATGATATAAAAAACCAAATCAGCCATCGTGCACTGGCTGTACAGAAACTTTGTGAGTTTCTGCAAAGCTAATTATACATACCCACTTAAAATATAAAACACAATGAAGAAAATTACTTTATTTACTTTACTTACGTTACTGTTATGTACTTCATGTGTAACAAAAAAGAAGTTCATGCAGGCAGAAATGGCAGCTACTATAAGCAAAGATAGCTTGCAAGGATTATTGACCGACTGCCGCAATACAAACGCGCAAATGTCGGCACAAATCAAGAATCTTTTGCGTGATACCACCAAAATGGGAAACAGTATCCGTCAGTATCAAAGTATGCTGAACGTGAATATGACCGAACAGGAAAAGCTGAATGCCCTGTTGAGCCAGAAGAAAAACGAGCTTAACGAAAGAGAACGTACCATCAATGAGTTGCAGGATATGATTAAAGCGCAAAACGATAAAGTACAGAATCTTTTGAGCAATGTAAAAGATGCCTTACTTGGTTTCAGTACCGACGAGCTGACCGTTCGTGAGAAAGACGGAAAAGTATATGTAGCTATGTCCGATAAACTATTATTCCAATCAGGAAGTGCCCGCCTGGATAAACGCGGAGAGGAAGCTCTCGGCAAACTGGCTGAAGTACTAAACAAGCAGACGGACATTGATGTATTTATTGAAGGTCATACGGATAACAAACCAATCAATACTGTACAATTCAAAGATAACTGGGATTTAAGTGTGATCCGTGCCACTTCCGTAGTTCGTATCCTCATCAAGAATTACAATGTAAATCCTTTGCAGATTCAGCCTAGTGGTCGCGGTGAATATATGCCTGTGGATGATAATGAAACAGCCGAAGGCAGAAGTAAGAATCGCCGTACGGAAATTATCATGGCTCCGAAACTGGATAAGTTGTTCCAGATGCTTCAAAGTTCGGAAGAGTCTAAGTAAAAACATATATGGGCTGCTTTAATAAGCAGCCCATATATGTAAAAAGCAACAAAACAAATGTTGGAAGTCTGTTATAAATCAACGCATAATATTAATTTATTCAGCAGTGATTTCTACAATCCGGCTGTTCAGTTGTTGGGTAGTAAACACTTCCAGTCCCACATTCATCAGATACTCTCCTGAATATAGTTGATTGTTACCTTGAAACGAAGAATTGCTACCCGGCATCAAATTGATTTCTTTCACACGATACATTCTGTCAGCATCCAATCCCTGCAAACGTACCGGTAATAATTTTTCTGCATAACGCGGATGAATATCAAATGCATACAATACAGCTTTACTCTTATCTTTATTTGCATACATAGAAGAGGTATGGTTACTGCCATAAGGAGAAACCAAACGATACAGATCGCCATCAAGGATAACAGGTTTCAAACGATTATAATTTTCTACCGCCTGATTGCAATAGATATGGTCATTCTCGTTCATATCATCCAGTTTGATGTCAAAGCCCAGTTTACACATCATAGCTACATCAGTACGGAACTTAATGCTGGTTCCCCGATTCCAAGTCGTAACATGTGCACACATCGTCTTGCTAGGAAATATTTGTGAGAATCCCCATTGAATAAATAAACGTTCGATAGGGTCAGTATTGTCACTAGGCCAGAATTCCGTAAAATATTTCAATGCTTCAAAGTCAGAGCGTCCGCCACCACCGGCACAAAGCATCATCGGTAAATCCGGATATTTATTTTTCACACGCTCCAACACTTTATACAGCCCACGCACATATTCGATATACAGATGCGACTGTTTATCCTTCAGATAAGAAGAATAGATATTGGTGATAGGACTGTTACAATCCCACTTAAAGAAAGCAATGCCCGGATAGTTTGTCATCAATTTGTCTACCACACCGAATACATGATCCTGCACTGCCGGGTTACTCAAATCAAGTACCAACTGATTTCTGAAATAATATTCATCCCGATTAGGCAGATGAATCACCCAGTCTTTATGCTTTTCATACAGTTCACTTTTCGGATTCACCATTTCAGGCTCTATCCATATTCCAAATTTAATGCCTTTCTTTTGCGCCTCCTCTACCAAACGTCCTACACCATTCGGCAGTTTATCCGCCGTTTCTTTCCAATCACCCAACCCTTGATGATCGCCGCTACGCGGATATTTATTACCAAACCATCCATCGTCGAGTAGAAACATATCCACTCCCAGTTTGACAGCCTCATCCATCAATCCAACCAACTTATTCTCATCAAAATCAAAATAAGTAGCTTCCCAGTTATTGAGCAGTGTCATACGGGTCTGGTCACCCTTCTTAATCTGATACTTACGCGCCCAATCATGAAAGTTGCGGCTAGCCTCTCCCTTACCGTTCAAGCTATAAGTGAAATAAAAGTCCGGGGTGCGAAAGGTTTCTTTAGCAGGAAGGCTATATTCCGAAGCGTACGGATTAATACCGGAAATGACACGAAGTTCATTCTTGTTATCCACTTCAAAGGTAAAACGGAAGTTACCTGTCCACCCCAAAGTACCGACTAATACCTCTCCTGAATTTTCCTCCGACGGAGCACCCAGAGACAACTGGAAAAATGGAGAAACAAACATATTGGCACGCGCACCCAACTTGGTATCAATCGTTTTTTTACCAAATGCCAGTTCACGCTCGGCTATGTTGACCTCATGTGCCCAGTCACCGGAAAACTCCGTGAGAAAATACCTATCACGGTTAAAGTGAAGCATAGAAGAAGCATATTTGCTCAATACAATAGGTTTCTTTTCCTGATGATTGATTTCAGTAAAGGTCTTGATGATATTTTCCGCAGCATACGTTATATAGTGCAATTTCACAGTCACAGGATATTTGTCATCCTTTAAGGTAATCACTGTTTCTACACTTCCGTCATTTTGTCGGCTACTGCTATGTTCTACGTATTTCAACAATAAAGATGGATTTCCATCATTATGAAGCACTTGAATAGCCGGCTCGAAATAATCCTCTGCCCCATGTGTAATATAAACCTCGGTTCCTTGCGGCAAGTAAACAAAGTCCGATTCATGATTCAGTTTTTTACCCAGATAACGCTGGTATAGACGACCGTTGTCTCCCACCTGGAAAATCAGGCTTGTGCAATCTGTTTCAATCTTAATAATAGGTTTGTCAGCTGCCTTCAACATACAGGAGATGCCCAAAAGACAGAATAAAAAAATAACTTTTACTTTCACGGTATATTTATTTAATGTTATTACAATCATTTCTTATTTATCAGTACGGAACGGAGCAACCGGAAGTCCGGCAGTTCCATAAAGATTACACTCCGGATTATCCGCCCATCCGTAACGTGCCGCAATGGGTATTTCCACTTCCGGCGATTCAAGGATAACCTCTTTTCCCTGGATAGTAGCAGTTGCCTGATAGAACACTTGATCTGGTCCGGCAATAATGAATCCTTTGGGTTCGCCTGTCGCAGTCTTCACCTCACAATCGAAACTAAGTATCAGTTTATTTCCCGAAATACGGTATTCCTGAAAAGCCGGTACATCATACGTGCCCCTCTGATAAGTATTTGCCAACGACAGGAGAGCCAGCCGTCTTCCCACTTCCTGTTTGTTTTTAGGGTGAATATCATGCGCTACACCAAGATCAATAGCCGATACCATACCCGTGCCTTCCATAAAAAGTGCATCAGACTGTGCTTCACGCAATGCAGCCCATTTCGAATCGGGTTGTATCTCCTGACTACGCAAGTAATTTGCCAACTGCACAAAATAGAAAGACAACTCCTGTTTCCATTGTTTCCGCCAGTCGGCTATCAACGACTGAAAAAGAAGGGAATACTGACGGGCACGGCCTACATTAGCTTCGCCCTGATACCATATAACACCCTTAACTGGAAAAATCGTAAAAGGATGTACCATTCCGTTATACAATACAGACAGATAACTGGAACCCTCCGGTGACATGGGCGCAGATGGTAATTCATCCAAAGTTAATCCGATGTGATGGTTCCAGATTCCGGCCAATGATATTTTCTGTCCACCCATTTCCGCATACAAAGTTTCCGTTTTTCCATGAATACCACCTTCTCCCCCGAAATCAGATACACGAATTGTGATAATTCCTTTGCCGGGTTTAACTTCCCCAGCCGGAATCGTATACTTCCGGAGGGTGGCAAACCCCGATCCTCTGGCTATTTCCTTACCATTATAATAAGTAATATCTTCATCATCTATCATTCCCAGACTAAGAGTTACCTCCTTTCCTGCCCATTCGGCAGGAATATCTATCTCCTTTTGAAACCAGACAATACCGTCAAGCCCATCCAGTCCTTTTTCTTCCCAATAACCGGGTAACTCCATAGGCTTCCACTCTTTCCCAGTCTGTAAAGCCGAAATCCATTGCGGAGTCCCTTGAGTAAAACCAGCATCCCGGATAATAAATTGTTCACGCCAGTCCTTCATCTCCTGTTGATAAACAGCAGAAAGAGCTTCTTTATTAAAATCCAGTCTCTTCATTTTAGCTGTTTCTTCCTGGAAACCCATCACCTGTTGCAAGGTACCGAAGCTTGTCCACGCTTCGGCCGGAGTGCCACCCCAGGTACAATCTATCACACCAACAGGTACATTTAATTCTTTCCACAATTGGCGGGCATAGAAATAAGCGACAGATGAAAACTCCGGAACAGAGGAAGGGCTACATTCCTGCCAACCCCCTCCGTTCATTTCTACGTTATCCTGCGGAGTTAAAGATACAGTCTTTTTTACCTGTAATAGACGAATAAACGGATAATTGGCTTCTGCCACCTCCCGCTCATAATTCATAACCTTGCCCCATCCGGCAACTGGCATTTCCATATTGGATTGTCCGGAACAAAACCAGACTTCTCCCACCATTATATTCCGCAAAGTCAGTATTTCGCCGTCTGAAAGCTCAATCTGGTAAGGACCTCCGGCAGCAGGAGTAGGTAACTGCAAAGTAAAACTTCCATCCACTCCCGCTTTAACTGTATATTTTCGGTTATCCCAACTCGTTTTTACTGTGACTTGCTTGCCGGCTTTTGCTTTTCCGGGCAATATCAACGTACTCTTTTGTTGTATCACCATATTATCGGTGAAAAACGATGGTAAAGTTACCTTAGCCTGTGTACAAATAGCCATGCACAGGGCCATAAGAGTAATTCTATATTTATTCATTTTTTCGGTTAGTTTATTGATTTCGGCTATTAGTTGAATTCCAGCACTTTCACATCCTTGGCAGGTATAGTAACCTCTATCTTATTTTTGGTAGTAGTCCGGCTGCCACTCCATAATTCTTTCACCTGATAACTGCGTGTTTGCTCCAGCCCTATTCTATCCAACGAAAGTGTCACTGTCTGTTCCTGTTCCGAATAATTGAAAAGTGCGCAATGAAAAGTTCCATCTTTCTCCTTTCTTACAAAGATCTGTTCCGATTGAGCTCCATTCCCTTCTACCGGACGGAATACTTCACCTGTAGCAAGAGCATTGATGTCAGGATTCGTCAGATATTTCAACGCTTTGTCTTTTCCATCTTTTCCTCCGGCAGCACTGAAATCATCTCCACCAATATAGATACCTGTAATAACTCCGGAAGTGATACGCGCCCGATTTTCACCATCTGTAGCATCTCTCAACACAATATGGTCTGCATCATTGAATTGATAGATATACTTCTGCCACCATCCATAAGACAATGCATTCAGTGTGTATTCGGTATCCTTGATTTTATTCCATGCATCGCAGGCAATTCTACGCGACTGCGCATATTGTGCCGGAAATACAGGAGAAATAGAAAGATTGATATACATATCCCCAAAATATTTATCCAGCAACTGCATCCCATAATTATATCCCTGAATACCCGTTGTCACTTCAGGAAGATACCATTTATCAGCCTCCATCGCTCCATGGGTCATAAAATCCATTTTCACATACTCGAATCCTGTTCGGTGAAACAAGCTAGACGTCTTTTTCATCATTGCCTCTACAGCAGGATGAGTAGGGTCAATGGCATAAGCACCGTCCAGTTCCTGTGGTTTTCCGTTAGCACAAAGGTAGATATCCTTGTATTTATATTCAGGAGCAGCATCCACCGTTCTTTCGGGATCACGCGCCCAGTCGGTAAACGGAGTCCAGTAAATTCCTCCAATCTGGCCGTTCGATTTACATTTTGCAATGAATGACTTCAATTGTTCTTCATTCATACAGTCCCAACCGGAATCCAATCCGACATAAACCGTGTGATCCGGATTGACAAAATGATTATTTTGAAGATTTTGTTTGATAAAGTCCGAAACCTCCATCGCTTTTTCATAAGTCAGGTTGAATTGCAAAGCTCCCCAACTGTTCCAACCGAATGGAACCGCTTTTCCCCACTCTTTCGGAGGTGATATGATTGCATTAACTTTTGCATAAGTTTCCAATCCGTCGCACCAGTTTTCAAAGAATCCCAGTAATATTTTGGGCGACTTGATCTTCTTGCCTTTCAATGCTCCGTGAGGTTTCACATCCCGCGTCAATTCATCAGCTACTCCACCGTAACAAGTCAAAGAGCCGATGTTTCTATGGTCTCCTTTACCTAACATTACAGCCGTTTTCCAATTGTCATGCTCCACAGAACCTACAACAAGTCCGCTACGCCCTTCATTATTAAAAACAGCCGTTACCTCATAACTGGTCAATGTGTCGAAATTAAGTGCATGAGACTGGTATCTGATCCATTTATCATTATCAAAAGGCATAAATAAAGCACGATTGTCACCTGCCGGAAGTAATTCAGCCATGCGGTCTACATTCACAGGTGCCATCCGATTGGAAGCGACATTATTCTTTCCTTCTATACTAAACTCCGTCAATATATACTCTTTATCCGGATAAAGATAAAAGTACTGTGTCAACTTAGGCAAAGATTTATCTGTATGTTCAATCTTATAAAGAGTTCCTTTACCGAAAGCATCTGATATTTTTCGAATACTAACCTTATGGCGTGCATAGTCACGCGTAGTAACCGTCTGCTCTCCCCATAGGTAAGAAGCATATAGTCCTTCACAAATATTTTTTGACTTTTTATAAAGTGAAACTCCCCCTTTCTGATCATCGAAGCGGATTTGCCAGCCGCCCGTCGTCAGACCTTTATATCCGGCAGCATATCCGGATAAAGTGAATAACAGGAACATAGTTCCGAAAATGATTTTAAACTGTCGAAGTCTGTTTTTCATATAGCACAATGAATATGGTTTTAAATAGAATAAAAGTGTTCCCCAAAGATAGGCATTGCCGGAAGTATGGCTTGGCGTAAACAAGTCAAAAAATGAAAGATTTACGGCAATATGCTTCACAATCTCTCTGAATCCGCAAATTTTCTATTTATCCGCATCATTTATAGTATCCGTATTCCTTATATCCTGTGGAATGATTGTTTGTTTTCCACTTTGATACTGTTTCTCAAAATCTTTCGGAGTCATACCAAACTGTTTCAAGAATAACTTGCTGAAATAAGACGGAGAATTAATGCCCACCATATAACAGATATCTCCAATCCGGTATTTGCCTTCCTGAATATATTCCGCCGCTTTCTTCAGGCGAATCAGGCGAATGAAATCGAGTGGGGAGAGATTAAATATCGTTTTGATTTTTCTCAACAAACTAGAGCGACTCATACAGAGAATATCCGCCATTTTCTCTACTCCGAAATTATCATCGGTTATATTGTCTTCAATAATCCGGATCACTTTATTCATAAACTCCTCATCCGCTTTGTTCATCTGCATATTATCTACCGAGAAGAACGGACGTTTCGAGAATGCCTCTCTCTCCCGTCGACGGTTATTGAGTAATGATAATATCTGTTCTTTGAGATAACCGAACGAGAAAGGCTTCTCCACATAGGCTTCCGCCCCATACTTCAAGCCATTGATTTTACTGTCAATATCATTCTTGGCAGTTAGGAAGATAACAGGGATATGAGAAAGCTCAAGATCTGATTTGATTTCCTTACACAACTGATATCCATTCATCACCGGCATCATAATATCACTAATGATCAAATCGACATGACTGCTTCTCAATATTTCGATTGCTTCCGCACCATTCTTCGCCGTCTCCACAGTGAAACACTCACATAACCTTTCAGAGATAAAGGCCAGCATACTTTCATTATCTTCTACCAACAACAGAGTGTATCCGTGCATATCTGTTTCAACAGAAGTTTCCTCATCCAACTCAACTATATCTTTTTGTACCGCTTTGCTATTCTCCAGACTAATACCTTCCTTATTTAAAGGAATGGTCAGAATAAAGACATTATCCTTTTCTCTTGTAGTATCCAAGGTAAGTGTCCCTTTGTGAAGAGATGCCAGCGAACGTGCTAATGAAAGCCCGATACCTACTCCGTTCTTAGGTGCTTCTTTCTTTTCCATTTGATAAAAAGGTTCAAAGATATATTGGCTCGCTTCTTCCGGAATCTTATTTCCGTCACTAATAACCCGAATCGTGAAATAAAGATCGTCTTTCTCCAGTTCCACTTGTATATGCTGCCAGGCATACTTCAATGCATTATTAAGCAAATTGCTCACAATCTTAGTTATCGCTTCTTTATCTACTGCCGCCCATATTTCCTCTTCAGTCAATTTCAGAACCAGTTCTTTGTTATTCAAATTGAAAGTTACTTCAAAACGAGCTACGATTCCTTTCAGAAGTGCCGTAATGTCAACACTTTCAAATTTCATGGAAAGCTTGTTGGCACCTATCTTTTGGAAATCGAGAAGTTGTCCTGTCAGTTCCAACAGCCGCTTCGTATTCTGTACTATTACATTAATATACTTCTTCTTTTTAGATTCCGGAAGATTCTCCTCCTGAATAGCCTCAAGCGGACCATTAATCAACGTCAGCGGAGTACGTACTTCATGAGCTATCTCCGTAAAGAAATCAACCTTCGATTCATACAATTCCTTTTCTTTCTCTATTTCAAAAAGTTTCTGACGTTCTTCCATCTGCCGCTCCTTACGATGCTTGTACCATAAAAACCAACAGAATACAAACAAGATAATAGCCAGTGCATAAACAATATAAGCCCATACGGACTGCCACCAAGGCGGCAAAATAACAATCGTCAACGAACGGGTTGAAGGATCGGATTTGCTCGCATGATGAGTTGCCTTTATTTGAAAAGTATATTTGCCCGGAGGCAATTTAGCATACGATATATTCTTGTTGCTGGCAGCACGTATCCACTCTTTATCAAGCGGTACCATACGATAATAATATTGATTGGTCTCCGCAGTAGAATAACTAAGCATAGCTATATCAAAACTGATATTTGACTGATTATAAGGAAGTTCTATTTCATTGGTATGTACAATACACTGTTTCAAAGGCGAATTCGGGGTATGCACAGTGATTTCCTTATTATAAATGCTGAATTTAGAAATATAAACCGGAGGCAGCGATCCGCTTTCATCCTGAGTATTGGGATCAAAAGCAATCAGTCCGTCCACCCCTCCGAAATAAAACTTACCATCGCGTGCTTTAAGCGCCGAATTATAATTGAACTGGTTCCCTAATAATCCGTCTTTATTGGTGAATACGCTTACATCTCCACTTTCCGGATTAAAACGTACCAGTCCTTTATTAGTCCCAAACCATAAATTAGAATGTTCATCCTCCAGAATATCATAGCAGACATCGTCCGGCAATCCTTCATTAATTCCAAAAGAGGTAAAATTATCCTGTACTTCATTATAGCGACAGATTCCGCCGCGATCAGTAGAGAACCATATATTGCCCTTACTGTCCTGCATAATGCAACTGACGGAATTGGAACTAAGCGTATTTTTCTTACCTGCCTCGTAGGCGTAGTTCTGATAGATCCCTGATTCGGGTCTGCATTTCCAGACTCCGTTTCCCATAGATGCCACCCAAATTGTACCATCTTTCGCCTCCATGATATTAAAGGCCCAGTTGTAACCGATAGCATCTACCCTGTGATACTCCTTTTCATTCGGTCCGGACATATAAAGTCCCCATCCGGTTCCTATCCATTTACGCCCTTTACTATCTATCATAAAGTCGTACACACTGCCTTCATCAATGCCTAACTCCCCTTCTGACAAACACCGGATCCGTTCATCAGGCAGACGGATTTCATTCATCCCCTGCTTGAATAATCCACAATAAATATGATTATTATAATGTCTTACACATAAAGTGATAAGATGCCCCGGTACATTATCATACACTTGATGTACTTCTCCAGTCTGAGGATCCAACACATTAATTCCGTTATCTTCAGTTCCAATCCAAATACATCCGTTATCATCTTCCGCTAATCCACGGATGCGTTTGGTATTCAAAGAATGTCCGTCGCTTCCGGGGACATATTTATCAAATACAAGGCGGTGTTTAGGCAGATAATTAACCCCTCCAAACATTGTCCCAATCCAGATACCTCCTTTGGTATCTTTATAAATTGAATAGACAATGTTATCCGACAAACTGAACGAACGCATCAAATCTTCTTTAAGATGCAATGTGCTGTTTTTCTTTTCATTAATAATGAAAAGCCCATGATGAGAACCTACCCAAAGTTCATCTCCGAAACAGACCACATCACGTAAAAAAGTTTTCCGTTCTCCCGGAAAAGGAATAGTACCCAGTTCACGAGACTGTGTATTATATTTTAATAATTCTCCTTCATGAATAGCAAGAATAGCGGTATCATCGTCCCGAAAACACATACTCATTATGTTCTTATTAGCCAATGAATGTCCGTTACGGTCTTCCAGATACTGTTCAAACGCATCTTTCTGCGGATTATATTTAAATAATCCTACTCCGGAAGTTCCTACCCATACTCCACCTTTTTTGTCAATGGCAATACATTCGGGACTTTCATTTTTAAAATTACTTTTTCCCGTGATAGGATAATGGCTGACTTTCTTCGTTCCTTCAAAACGAAATAGTCCCTGGTCAGAAATAAGCACCCATACATTACCGACAGAATCAGCAAGTATTTCCGCCACCCAATTATCAGGTGTGATTTTATCCGGTGACTCTGGATTCAGGCGGGTAAAAATATCCATTGTGGGATCATACACATAAATTCCCCGGTCGGTTCCCACCCAAAGTTTACGTTCCTTGTCTTCGTAAAGAGCACTGATATTATGATTTCCGATTCCTGCTTTCAGGTCGTCACAGTTAAGTTGAAGAATAGACGTACCATCATAACGATTTAATCCGTTCTTAGTGCCAAACCACATGAATCCATAGCTATCCTGCAAGATTGCCTTGACATTACTTGCCGACAAGCCATTTTCACCATTAATATGAGTAAAGTAAAATTGAGAATATGCCTGTGCTCTGACAAATGTTGCGGAAAGTATCAAACTACACACTACCGACAATATGAGTATAGATCTTTTCATAGTATGGATAATATTATTCGTTATATACGCAAAGATACACGAATTTTCTTATATCGAACGAACGTCATAATATTATATATAAAATGAAATATATCAATCAGCAATTCCCCATTTCTTATTCGGAACATTTCCCAACCATAATTCGAGTACCCCGCCTTGAGCAAAATCAATGTGCGGGATTTGATAAGAATCATATTCTTTGCCATTTAGACAGGTACGCTGTATATAACAATTCTCTGTCGAATTATTATAAGTTTTTATCCTGAACTCTTTACCTTTATAATAAACTGAATCCAATTTTATAATAACCTCGTCAAATACCGGGCTTGTTATATCGTAAGCCGGATCACGTTTTGCACCACCGTCCAAACTGAAAAGTCCGATTGCCATCAAGGTACTTACACCTCCCATCTGCCCTTGATCTTCATCGTGCCCGCCATATCCCTTATCCGGTGTTATTGCTCCATAAGCTTGTTCCTTCACACGACGTACCCAATATTGAGTCAACCAAGGCTTACCCGCATGAGTGAAAACATGTGCATTAGAACATCCCGGCTGATTGGCATAACTCACATATCCACCACCGTAACCATAAACAAAATCTGTTGATCTGGATTGCTCAAAAGCATTATTCAACATATAGCATAAACTATCGCTACCACCCATAAGCTCCGCCAATTTAGGTATATCATGAGATAACCCGAATGTAGCTTGCCAGGCATTAGCTTCCACATATCCCGCACCATTCAAAGGATCGATATGAAGCCAGCTTCCATCTTTTCTTCTAGGTAGGATAAGATTTACTTGTTTATTAAAAGATTCCGTCCAACCTGTCGACCTTTTATGAAAATAGATATAATCTTTCCGTTTACCCATTTTAGCAGCCATTTCTGCTAAAGCCCAGTCTTCAAAGGCCCACTGAATCGTCAATCCCGCATTATCAGGGCAATATCCGTTTTGAATATAAAAATCAAGTTCGTTATCCATATCCAACGCCAGCATACCTCCCTTGGCATGGTTTCTTTTCATCGCTTCATAACCTGCCCTTGGCGACCACTTTTTGGTTATGCCCCTTTGATATGCACTAGTGATAAGTGATGTGGCAGGACACCCAGTCATAATATATGAATATCCTCCGGCACAAGGACCACGGGGCAATAAACCACCATTGACATCGTATTGTATCAAAGACGCTGCAAAATCATCCAATACGGAAGGATATGCAAGTCCCCACAAAGTATTCAGATTCCATTGGGTCAACCAAAATGCGTCTGAATTATACATGTGATGAATCGGCTTACCGCGACTGTCTTTCTTCAATTTCCCAACCGCCAGTTTTGCATTTACCGTATGTGATCCTTGCCGTATTCCGCCTTTTGTATAATCCGGATATTCGCCATTATAATCATCCAGTTTATGACGTCCCAGCAAAGTATGCCACAAGTCTGTATATAATTTGATTCTTTGAGCATTCGTCCCTCCTTTTACTTCGATTCTACCCAGCCATTGATTCCATTCATCTTGTGACTCCCGGCGAACTTGATTAAAATTCCAATGATCACAATCTTCTTTCAGATTCTCTTTCGCATTAGCAATACTTACATACGAAATTGCCATTTTAACATTTATCTGATCTCCCGCCCGGACTTCATATTTTGCACTGACTCCTGATGTGGGAGCATCATGATAACTCCATCCCGAACTTATCCGTGGCGTACTTTCTGTAGTTCCTTGAAACTCCTCAATATCAGAAAAATAGTCTTTATCAGCCCAACCATCAAGAGAGTCAAAAGGCTTGTCAAAATGAGCTACAAAAAATATTCTCACAATATCCGGTCCGCCCCACAAACGTCCCTTTGTATCAAAATATCCGGTAATCTCATTATTGCCTATTTTATACACTTTGGAATTAACCATAGTGGAAGTGCCAACATACCCTCCCAGATTAAACAATATATTTGCTGATGCATGTTCGGTATATGTCAACCTGTAAAAACTAACCCGGTCTGTTGCAGTTTGCTCCACCCACATATTATAATTCTCCAGATATAACCGGTGATAACCCGGTTGTACAATCTCTCCATCGTGTGTAAAGTGAGATTTCCAATGTTGTTCACCTAATGTCGGGTTCACATTTCCAGTGGTAGGCATGAGTGATAAACCGGACAACATCCAACAATGTATCTGGGGAAAACCGAGTATATCGGTAGAGTTATAATTATATCCCCCGCCATATTGATTTTTATTCCGGGTTAAAGGAGCAGCACCTATCATCCCGAATGGCTGACTCCCCGTAACAAAAAAGAAATATCTCCCTCTTGCCGACTCGATATAGGGATCTACCCACGACACATAATCAGAATAATCTTCAGGAGCCGGAAAAACCTCAATTTCTGATAAGCCGAGATTCACCCCATCTCCGTCAGTTACCTCAAAACGGATCCATTTTGTCTTTCTTGCAGGAAATTCAACTACTTTCGGGCTACCATTATTAGGTATTTGGCACACATTTATACAACTCCCATCACTAAAATGCAATATACCGCCTGCGATATGTGTTTTTTCATCGGGACGGTCATACAAAACAACCTTGTTAACACATACCGGATTATCCCAGTCTAATTGTATCCAGGGATAATCAATCTGCCCCCAAAACGTCATAGTGCTTTTAGAAGCCCATTCTCCTTTGTCCGGTACACGGATTATCCGGTCAGTAACATTAGATGCTTCATACGATTCATTTAATGTAGACGAGGCCGATACACGACTATCAGGCGCAATATTATATGGGGAAGCGGATACTAGGCTAAAAGACAATAAAGCAATTAAACTTGTTAACAGGCGGTATGGTTTCATCTGGTTTCTATTAATTATTACATTAACAAATGTAGTATTCTCCAATGAGAAACACTATATTTCTCATTGGAGAATAAAAGTTTACCAACCCGTAGGTTGACTTATATTAGGATTAGAAGTATCTTCCTTCTGCGGAATCGGCCATGAATCAAACTTCGGGAATGTACAGCGACGTTCTTCAAGTTTAATAAACGATTGTGTGTCAGGATTCCATGCTCCATAAATAGGACCGTTCATTACATCATTTCCAATTCCCCAACGACGTATATCATCATAACGTTTGCCTTCGAAACAAAGTTCCACACGTCGTTCACGACGATATAATTCACGTACCTTTTCCTCTGAATTATAAACCGTTTGGTCCATTTTTGGCATTCCGCTACGAACACGAATAGCATCAATATATTCCTTCACTTTCGGATCATCCCAATCACCGGTTTCAACCAAACATTCAACATAATCCAATAATACTTCCGCATAACGGTAAATAACGAAATCAAGACTGCCTTGTCCATTGTTGCCACGATCATCTTCAGTCATAAATTTCTTCACCATATAACCGCTGCGAATACCATCGTTCCTGCCAATATAATCACCACAATCCGGATTGAAAGGACTAAATGTATAATTGGAGAGTCCTGTATTATCACCCGGTACAAAAACGCTGACATTCAAACGAGGATCTCTTGCTCCATGATACGGATCTTTTTCATAAGCCTCTCTTTCAGAAGTAGATAAAGATTGAATTGTTTGTCCGTCTATCGTTTCATAAGTATCTATAAACGATTTCAATACATTCATTACTCCTTGTCCGCCAAAACTTCCCGACATACAACGGGAAAATATACCGCTCGAACCGCCTCCCTTATATAAAATACGTTCTTTATTCTGCTTGCCCACATATGTAAATAGATCGCGGTAATTCTTACCCGGATTATTGTCGGTAGCAGTAGAATAATACAACTCAAATTCTCCACTCTTTATCAATTCCCATGCAGCCGCTTTAGCTATATCATATCGTTTGAATTGGAGATTTACATCCATTTTCAAAGTCAGGGCAATAGAGCGGGACATACGGTCACGTCTTCCTTCATCCCAAATAAACGGGAGAGCTTCCGAATTGATTACTTCGTCCAACTCTGCATTAATTCTATCCAGACATTCATTAACCGGAGTGCGTGCCATATAAATCTCCGAAGGCAACAAAGCCTTGTCTACATACGGAATACCATCATTTCTACCATACCAGTTTAACAAACGAATATGATACCATGCCCGCCATACTTTCGCCTCCGCTTTCATACGGTCGCGTTCAGACTCATTCGTAAAATAGGCATTATCAATATTATCGAGTAGTCGACAGCAATTGCGGATTTTCCGGTAACATTGGTTCCAGGTGTAAAACTGATATTCCCATGGGCCGGGATTATTATTGTCGGCTGGAGGCACTAAAGAACCATTTCCCAACTGCTGGATACGCACGTCAAAGTTTCCTGTAAAATAAACGTTGTCTGACGCTCCGTCCTGAAAAACCATACCTATTTCATCTCCACCCCAATCGCCTCTTAACCACAACTTGCAAGTACCAAGTGCCGATTCACATTCCTGTTGCGTTTTCCAGAAATCATCATCTGTCGAGGCATTCGGTTTATCTCTCGTCAGGAAGTCTTCACAACTACTGAATAAGCCAATGAGTCCGGCCAGAAACAAACCTTTAAAAATTATTTTATTATATCGTTTCATAATATGTCTATATTTTAATGATTAGAAGTTCAAACTAAGACCTACAGAATAAGTTTTTACCAATGGATAAGAACCCATCTGACCGCGGTTTTCAGGATCAATCATGCTTTCTTTGGCAAAAGTAAACGGATTCTGGGCATTCAAATATACGCGGATGCTGGAAATACCTACTTTCTTCAGTGACATCTGATCGAATGTATATCCCACCTGAATGTATTTTACACGGCAATAGCTTGCGTCAAAATGCCAGTAATCGGACGCATGATGATTATTACCGTAATCAGGAGACGGCGTCAGTCTCGGATAACGCGCGCCCGGATTCTCCGGCGTCCAATAATCTAATTGTGCTTTCATAGGCGTCAAACCGTCTCCTGTCAAGTTCAGCCCGTTAGAAAAAGGCGCACTATAATAAGCATCTACACCTGTCACTCCCTGGAATAGAACTTCAAAACTCCATTTCTTGTAATTAAAAGAAAGGTTTGCAAAATAGTTCAGGTCAGGCTGGTCATTTCCACGTATTACGCGGTCGTCAGTAGTAATCTTATTATCAGGAGTACCGTCAGGACCGGAAACATCCAAATACTTGATGTCACCCGGTTGTTGTCCATCAAAAATAACTACTCCCTCTTTGGGTATCCATTTGCCGGAAGCATCTTTCGTAAAGTCACTTTCCTGCAATAAACCATCAGTAGGATAAACATAATAACTATTTAACGCATAACCTATTTGGTTGATTGTAGACCCGTTATCATAAGGTGCTCCAAACAAATCTATGATTTTATTTTTATTTTGAGACAGGCCACCATGAATACTGAAGCCAAAGTCTTTAAACTGTTTGTCGTAATTTGCACTAAATTCCCAACCTCTGTTACGTACTTTTCCAGAGTTAATAGCAGTTGCCCAAGTACCACCGATAGAAGAAATAGGAGGAGTAATAAGCATTCCTGAAGTCGTTTTTTCGTACCAGTCGAAAGTCAGGCTCAAATCTTTGAACAGGCGGATATCTGCACCGATATTCAGCATTTTCACCTTTTCCCAGGTAATTTCAGGGTTACCATATTCTTTTTCCTCACCATTACCCATATCAATAAAAGTCTGATACTTATATAATCCGATATTTTCGTTTCCAAGTAAACCATAAGAAGCTCTCAACTTCAATTCATTGATTTCGTTCTTTAATGATTTCATAAATTTTTCTTCGTGCACATTCCAACCTGCAGCAATAGAAGGAAATACTCCGAACTTTTCACCGTCTCCAAAACGTGAAGAACCGTCACGGCGCACAGTACCTTCAATAAGATAACGTCGATCATACGTATAGTTAGCTTTAGCAAACATGGAGATCATTGAATAACTGTCCCAACTGTTCTGATGAGTCAGCTCCTGATTGTAACCTCCTATAACAAACAGGCGATGATCGCCTTTATCATACGTATATTCAGCAGTACCACCCAGATAATAATAGGTATCATGATCTCTATAATCTGAAAAATCTGCTCCCCAAGTATTCAATAAAGCATCTGTATCATAATCAAAGAAATTATATGCTTCCCGTTTGCTCTTACCTCCGCGACTACTGATACGATAAGAATACTGACCTTTCAGTACCAGATTTGGCAATACTTCCCAACGAGGAGAAATATTCACACTGATATTATCCTCATAATCTTCACGTATTCCCGCACGATCGATATAAGCTGCCGGATTAGTCATATTAGGTCTGTTGCCATAATAAGTAAAATCACTACCTGCCTTTTTCGGATAACGAGTTACGGTATTGGGCGGTGTCTTATACATCCATTCAAACAATGACTTATCAGCAGCGTCTGTTTTCGGTTGCTTCCGGTTGGTACGGTAAGCATTGAAGTCCATGTTTACAGACAAGTTATCCCGCAAACTGACAGTGGTATTGGCACGGATATTCAAACGGTCAGAACTTGTATGCTCTGTCAATCCCTCATTCTGCATATAGTTTACACTCAAAGCGAAACGTGCCAGACTACCACCACCCGAAACGGCCACTGAATGGTTTTGTACATATCCTGTGCCAAATAAGAAATCTGCCCAGTCTGTATCCGGATATTTATAAGGATCGGTACCGGCAATTGTATTTTTGATTAACTCTCCATCATACAACTCATCACCGCCAATATTCTTTTGGGCAATATTAGCCATAGTCATATATTCTGCCGCATTCACAAAATCAGGAAGATAAGTAGCTTTCTGAATACCAAAGTAACCATCATAAGAAACATTAATCTTTCCTACCGTACCACGCTTCGTTTTCACCACAATTACACCATTGGCTGCACGTGCACCATAAATAGCGGCTGCGGCAGCATCCTTTAAAATAGTAACGCTTTCAATTGTATTCGGATCCAGTTGGTTCATATCCATTGGAATACCGTCAACCAGAACCAACGGGTCATTATTGGTGTGTAATGAAGAAATACCGCGAATCTTGATAGAAGCTCCGTCTCCCCCCGGCATACCGGAGCTTTGGGTAACAGTCAGACCTGTGACACCTCCCTGCAAAGATTGCGAAATAGAAGTGATAGGCTTGGAATTCAGATTTTTCGCAATATCTAATGTAGATACGGAAGATATTGAATTTAGTTTCTTTTCTTCCGAAAAACCGGTAATTATCACTTCATCCAATGCTTCAGAATCTTCGGATAAGGAAACACTCAAGTTACTGATAGCACGGGATACTACAAATTCATAAGGTCGGAACCCAAGATAAGTGAACACAATAACATCTCCTTTTTGAGCTTTAATGGAGAAATATCCATTCGTGTCACTTATAGTACCAATCGTAGTACCTTTAATAAGAACATTAACACCTGCAATAGGAAGAGGCTGTACCGAGTTTTCAAGTATTTGTCCCTGGATAGTCCAGTTTCGCTCCTTCGTGTCATTAGCAACAGCAGATGTTGGTTCCAAAGCTAAAGACTTTGTTGGAGTTCCCAACAATAAACAGGCAAATAATAAAGAGATTACCGCCTTCGAGCTTCTTTTCATGTAGTTTGAATTTATAGGTAAAACAAAATTGTATTTAATGAATCTCATGTTTTTTATTAGATCTAATATTTATCTTTAAAAGCAATGCAAATATACCCGATATGTAGCAAGTAATTGAGTTATGAACGCTGCAAAAAATAGAATATTTGATTCAAATATCGCCCAGGCTTCTTACAGGACGTATTCTTTCTATTTTATGAATCATTTGTATAGAGCAGATAAAATCACGATGGACTAATTTTGTCCTATAATAAAAAAACAACTCCTATTTATATATTAATCATTTAATTATATTTGAGCCATGAAAATTAAAACCATTAGTTTTTCTCTAGCCATTATGATGATATCCCTTTCCGGATGTACGAATCTGGAAGCAAAGGATAAAGTTGAACTATGGTACGAACAACCCGCAAAAGAATGGATGAGTTCTGTACCAATAGGCAACGGACGTATCGGAGCGATGGTATTCGGAGGTATCGAAGAAGAAACCATCGCATTGAATGAATCAAGCATGTGGTCGGGACAATATGACGAGAATCAGGAAATTCCTTTCGGAAAAGAAAGAATGAATGAATTAAGAAAACTCTTTTTCGAAGGAAAAATACAAGAAGGAAATCAAATTGCTGGAGAATTTTTACATGGTAATGGACATTCTTTTGGTACACACCTTCCTATCGGTGACTTGAAACTCACTTTCAGTTATCCGGAAAATACAGTCAGTAACTACCGTCGTTCTCTCGACTTAGGTACAGCTATCAGTACAACCAATTATACAATAGGTGACGTTAATTACGTGCGCGAATGTTTTGCAACCAATCCGGACGACGTTCTTGTATTACGAATGTCCGCCAGTAAGAAGAAAGCTATTAATGCAAAACTATCATTAAGTATGCTGCGGGAATCTGAAATTTCAACCGATGGTAATCAATTGATTTTTGAAGGAACAGTTAATTTTCCCAAGCAAGGTCCCGGTGGTGTCAACTTTCAAGGCCGTATTGCAATATCCGCGCCTAATGGAACACTACAAGCTGAAGATTCTTCCATATCAGTGAATGATGCTGATATGCTGACTATTGTAATAGATGTACGCACGAATTATAAGAACGACGCTTATAAATCTCTTTGCAAAGAAACTGTTGTAAAAGCAGAAAAGAAGACTTATGAAAAACTGAAGAAAACTCATCTCAACGATTATACTCCTCTGTTCGACCGTGTTTCCCTACAACTGGGAACAGGAGAATATGCCGGTCTGCCAACTGACAAAAGATGGGAACAAGTAAAAAAAGGCGGATATGATCCCGGCCTTGATGTATTGCTTTTCCAATACGGACGCTATTTATTACTAGCCTCATCGCGAGAAAATTCACCTCTTCCAGCCGCCTTGCAAGGTTTCTTTAATGATAATTTAGCATGTAACATGGGGTGGACAAATGATTATCACCTGGACATCAATACACAGCAAAACTACTGGATTGCAAACGTAGGTAACCTGGCAGAGTGTCATCTTCCCCTTTTCAAATATATCGAAGATTTATCTGTTCATGGAGCGAAAACTGCTCAAAAGATATATGGATGCAAAGGATGGACAGCTCACACCACAGCCAATATATGGGGATACACAGCTCCTTCGGGAAGCATCCTGTGGGGATTATTTCCCACAGCAAGCAGTTGGATTGCCTCGCATCTCTGGACTCAATACGAATACACACGTGACAAAGATTATCTGGCAAAAACCGCTTACCCTCTATTAAAAGGAAATGCGGAATTCCTTCTCGATTATATGGTCGAAGATCCCAATACAGGTTATATGGTAACAGGACCAAGCATTTCACCGGAAAATTCTTTCCTTTACCAAGGCAACAACTTGTGTGCATCAATGATGCCCACCTGTGACCGTGTATTAGCTTATGAAATATTCAATGCTTGTATTCAATCAGCTCAAATCCTGAACATTGATAAGGAGTTCAGTGATAGTTTACAACAAGCCATCAAGAAATTCCCTCCCATCCGTCTGCGTGCTAACGGAGGTGTACGAGAATGGTTGGAAGATTATGACGAAGCACACCCTAATCATCGCCATACTTCACATTTACTGGCTCTTTATCCTTACGAACAGATTACCCTTGATAAAACTCCCGAACTCGCCGCAGGTGCACGCAAAACAATCGAAGACCGCCTGGCTGCGGAAGGTTGGGAAGACACGGAATGGAGTCGCGCCAATATGATTTGTTTCTATGCCCGACTGAAAGATACCAAACAAGCTTATCAAAGTGTCCTTACTCTTGAGAGTATATTCACACGTGAGAACCTGTTGAGCATTTCTCCTGCCGGTATTGCAGGAGCACCCTATGATATTTTTATTCTTGACGGAAATACAGCCGGAGCGGCCGGAATAGCAGAAATGCTGGTACAAGGACACGAAGGATATATTGAATTCCTGCCCTGTCTGCCCGAACAATGGAACGTAGGAAATTATAAAGGCCTGTGTGTGAAAGGAGGAGCGGAAGTTTCAGCAGCCTGGAATCAGTCGTTGATTAACGAAGCAACTTTAAAAGCTACTGCTGACAATACATTTACAGTAAAAGTTCCACAAGGGAAAAATTACACTATCACGCTGAATAATAAACGAATCAACCCAGTGATAAACAACGGACTGATTACCGTATCCATGAAAGCTAAAGATATATTAAAATTCAAATAAGTAAACTTATGTACAGAATCATTATTTTCTTCCTTTTCCAAGTAAGTGTATTCAGCATATTGTCGGCACAAGAAACTATTTATGTGAAAGTGCAACCCGGTGATGCAACTCCACGCCTACAAAATGCCATAGAACAAGCACGTCATTTGAAAGGGAAGAAAGTAGTGATTCAACTTGAACAAGGAAACTATGATCTATACCGCAACAGTAGTTCCAAGCAAGTTTATTTTATATCCAACACTGCCTCTAAAGAAGAAAATCCCGACCCTACCAAACACATTGGCCTTTGGATAAAGGATATGAAAAACTTAATTATTGATGGTGGTGGTGCGCATCTGATTACACACGGAGAAATGACTTCTTTTGTTATAGACAAAAGCGAAAATATAACACTCCGCAATTTTACTTTGAAAGCTGCCGATCCTTCGGTTACGGAAATGAAAGTTATTGATACAACAGCTTATACGGCAACTTTCAGAATTCACCCCAAAGACCGGTATGAAATTACAGATAAACAGATAAAATGGATAGGAACAGAATGGAGTTTTACCGGTGGCATTGCCCAAACTTTTAATCTACATACCAATATAACAAACCGTTGTAATCTGCCTACCGACCATGTCGTTTCTCTTACAGACATCGGAAATCATCAGATACACGCAACATACGACAAGAAAGTAACTTTATATCCGAGAGAAATATTTCAGATGCGGGATGCCATCCGAGATGAAGCATGTGGATTTATTCATTTGAGCAAAAACATTATACTCGAACATTTAAACCTGCATTTTCTAGGAAACTTTGGAATTGTCGGCCAATATTCCGAAAATCTGACTTATAAATATTTAAACTGTGAACCGGAGTATGGCAGTGGTCGTACCTGTGCCGGTTTTGCTGACTTTGTGCAAATGTCCGGATGCAAAGGAAAAATCCGTATCATCAACTCTCGTTTTGAAGGAGCACAAGATGATCCGATCAATGTGCACGGAACTCACCTGAAAGTTATTGCTTACGAACCGGGAAATAAAATAGTAGTTCGTTTCATGCATCCTCAATCTTACGGATTTGAAGCTTTCTTTCCTGGAGATGAAGTTGAATTTACAGAAATACATTCATTACAATGTCTGCATAAAGCATCAGTACTCAAAGTGGAGAGAATAAACGACTACGATTGTAAACTTACACTGAATAGTTCCGTTCCTTCTATCCTACCACAACAGGAAGTAGTAATAGAAAATATCACTTGGACACCGGAAGTAGAAATCCGCAATAACTATTTTGCCCGGACACCGACAAGAGGAATACTTGTTACGACACGCCGGAAAGTTATAATCGAAAATAACGTATTTTATCGTACACCAATGAGTGCTATTGCTGTCTCAAATGATGCTCGCAGTTGGTATGAGTCAGGCCCCGTACATGACCTTACCATCCGAAACAACCATTTCATAGAATGTGGAAGTCCGGTTATCAATATTGCTCCCGAAAATAACCGTCCGAACGGAACTGTTCATAAAGGGATCCGTATCGAAAATAATCGTTTTACACTGACACTGAAAGATAAACAGGCAATCTATGCCCGTTGGACAGATAATATCCGAATTTCAGGAAACTATTTTGATGGGATTTACCCTATCTCCACAAAAGAATATGTTTTATTGGAACATTGTACAAATGTGGAGAATGAGTAAAATTACCATAGGATTCCAACCAGTAAAATAGTTCTGTGCTGTATTACCTTATTAATTGGATTGTCCGGATTGATAGATTTCCTTTCAGTTGTTTATTAGGATATTTCCCCATTACAAATTCCAATACTCCTCCTTGAGTTATTTCCTGATGAGTAATCCATAAACGGTTTATTTTCTTGCCATTCAAAGTTATAGATTGTATATATACATTTTCTTCCGAATTATTCCGGGCTATGACGGTAAAACGTTTTCCTTTATAATAACGATTGTCTAATTCAATCGTAGCTTTATTAACAAGCGGTGATGTGAGTTCATATGTATTATTTCCGGGACAAATAGGATGCATCCCCATCGCCGCCAATATGTACCAAGCAGACATTTGTCCCACATCTTCATTTCCACAAAGTCCGTTAACTGTGTTATTATAAGCATTGCGGCATATCTTCCGTGTCCAATATTGAGTAAGCCAAGGTTGTGAAGTATAATTCAACAAGAAAGGTACATGATGATTAGGTTCATTAGGATGATTGTAATAGTCTCCCCATTTAAAATCATCATCCGCCCCATTGAAGAATTCGATTAATTCCTCTTCAAAATATTTCTTTCCCATTAACTGTATCATACCTTCAATATCCTGCGGAACGAACCATCCTTGCTGATAGTTATTACTTTCTATACAACCCTGCCAATGTACTTTTTTCCCTTTCCAAGGCAACCATTCTTCTTTTGACAGGCGTGCTCTGAACCACTTTACACTGTCACACCATACATTACGGTAAGCCTTTGATTTCTTCAAATAAATATCTGCTTCCTGAACACGATTTTGAGAACGAAGCAAAGTACCGACACACCAGTCGGAATAAGCATACTCTAACGTTTTAGATAAATCTCCGGGATCATATCCGTCTTCATTATTGCCAAATGTCCGTACGGTGTTGATAGCATACTGAATGGATTTATCTACCGGATAATTTTGTATTCCTTTCTGATAAGCATCAGTCAAAACAGATACAGCCGGATTGCCTACCATACAGCCGGAGTAAGCATTCAGAAACTCCCACCGGGGATAATACCCCTTTCCACTTTTCTCCGCTATCTGTATCAATGAATTAATTTCATCATTCACTAAATCCGGATTAATTATCGTTTGCAAAGGAAACTGGCTGCGAAACACATCCCAACCACTAAAAATAGTCCGGTATGTAAACGTAGAAGTCTGATAAACGTTATTGTCAGCTCCTATATACTTTCCGTCTATATCCGAAAAACAACGCGGATCAATCATCGTGTGATACAACGCAGTGTAAAAAGTAGTCTTATCTGATTCGTTTCCCTCTATTTTTATCTTAGATAATGCATCATTCCACATCTTCCGCGTGCACACAGAAACTTTGTTGAAATCCCAATCCGGTATATCATGTTCCAAATTCTTTTGTGCGCCTTCCATACTGACAAAAGATATACCGCATTTCATCAGAACCTGTTCATCTTTCCTGGTTGGAAATTGAGTATAAAATCCCAAATGTTTACCTTCCATCACTTTTGCCTGTGGATGAATAACAGCATTTCTGACATACTGATAATAATTCTCGTCATCATTCGATTCATTCTTGCGAGAAATACCTTCGGGAATGTCCGCACTCCAAATACCAAAATCCACTAAAGGACGGCTGAACAAACAATAGAAATAAATGGTATAATTTGCCTGGCCTGCACCATTTCCCCAGCCACCGTTTTCGGGTGTGCATTTCATCCATCCCCGAATTATATGATTATCAACAACTTCCACAAATTGTTCGGTAGAAGTCCCCCCTATACGACGTGCCAAGTCAATCTGGATACGCGATTCTTCATGTTCGGGATAAGTGAAGCGTATCATTCCCGAACGCGGTGCAGCAGTCAATTCCACCTTGATATCGTAGTCATCAAGTTTCACTTCATATTTATCAATATGTGCCGACTCCGTTTCATGAGAAAATCTGGAACGATAGCCTTCATCCGGATTTTCCTCTGTTCCTTTAAAAGTATGAAGTTTACCGGTAGTCGGCATGACCAGAAAATTGCCCAAATCGCCATACCAACCAATACCACTCATATGAGTAAAGCTAAATCCCTCAATAGTTGTATGATGATAAGAATATCCCGACCCATTATCTCCACCGGTTTTCGTATCCGGACTTAACTGTACCAAACCGAAAGGGGTACATACACCCGGAAAAGTTTTGCCTAACCCAAGATCTGTATTTCCTATGTTATCCAAAGTCGTCGCGCCAATCATTGGGTTCACATAATCAACTAGTTCATGAGCATTAGATAAAAAAATACGAATCGAGAATAATAGTACTAATACAAGTCGGTTTATTGTTTTCATCATTCTATATTTAAAAGGTTGTTATAGTTATTTCATCATCTACATTCATTGAAATATGAATAAAATCATCTTGCCCTATTATTTATGTTTTCCATATTACAATTATTAATAGCACAAAGATAGAGAAGAAGTGATGTCTACTAAAACACAAATACGCCTATTACTGATACAAATGCGTCATCATTATCTCTTTTACATAATAGTTTGCCAAAAATTAAGGCTGTTCCAAGCATCTTTGAAACAGCCTTAATTATAGATTATATATTCTCAAAGTTTATAATCCCAACTTAGCCGAAATATCCAGCATCCGCTGAATCGGCTTCACTGCCTTCTCCGCCACCTCCGGATCTACTGTAATCTCCGGTGACTCATTCTTCAGACACTCATAGAGCTTCTCTAACGTATTCAATCGCATGAAGCTACACTCGTTACATCCGCACGTACTATCGTTCGGTGGAGCAGGGATAAACGTCGTCTGCGGACACTTCTTCTGCATCTCATGCAAGATACCCGATTCGGTAGCCACAATATAGGTGTTTTCCGGATGATTCACTGCATACTTCAACAATGCTGCCGTGGACCCTACCACATCCGCCAGTTTCAAAACCGTACTCTTACATTCGGGATGTGCCAGCACCAATGCTTCGGGATGCTGCGTCTTCAATTCCACAATCTTTTCAACAGAGAACTGTTCATGCACATGACAGGCACCGTCCCAAAGCAACATATTCCGGTTCGTAACTGAGTTGATATAATTTCCCAGATTCCGGTCCGGACCAAAGATTATTTTCTCATCTTTGGGGAAGCTTTCCACGATCTGCTTCGCATTGGTGGAAGTCACCACCACATCCGTTACCGCTTTTACCGCAGCCGTCGTATTGACGTAAGAAATAACGGTGTATCCCGGATGCTCTTTGACAAACTGCGCAAACTGATCCGCCGGACAACTGTCCGCCAACGAACAACCTGCCGCCATGTCGGGCACCAGCACTTTCTTGTCCGGACAAAGCACCTTTGCCGTTTCCCCCATAAAGTGAACGCCACACATCACAATAATATCCGCTTCCGTCTTCGCTGCCCATTGAGCCAATGCCAAACTGTCGCCAACATAATCAGCGATGTCTTGTATTTCCCCCTTCTGGTAGTAGTGTCCCAGAATGATTGCATTCTTTTCTTTCTTTAGCTCGTTAATAGCCTTTATGAGTTCATTCATAATAATATTCTTATTTCTTTCCTTTTAAAAAAAAATCCTTTGTTAGTGATGATAGCCTGTTAATAATGTTAGCAAATAAATACGATTTTTCTTGCCGGATAAGTTATTAGTCCATACTTCTGTTTTATGAGTTGGTTATGAACTGATGTAAAGGACAAGATATTCTATCCTACTTACTTCATTATCAATGAAAGCATCGTTAAATACCATCAAATGGAAGTTTGCTATTAACTCCCTGTTGATAAAGTGCAAAGTTAAAAACTTTATGGATATAAACAGGTAGATAAGTGCTGAAAAATATGTTTATGTCTGCATAGAAAGTTTTGATTTAATTTTTTGGAATGTTCATAATGAAGTCCTCTTATACCTTCTTTTGAATAATGCAAGAATTATTTTTCAAAATCTTTGCCGATAGTTTTGACAGGTTTTAAACCGTTATCAACACCTTGTTAACTGAAAAGAATTACCTTTGTGGACAAGAACATAATAAAAGAAAAGACGTATGCGTAAACTGAAAATAACAGAACTGAACCGTATCAGTGCCGAAGAGTTTAAACAAGTTGAAAAACTGCCTCTGGTAGTAGTGCTGGACGATATTCGTAGTTTGCACAATATAGGTTCTGTGTTCCGTACTTCGGATGCTTTCCGTATTGAATGTATCTATCTGTGTGGTATAACAGCTACCCCGCCACACCCTGAAATGCATAAGACTGCATTGGGTGCGGAGTTCACTGTTGATTGGAAGTATGTTAATAACGCTGTTGATGCTGTTGATAACCTCAAAAACAAAGGGTATATCGTTTATTCTGTAGAACAGGTGGAAGGAAGCATCATGCTTGATGAACTTCAGCTGGATAAAACCAAGAAGTACGCTATCGTAATGGGAAACGAAGTGAAAGGGGTACAGCAGGAGGTTATTAACCATTCGGATGGCTGTATAGAGATTCCTCAATATGGTACAAAACATTCGTTGAATGTTTCCGTAACTACCGGTATTGTAATCTGGGATTTATTCAAAAAGCTACGCTAGCAGCTTAAAACTCCATTGGTTAATAAAAGGTTGATAACTGGTGGATAATGTAGTTAATTTATTTATAATCAATAGATCTATAATTGTTCATAAGTGTAGAATCCAAGTGATGTAATGATGCTCTTTGCAGGATATATAGATGCTGTTTACAGAGGATATATATCCTACGTATTGGACATATATGCGCTGCACATTGGATCTATAGTTCCTGTAAGTAGCATCTATAGCTCTTGTATATTGTTTATGTACGTCCTGTAAAAGCGGAATAAATATTGGTCAATTGAGTATAAGGAAGGTTATACCCCGACTTTACTAACTCCGGTTAATAAAGTCGGTTAATAAGTATTGAATGTGTAATTCAAATCTGTTTGTTCTTCACTATCAACACTAACACAACACGTTTTATTAGTTTGTCTTTACTTGCCAATTATATCAAGTTGTTTTATTTCACAGGTTCTATTTTTATGAAAAGTACACCATGTGAAGGTACGTCAGATTGGTATTTATTTATATAAACTCCTTTATCCTTTTGCTCCCAAAGATTACGCACTTTCTGTTTACCTTGAATATTCAGTTGATCCCAGAAAATAGATATGTCCTGTTTATTATCGGATAGATTGAATAATCCGACTGCTATGGAACCATCTTTTAATGGTTTACTCCATACTTCAATTTCTTTATTATTATCAGCATATACTCTGCTACCTTGTATACCGGCAATATCTTGGTTAATGGCTATTACTTCTCTGTTACTTAATAGATTCATTGTAAAATCATCCATCTGTTCCAGATCGCATCCTATCAGTAAAGGCGCCGCTAGAATACTCCATAAAGTGATATGAGTATATTGTTCATCAGGAGATAAATGTGTAGAATGTATATTTTTTCCCCAGCCAACCTTTCCTACAATGAGCATATCCGGATCATTCCAACTGCCTGGTTTAGCAAATGGCTGCCACTTATCCTGAAGAAAACCGATGGTAGTCATGCTACACCAAGAATCGTAAATATCTCCTGTTGTACGCCAGGCATTTGTAAGGTTACTCCAGTCTTCTGCCAGTTGAAACGGGGCAGCATTGGAGATGCTATATAAAAAATCTCTTCCCGATTGACGTAAAAGATATGATAGTTCTGCTGTATGAGCTATATCATTGGTCACCCAGTCATACTTAATATAATCGAATCCCCATTCTGCCCATTGCTCTACATCATTTTTGGCAAATGAAAATTCTCCATATCTGCGGCTTGAATTGATTACTTCACCATCGCGTGTATCGGCACTGCTACCAATGTACCCTGCAAAAGTTTGTACCCACGGAGAAGAATATATTCCTATCTTGAGTCCTTTACTATGCACATAATCAACGAGACCTTTCATATCGGGAAATTTATCGTTCGGCATTATTGCATTGTATTTTCCTCCGCGTGCGCCTTGCCATCCGTCGTCGATATTTATATAAGCATATCCATAATTGACGAGTCCTAATTCTACCATGCGGTCGGCCATCCTTCTTATTTTTTTGTCATCAATGTCTGCTCCGAAAACGTTCCAGCTATTCCAACCCATAGGAGGAGTCAGACTTATCTTTTCACCAATTTCAAGAGTTAAATCTTTAGTAGTTTCTCCATATTGATTTTTAGCGGAGATACGAACAGTATAGGTTCCCGGATTTATTGCTTTTCCCGTGATAATGCCAGTATGGCTATCAATGGATAGTCCTTCGGGTAAATTGGTTGCAGTTATATTCAGTGGTCTTTCTCCTGAAATAGGTACTGTAAACAGAAATGGATTTCCCGGTCGGGCACCATATATATAAGGAGCATTAATCATGGGTTGTTTTGCAATAGCAGGTGTTAGGAGGTATTCCTGTTCTCGTTCTTTTTTTACCGAAACAGGATCGGCACCTTTCACTTCAAATCTGGCATTTACCCAGTTCGTACGATCTCCAGCTATTCCATCTCCTGCATGATTGACACGCAGAATGAGAGATTTTATACCTTTAGTAGAAATATCTATTTGTTTTGCTTTTTCTCCTGCATGCATAATTCCACTTCGCCAGATGATTTTACCATCTCCTAAAATTAGAAATTCGGCACTGGCTTGTTTTAATTCGTGTTCGGGTGCAGAATCATCTATTCCTGCGGATGCCTTGAAAGAGATTGTTTTACCGTCGAGTTTTATGCGGAATACGCTTGCGGCATGTGTACCTACACCTCGGTCAAATTTTTCTCCGGCAATGGAAAGTGGTGTTTTCCACATTGATTGGTTAGCTATTGCTTTACCTGCAGATTGATCGACATTAGAGAGATCTAATTCATCTAACCATACGATATGAGGAGCGGTTGTAAAACTCGAAAGTAATATAACTAATAATATAGATAAGTATTTTTTCATTGTATTTGAAGATTAGTACAAAATAAATTCTTTCTGCAAATGTATAGGATATGACTGGTGAAGTTGAATAAAAAAGAGAATAAAATGAAAACAAAAACTAGACAAAACGCAAATAAACTACTTTATGCTTGACAATTACTAGATTTTATTTGTATTTTCACAGCGGATTTTTATTTCTAAGTAATCAGTTCGTGTTTAATTTTGGTATAAATGATGGACGAATATAAAGACAAAAGGTACATAAAGGAAATAATAAAAGAATATAATATTTTATTAGAGTCGTGGGGTTCTTCCGAGTCCTGGGACTTAAATCAATTTAAAACACTGGAAAATATGATCTTCGAAACAACGAAGATCGATGTCAATGCTAACACACTTAAACGATTTTTTCAACAGAAGACAGGCAATCCACAGTTGGCGACCAAAGATGCTTTGTGCCGTTTTTTAGGTTATTCGGGATATACCGACTTTGTAATGAAGAAAACGAAGAAAGAAGAAAGTGTTCAGACGGATGATGTTGTTGAAGAAACGAAGGAATATGCAGACGAAGCAGACAAGGTAGATAGTCCCCAGCCGGAGAAAGTGCCGAATAGAGTGACGAAAGATCCGGAAGAAGAATCGAATCGTATTTATAAGAAAAATAAATGGTATGTAAATTCTGCTGTTATACTATTGTTGATAATAGCCGGATATATGCTGTATACGTATAAGTTGAAGGATATGTATGTGGAATATCTGATCTCAAAAATAGAATTTACCACTTCACAAGTAAAAGGAATATGTCCGCTTACAGTCACATTCTCCTATCATATACCCGCTTCATTATTTGAAGATATTACTGTTGTATATGAAGAAGCTAATGGAGATGTCTCTGAAAGAAAACTAAATGAAAATATAGATAAGGTAAACGCAACCTATATATATGAAGGGGAAGCATTCTGCCATCTGAAGTATAAAGATAGAGTTATAAAAACGATCCCCGTGGAGTGTCGCAAGACGGGGTGGTCGGTTTTTGCCCGTGAGGAAAGAAAGAAAATATTTCGAGTTTTTCCGATAGAGCAGGCTTACAATGATTCAGGATATGTGAGTTTGCCTATAGAAAATGTTCCACAAGAGGCGCATACTAATCACATGTTTGTCAGCTATGTGTTTTATAAAGAAAAGTTAGTGGACGGAGATAATTTCATATACGAAGCACGCGTCCGCAATTCAAAACAGGAGAATGCAGTTCCTTGCTCGGATATTATCATGTATATACATTCGGATACAGCTATGCATGGTTTTGCCATGAATGAAAACGGATATGCATATATCAAATTCATCAGTGGAGAAAATACAATTAAGGGAGATGAATATAACTTGAGCCGGTTTAATTTCAACTCTTCCGAATGGCATGTCATGACTATCAAAGTAGTGAATAAGAAAACTACCTTCTACGTAGATGGAGAAGAAGTGTTAGGAATGGATTATAAAGAACCTTTGGGATATGCCAATGAACTTACGTTAAGATTTAAGGGATGTGGTGCTGTAGATTATGTGAAAGTCTGCAATCTTGATGGTAAGGTTGTATATGAAGAAAATTTCAATTCAAATAAAAGAGAATAACACTCCTTTTTCCTACAACCGTCTTATACATAGATGGTTGTCTTGTTTTGTTCATATTTTGTTCATGTTTTGTTTTACCTTTTTCTCTCTTTTCTTAGCCTTTTGTTTGCAGGGTTGCGGATGATTTGGGATAGATTTGCAATTGTTATCATTGTCCTAATTGGGACGCGTTAGCTAAATCTATATAATCTGAAATGATCCGATGAAAAAGAAGAAATGGATATGTTTGTTATTATCTGCATTGTTGGGGCTCGGTACTGCTTTCCCTCAACAAAGCAAAGAATCACCTGTAGAAAAAGTAAAGAAGATTGGTGATAAATTGATTAGAGAAACTCCCTTTGCCTACAAGTTAGGACTTGCTTCGTGTAGTACTTCTTTCAACACGTTAAACTTTATGGATTTCGGACGTACCTTTGGTTTGGGACAAGAAGCTGTGGCCTATGCCTATACACAGCTGTCGTTTCCCCGCGATACCACCATACGTGTAGAAACGGAGCATAACGATGCTTGTAAAATATGGTGTAACGGACAACTGATTTATGAAAATAAAGGGAAACGGGATATTAAAATAAATCGGGGGGAACGAAGTATGAAGATGACTTCTTCATTTTTGCTTCCGTTGAAAAGTGGTAATAACGATGTGTTGATAAAGTCGGCCACTTTCGGTAAAGAATGGTGTGTGTTCTTACAACCGCCAAGTGATAATGATGCCGTTTTATCCACTGCCCGAAGTTATCCTCAAATAGGATTAACCAATTTGAATCGTGTTGATAAACAAGTGTCCGATCTTACCAACTGGCTTATTATCGGACCTTTTCAAGGTGGCATTGACGTAGTGCATGAACCGGAACAGGAATTTAAGTTTGGATATATGTATAAAGGACTTCATGGTCCGGTGACCTGGACAATTCCTAAAATAGAAGTACTCGGAGAAATGATAGATCCCGAAGTTTGGGGAACTACTTATCAATGGAATTATCATAATGGGGGTGTTGCTTGGGCCATGCAGCAACTTGGTGAATTGACCGGAGCACATAAATATACTAAATGGGCAACTGACTTCTGCGACTATCAGATGGAAGGTATGCCATTTGTTGACTATCAAGTAAATGATTTGCGGGCATATAATTCAGCCAATGCAATGGTAATTAACTCCACATTGCTTGATTTTACATTAGCTCCCTCACTTCCCATTCTATACCGTTTACGTACGGACAAGGATTTTAAGAATAGGGAGATTTATCAGGCATACATAGATAAAATGATAAATTATGCACGTTTCGGACAAATCAGAAGTGAAGGAATGACCAACTACACCCGTGATACGCCGGAAAAATATACTGTATGGGTAGATGATATGTTTATGGGTATTCCTTTCTTGATACAAGCTGGGTTATACAGCGATTCACCGGAGTTGCGAAAAATATTTTTCGATGATGCAGCCAATCAGATCATAGACTTTACGAAACACGTATGGAATAAAGACACTCGTCTTTATATGCATGCCAATTATACATCGCGCCCCTATGTTAAACTCCCTCATTGGGCACGTGCCAACGGGTGGGCTATCTGGGCTATGTCTGACGTATTGATGGCCTTGCCTAAGAATCATCCCAAATACAAAGCAATACTCAAGCAATATCAGACTTTTGTCTATTCTCTGATAAAATATCAGAGTCCTGACGGATTCTGGCATAATGTAATTGATCGTAGTGATTCTCCCAAGGAAGTTTCGGGTACGGCTATATTTACAATGGGCATAATACGCGGTATCAGGTATGGCTGGCTGGATAAGAAAAAGTTCATGCCAATTGCATTGAAAGGATGGGATGCAGTGGCATCCGAAATCGAAGACGATGGAACGGTACATAAAATCTGTATAGGAACCATGTGTACTGAAGATGTGAACTATTATATGAACCGTCCATTTTTCGACGATGATACGCATGGGTCATTTGCTGTCATATTTGCAGGTATAGAAGCACAGCGGATGATGGATGAAGACACCAAATAACTGATGTAAAAACAAATATAATATTATGAAAAAGATACTTGTACTAATAGCTTTATCTTTCATGACTGTCTCGACATTAACAGCACAAATGAAGGATCCCCAGAATTGGGTAGGCTACGAAGAAATAATGGGTGTAAAAAATGGACTAAGATTTTATGATTTCGATGTAAATCTGATAGAATCGTCTGCTCCTGCTAATGTTTTTTGGCCGGGAGATGATATCCGCCTCAAGTTTCAGTTGATAAACAACACATCACAATCAATAAATATAGATGCGAAAGTACACGTCTTTCGCTATGGAACGAAAGGAATCCCCAATGATATTTGGCTGCCCCAGATGATTAAGCTTGATTATGAGAAGGTGATTCCTGTTCACTTATCAATTTTGCCGAATGGCTATGTCAATACATCTGTATCGGTAGACGATATAAAGGATTTTGGAGGATATGCCGTTGTGTTTGATCTTGGAAAGTACGGGCGTCGATTGGGTACAAGTTTTGCCTATAGCATGAAACCGTCATTAGTGAAAATGCAATATCCCAAACAATCTTTGGATTACTTGGGAGTGGATTTTTTGAATAGAGTAGGTGTTCAGTCCATTCGCTACGGTATTCCTTTCGTATCACCTGATAATCCCGATTATCAAGGATTCCGACAAGAATTAAAGAAATTGATGAAGGATTTCATGGATAATAATATCACTGTTATGCTCATGTTTGGTGAGGGACGTATGGCACAGTCCATGCCTTTGGGTACTACCAGGCCGCATTTGGATGAGAATGGAAAATTTCTTCACACGAAGCAGGATTTAGTATGGCTTCCCGAGTTGGATGAAGACTTTAAGAAATTCGTAAAAGAATTATGTCTTGATTTTGGCTGGCCCAAAGGACCGGTAACAGCTGTCTGTTTGTGGAATGAACCGTGGGAAGGAACTTCCATATCCGGTTGGCAGGCTGATATGATAAGATATAAAGAGATATATACGAAAATGGCTGAAGCGGTGATTGAAGCCCGGGAGAAAGACATAGATGTTCTTGTGGGAGGAGGTGACTCTAATTCGAATGCATTGGATAAGTTTTTTGCTGATGGAACAATGGATATGTTACCTATCTTTGATTTTCTTTCCATTCACTATCAAGGTATGGAGGCACCGGTATTATATCCCGAGTGGAATAAGCGAAAAGATAACAAGGGACGTGTGAAAATATGGGACACAGAAAGTTGGGTAGGGAATACTGATGACCGTGTAGGACTTGTTATTGCAGCCAACCGTTCCGCCGGATATGACAGGTCGATGGGTATATTTGGTGGGTATATGTATTCTGGAGACCCGAACCGGTCAGTGCGTAGTATGGAAGTCCGTACCGAAAAAGGAAAGGAAACAATGCCTAAACTCCACAATACATGGTCTGCGGCAGCTGCTGTGGGAGCAGCACAAAGTATGATCGGAGAACGGGAGTTTAACAGGCTTCTTTTTAAAAATGGTTTACCTTGGGTAATGGTCTTTGACGGATACGAAAATAAGAAAGACGACGGGACGATTGTGATTGCCGGAGATTTGGGTGAAGCATTCGGTGCAGAGAATATCCTTTTCAGAAATGTGCGTAGCTTAAGTGAAGCGAGAAAAAAAGTCGATTTGCATCATCAATTAAAAACATTACCAGCGAATAGTGCTGAACGTAAAAAGATAGAAAACGAACTCAATACATACTATCCCATCACAGACGGGAAAATGATACTGAAAGCCAATCCCTCTTTCCTGCTTTATGATTTTTATGGAAATGCCATCGCTCCTAAAAATGGAATCTACGAAATTCCTCTTAATTATCAGGGATATTATATGCGTGTAAATGGTGAGAAGGGAGCCTTTGACAAACTTGTATCGGCCATTAGTAAAGCGGATATCGTGGGCTATGAACCTATCGAAATAATAGCGAAAGACTTTACAGCTCCCATTGCCAGCAAACCGGAAATGGAACTTCAACTGACCAATATCCTCAATCGTCCGGTGAAAGGTGTGTTATCTGTTTCTATCGGTAATCTGGATCTATCTTACCCGCAGAATGTATCGTTTAAGCCTAATGAGACAAAAATAATCAGAGTGAAAGTGGCAAATGGAACTGCCAGTGTAGATAATAACTATCCGCTTGAAGTTCATTTCGATGCCGGAAAAGATGGATTCGCCGTACATTGGGAAAATATGCATGTCAATTACATTGCAAAGAAAACAATGAAGATAGATGGTAATCTGAATGACTGGCAAAATATGATCTCACAAACGATAGAAGGTTCTTCCAAGGCCAGCATTTCTTTGACGGAAGCTGCATGGTATCCATATCAAAAGTTTGATAGTAATGCGGAAGGATTGGCACATACCTACCTGGCTTACGATGATGACTATTTTTATTTTGCAGCAAAAGTTGCGGACAAAACTCCCAATAAGGGAACATTGAGATTTGAGACTCGCAATGATGATGATTATTTCTATCCTGACACAGCTTATATGCAGACCATATATGCCATGCATTCTACCATAGTGACACAGCCTGCGGCAGAATCCGATCCAAAAGCATTGCAATTGCCTTCGGCAAAAGGGCGCATGATGAATTATATGGAAAATACATCTACTACTCTGTCGATGGGTATGGATATTCATTTGCCAAAAGATAAATATGTCCGCACTTCTCTTTATTTCCCAAGTATAAATCAGAATGGGCTATCTGTTACTGTTTATGACAAAGAAAGTGGCAAAGAATTACTTTCTACCAAGATAGACAAGCTATGGAATGGTACTTATCTGACATTGGATTTATGTGGTAATGTGCGCATACGTTGTTCATCTTATGGTTGGTGGTACACAACGAAATTATCAGGTATCTTTTTTGATTCATCAGACAATGTTGTTAACTCGGGTAATACCGGTGCTTCAGCAAAACTTGTAAACCGTGATTTTGATACTGTCGGAAACTGGATTGGTAAATACGGGCAATTAGGATATTATCTGATTGGTGCAGATTCTTCTTTGCCTCAAGATGTTACTTGCCATGTTGTCTTTCAAGATGATTTGGTTCCTTTGGTATGGCCGGAACAGGTACGTCGTTTCACTTACCGTAAACGCCCGACATTACCGGATGGTACCAATGGGATAGCAACGGATAATATACTTATTGCTTTCAATGTAATTCCAATCGGCGAAGATGGTATGGAAGCTGAAACGAAAGGCACCATGCCGCGTTACATCGGTTATAAATGTACAGATTATGAATACGCCTTGAATACTGTTGCTCCCGAATATGGCGGTGGTTTTGAAATATGGAGAATGCTTGTTCCGGGCATGCCGCGAAAACACTTCTATCCTCGCCAACCCAAATCTCCATTTGACGGGGCTGTAAAAGATGGAAAATTGATTACCACACGTGAAGGTAATACATTGTATTATGAATGTGCCATTCCATGGTCCGAAATACCGGATGTAAAAAAAGCCATTGATAAAGGCGATAAAATTAAATTCTCTGCCCGAATCAATGATGATGGCGCCGGGGCTGCTTGTATGGAAATAGCACGCGGACGAAGTGTTTCGAAGAAAAACTCCAGAGCATTCCATCCGGACTGGAAAGAGCATTGGGCAAACGAGGTTGAGTTTGGAGTAGAGAAATAAAGGCTATCGGAATGATAATTATTGAAAGTGATAGAATGAAAATGAAAAAACAACTAATAATCATATTTCTATTATGTCTGGCTGCTAAAGGGATTTCACAAATACCTTTTGATGGCAGTGATAGCTATGCTACGCCACCCATAGGATTCGGGCAAAGTGAATTTGAAAACCCTTTAATCAACAGTATTAACAGGGAACCATATGGTGCAACATCTATTTCATTTCCTACTGAAACAGAAGCGTTACAAGTAAAACGCTCTTCGTCCTCCCGGTATCAGTCATTGAATGGAACATGGAAATTCAAGTTTATTACAGATTGGGACAATCTTCCGTCTGATTTTATGAAAGTAGAGGCAAATGATGATTCCTGGGACAATATACCTGTTCCGTCTACCTGGGAAATGAAAGGATATGGTGATCAGGTTTATTGTGGACAAGGCTATGAATTTCGTCCTGTCAATCCTCCGTTTGTACCACGTAAAGATAATCATATAGCATTGTACCGGAAGACGTTTGAAGTACCTGCATCATGGGAGGGACAGAATGTATTGATTCATTTTGCCGGAGTCAGAGGGGCTTTCTATTTATATGTCAATGGGAAAAAAGTCGGTTATAATGAAGATGGCGGCACTCTGCCTGCAGTATTCGACATGACTCCTTTTCTGAAAAGAGGAAAGAATCAATTGGCAGTTCAGGTGTTGAGATGGAGTGATGGTTCCTATCTTGAAGATCAGGATCATTGGCGCTTTCACGGCATCACCCGGGATGTTTATATTGAATCACGCCCTGATGTTTTCATACAGGATTTTGCTGTAATTACAGACTTGGACAAGGATTATAAAGACGCAAAACTGCGTATACGCCCTGTCATATCCAGCAAGAAAACAGTAGATGTTTCGGACTGGGTGCTTGAAGCCAGATTATATACTAAAGAAGGTAATCCTGCTCTCGGAGTAGATATGTCAATGCCGGTCAAGACGATTACGACCGAAAAGTATCAACAGAATTTTTCATTGGCAAAATATCTGGAAACAAATGTAAAGGCTCCTTTATTATGGTCATCCGAAACGCCTAACTTATATATCATAGTCCTGACATTAAAGGATAATAAAGGCAACGTAGTAGAATCAAGAAGTTCCCGTATCGGTTTTCGCAAAGTTGAATTCAAGAACAACCATGAACTGTGCGTGAATGGAAAACGTGAATACATCTATGGAGTAAACAGGCACGATCATGACGCTTGGGAAGGAAAAACCGTTCCTTATGAAAGAATGGTACAGGATGTGACTTTAATGAAACAGTTCGGTTTTAACTCTGTAAGAACTTCCCACTATCCTGCAGATCCGGCATTCTATGATTTATGCGATGAATATGGCATTTATGTGATGGATGAAGCTAATGTGGAAACGTGTGGCGCAGATGCTGAACTTTCAAATAATGAGTTATGGCTTTTTGCTCAAATGGAACGTGTTGCCGGAATGGTAAAAAGAGATAAGAACCATCCGTCTATTATTTTCTGGTCGTTGGGGAACGAATCGGGTGTTGGAGCAAACAATGCCGCACGAGCCTCGTGGGTCAAAGATTACGATCCTACCCGCCTTGTACATTTCGAGGCCTATATGCATAATGGAGGTTCAAGGCAATATGGTTATGGCATCGATTTTATGAAGACCAACCGTCCGGCGGTGAATCCTCCGGAACCTCCGGCTGTAGATGTTGTCAGTACCATGTATCCGTCTGTAGAAGGGATTATAAAGCTTGCTACTCAAGAAGGTGAAACACGTCCGGTATTGATGTGCGAATATGCTCACGCTAAGGGTAATGCATTGGGTAATCATCAGGAATATTGGAATGCAGTGAAAAAATATCCACGCCTGATAGGTGGCTATATCTGGGATTGGGTGGATCAAAGTGTAATTAGAAAAGACGATGTAACAGGCAAAGAATATTTTTCTTCCCTCAACGGCACTAATGGGCTTGTTTTTGCAGACCGGAAAATAAAGCCGGCTATTAATGAATGTAAGAAGATCTATCAGCATATTCGTTTTGATTATACTAACGGAGAACTGACCATTAGAAATGAATATAATTATCTGCCGCTTTCTGCATTTCGTTTTTCATGGAAATTGATGGCAGGTGGTGAACTGATAAAGAAAGGTGAATTAACCGATATTGAGGCTTTTCCAGGCACTTCTGCCCGAGTAAAAATAGATACCGGATATTCTGATTCCGGGCAGAAAGGAGAGCTCATTCTCGAAATCAATGCTTACTTAAAGAAGGATGTAATATGGGCACCTAAAGGATTTGAAATCGCATGGGAGCAATTTACCTTGCAGGAAGGAAAAGTGAATCCTCCGGTGGAAGAAAACACAGAATATGGCGGAAAGCTGACTGTACAGAAGAAAGCGAATGAAATAGGTATTTATAATGATCGTATAAATATTGTGTTCAACAAGAAGACGGGCCTCATTCAAAGCTGGACCGTAGGTGGAAAGGAATTCCTTGAGAAAGGTCCTCAAATCAATTTGTGGCGGGCTCCGACTCATAATGATGGTGGTTATCGTCCCAAAACGGAGAATGAAATCTCCCGTCAATGGGTAGAAGCCGGACTGGATAGTTTGCAACATAAACTGAAATCGTTTAAATTGACCGAAGAAAAGAATGGTACAGTCAGTGTGGCAACAACGTTCGTTGCACAAAAAACGGGAAATAAGTCGTACGTGGAATATACCACCAAATATATTGTTGATCCTTCCGGGGTTCTTCGTCAAATTTGGTGGTAATCTCTTTTTTATTTCGACGGTTTTCCTCTTCTTCTTTCTTAATCCTATAAAAAGTTGTAGATATGTTTGCTTTTTAGTAACTTTAAAGACACCACATCATTAAGAGTTACAATGCAACAAGCCATATCTACAACGTACAAATATACATCAAAAAAAGAAAATACTCCTACAAATAGGGGATTATTTCATGATTTCAGATTCAGTCTTGGTTACGATAATCTGCAACAAGATGGTATCTCTGAAGCTGTTGGCTCATTGACGGTCTTTTTACATACGGCTGGCAAGGGGGCTTCCTGTCCTTATTGCGGACATTTCAGTCACCGGTTGCACAGTTACTACTCCCGTCATATTCAGGATCTTGAAGTTTACGGTCATACTTTGGAGTTAGTCATAAAGGTTGGCAAATATTATTGTGACAATGTTTCTTGTCCGCAAAAAATATTCTGCGAACCGTTGTCTTTTCTGGCTCGTCGGTATGGTAGACGGAGCTATCTTGTTGAGGAACGCATCAGATCGATAAGCTTGGAACTTACTTCCCGAAAGGCCTCTTCTCTTTTGCAGCTGTTCCATATAACGGCCAGTAGCTCTTCCTGCTTACGCATTCTACAACAGTACGGGCAACATAATCCTATGCATAATAAAAGTATTTATGTAGGTATTGATGATTTTGCCTATAAAAAAGGTAAGGATTATATGAGTGTGGTCGTAGACCAGATGACACACATGCCTATTGCTTTGTTAGAGGATAGAAGCGGAGAAGCACTTGATAACTGGCTCATCCGGAATCCTCAAATACAATATATAACGAGAGACCGTGGAAGATGTTTCACAGAGGCTATAAACAGAATAATCCCTGGTGTTACACAAATCTGCGACCGGTTCCATCTAACCAAGAATATGACGGACACGATGATACCGGAAATAGAGAAAATGATTCGTCAGACCAAGCAAAAGCTCAAATACGAATATCCTGACAGAGACACGGCTTCTTCGTTAATTCTTCAGGACATATTTAACATGGGAGATGTCCGACACAGAGAAAAATTGAAGATATACAGGGAAAGCCTGAACTTAAAAATGCAGGGGATGACCATTGAGCAGACAGCCGCACATTTGGGCAAGAAAAGTCGCTACATTTATAAGCTCATTCACAACAGGAGAATAGGGGCATACTTGAATGAGCAACAGAAGACAGCTCTTAAATATGTATCCGAACTGGCTACAATCATTAGTGCGGGCTGTATTACCCGAAATATATTGGCACAAAAAATGGGGAGTAAAATCAGTGGCGCACTTATTGGAAGGATAACATCCAGCTTGCGAAAAATGTATCAACAAAAGAGGAAGGAAGTCAAGGAGCATAATGAGAGCATTGAAAACGGAAGTAAAACACAGAGAGTTTCACAGAATCAGATACGCAAATACATTCTAAAGGGAGAATCGGATAATCCTAAACTGGCGGAACTATATAAGTCCTCACCACAGATAAAAGAACTCTTAAGCGTGTGTCAGGATTTCAGAGATATGATTAATGGGAACACTTATGATAAGGATATTAGAAAGTGGATTGAAAAAGCGAAGGCAACACGGAATATGGCACTGACGAACTTTGCATATGGTATTGAAAAAGACTGGGAGGCAGTACAGGCAGCTATTGATATCCCCTTCAGTAATGGATTACTGGAGGGGACAGTGAATAAAATTAAAGCGCTAAAAAGGCAGATGTACAATAGGGCAGGAAGTAAACTACTGAGAGCCAAGATTCTTTATTCACAATAGAAGAAGTACCACCAAATTTGAAGAAGAACCAAAAATCGTTGGTTCTTCTTCAAATTCCGTGCTAGTAAAGCTCATTGAAAGGTTGATGGATAAAGGGATATCAGCATATTAGAAATAGCAAATAAATTATCCAAGCTATATGCATCTTAAAGTACCCCGGAATAGCCATGAATAAGGTTATTGAACATAAATAAGTAGCACGGAATTTGATTAAGAACCAAATCGTTTGCAGAGCGCTTGCTGAATTTTCAATTGATGTACTCATGACTACACAGTTTTGATTCTTTTCACCACAGAGGACACGGAGAACACAGAGGTTATAATTATCTCTGAATTAGAACTCTGAAAACTCTGTGTTCTCCGTGTCCTCTGTGGTGAAATGGTTCATTTTTGCACCGTATTGAATCACTTCTGAAATATTTCAGGATATTTCCTGATAAAATAAACAGGTGTACAGCTCCAAGCGTGGCAATAGCTGTTGATAGGATAAAAATCGTATGGAGAAATAAAGTCGTTTGTAGGATCGTATGCCTCCCAAAAAGTATCGGCTCCTTTGGCGATCATCCCTCCCCAGTAATTGATTAAGGCCTCTTTTGCTTCGGGGTTCATTCCACAATCTATCAGCGATTGAATATAATAATGATACATATAAGGAGTGCCGGGATAACAAACATCTTGCGTTGTAGTCAATGCTGATAAAGCCTTTTTGCCTTCGGCTTTACTGGCAACTCCGCTTAAGATCATCCATATTTGTGAAGCATAGGAAATCTGCTTGTCACCCGTTCCGACGAAAAGGCCGGTTTTCCGGTTGTATAAGTTTTTTCGGGCAGCCTTTATCATTTTGTTAGTTAATGCAGGCAAGTCGGCAACTTCTTTTTCTTTTCCGAGCAGTTGAGCCAATTTGTAGGATTCCTTTAGTGCAAATATAGATACTCCTTGTAAAGGCACCTCTTTATACAAATCCTCTTTCCAATCGAAAAACACCCACCAGTCTTTCTTTACTTTCTCAAAATCCATCAATCCGTCGGCCTTAACATTGGTACGGACAATATCCAGCTGCTTTTTAGCCACAGGCCACAAGTCTTTGACAGTTTCCATATCGCCCGTTGCTTCTAGGTAGTCTTTCAATGTTACATTATACAGTAGCGCATATTCATAAAGAAACTGTTTGTCCTGGGCTCTCGGTACAGGATTTTCAATTACTGTAGCCAACAGATATCCGTTCAGGTCGCTCAATCCGGCCAACAAATACAAACACCGCTTTGTAAGGTCGTGCTGCTTGTAAGAATAATTGTTGCCAAGAGCTTCCAGATATAAATCCCCGATCCAAAGACGCTGATCCCTTTTCGGACCATCCTCGTAAACGGTTTGCATACATTCTTTCAGTGTATTGAGCCCGACACGATCTATTTTCCTTATCATGGGATCAACTGCCTGTGGAAGCTCTTCAGGTATATTTTTGGCAGAAGTTTGAGCCATACATTTCATATCATGTATGTTAAAATCATAATAAGGAGAACTGCCCAACAACTCGATTTTTACGTAGCGGAAAGCCAGCCTGCGTGAAAGAGTGACTGTTTGCGGCACATACATTACAGAAACAACTTCGTCCTGAAGCCATGCCCTGCTTAAGCTTTCTCTATAAGAATCGAAAGGAACAGCCACTTCTGAAGGAACTTCCCCAAAAGTTAATTTAAACCTTAACGGACCGTCAGCTGCAAGCCCGGTACTCCTTACGGAGAAACTAAAATATCCGGTCAGATGCTCTCCGAAATCAATCGTAATTTCTTTTTTCAGTCTGAAAGGCATAGAGTATAAAGAGTCGATAGGACTGACATCTACTGCTTTGTATTTCTGAAACGATTGTGCGTCGGGTACAATATCCACTACTTTCAGCGGCTTTTTCTCTGTGATTATAAGTTTTGGTTTATATTGTTCTGCTTTTTGTAACCACTGTTTACGGTTGTTCCCATAATAGTCTTGTGCAAAACAAGCCAATGTGGTGAATACCAGAGTCAGGCTGAATAAGATCGGTTTCATCATATTATTGATTCTCTTTGCTATCTATAACGTTCCAATTCCTGAAGTCATACACGCGTGATTCTTTTCCATGTGAAACATTCAGGAAACGTCCGTTCACAACTTGTTCCATCCATGGGTTTGAATACAAAGGCCAATTTTCATAATCTACCTTTTCTCCGTTGACAAAACGTCCGTAATTATAGATAATTTTTAGTGTATCACCGCTAAGTGAGTGATAAATGGTCTGTCGATATTCCGGATTGGTAACGATGTATTCCAGTTTCGTTGTTTTCAGTATATCTTCTGCAAACAGATCCAGGGCTGTTTTCGTTCCTGTGGGTTGATATTTGTCCGGCAAACAGGTCTCTATGACTGCGGCAGTACCACGTTGGTCGCAGCGTAACATCTTATGTTTTACTCCACGAAACACCCGGTCTTCGTCCCATGTGTATGGATGACAGAATTTTACGGCAAACAGAACACTTCCCCCGTCAAAGAATATCCAACCGGATTCGTCCTCTTTCATTTGTTTTATCGCGTCGATAGGCACTACTCCTGTCACATACGGATGAGGTTCTTCCGATTCTATTTTATACATGGCCAGCAACGTACCGTTATGTTGTAGCACTTGTTCGCGGCAAGTAGCTCCGAAAAGGCTTTCGGCTGATCTACCATAATGGCTGATGTGAGTCAGGAAGAAAGTACTTGCCGGTGCATCCGATTCCCACACCAGTTTCCACCGGCGCATCTGCGCGCTCCATCCCAAGCTGATTCCATCCCATTGACTAGCCAATCCATACGTTTTGTTGATATACGTATATTTCTTGAATCCCCATGGATAGTTGAGTTGTGCAAATGGAGTCATATCATGCGATTCTTTATGCACGTATGCCTTCTTTCTATCCGATGCTATATGCTGTATAATCTCTGGTATACGATAGGAAGAAACGGCTGCCAGTACAGAATAAAAACCTTCATTGTTCACAATCAATTCTCCGTTTTCATACTTTTGCTCTAATACCGGATTGGGACCTCCACCAAAAAACAACCAGCCCAAAAGTGGATAAGGACTCATCATGTGGGGAGAACAAGCAAAATAATATTCCCGTAAAGAGGAAGAGATGAAATAACCATTCAACCATTCGGGGGCCATGTTAAGTAAATGCCATTCAAGTGTCATTTGCACCTGTTTCTTAAATTCAGCATCCTTACTGTGGTCGTACAAAGAAAGAAGGCAAGTGATATAGAATGTACCGTACGTAGGAGAATCAAACTCTTTGATACCATAACGTACTGTCTTATCCATTACATCCATCAGTACTGAACGGCAATGTGTCATTACCGTGTCGGCTTTCCCCCAGTCGGGGAAAGCCAGTGCGGTAAGATATCCAGCTGTTTTAAACATTAGTCTATGATTTTCAGTACTTCCATCTGCCAGGTAATCCTCGCTCGTCATGCGTTTCCGTATCTTTTCTTTCAGTTCTTTCGGGTACACAGACTGAAAGCGTAGGTACGCATCGATATTCTGATGACAATCGAACATATCGAAGGGTGCATCTTCCTGCATCCGGTTCAGCATATCCAGGGCATACTTGACGTCTTTCTTTGTTTCCAGACGAGCCAGAACGAATCCCATTGCTGTCTTGATATCATTATCTCCCCAATATTGGTCATTCGGCCGAGCTTTGGAGTAATAATCAAGAAGATACTTTTTTCGCTCGTCAAAAGAAGACGCAGAGGTGAGAGAGAGAAACAGAAAAGCAAATGCCAGTAAAATCAACAGCTTTTTCATACTTAATATCCTTTACTTTGTTTCATTAATGGATTCGATCTCATTTCACTTTCAGGGATCGGAAGATAATAGTCCTGTGGATCATAATGTACAGTTCCTGCATTGGTTGAAGGATATTTAGCCAGTTCCTGCTCCAGTATTCCCCAACGACAGATGTCATACCAACGGGTATTCTCAAAGAATAGTTCTTTGTAGCGTTCTTCTTGAAGTATTTCCATAGTGACAGTCGTAAAATCTTCTCCTTTAGTACCGGGTACGTCATAGTTGCTTTCACCCCATGCACGGCGACGGACTTTGTTTACATACTCGGTAGCTACATCTGCAGAGTTCAGTTTGAGCATAACTTCGGCATACATCAGATAGATATCTGCCAGGCGGATGATGTCTACATTCTTGGTTGAGAATACAGGTGAAGTCACATTATAGAAGTCGATATACTTGCGTTGGTAATATCTGTAAGTGGGGTCACTTGTATCCACTTGTTCAAATTCAGGTTTTGTGGTGGCTGTACTCCAGCTTTTTACATTATAACCATATAACGTAGCTTCATTTAGTCGAGGATCGTTTCCGAATCGCGCTGCAGTGCGTTGATCGACGAAATAGTTGTTCCAGGCACCCGGAGCTCCTCCGAAAATACGAACCAAGTGATGTTGGGGGCATCCTCATAAGCACTTCCTGATGAGAGATAATATTGTAGGGAGAAGATACATTCGGGGTTATTATCTGTATGCTGAATATAATCTGTAAAGTTGACAGGTTTGTCCAATTTAAAGCGGTTGTCACCTATCACTTTCTCAAATTCTATTTTGGCATTGGTAAAGTCGCTCATGTACAGATATACTTTTCCAAGTAATGCATGCACAGCCGGTCTTTGAGCCCATCCCTGGTCTTTGGTATAATCAGTGTCTGTGTAACCGGGACCGGGTATTGTAGTATTGACCGGGATCTGATTATCACCAATACAGGTTTCGGCTTTTTTCAGATCTTTGATTATCAATTGGTAACATTCTTCAATAGTCGATCTGGCAGTAATTGCATTACTAGCATCTGCAACACCTTCTCTTAGAATAATTCCTTTTGCATCTTTATTATTTGGATAAGTTCCTCCGAAAGAAGGTCCTTGTTCTCCGAACAGACGTAATAAATCGAAATGTATAAATGCTCTCAAAAATAAGCTTTCACCCTGAAAGTTCATTACCATTGTTTTTTTCTCTTCATCCAGTGCTTCCAAATCTATATGATCTATCAAGTCTAGCGTGAGATTGGTAGATGCTAAGGCTTTATAATATTTTATGTATGCCTCTTCTACATTCTTGTTGGTAGAAGTGAGTCCATTGATAGCCCATTGATTTCGTTGTTCTTCACCTAACCAATCGATATCCATTTCGTGTGACATGGTTGCCATATATTCGGTCTGTCTCCCATAAAGATGGATAGAACCGAGAGACCTGTAAGCACTTCCTAAAAACTCGCCTAATTTTGTGGGGTTTCTTTGTATAATTTCTCCAATATTATCGTCCGATACAGACGTTGTTAGAGGATGATCCAGAAAATCGCTGCATGCTGATGTCAGAAGCAGACATCCTGCTATGAACATATATTTAATTTTCATATTTATATTTTTTATCTAATTAAAAACCAACATTAAGACCAAATGAAATAGACCGGGATTGAGGGTATTGAGTTAAATTATAAACTCCCTGTTCAGCATTGTTATTACCTATAAATTCGGGATCAAATCCTTTGAATTTGGTGAATGTCAGTGCATTTTCTACTCCTACATAAATTTTCAGTTTTGATAATTTCATTTTAGATACTATTGATTTTCCGAAACTATATCCTAACTGAATATTTTTTAATCTTAAGTAAGAACCGTCCTCAACCATGTATGAGTTGGGTAATTGATAATTGTGAGTAGCATTACCCAAACGAGGTTGGCTGGTATGAGTATTGTTTGGCGTCCATGCATTCCACACGTCTGAAGTTGAGTTCCAGTCGGCTGTCATATTTTCCAAACTTTGTTTAGTGTTATTGTATATATCTCTGTCGGCTACACCTTGCCAGTTCATATTGAATTCAAAGCCTTTGTATTCCAAGTTCACATTGAATCCATATACGTATGTTGGCCAAGGATTACCTATTGAAGTCATATCTTCATCATTGATACGTCCGTCTCCATTCAGGTCTTTAAATTTAATGTCTCCCGGACCTATGTTTCCTGCATCGTATGCTACTCCCCATTTTTCCATTGACACGGCATTCAAGGCATCTATTTCTGCTTGTGTTTGATATAGTCCGTCTGCTACGTATCCCCAGAATGCTGCTACCGGTCCGTCTACGAGCGTGCGATTGAAGTTTCCTCCGGATAAATAGCTGGCATTGCCAATGTTTAATACTTTATTCTTGTTGTATGAGATATTTCCACTTACAAGGTAGTTAAAATGATTAATTGATCCTCTGTATGACAAAGCCAACTCAATACCTTTGTTACTAATTTCTCCTTTGTTCAATTTATAAGTATTGCTACCAACACCGATAGTTGAAGGTAATTTTTGTTCGATCAATGCATCGCGGGTTTTCTTGTTATATAAGTCGATAGTAGCTGTGAAAGCATTATTCCATGCACCAAGGTCTATTCCTATATTGGTTATTCTTGTTTTTTCCCATGTTACGTCTTTATTTGGAGTTTTTTGGGCCAGCCAAGTACCGTTGGTTTGCAATTTATATTCTTGTCTCCACCAGTTTTTATCGATACTGTTGTTTCCTATTTCTCCGATACCAAATCTTAGTTTCAGATCATTTATTTTTTCCACTTTAAAGAACTTTTCATTGGCTATGTTCCAACCGATAGAAACAGACGGGAAGAAAGCACTTCTTTTGCCCGGAGCGAATATGTCACTGGCATCATTTCTGAAGTTTGCTGTTAGCAAATAACGATTATCATAAGCGTAAGTAATACGTCCGAATAGAGAGTAGCTGCTGCCTGTGCTCCAAGCGTTGGTACCATCTCTATGATCGGTAAGAGCAGTACTTCTTAAGTCTTGAGCCGGTATACCCCATTCAGCATATCCTGATGCGTCATCATTGCGTGATTCTCTTACTTCAAAACCGATCATTGCTCCAAGATCGTGTTTACCGATTAATGTATTGTAGTTTACGTACGTGTTTAATAGATAGGAAGTACTTTGATTATGAGCATAATCCAATTGATGTCCTTGAATGTTTTTTCCTTCTACAAAATCAATTGAGTTGGTTGATATACCTCCAAATGTGTTATATAAGAACTGCGAAGTCGCATGATTGCTAAGAGTTCCTGTCAGGTTGGTAGTCCATACCAGTCCTTTTATCGGGGTGATGATTGCTTGTAAATTTCCCCATGCAGTATTCCATTTTTCCCAATGATCTTTCAGGTCTGCACTTTCTAACGGATTTCCTCCTTGCCAGTCAATGGTTTCTTTAAATTCGTCTGTGAAGTATCCATATCCTGTATTCATCGGGTTAGTGTCGTCATATACATTCATCGCCGGGTTGGCACGTAAGATATGTTGCCAGTCCAATGCATTGTGTTTCCTTTTCGAGTGGTTGAAATTTACAGTTTGGCTGAACTTCAACCATTTCAATGGAGTTTGTTCAAATCGGGCTTTGATGGCCCATTTTTTATAGTTTGTATTTACAAAAGTACCTTCATCATTGGAATACATAGCTGAAAGGAAATAAGATGACCTGTCAGAAGCTCCGGAGATGTCAATGCTATGGGAATGTTCTATTCCGGCGTTAAACATTACGTCTACCCAGTCGGTATTAGGCAGTTGAGATACCTCATTGGGAGTCAGGAAATAGAATGATTTAATATCGTTAGTTGTAGGTTCACCCTTATCCGGATTGTTAGACATCCATCTGGCTTTGTACATATCAATGTAGCCTTGGGTTCCCAGCGTTTCAGGTAGCCCGAGTGCATGGTTTACTTTTACATATCCGTTGTAGTTTACAGCTATTTTTCCTTTAGATCCTTTTTTGGTTGTCACTAACACGACTCCATTGGCAGCTTCGATACCGTAGATGGCAGCGGATGCAGCGTCTTTCAATAATTGAATAGATTCTACTTCGTTAAAGTTGTCCAGTGGCATTCCGGGGACTCCGTCAATAATCCAAAGCGGAGTGGCTTTGTTCAGTGTTCCTACACCGCGCATGATGATAGAAGAACTTGCACCGGGCTGCCCGCTTTGCCTTGATATATATACAGGAGCTTTTCCTTGTAAAGCCTGTGAGGCATCATTGGTAGACATCGTGTGTAAGTCGCGTGATCCCAAAGATGTAATGGATCCTGATACATTAGCTTTCTTTTGTACACCATAACCCACTACGATGACTTCGTCCAACTGTTTAGAATCTTCGGCTAATACGATTTTCAGATTTTTACTTTGATTATTTACAGCAATTGTTTGCGTAGCGAATCCTACATAGCTGAAGGTCAGATTTCCTGTAGCATTTTTCAGTTTAATCGAAAACTTACCGTCCATGTCGGTTATTACTCCGTTTGTAGTTCCTGCTTCAGTTACTGTAACACCTACCAGCGGTTCATTCTGATCGGAAACGACAGTTCCATTGACTGCTGTACCTTGTGCGCTTACATATTGTATTCCAGTAAGGAATATCAATATCAAAAGCTTAACCTTTAAGCATTTTTTCATTGTTTTAAATTTTAAAGTTATACAAGAAATGAATTTTGCTGTAAAAGTATTGCTTTAGGGCAATGTAGCCGAATAAAAAAAGGAATAAAGTAAAGACAAAACGTGAACAAAGTGCAAACAAAAAGTGCTTTGGTCGATGGTTTGGCTGATGATCGCTGTTTTGTTTATCTCTCAATTAGGATAAATGTTTTGTGTTCTGGGGTGATTGTATCGGGAGTTTGTTTTTTCTTTGTAGTGGTTATGACTTAAATAGGAATGAACTTGAGACTAACTTTCTGTATATTTGGTTATTATATTGATTTGTTCATGTTTTGTTTGTGTTTTGATTTTCCTTTTTCTCTTTTTTCTTAGCCTTTTGTGGGCGTATGTACGAGGAATTCCGGATAAATTTGCTTCATAAATATTTGAGAAAGATGAGAAAAATAATATGGACCATCATGGCGTTATGTACCCTATCCGGGTGCAAGTACGAAAATAGCACAATTAGTGCGGATAGTTTGTTAGACTTTGTCGATCCGCTGATAGGAACAGGCGGACATGGACATACGTTTCCGGGGGCAGCATACCCTTTTGGAATGGTACAATTAAGTCCTGATACAGGACTGGAAGGATGGGACTGGTGTTCCGGGTATCATTATTCTGATAGTTCGATCATTGGTTTTTCTCATACGCATCTTTCGGGTACAGGGCGTTCCGACCTGATGGACGTAATGTTGATGCCTGTGACGGGAAATTTGAAATTAAGTCCGGGATCGAAAAGTAAACCGGATGAAGGGTATCGTTCCCGTTTTTCACATGATGAGGAGTCTGCATCTCCGGGGTATTATAAAGTAAGGTTGAAAGATTATGATATTATGGCCGAACTGACAGTATCGCCTTGTTGCGGTTTCCATCGTTATACATTTCCTGAAAGTGAATCTTCTCATATTATATTGGATTTATCACATCATTTTGCGACTGATTCTGTGCTTTTTACTTCTATAAATAAGATAGACAGTTGTACGATAATAGGTGAAAGGAAAACAAAAGGTTGGGGTGAACCCGGGGAAAAATACTGGAGTGAGCAACAACTGTTTTTTGCTTTAAAAGTATCTAAGGTATTTGACTTGTCCATTGCTGCAGATGAGCAGTTTATTCAGGAAAAGCAAGCTTCCGGTAAAAATATAAAAGCTATTCTTAATTTTGAAACCTCGCTCAATGAGATGGTGTTAGTAAAAGTAGGGATTTCTGCTGTGAGTGCGGAAAATGCACTCCAAAATCTTTCGGAAGAAATACCGCATTGGGATTTTAACAAAACGCTTAGTGAGACACAGGCAGTTTGGGAAAAGGAATTATCAAAGATTAAAGTAGGAGCTCCTGATAAAAATAAAACAATTTTTTACACAGCTTTGTACCATTCTTTATTGGCTCCTTATTTATATAATGATGTGAATAAAGAGTATTTGGGATTTGATAAACAGACACACATGGCCGAAGGGTTTGATAATTATACGGTGTTGTCGCTGTGGGACACATTTCGTGCTGAAAATCCATTATTAACGTTGATTGCTCCAGATAAGGTGAATGATCTGATACAATCCATGCTTGCGCAATATGAACAGTATGGGCTACTGCCAGTGTGGCCATTGTGGTCAAGTGAGACAAATTGTATGATTGGTTATCATGCTGTCCCCGTCATTGTAGACGCTTACTTCAAAGGAATAAGAAATTATGATGTGGAAAAAGCGTATCAAGCTATGAAGACATCAGCCATGCAGGACAACTTTGGCGTGAAAGAGTTGAAGCAATACGGCTATATTCCTTATGATGTTTATAATAAATCTGTTTCTACAGCTTTGGAATATTGTTATGACGATTGGTGCATAGCTCAAATGGCGAAAGACTTGGGTAAAATAGATGATTATAACTATTTTATGAGACGGTCTTCCGGTTATAGAACATACTTTGATAAAGAATATAAATTAATGAACGGTTTTTCAAGTACAGGTAGCTTCCGTCGTCCGTTTGATCCTTTCTTCTCATCTTATGGGGAATGTGATTGGGTGGAAGGGAACTCGTGGCAATATTCTTTCTTTGTTCCTCATGATGTGCAAGGATTGATAAATTTGTATGGAGGCAGTGAGGAATTTGCTAGTGCCCTTGATACTTTGTTTTCCATGCCTGTAGGTATGTCAGGTCATGATGTTCCAATAGACATAACCGGGCTTATCGGTCAGTATGCGCATGGCAATGAACCTAGCCATCATGTAGCTTATCTTTATAATTATGCGGGTCAACCCCATAAGGCTCAACAGCGATTGCATGAAATCATGTCTACTTTATATACCGATCAGCCGGATGGATTGTGTGGTAATGAAGATTGCGGACAGATGTCGGCTTGGTATGTTTTCAGTGCGATGGGATTTTATCCTGTGAATCCGGCAGAAGGAATATATATATTGGGAAAGCCGATGGTAGAAAAGGCTGAAATTTCGATTGGAGACAAGCCTTTTAAAGTAAAAACAGTAGGTTGGAGTGATGAGAACATATATGTGCAATCGGTGAAACTAAATGGTAGAGCTTATAATAAACTTTTTATTACACATGCCGATATAGTAAATGGAGGGACCTTAGAATTTACGATGAGTCCGGTTCCGGGTAACTTTAAACATGCTATATTACCTCCGTCTATATCCGAAACTCTGAACGAATGATGAGAACCCCGAAAATTCTATTATTTCTCTTTATATCTTGCTTGTGCTTTGGTTGCCAATCTTCTTTGCGAAGAGAAAGCCGGATAGAAAAACAAGATGATGTGTATGTTTTGTCTTTTGCTAATCTTTCTTTCAGTGTATCGGCGGGAAAGGGTGGTCGGATTGTTTCTTTTAAATGTGAAGATAGGGAGTTGTTGACTTCTGATTCTGTACATAGCAAATATTATGGAGCAACGTTTTGGTTGTCTCCTCAATCTGAATATTGGCCTCAATATCAATGTGTTGATGAGTTACCTTACCAAGCAGAGATAGATAAACAAATTCTTCGGTTGGTAAGTCCGCCGGATTCGATAAGCGGTGTATCTGTCACCAAAGAGTTTTCTATATCGGAAAGAGATTCATCTATCTTGATTCATTATTCTGTCCGGAATGTATCTCGTCAGCTAAAGAGGCTGGCCCCTTGGGATGTGACGAGAGTGTATGGAGGTTTGAGCTTTTTTCCTGTAGGAGAAACGGATCGGATGAATAAATCTGATGTAACAGGAGGGTATGAAGATAAAGGTATGGTATGGGTTCCGTGTCCGGATGGTACTAATGAACGCGGTCAGAAGTTATTCTCGACTGCTTATGGAGGTTGGATGGCACATTATTATAGAGGGCTTTTGTTTGTTAAATGTTTCCCGGACATTAGGCCGGATGAGGTTCCTCCCAGGCAAGGCGAAGTAGAAATTTTTGTAGCACCGAAGGGACGTTATCTAGAACTCGAGAATCACGGAAAGTATGTAGAGTTGCAACCTGGAGGGTCCTTGATGTATCGACAAAAATGGTTCTTGAAAGATGTATCCGATAAAAAACAATCTGATTGGATTGACAATCTGAAAAGACAGATGAATGAGCCAAAGGTGCATGGGTAAAATTTGCTCTTTCCTGTATTTATAAAATGTTGTTGAATCAGATCTGCCCGTTCTCTACCATCAACACTACACGTTCCGTTAGTTTGTCTTCACCTTGCGGATCATATTCTTTTTTTAAACTGGCTCCGAACAATGCAGCAAAAGTCTGATAGAATCCCGCTTTGAAAGGTCCCATAAATGCTTTCACCAGTTCATAGCTGGTAGAATTGCTTTGGCGGTCTATTAATTTAATCAACAGTTTTCCCTGTGCAAAAGAAAGTTTCTTCATTCGGGGAGTATATTGCTCTTTCAATCCTTTTTCAACCCGTTTGATATGTTTTTGACGGGCTTTCTCATTGGGTAATGTCTGAAGATATTCGTAAGTTTCGATGATGGCTTGGTTAATTTCTCTGGAGATAGGATATACCTTTTTCACATTGCGGATCAGGCGATAATATTCCTGGCGTTCTTTTTCATTCTTGAATTTCAACGGACGGAAAATATACACAGTTCTTAACTGGACACATGGAATGGTATCTCCATTGTAGATACACATCGGAACCAAATATCCATTGATGCTTTGTTTTTCTTGAGCTTGCAGGCGCAACGAACAACAAACAATAGCAAACAGCGTCATTACTACTATGTTAAGCCTCCTTTTCACGATACAAAAATAGAATTAAAATTTTATTATTCAGACATTTCTCTTCGATGTTAACCTATTTAAAGTATCTTTGCGGCCTTATCTGTTAAAAAGCAGGAAGAATAAACCATTTTATTGATGAAAACTATTCAACTTTTACGGTTGATAAGTATTATAAACAGCCTGTTAATAATTCCTGCTTGTAGTGCTCAAAACCCTTCTGAAAGTCTTTTAGAAGATGTTCTTGAAGATTTATCTGTTAATAACGATATTAATAACTCTGTTAATACTCTTAATTGGGAAAATGAATTGGAAGAACTTTCCAATCGTATGCAAGAACCAGTTAATTTGAATGTTGCTACCCGTGAACAACTCGAACAGTTTCCTTTCCTTAGTGATATTCAGATTGAACATCTGTTGGCCTACATCTATATACATGGACAGATGAAAACCATCTATGAACTTCAACTGGTAGAAGAGATGGATAAGCAAACAATCCAATATTTACTGCCTTTCGTCTGTATAAAAGCTATTAACAATGAATCTGCTTTCCGGTGGAAAAGCCTGTTGAAAAACGCAGCGAAGTATGGAAAGAATGAACTGTTAACCCGCTTTGATATACCATTTTATAAACGAAAAGGTTATGAACATACCTATTTAGGACCTTCTGTTTATAACTCTGTGAAATACAGTTTTCGGTATAGTGACCGGCTCTATGCAGGAGTCGTTGCTGAAAAAGATGCCGGAGAACCTTTTGGAGCTTTACACAATCGCTACGGCTATGATTATTATTCCTTTTATCTGTTATTAAAAGATTGTGGACGATTAAAAGCATTAGCTGTTGGTAACTATCGGCTTAGTTTCGGACAAGGTCTGGTGATTAGTACTGATTATTTGATGGGAAAAACAGTTTACGCTTCTTCTTTCAATAACCGTAATAGCGGGATAAAGAAACATTCTTCTGCTGACGAATACAACTATTTTCGAGGAGTAGCTGCCACTGTTTCTTTGACAAAAGATTGGGATATTTCTGGTTTCTATTCACACCGTTCTCTGGATGGAGTAATCACTGATGGAACAATCACTTCTATCTACAAAACCGGGCTGCATCGAAGTCAAAAGGAAGCGGATAAAAAGAACCTGTTCACCATGCAATTAACAGGTGGACACGTGAGTTATCAACACAACCGTATCCGATTGGGTATCACCGGTATTTACTACCTTTTCAACCGACCATACGAACCGGAATTAACAGGTTATTCCAAATACAATCTTCATGGAAATAACTTCTATAATCTGGGAATAGATTATGCTTACCGATGGCATCGTTTTTCTTTTCAGGGAGAGACGGCAATCGGAAAACAAGGTTGGGCTTCTTTGAATCGTTTGCAATATTCACCGGTTCAAAACACTCAAATCATGTTGATACATCGGTTTTATTCTTATAACTATTGGGCTATGTTTGCCCATTCATTCGGTGAAGGAAGTACGACACAAAATGAACAGGGATATTATATCGGCTTGGAAACTTCTCCTTTTGCTTATTGGAAGTTTTTCGCCTCATTCGATTTATTTTCCTTTCCGTGGAAAAAATACAGAGTGAATAAACCCTCCCGCGGAACAGATGGTCTGTTCCAAAGCACTTTTACTCCATACAGCAATTTATCCATGTATCTAAGGTATCGTTATAAACAAAAAGAGCGTGACTGGACAGGTAGTAAAGGAACACTAACACTTCCTATTTTTCACCATCAACTTCGCTATCGTTTGAACTATTCTTTAGGAGATGTGTTAAGCAGTCGTACAACTTTAGATTATAATCATTTTCATTCTCAGGACAGAGCTGCTAATAAAGGATATCAGGTTACACAAATGATATCCTCCCAACTGCCTTGGGCCAGGCTGTTTGCTGACGTTCAGGGCAGTTACTTTTTTACAGACGATTATGACTCGCGTGTATATGCTTCGGAAAGCGGATTGCTTTATACGTTTTATACTCCGTCTTTTCAAGGTCGTGGATTCCGGTGTAGTATCCGTTTGAGATATGAACTGAACAGACACTTTCTATTGATAACCAAGTTTGGAGAAACCATTTATTTAGACCGGAATGAGATTGGTTCCGGCAATGATTTGATCTGTGGAAATAAAAAAGCAGATATACAAATGCAACTGCGTATTAAGTTTTAGGCTATCTTTGTACGCAACTAATTGGAGAAATTAGTAGACAAAGTGAGCAGTTTAATTTTGCGGTATTGACTATGGATTATTAGTTGATAAAGTATGTAAATTGTAAATGATAAAATTAGAATAAGATGACTATTATTTTTTCTTCACCCATCTTCGGCCCTATCCATTCCCGCCGTTTGGGCATTTCTTTGGGAATCAATTTGTTGCCGGATGACGGTAAGGTTTGTTCATTCGACTGCATTTATTGTGAGTGCGGTTTCAATGCCGAACATCGTACGAAGAAACTTCTGCCTACCCGTGAAGAAGTCCGCACAGCTCTCGAAGAGAAATTGAAAGATATGCAGGCAAACGGTCCTGCTCCCGATGTATTGACATTTGCCGGAAACGGTGAACCGACTGCGCATCCTCACTTCCCGGAAATCATAGAAGATACGCTTGCACTTCGTGACAAGTATTTTCCAAAAGCGAAAGTAAGCGTATTAAGTAACTCTACGTTTATTGATCGTTCTGCCGTATTCGAAGCACTGAACAAGATAGATAATAATATCCTGAAACTGGATACAGTGGATGAAGAATATATTCATTTATTGGATCGTCCTAACGGAAAATACTCTGTTAAGAAGACTATCGAAAAGATGAAAGAATTCAAAGGAAATTGCATCATACAAACGATGTTCCTGAAAGGAAGTTATCAGGGAAGAGATGTAGATAATACATCCGACAAGTATGTGCTTCCCTGGATAGAAGCAGTGAAAGAAGTTGCTCCCCGTCAAGTGATGATTTATACGATTGACCGGGAAACTCCCGATCACGATTTGCAGAAAGCTACGCATGAAGAGTTAGACCGCATTGTGGCTTTATTGGAGAAAGAAGGCATTTCGGCAACAGCTTCTTATTGAAAATATAATTCGAACAGGAATCATCTTTCTAATCTGACAATAAATAAAAGATTAAACATCAAACATAAGAGAGCGAACTCTAGAATTCAGCAGTTTTACACTCTTACTCTATTGTTCGCTTTCTTCTATTATTTTATTTAAAAAGAGCTGTTTTATTAGTTATCGTATCAATAATTGATTATCGCGCTGCTATCAGATACTAAGTATATAGGATGTCAGACTACTATCCTGATCAAGATTAAGTTTCCGTTTGAGCCTGTACTTCTTCAATTCGACGGAACGAATTGCAATCCCCATAATAACAGAAATTTCTTTGGTAGATAAGTTGGCGCGTATCAGACAACAGAATTTCAATTCCGAAGGTGACAAGTCCGGATAAACCTTTTGCATGCGTAGCATAAATTCATAGTGCACTTCTACAAAGTAGTTTTCAAAAGATAATAACTTATCTTTTTCCGTAGCGCCCTGCTGAATAATTTTCATTAATCGGAGGTAGAGCTTGTTAGGATACCGGTCGCCCAATTCATTCTTTTGTGTTTCCACTTCTGTAGAAATAGCGTCCAGCAATTCTTGTTTTTGAGTTAAGAAACGCATCCGGTTTTTAAGTTCACTTTCTTGGTTCCTTACTTTCTCCTGCAGTTGTTCGTAGGCTTGGTGTTGCAGTTCTTCCACATGTTTCTTCTGTTCCTCTTCGTATTGTTTGAGTAATCTTTTCCGTTTTCGTTCGCTGAAGAGAGTCACTATTCCGACGGTGATTATTACCAATAACAATATATATAGCGCAATCATCCATGTTCGTTTGTAGAGAGGCGGAGATACGAGTATCGGGACTATTAATGTGTTTTGATTGCTATCTTTTATTTCGAGTTGATAAGCACCGGACGGCAGGTTGGTGAAGTAAATAGTACCTGACGTCTGCCATGGACTCCATTCATTCGTTACCCCAGGAAGGCGGTAAGAGATGGAAGTGGCATGACTCCCCAGTCCCGTAGTGACTTGAATAGTGATATTGGTGGCAGTATTAGGTAATTCTATTTCCTGCTGGTGGAAATCTACATAAAAAGTATTGTTATCATAATCGTTGAAACAGAAAGTCTCTATCTGTAACGGGCACGGATTGGAGACATGGTGGTTCACCATTCTATTGTTGATAACAACAGTTCCTTCACAGGTAGAAACAAACGTAATTGAATCATTAATCGATTTCAGATTATAATGTTTGTCGTAAAGCATAAGTTCATTATCAACAAATGGCCAGTGCATTATTAATTCGGCAGATAAATCCGCAATGTGATAGAGGAACAACTCTTCATCCGTAGCTACCCAGATATTGTTCTTGTAGGCTGGTTTTATAGATTGCAACTTGTTCAGATATACTATTTCCCTGCTTATTTGTTCTTGTTTTCTGAAACTCTTCCCGGTAATATCGAACATGTATATTCCTTTAGGCGTCGCAAACAGAATTTTATCTTCCACTTTTACCAGACTGATTCTGTTATAATTGGCATATCCGTCTATTTCGGCGAAGTTCTCGAAATCCGTTATCTGATTTAGGTCTTTGTTGATACGTAGGCGGAAGATTCCTTTTTCCGGATGGATAGCCCATACCGTATGAAGATTTTCTGGCATGATGTTGGCGTAATCTTCCGTATTCATAAGTAAAGACTTGTATTTCCAGGTGTTGTTTTTATATTCGAGCAGGGCAATACCAGAATAAGAACGTAAGAAGATATATTCATCGCCACGATCAGCCATATATTCAAACTGTCTGACACCGTTTATGTTGTAGAACGGTTCGAAATTGGCTTGACCGGCTTTCATTTTAAATAGCTGGGTAGTAGTACCGCATAACAATTCATTTTTTAAGTTGCAAAACTGGAGAGGGTACATGGAAGTTTGCATTTTCCTGCCGTCTTCCTCATAAAGATAAATACCTTGATTGGAGCCGATATAAGTCTTTCCGTCGAAATAGGCTGCGTCGAAGAAAGTACCTATATCAGTGTTTGTCTTCCAGAGATAAGTTGCCGGTTGGAGGATAACCGATGAAATTCCGTTGTCGAGCGAAAGCCATAGAAAGTTTTCGTTGGCGAAACACAAACCGTGAATATTGAGATCTTGCAATTGCGAAGAATGATAATGTGTCTGTTGTCCGTTTTTCAGGTTAATCAGGAATAAGCCGTCGCCAATGGTTCCGACAGCAAGTATCTCGTCTTTCCAGATACTTCCGCAATCAATTCGGACGGGAATCTGATTTTTATTCTCCAATTGGATGAATGGGGTTACTTTATTTTCTTTCAGGGTGAATATTTTTCCACTGGTCTGTCCTATGATATACTCGTCATTAGCGATTTGATACATGAATTTAGTTTCTCCGTTCAGAAAGGTAGTATCCTCACAAAAGCTCTTCAGTTGGTTACCGCGAATCTGCATAAGAGGACCGCCGCACTTTTGAGTAAACAGCCTTTTCCCTATCGGATAAAGAGAAACACAACAGTCATTTCTGACCAGATAATCCATCTCCTTACCGTCATACCAGATAATGTTGCCGAAGGAATGGAAATAAACTTTACCTTCAGTTTCTCCTATGCTCCAGAAAGTTTCTCCTTTGATTCCCAGTTTATTTACCAACGGTAGAAGGGAGATATAGTTTATTTTTCCGTTTGCGTCATATTTCCAGTAGCCGATATTATTATCGCCTGCTGTATAAATTCGGTCACCGATACAACGCACTGTACGTACGGTACTACGTTCACCCGGTTCGAGAAGAGTCCAGTCGTTGCCGTTGTATCTTAATAGTCCGTTATTGTTGCTGCTATATAGAATCTGTTCGGGAGAAATCGTAATGCCCCAGTTCTGAATTCCGCCTTTATAGTTCTTATAATTATAGTTGGTGATTTGCACAGGTGTCTGTGCTATACCTGGAGAGAGGCAAGTAAAGGATAATAAAATAGATAGTCCAAAAAGAATCCAATTGTATCTCATTCGTATTGTATTAGCATGGAATGTACTTATTACAAAGATAAAGAGAAAAATCGAAGATACAATAAAGCAGTTTAATTTGCTAGCAGTTAGCAAATATTTGGTGGAATCACGAGCAAAGGCTTGTTGTTGAATGATAGATATATGCCGGACCATCAATTGTTAGTCCGGCATATATGCTAAAAACACAGTTACTTTGTTACCTGAAAAGTTCCGCAGACGCTGTTTGCGCCATTCCATAATCCGTCTGTTCCTGCATAGACATAAGCTCCGTTGTCTATCCGGTAGCGGAAAGTATAATAATAAGTTCCTGCTTCTGAAACAGCCGGAGTAAAGCCTTGATAATAATACTCATTTCCCCAGTCACTATTCCAGGGACAAGTGGTCCATGTCCAGCCAGTACCAGAAGGGTTCGGATCTGTTGCAGAGTAACCAATTTCACACGTCACATGTTTGTTTCCGGAAGTTGCCGGTTCTGCCAAATTGGTCAGTCCGCTAATGAATACTTTCGAGCCGGCATTGAATTTTTCTCCCACACTGATGTTTCCTCCATCCCACTGGAGATTTGCCCAAGTGACGGAGAGCTTACTATAGTCTATACCATCGTCTTCTTCTTCCTCTCCTTTCACTTCGAAGGTTTTAAACGTACTGGTTGTCCCGTTCCACAATCCGCTTGTTCCTGCGTAAGCATAAGCTCCTTCGTCTATTCGGAAACGGAAAGTGTAATAGTACGTTCCTGATGTGGATATTGCAGGTGTTTTTCCCTGGTAATAATGATTGTTATCCCATTGTCCGTTCCAGTGGCAAGATGTCCATGTCCAGCTCTCATTTGACGGATCGGTATCTGTTGTGGAGTAACCTATTTCACATGTTACGTGTTTATTGGCCGTACCAGTTTGAAGATTCGTCAGTCCTTCAATATAAATCTGTGCACCGGTTTCAAACTGCTCTTCTTTTTCGATGGGATTTTTAGCCACCCAGCTGCCAAGTTCTGCCCAGCTGACAGATAATTTACTGTAATCTTCTATGCTTGCGTATTCATCTTCTTCCTCTCCTTTCACTTCAAACTTTCCGTTGACGTTTACTTCTCCATCCCATAATCCGCCTGTTCCTGCATATTTGTAAGGTCCCGAACCGTTACGGAAACGGAATGTATAAAAGTAAGTGCCGACAGTGAGATTTTTAATACGTCCCTGATAATAGAAGTTGTTGCCCCAGTCTTGATTAAATGGACAGGAAATCCATATCCAATCTTCTCCGGACGGATCTGTATCAGTAAGAGAATAACCGATATCGCAGGTAATTTCTTCTCCTGTTTCGCTGTCAACAGAATTGGTGATGCCGTCGGCAAACACACACGAACCAGCTTCAAAATCGTCTCCCTCATTGATTACGCTAGCGGCACACCATTGCAAATTGGCCCATGTGATAGGAAACTCATCATCCGGTCTTTCTCCTTCATCCTGAATACTTTGCTTGACGGTCAGGGTGATTACCTCTTCGTCTTGTAGGAAAAAAGTGACATGTCCTTCGCGGGGCTGACCTGTTGCATTGTCGGAAACAGTGACAGCTACATTCGCTATGAAACTCTCATTTACTCCGGGATAGTTGTCCGGGCTTATGGTAATCCAGTATTCGGAAGCAACGGCACTCCAACGACGGGTGGCATTTACTTTGACGGCAAGAGTGCTTTTATATCCGGTGAATGACAATTCATTCTTGTTGATAGTCAGAGATGCCGGGGCTATCTCTTCGGAATCTTTACAACTCCAAGTGAATAGACTCATGCAAAGAGAGATAAATATATAATATATGTGTTTCATACTGTTTAATTATTGGTTATTAGTTTTATACTTATTCATATCTGAATAGGGCTGATCTATTTTATATCTGATTTTACCTATTCACATATGAATGAACAGGTTTTACCGTAAATAGGTTGTCACACGATATATACCCGGACTCCAGACTGCCTGATAGGAAGTAGGTGAGTAAACAAATATCTCGTTGCTGTGGTCGGCATTGTAATTGTTACTCTTTTCCGATGTAAACGTACGACGTCCTTTGGCAATCAGTACAGCGTTGTGGTAAGTTTCGTCACCATTGAGCAAACGGGTGGCTTTCCATTCACCGTCTGTATCATAACCGCCTTCCCATACTTGCTTGATATAGCCCGTTTTCTTTTTGTTGGTAGAAGTAAAATAAACCTTAAGGTTGATTCCGGCAACGACGAACTCATTCTTTCCGGTTTGGATAATCAATCCGTAAGCATCTTCGGCATCGTATTTAATACATAGTTGATAATCGCCCATCGTCACTATACGTTCCGATTCACCCGGCATTTTCATTACGCCAATCATGCGGCTGCTGCCTTGGTATTCGGAAATAAGCGGCATCAATTCATTCAGCACTTTATAGGATTGGGCAAAGACGAAATTATCCGCTCCATCTTCGATACCGAAAGGTGAATAACAAAGTGCACTGTGTTCGCCGAATGCCCAAAAAGCATTAGCCGGTTTCATCACTGCTTCGGGAATCAGCAACGGATTGTCTGCCCGGTGATAGTCTGCCACAATATTCTTGAAGTCAGACAGATAAATATCCGGAGCAAGCACATCGATATGCGGTGCGGCTGCTTTCCAGATGTCCATTACACGGGATACCGGTCCGCCGTTGGGATAAACTCCGGGCATGTCATCAGGCTTTTGCACCAGCCAACAGTTGCAGAAGGTAGGTAGCGGATAAATCTCTTTCGCACCGGCAGAGATAAAATCTATGTAAGTGGCATACTGCCAAGTAGTGTAGAAACTCTTGCTCCAGACATTATCTCCGAATACCGTTTTCCATGTGCCGGAAGTCTTGGCTCCATTCTCCTCCCATACGGAAAGCAGCTCTTTACGCAGGTTTTTGCGGTTCTTTTTCATATATTGGATAAGTGTCTGCGGAACCTCCTGTCCATATGCCGCAAGTGAGGCTTTCGAGTAGTCCATATCCTGAAAGATACCCACTTCGTTTTCCGGTTGCAGGGCGATGATTGTTCCCGTTGTCTGATCCACCTTTTTGATGTATTCCACCAATGTTCTGAATGCTTTGGCATCCGCTTTCATGGTATTTTCGCAGAAAGGGGAAAGCGTTTCGATTTCTTTGCCTTCCACGCTTTTTACGCGGAAAAAACGCTTGGTATCCTCTTTCACCCAAGTAGGCGCATAGCTCGATTCTCCGTTTTTCCAGCTGCCGAACCACAGGATAGACAGTTTGAGTCCGTTTTTCCGGGCTCCATCTATCATATTGTCTATCAATGTATAATCAAATATACCCTCTTGCGGTTCAAACTGTTCCCAAGCGATTGGGGCGAGCACCGTATTCAGGTTCAGTGTTTTCAAGGGAGTCCACAGATTGTTCAGATATTCGGTGGTTGAGGCCGAAGAGTTGTGCAATTCGCCTGCCAGCATGATGAAAGGTTTTCCGTTCACTATCAGTTGCCAGCTTCCGTGTTCGTTTTTTACGAGTTTGGAGGGAACTTCAGTATTTGTTGAAGTCTGGGCCTTCATTGTGGAAATTCCCGTTATTAAAATCAGGCACATTATGGTAGTCAATAATTTCTTCATCGTTGTTATTTATCTTAAAGTTACAGGAATAGAATAAGACTGGTTTGCACCATCGGTCACTGTGAGCGTGTATTTCTTTCCTCTAAGGATGGAGTTGTCGAAGAAAGAAATGATATTGGTTCCTGCTGTCAGTTCGATATTGGTGCGATAAATCTCTTCGTTTTTCGTATTAGCCAGTACAAGCAGTCCGTTACCCGAATTCTTCGTATAGAAATCTATTTCATACTTTTCACGATCGGGATGACGCATCATATCATATACATGGGTTGCGGTGTTGACTGTTGCCAGATAAAATCCCGGGGTATATTCGGGACTCGTTCTGATTTCTGCCAGTTGGAGGCCTTTTTGCACATATTCGTTTTTCATCAGGAGTTTCCAGATAAGTCCTGTACGGTAGTTTTCCATCATGATGGCCATTGGTGCATGTTCCATTGCCAGATATTCCGTTCCTACCGATTTATCAGAAGGGCAGTAGGATATGTTAAGTCCGTAAGTACCGTTTAGTTTTGGATAATTTCTTATCAGGTTCATCAATACTTGTGTAGAGTAGAACGGGGTATATGGAAAAGCGCTGATTGCTGCCGTAGGTGCAATGATACCGTCGTCTTTGAATGGTTCACGCGATTTGTATTCAGGATTTTTGCCGCACCCTCCACAGGCGGTTAGTCCCCAGTCGGATTCTGAATATTTATACTCTTCTGGAGCTTCGTATATGCAGTAATGGCGGTTGATCATTGTATGGCTTACGTTCTGTGTCCAGTAGTAGGTATATTTGTCTTCCATGGCTCTGGGATCCAGTCCAAGGAAAGAATATTGAGACAGGAAAAGTGCATTGCCATATTCAGTGCCTAATGGCATCAGGTAACCATATGTTTTTCTGCCGGGAGTGGCAAAGTTGCGGCCTTGCCAACAATTCTTGTAGATATCTGTCGATACTTTATGGTTGTCCGGTGCTGCCATAGCCAATATGTATACCAACAGAGTTTCGTTCCAGCCTATCAAAGGTAGTTCGTAGGTATTAGTATCTTTGTGCCATATCCAGTATAAGCGGCCGTTGTTTACGAAATGGTTCCATTCGATGGTCTCCCAAAAATAGTTTGTCGTTTCGCGGATTTCCTTTTCAGCTTCGCTGTTACCGGTGAAATATTCGCAGGCAGTTAGTAATCCGCCCATCATGAAAGCTGTTTCCACAATTTCTCCGGCCTCATTCTGGTTTCCGAAGGGGAGGATTTTGCCGTCGGGTCTGTACCAATGTGCCCAGGCTCCGGCAAAACGGTCGGCTGTTTTCAGGAAGCGGACTATCTTTACGATATGTTCGGCAGCATCTTCACGACTGATCCATCCACGTTCCACTCCTATCACAAGATTCATAATGCCCATTCCTGTGGCACCTGTGGTAAGGGTTGTTTTACTTGTAGATCCGTTGTAAGCCATTCCGGTTGTCTGATTAGCGCCTTCATAGAAATAACTGATAACCTTCTGCTGCTGGTCGTTCATGGCAGCTTTCACGGTAAGCGGCGAATAGGTGTTGTCGTTGTTCACGGTTGATTCGCCTACTGTCGATTCATCTTCCACGCAGTTCCACAGCATGAGTGCCGAGAACAGGGTAGCGGTTATATTTAATATCATCTTTGACATATTTATAATTGTTATTTGGTTTCGATTAATATTTAGGATTTTGTTGCAACTTACCATTCGACTTGTCGATTTCCGTTTGCGGGAGAGGGAATACCTCGTGCTTGCCGACAACGAAGTTGGCTACTTTGTCTTCGGCAATTCCCCAACGTACCAGGTCGAAGTAACGTTCAAATTCCAGCGCCAGTTCGATGCGGCGTTCGTGACGGATTTTCTCTCTTAATTCGTCTTTGTCGGTAGTCTTTATTTCGGGTAATACCGACTGACCGTTACGGGCACGGGCTCTTACCATTTCCAGCTTTCTCTTTGCTTCATCAAGGTCATTGGTTTCGCAGGCAGCTTCGGCGTGCATCAGTACGATGTCGGCATAACGGATGATGCGGAGATTGCTCCAGTAACCATAACACCAGTCGGCACGTCCGTAGAGCGAACGTTCGCTTTTCCGACAATAGGCTTTCCTGTTGAAGTATTTGTAGTTGCTTGCCACCACTTCTTCACCATCCACTTTTTCACCGTGTTCCAGTATAGTAGCACCGAAACGCGGGTCGTTACTTTCGTAATCGTTCATCAGATTTTCACTGGGTGCATTATGTCCCCAACCTAAGTTCGGGAATCCGCGGACACCGTTCATCAGGCACCATTGGTTGTTTTCGCCGATGATAGAGATGTTTTGGTCCGGTTTGTAGTCGGCGTTGATTTCCCAGACAGATTCGGGACCGAATTCGTTCTCTTCCCAAAATATTTCCGCATAAGGAGTAGAGAGGTCATTATCTTCGGAACTGATGATTTGTCCGGTGTAGGTCAGACAGTTGTCGTAATCCTTTTCATATAGGTAAGTTTTGGCGATGATGGCACGGGCGGCGTTTTGGGTGGCACGTCCGATGTTTCCCGAGTTAACTGCTTCTTTGCGGGTAGGCAGGTCGTTTATCACTCCGATCAGTTCGGACAGATACTTGTTGCGGATAACCGTTGCACTAAGCTGGTCGGCCATTGCTTCATCCTTTCCCATTACTCTGTCTACGTAGGGTACTGCACCAAATGCCTGTGTCAGTCGGAAGTATGCTGCTGCACGGATAAAATAGGCTTCGGCCCTGTACTGTCTGGTTGCTGCTGTTTCCCCATTGGCTTCTTCTATGTCTTTCAACATTTGCAAGGCTTCGTTGGCTTTGGTGATGGCAGTGAATTGAAGAGAATAATAGGTATTAAACATACTGTTGGCCGGCGTGAATGACATGGTAGGAAACTGGCTGAAGTCTACCCCACCGTCGCCCGAAGGTCCTCCGGGGTGACTGTTATCCGTTGTATGACATTGCATGGCCGTTATAGGCCAGGTCTGTTGGGCGAATACATTGTATCCGTCCATTAACGTGGCAAGGACGAGAAGTTCCTGCGCGGTACCCATATCATAATTGCCTTCGTGATATTTACCTTTCGGTGCATTATCGAGGAAGGTGTCGCTGCAAGAGGTACAGGCGAACAATATTGCTATTATATAAGTAATTCGTTTCATAATTCGTTGATATTTCTAATGACTTAATTTTTAATTCAACAGTTGATTGGGTGAGCCACTTACTCAACTGGTATTTCTTTTTAGGTCAACGGTGGATGGGATGAGTCATTTCGCTCAATCGATGTTGACTTAGAAATTAATGGATAAACCTACGGTATATACCGATGGTAATGGATAAGTATCTCCCTGGTCCATCCCTCCTTGCAGAGCACTTCCTCCTATTTCGGGTGTGTATCCGGTGTTATGTTTGAAAGTCAGCAGATTTTGTCCGCTTACGTAGACACGTAAACCGGATATACCCAACTTACTGATAGCCGATGATGGCAGTGTATATCCCAGCTGCACATTGCGCAGTCGGAAATAGGAGCCATTTTCCAGCAGATTGGTCGAAGAAAGATAATTGTGTCCACGTGATTTATCAAGAATCGGTTCTTTGTTGGACGTTCCTTCGCCGTGCCATCTTTGCAGACTTTTCTCGTAAAAGTTGGTTGTCGTCCACGATACGGTTTTCTTCAAATCTAAAATCTTATTACCGCTTACACCATTAAAGTCTACGTTCAAATCAAAATTCTTATAGCCGAGCATAAAGCCGAATCCATAGGTAAAAGTTGGCATCGGGCTACCGAGGTAAGTACGGTCGGCATCCGTGATCTTTTTGTCACCGTTTAAATCCTTATAGCGGATATCGCCTGGTTTCGCTGTCCATGTCATCGGGTAATAGTTGTCGATCTCTTCTTGTGTCTGGAAGATTCCGTCTTGTACGTAGCCGTAATAAGAACCGATAGGATGACCTACGGAGGTACGATGATAATCTCCTGAAATAATGTCCGAGTTGTTATCACCCAGTTTGGTTACTTTATTCTTTAAGGTGGCGCCGTTGACATTGATACCATAGTCCACATCTCCTATCCGGTCTTTCCATGAAAGGCTGAATTCGAATCCTTTGTTGTTGATGGATCCGGCATTGGTAATGGCATAGCCTGCACCTATCGAGGAAGAAGGTGATACATAAGCCAATAAGTCATCGGTCGTTTTGCTATAATAACCGAGTTCCATGCCTAGGCGGTTGTTGAAAAGCTGTGCGGAGATACCCACATCGATACCTGTCATGACCTCCCAATGAATGTTTTTGTCGATATCATAACTAAGAGTAGGAATAAACTGCGTCACTCCGTTGATGATGACTTGTTTCCCTTTCGGGTTGATGGTTGGGTAGTAAAGATAGTTTCCTATCTTGTCATTTCCTAGTTTACCCCAACTGACTCTTAACTTAGCGAAGTCTACCACTTTTTTCAGCGGCTCCATGAAGGCTTCTTCACTAATTACCCAACCCAATCCCACAGACGGGAAATATCCCCAACGATGAGACGGTGAAAACTTGGAAGAACCGTCGGCACGGAAAGTAGCTGTAAGTAAATAACGATCTTTGTATGCATAGTTCACACGTGCCAGATAAGAGATAAAAGATTCCTCGTTCCACCAGTCACCTGCGGAAACACGGTTGACGGACCCCATGCTAAGCATCCAAAGATCATTGGGTACGATATTCATTCCGTTAGCCAGACTGTCTACTTTGGCGTTGAAGCCTTCACTAATAGCTTTTCGTGCCGTATATCCCACTGTTGCATCAATACGATGATTGGTTATCATCTTTTTATAACTTAAAAGGAAATCTGCCTGGAAGGTGCGAGCCTCATCGCTTTTGCGATAGAAATTGGTAATATCGTTCTTATGTGCCGAATGGCTGGTAGAGTTATTCACGTCATAGCGTGGTGTATACTGTTCGCCCCGATAGAGTCCGAGGTCCATATATCCGGTTGCTTTCAACGTAAAATCTTTCAGGAAGTTCCACTCACCATAAATGTTACCGATGATGCGGTAATCACGATACTTCTCCGTATCCTTGTAAAGCTCCATTTGTGCTACTGGATTGTTCACGTTAGATTGTATATCGGCAGACGGATGATAGAGCGAACCTAGATTTTCCGGATCGTAATCTTCTTCCGGAGCATAAGGTACATAGGTAGGGAGTGCCATAACAGCATTTTGGATTTTGGCGGAAGCAGGTTTGCTATCCATCTGTGAGAGGTTGATGTTTCCTCCTGCTTTCAGATTCTTGGTAATGTCATAATCCTGTGAGAAACGTACGTTGAAACGTTGATAAGTATTATATTTCAGTACACCGTCCTGCTTGTAATAGCCGACTGATAATAGAGACTTGCTGTTCTTCCCGGATTTGGATACCGTCAGGTTATGATTGGTAATCATCGCTCTTTCTCTTAATACTTTGCTTTGCCAGTCAGTTCCCGTACCCAGCATGTCGGGTACCCATGAAGCAGCGTTTGGGTCCTGATTCTGCAACATCTCATTGTAGAGCATGGTGAATTCAGTTGCCTTAGTCAGCTTTACCCGATCGCGTTTCCAAACGGTTTGTGCACCGAAATACCCGTCGTAGGTAACCGATGTCTTGTCTCCTTCGGCACGTTTGGTTGTGATAATAATTACTCCGTTCGCTCCCTGTACTCCGAAGATAGCAAGAGAGGAAGGATCTTTCAGAATTTCCATGCTGGCAATGTCGCTGTTGCTCAAAAACTTGATGTCCGACATCAACATACCGTCCACTACATACAAAGGATTACTGCTGGCATTCAACGTACCGATACCACGAATTTTAATATCCGGTTCCGCACCTGCCGATCCGGAATTGGTCACCATCAGTCCTGGTATTTTTCCTTGCAGGGAAGACATTACATTATTAGTAGGCGAATTTTTAAGTTCCTCACCGGATACAGAGACAATCGCTCCGGTTAAATCCCTTTTGCGGGCCGTACCGTAACCGGTTACTACTACCTGTTCTAACTGGTAATTATCATTCTTCAGATAAACATTGATTCCGCTTGAACGGTTTTGATAAGTGATAGGAATAATTTCCGTTTTCATACCGATAAAACTGACCACCAGTTTATCTCCTATTTTCACGCCTGACAGTGAGAAGGAACCGCTCATATCTGTTTGAGCTCCGTTGGTCGTTCCTTCAATTAATACTGCGGCTCCCATTAATCCCATTCCGGTTTCTTCTTCGAAAACTGTCCCCCGGATATTGAAATCCTGCGCTTGTACTAGGCAGGTACAAGATAGAAAGAATAGATACAATACTACATGTTTTATCATTCTCTTAAGATTTTAAAGTTAATGAATCTGCTATCGTCAACAAAAATAGATTCAGATAACGGGAGTTCCTAAAATTCTTCCCCTACAAAACTTTCAGTTCTTTTATCTGATACCCGACAGCGGCACATCAAATATACATCATATTTCGAATTTGAAATATAATGGTTTGTATATTAACAATTTACATCCTGTGTTAATCTACAAATCCGTCATATACTTTTTAGCGGTAACGATTAATCAACATGTTCTTTATGAGTATTTTTCTGCCTTATTTATCTTATAATTGATAGGATATTTTTATTTGTTCATCAGGTAATATTAGTCGTTTTGTCTGCATGGGACTAATCACTTCTTCCCATCCTTTAGCCAACTCTATTGCATTTATTCATTAAATGCACTTGAACAACCGTTGTACATCCGTCTGGTTGCTCAAGTCTATCCTGGTGGTTGCTTAAGTGCAAACAGGTACTGAATTGAAAGGAAAGTTTTGGAAGGATACTATGATGAAAATGTAGAACCTATATGCTGATAAATAGGATATTATATGAAAAATGCAGTTTTCTTGCAGAAAAACGTAAAAACACCCTATTGTTTCTTGTAAACTTCCCTTAAAATAGGGTTCTTTTGAGGGTTAAACGATTGATTATTAACCTTGCCACATTTTTGTTTTCCCCGTATAATACGTAAGATAAGAATTAAAATGTGGCAAGTCTAGCTTCCTTTCTTCACATAATCTTTCGGCAATATCCCGAACTGCTTCTGAAAGCAATGGGCAAAGTATGAAGGATTATTGAATCCTACAATGAAACAAACCTCATTGATCCGGTATTCTCCTTCACGCAGAAGTTCTCCGGCAGTCTTGAGACGTATCAACCGGATATAATCATTGGGCGGCATTCCGGTCAGCCCTTTCAACTTGCGCTGTAAGTTGGAACGGCTGATAGCCATCTCTTCTGCCATCTTATCGATGGTAAATTCTTCATTGGTGAAATTTCGGGTAATGATTTCATTAATCGTGTTCAGCCATTTTACGTCTGTTTTGTTCATTAATGTCTGGTCGTATGACATATTCGGAACGGTTGTAAAGTGGTTGAACAGCATACGCCCGCCGGTTTTCCAGCAGATTATTGATGGTGGCTTTCATGTGGCTTAGAGAGAAAGGTTTTTCTATATAAGCGTCTGCGCCATAATCAAGACCTGCAATTTTTGAATCGATGCTGTCGAGTGCCGAAAGCAGGATAAACGGGATGTGGCAAAGCATATTGTCGGAACGGATGGACTTTAATAGTTCAAATCCGTCCATGTGAGGCATGACGATGTCACTGATAATAAGATCTACTGTCGTTGTCTCCAGACATTCCAAGGCTTCCTTGCCATTGGTGGCTGTATGGATGGTATAGGTATTTCCCAGATTCTTTGCCAGAAACTCCAGCATATCCGTCGTGTCTTCCACTACCAGAAGAGAGTAACCGGCGGGTTCGCTCTCTTCCTCCGAAGCGGGAATCTTGTCGGGCATGGAAGTGATGGAAGGGCTGACAGAGATGCTTTTCTCCAAATACGGAATTTCCACACATACCTCGCATCCTTCTGTATAGCCGGGATTGATATAAACCTTTCCTTTATGCTTCTCCACCAACAATTTGACGAGACTCAATCCGATGCCTACTCCCGATCCGTTGTTACTTGTATTTCCCGCCTGATAGAATGGTTCGAAAACCTTGCTGCACTCCTCTTGTGGAATACCCGGACCGTCGTCACGCACACACAGGGAGAGCGTGCGGCCTTCAGAAGACAGATGTTCGTCCATAATGACCATAATACGGGTGCGGGCATATTTCATGGCATTTGTCAACAGGTTGCTGACAATTTTAGTCAACGCCTCCTGGTCTACATTATATTGCAGATGCTCTTTCGGCAGAGAGACACTGAAAGATATTCCGGTCAGGGAGATGGCACGGAAACGGTCGATGATGTCCTCAATCATCCGGTTGATATCCACTTCATTGAATGAAAGCGTATAACCTTCCTTGTCCACTTTGCGGAAGTCGAGCAATTGTTTGATAAGCTCCATCAGCCGGTTGGTGTTCTTCCGTATCACAGACAGATTACTCTCTACTTCACTGTTCCATTCATGCATTTCCAAAATAGCTTCCAGCGGAGCCTTGATGAGGCTTACCGGAGTCTTAATCTCATGTGCCACTTGTGTAAAGAACGTAATCTTCGACTGAAACAATTCCTGATTCTTGATTTGCTCCATCTCTTTCATCTTTCTTAATTTCACGGCCTGTTGTTTACGCAGATAAAGCCTTACCAGAAAATAAGTGAAGCCACATGCAATTAGTAAATAGAAAATCTTGGCGTAGATTGTCTTCCAGGGTGGAGGAAGAACTTCAATATGCAGGCAACAGTCGTCATTACTCCAATATTCATCGTTGTTACTGGCTTTCACACGGAAAGTATATTCACCCGGAGGCAGGTTGAGAAAAGATACGTTATGTTTATCCGTGTATATCCATTCTTTGTGAATACCGTCCAGTTTGTAGGTATATAAATTCTTGCTGGGAGCCACATAACTAAGACTTTCGAACGTGATGTCGAACGACACCACCTGATAAGGAACAGTTACCTGTCCGCTAAGAGCAGGTATACGCTTGCTAAGGCTTACTTTGTCGTCGGGGCTATGCATATATACCGCCGAGATAGACGCTGTAGGTCTTACCTTATTAATAGATAATTTGAACGGATAGAAACAATTGAACCCGTTCACCCCACCGAAATAGAATTTCCCGTCACTGGCTTGCAGGGAAGAACGGAAATTGAACTGGTTGCTTTGCAATCCATCCTCGATGGTATAGAGTTGTGCCCGTTTGTTTTGCGGCTCATACCGGATCAGTCCCCTGTTGGAAGAAAGCCAATAGTTACCCGATTGATCGTCCAGTATGCCATAGATGATATTGTTCGGCAGATTCTCTTTGGTGGAGAAGTTTTCAAAACGGTCTTCCTGATAGTGATAACGGCAGATGCCACCGCCTTCAGTACAGAACCATAGATGCTGTTTATGATCGATATACACACGGATTACCCAGTTGCTGCAAGGAGAATCAGGATTTGCCGGGTCGTTGCGATAGTTGTGCAGTTTGCCGGTTTGGCGGTTGTAACGCCAGATACCATCCCTTTTGCTTGCCAGCCACAAGTCTCCGTATGGGTCTTCAACCATGTCGTAGATAAAGATATGGCTTAAAGGTTCCAATGTCCGGAAAGAATCACTTTCCGGGTCATACTGGCAGAATCCGGAAAGCGTTCCCAGATAAATGCTGCCATCCTTCGTTTGATAGATGGAGTAGATATGGTCGTTAGGAATTGAATGTGGGTTTGCGCGGTTATGGCGATAGTTTTTCATTTTTCCCGTTTGAATATCCAGGATATATAATCCACGGGAGAAACTGCCAATCCACAATTTTCCTTCATTGTACAACAGTGCATGGATATTGTGATAACCGATATTAGGGTTACTGCTTCTCAACAGATGGTTTTTAAACTTCTTCGTGCGGGGATCAAAGAGATTCAGTCCCCCGTCTTCGGTAGCAATCCAAATGTTTCCGTCGGGATCTTCGCAGAATTGGCTGATGACATTTCCCGAAAGAGAATTTTCCGTACCATTGGGATAATACCACTCAATATCCTTATGCTTGGGAGACAGGTAACTCACCCCACTGAAATACGTCCCGATCCAGATTCCCCCTTCCCTATCCTGATAACAGGCATAGATACTTTCTTTATTTTGTCCGTCGTCGGTAGGCAGGCATTCTCCTGTCGTGGTGTTGAATGTATAAAGTCCGTCGTCGGAGCCGAGATAGAAAGAGTTGGCCGTCCGTTGAAACAAGGTGCGGATGCGTGGAATGGTAAGCGTGTCCCCTTCTCCGAAGTAATAGCGGAATTGCCCTGTCTCCTTATTGAACCGTGCCAGTCCCCCGTACCATGTACCCGCCCATAATACTCCCTGCGAACTTTCCATCAAAGAGATAATCTCGTTGCAGGCAGGACGTCCGAAAGAAGTATCTTCGGATATATACCCTGTGAAGTTGTCCGTGCGTTGGTTGTATTTTGCCAGACCATTCCGGGTGCCTATCCAGATAGTTCCGAACGAGTCGTTGTAGATCACCCACACGTGATTGTCCGGCAATGAATGAGGATCGGAAAGAGAATGTAGATACTGCCTCAACGTACCTTTTTTCTCGTTGTAGACAAACAGTCCGTTGGCTGTTCCGATCCATAACTGCCCGTCGTTGTCGTATGCCATTCCAAAGACACTGTTGACTGTCACCCCGTCTTCCGTCTGTGTATCGAATACGGAGAACTTCTCTTCCCGCGAGTCGAATAAATACAGCTTCTCCGTACTGGCCACCCAAATCTGATTGTTATCCTGATGGCGGCAGATCGTTACTATATTCATATAACTGTTTCCACCGTTTTCTGACGAATGTCCGTAGTTGGTGAACTCGATACCGTTGAAACGATTCAGCCCGTCCTGCGTTGCAAACCACATATATCCGATGCTATCCTGGAGGATGCTCCGGACGCAATTGCCCGATAACCCTGATCTAACGTCATATTTCTTGTAGATATTGGCGAAGACCAGAGAAACCGATGCCAGCAGTATACATATAGATAAGATGGATCGTTTCATAATTTCCTTTCTTTAGTTATCAGGTTCGGTTTAATCCTGTTCAGCTCTGTTTTTCAGTTTAATTTAATCCTGTTTAATTGAGTCCCGTTCAGTTTAATCCCATTCATTCCGGTTTAATACCGTTTCGTTTTCGTTGGCAGTTATCCGCTCCACAAGCTATGAGAGCCTGTTTTATGAGGGATATATCTCTTGTTTACAGGAGCTATATGTGCTGCGTATTGGATCTATATGCCCAATACGTTGGATATATAGATCCAATACGCAGCACATATATACCCAACAGATTGGATCTATAGCTCCTGTAAACAGGGTAATTATCCCCTTTGTAGAAGCCTTTATTTCACGTCGTCCCACGTATCCGTGCGGAACGGGAAAGCACTCAATCCGAAAGTATTCCGCAGCGTGATATTTCCCACATAATTACGGAAAGCATAGCGCACGGCAACCGGTTGGGCTACCTCTTCACTCCACACTTCTACTGTGTTGGTACGTCCAACAATCTTTGCTTTCGCCGGATAGAACTTCTTGTCCGCTCCCGCAATCTCGAATCCTTCCAGTTCGGAGAAAGTAGGAAACAACCCCACAGGTGCATTATCAAATGTCACTATAGCCTTTTTGTCCGCATAGTCCACTTTGGTCATCGTCGGACCGTTGGATGGCAATCGGCGGATACCGTATGTTTTAGTCAATGCAAGTGTAGCCAACCGAAGCCCTACTACATCCTTCTGTGGCGGATGGATGCAGAATTCATCACCGATATCCGTAGTGGGGACCATGCCCGAATTAGGAATCGTTTTCAGTGCTTCCATCTGTGCTTCACGCAATAAAGCAGCCCCCGTATTGCTGCTGTTTTCATATTTGTAAGGAGCAATCTGCACATAATAGAAAGGCATATCGGGAGCCTCCCATACATTTCTCCATAGCTGCACCATGGCAGTCATCATCGGAGCATAGAATTGATAGTTGGATATGTTCGATTCTCCCTGATACCAGAGGAAACCCTTTGCCGTGAAGTTCTTAACAGGCCATAACATCGAATTGTACAGACATTCCAGACGTTGGTGCACTCCTCTTTTAGGATTTTTGGCAGCTTCAATATTCATACCTTCAACGGTTTTCAATGTCGGTTCATCCATCCATGCCTCGATCGCCGAACCTCCCCAACTGTTGATAACCAGCCCTACCGGGAGATGGAGACTTTCAGTCAGTTGGCGGGCAAAGAAATAGGCGGCGGCACTGCAATCAATGGTCGTTTCGGGTGACGATACTTCCCATTTTCTTTTCTCGAAATCCGTGCGGCGCTCTGTATCATTGGTTCTCGGTACGGTAATAAAACGGATACGGTCACGATAATTTCCCGAGTTCAGTAACGTTTCAAGCGAGTTGTCAATGGGTTGCGCTGCATTTCCCATCATGCGCATTTCCATGTTCGACTGTCCGGAGCAGATCCACACCTCCCCTATCAGTATATCCGAGAGAGTGACCGGAGTGCCGTCACTGATAGTAATAGAATAAGGTGTATAACCCCCTTCGGGAGTGTCTACTTTTACCAGCCAGGCCCCGTCTTTATCCGTAGATGCCTGATAAGTCCGGTTGTTCCACGAAGTGGTGACGGTTACTTTTTTGCCGTCCGCCCACCCCCATAACTTAACGGAGCTGTTCTGTTGAAGTACCATGTGATCTCCCATCATTGCAGGGAGTTTTACTTTGCCTTGTGCAATCGGCAGGAATAAAAGTGATAAAATAAGAAGTAGAAAATGTTTTTTCATACTGTTTTTATTAGATATTCGACGAATAATTATATAGGTATCAGGCAAAAATACAACCTATTTTTAAATATGGAATAAAACTAGCTAGTCATTTTCTGATAAAAGCTGGTCGAAATCTTAAAAGCTTGTTTTTCCTTTCCATTCTCCGCCGAATTTTCTTAATTAGTGGCATCAATCGCCTAGACAGTATTATTAGGTTGGTTAAATATCCCATTTCTTTGCATTGTGAGTATTTAACAACCTAATTGTTTCATTAAATTTAATAAAATGAAAAAGAAGCACTATCTATTATTTTTATTGGCTTCGCTCTTTTTACTGACAGATGTGGGGTGGGCACAGACATCTGCTACAGTAAGTGGAGTAGTGATCGATGAGAATGGAGAAACCCTGCCGGGTGTTTCCGTCGTCGAAGTAGGTACAACGAACGGTGTCCTGACAGACCTGAACGGGCACTACACCTTAAAAACAACTTCTGCCAAACCTTCTGTTTCTTTCAGTTACATTGGTTATCAGACCACCACGCTTCCCTTGAACGGACGCACGAAACTCGACGTCCAGATGAAGGTGGAAACGAAAATACTGGATGAAGTAGTGGTAGTGGGCTACGGTGTACAGAAGAAAGTGAACCTGACCGGCTCCGTGACTTCCATCAACTTTGCCGACCAGACGGAAGGACGACCCATCATGAGTGTTTCTTCCGCCCTTTCGGGACTCGCCGCCGGTATGAACGTCACGCAGGCTTCGGGACAACCCGGTTCGGACGGCGCCACCATCCGCGTGCGTGGTAACGGTACGTTCAATACCAACTCCCCATTAGTCCTGGTAGACGGTATCGAATGGAGCATGGACAACGTGAACCCCAACGACATCGAAAGCATCTCCGTACTGAAAGACGCTGCCTCCACAGCTATTTACGGTACGCGCGCCGCCAACGGAGTCATCCTTATCACCACCAAAAGCGGGAAAGGCAAACCGCAAATCTCCTATTCTTATTCGGGAGTCGTGCAGATGCCTTACAACAACCTCTCTTTCGTAAGCGACTATGCCCGTTATATGGGACTGGTGAACGAGGCTTGCGACAATGTGAATACCAAAGGTATCTTCTCACAGGAAAGCATCGACCGTTGGAGGGCTGCTTCTGCCGATCCGAACGGGTTGAACGAGTACGGAGTACCTAATTACGTGGCCTATCCCAACATCGACTGGTTCGACGAAGTATTCGACACCGGATATTCGCAAGAGCACAACCTGTCTGTGGCGGGCAGTTCGGAGAAAGTGAAATACATGCTTTCCTTGGGCTATCTCGACAATCAGGGAGTGATGAACCGCTGGAATCTCGACTCAAGTACGCAGAAAATCAATTTCCGTACCAATCTGGAAGCCAAGATAGTGAAATGGATGACCGTCGGCACCCGTCTTTACGGGCAAAAGCAAGATTACGGAATGGCTAATATCAGCAACGGATTCAAGTATCTCTATCAGACCACTCCGGGTGTATATCCCGGTGAGCCGAACTATTGGGGACGTGCCGCACTGGCCAGCGAAGAATCTTCCAATGCCAATAATATCTTCGGTCAGATGGCGGGAGCCACCGGTTTCAATACCGTATGGCGTCTCAATGCTTCGGTCTACGGAATTGTCACTCCCTATAAAGGACTCAACATTGAAGGTACCTTCAACTATTCGCCGACATTCACCGACAAGTCTTCTTATAGCCGGCAGAATGGTTATTGGGACTACGTCACCGACCAGCGTGTCAGCGAAAGCGCATTGGAGAACGCTTCCATCACCAATACGAGCGCGCGCACCTGGCGTCAGAGTGCTGAAATACTGGTACGCTACAATACGACCATCAAGAAAGACCACGATCTGGGCGCACTGCTCGGATATTCCGCACAGGAATATTACAGCAAGAGCTTTGCCGTTTCGCGTAAAGGCGCTACGGACTGGACGCTGAACGAACTAAGCACCTATGAGACGCTCGTCAGCTCTTCCAGCTCATCACCTGCCAAATGGGGACTGCTCTCTTACTTCGGCCGTGTCAACTACGGATATAAAGGACGTTATCTCTTCGAAGCCAACCTTCGTGCCGATGCCTCCTCCCGTTTCGGTGTGAACCAGCGTTGGGGATATTTCCCCTCGTTCTCCGGTGGATGGCGTATCTCGGAAGAATCGTTCATGCAAGGAGCATCGGACTATCTTTCCAACCTGAAACTGCGTGTTTCCTGGGGAAAGACAGGTAACAACTCTACGGGCAACTACGACTGGCAGGCAAACTACGCCACAGGCAATGTTGTAATCGATGGTGAAGGAACCAAAGGACTGGTACGTAAAAAACTAAGCAACGACAAATTGCACTGGGAAAGTACCGCCACCACCGACATCGGACTTGATTTCGGCTTCTTTAACAACCGCCTGACGGGTGAAATAGACTATTATAATAAGTATACTTCGGACATTCTCTACCATCCCGAACTCTATCTTTCGATGGGTGTCGTAGGCTCTGCTCCCGAGAATCTGGGTGAAGTGCGCAACCGCGGTGTTGAATTTACCCTGAACTGGAACGACCGTATCGGAAAAGATTTTGAATACCGGGTAGGTATGAACTTCTCTTTCAATGCCAACAAAGTAATGAAGTTCAAAGGCGAACTCCAGAAATACTGGACGTATGATGCGCAGGGAAACAAAGTCAGCTATGTCAATAACTTCAGTGATGTGTCTGAATCCGGTTTCGGAGGTTATATCTGTGAAGGCCGACAACTGGGGGAAACCTATATGTATAAGGTGTACAGAGGTTCTGGTGAAGGCTATACCGGAGGTGCGGTGGACATCCATGCGGGACCGAAGGACGGAATGATACGTACAAAGGAAGACATGGTATGGGTGCAGGCCATGATTGACTCCGGTTATTCATTCGGAGGAATGAAGACGATTGCCAAAGACCAGCTTTGGTATGGTGACATTCTCTATGCCGACAGCAATGGGGATATGAACTATGGTGATACGAACGACAGGGATTTCTCCGGTCATACCAGTGTGCCGAAATTCAACCTGGGCTTCAACTGTGCTTTCTCTTACAAGAATATTGATTTCTCCATGTTGTGGTCGGGAGCTTTCGGACATTACCTCAACTGGAATACGGATTACTACAACTCCACGCTCGTGAGTCACGGATATGGCATTATCGAACATATTGCCGATAATCATTACTTCTTCGATCCTTCCAACCCGGACGATCCGCGCACCAACCAGTCGGGCAAATATCCCCGTCTGACATACGGTACTACCTATAATAACAGAATCCAGAGCGACTGGAACGAATATAAGGCCGACTATTTCAAATTGAAGAATATCCAGATCGGCTATACGTTGCCGCAACGGATTTCCAGCAAGTTCTTTGTTAGCAAGCTCCGTGCTTTCGTGTCGATGGACAATATCCTGACGATTACCAGCTATCCGGGACTCGATCCGGAGATAGGAACAGAAATCGGTTATCCGTTGATGCGTCAGATCTCTTTTGGCGGACAGATTACCTTTTAATGATGTAGAACTAAAAAACAGAATCTGATATGAAAAAGATATTAATGATTTTAACGATGGCTCTGGCTGCTACCTCCTGCATGGATATTCTCGATGTGGCCCCGGAAGACCAGATCGCAAGTGAAAACATGTGGACTACGGAGGAGCTTGCCGACAAGGGAATGGCAGGACTCTACTATCCGTTCTATGCCACCCAACTCTCGTCTACCCAGCTCCGGCGTGCCGACGGTTTGAACCGCCAGGGAATCGAAGCCATGAGCTTCGCAACCGATTATTATTCCAACAACTATCCGGTGGAACTGCTTTCGCTGGCTACCAAACCTGCCAATGACTTTCAGGTGTGGTATGAATGGAAGTTCTGCTACACCATCATCCATGCGTGTAACGATGCGATTGCCAATCTGCATAAAGCGGATATGGCTGCCGGTAAACTGGCGCGTTATCAATGCGAAGCCCGTTTCCTCCGTGCGTGGGCCTACAATCGGCTGAATATGCTTTATCAGGGGGTTCCCGTTTATCTGGACCCCATCAATAATGAAGACTGTACGCGTGGTCAATCTTCGGTAGATGAAGTCTGGCAAGTGATTCTGGACGATTTGACGTATTGTATCAATAATCCCGATTTCCCCCATAACACGCTGAACGAAAACTACGGACGCCCCTCCAAGGGAGCTGCTTATGCGCTTCGTGGCATGGTGTATATGTGGAAGAAGCAATACAAGGAAGCGGGCAACGATTTCAAAGAAGTGGAAACCTGTGGCTACGGCTTGTGGACAGGCGAATATGCCGACTTCTTCAAATATGAAAACGAAAAAGATAAAGAAATGATCTTCTCGCTCCAGTTCAGCGAAGAAACCGGTTATTGTGATAACATTCAGCAAATGACCGGTGCCCGCGATACGTATGATGGCTGGACGGAAATAAAACCTTCCGCAGACTTTGTGGACTACTATAAGAACGCCGACGGATCGGACTTCAAATGGTCGGAAGTGGACGGCCTGCAAGACTGGGACTTGCTGACTCCGCAACAGCGTGAAATCTTTTTCTGCCGTGACGGATTGGAATCCATGTCTTCACAAAAGAATGCCCTTATCAAACGGGTAGGCGAAGATATTTATCAGAAATACTACCTGAACAGCGGTAACGAAGCCCGCATTAAAAAGGCGTATGACAACCGCGACCCACGTTTGCAACAGACCGTCGTCACTCCTTATGTGCCGGTAGACTGCTACAAGCCTAATTATGCAGGAGATGCCAACCAGATCGGTAAACAACTCCGTTGGCCGTTGAAGGAACAGGGAACGAATGGCGGAGACTTCTGGCTCGATAAACGTACTTCTGCTTTCTACTGCTATCGCAAGTACAATGAGTTTGAGAAAGGCCGTTTGATTAGCCGGAGCCGTTGCCATACCGACTGGCCGTTGATTCGCTATACCGATGTACTGTTGCAGTATGCCGAAGCATTGGCACAGACCGATCAGCTGGGAGAAGCCATCCGCCTGGTGAATAAAGTACGTACCCGTGCCCACATGCCCGCACTGACAGAGGGCGGAAGCGGTCCGTGTGCAGTGAACGGAAAAGAAGACATGCTCGAAAGGATACGCTATGAACGTCGCGTGGAATTCTGCTTGGAAGGAATCAACTTCTTCGATGAAGTACGTTGGGGAACCTACAAAGAAACCAAATTCCAGGGAAAAGACGTGAATGGCGGCAAGTCCTGGTGGGGCGATATGGTAGAGTATAACTGGTATTACACCGATTACATGTGGCCGTGGACTGCTCCTATCGTTGAAACGCAAAAGAACCCGAACCTGACTAAACGAAGCGGTTGGGCGTATTAATCATAAAGATTTGAATAAGGATGAAGAAAATACTTTTACTATTACTCATTTTTGTATCCGGTTGCACGGGTGTAGTTGCGCAACAGTTTGATTATGGCAAGATAGCGCCTCATCCCCGGCTGTTATTGCCGGAGGGCGGAGAAGAAGCTATTAAGAAAGCTATTGCGGAGTATCCCCCGTTGGCAGCAGTTCACCAACGGATCATGGAACTTTGCGACCGGACACTTACGGAACCACCTGTGGAACGTATCAAGGAGGGCAAACGCCTGCTGGCGATTTCGCGCATCGCATTGAAGCGTATCTATTACCTCTCATACGCTTATCGTATGACGGGAGATCGGAAATACGCTCTCCGTGCGGAACAGGAGATGCTGGCTGTCAGTCGTTTCACCGACTGGAACCCTACTCATTTCCTGGATGTAGGCGAGATGGTAATGGCATTGGCTATCGGTTATGACTGGCTGTATGACTCTTTGCAGCCCGACACCCGCCGGGTGGTGCGCGAAGCAATCATCGCAAAAGGGTTCGACGCGGCAAAGAACACCCGTCATGCCTGGTTCTATACCGCCAAGAATAACTGGAATTCCGTATGTAATAGTGGATTGGCGTATGGCGCGCTGGCTCTTTTTGAAGAGATTCCGGAAGTATCGAAAGGCATCATAGAGAAATGCATGGAGACAAATCCGAAAGCGATGGTAGGTTATGGCCCCGACGGAGGTTATCCCGAAGGATTCGGATATTGGGGGTACGGGACAAGTTTTCAGGTAATGCTCATTGCTGCGCTCGAAAGTGCTTTCGGCACAGACAATGGGCTCTCCCAAGCCCCCGGCTTCATGGAATCTGCCCGTTTCATGCAGTATATGACGGCTCCGGGCGGAGACTGTTTCTGTTTCTCGGACTCTCCGGTAGAGGCGGAGTGCAACATGATGATGTTCTGGTTTGCAGGCAAGGCAAAAGACCTTTCCCTGTTGTGGATCGAACGTCAGTATCTCGACCGACCGCATATGCCGTTTGCCGAAGACCGTTTACTGCCCAGCCTGATGGTGTTCTGTTCGCAGCTCGATTTGAAGAATATCGGCAAGCCGGAGAAAAACTTCTGGTTCAGCCGCGGAGATACGCCTGTGTTTATCTACCGTGGCGGATGGGACAGCAAGGAAGATACCTATCTGGGAGTGAAAGGCGGTTCGCCTTCTACCTCTCATGCGCACATGGATGCCGGGTCGTTTATCTTCGAGAGAGACGGGGTGCGTTGGGCGATGGACTTGGGTATGCAGAGTTACATCACGCTCGAAAGTAAGGGAGTAGACCTGTGGAATATGTCGCAGAACGGACAACGTTGGGAAGTATTTCGGCTAAGCAATATCGCTCACAACACCCTGACGATTAACGGCGAACGCCATTTGGTAAAGAGCAATGCTCCGATCACCCGTACTTTCGAGTCGAAGAAACAGAAAGGGGCGGAAGTAGACCTGTCGACTGTGTTTGCCAACAGCGTGAAGAAAGCCGTCCGCACCGTGATATTGGATCAGAAAGACCATCTGGAAGTGACCGACCGCTTGGAGACGGGTGACAAGGAAGCTACCGTATCCTGGATTATGGTCACTCCGGCGGAAGCCAAAATAACGGGCAAGAACCGGATGGAATTGACCAAAGACGGTCAACGGATGCTGCTGACGGTAGATACCGATACGGAAGTAGAAATGAAAACCTGGTCGAATGTGCCCCCGCATGAATATGATTTCCGCAATCCGGGAACCATTCGCGTGGGCTTTGAGACGGTGATTCCTGCCAATCGTACCGCGCAACTGAAAGTACGACTTATTCCTTTGAAGTAGTAATACAAATAAATTCATTGAACCATGAAAACGATTCTTTTTAAAACAATCATCATAGCTTTCTTTGTGGGAACAGCCGTTAGTTGTTCCGATGAAGATGAGAACAGATTCCGTCCGGGATCTACCCATGAGAAACCGAATCCCACGGAGCCGGAGGGTGGACTGGATTATTCCAAACTGACCGCGGATAATCATCCCCGCCTGTTGATGAACGCTGAAGCCTTCACTGCGTTGAAAGCCAAAGTGGATGCCAATTCGAGTGCCAATCTGACCTTGCTCCATAATACCATTATGGGAGTGTGCAACAGCAAAGGAATGAACGCCACGGCACTGACTTATAAATTGGATGCCAGCAACAAACGTATCCTCGATGTGTCTCGCGATGCGTTACTGCGTATTTTCACCTGCGCTTATGCCTACCGGATGACCGGCGATGCCAAATACCTGACTAAAGCGGAAACGGATATCAACGCTGTCTGCAACTTTCCCGACTGGAACTCGAAACGCCACTTTCTCGATGTAGGCGAAATGGCTACGGCTGTTGCGTTCGGCTACGACTGGCTCTACAACGAACTAAGCGCAGCCACCCGTACAAAAGCGGCCAACGCATTGTTGAAGTTTGCCTTCCAACAGGCACAGAACAAGAACTGGAACCTCAACTTCTACGAAGCCACCAACAACTGGAACCAGGTTTGCAATGGCGGGCTGGTCTGTGCGGCACTGGCTTCCTATGAAAACAATCCTTCCGAAGCAAAGGACATGATTGAAAAGGCGTTAGAATCCAACAAACCTGCATTGGAAGTGATGTATTCTCCCGACGGCAACTATCCGGAGGGCAGCGGTTACTGGTGTTACGGCACGCTCTATCAGGTATTGATGCTTGCCGCCCTCAACAGTACGCTCGGCACGGATAACGGGCTTTCCGATACGCCGGGATTCTCCAAAACGGCAGAGTATATGCTGTATATGACAGGCTTGAACAGCAAGTTCTTTAATTATTCCGACTGTGCTCCCTCCTCTACCGCGGCACTGGCTTCGTGGTGGTTTGCTGATAAATACAGTAATCCATCCTTATTATATAATGAACTGAAAATGCTGAAGAACGGTGAATACGCTTCCTGTGCCGAAAACCGCCTGTTGCCGATGATTATGGCGTTTGCCAATAATCTGAATCTGGACGCGATCTCCGCTCCTTCCAATAAACTATGGAGTGGAAAAGGGGAAACGCCCGTGGTGATGGTACATACCGACTGGACGTACACCGATACGGATAAATACCTCGGAATCAAAGGTGGAAAGGCAGGTTCGAGCCACGGACACATGGATGCCGGTTCGTTTGTATACGACGCGTATGGAGTACGCTGGTCGATGGATTTCGGTCTGCAAAGTTATACAACGCTCGAGTCGGTATTAGCCGGTTTGGGTGGTAATCTTTGGGATATGGGACAGAACTCGATGCGTTGGGATGTATTTCGTTTGAATAACTTGAATCATAGCACGATTTCAATCAATGACGCCCGTCACCGGGTAAATGGGGCGGCTACGCTGACTACTACTATCAATACCGCTACGGAATTGGGAGCCACTTTCGATCTGACAGAAGTAGTGTCCGATCAGGCTGCGTCCGCTACCCGTACCGTGAAAATCGTGAACGATAAAGATTTAGTGGTTATGGATGAGATCAAGGCGAGAACGGATAAATCCGCCAAAGTACGCTGGTGCATGGTGACGCCTGCCGTTCCGACGGTGGAAAGTAACCGCATCGTACTAACGAACGGAAGCAAAGTGATGTATCTCACAGCCAGCGGAAGCGTGAAGCCTACCTACAAGCAATGGAGTACCACCAGTGAGAACTCTTATGACCAGGCTAATCCGGGCACCTATATGGTCGGCTTTGAAGCAACGGTCACCGCCAATCAGACCGCCACATTTACCACAACCCTGTCCCCTAAATAAAAAGAATGGAACGTATGAGAATCCTATTAATATCTATACTCGGACTTTTGGCATTGGCCTCCTGCACGAAGCAGGAGCCGATGGAGGCATTGATTGACCGTGTATTTACCGTTGCAGAGCAACAATACACGGCTATGGACACCCGCCTGACAGAAAAGACACTTCCCCGCACGCTTTCTGCCGACGGTGAGTTTGTTCCCTCAAATATCTATTGGTGGTGCAGCGGCTTCTACCCCGGTTCTCTCTGGTATATCTACGAATATACCCGGAAAGACGCAGTGAAAACACTGGCCGAGAAGAACACGCTGAAACTCGACTCTATACAATATGTGACCAGGGATCACGATGTCGGTTTCCAGTTGAATTGCAGTTACGGCAATGCTTTCCGGCTGACAGGTAATGAGGCTTATAAGCAGGTGCTCTATCAGGGCGCCAAATCCTTGTCAACCCGCTTCAATCCTGCTGCTGGTGTGATCCGTAGCTGGGACTTTGTGCGCAAAGGCTGCGACTGGAAGTTTCCGGTGATTATTGACAATATGATGAACCTTGAACTGCTGTTGTCCATGTCGAAAGCCTACGCCGACGACTCTTTGCAGAACATTGCCTGTACGCATGCCAATACCACTATCCAGCATCACTTCCGGGATGATTATTCCACCTATCATCTGGTGGATTATGACCCTGAAACGGGTGCGGTGCGCGGCAAGCAAACAGTGCAGGGCTTCTCGGACGATTCCTCCTGGAGCCGCGGACAAGCATGGGCTTTGTATAGCTATACGATGATGTTCCGCCTGACGGGGTATCAGAATTATCTGTTGCAAGCCGGGCATATCGCCGATATGCTGCTCCGCCGTCTACCTGCTGACGGTATTCCTTACTGGGATTTCGACGCTCCGGTAGAAGAACAGACCTATCGGGATGCTTCCGCTGCGGCTATCATGGCTTCCGCCTTTATCGAACTAAGCCGTTATATCCCCGGCACGGAAGCCAAGGAATCTTATCTTGCCATGGCAGAAAAGCAACTCCGTACGCTTGCCTCGAAAGAGTATCTGGCAGAACCGGGTACGAACGAATGTTTCATCCTGAAGCACAGCGTGGGTGCACTTCCTGATAAAAGCGAAGTAGATGTCCCCCTGACGTATGCCGATTATTACTTTTTAGAAGCATTGCTGCGGTATAAGAATTTACAAAAATAAGACTAATACAATATGATTATGAAGAACTTACATATAAGCATGGCATTTATCTTCGTACTACTGCTGATAACTGCCTCTTGTTCGGACAAGGATGATTCGGCTCCGCGTGTCATTCCTACTATGAACCTGACAGTTTCGGAGATTGCGGACAATACGGCTCTGATTACTTCCGAGCAGCAAACTGGTACTACGTTCGGAGCGAAAGTCATTGAATTCTATCCGGTGGCCGATATCGGTTTTGATTATAACATTGAAGTGAAGCTGGTGAAATTCGTAGAAGAGAACGGAGAACCCGTATCTCTGCCCTATACGCGCAAAATCACCGAAGGATTGCGTCCGGGAGTGAATTACATCAGTGCGATCATCGCCTATAATGCCGAAGGGCGTGCCGTGTGTTCCGCTTTCCAGACCTGGAAAGCTTCAGGAACGGAAGGAGCATGGAGTGACGGCGGTTCTGCCGGTGATCTGGAAGAGAATGAATGGTAAAGAATGGTGTAACTCAAAAGAATGAATGGTATGAAAAATAGATTATTTGCAATAGGTGCAATGATTCTCATGATGACAAGTTGCACGCAGGACGAACTTATTTCGTCCGATAACGGCAAAGAACCGGCAACGGCAGGTTCATGTCTGACATTGGTTGGACTCTCGTCTCCGCAGACACGTATTTCTATCGGTGACAAAACAGGTGACGTTTATCCGGTGCTCTGGAGCGAAGGGGATGCCTTGGGTGTTTTCTCCCGTACGGCAGGGACCGACATCAATAATGTGCAGTCTTTATTAAGTGATGAGTCGATCGGGCAGAACTCCGGCGTCTTTACTTCGGACGACGTGAAGATGGCGGAAGAAGGAGCTACGGAGCTTCTTATTTACTATCCTTACCGGGCAAGTACGGAGCTGGCCGAAAATGGCAACAAGATAACTTCTACCCTGTCCGTTGAGCAGGAACAAAGCCGTCCCGGCGATAGCCGTCATATTGGAAAGTATGGTTTTGCGTTTGCCAAGGCTACGGTCAGCAGTCCGGATATGCTTGCTAAATTTACGTTGAACCATGCGATGGCTTATGTGAAGTTCAGCATCTCGTCCCAGGAGCTTTCTACGTACAAACTCAAGAGTGTCTCTTTATATGACAAGGAGACAAAGACTCCTCTTTCCGGTGTATTTACAGCAGATTTGGATACGGACGAACTGACCTACGGTACGGATGTGAAACCGTATGCTACTGTTTCACTGACTACTCCCGAACTGCTCGCTTCCGCACAGGATATATACCTGACTACATATCCTGCCGATTTGAGCGGCAAAGAAGTGTACATTGTCATCACTCTGGAGAATGACCAGCAGACTGTTACAATTCCTATTCTCAAAGAAGGAAAGCAACTGAAAGCCAATGCTGTCAATACGATTGCTATCAACAACCTGAAACTTTCGGATAACTCCTGCGAATGGTATGAGCCGGTAGAGACACGTTTATTGGCAGGAGGATGGGCTTATGGCGAGTCCAACTGTCTGTTGACTAATATATCTACCAGTGGCGTGAGCAATACGATGAGTGTGAAAGCACGTGGTAACTTTATGGAAGTGGAAGAACCCAAGTATGCCAAAACTATTCTGGGTTGCGATTTGAACGTTAATCATAAGATGATTGCCGTGAATGGCTCTACTACGGACATCTCTCCTATTGGCAGTGATTACAATATTACGATCAACACCTATAAAGTAAGTGGAGGCTATGACGGCGGTTGCGGTCAGGTGGCTATCTATGGAGCGGATCAGACTACCGTCATCTGGAGTTTTATTATCTGGATGACCCCTACTCCGGCAGAACACCCTTATGGTAATACGGGATATGTAGTGTTGGATCGTAATCTGGGTACTTATATGACGTGCGAAGGAGACAACTGGAAGCAAAACGGTGTTTACTTCCAATGGGGACGTCCTACGCCGGTCGGCTGGTCGGGAACCGTGGGTACTAATATACCTACCGAAGCCACCAACGTCCGCTTCTCTATAGAAAATCCCCGCGCATTGCTTTATACCAATAATGTAGAGAATACAAAATCCGACTGGTATCTGGGCGCATGGACCGGTGCACGTACTGATCGTAAAGATGACTTCTGGGGTAACCCGAATGAATCGAGCACTTATCTCAATCCTTCTGACGGTCATAAATCTATTTATGATCCTTGTCCGAAAGGTTACCGGGTTGTGTCTCCCCGCGTATTGGATGAGATAGAGCAGAAAGGTGAATTTGTGAAACAGAGCGCAACTGCGGTATTTAAATATTGCTATGACGGTACGAACTATGCTTATTGGCCGTTGGCAGGTTGTAAGTGGGGTTCCAACGGTGGTAATAATGGCAACAATACAGGATTGGATGCCAGTAAGGGTGCCGCTTGCTATTGGTCTAACTCATCGGCAAGCAGTTATGGAAATGACAAGGATCAGGGAGCTACTTCTCTGTATTATAAAGTTTCCGATAAGACGTGGACTCACTCTTCCGGTCGTTCTCATGCATTCTCTGTACGGTGTATGAAAGATACCGAGAATCGTTAGGCTTATGGGGCTGTATGAGGAAATAGAGTTTTCCATTTCTGTTCCATTTTTAAGATTCAGAAGAAAACCGGAATAAGATAAAAGGACCTAATAGAAGAAAAAGTGCATATTCAGTTGCAAGAATATGCACTTTTTCTTTTTATATTGCATTTATTTCCTTGAAATATGCAATATATGGTGTCACTAAACCATCGGTTTGGTGTAATCAAAGCTTCGGTTTGTTTAAAACAAACGCTCTCTTTGGTATAAACAAACCGTCGGTTCCTTTTAAAGGAAGCGAAACTGGGTTTTGGGAGAGCAGAATTAGAGCTGGTTTGTCTTTCTTTTCTGTTGGTTTGTAAATAGCAATCTGATATATGTCTGATGATATAGTGGCTTTTTATACTTTTAAAAGGTCTGCTTTACTGCAATTTGTCTAGCAATAATAGACGTTTGGTATCGCTTGCGAATTGTGCTGTTTTAAATTACAGGCGTTTTTTCTGATTCAGAAGAGAGGAGCTCGAATTATGAGGTACAGAATAGATAAAATATGCGTTTCTTCATATATCCTCTTTTCTGCTCCGGTAACTGGCCGGTGATGTTCCCAAATATGCTTTTACATATTTCCCGAAGAAGGATTGATTGGGGAAGTTGAACTCTTCCGCAATTTCTTTGATAGACTTGTCCGAATGCTTCAACCGGTATTTTATTTGCTCCATAGCCGTTTCATTAATCAAGTCTGACGGAGTTCTGCCACACGCCTGCTTGATAACCTTTGAAAAATGTTTGGGCGTATAACAGAGCTCGTTGGCAAAATAACTCACCGAGCGGTGTATACCTTTGTCTCTTGATAATAGCTCCATGAATTTCCGTAAGGTATAATTCACCTGCTTGATATTCTCTCTCGAACGATCCGACTTGTCGGAGCACTCGATTTCCTTATGAAGCTGCCCCAACATCTCACAGAAGAGAGCGGAAAAGAGATGCTGCATCACTTCCCTGTGGTAGCAATGAGGTTCATCATTTATCTTGGCCACAATTAAATCCCGGTAGAATCCGAAAACAGAATTGTCTTCTTCGTCGCTTACGGACTTCACCGGATTGTTATGGATATGAACGGCTGTGTTCCACGTCTCCTTTTCCATTTTAATGATACGTTGCAGAAAACGGGTGGAGAATCCTGCAAGCCTTACCTTATATTTAGGGCTTAACATCGTATGGCTGATGACGGTATTGGGAAGGCCGAGCAATAGATCGCCTGCCTTCAACTGGTAAGTCCGGTAGTTGATGTCCAGTTGGATGCACCCTTCTATACAGACGGCGATGATGAAACATTCCAGTCTGACAATATCATTATTATCAGGAATTCCTTCCAAGCTGTTGACTATTGCAAAATCATTATCTATATAGTCCAGTGTATGCTGACTGTCCTTAAAGTCTTTTATATCTATTGGTCTGATGTTCTCTTTTTCCATATTCTTTTCTTTTTTTCTTTTTGCAAAGTTGGTGAATAAAGCGGAAAACGGAATGTCCTGATTGCCTTTATAATTGTCTGATATGTCGTTTATTGACAAATAGTTAGCTATAATAAATGAAAAAGGCGAGAATAGGACATTTATGGAGGGAAATTGGTCACTATTGCCTTGTTCTTTTCTCCTACTTTTGTCCAGGATTTAACAAAAGAACAAAAGAGAAAGTATGATTACAGTAAGCAAAAAATGGATACGGCTGATAGGGATTGTCGGTTGTACAGTGTGGATGGCATCTTGCAAGCAGGCATCGGATGCGGGAGTGAAATCTTCTTCTTATGCAGTAATGCAGATAGAAGCGGTGGACAAAGAGTTTTCTTCTTCCTATTCGGCGACTATACGCGGGCGGCAGGATATTGACATCTATCCACAGGTGTCGGGAACGATTGAGAAACTCTGTGTGACCGAAGGACAGAAAGTACGCCGGGGACAATTACTCTTCGTTATCGACCAGGTTCCTTACAAGGCTGCACTGAAAACTGCCACTGCCAATGTAGAAGCAGCACGTGCCGGGCTGGGTACCGCCGAACTGACTTACAAGAGCAACAAAGAACTGTATGCACAGAAAGTTGTTTCCGAATTTAGTCTGAAAACAGCCGAGAACACTTATCTCACTGCCAAGGCACAACTCTCACAGGCCGAAGCCCAGGAAATCAGTGCCCGCAACAACCTTTCTTATACCGAGGTGAAAAGTCCCAGTGACGGAGTAGTAGGCGCATTGCCTTATCGCGTGGGTGCATTGGTAGGTGCTAATATGCCTTATCCGCTTACCACAGTCAGCGACAACTCGGATATGTATGTCTATTTTTCCATGACCGAGAATCAGTTGCTTGCCCTTACCCGCCAGTATGGTGATATGGATGAGGCATTGAAGAATATGCCGGAAGTGGAATTGCACTTGAACGACAATTCGGTTTATGATAAGAAAGGTGTCATTGAATCCATCAGCGGAGTCATCGACCGCCAGACGGGTACTGTCGTAGCGCGTGTGGTGTTCCCCAACGAATCACGGTTGCTTCATAGCGGAGCATCGGGCACGGTAGTAGTGCCGAGTATCTATAAAGACTGTATTGCCATTCCGCAGACGGCTACCGTGCGGATGCAGGACAAGACTATTGTATATAAGGTAGTGGACGGTAAGGCTGTCTCTACCCTGATAACTGTGGCCGGTATCAATGACGGACGCGAATATGTAGTGTTGAGCGGACTGAAAGCCGGTGATGAAATTGTATCGGAAGGCGCCGGACTGGTGCGCGAAGGCACGCAAGTTAAATAAGAAGGAGACTGATTATGAAAGGAAATATGTTTATAAAGAGGCCGGTGATGGCAATCTCCATTTCCGTATTGATTCTGGCTATCGGGCTTATTTCACTCTTCACGTTGCCCGTGGAGCAATATCCCGATATTGCACCTCCGACGGTATATGTGACTGCCAGCTATACCGGTGCTGATGCCGAGGCAGTGATGAACAGTGTCATCATGCCCCTGGAAGAGAGTATCAACGGTGTGGAAGACATGATGTATATCAGTTCGAGTGCCTCCAATGCAGGTTTGGCTATTATTCAGGTTTACTTCAAACAGGGCACAGACCCCGATATGGCAGCAGTCAACGTGCAGAACCGTGTAGCTAAGGCGCAGGGATTACTTCCGGCCGAAGTTACGAAAGTCGGTGTAAGCACGATGAAGCGCCAGACCAGTTTCTTGCAGATCGGTGCTTTGGTCTGCACTGATGGCCGTTATGACCAGACTTTCCTGGCCAATTACTTGGACATCAATGTTATTCCCCAGATAAAACGTATTGAGGGAGTAGGAGACGTCATGGAGCTGGGTGATACGTATAGTATGCGTATCTGGCTGAAACCGGAACGGATGGCACAATACGGGCTGGTACCGTCGGACATCACGGCTGTACTGGGTGAGCAGAATATTGAAGCTCCTACCGGTTCGCTGGGTGAGAGTTCGCAGAACGTTTTCCAGTTTACGATGAAATATCGCGGACGCCTGAAGAGCGTGGAGGAATTTCAGAATACGGTTGTCCGTTCGCGTGAGGACGGATCGATACTCCGCTTGAAAGATGTGGCGGAAGTAGAGCTGGGCACTATGACATATAGTTTCCGTAGTGAGATGGACAGTCAGCCTGCTGTTCTCTATATGATTTTCCAGACAGCCGGTTCCAATGCTACCGCTGTTAATAAAGAGATTACCGCGCAGATAGAGCGGATGGAGAAAAATCTGCCGGAAGGAACGGAGTTTGTCACCATGATGAGTTCGAACGACTTCCTTTTCGCTTCCATACACAATGTGGTGGAGACACTGATTATTGCCATCATCCTGGTAATCCTTGTGGTATATTTCTTCTTGCAGGATCTTAAAAGCACTCTTATCCCTTCCATCTCCATTATCGTATCATTGGTAGGTACGTTTGCCTGTCTGGTGGCTGCGGGATTCAGTCTGAACATCCTGACGCTGTTTGCCTTGGTGCTTGCCATCGGTACGGTGGTGGATGATGCTATTGTGGTGGTGGAAGCGGTGCAGTCCAAGTTTGATGCCGGGTATAAGTCGCCTTATCTTGCCACTAAAGATGCAATGGGCGATGTGACGATGGCTATCGTTTCCTGTACCTGTGTGTTTATGGCTGTGTTTATTCCCGTTACATTTATGGGAGGAACTTCGGGCGTGTTCTATACACAGTTCGGTATCACAATGGCAACTGCCGTAGGTATCTCCATGATTTCGGCCTTGACGCTTTGTCCTGCTTTGTGCGCCATCATGATGCGTCCGTCGGACGGAACCAAGAGCGCTAAGAGTATTAACGGACGGGTACGCGCTGCGTATAATGCTTCGTTCAATGCCGTACTGGGTAAATATAAGAGAGGTGTGATGTTCTTCATCCGCCATCGTTGGATGGTATGGACTTCGTTGGCAGTTGCCGTTGCCCTGTTGGTTTATCTGATGAGTACCACCAAGACGGGACTTGTGCCGCAGGAGGATCAGGGTGTTATCATGGTGAATGTCAGCATTTCACCGGGAAGCACGCTCGAAGAAACAACGAAGGTGATGGACCGTTTGGAAAATATCCTGAAAGATACACCTGAAATAGAACACTATGCCCGCGTGGCAGGGTATGGACTTATATCCGGGCAGGGAACTTCTTACGGTACAATCATTATCCGCTTGAAGGACTGGAGTGAACGAAAAGGTAAGGAACATAGCTCGGATGCCGTGGTTTCCCGCCTCAATGCACAATTCCAATCTTTAAAGGAAGCGCAAGTATTCAGCTTCCAGCCTGCCATGATTCCGGGTTACGGTATGGGTAATTCCCTTGAACTGAACCTTCAGGACATGACGGGGGGTGATCTGGCTACGTTCTACGAAGTGGCTGTACAGTTCCTCGGTGCTTTGAACCAGCGTCCGGAGGTAGCAATGGCTTATACCTCTTATGCTATCAACTTCCCGCAGATATCGGTGGAAGTGGATGCTGCCAAATGTAAGCGTGCGGGTATTTCGCCAAGTGCGGTGCTCGATGCAGTGGGGAGCTATTGCGGTGGTGCGTATATTTCCAACTACAATCAGTATGGTAAAGTATATCGTGTGATGATGCAGGCTTCACCTGAATATCGTCTCGACGAACAGGCATTGAACAATATGTTTGTACGCAATGGTACGGAGATGGCTCCGGTAAGCCAGTTCGTAACGCTGAAGCAAGTGCTGGGACCGGAAACGGCCAACCGTTTCAATCTTTACAGTACCATCACTGCCAATGTGAATCCTGCTGACGGTTACTCTTCCGGTGAGGTGCAGAAAGTCATTGAAGAAGTAGCCGCACAATCTTTGCCGGCAGGCTACGGATACGAATATGGTGGTATGGCACGCGAAGAAGCAAGTAGCGGTAGTGCACAGACAGTCTTTATCTATGCGATTTGTGTCTTCCTGATCTATCTGATTCTGGCCTGTCTTTACGAGAGTTTCCTCGTGCCGTTTGCCGTTATCTTCTCCGTGCCGTTCGGGCTGATGGGGTCGTTCCTTTTCGCCAAATTCCTTGGATTGGAGAATAATATCTATCTGCAGACAGGGGTGATTATGTTAATCGGTTTGTTGGCTAAGACAGCAATTCTGATTACAGAGTACGCCATAGAGCGCCGTCGCAAAGGAATGGGTATCGTGGAATCTGCTTACTCTGCCGCACAAGTCCGCTTGCGTCCTATCCTGATGACGGTATTGACGATGATTTTCGGTATGCTTCCGCTGATGTTCTCTTCCGGTGCAGGTGCCAACGGTAACAGTTCGCTGGGTACGGGTGTAGTAGGCGGTATGGTTGTCGGGACACTGGCATTGCTCTTTGTCGTTCCGGTTTTCTACATCATCTTTGAATTTTTGCAGGAAAAAATCCGCAAACCGATGGAGGAGGAAGCAGACGTACAGGTGCTTTTAGAGAAAGAAAAGAGTGAAGTTGAACGCGAACGTAACTAAATGAAAGAAAGAATGAAGAAGAATATCATCACATTAGTTGCCATCAGTCTGTCGTTGAGCGGTTGTGGCATCTATACCAAATACAAACCCGCCACTGTCGTCCCCGACCATCTTTATGGGGAGGAAGTGGTGGCCGAGGACACTGCCAGTCTGGGTAATATGGACTGGCGGGAACTCTTCACCGATCCTTATCTGCAATCCCTCATCGAAGTGGGATTACAGACTAATACCGACTATCAGTCCGCTCAGCTTCGTGTGGAACAGGCACAGGCGGCACTGATGTCTGCCAAACTTGCTTTTCTGCCTGCTTTTGCCCTTTCCCCGCAGGGAACGGTGAGCAGTTTTGATACACACAAGGCTACGCAGGCTTATTCATTGCCCGTTACTGCCAGTTGGGAACTGGACGTATTCGGTCGTATGCGCAATGCCAAAAAACAGGCGAAAGCACTTTATGCTCAAAGCGAGGATTATCGTCAGGCTGTCCGTACCCAGTTGATAACAGGTATAGCCAATACTTACTATACCCTGCTGATGCTGGATGAGCAACTCGACCTTTCCCGTCAGACGGAGACGGCATGGAAAGAAACCGTGGCCTCCACCCGCGCTCTGATGAATGCCGGACTGGCGAACGAATCCGCTGTGTCGCAGATGGAAGCTGCTTATTATCAGGTGCAGAGTTCTGTACTCGATTTGCAGCAGCAGATCAGTCAGGTGGAGAATAGCCTTGCCTTATTATTGGCAGAGACACCCCGTAGTTATGAGCGTGGTATGCTGGCAAAGCAGCAGTTTCCTACGGATCTTTCGATAGGGATTCCTGTCCGGATGCTTTCTTCCCGTCCCGATGTCCGTTCTGCCGAGCGGACACTGGAAGCAGCGTTCTATGGAACCAATGCGGCACGTTCGGCTTTCTATCCTTCTATTACTTTAAGCGGAAGTGCCGGATGGACGAACTCTGCCGGGTCTTTGATTCTCAATCCGGGTAAGTTTCTGGCATCAGCGGTAGGTTCGCTCACGCAGCCGCTCTTTAATAAAGGACAGGTGGTGGCACAATACCGCATTGCCCGTGCACAGCAGGAAGAAGCCGCTCTCGGTTTTCAGCAGACATTGCTCAATGCCGGCAGCGAAGTGAATGATGCGTTGATTGCCTATCAGACCAGTCAGGGAAAAAGACTTTTGCTGGACAAGCAGATCGCTTCCCTGCAAACGGCTTTACAAAGTACTTCGCTATTGATGGAGCATGGTAATACTACCTATCTGGAAGTGCTTACCGCCCGCCAGTCATTGCTTAGTGCGCAACTGTCGCAAACGGCCAATCATTTTACTGAAATACAAAGTTTAATTAACCTATACCGTGCTTTAGGGGGAGGTCAGGAGTAAATGACATCATACTCTCTCTGTTTTTTAATTTAGAGAAAGAAGGGCTGCCGGAGAAGTGATTCTGTGGCAGCCCGTTTTATGGTAAATTGTCTTTATGTAGTGCGTCACTTATTTTATCAAGCTCTTTGCCCTCTCCAATGCGACATTGATATTCGGACAGATATTCTCTTTTCCCAGCAGTTCGTAGAATCCGGCTTTTTCCAGTACGTTATGCACGTTCTCGTTTACTCCGGAAAGGATAACGGTGGTTTTTTCCTTCTGTGACATCTCGCAGAGGGTAGTGAGATTATGAATACCTGTGGAGTCGATGAACGGAACCTTACGCATACGGATAATACGTACCTCCGGACGATCTCCCAGTTGAGCCATGGTTTCTTCAAATTTGGTAGCGATACCGAAGAAGTAAGGACCGTTGATTTCGTATACCTCTATGCCTTTGGGAATCATCAGGTTTTCTTCGTGTACGGCAAGATCCGATTCTTTATTGGGGTCGATTTCATCGGTAATCACCGAGATTTCGGTAGTCTCCATAACACGTTTCATAAAGAGGACGCAGGCGATTATCAATCCTACTTCGATAGCGACTGTCAAGTCGAAGATAACGGTCAGGAAGAAAGTAATCAGCAATACGGTGACATCCGATTTCGGGTTCTTGAGTAAAGCTTTGAATACACGCCATCCACTCATGTTGTAAGATACGATGACCAGTACCCCGGCAAGGCACGCCATCGGGATATATTGTGCAAGCGGCATCAGGAAGAGTAGAATCAGCAGCAGTATCACTGCATGAATAATTCCGGCTATCGGTGTCTTACCTCCATTGTTGATATTTGTCATGGTACGGGCGATGGCTCCGGTAGCGGGAATGCCTCCGAACAGAGGAGCTATGATATTGGCTGCTCCCTGGGCAATCAGCTCTGTATTGGAGTCGTGGCGGTCGCCTATCACACCATCGGCTACGGTGGCAGACAACAGGGATTCGATAGCTCCCAGTACGGCAATGGTGATGGCTACCGGGAATAATTCTCTGATAGCTTCCCAATCCAGTGCAGGTACAACGGCATCGGGCAATTCCGATTTAATGGTAAAGCGGTCGCCGATGGTCTGGATGCAGTCGATACCTCCGAAAGTTTTCATCAGATAAACGGCTACTGTGACAACGATGATAGCAATCAGTGAACCGGGAATTTTCTTTGAGAATTTCGGAGTGATGGCGATAATAATAATACTGACAATGCTTACAATGGTGTTCCACCAGTTGATCGTATCGAAGTGACGGAAATAGATCATCCACTTACCGACGAAGTCCCCCGGCACTTTCTCGTCTCCGAAAGACAGTCCGAAAATATCGGCGATTTGGGTCGTGAAAATAGTGACAGCGATACCACTGGTAAATCCGACGATGATAGGATAAGGGATGAACTTGATAACTGCTCCGAGCTTGAACACTCCTAATAAAATAAGGAGTACACCTGCCATGAGTGTGGCTACAATCAGTCCGGCTTCACCGTATTGCTGTATGATGCCGTAGATAATGACGATAAATGCTCCTGTCGGACCACCGATCTGGACTTTGCTGCCGCCCAATAAAGAAATGATAAATCCGGCAATGATAGCGGTGATAATACCTTTTTCGGGTGAGACTCCCGAAGCGATACCGAAGGCGATGGCCAATGGGAGTGCCACGATACCTACGATGATACCGGCCATCAGGTCCGCCATAAACGTTTCTTTCGAATAATTCTTTAGACAAGAAACCAGTTTGGGTTTAAATTCAAATAGCTTCATTTTTATATGTTGTTATATGTGTACTTCGTTCTTTTTTGCAAAGTGGAGGTTGCAAAATTATATAAAATAATCGAAAGAAGTATGTTTTTGAACATACTATTTATCTATTGATAGATTTCATCGATGAGCCGATAGTTTTTATTCATCAAGAAAAGGTGGCTTGTTATGAACAAATCTCTTATATTTGCGTTATAAATAGTACGACAAGTTACGTTTGGTAATCAACCAATTTAAAATATAAATAGAATTATGGCTAAGAGTATTAAAGGAACTCAAACAGAGAAAAATCTGTTGACTTCATTCGCAGGAGAATCACAAGCTAGAATGCGTTACACTTATTTTGCAAGTGTCGCTAAAAAAGAAGGTTACGAACAAATTGCAGCTATCTTTACAGAAACAGCCGATCAGGAAAAAGAACATGCAAAACGTATGTTTAAGTTTCTCGAAGGTGGTATGGTAGAAATCACAGCTAGCTATCCGGCTGGCGTAATCGGTACTACACTTGAAAATCTTCGCGCTGCTGCAGCAGGTGAACATGAAGAATGGTCACTGGATTATCCTCACTTTGCTGATGTGGCAGAACAGGAAGGTTTCCCGATGATTGCTGCTATGTACCGCAATATCTCCATCGCAGAAAAAGGTCACGAAGAAAGATACCTTGCTTTCGTGAACAACATCGAAAATATGACTGTATTCGCTAAAGAAGGCGAAGTGGTATGGCAATGCCGTAACTGCGGTTACATCACTGTAGGTAAAGAAGCTCCTGAAGTTTGCCCGGCATGTTTGCATCCGCAGGCTTATTTCGAGGTGAAGAAAGAAAACTATTAATCAATAGATGAATAGATAAATCTTGGATGATTTAGATAAAGAAAATGCCGCTTACAGTAATATGCAAGCGGCATTTTTCGTCACCGAAAAAACAAATTGCTATCATTTTACTCTCTCATCCTGTTTGTAGAAGGATTTGTCCTTTCTATTAATCAAAGAAAAGATGCTTCACTACGTTCTGACTATGTTTTGAACAAAGTGAATGACAGATTGGTAGGATTTACTTATTTTTCGGATAGTCTTTTGGGTATTTAAACAAGAGTTATCCAGTTATCCTTTATCTATTGATTCCGGTAATCTTTGGGAGATACACCGTATTGCTTTAAAAATTCCCGATAGAAATAAGATTTATTAGAGAATCCACATTTGAACATAATCTCGGATACGGTCAACTTGGTTGTCCTTAACAACTTGGCTGCATATTCCAGTCTAATACCTCGTACAAATTCACTCGGAGTCTTGTCTATTATTTCTTTGAACTTCCGATACAAGGTAGCTTTGCTCACTCCTACAAATTCGGCAATAGAAGAAGGGCTTAATAACTCATCATCTATATTATTTTTTATGAAATCTGTCACATTCTGTATTAGCTCTTCGTCTTCCGGATGAAGCACAATCCCGTCTTTTACTTTCACAGAAGACATGCTGGAATTGAAATAGTCCTTTAAAAGCATTTGTCTCGACAGCAGATTCTCTATGGTGGATATCACCTGCCTCGGGTGAAATGGTTTGACGATATAAGCATCCGCACCATGGTTAAAGGCATTAATCTGGTCTTCTACAGAAGCCTTTGCCGATATTCCTATGATTGGAATATAACTTGTTTTCAAATCGGATTTCAATTTATTAATCAAGCTCAAGCCGTCCATATTGGGCATGACAATATCACTTATAATAATATCAGGATGATTATGTTCTATCTCTTTCAAAGCCTCCACGCCGTCTTTTGCTTCGTGTATCACATAATCAAAGAGGACATCTTTCAGCAGGTCTCTGATATTCTTTTCATCTTCCACTATCAGTATGACAGTATCTTTGCGAGGGGATAAGTGATCCTGCCCGTTCTTTTCTTTCTGCAACGAATCTTTTTCATCCGTTACAACAAGTGAATGATCGGATGGCAAAGAAGGAATCACGACTGAAAATTCAACACTTTTTCCCAGTTCACTATTTACACTTATCTGCCCGCCTAATAATTCAACCAGACTCTTTGTTAGATTTAAACCTATGCCATTGCTTACAGAGTTACCCAATTTCGGAGTATCAAATATCTTATACTTATCAAATATCTCTGCCATCTGTTGCTCGGTTAACCCCTTGCCGGAATTTCTTACGAGCAAGTATAAGGTTTTATCAGGCTCATTTTGTGATATCTCAACATGAATATATCCATAACGAGGAGTATATTTGAACGCATTCGACAGTAAATTGAATATAATTTTTTCCAAAGCATTGCGGTCGGAATAGATCTCTGACGTATCATGAGTCTCTACCTTGAAGTCTATTTTATTCTCTTTCAGGATATCCACATAATTGTTGGAAGCATATTCCATCAATGATTTTACGTTCACATTTTCAGGATGCAAATCCATATTGCTCGATTTAGTTTTACGAAACTCCATCAACTCACTAATCAGCTTCTGCATCCTTTCGGCATTATTCTTTATTATTTGGAGATATTTCTTTGTACTACCATCTAACCCGTCCTGTTCCAACAAGTGCTGTGCAGGTGTATAAATCAAAGTTAGGGGGGTAAAGAATTCATGTGCCACATTGGTGAAGAAATTGAGCCGGGATTCATAAATCTTCTGTTCATGCCGTTTCTCTACCTGGGCTATAAGAACCTGGCGGCTTAACCGTATGCGATTTTTGATAACAGACTTTGTGATGTAGAAGATAATAATGCACAATATGGCATAGATAATCAATGCAGGAACGCTAAGCCACCACGGATAACCTACTTTTATAGTTAAGCGATAAATGTTATCTCCCCATACTTTGTCGCCATTTGTGCTCTTCACTTCAAGCTGGTACTCACCCGGAGGAAGTTGGGTAAAGATAATATTCGGATTATTACCCATCCCCACCCAATCATCCGAGTGGTTTTTCAAGCGATAAGCATATTCACAGTTTTCATTATTAATAAAGTCTTTGGCTATGAAATTGAAAGTCATGAATCTTTCTTCATAGCTAAGTTTCAACACTCCTTTTCTGATTCGTTCATTAATGTCCTGTACCGTATTATATATCTTCAAACTACTTAATATAAGTGGAGGATTAAACTCGCGCAAATGTATATTTCGAGGATTGAAATAACTAAACCCGCTTACTCCTCCAAAGTACAAGAAATCACGATGATCCTTGAAGAAAGCTCCATCAGAGAATTCATCATTCTGCAATCCGTCATTCAAAGTATAATTATCTATTTTATTGTTTTTTACATTCAGGCTAGACAATCCCTGGTTGGTACTGATCCATATCTTTCCTTCGTGGTCTTTTAATATTCCATGAATTGTTTTATTATTCAATTTCTCGTCGGCATATTGTATCAGGTGAAAATCATTCTCCTCCTTTTTCAATTCGTTCAGTCCATAACTTGTTCCTATCCATATACCGGTATCATCACGCAGTAAGCACAATACATCATTATTGGTGAGTAAAATCCGACTGTCCATATCCTCCAATGATTTTATACTATTATCTTTCATATTGATACAGTTCAAGCCTCCGCCACGTGTGCCAAACCATAACATATTGTCTTCCGGATCGGATGTAATGGCATAAACAACATCGTTATTCAATGAGATATTCTTATCCGACGAATTATATTGCCTGAATCCTTTAACGTGATAACGACCTTGCTCTCTGGAAATATTTATTTTGATTAAACCATATCCTGATGTTCCCACCCATAAAAGAGAATCATTGTTCGTAAAATAAATGTTGTACACAGCCTTGAAAGGCGGGTATTTATCAGGTATCTCAAGCTTTTCCAGTCGCCCTGTAGCAGCATTCAATATATTGATTCCGGTTCCTTCTGTTCCGATAAAAATGTCATTCGCTTTATTTCTTCTCAAGGCATAGACAGAATTGGAAATCAATCCTTTACTCTCATTCAGATAATCTGTCAATTCCTTCGTTGCAGGATTCAACAGTTTTATTCCGCTTCCTTTTGTGCCTATCAGAATATTACCATCTTCATCTTCACAGAAACATCTCACAGGGTGACTGGTGTGAACGGTTTCAAATAAAGAGTCGTAATGATAAAGTTGAATTAATCCTTGTCCGTCCGTTCCTATCCACAATATGTTCTGACTACCGGAATAAAGAGTGAAGACTGATAACTGACTGGATAGTTCGTTCAGGTAGGTAAAAGTATTCTTTTTTAAATCATAATGAATACATCCCCCTTCTATAAAGCTGACGTACATCTTGTTCTCTGCTAAGATAACCTGTGATACAGGTTTGTTACTATCCAGCTCAATGTATTGGGAAACTGTAAAGTCGGGATTTAAAAGGAAAAGTTTGTTGTCTTTGTTTAAGATAAATCTGTCTTTCGACAGAAATATCTTATCTACAGGCGTCTGTATGTCGACTGTGCGTAAATCACTCTGTTTTCCTCCGTTAACGAGTAGATTGTAAGTCAGATGCACGGTATTTCCATTATTTAAAAGGAAAAGCATACGATCGGAATCACTCACGGAATAATCCTTTATATGACTTGCAAAGTCTGTGTTAATCGGATTAAACTCATCTTCAGAATCATTGTAGACAAAGAATCCCAGCCCCTTTATGAGGCAGATAATATCTCCTGCCGCACTCTTTCCTAAAATAAAAGACTTTTCCTGATTGGGTACTTTATTATCTGTTCTTAAATAATACCTTGTTATCTGACGGGTTCGTTTATCTAACCGATTGATTCCATTATCTGTTGCTATCCATAAACTGCCCTTACATTCGATAATCTGGCGGATAACGTTATTACTTATAGAATTCGGATTGTTTTTGCTATATCTGAATGTCGTAATTTCTCTTCCATTATATGCATTCAGTCCATCCCATGTCCCAATCCAGATTGTATGTTCTGCATCTTCCAAAATACAGTTTACTGAATTATTTGTCAGTCCGTTAACATTTGATATGTGTTTTGCCACATTAAAAGCATAAGACTTTGTGGAAGTGACAAATGCAATAATCAGAATAAAAAATAATTGTGCGTATAAGATGTTTCTCATGTAAATGAATGTTATTTATACGGTTAGGATAATAGCAAATATAAGGAATTTATTTTATTCCGCGCATATTTTCATCGGTAACGGAGGATTTATACAATTGTGGAATAGTCAACCCGAATTACAAACGATAATCTATGATTTCACCGTCAACAATCAATTTACCATGTTTCTTTGTTTTTTTAGCGGAAGCAGGAATACAAACAATAGTTATGGCATTGTCCGGGTTCAGGATAATGCTTGTTTCGCCGGTACAATTCTTCTTTATGTATTTTTGGGATACCAGATCGTACAAGTCCGTAGGTTCCGTAAAGTGTTGATTCAAGGTTACCTCTTTGGCTTCAAAATAAGGATTGAATAAAAGGTAAGTAGGATATTTTCTTGTGGAATAAAAGTCTGTGGCATTACAATCCAATTGAAGGATACATTCCACATTAGTAGTATCTACAATAGAGGCTAGCATACCCACCCAGGCCGAGCCATACAAGCAAATATCTGTAGCTGAAGACATGGTTTTTACTTGATCCCCAATAGCATAGGGACCCTCATCGGACAATAATCCCTGGAACGGTTCAAAGTGATTGCCATGATACAAGTCCTTCCTCAATCCTTCATAACAAATGACGTGTTGAGGATCACCTTCCCAGATAGAACTCGACTGACGGTTGCGGGGGTGCTCGTCTGCATAAAATAAACGGCAGGCGTTTGCCAAGTTCAACATCCACTTGCCTATTGTGGAAGCATAAGCCGGGTTGTATTTTACAATTGGGACAAGTGCGGCAGCTTGTGAAAAGGTGTTCATGGCAAAAGCATATTGTTCATCCTTTTTTTGTCCTACCAATCCGTGTACGTCGTATTTGTTCCAACGCTCACACATCACTCCCCATCCGTCACGGTCTGAATTATTACCGTCGAAGCACCAGTTCAGCATTTTCAGCTCATCATAAGTAGTTCCAAGTTCCGCATTCATGCGCACTGCCAGATAAGCCCCATAGGGCATCATTATCTCATAGAAAGTACCTTCTTTCTGGGGACGGTTTTGCAAGAATGCCATGCATTGGCGTGTAGCATTCAGATACTTTTTATCTCCGTATTTAATCCAGGAGATGTATTGCAACCAAGCAAGTCCTGCGGCTGCATCCGGCTCGCGCCATATTTTATTATGATACCCTTTACGGTTCTTAAAGTTGAAGGCGGTGAAGTTGAAGTCCGGATATTCTCTACCTTCACTTAAGTCCTGGATAGCAGCATACCAATTGTCGACAGTGATCTTCATCGGCTCCTGCATCTCTGTTTTTTGAGGATATAAATCTACCAGCATCGAATAAGCCATTGCCGGCCATATCTCATACCAGAAACTTTCTCCGGCTTTCCTGTCGAGTCCGTTCAATATAAGATTGGTTCCGTTCTTCTTGTTGAAGAATTGTCGTATCATTGATACATAATCTTTTCCGTCATCATTGCTTTTGTCTACTCCTATCAGACTTGCACTAATGAGTGAGCCCATAGTGGGAAGAGATTCATAAGAATTTCCTCCTAATCGTCTTTTATCTACATAGCTTGGAAGTCCGAAAGTGCGGAATGGAAAGTTTACTTGCGAATCGTCCCACCAGATAAGAGGTAAGTTCTGTCCTTTGGCGTTGAAATCGTAAAATAGTCTGTCCTGTTTCGTGGCTATATCTTTCCAGTTTTTCATTTTATAGGGGAAAGGTATATTGGGCATATACTGTACTAAGCGGATCTCTTTTTGTTCTATCGGCTTTTGTGCCGGCAGGTTGTTGAGAAAGAAAAAACCTGCTACGAGAAATAATAATGTCTTTTTCATGGTCAGTTGGTTGTTAAAAAAGGGCGGATTTTATAATCCGCCCCCTCATTTTATTCATATTAAAAACCCGGATTTTGGGAAAGAATATTGTTGCTCTTATCCCTTTCACCTTGCGGTATCGGAAACAGATAATCTCTGTCGTCTCTAAAATTGGCACCTTTCGATGTATTATATTTGGTTGCATAAGCACGCATAACGGTTCCGAAACGTTTTTGTCTCATCAGGTCATCCCGTCTCCATCCTTCCATTGCTAATTCACAACGACGTTCCTTCCAGATGATTTCTTTCAGACGCTCTTGGTCGGTTTCTGTTATGTCGGGCAGTGTATTAGTTGTTGTAGCAGGGATATACGCCTGTTGATCTCTTCTCGGATCTATCGGATTAGTTTTGCGGGCTCTTTCTCTTACATCATTCAGGTAAGGAAGTGCAAGCCCTGGTTTTCCGTTTTCGTTTAATACTTCGGCATACATCAAGAGAACATCGGAATAACGGATCAAACGAATGTTGTAACTAATCATCCAGACGTCGAAACCTGTTTTTTCTACTGCTGGCACAGTCATCTTGTAATCATGATAACCGCTTGGAGATTCAGCATTGTCCTGCGCTTCAGTATCACCTTTATATCTATCACCAGTTTGTGTGAATACATAAGTAATACGTGGGTCATCTGCGTCAAAGGCATCATGGAGATCTTGGGTTGGTACGTGAAATCCATATCCTTGATAACCGGAGATGCGTCTGCTTGTGAAGAAGTGGGGAACATTGGTACCTGTGGCAATGTTTTTATCATATACTTTGTTGGCAATCTCAAATACTGATTCCGAACTGTTTTCATATTCAGTGCGCCAGTTCATGCCGTAATCACTCAACAATGTATAGTCTTTGTCCACTTCAATAATATCATGAAGTACCGTTTCGGCAGAGGTAAAATCACCTTTGAACATGTATGTTTTAGCAAGCATTGTTTTAGCAAAGCCACGTGTTGCACGATAAGCATCATCTTCAGAGTAATCTCCTTTTGCAGGAAGTGCGGAGGCATCGGTTAAATCATTCACAATACATTCATATACCTTCTCCAATGGGGAACGGGGTATTTGTAGTATTTCAGCGGGTTGCATCGGCGTAGTGATTAGAGGCACTTCTCCGAATGTAGTGACCAGACAATAGTACCCGAATGCTCTCAATGCTTTTGCCTCGTTTGCATAACGTTTCAATAGTTCTTCGTTTCCTATTGCATCAGGAGCATAATAAATCACATCGTTACAGCGATTGATTAATCTGTACAGAATCTCCCAACGACGTCCTACTTCACCATTGGTTGTGTAGATCGTAAAGTCGGACAAGTCGCGTACTTCGGCACGGTCACCGTCATTTCCTCCTCCTTTTAGAGCATCATCCGTACTGCAATCACCTACAAAATAATGATTTAATGCATATTCATTCCAAGTTGTACGTAATTGAAGATAAGCTCCAGTCAAGGCTTGTTCAATATCGCTTTCCTTCTGATAATAATTATCGCTTGTGGTTTTACCATAACTTGGTTCGTCGAGAGAGCAGCTATACAACCCCACTCCGGCAAGAGCCCAGCATATTATAAATAATATTTTTCTCATAATGTAATGTCTTTTTAGCTAGATTTAAAATTGCAAATTAACTCCAAAAGTGAATGTACGTGAAGACGGATAACGTGTAGTATCCACTCCCATATCCAATGGGTTATTGATACCCAGTTCCGGATCAAGTCCGGAATAACCGGTTAAAGTAAATATATTCTGACCGCTCACATAGAATCTACAACTTGAAAACAGTTTGCTCTTCTGGCAAATGTGACTCGGCAGTGTATAACCTATTTGCATATTCTGCAAACGCAGGTAAGAACCATTCTCCACATAGAAAGAAGAACCTCTCATATTGTTGTTAGAGTCAGAGTTGGTTATGCGTGGATATACAGCATCCAAATCCCCGTCTTTTGTCCATGCTTTTGTGTAAGCATCCGCCAACGCATTCTGGCGTCCTGCTGAAGCAAGGCTTCCTTTAGCAACGTTCCAGATGTCATTTCCAATAGTTCCTTGGAATGCCATGCTTACATCAAAGTTCTTATAACTAAATCCTAAGTTGAAACCATAAATGAGGTCCGGATTAGGATCACCGATAAAAGTACGGTCATCATCATCGTTCAATTCGCCTGATTCTCCTAATTTGGCAAACTTAAAATCGCCCGGTTGTGCATTAGGCTGAATCTTGGTACCATTCTTATCCACATAATTGTCTATCTCTTCCTGATTCTGGAATATTCCTATTTGTTTGTACCCCCAGAAACGTCCGATAGGACCTCCTACATACGTACGGCAATGTAATGTCTTTTTAGCTAGATTTAAAATTGCAAATTAACTCCAAAAGTGAATGTACGTGAAGACGGATAACGTGTAGTATCCACTCCCATATCCAATGGGTTATTGATACCCAGTTCCGGATCAAGTCCGGAATAACCGGTTAAAGTAAATATATTCTGACCGCTCACATAGAATCTACAACTTGAAAACAGTTTGCTCTTCTGGCAAATGTGACTCGGCAGTGTATAACCTATTTGCATATTCTGCAAACGCAGGTAAGAACCATTCTCCACATAGAAAGAAGAACCTCTCATATTGTTGTTAGAGTCAGAGTTGGTTATGCGTGGATATACAGCATCCAAATCCCCGTCTTTTGTCCATGCTTTTGTGTAAGCATCCGCCAACGCATTCTGGCGTCCTGCTGAAGCAAGGCTTCCTTTAGCAACGTTCCAGATGTCATTTCCAATAGTTCCTTGGAATGCCATGCTTACATCAAAGTTCTTATAACTAAATCCTAAGTTGAAACCATAAATGAGGTCCGGATTAGGATCACCGATAAAAGTACGGTCATCATCATCGTTCAATTCGCCTGATTCTCCTAATTTGGCAAACTTAAAATCGCCCGGTTGTGCATTAGGCTGAATCTTGGTACCATTCTTATCCACATAATTGTCTATCTCTTCCTGATTCTGGAATATTCCTATTTGTTTGTACCCCCAGAAACGTCCGATAGGACCTCCTACATACGTACGGCTGGTATTTCCACTCAAATATTCCGATGTAAGTTTGGTTACCTCTGTCTTATAAGTAGACATGTTCAGCCCTACATTGTAATTAAAGTCTTTTCCTATCTGGTTACGGTAGTTGACTACTATTTCAAAACCGGTATTCTTCAAGTCTCCCGCATTAAAGAAGGGGCTGTTAGGGAAGGCGCCAAAAGAAGGAATAGGCATATTCAGCAACATGTCACTTGTTTTCTTTACATAAAAGTCCATGCTTACATCAAGGCTGTTTTTAAAGAAAGACATATCTAAACCGACATTGGTTTGTTGGCTGGTTTCCCATTTAATATCTGCATTTCCCACATAAGTCGGAACGTAACCTTGTGAGTATCCGTTTCCAAAGTACCACTGATTCTCATTATTGGTGCCAATCAACGTAAGAGGCGCGTCTCTATCAATTCGTTGGTTACCATTCTGTCCCCAACCTACACGCAGTTTTAAATTGGAAATTGTATTTTCAATGTTCAGGTTCTTAAAGAATTCTTCATTGCTCACTCTCCAACCTAATGAAACTGATGGGAAATAGCCCCAACGGTTACGTTTGGCAAATCTTGAAGAACCGTCGGCACGGAAATTGACTGTAGCAAGGTATCTGTCATCATATACATAGTTGATACGTCCCAAGTACGACAACATAGAAGATGTTTCTTTACCTCCCGAGGTGTTATCTCCGGCTGTTTGTGCATCAAGTATCTGATAGATTTCATCGTTACCTAAAGCCTTTCTCTTAAATGCATTAATGCCTTCGCTGCTGTTCTTCTCATAAGTCATGGCAACCATTGCATCCAGTTTATGCCTGCCTATTGTCGTGTTGTAGTTAAGACGTTGTTCCACTTGATAATTAGAAGTAACAGCGCTATTATTATTCAATTGAGTTTCTTTATTATATTTACTTTCCTGATTCGCTAAGTTATCTTCCGAAAAAGTAGACGAATAGACAGGACGGAAGTCTTTGAAAGTATCATGGTATCTTTCGAAACTATACTGTACCCGATAGCTCAATCCTTTATACAATTTGATTTGGGCAAACACATTACCAAATACATTGAATATGTCATTGTATCTATTAGGAAGTTCGAGCATGGCTACCGGATTAGGGTCGTAAGACCACTCGGTAGGCGCATATTTGTTATATTCGTAATTTTCAGAAGACGGATCTACCAACGGGCTGATAACAGGGGTAAAAGGATCAGCTTTTTGAATGAAATCGAATGAAGGAATTGCTCCTGCGTCACGTTTTCTTATCTTTGCCAGATTGACATTGGCGCCAACAGTGATAAATTTGTTAATATCATATTCAAGATTCGCTTTAAGTGAAAGTCTCTTGAATTCAGTAGTGATGATTGCACCCTGATCGTCTACATATCCTAAACTTAAAGAAGATCTCGAATTATCTGTCCCCTTACGGATGCTTAGATTATAGTTCTGGTTGAAAGCTGTACGGGTTACTTCATTCCACCAGTTGGTATTATAACCTTTCTGATACTGATTGGTAAACTTATCCTTCATTGAGTTTTGAAAGCTTGCATCATTTTCATACGCTTTCATGATGAAGTTGTAGTATTGGTCGCTGTTCATCATGTTCAATGCTTTATAACTGTTTTTTACACCTACATAAGCATCTAATGTTACAGTCGTTTCACCTTTCACCCCTCCCTTGGTAGTAATGAGGATTACTCCATTAGAACCTCTCGAACCATAGATAGCGCAGGCTGAAGCATCTTTTAATACTTCCATACGTTCAATATCAGATGGATTCAGGCTGCTGATGTTATCCATGAACTGTCCATCAACTACATACAATGGATTGTTGTCATTGACGGTCCCTAAACCTCTCACGCGGATCACTGCATCCGATCCCGGCTGGCCGGAACTGGCGGCAACAAATACGCCGGCTGCCTTACCTGTTAGTAGTTCGGATGCATTAGATACTGCATAGTTCTTAATATCCTTACTACTTATAGAAGCCAAAGCACCGGTAAGGTCACTCTTTCTTTGAGTACCGTAACCAATAACCACAACCTCATCCAATTCATTATCGGACACTAGATTTACATTGTACGTTCCGCTATTTGTTACGTTTACAATTTCAGTTTTAAAACCGACATACGAGAATGAAACTTTATTTGACGATACTTTTAATGTATATTTACCGTCAAAATCAGTGATAGTACCATTGGTCGTTCCCACTTCAAGAACAGAAACTCCAATTAAAGCCTCTCCGGTATTACTGTCGTATACCACACCCGAAATACTCTTGGTTTGCTGTGCAAAGACATTTGTGCAAACAGCAAGAATAAGAATGAATAATAAATGCTTACTCATAGTTTATACACTTAGATTTAATTATATGAAATGATATTTTGTTTATTCGCAATAATCTTACCATCTTTCAGTTCTAATTCTGTTCCGGCGGGAAGTTCCACAATTACTCTTGCGTCATTGGCCGGGATCTCAACGGAGCCATTTGTCTTTATATTTTTTGCTATATATTCTTTGGCAACAATATCAAACAAATCGCATGGTTGGGTAGCTTGATAAGTAATGGTTTTGGTCTCTTTATGAGGGTTATAATAGAGATAGACCGGATAAGGTTTCTCTGTATAGAAGTCTGTGACATTACAATCCAGCCGGAGGATACCCTCCACATTCGTTTGACAAACAATGGCCCCTAAAATACCAACAGGAGAAGAACTGTAAACGCTGAACATGCTCTCCGTCGGATTACCTTTTATCCATTTGGGACCATCGCCGATTGCAACCGGACTAACCCCTTTTAATGATGCTTTTCCATAGTCATCCGTTTTTCGTAAACCTTCATAAGAAACATTATCATAAGTAATGTCCTTCAATTCCGGAGCCCATTGATGTGCTTCATCTATTTCCCCCGGATAGAACAAACGACATGCACTTGCATTGTTCAACATCCACTTGCCGATAGCCTTTGCATATTGAGGCTGATATTTCACCATCGGAATGAAAGGCCAGGCGGGTTTGATACTGTTCATAAGGAATGCATATCCTCCGCCGTCTGTGATACTTCCTTGCAGACCACTTACATCATAATCACCCCATTTTCCTACAATAATTCCCCAACCGGTTCTTCCTGCAGGGCTTTTACATCCGTCAAATACCCAATCAAGAAGTTTGGCTACATCATAGTTAGCCCCCTCTATTGCATTCAAATAGGCTGCCGTATACACTCCGAGTGGTAAAAGAGCCTCGTAAAAACGGCTTTCTTTCTGGGCAAGCAGGGCTTCGATGGCACTTTTACTATGTTGCAGATAACGTGGATCACCAAACTTATGATAAGCACACAACAATACATAAGCATGCCCACCGGCGGCGTCTTGTTGCAATGGAATATTATTAACCATTCCTTTCATTTGTGCATAGTCAAAATAAGAATAGTCGTAATTTCCATTCAATACAGAATCTGCTTTAACAAACTGCTCTGCAATACTTTTTTGTATCTTCTCTGCCCCGTCTACATTGGGGAAAACATCGCAAATAGCATAATATAAGGCATTGGGTAATACATCATACCACCAGTCGCGGCCATAGCCTCCTCCTAAAAGGGCTACTGACGGAGTCGTATTGTTCATGACTATATTCCAGCCGTTATCAGAATTGAAATAATTCTGCACCATTTTTACATAGTTATATCCGTCTTGATTCGTCTTGTCAATCCCTACAAGGCCGGCACCAAGAATAGCTGCCAATGAGTTCAGACTTTCATGGAACTCTCCGTTATTGGCATTCTTTCCCTGACGAATATCTTTAATGGCAGTATATAAGCCAAATGTAGTCTGGTCCATATTTCTGCGGGCGTCATCTAACCAGATTAATGGTCCGACTTCGCTTTTATTATTCCAGTCAAAGATAAACTGGTCATACTTTTGGGCTTTTTGTTTCCAGTCCAGCATTTTATAAGTTTCAGGCATATCAGGCATAGAGTCTACCCTATGGATGGAAACCTGCTTTACCTTTTCACCAAAGTTATTTCCGTTGCCCGAGCAAGATGCCAGGAGACAAACGGTCATAAGTACAAAAACACCTTTACTTGTCATTTTCATGTTCAATAGTATCAGTTTGATTAGTAATATTCTTAGCTAAAGGATATGCCGCTAATTGTAATCCGGCAACAATCACCAGCGCATATTTCAATGCAAAATCCTGCGATACACAATAAGCAAGGAAGATAAACAGTAGTAAACCGAAAGCTCTTCCAAGGAAAAGGCCGAACTCATGGCTTAGGATATATGCATATTCGTTTCTATTCTCAATCTTTGCAACTGCATCAATTGTTCTCATCATAATGGGGAAGTAAGCCAGGTCGAACAAAGGCTGGAATATCACTTTGCAAAGGACGAAAAGGATCACTCCTGTAGCAGAGAAGAGAATACCGTTGAATAGTGTACCGACAAAGAATACGATTAATCCTCCTACAAAGATTTTCAAACGGTCTTGCGGGCGGGCCATACGTCCTAATACATACACCAGGACAGCGGTCAGTGCCCCGCTAACTCCCTGAATCAATCCTAACGCTCCTTCATCTCCTACCAGCTTCAATACCAATATAGCTGGTGCTGTTACTAAAAAACCTTGAACCATTCCTTTCAATCCGGCTAGCCACAGCATCTTTTTCCAAAGTATGTTGAAGCGGAAATAGAGGAAGTTTGTTTCTTTGGGGTTCTCGAATTTACCTTTCCACAGTGTCATGCAGGCGATAACGGTAATGACTACTGCTGCCATCGTAACTACACAGTAAGAGGTATTGATATTGAAGAGGAATCCGAAAACTTCTTTTCCATCTATCTGGCTGATAAATGCGCCTATAATTAAAGGAACACCGATGGAGGTAATAGAAAAGAAGAAAGACTCTAGTCCGAAGAAATAGTTACGGCTGTTGTCGTTGGTATTATAGAGAGCCAGCAGGTATCGGTTGGTCCAGAAGAAACCAGAAGCTGCTCCCATTAAAAAGCCGGCCAGACCAAGTTCGACGAAGCCAAGTGACTTGATAGTCATCATACCGAACATGGAAATGCCACTTACCAGGATTCCTATCGAATAAAGTGTCTTCACACTGTATTTCTTTAGCAGATAGCCGTTAACAAGAGAGGTAGTAATGATGCCTATATACATTGCCAGCTGATAAAAAGCAACCATCACCGGATCGCTCGTGTTCCTCATGATATAGGCTCCCACAAAGATTTCTACTATCGGTAGTACCAATGCATAAAGCATATTGGTAACCAACAGTGTTCTCATGTTAGGTTCCTGTTGCTTAAAGAACAGATATTCTTTTTTCAGTTTATTCATTACTTCTTTTGTGTCTGTTTTAATACGTTTAATATCTCTGAAATGGAAAGCTCTGCCTTACAAATCACTTCATCGCTTGCTCCATAATACATGGTTATCGTATCGCCGTCCACCAAATGCCCATTAGTGAAAACTACATTCCCGAAGAAACCTGTTTGCTCATAAGCGGCGATAGGTTCCATGATCGGTTCTTCGCTTCTTGCAATGACTTTCGACGGGTCATTTAAATCGAGTAATAAAGCCCCCAAGCAATAACGGTGATTAAAATCGGCTCCATGATAAATCTCCAGCCACCCTTCTTCTGTCTTTATTGGAGCTGCCCCTGCCCCTACACGTGCGCAATCCCACATTCCGTCACGAGTGGTTGCCACACATTTGTGGTTTCCCCAATGCAAGCGGTCGGGCGATTCTGCCAACCATATATAATTGCCGCCAAGTTCGGGACTGCTTGGGCGATGAAGAGCGAAATACTTGTCACCTATCTTCTGTTCGAACAATGCACAATCTTTATTATGCGGTGGGAATATCATTCCATGCCGTGTATAGTTTTTCCAATCATTGGTGTGAATCAGTCCAACCCCTACAGCTACCGACGATACTTCTGTGAAAGTAAGGTAAAAACCATCTTCGGTTGTTGCAACACGGCAATCCTCAATGCCGAATGCTTCCAGCTCTCCTTTTCCGAAAATAGGTGGAAATTCCGGTTCATCTTTGAAGTGAATACCGTCGGTACTTGAAACCAATCGTAAGTAAGACATCGTAGTCAGATAATTTTTTCCTTTGTAACCGATAACGCGTGGGTCTGAAGCATCCAAATCGGGATCATTCTTTAAAAACGAAACCACTTCTATTTTTCCTTTTTCATTATATATAGGAAAACTGATAATTCCTTCTTTCTGTATAGGTCTCTCTGCGACGCGCAAAAGTAACCAAATTTTGCCTTGATATTTGAAAACTCCGGGATTTAACAAACATGTAATTTCCATTCCGTTGATTCCCGCTTTTAAATCTTTTGGAGCCAGTAGGGGGTTCTGCTCACATCTTTTAGCTATATCCATAATATTTCGATTAGTGATTATTTCTGTGAACAAAAGTATGAGATGAAAGACAGGAAAGCGTTTACTATATTCTCAAAGAGGTGTACACATGCTCAAGAACATGTTTTTAAGAGGATGATATTAGGGAATGATTTTAGAAGAGGCAGTGATATTCGTATTTATATGCTGTTACAGTTTAAATGATTGGTTTATAGTTGAATAGACAGTGTGTTGAAGTGTATTATATTCTCATAAGTGTATAGTATAGTTTCTTTGAAGAGTGAAAAAGAAACATATAAAGATAAAAAAATAAGAGGCCAAACTCAAAAATATAATTTGAGGAAGCCTCTTGTTTTTTCTTTTTAATAAAAATAATACTGTAAATCCTATTTCTTCACATACGGATAATCTATCGTACATAATCTGTCAGAGTTTGTTTGATAGAGGTGAAGCCGTTAAAAAGAAATTTGTTAGACAGCCTCTTTTCGTTATCGGTTTGGTATACTGTCTTTATAAATAGTAATTGTCCTTTTTCTTGTTGAATCATTCTTGATACTGGTTACATCTCCCCGGGTCGTGAAATACACATAGTTTCCCAGATCGAGAAAACGGTACACTTTCACTCCGTCGTGCTCGAACAGATAACTGACTTCATAAGTCTGGTTATTTTCCGATTTTCCGCTTTTCAGTGGAATACCTGCATAGCAGGAAGCTAGTCCCGTTATGCAGAAGAAAAGAATAAAGGTCCGAATCAATGTTTTCATAATCATTTCTTCACGTGAGGATAATCTATCGTATAATGTAATCCGCGGCTTTCCTTACGTTCCATTGCTTGGCGCATAATCAGATAACCCACATTCACCATATTACGCAATTCGCAGATTTCTCTGGACGCTACGCTGCGTTTGAACAGGCTTTCAGTCTCTTCGTAGATAATATCGAGTCTGTCCCAGGCACGTTTTAGACGGAGGTCGCTGCGGACAATACCTACATACGTACTCATAATCTGGTTCACTTCCTTCATACTTTGCGTAATGAGCACCATTTCTTCCGGCGAACGGGTTCCTTCATCGTTCCATTCGGGAATATCTTCATTATAAGAATATTGATCGACCACTTGTAGACTGTGCTTGGCGGCAGCGTCGGCATATACGACTGCTTCTATCAGTGAGTTGGAAGCCAGACGATTGCCTCCATGCAATCCTGTGCAGGAACATTCTCCCACGGCATAAAGACGTTCGATGGAAGATTGTCCGTCCAGGTCGACAAGGATACCTCCGCAGAGATAATGGGCGGCCGGGGCTACCGGGATATAATCTTTCGTGATGTCGATGCCCAGGCTAAGACATTTCTCGTAGATATTGGGGAAGTGTTTCTTTGTTTCTTCGGGATCTTTGTGGGTGACGTCCAGATATACATGGTCGTCTCCACGGTTCTTCATCTCGTTGTCGATGGCGCGTGCCACGATGTCACGGGGAGCGAGCGAAAGACGGGGATCATATTTCTGCATGAACTCTTTGCCGTCCATTGTACGCAGTACACCTCCGTAACCACGCATTGCTTCCGTTATCAGGAAAGAAGGGCGGTCTCCCGGATGATACAGGGCGGTAGGGTGGAATTGTACAAACTCCATATCCTTCACCGTACCTTTGGCACGGTAAACCATGGCGATACCGTCTCCGGTAGCGACTAGCGGGTTAGTGGTTGTTTTATAAACGGCTCCTACTCCACCGGTAGCCATCAGCGTCACTTTAGCAAGATAGGTATCTACTTTTCCCGTTTTCGGATCGAGGATATAAGCACCATAACATTTGATGTCCGGTGTCTGGCGGGTTACAGTCACTCCCAGGTGATGCTGTGTCAGGATTTCAATGGCAAACTGGTTTTCGATGACCGTGATATTCGGATGGCGTTGTACGGCTTTAATCAGGCTGTCCTGAATTTCTGCTCCCGTATTATCTTTATGGTGAAGAATACGGAACTCCGAGTGTCCGCCTTCGCGGTGCAAGTCAAATTCGCCTTTCTCGTTTTTGTCAAAATCCACTCCCCACTTAATCAGTTCTTCAATTTGTGCGGGAGCTTCGCGCACTACCTTTTCTACTGCGGCACGGTTACTGATCCAATCGCCGGCAATCATCGTATCTTCAATGTGCTTGTCGAAATTATCCACCAGAAGGTTGGTGACGGAGGCTACCCCTCCCTGGGCGAAGTACGTGTTGGCCTCTTCCAGCCCGCTTTTACAGATAAGAGCAACTTTACCTTTGTGCGCCACTTTCAGCGCAAAACTCATACCGGCAATTCCGGAGCCGATAACGAGGAAATCGAATTTTCTTACCATAATTTTGTTATTTCTCACCGCAAAGCTACAAAATAAGTTACTTCGTTGTACTTTTCGTTGTCACTAATTCATAAAATTGCTACCTTGCAGGCAAAAATCTGACAAAATGAATCGAATTTTTCATGCCCGCATCGCCTGGTACCAATATTTCCTGTTGGTGGTGCTTACTGTAAATGCTGTTGGCGCATTGTGGTGTAAATATATCTTGGTAGCGGTACTGTTTATGCTGATGCTGATTGTAGTGATCGAACAGATTATACATACTACTTATACGTTGACTACAGACGGTAACCTGGAGGTTTCACGCGGCCGTTTTATTCGTAAGAAGGTAATTCCGCTTTCCGAAATCACCACAGTCAGGAAATACCATTCCATGAAGTTCGGTAGTTTCTCGGTGACGGATTATATCTTGATAGAATACGGAAAAGGGAAGTTTGTTTCGGTGATGCCTGTCAAGGAACAGGAATTTGCAGAACTACTCGAAAAGAGAATGTTTGAAAAGAAGATAAAAGAGTAACTGATTATATACTATGAAATATCAAGTGATTATCATCGGTGGCGGTCCTGCGGGATATACGGCTGCCGAAGCTGCCGCTAAAGGTGGTTTGAGCGTATTGCTTATCGAAAAGAATAGTCTGGGTGGCGTCTGTCTGAATGAAGGCTGTATTCCTACGAAAACATTGTTGTATTCGGCAAAGACTTATGACAGTGCAAAACATGCATCAAAGTATGCAGTCAATATCCCGGAAGTCTCTTTCGATTTGCCTAAGATAATAGCGCGTAAAAGTAAGGTAGTGCGTAAACTGGTGCTGGGAGTGAAAGCGAAGCTGACTGCCAACAATGTTACAATTGTATCAGGAGAAGCGCAGATCATTGATAAAAATACGGTTCGCTGCGGGGAAGAGACTTACGAAGGAGAGAATCTGATATTATGTACGGGTTCGGAAACCTTTATTCCTCCTATTCCGGGAGTGGACGCGGTGAACTACTGGACGCACAGGGATGCTTTGGACAGTAAAGAATTGCCGGCCTCTCTGGCTATTGTAGGTGGCGGAGTGATCGGGATGGAGCTTGCATCGTTCTTCAACAGTTTGGGAGTACAAGTGGCGGTGGTTGAGATGATGGACGAAATCCTGGGTGGAATGGATAAAGAGCTTTCCGCTTTGCTCCGTGCGGAATATGCAAAACGAGGTATTAAATTCCTGCTTGGTACGAAAGTGGTCGGCTTGTCGCAAACGGAAGAAGGAGCTGTTGTTTCTTATGAGAACGCAGAGGGAAACGGCAGTGTCATTGCAGAAAAGCTGTTGATGAGCGTCGGTCGCCGTCCTGTGACGAAAGGTTTCGGGCTCGAAAACCTGAATTTGGAGCAGACGGAGCGTGGTGCTATCAGAGTTAATGAAAAGATGCAGACTTCTGTGCCGGACGTGTATGTTTGTGGTGACCTGACAGGATTCTCTTTGCTCGCCCATACGGCTGTTCGTGAAGCGGAAGTTGCCGTACATTCCATCTTGGGAAAGGAAGATGCCATGAGTTATCGGGCTATTCCGGGCGTAGTCTATACCAATCCGGAGATTGCCGGAGTGGGTGAAACGGAGGAGTCGGCCTCAACGAAAGGAATCAATTATCAGGTTATCAAACTTCCGATGGCTTACTCCGGCCGTTTTGTGGCGGAGAATGAAGGCGTGAACGGAGTCTGCAAAGTATTGCTGGATGAACAGCAGCGGGTGATTGGCGCTCATGTGTTGGGAAATCCGGCTTCGGAGATTATCACTCTTGCGGGCACTGCCATTGAGCTCGGATTGACGGCAGCGCAATGGAAAAAGATTGTTTTCCCGCATCCTACGGTAGGAGAAATCTTCCGGGAAGCTCTATAAACGGATTCCGATATCTGACATCGTTCATTGATGAAGATACCTATCTGATTCATTGATGAGGGGGTATCTCACTGATAAATCGAATATATGATGAGAAAATATATAATCACTCCGGCCTTATTGGCAATAGTTTGTATGGTGATGTGTCATTGTACATTCAATCGTAAAGCGTCAGTTGCCGCAAATGAATATTTGATTCAGGGCGAATTGGCCAATCTTCCCGACAGCATTGTGATCGGCCTGTATGAGGAAGACGGAAGTATTCTCAACTGTGTATGGAGAGATACGCTTATGAATGGACAGTTCTCTTTCCGCGACACGGTTTCTACCACACGGAAAATGCTGATTATGTCTGATAATCGGGGCTTCCCGGGTACATGGCTGGAAGTGTGGATCGCACCGGGAGAATACATCGAAATCAAGGGACAGGACAAACTAGTGAAAACATGGGAAGTAGTAAGTGATGTGCCGGAACAGCAGGAAGAAAACCGCTTTACGGCTTGCGCGATGGCTCAACAGAAAGAACTGATGCAATACATGGCAGCGGAATATGACTGGCAACGGATGATGTTCATAGACCATCCGGGCGACCGGGAGTTTGAAAGCCAGGCCTGGGCCAAAATAGATTCTATCCGGAAACTGTCAATGCCGTTGCAGCAGGAAATCTGGAAAAAGGAAATGGAATACATGGAAGAAGCTCCCGTCTCCCCGGTGTGGATGGACAGGTTACTGTTTTTTGCTTCCATGATGAAATATAAAACCATCATGCCTTATGAAGAAGAGGTGAAAAAACTCTATGCCCGAATGTCTGAAGCTGATAAACAAACAGGTGACGGACAGGAGATTACAGCCTATGTTTATCCTCCCGCTACCGTAGGAGTTGGAGATATGATGGTGGATGGAGACCTATATGATGCGAATGATTCTCTCCGTCATATTTCCGAGTTCAAAGGAAAATTCATCTTACTCGATTTCTGGAGTAGCGGGTGTGGTCCTTGCGTGGAGTCGATACCCGAAATGGAGAAGGTGATGGATCTGTACAAGGATAAAATGACTGTGATTAGTATTAGTGAGGACCCGAAAGCACGTTGGAAAGAGTATATTAAGACGAAAGGAATGGGCGGTAACCAGTGGAACGAACTTCGTAAAGGACGTACCGGTCTTGCCCTAAATTATCAGGTACGGGGAATCCCTCATTATGTATTGATTGCCCCTGATGGAAAAATCCAGGATGTATGGTCCGGCTATGGCGCCGGTTCGCTTCTTGGACAGGTAGAGAAAAACTTGAAATAGATAGAGGTAAGATACGATCATTTGTTGATGTCATAAACAGTGTTATATGAAAAAAAGTCTTTTGTTAGTCGCCCTTTCAGTTTGTTTGTTGCCACTTTGGGGACAACAGAATTTCTCCCGGATAGATTCGCTTATCAAGAAGATGCTCCCCGAAGCATCCGAAGTCGGCATATCCGTCTACGATCTGACGGCTAAGAAATCACTTTATAACTATCGTGCGGAGAAACTTTCACGTCCTGCCTCTACCATGAAGCTGTTGACGGCTATTACCGCACTTTCCCGCCCCGAAGCCAACGAGCCTTTCCGCACCGAAGTATGGCACGATGGCGTGATAGAGCATGATACCTTGCAAGGCAACCTGTATGTGGTAGGCGGATTCGATCCGGAATTTGACAGCCAGTCGATGGATTCATTGATAGAAGAGGTAATCACTTTCCCTTTTTCGGTTATTAACGGGCAGGTCTATGGTGACGTTTCAATGAAAGACTCCCTTTATTGGGGCAGCGGATGGGCGTGGGACGATACACCTGCGGGTTATCAGCCTTATCTCTCTCCGCTGATGTTCTGCAAGGGGACTGTACAGGTTTCCGTAGTTCCATCCACGGTGCAGGGCGATACGGCAAGTGTTTCCTGCCAGCCTCTGTCTTCTTATTATACAGTGACGAATCAGACGAAAACACGTACCTCTTCTGCCGGGAAATTCTCTTTCACAAGAGACTGGCTGACGAATGGAAACAACCTCCTTATTTCGGGTAATGTCACTTCGATTCGAAAAGATGATGTCAACATCTATGATTCTCCCCGTTTCTTTATGCACACTTTCCTGGAACGCCTTCGTGGGAAAGGAATCACGACTCCCCAGTCGTATGGCTTTGCCGAATTACCTCGCGACAGTGTGAGAGTAGAGCGTATGGCTTGCTGGAACACTTCTGTGCAGAAAGTGCTGAACCAACTGATGAAAGAGAGTGATAACCTCAATGCGGAAGCATTTCTCTGTCGCCTGGGAGCGCAGGCTACGGGAAAGAAGCAAGTAGCTGCCGAAGATGGTATTGTCGAAATAATGAAGCTGATCCGCCGCCTGGGGCATGACCCGAAAGATTATAAGATTGCCGACGGTTGCGGACTGTCCAATTATAATTACCTCTCTCCTGCCCTGCTGGTGGACTTTCTAAAATATGCGTACTCGCAAACAGAAGTGTTTCAGATGTTGTATAAATCACTTCCCGTTGGTGGGGTGGACGGAACTTTGAAATTCCGGATGAAAGGTACTCCTGCTTTTCGGAATGTTCATGCCAAAACAGGCTCGTTTACGGCAATAAATGCGCTTGCAGGCTATCTGAAGATGAAGAACGGACATGAAGTGGCATTTGCCATTATGAACCAGAATGTACTTTCGGCGGCTAAAGCGAGAGCATTTCAGGATAAGGTGTGTGAGGTGATTATTGGGAAATAGGCTGATATGAATACATTAGCCCGTACAACCAAAGTGGAATTCCGTTGTTGAATCCGATTTCTATGTTGTCAAGGAGCAGGTACTATTCTCCATGGAGGGCTCTTTATTGATTCTTCTACAAAAAGACAATTGTATTCTCTAATAAGCAAAAATCGTAGGATTTTGTTTACCAGAGAATACAATTATACTTGTTTTGAATCGAATACTGTAAATTCTATACTCTATATTATATTTACTTTGAGTATTCAGCCCAATTAGTATTCTTCATATCGCCACTCTTAGCCAACTCTGCGTGCATACCAAGTGCAGCCTGAATAGCGTGTGGAGTCTGTGCCCGGTTACCGGCCAGTTTGAGGTAATCCCAAAGAAGCTGTTTGTAGTCAGGATGTGCACAGTTTTCGATGATGGCTTGTGCGCGTTCTTTCGGGCTCTTGCCACGAAGATCGGCAACACCTTGCTCGGTGATAACGATGTTGACATCGTGCTCCGTGTGGTCGTGGTGGGATACCATCGGTACGATCGCGCTGATCTTCCCTTCTTTGGCCACAGACGGACAAGTGAAGATAGAGATGTAAGCGTTGCGGGTAAAGTCTCCCGAACCACCGATACCGTTCATCATTTTTGTTCCGCCGATATGGGTAGAGTTTACGTTGCCGTACAGGTCAACTTCGATGGCTGTATTGATAGAAATGATACCGAGGCGGCGTACTATTTCCGGGCTGTTTGAGATTTCCGACGGACGGAGAACCAGTTTGTCGCGGAAGAAATCCATATCGTTGTAGATGCCTTCCAGACAGTCATTTGTAACAGTCAGTGAACAGGCGCTACCGAATTTGATGCGTCCTTCGCGAATCAATCCGATCACGGAATTCTGGATTACCTCTGTGTACATTTCGAATGCAGGAATCGTTTTATCACGTCCCAATGCACCGAGTACGGCGTTGGCGATGTTTCCTACACCCGATTGCAAAGGCAAGAAACTGGACGGAATAATACCGCGTTTCATGTCGGCTGCAAGGAAGTCGGCAACATTCTGCCCGATTTTGTCGGTCAACGGATCAGCGGCAGCGAAAGAACGCGCTTCGTCCGGCCAGTTGGTTTCCACTACGCCTATAATTTTTTTCGGGTCTACCTGAACGTAAGGCAGTCCGATACGGTCACTCGGTTTATAGATCGGTATTTCGCGGCGGTAAGGCGGGTCGAGCGGTTCGTATACGTCGTGCATACCCATACCGGATTTGCTGTGTGCGCTGTTCAACTCCACGATGATCTGGTCGGCAAGACGGCAGATGGTCGGGGCGATGCCGCCGGCGGCAGTCAGATAAATTTTTCCGTCCGGAGTTACTTCGCAGGCTTCGATGATGGCTACGTTCACTTTGCCCATGAACCCGTAGCGCACTTCCTGTGCCATTTGTGAGAGGTGTATGTCGTTGTAGGCAATCTCTCCGTTGTTCACAGCTTTGCGGAAGTCGGCGTTGGTAGTATAAGGAGCGCGGTAGCGGATGGCTTTGGCACGTGACAGTACGCCGTCACAGGATTCCCCTGTCGATGCGCCTGTGAAAATTCCTACTTGAAACGGGTTTCCTTTCGCATGTTCTGCTTCAGCAATTTTTGCGAGTTCGGCTGTTACAGCCTTGGCCGTTCCGGCGGGAGTAAATCCGCTTAGGCCGATGTTGTAGCCATGTTTGATTAGGCTTGCAGCTTCCGCTGCCGAAATACGATTGAGTGACATAAATAGTAAATTTCGTGTTAAATACAGTTGATATTTTTATTGATAATTAATTCTCTGTTTGTACGGCCTTGTACCAATGCTTGGCAATGACTCGTCACATAATGATTCGAAACTCAATGAGTTTACGGGCTCTCTCAATACTTCCGTTGAAGTATCTCTCCCCAGATAATAGCGCGGCGGGCTTCTTCTGCGGAGTGAATCGTGAAATCATGTTCGTTATCAGTTGATTCGGTGTGAGAGTTATAATGAGAACCTTGTTGGGAATTTCGTTTATCTTGCGCGGCACTGTTTGCCAGGGATGCGGAAACGGATATTTCTTCTTTTTTTCTTTTCTGCTGCGCAGCTGGTTTCGCCGTCTGTTTGGGAGACTGTTGCGGTGGCGTCTGTTTCAGGGGTTTAGGCTGGAATAATTCTTCCAGCGACTTGGGGCCACCCCATGCCTCGGGCATAGGAACTGCATCCGGAGCTACTTCAACGGGGGATGGCATCGGGGAAACGGGGCGTTTATTCTTAGCTTTTTTCGATTTACTATTCTTATTCACCTCTTTGAATATTCCCACAAGAATGACACCTGCTATCAAGAGAAATTTCAAAAAATCTTCCATTGTGTTTCACTGCTAATTAGTTATCTGCCAAAGTTACGTATTTTATCTGGTTCAGGCTAACATTTTATTATGAAAAAAGGGCAGCTTCACAGCTCCCCTTAATTTTTTTAACCTAAACCTTAACTATGAAAAAATCTAATGTTTCTTTCATTGCACAAATGTGAAAAATAAATTTAAATTTGCCAAGCATATCGCCTAAAAATGTTTATTCTCTTAACATAAATTACAAATTTGCTTGCCAAATCATAAGTTTTTGCGTTATTTTGATATCAATTCACTACTTATTGAAAGCGAAGCCGTATCTTTGCATCCGAATTTTTAAACTAAGATTTGAGTATGAACGAATTAACGGGAGCGGACTTTAAATCCGCAACTGAAATGAAGGATGACAACAAAAAGTTGTTTATCGAAACCTATGGCTGCCAGATGAACGTAGCCGACAGTGAGGTGATTGCCTCGGTGATGCAAATGGCGGGTTATTCCGTAGCCGAAACGCTGGAGGAAGCCGATGCCGTGTTTATGAATACCTGTTCCATCCGCGACAATGCGGAGCAGAAGATTCTGAATCGCCTGGAGTTTTTCCACTCGCTGAAGAAAAAGAAAAAGCATCTGATTGTAGGTGTACTGGGCTGTATGGCCGAACGGGTAAAGGATGATCTGATAACGAATCATCATGTAGACCTCGTTGTGGGGCCGGATGCTTACCTGACGTTGCCCGACCTGATTGCGGCCGTAGAAACCGGTGAAAAAGCAATCAATGTGGAACTATCTACTACCGAGACTTATCGGGATGTGATTCCGTCGCGTATCTGCGGCAATCATATTTCGGGTTTTGTATCCATCATGCGTGGCTGCAATAACTTCTGCACCTATTGTATCGTGCCCTATACTCGTGGACGCGAGCGCAGCCGTGACGTAGAAAGCATCCTGAATGAAGTGGCAGACCTCGTGACGAAAGGCTATAAGGAAGTCACCCTGTTGGGGCAGAACGTCAACTCTTACCGTTTTGAAAGACCGACAGGCGAAGTGGTTACTTTCCCGATGTTGCTCCGAACAGTGGCCGAGGCTGCTCCGGGAGTGCGTATTCGTTTCACGACTTCCCATCCGAAGGATATGAGTGATGAAACGCTGGAAGTGATTGCGCAAGTTCCGAATGTGTGTAAACATATCCATCTGCCTGTGCAGAGCGGCAGTTCGCGTATTCTGAAACTGATGAACCGTAAGTATACCCGTGAGTGGTATCTGGACCGGGTGGCAGCTATCAAACGTGTCATCCCCGATTGCGGACTGACTACCGATATTTTCTCCGGTTTTCATTCTGAAACGGAAGAGGATCATGCCTTGTCACTTTCGCTGATGGAAGAATGTGGATATGATGCTGCTTTCATGTTTAAATATTCCGAACGTCCGGGGACGTATGCGTCCAAGCATCTCGAAGATAATGTGCCCGAAGAGGTGAAAGTGCGTCGCCTGAACGAGATTATCGCTTTGCAGAACCGTCTGTCTGCCGAATCCAACCAGCGTTGCATCGGTAAAACGTATGAAGTGCTTGTGGAAGGAGTCTCCAAGCGTTCGCGCGACCAGCTGTTCGGCCGTACGGAGCAGAACCGTGTGGTGGTGTTCGACAGAGGTACGCACCGTGTCGGTGATTTCGTCAATGTGCGTGTCACGGAGGCCAGCTCGGCTACGCTGAAGGGGGAAGAAATCTGATTTCACCACAGAGGACACGGAGGACACAGAGGTCTTATTCTCATAGTCGTGGCTGTCTTGTAGTTGTGACTGCCTGTACGGTATGTGGTAACTGCGCTTATACAACACATCCTGTGGAGGCTTTGAGGATTAATATAAAAAATCAGTGTTCCTCTGTGTCCTCTGCGTCCTCGGTGGTGAAACTTACATCATCATGTGTCTCCTGATGGAGAACTTCACAATTGCCATTGCGTTGATGGACGCGAATGGAATATCCATCGGTTCGTGGTGTGTGTTGTAACTCACCAGTTTGAGATGACCTTCCTTCTCCGAACGGTTTACGTATTTTACTGCCAGATACTCGTCTCCGTCAATCATAAACGACACCAGGTATATTTCCCCGTAAATGACGTTGTCGAAACTGCTGATTTCTTTATATCCGATAATGTCTCCCGATTTCAATATAGGGTACATGCTGTCTCCGTTGACGTAGACCGCCCCGTCGCAGACGGATATATTGGGAATCAATATCTTCCCCAGTGCATACTGCTGTTTGTTGGTGAATAATGTTTTCAGATTGGCTGCCGCTGTGATATCGTACAACATGACGCTGCGGTCATCTGTCGGTTCCGCTGTTTTCGGATTGTGTATAATCTCCACTTCTCCTTTTACCAGTTCGCTTTCGCAATGTCTCGGCTGATGTTTCGGATTCCCTTTTCCTAATAATAGCCAGTTGTAGTCCACCTTGTCCCCGAATTTGTCGAGTAACAGGCGGAAATCAATGCTGTTTCGTGCACCCCAGTTGGATACTGTGGCACGTGAGACTCCTAAATATTCAGCTAATTCGCTGTCGTTCTTGAAGTTTAGCACCTGTTTGGCACGCTTCACGATTCCTGTGACATCTAAAAATGTATCCATTCTATGATCGTTTATTTTTGATGTAAAAATTCATAAACTCGTTAATTGCTCATTGATAATCTGTTATCTACTTTTTGAAAGTTAATTTCCAAAATCTTTTGTTTTCTTTATGAAAACTGTTTTATATTTGTAGCAACGAAATCACAAATATGTTTCAAAAATATAAATATTAAATAGGAAAACCATGAGAAACAGCAAAAAGTTTACGAAAGGTTGCAAAATACCTCATTCACCGCCTTTTTAAGGAAACCGTGCCGGACGCGCGAAAGTAATAGTAAGTCTGCTTGCAGCGTCTATATATCTTGCATATAAGATCTATATATCCTGCGTGTAGCATCTATATACCCAATGTGCAGCCGATATATCTCCAATATACAGCAACTATATGTCCTGCGCGCCAGCGATATATCTTCAATATACAAACAAATATTTAAATATGAAAACTATAAAAACGGAAAAGCAATATGGAAACCATTATGAACAAATCTCTATGCATCTGCGGATGTTGCAAGCGGGAGCTTCCACAGGAAGCCTTTTATATGAATCAGCGTACCCGTACTACGGATAGTTACTGCAAAGAATGTCGTAAGGCAAACGCACGCAGACATCGCAATCAGGATAAAAGTACATTATTTGAAAACAAATCTGTTTCCTATCCGGTGATAACCGAGGTGAAGGACTACGCTTTGCGAATGTTCCTTATCCGCCATGCCCGGCAAGTGGTGTCGGACAGTATCCGCCGGAAGCAGGAAAAGGAAAAACTACGCGCACTATGGGAAGAATAAAACAGGGGTTGGATTATTTCCCCATGAGCACCAGTTTCATGCACGATCGTATAGTGCGTCGTGTCATGAAACGGGAAGGTGATGCCGCTTTTGCCACATTGGTAGAAACGCTGTCGTACATCTATGCCGGAAAAGGATATTATATCCCTGCCAGTGATGAGTTTTACGACGAACTGACGGACAGCCTTTACAATACGGATCTTGATGACGTGAAACGTATCATCGCCCTGGCCGTGGAGTGTGGACTGTTTGATGCCGGACTTTTCCGGCAATACGGCATCCTGACTTCCGCCGATATCCAACGGCAGTATCTTTTTATCACCAAGCGGCGCAGCAGCTCGTTGATAGACCCCGCCTACTGCCTGTTGGAAGCGGAAGAGCTTGCATCGTACCACACTTCTCCAAACAGCAAAAACAGTGCGGAGGATGCTGATAACAAAACCGTCTGTGATGTAACAACAACTGCTGATACTGTAACATCAACCACCGATTCTGCAACATCGGAAGCCGAAATGTCGACATTGGGTACACAAAACAAAGAAAAACAAATTAAAACAAACCAAAACAAAATAAACCACCTCTCTGACTCTCCTCAAGGAGAGAACGGAGGAGGAAAAATTTTGAAAAGCAGGAAGGTGATGACACAGGAGGATATCAACAATCTGCAACCACCGCCCGACGGCATGCAGCGTAACTTCGAAGGGTTGCTGGAGAACCTTCACTCTTACAAGATTCTGCCTTCCGAGCAATACGCCATTATCCTGAAAAGCAACTTCGGAGCTATCGGACACCCGGTGTGGAAGGGATTCAGCAGCATCCGCGGGAGCAATGGGAAGATCAAATTGCCGGGACGTTATCTTTTGAGCGTAATTAATTAATTGATGAACGCACTTTGAAAAAATGATTGGGTCAGTCTGAATAATACCCGTATCTTTACAGTGTCATTAAGCTTAAGGACAAAACTAAACTAATTTATTAACACATAAAAACTATTACAATTATGCCAGTATTGTACAAACCCTTCCAGTCCGTTCTGGAAGACAAAAACAAAAAGAAATTATTTCATCCCCGTGTGATCTACACGGCCAATGTGTCAACCGCCCAACTCGCCAAAGAGATAGCCGCTTACTCGTCTCTCTCCACGGGTGACGTGAAGAACACGCTTGATAACCTGGTGAGGATGCTGATAACAAAACCGTCTGTGATGTAACAACAACTGCTGATACTGTAACATCAACCACCGATTCTGCAACATCGGAAGCCGAAATGTCGACATTGGGTACACAAAACAAAGAAAAACAAATTAAAACAAACCAAAACAAAATAAACCACCTCTCTGACTCTCCTCAAGGAGAGAACGGAGGAGGAAAAATTTTGAAAAGCAGGAAGGTGATGACACAGGAGGATATCAACAATCTGCAACCACCGCCCGACGGCATGCAGCGTAACTTCGAAGGGTTGCTGGAGAACCTTCACTCTTACAAGATTCTGCCTTCCGAGCAATACGCCATTATCCTGAAAAGCAACTTCGGAGCTATCGGACACCCGGTGTGGAAGGGATTCAGCAGCATCCGCGGGAGCAATGGGAAGATCAAATTGCCGGGACGTTATCTTTTGAGCGTAATTAATTAATTGATGAACGCACTTTGAAAAAATGATTGGGTCAGTCTGAATAATACCCGTATCTTTACAGTGTCATTAAGCTTAAGGACAAAACTAAACTAATTTATTAACACATAAAAACTATTACAATTATGCCAGTATTGTACAAACCCTTCCAGTCCGTTCTGGAAGACAAAAACAAAAAGAAATTATTTCATCCCCGTGTGATCTACACGGCCAATGTGTCAACCGCCCAACTCGCCAAAGAGATAGCCGCTTACTCGTCTCTCTCCACGGGTGACGTGAAGAACACGCTTGATAACCTGGTGACAGTGGCTGCCCAGCATCTGCAAGCATCGGAAAGTGTAACGCTCGACGGCTTCGGTACTTTCCGCATGGTGATGAAGTCCAACGGTAAAGGTGTGGAACTGCCGGAGAAAGTATCGGCTGCCCAGGCTTCCCTTACCGTCCGCTTCCTGCCCAACTACACCAAGAATCCCGACCGTACCACCGCCACCCGTTCTTTGGTGACAGGCGCCAAGTGTGTCCGTTTCGACCTTGCCGATACTTCGGCTTCCGGTGGCGGAGATAGTGGTAAACCTGATGGTGGTGGCTCCGGCAGCGGTGGTTCCGGCGATGGCGGTGGAGAAGCACCGGATCCGGCAGCATAGCCTGCACGTAGGTCGCAACACAAACACAAATGGCTGACTAAACGACTAAACGGAGTTTTTTAACTAGACTAGTAAACTAAAACTAATTATCCACTAACATGCGAATTATTAACTTAATCGTGGTGCACTGCAGTGCCACGCGGGGGGATTGTACACTCTCTCCGGAAGATTTGGACCGGTTGCACCGACGACGTGGATTCAACGGAACAGGTTATCACTACTACATCCGCAAGGATGGAACAGTGCACCTCACCCGCCCCATCGAACGCATCGGAGCACATGCAAAAGGTTTCAACGCTCACTCAATAGGTATCTGCTATGAAGGTGGTCTGGACTGCCGGGGACGCCCGGCAGATACCCGGACTCCGGCACAGCGAGCTACACTTCGACAACTCGTCGGGCAGCTACAAGAGAAATTCCCCGGCTGTCGGGTATGCGGACATCGGGATCTTTCGCCCGATCTCAATGGAAACGGTGAGATAGAACCGGAAGAGTGGATTAAACAGTGCCCGTGTTTTGAGGTGAGGGCTGAAAATTTCATCAGTGAGGACACTGGGAATTTATAAGATAATTAGTACATAAATAACCATAGAGTATTTAGAAATAAGCTTTTGAGAGAGTAGATATAAGAGGAAGAAGATCCTTTCTCTTATGCCCTCTGCATCCTCTGTGGTGAAATTAAAGAAACGGAAAGGAGGTAAATTATGGCAATGAAGAAATCAGTATGGGATATGATCCTGAAAGTGGTTATCGCAGTGGCTTCGGCTTTGGCTGGCGTTTTGGGCGCTAATGCGATGAATCTGTAAGAGAGCATTAAATACCCTCGCGCGATGTGTCGACAATCTCGTGAGGGTTAGAATTTAACACGGAATTTTATCTAACGTAACTAAACTATACTATTAAATAATATGAATCGAAAATATATGCAAAATATTTCAAGTGGTTTCCGGTGGAAACTATTATTTTTTTTGATTACTATTCTTGGTTGCCAGTCTTACTCTTATGGACAATCAAGTAATGGTGGAAATCCGATAGATACAGAAGCACTGTTCAAGAACCAAATGGTAAATACGCCTGCAACGGCAGCATTGAAGCAGAACATTGTTTATCCGGTGAATTATAGTACCGGATTGCCAGAGATCAAGATACCTCTCTACGAAGTAAAAAATGGAGATGTGGTTCTTCCTATTTATCTCACCTATCATGCTTCGGGTATCAAATTGAGTGATGTTGCCGGATGGGTAGGGCTTGGCTGGAATCTGGTGGCGGAACCGATGATTACACGAACTATCCGGGGGTGGGTAGATAACCCCCGAACTATGACTTGTGATTTTAATAAGAATGATTTTCGGAAACGGTTTCCTGACTATGTAAAGAATTTAACTTCGGTTTCTATAGAAGAACCGGATGAATACTATTATCGTTTGCCTGATAAACAGGGCATGTTTATGTATGCTATGGAGCCGGTTGACAAAAGCCGGAATTTTTTGCCTATACCTTACGAAAATATTCGTATTGATTGGACGGGGGATTATTTTCAGATTACGGATGACGATGGCGCAGTTTATAAATTCGCTGGAGGTAGAGAAACAGGAGAGGGAAATTCAAACCCTATTGGCTGGAAAGCATCGGCTATTGTTGCGTCCAATAAAAGAGACTCTATTTCATTTGTATATGATAATAGGAAAGTAGCTTATCGAGTGAATGTGCACGATGACTATATTATAGTGAGAGATGGGTTTAGTATAAAAAAAGAGATTTATACGAATCGAAAAGCCATGCTGCAACTGATGGATTATACGCCTGATGAATGTATGCAAGACCCGATTATAATTAGTAGGCAAAATAATGTGACATACGGTTTCCAAAGTAACGCTGATGGGGAACTATTTTCAGATGGGACAGAACCCGACAGATCTACTTCCGGTCGTCACATAAGCACTCAAAGCCAATTATTGAGCGAGATCTGTTTTGATCAGGGGAAAGTGATATTCACAAAAGATTCTAAGTTTCCGAGAATTCAAAAGATTACAGTTTACGACTGTAATGGAAATTTCGTCAAAGACATCCGCTTCAACTATTACACACCCAATGATCGTGTTATTCAGCGTTATTTTCTAGAAAGTCTTGTCATGGTAGACAAGAATGGAGAAGTGAAGGAAACGTATCTTTTCGGGTATGAACATCCTAATCGTTTGCCTGATCCGGGAAATCGTTCTATTGACTATTGGGGATACTTCAATGGGGTATACCGCCCGGACAGTGTGACTTTGGTACCACGTCAAACGATTGAAGTGACACGTTGGAAATATAGGTATGTGAACGGTTATATATATCCTCTTGGTATTGAATCTGCTGGTGGTCTGAATGTGACTTTTGGCTCCGAACTTTCTCGGGAGCCTGATGAAGAATATATGAAATATGGAACATTGAGTAGTATCACCTATCCGGCCGGTTCTACTGATGAGTTCATTTATGAAGCACATCGTTATAGAGATGAAGAAGGAAATATAAAACAAGCCGGTGGTTTACGTATTAAGCAAATCCAAACTAGGAGTGCAGAAGGCAGAAATACAAAAGTACGAACATTTACTTATAGCTGGAGAGAAGACGGGTGTGGGACACCATTGACTGCTTCTGTTTTGGATTATTTTCGGCTGGTTCAAGGGGTGTACCTTTGTGAACTATTTAACGAACAAGGCGGACGCTATGCTCCTATTGCTAATGAATACGGTACTGCCAGGCATCGTACTTTCTTCAGCAATCCGACACGCCCCATTACATTTGCCGGAGGAACATCCGTTATGTACGATTATGTGACGGAGTACAACGGTACACCAGAAAATAATTCGGGTAAAACGATATATGAATACGCAATTGATCGTACTCATCCCATGCCGGAAGATCAGAATACCATGCGATGCGATCGGCATGATGGCTGGATGTATGGACAATTATTAGGTAAAATCGTCTATTGGAACGATAATGGGCAATACACTCCTTTAGAAGAAATAGCGAATGGATATATCATTCCCAATAAAGAATACGGAAGAATTCTGACGGGCGAGGCCTCTGCCGACAATATCATCAGGGAATCTTCTTTAAATCAGATTCCGGAGGAAGCAAGGAGAGGTTATTCTTACAGGCGTACTGAAATCACTGTCAGAGCAAAATTGCCTCTATGGTCGCGGCATACGTTTTTTACTGAAGGAGGCAAGGTTTCAACAAATGTAAAATATGAATACTCTGATTCTTCTACTACCTATCCTACCCGCATCATTGAGACAGGAAGCGATGGAATTGAGCACATTACTAACCTGTCATATCCTCAAGATTATGGTGATATATTCCCATATACGGAAATGGTCGAACGTAATATCTTAAGCCCTGTTGTGAAAAAGGAGCATATCCGTAATGGACAATATTTGGAAGTTGAGACACCCTATTCCGTCCCTTTCATCAATGTCTATAAACCGGAGAACGTGGTTATTCGTCGTTCTGCTTCAGAAAAAGGTGACACTCGCTTTACTTACATCTATGATGACTACGGACGTAAATGTCAGGAGACAAAGGGTGGTAAAGAAAATGTGGTCTATCTATATGGATATAGTAATCAGTACGTCATTGCTTTAATTGAAAATGCGACTTATGAAGAAGTTGTCGCGAAATTGGGTGGAAAAGAGGTTGTGAAAAATATTGCTGCTGCTAAGTCACCGTCAATGTACAATATTGATAAATTACGTCAGTCCCTGCCTTCAGCGCATGTGACGACTTATGCATACAAGCCGTTGGTAGGCGTGGCGTCAGTAACCAATCCTATGGGGTTGACCACCTGTTATGAGTATGATGATTTGGGACGATTAATTAAGACGTATATCATAAATGGTAACAGGCATGAATTAATTGAGAGAAGTGAATACAATTATGCGAACCAATAAATGCAGAATAAATATGAAAAAAAGGATATTACTTTTATTTGCTCTTTGTTTTATGACCATCGGTAATACATTTGGGCAGACATCGGATGATATTGAAAATCTGGGTAGCTTTTCAGCTCCCTTCTCTACCAAGTGGGGACTTTATCCGCCGAACTATACAGATATTTCTACTCGTTACTCCTTTACGCTGACTCGTCCGCTGGACATAGTCGTCTCACATTGTGAATCTACATTGGAGGGTGGTACTGGTATCTTTTTGCTAGATAAAGATTATATGGTACTTGCTGCGAACGTTGGTGATTATGAGCATTGTGTAGATGGACATGCTTATGTTGTCGCTCCTTGCCTTCTTCCCGGAACCTATATGATAGAAATGGACTGGAGTCCTAATGTAAGGGGAAGTGTATACACTCAATTGCAAGGCTTGTCACCTAATGTTATCAGATCTGCTAAAAACATTGGCGAGTACAACAGTTATTTCAATTACATAGACACTAAAGACACCAGCGACCCATATATCGGCTATCGAAGTGATGATATTTATAGAAATAGCGTCTGTTATGGTTTCTATTTGTTGTGCAATATGGATATTACCGTTTCGCATTGTGGTTCGGAAATGGATGAGACTTCTCTTTATCTGTTGGATGAAAACGGTAACGATATACGCAGTACGGTAGGAGTTGCGATAGAAGGAGCGTGTGACAATCTGGGTCAAGCATACTCGAAAAGACTGAATATGCCACCCGGTATGTATTATGTGGTGTCCAAAGGAGCAACAAGAAATGGAAGAATTACAACCCGTATCATGGGGACAAAAACGGTAGAAATACCTTTTGTCACAGAATTTGCGGAAAGCATTGGAAATATTGGTCTTTATGACCCTCTTTTTATCTATGAGAACACAAAAGACACCAATAATCCTGAAGTCGGATATCAGGGATATGATGACTACAGAAGTGGAGTTTGCTACCGTTTCACACTTCCTCGCGTAATGGATGCGGAAATTTTCCATTGCGGTTCGGAAGTGGAGGATACTGAAGTGTACTTGTTAGATAAAAATGGAAATCGATTGGCTTATAACGATAATTATTCAGGAACTAATGCTTGCGATTTCCTAAGTGCTCATTTAGAGATGCCTTCACTTGCGGCCGGAACTTATTATGTTGTGTCCAAAGGAAAGAGTGAAAATGGAAAAATCACCACGCATATCATATGCAAGTCACCTGAAACGAAGATTGGATCAGAAGATAAAAACTATATTCTGTCTCGCAGCTTTCGTGATCCTTACGGGGCTACTTGGCAAGATAAAGTGGACTATTTTGATGAAATGGGCCGCATCGAAGAAACGATTCTGGTTAAAGGGTCGGCTATAGAAAACGATCTTGCCAGCCTGACAGAATATGATGCTTTCGGGCGGGTGGAAAAACAATGGTTGCAGGCGGAGACTTGGAGTGCGGCCGGGGAGGGCGTATATGTATCACCAGAAATATTGAAACAAAGAATACGATCCACGAATTGCAATGATTCTGCTCCTTATCAGCTGACTAAATACGAGTCGTCACCTCTTGATCGTCCTATACGTGAATATGGCGCCGGACAAGATTGGCACTCAAAAGGAAAAGCCGTTGAAACAATATATCAGTTGACGAATGTGGTGGGAAATGATTCGCTTAATTGTATCCGTTATCAAATAAAGGATGTGACGGAAAATGCTGATACTTTAGTCGCCATCTCTCCGGCAGGTAATTATCCGACAGGTAGTCTTCACGTAACCCGTCGGACGGATGAAGAAGGAAACGCTGTTCTTGAGTTCAAAAACTGTTTTGGGCAAATAGTTTTAAACAGACAAATAGTCCGTGCTCCCTATCATGAGTTCTATGATACAAACTACATCTATGATGAATGGGGAAATTTACATGTAGTATTGCCACCTAGAGCATCGGATTATATAAAATCTGGAAATCTGTGGAACAATGCCTCTTCGTTCATTCTTCGCGATTACGCCTATCTCTATAAGTATGACAAGCGCTTCCGAATAACAGCAAAACGACTTCCGGGACAGGATTGGATACGTTATGTGTATGACAAAGCAGATTATCCTGTATTTACCCAGGATGGAGAACAGCGTAAACGGGGTGAGTGGAGTTTTTCCATTACTGACGGTTTGGGAAGAGTGTGTCTTACAGGAGTTTGTAAGAATACTTTTGAGCTTTCTCAAAGTGCCCTTGATACAGTGGTGAATGTTGTCTGCAATGATTATACGGGGCTTTACAAAGGTTATTCTTTATCCGGAACATCGTTGATAGATGCGGAAATACTAACCGTGAACTATTACGATAACTATGCTTTCATGGGAATGAATGGCTTTCTTTCCTTCGCGAATTCGGACTACGAATACACGCCGCTTTCCGGTTATGGAGAACGATCTGAAGATAGTGCTCAATCTTTGTTGACCGGAACACTAACAGCCTATCGTGACAGTGCTAATCTGAATATTCTTGGATATATTCCATCAGTAATGTACTATGATTATCGTGGACGGATGATACAGAGTAAAAGTGGTAATCATTTAACTGAAGGCTTTGAAAAAGAATATATAGCTTATGACTTTACCAGTAATCCTTTGAAGCGGAAGCATGTCCATTCCGCCGCAGGAAAAGGTACACAGACAGAAGAATATACTTATACGTACGATCATGCAGGACGCCAGCTACTTGCGAAGCACAGTTTGAATGGAGGAAACCCTGTTATTTTAACGGATAAATATTACGATGCTCTCGGGCGCTTGTCGGATGTATGCCGCCATGGCAACTGTGGACGTCTTGAAAGCTGGTATGATTATAATGTACGTTCTTGGATAACAGCCATTAACGGTCCCCTGTTTAGCCAGAAGTTGTATTATAATGACAAACGTTCGAACGGGACTAACAGTGTTTGTTATAGTGGTAATATTTCCGGTATGGATTGGAAAGTGACTTCAGACAATATCCAAAGAGGGTATGATTTTACGTATGATGCCTTGTCGCGGTTGAAGACGGCAAATTATCTGGAGAGTAATAATAGAAAAATGAACTGTTTTGATACTTCTTATCGTTATGACAAACACGGGAATATAACTTTTTTAGGACGTTATGGACAGACAGGGATTGATACTTATGAAATTATTGATAGTCTGTATATGGTTTACAATGGCAATCAATTGGAGGCTGTTGAAGATATGGCTACTGCATCAGTTTACAATAACGGTTTTGAGTTTAGAAATGGTGTTTCCAGTGAAGTTGAGTACTTTTATGACGCGAATGGTAATTTGACGAAAGATTTGAATAAGAATATTCTTGATATTCAATATAATTTCTTAAATTTACCTCGCCGGATAACTTTTGGTGATGGTAGTAATATTTCATATAGTTATGATGCAACAGGGAAAAAACTTCGGACAGTTCATCAGGCAGGTGATACGAATACTACCACTGACTATTGCGGCAATGTGATCTATGAAAATGGTATAGCTAAAACGTTGCTTGTGGAAAGCGGCTATGTTTCTTTTTCGGACAACAAGTATCATTATTATATTCAGGACCATCAAGGAAATAATCGTGTGGTTGCTGATGAAAATGGAAACATAGAGGAGGTGAATCATTATTATCCTTTCGGTGGTACGTTTGCTTCGTCTTCTTCCTCTGTTCAGGCTTATAAGTATAATGGTAAGGAGTTGGATAGGAAGAATGGTTTGGATTGGTACGATTACGGGGCAAGGCACTATAATGCTGCGTTAGGTAGATGGCATGTGGTGGATCCTATGGCGGAGAAGTATTATTCATTAAGTTCTTATGGGTATTGCAATAACAATCCTATAAGATATATTGATCCAACAGGTATGCTTTATACGGGTTATGCAGTTGATACGAATGGATATATTTCAAAAGTAAATAATGAAGGGGGCAATAGTTATGATGTATTGTATAGTAAAGAAAAGTATTCATCTAATACTGTAAAAGACTATGATAAAACTGGCAATAAGACAGGGATACAGATAAGTAAAGGAATACTTTCGGGTACAGAAATGAAGAATATGAGTTCTAAACAAATTACAGGTGTTATGCAGAGTCAAGAGGGAAGAGCTACTGGAAAAACAATAAAAAGCCACGCGTATGAAGTGAAAAGTGATAATGAATCATTGAGTATCATGAACTTTTTAGATAAAAATACTGACGTGGAATGGAGTAATACTTTAATGAATGATAATCAGGGGAATAGTGTTAACCTGATAACTACAAGTCATGAAAATAGTACAATAGGATTAGGAAGTTACCAGATTGGGAAATATACTCGGTTAGGTTTTCAAGTTATCAGAGCGGATCATATTCATCCAGGAATTGGACGTACTACGCCATCAAAAGATAATGCTGACATAGGAAACGCTAAAAATATATTAGAAGATTCTCCTAAAGCTGTTTTTAGAATATTAAACAATGGAAAATATTATGACTATACAAATAAAGTACGTAAATAATGAAATAAAAAAGTTATGAAAGTATTAGTTTATTTCTCATTTGTCATGTTGTTAATTCTGCTATTTGTTAGATGCAGGTCTAGCGAAGAAATTGTTAAGTTTAAACCTTACAAAGCAAAAGATTATATAACTAAGGAAATAAAAGTGTATGAAGTAAAGGAATGTTTATATCCAATATTAGATTCTATTATAACGAAAACAGAAGGCTGTCCTATGTATCAAGGATTAAAAAATAAAATAGCTTTTTCTTTTGACATATTGTCCGATTCGACAGAATTCTCAATTGGAGTTGAATATTTGCCTAGGTTTAAAAATCATGCAAGGTACACGGATGCTATATTCTATTACAAAGGATATGATTTCTATTGCGGAGAGACTTTTCTTGACTATTTTTTTAAGAAGACGGATCGAACTATATTCATCAATTGCATTGATTCTAAAAAGTTTCAGTTTGAGATGCATTTTAGGGGTGATATGGATATGTTTTGGTGGTATAACTATATTAATGGGCAAATAATTAATACGACATATGGATATTGTAGTGAAGAGCCTGGAGGGTTAATACTTAATAAATAAAAAATCTTATCCGTATAGCTAACTGTAAGAATAATCCAGTGTTGAGAGTAGATATTGATGGAAAAACTGATTATACAGTAAACAGTGCAGGTAGGCTTTTCAAAACTGTTGTAGAGGGTTCTACTGATGATAGATTGATGAGCACTAGATCAGGTGTTGAATCGATAACTGTGAATGATAAAAAAATACTTTCTGGAATGTATAATATGCAAGATGGTAAATCAGGAGGTCTTGAAACTTATAATTCAACATCAAGCCTTGAGGATGCAGCCGAAGTTTTCAAATTTGGAGCTGATAACACTTCTGTTGAATGGAAGTTGGATATGTATAATGATAAGGGAGATAAAACGGCTATTATCGGAACTTCGGGTAGAGAAGATAGTGTATTCTCTGATAAACAGAGTGAATTGAATGTAAAAGGAGATAAAGTGATAGATATGCATTCACATCCATATAATGCCCAAGCTTCTGACCAAGACATGAAAAATTTGAAAATAAAGACAGGTGCTGTCTATCACAGGGATAGTAAAGTATTATTCTTCTACAATAGTGAAGATTCACGTATTGGTAATAATGCATATAAAATAGATACGGGTAAAACGTTGTTAGATAAGTTAAATGATAAATTTATGAAGTAATGAGAACTACGTTTCTAAATTTGATATTATTATTTGTTATAGTAGGCTGTAAACAGCCTACTATAAACAAAGTTCAGCAAGCGGTGGAAGCGCAAACCAAATTGCTTGTGGATAGTGGCTTGATTGCTAATGAATATGTAGTATTATATGAGTTGGCTATTAATGATTCCAATCATATATACAGTATTCAAGCAGCTGATTGTCCGGCAGATTTAAAATTTGAATATCCTTCAAAGATCATTAAGTACAAGGATAAGTATCTCTGTTTTATAGAATTGGATGAGGCACCAATGTCTGTAAAGGAAATGATAGAGGCGTCTGGTTATTCGGGCAATCTTGTGGTAGAAGGAGACGGGGGAAAGAGTTGGCTTTTGGTTGTTTCCAAACTTGGAGAGAAGAAAATATTAATAGATACTTCATTGCTTAGGGGATGGGGCACATATTTTAATATTACCGAATTGTGGCCATATTTTTCGGGATATGTGAAAGGATGCCCAGTACAGATGGGGGTTATGTCTCATGATGTTGAGTTGAGCGATTCCTATTTAAGTTGTAATGTGGATAGTATAAAACGGAATTTGCTTTGGAATGAGAACCAGAATACTACAATGATAAAGAACGTATATGGACAAATGTATCTGAAAAACAATACAGATTCCGTTGTTTACCTGTCATCAAGTACTAAAAAACATTATGCTGTTGTAGATGGTCAGGATAGCCTTTATTTGTCACTTAGTGATTCTTTGCCCATTATTTTGGGACCGAATGAAAAAAAAATTTAGAATATAAAAGTCTGCCTCGTCAAGATGAGTTCTTTAGAAATCTTACGTTGAAAGAAGATCCCTGGGAATATTTCTATAATCTATTTTGCAGATCAACATACAGCTTTATAAATGTAAATGGAAAAAAATCTCAAACAAAAGTGATGTTTCATGATATTGATAATTATGGATTTAATGTTTCTATGACGTCTCCTAGTATTCAATTTCAGATATTAAACCATGGTATATATGATAAGAAGTATGGGGAAATGTCGAGATTCAGATTTTGGTCTGATAAATGGGGTGCTATGAATAATGCTGATAAGCAGAGGTTATCAGATGATGCAGATGAGAGATTTCAAAGAAACGTGAATCAGGTAAATCTCTTACCCTGATACGAATTGACCAAATATGTTCAACTTGTGTCGGGGTATTACTGGTGTTTTATATATACGACGTTTGTTACCCTGATATGGAATTAGAAATTATTCCATATCAGGGTAACTTTTTATTTGCTTTTACATAAATGCGGAAATGAAAGGTTGCTTTCTCAATATAATAGATTAAATTTGCCTAACCACATGTCTGCGCATGCAGAATATGCATTTGATATTTCAGCTAGCCTAATTGTAGATACTGATGTCTTAATTGGTTTATCTATTAAAAGTCCTTAACGAAACCCCAATCCATCACTTTTTATTTGTTTCTTTGCACCAAATTCGGGTATAGTGTTGTCTTGTCATTCGAGGCAGCACTTAATTTTGCTTAGATAGTTAATGGAGAAACTCAGTATAAATGCTTGTCCGGTGTGTGGCGGTGCGCACTTGAAACGCGTCATGACTTGTACGGATTTTTATGCTTCGGGCGAACAGTTTGAACTGTATTCGTGTGAGGACTGTGGATTTACATTCACACAAGGAGTCCCCGTGGAAGCAGAGATAGGCAAGTATTATGAGACTCCCGACTATATCTCTCACACTGATACGCGCAAAGGCGCGATGAATAATATCTACCATTATGTACGTTCCTATATGCTGGGCCGCAAAGCGCGCCTGGTAGCTAAGGAAGCGCATCGTAAAACAGGGCGTTTGCTCGATATAGGTACGGGAACCGGTTACTTTTCTGATGCGATGGTTCGCCGGGGATGGAAAGTGGAGGCGGTGGAGAAAAGTCCGCAGGCACGTGAGTTTGCGAAGTTGCATTTCGATCTGGACGTAAAGCCCGAATCGGCTTTGAAAGAGTTTGCTCCCGGCAGCTTTGATGTTATCACTCTTTGGCATGTGATGGAACATTTGGAACACCTTGATGAGGTGTGGCAGCGACTTCATGAGTTGCTGACAGAAAAAGGAGTATTGATTGTAGCTGTACCCAACTGCTCTTCTTATGATGCTCAACGTTATGGCGAGTATTGGGCGGCATACGACGTTCCCCGTCATCTCTGGCATTTTACTCCGGGCACTATACAACAATTGGCTTCCCGTCATGGCTTTATTATGGCGGCGCGTCATCCGATGCCGTTCGATGCGTTCTACGTATCCATGTTGAGCGAAAAACATCGTGGCAGTTCGTGCAGTTTCCTGAAAGGGATGTTTGTCGGAACGTTAGCATGGTTTAATGCTTTAGGACGGAAAGAACGCAGTAGTTCCATGATTTATGTATTCCGAAAAAAGAGATAACGCATGGGAGATCAAAACAAATATAAGTCAGGTTCAATCTTCGACATGCAGTTCATTACGTCGAGTATCAGTACGACATTAGTGTTGCTGTTGCTGGGACTGGTTGTCTTCTTCGTATTGACAGCACACAATCTTTCCGTATATGTCCGCGAGAATATCAGTTTCTCCGTTCTTATCAGTGACGACATGAAAGAAGCGGATATACTGAAACTTCAGAAGAAGCTGAATCAGGAACCTTTCGTGAAACAATCCGAATATATCTCTAAAAAACAAGCACTGAAAGAACAGACGGAAGCAATGGGAACCGATCCGGAAGAATTCTTGGGCTATAACCCTTTTACCGCTTCCATTGAAATCAAACTCCATTCCGACTATGCAAACTCCGACAGCATTGCGAAGATAGAGAAAATGATTAAAAAGAACACCAACATACAAGATGTGCTCTATCGAAAGGAGTTAATTGACGCCGTGAATGATAACATACGAAATATCAGTCTGGTACTGCTTGCCTTGGCGGTAGTGCTTACTTTTATCTCTTTTGCCCTGATAAACAATACCATAAGACTGGCTATTTACTCCAAACGCTTCCTCATTCACACCATGAAGCTGGTAGGAGCGAGTTGGGGATTCATCCGGGGGCCATTCCTTCGAAAGAATGTATGGAGCGGGATATTGGCAGCCATCGTTGCCGATTCCATATTGATGGGGACCGCTTATTGGGCCGTGACGTACGAACAGGAATTGCTTCAGGTCATCACGCCTGAAGTCATGTTGATAGTCTGTGCAAGCGTATTGGCGTTTGGAATTGTAATAACGTGGCTATGCGCCTATTTCTCCATGAATAAATACTTGAGAATGAAAGCAAACAGCCTGTATTATATCTAGCGGATGGCGAATGACTGACGGCAAACCTGTGTTTGCGTGTGATTAGCATCCGTAACAACCGACTGATAGAGTAAGGGAATGATTGAATTTAGTAATTTGTAATTAAATAAACTATGTCTGACAAGCAGAAATTTGCCTTTGATAAAGTGAACTTTATCTTGCTCGCAATAGGGATGGCGATTGTTATTATCGGCTTTCTATTGATGACGGGACCTACATCGTCCGAAACGCTTTTTGAACCCGATATTTTCAGTGTACGCAGAATCAAGGTAGCGCCGGTCGTTTGCCTGTTTGGCTTTATATCTATGATTTATGCAGTATTGCGCAAACCTAAAACACAAAAAACAGAAGAATAAAGATGGGGGATTTAACAACATTTGAGACGATTATTATTGCTATTGTAGAAGGGTTGACAGAGTTTCTACCGGTTTCTTCTACAGGACACATGATTATTACACAAAACATATTAGGAGTAGAAAGTACAGAATTTGTAAAAGCATTTACTGTAATTATTCAGTTTGGCGCAATTCTTTCAGTTGTCTGCCTTTACTGGAAACGTTTTTTCCGGTTGAACCATACACCGGCTCCTGCAGGCGCTTCTGCTTTGAAGTGTTTTCTGCATAAATTCGATTTTTACTGGAAATTGCTGGTGGCTTTTATTCCTGCTGCAATTTTGGGTTTCTTGTTTAGCGATAAGATAGACGAGATGCTGGAGAGTGTAGCGATAGTGGCAGTGATGCTGGTAATCGGTGGTATATTTATGCTGTTCTGCGATAAGATTTTTTCGAAGGGAAGTGAAGATACCGTGCTGACAGAAAAAAAGGCATTCAATATCGGTTTGTTTCAGTGTATTGCTATGATACCGGGAGTATCCCGTTCGATGGCTACCATTGTCGGAGGTATGGCCCAGAAGCTGACTCGTAAGGATGCTGCCGAATTTTCATTCTTTCTTGCCGTGCCAACTATGTTTGCGGCAACCGGTTACAAGGTGTTGAAACTCTTCCTGGATGGTGGCACCGAGATTCTTGTCAACAACATGCCGGCACTTATTATCGGTAATGTGGTGGCTTTTGTCGTTGCTTTGCTGGCTATCAAGTTCTTTATTAGCTTTGTTACGAAATATGGCTTTAAAGCATTTGGATGGTACAGAATTATTGTTGGCGGAACCATTCTGGTAATGCTGCTGCTTGGATACAACTTAGAAATTGGCTGATGAATTTTAAAAAAGGAGAAGTACTGTTTTTCAATAAACCTTTCGGATGGACTTCATTTAAAGTAGTAGGGCATGCCCGCTATCATATTTGCCGCCGGATAGGAGTGAAAAAACTAAAAGTCGGCCATGCCGGAACACTGGACCCGCTTGCAACAGGGGTGATGATTTTATGCACAGGCAAGGCGACAAAACGAATAGAAGAGTTTCAATATCATACGAAGGAGTACGTCGCAACGTTGCGTTTGGGTGCCACTACTCCGTCATACGATTTGGAACATGAAATAGATGCCACCTATCCTACCGAACATATCACGAGGGAATTGGTGGAAGAAGTGCTGACGCACTTTATCGGTGCCATCGATCAGGTACCTCCTGCCTTCTCTGCCTGTATGGTAGACGGCAAGCGTGCTTACGAACTGGCCCGGAAAGGAGAGGAAGTCGAACTAAAAGCAAAACAGCTTGTTATCGACGAGATTGAATTGCTGGAATGTCGCCTGGATGATCCGGAACCGATGATTCAAATCCGTGTCGTATGCAGCAAAGGGACCTATATCCGCGCCTTGGCCCGCGACATCGGCGAAGCACTCCATAGCGGAGCTCACCTGACAGGATTGATCCGTACCCGTGTAGGTGATGTCCGGTTGGAAGACTGTCTGAACCCCGAACACTTTAAAGAGTGGATCGACGGGCAGGAAATAGAAAATGAGGAAGAAAATAATTAACGTAATAAGGAATAGATATGAAATTATCACAATTCAAATTTAAGTTACCCGAGGATAAGATCGCTCTACATCCTATGAAATATAGAGATGAGTCGCGTTTGATGGTATTGCATCGTAATACAGGTAAGATTGAGCACAAGATGTTCAAAGATGTATTGAACTACTTTGATGATAAGGATGTGTTTATATTCAACGATACGAAGGTGTTTCCTGCCCGTTTGTATGGTAACAAGGAAAAGACAGGTGCTCGTATCGAAGTATTCTTGTTGCGTGAGTTGAATGAAGAGCTGCGTTTGTGGGACGTATTGGTTGATCCGGCACGTAAGATCCGTATCGGTAACAAACTGTATTTCGGGCCGGACGATTCAATGGTGGCTGAAGTGATTGATAACACCACTTCTCGCGGACGTACGCTCCGTTTTCTTTACGACGGACCCCATGATGAGTTCAAAAAGGCACTGTATTCTCTGGGTGAAACTCCACTCCCCCACTCTATTATCAACCGTCCCGTAGAACCGGAAGATGCTGAACGCTTCCAGTCTATTTTTGCAAAGAACGAGGGTGCGGTGACTGCTCCGACTGCTAGTTTGCACTTCAGCCGTGAGTTGATGAAACGTCTGGAAATCAAAGGTGTGGACTTCGCATATATCACTTTGCACGCTGGTCTGGGTAACTTCCGCGACATCGACGTAGAGGACTTGACGAAGCATAAGATGGATTCGGAACAAATGTTTGTAAACGAAATGGCGGTGAAAACCGTGAATCGTGCCAAAGATAACGGTAGAAATGTATGTGCGGTAGGTACGACCGTGATGCGTGCTATTGAAAGCGCAGTCAGCACTGACGGACATCTCAAGGAATTTGAAGGATGGACGAACAAGTTTATCTTCCCTCCGTATGAATTTACCGTAGCCAATTCAATGATTTCCAATTTCCACATGCCACTTTCTACCTTGCTGATGATTGTAGCTGCTTTTGGTGGTTATGACCAGGTGATGGATGCTTATCATGTAGCATTGAAAGAAGGTTACCGTTTCGGCACGTATGGAGATGCAATGCTGATTTTGGACAAATAATGGCAAAAGTTTATCTGGGACTCGGCACTAATCTTGGGGATAAAGAACAAAATCTTCGGGATGCCGTGCAAAAAATAGAAGAGCAGGTAGGGAAAATGGTTTCCCTGTCTGCTTTTTACGTTACTGCTCCTTGGGGATTTTCTTCCGATAACAGTTTCCTGAATGCGGCGGCTTGTGTGGAGACAAAATTATCTCCATTGGAGGTATTGCAAGAGACGCAAATGATTGAAAAAGAATTGGGGCGTACCCAAAAGTCCGTTAACAGAATGTATAGCGACCGTCTGATTGATATTGACCTGTTACTTTATGAAGATTTGGTGTTTTCTGTGACCTCTGCTTCCGGAGCAGAATTAACCCTCCCCCATCCGTTGATGGCAGAACGTGACTTCGTTATGAAACCACTTGCGGAAATTGCTCCCGGATTAGTGCATCCGGTACTCGGAAAAACGATGAAAGAGCTTACTTCTTCTTTTTCTCCGCAATAAACACCGGCAAATAGGCGATGCATCCTATCAGTACTGCATACAGCAAGTGAATTTCCTGAAACGGTTTGTCGATGAAATGGCAAACAATGGCGTAAATAGCAATCGTGAATCCTACATAGAGCGCCAGCACCAAAAGCGTTTTTAATTTCTTATTTAGAATCATTATAAATCTATTTATGTGTTAAATACGTGGCAAAGATACTTATTATCTCCGAAATCTCTTTATCTTTGCAACCGAAATGAAAGTGTGGACAGATTTGAGTAGCTTGCAACCACGGAAAAAAATGCTAAAACACGTCTGATTGACGCCTTTCGGTTTATCCTTTGCAGCACTCGCCTCTCCTACTCTCTCTCATTTTTTAATTTTCAATTTTTAATTCTTAATTTAAAAAGATGGGATACTTATTTACATCCGAATCGGTGTCAGAAGGACACCCCGACAAGGTAGCCGATCAGATATCGGACGCCGTGCTTGACAAACTGTTGGCTTACGACCCCAGTTCGAAAGTAGCTTGCGAAACACTAGTAACTACCGGACAAGTAGTATTAGCGGGTGAAGTGAAAACAAAAGCGTATGTTGACCTACAACTCATCGCACGCGAGGTGATTAAGAAAATCGGTTATACCAAAGGAGAGTACATGTTCGAAAGTAACTCTTGTGGTGTGCTTTCTGCTATTCATGAGCAAAGCCCTGATATCAATCGTGGTGTAGAGCGTCAGGACCCGATGGAACAGGGTGCAGGCGACCAGGGTATGATGTTTGGCTACGCTACCAATGAAACGGAAAACTATATGCCGCTTTCTCTTGATCTGGCACACCGCATTCTGCAAGTGCTGGCCGACATTCGTCGTGAAGGAAAGGTGATGACTTACCTCCGCCCCGATGCCAAAAGCCAGGTTACTATCGAATATGATGACAACGGAACTCCTGTTCGCATCGATACAATCGTTGTTTCTACGCAACATGATGACTTTATCCAACCGGAAGATGATTCTCAAGCCGCCCAGCTGAAAGCTGACGAAGAAATGCTGTCTATCATCCGCCGTGATGTGATTGAAATTCTGATGCCTCGTGTCATTGCTTCTATCCATCACGATAAAGTGTTGGCACTGTTTAATGATAAAATCATTTATCATGTGAATCCTACGGGCAAGTTCGTAATTGGTGGTCCTCACGGAGATACCGGTTTGACAGGTCGTAAGATTATCGTTGATACTTATGGTGGTAAAGGTGCTCACGGTGGTGGTGCTTTCTCCGGAAAAGATCCTAGCAAGGTAGACCGTAGTGCAGCTTATGCAGCACGCCATATCGCAAAGAATATGGTTGCGGCAGGTGTAGCAGATGAAATGCTTGTACAGGTGAGCTATGCTATCGGTGTGGCTCGTCCGATCAATATTTTTGTAGATACTTATGGCCGTTCCCACGTTAACATGACGGATGGTGAGATTGCCCGCGTTATCGATCAGTTGTTCGATCTTCGCCCGAAAGCAATCGAAGAACGTCTGAAACTTCGTAATCCTATTTATCAGGAAACAGCCGCTTATGGTCACATGGGACGTGAACCGCAAGTGATAACGAAGAAGTTTTCTTCTCGTTACGAAGGAGATAAAACAGTGGAAGTGGAACTCTTTACATGGGAGAAACTCGACTACGTAGATAAAATTAAAGCTGCTTTTGGTCTGTAAAACAGTCTGAAAGCGAGCTTAGCTCATTCGATAAGAGCCACAATCTCAACTCCTTCTAGTAGGATATGAGGTTGTGGCTCTTGATTTTAAATAAGTTATATTTAAATAAATATCTTTTGGATATTAAACTTCTTTTGCCGGAATTTGCTACTTTTGGCCTGTAAATAAACGGACTGCCTAATGAAAACAAGATGTTGTTATCCTAAACGCTATTTATTGTTGTTCTTTAGTTTACTTGTCAGCGTAGGTAGCATTCTGATGTCTGTCTCTCTATCTTCCTGCTCTTCTTCGGTGAAGAGTCCATTGCTACTATCTGCTGACTCATTGATGGAAATATATCCTGATAGTGCATTATCCATTTTGGAATCAATTTCCTCCCCACAGAAATTACCACGTGCTGACAGAGCACTTTATGCGCTATTGCTTACGCAAGCAAGGCATAAAAATTATATTGCTTTAGGAGATGACTCGCTGATAAAAACGGCTGTTGAATACTATGGTGATAAGAAGAAAAGTGTACGTGCTGCAAAAGCTCATTATTATTGGGGAGCTACTTATGGTGAGAAGGGGTATACTTCATTTGCTGTAGACGAGTATCTGACGGCAATTCGGTTGATGCCTGTTAGGGATGAATTCTTAGCAATGATATATGATAATCTTGCGGACTGTTATGAAAAAGATGAATTGTTTGATATAGCAATTGATGCCTATCGTGAGGCTTATCAGATATTGAAAGGAGGAAGCCAACAGACATATCCATTGAGAGGTATTGCACGTATGTGCTTATTGCAAAACAAGAAGGATAGCGCATTGTTTTATTATCATCAAGCTCTTGATTGCGCATTGGCAGAGCAAGACTCTAGTTTGATAGGGGCTCTTTATCATGATCTTGCTATGGCTTATAATGAGAAGAAGGATTATATTCAAGCAGATAAATATGTATCAAAGGCAATTGCGGTACAGGGGCAAGATGCTGTCAATGTCTGTTTATCAAAAGCTCAAATTATGTTGAATTTAAATAAACTTGATTCTGCCAGCTATTTTTTTAGGAAGAATATAGATCAACTTGATATTTATGGAAGGGCTGTTTGCTATGATGGAATGTATCAAATAGCAAAGAAAAGGGGTGAATGGAAAACTGCAACAGAGAATATAGATGCATATAAAGTTCTTTATGATTCTATTCAGTTCATGACAGATAACGAGGAGCTTAATAGGCTTATGGATAAGCACCAACTGGAGGAACATAAGAGATTATTATCAGAACATACTAAAACTTTAATTTTTAGCTTGGTTACTGCATTCTTCTAATTGATGGTTGTATGTGTTTTCTATTTTATGTGGAATGACAGAAAGAGAAAGAAGCATTATATTGCTTTACAGCACGAGTTGACTCAAAAGCGAGTAGATACTATGTTGCTAAAAGAAGAAGAGGTTTCTGAATCTAATAAAGAAGATTTGAATAAGAAGAGATCGGAGTTGACAGAACGGCAGATTCAATTATGTATATCTGTTCTTAAAACTACTGATTGCTACGATCAATTGGAAGCATTGGAGAGGGCAACTCATAAACAACTATTGATGATGCGTAGTTTGAGGAAAGGAATACGTTCTGAAATTTCCAATGCGTTTGTTGATGTGATGATGAATTTGAAGGAACGTTATCCAGCTTTAACCGGTGATGATATATTTTATTGTGTTCTTTCATTGCTTTGTTGTTCAAAAACTGTCATGATGGAGTTGATGGATGCTACATCAGATGCTCTTAAAACACGCAAAAATCGTATAAAGAACAAAATGGATGCTCAAATTTTCGATCGTGTGTTTGGTGTTGATATTCAATGAGGTATATCGATCTTCTTAGGTTAATTTTGCTTCTAAATAAAAGGCTGTTACCATTGTTACCGCATAAAAATCGTTTCTTTTGCTTCATCTGTGTATTTTTGAGGCGAAATTTTAAACCCATTTATTATGAAGACTAAATTTTTACCTCTTTTGCTATTGACTGTCTTACTTCAAGTAAGCATGTTTTCTTTTGCTAATGAAATGACAACTGCACGTATAATCAGATTAAAGAATAAAACTGAGGTACAACATCGGTCTATTCCTGTTACTCCTGCTGCTTGTATTGAAAACTCATTGTTATCTATTGACCTTCTTTCTACTGTTCCTACTGTAACTGTTACCATCAAGGATGCAGAGACAGGAGAAGTCATTTATACATCTACTGATTTAAATGTAGATAAGGTCTATATTGATCTTGCAGGTGAGGATAAAGGTAAATATACTTTGGAGATACAACTTCCGAAGGAAGCCTTTATCGGAGATTTTGAATTAGATTAAATCTTTGGAATATATATTATTTGCAACTAACATAAGATGATATACCTAAATCATTAACTGTTGAAGCCCCGCTGCTGAAATATATGGCGCATTGCTGAAATGACGATTTAGATGACCGAAAGGGGAAAGAATCGGTTAACTTTTATTCGTGGGCTTAATAAGCCTTGTGAAAGGTCCATTAAGGTATATTGAAACGTAAAATTAAAATCACTTTTTTTAGTTGTGTGCTGAAATACTACTGGTAGGGTGTTCGAACGATTTTATAGTTCGGATAATGAAGTTCATTCAGCAACAATGTGATACACCTGTTAGTAGATGAGAAATCTGTGATAGATGTATTCTCTGTGAGAAAAGCTCTTGGACTTCTGAATAAGAAGTCCAAGATTTTTTTTGATGGGGTATGATGAGGTAAATGGGATGACTGCTAAGCTATTTGAATATATTATTAGGATTATCTGTTAGATAATTTGTGTGTGTAACCTCTTGTTTCCTATTTTATGCGCTACTGTTACTTATGTTACCAAGTGAAATTCGTTTCTTTCATTATGCTTACGTACTTTTGGCACACAGAACCTAACACACAGACATCATGGAAATGAAACTTCTATTCTTTTTATTATCAGCTATCTTATTCCAATCAAGTATAAGTATTTATGCGATGGAACAAATTAAGAGAGGTTGGGTAGCTTTGAAGGATGTTACTCAAATGCGTTCGCATTCAATTTTTGTTTTTCCTAATAACTTTTTGGGGAGTTCGTAGATGTTGTTTAATCGACATCTATTTTAATCTACTATGGCTATTCTAAAAATATGGAATGGGATGAATAAATAATTTATCCTGTTAAATAGATATTGCCATAATGTATTTGGATGAAAAATACTTTTCAGAGATTTTCTCTTAAATAAAAACAAATTTAAATTTAACCAAGATGAAAGAAAAACTATTGGTTTTGGGAACAATGGTAGCTTTATGCTGCTCTTGTGCAGGAAGTTCTGTATTACTGGATACAGAATCCGAATTAAATGGCTTGAACAATGAGTATGAGCTAGGTACGTTAGAAGCGGGTGATAATGGTCTAAAATGCGAAACTTCGGGTGATGAAGATTCCATTCAGGTTTTGAAGGACAATTATATCGCGGAAATTATGGGACGTATGGAAGTTGCTAAAGAGAAGGTAATGCGTACGGCTTATGGTGCAACATCGCCTAGGGTCGGAGTTTTCAGGGTTGGTTCTTGTGGTAATTACAAGTATTTATCAATAAAAATTGATTGTGAAAACGGAAATAGTAAAACTAGCGTAAGTGGTAATGTTGGAGATACGTATGTTGATGGTGGAGATAATATGCGTCTCGAATTTTGTATGGTGGATGCGGGATTTCGTTATCCGGGGGGAGTCTTTTTGTTTGAGGATGTACCTTTAGAGACCATGACATTGGTCCGTTATCATGATACGGAAGATGGTGGTCATAATGGCGTGTGGTCTGATGATCCTAATTATTATGATGTAATGCATATTTCTGGAATGTCTAAATTAGATTCTAATGCTACATTGGCATGGAATATAAATAGGAATATGACTAAATGGGGCGATATTCCAGTGGGACCTGCAGGTATTAATTATGGGGTCATTGCTCCTGCTGAAATGGCTTCAGGTAATTTGTATTTTGATGATGAAGATCATAATAATAAGAATTGGGCACAAGTTTGGTTAGGACCTCAAAACCAATATGAACCGCATGGTACATATTATGGAGTCCAGCTGGATCGAAATACAAGATATCACGTATGCCTTAATACGGATAAAACCAATTTCACAAAATTGGTGCGATCAGCTATCTAATTATTAATTTGTTTATAATCAATTCTTATTGGTAAAACTTACCAATAAGAATTGATTTAATTAGCACATAGACATGAAAATATTGTATTTCTTTCTCTTCTCTTTTCTTTTTATTGCTTGCAGTACTCCTGTTATAAATAAGAATGATGTTGTTGCAGAAGTGAATGGAGAACAGATTCTTCTTTCAGAATTGGCGTCTCAAAGTAAACAAGAGATTTTTGATATATTGAATACAGCGTATGAAATCAAAAGTCGGGTACTTGCAGGTCTGATCAAACAGAAACTGTTAGAAGATGCAGCCAAAAAAGAAAACATGTCTTTGGAAGAGTTTATCGATTGGTTTGTTCAGCAGAAAATATGTGTAGGGCAGGATAGTTTGAAAAAACGATATGGATTTAATACACAAAGCTTTTATGTAAAAGGTGAATTAATCCCGTTAGTGAAAGGTTCTTTGGAGGAGAAACTATCTTATCAACAGAAACTTCGGAGTCGGATTGTTCAGGCATTGGTTGATTCTTTATATCAAAAGGCGGATATTAAAAGATTTTTATATCCTCCAAAACAGCCGGAATGTGTTGTGAGGGATTTGTGTGTATATTATAGGGGGAATTTAGACTCTCCTGTTTCTTTTATTGTTGCCTCTGATTATAATTGTGAGCGCTGTGTACAATTTGAAAAGACATTGTCCAAGCTCTATGATAATTATAAAGAGCGGGTTAAATTTGGTTTTGTGCATTTTGCAGATGCTCCTTCGTTAGCAGCTTTGGCATGTGAGGCTGCTGGTGAGCAAAAACAATTCTGGACTTTTCATGATACTATATTTAACTATTCAGGAGTAGCAGATTCCGCTTTTATATATAACTTAGCAAAGTCTAAAAGATTGAATATGACAGAATTTGATGCCTACTTACATTCTTCTGACAAATATAAGGAGATGGATAAGGTCATCAATCAGTTAGTAGAAAGGGGGCTGATGGCTACTCCTACCATCATAATTAATGATCGTTTGGTGTACGTCACAAACAGCTATGAAGAATTGTCCAGACTATTGGAGTATGAACTATAACACAAAAGATAAAAGATGAGACTTTACTTTAATCTGAATAAGATAACTTATCTGTTTCTAATGCAGGCTTTATATCTTTGTATTGCTTGTGAGGAGCCGTTTGATGTAGATATGCCGATCCCGGAAGATGCCATAGTATTTGATGGAGTGATAACCGATGAACCCCCACCCTATTATTTTGTATTAAGTAAACCGTCAACTAAACTGAAATACCCTGAAAATCGTAGTTTTGATAGGATTAATGATGCAGAAATTGTTATTGTTGATTTGACAACAGGTATAAGAGATACATTACAGAATGCCAAATTGACTGGTTATCAGGATTTTCGATTTTATGATCACTATAGAGATAAAGATGTTACTGTTTATATGAAATGGCTTCCTGGTGAAACGCCTGGTGGACTTTATGTTACTAATAAGATTTATGGAGTTGAAAATCATACCTACGAACTTCATATCAAATACAAAGGAAAGGAATATACAGCATGTGAGCGGATGGTGCCTAAAACTCCAATAGACAAAATAGTAATGAAACGTATTGATACTGGAGAAGGTGAACCTAATGAAACTCCATGTATCAGTTTTTATAATCCTCCTGAAGAGCATAACTATTATTTGCTTAAAACAGATTTTTGTTCTTCAAAAGTGCTTCGTGTCGCATCTGTTTATAATCTATATTATGGAACAACGAATAGTGCCGGTTGGCCATATTCTATTTTGGATGATGAATATTTGGCGGAAAATGTGATAGACTATGTTGTGAGCGAGGGAGAGCAGTTTGTACTCCCTAATCGTCCGGGGTTTAGCTATCCTGTAAGTGATTCCATTTGGATAAAAATGCAGTCCATATCTGAAAATTGCTATCAGGTGTTTGATCAAATGATTAAGCAAATACGTTCGGATGGTGGAACTTTCTCTTCGCGTCCGACCTCTGTAAAAAGTAACATTGATAATGGTGCTTATGGAATATTCCGTGTCAGTGCTATCTCTGAAATCTATTTTTATAAGAAACATAGGATTTGATGGAAAAATACCTGTTATTATTTATATTATCCTGCTGTGGAAATTTCACCATATGTAATGCTCAGACGATTACTGTCAGAGGTCGTGTGACCGACAGAAAAACCGGAGAAGTGCTCTCGGATGCTAACATTGGAGACCTGATGTCGAGAACAGGAGTAGCTGCCAATACGTATGGGCTATATTCCATTCGTATTAAAGGTGGACGTTGTGTCTTAAGATGTTCGATGCTGGGCTATGTAACCCAAATGGATACGTTGACTCTGACTGCAAATTCGGTTCATAATTTTGCTTTGATGCCCGATAACTATCAACTAAGTGATGTAGAGGTAATGGGAAATCAGAAAGCAGGAGGACAGTTGACATTGAACCAGAAAGATATTCAGGCACTTCCCACTTTAGGAAGTGAACCTGATGTATTGAAGTCATTACAATATCTTCCGGGAGTCATTAGTGGCAATGAAGGTTCCAATAATATATCTGTTCGAGGGAGTAATCAATGGGGTAACTTGATATTGCTGGATGAGGCAATGGTTTATAACCCGAATCATGCATTGTCTTTCTTTTCTGTGTTCAATAACGACGCTATACAGCAAGTGAGTCTTTATAAATCTTATTTTCCATTGAAGTATGGTGGAAGAACTTCGTCTGTTATTGATGTCAAAATGCGCGAAGGAAACAATCAGGAGAAACACCGGAGTGCTACAATTGGAGTTATCGCTTCTAAAATCCAGTTGGAAGGTCCGATAAAGAAAGGGAAAACATCTTACCTGATAGCTGGTAGATTTGCTTATCCGGGAGCTGTACTTAACGTACTGAAACAGTTTCGTGGTACTAAAATGAGCTTTTATGATGTAAACGCCAAAATTAATTCTACATTAAATGACCGGAACCGGATTTTCTTTTCAGTATATAATGGCGGCGATCATACTTTTTTTAATCAACTGGTACGCGGTTATGGTATGAATTGGGGAAATACTACTGCTACATTCCGATGGAATCATGTTTGGACAGATCGGTTGTCGGGAAACTTCAGTGCTATTTTTAGCAATTATTATTATCGCTATAAATCAATAACAGATGGAATGAAGTTCTTATGGAAATCGAATATCCAATCTTATCAATTGAAATATGATGCAGATTATGCTGTTAACAATGTACTGCATATCAGGAGTGGTCTCTCTGCGCATGTATTTACCACAATGCCTGGGAGTATTAGTAGCTGGGGAGACTTTAGTAATGTGGTTCCTTATCGAATGGATAGGCGGTCCCTGTTGGATATGGCAGCCTATGGAGAAGCAACCTATAAGATTTCATCAGTATGGCGGCTGAGTGGAGGAATTCGTTTCCCAGTTTTTTATACTCCTAAAGTGGGAGAACTCAAGCAAAAGGGTTACATAATGCCTGAACCGAGAGCTGAGTTGTCCTACTCTCCCGGAACCGGGAACCGTTTGCATGCAGCTTTCACGCAGTCTTCACAAAACCTGCATATGTTGTCTAATTCCTCTGTCGGTATTCCTTCAGATATATGGGTACCTGCTAATAGACAACTGAAACCTGCAGTGATGAAACAAGTGGCTTTAGGGTATGAGAAAAGTCTGGAAAAAGGAATGTATACATTTTCTCTGGAGACTTATTATAGAAAGACGGATCATATCGTTGATTTTGTAGATAATGCAAATATCTTTTTAAATAATCAGATAGAAACACAGTTGAACACAGGTTATTCAAAGGCCTATGGAGCGGAATTCTATGTATCTAAAAACAGAGGGCGGCTAACCGGCTGGATTAGCTATACTCTTTCACATGCCCGAAATTATATTGCTGCTTTCGAAGATAAGGAATATCCGCCTGTCTATGATCGTCCACATAGCTTGAAGATATTTCTGAATTATGAGGCCGGACGTAAGCGGAGGTGTGCTTTTGCAGCTACCTTCTCGTACAATTCAGGGATGAATCTGACATTGCCTATTGCTCATTACCGGGTGAACGGTACAGCTTTCTATATCTATTCTACAAGAAATGGTTATCGTGCTCCTGCCTTTCATGAATTGAATTTATCCATGACTTGTAAAACTGGCAAAAGAGGTCGATTGATTCTTTCTGTGATGAATGTATATAACAGAAAAAATGTGTTTACTATCTATACGAGTAGAGATGACTATGATTTCTCTGATATTGGCATGCATAAAATGTATTTGTATGGTGCACTGCCATCTATCTCTTATCAATTTACATTTTAGTTAGTTTGAACTATAGTCTGTTATTCTATGTTTTTTTGTACTTTTGCACTCGTTACAACCATAAACCCCGTAAAGAGTGATGAACCAGATAAATTCCGTATGCGTATATAGCGCTTCCAGTACTAAGATAGATGCTGTTTACTTTCAAGCAGCCGAGACTCTCGGCCGTCTGCTTGCCGAACACCATATCCGTTTGATAAACGGAGCTGGAAGTATCGGCCTGATGTGCTCTGTGGCAGATGCTGTGTTGAAGAATGGCGGTGAAGTGACCGGAGTGATTCCCCGCTTCATGGTGGAACAAAACTGGCATCATACTGGACTGACAGAGCTGATCGAGGTAGAATCCATGCACGAGCGCAAACAGAAGATGGCCAATTTGAGTGATGGTATCATCGCTTTGCCGGGTGGATGCGGTACCCTTGAAGAATTGCTGGAAATTATCACTTGGAAACAATTGGGGTTGTATCTCAATCCGATTATAATTCTCAATACAAACCGATTTTTCGATCCATTGCTCGAAATGCTTGAAAAAGCAATTGATGAAAGCTTTATGCGACGCCAACACGGTGATATATGGAAAGTGGCGCAGACACCGGAAGAAGCAGTTCAGCTGCTTTATGAGACTCCTGTATGGGATATTTCCATTCGTAAATTTGCAGCGATATGATAGGTGATACACTAAGTTCCCAGAACACGGATACCTTGTCTCTTCTCCAGCAGAAACAGATTAGTCCGGCAAAGGCAGACAGTGATAGCCTGCAGTTGGCCGATCTTCATGCTGTACAAGAGGTTGATTCTGGCTTTGAAGGAACCCCTATCTCCTACTCTCCCCGTACGGATGATGCTATTGCGCTGACATTGCTGGCTTGCTTCTTTCTTTCCTCTATTGCCTTGGCACGCGGAAAGAAATTTCTCTCCCAACAGGTGAAAGACTTTGTGTTACATCGCGAACGGACGAGCATTTTTGATAGCTCTACGGCGGCTGATGTGCGTTATCTCCTTGTGCTTGTATTGCAGACCTGTGTCTTGTCGGGCATCACATTTCTCAATTATTTTCATGATACATGTCCTGCTCTGATGGACCATGTATCCTCCCTCCTTTTGCTGGGTATTTACGTTGGTTTTTGCCTCGCTTATTTCTTACTAAAATGGTTGCTTTATATGTTTCTGGGGTGGACGTTTTTTGATAAAAATAAGACAAATATATGGCTGGAATCGTATTCTGCGCTCATATATTATGTCGGATTTGCCCTTTTTCCGTTCGTTCTTTTCCTGGTTTATTTTGATTTGAGTCTAACGAATTTGGTTATAATTGGGTCTATTATTTTAATTTTCACTAAAATATTGATGTTTTATAAGTGGATAAAGCTTTTTTTTCATCAATTTAGCGGGCTTTTCCTATTAATTTTGTACTTTTGCGCTCTTGAAATAGTACCTTGTCTTTTACTGTATCAGGGTATGATTCAAATGAACAATATTTTGCTAATAAAATTTTAGGACGTTGAAAATTAAAAAAGTACTAGTGTCGCAGCCTAAGCCTGCGTCAGAGAAATCTCCCTATTACGACATTGCAGAGAAGTATGGCGTAAAAATAGATTTCCGGCCGTTTATCAAGGTTGAAAGTCTTTCGGCGAAAGAATTTCGGCAACAGAAAATTTCGATTCTCGACCACACTGCCGTTATATTCACTTCTCGTCATGCTATCGACCATTTCTTTAATTTGTGTACTGAATTGCGTGTTGCAATTCCGGAAACTATGAAGTATTTCTGTGTGACGGAAGCAGTTGCATTGTATATTCAAAAATATGTGCAGTACCGTAAGCGTAAAATCTTCTTTGGTGCAACGGGAAAGATTGAGGACCTCGTGCCTTCTATCGTAAAGCATAAAACAGAGAAATACCTTGTCCCAATGTCGGACGTACATAATGACGACGTAAAAACACTGCTTGACAAGAACGGCATACAGCATACCGAAGCTGTGATGTATCGCACGGTAAGCAATGACTTTACACCCGACGAAGAATTCGATTATGACATGTTGGTGTTCTTCAGCCCTGCCGGAGTAACTTCTTTGAAGAAGAACTTCCCTGATTTTGACCAGAAAGAAATCAAGATCGGTACGTTCGGTTCTACTACCGCACAGGCTGTACGCGATGCAGGACTCCGTCTGGATCTCGAAGCCCCTACGGTGCAAGCTCCGTCTATGACTGCCGCACTTGACATGTTTATCAAGGAAAACAATAAATAAACAGAGTGGGTATATATACTTTGTGCAAAGCCGAAAGGCTGAATAGTAAAATTCTGATCGGAAAGATGTTTGAAGGCGGTGTTTCGAAGTCGTTTTCCATCTTTCCGATACGCGTTGTATATATGCCTGTCGAACAAGGCGAGGCGCCGGCTTCCATATTGATCAGTGTATCGAAACGCCGCTTCAAGAGGGCGGTGAAGCGCAACCGGGTGAAACGGCAGATACGCGAAGCCTACCGGAAGAATAAATATCTGTTGGTAGACGAGTTGCAACGCCGGGAAAAGCGTTTGGCTATTGCCTTTATCTATCTGTCGGACGAGCTTACTGCTACTGCCGAGCTGGAAGAAAAAATGAAAATAGCGCTTTCGCGTATCTCCGAAAAACTATCCTTATGAAAGCCCATAGCTCCCGGATGTCTGGCATCCGGATGTCCGTCAAAGGATTTTTGAGGAGGGTGTTCTCATTCCTGCTCCTGCTTCCTATCTATTTTTATCGGATTTGCATATCCCCACTTACTCCTCCCTCCTGCCGGTTCACGCCGACTTGCTCGGCATACGCGGTCGAAGCAATAAAGAAACATGGTCCTATTAAGGGCTTTTATCTGGCTGTGAGGCGTATCTTACGGTGTCACCCTTGGGGTGGTTCCGGCTATGATCCTGTACCTTAAACTCCAAAATGTGGAAAATGGAAAGGAATACAAATAATATTCTGGATATTCATACCCATAAAGCAGAACCGGTTTCTGCCGGGAAGGCGATTATTAACCGTAAGTTGGCGACAGATGCTTTGTGCGAAGGATATTTCTATTCTGCTGGTATTCACCCTTGGGATTTGACGGAGTTTGATACGGAGCGTCGATTGGAATGCCTTCGGGAGCAATTTGCAGAAAAACAGTTAGTGGCTGTGGGTGAGGCCGGACTGGATAAGCTGGCTGCTGCTCCGATGCAGCTTCAAGTAGCTGTGTTTAAAGAACAGGTGGAATTGTCGGAAAAGTATGAATTGCCGTTGATTATTCACTGTGTGAAGGCTATGGACGAACTGCTTGCCTTGAGAAAGGAATGTGCACCGAAACAGCCGTGGATATGGCATGGATTCCGTGGAAAGCCTGAACAGGCAAAACAATTGTTACAGAAAGGATTCTATCTTTCTTTCGGAATGCATTACTCCAGTGAGGCGATGAATGTAGTGCCTGATAGCCGCTTGTTTTTGGAAACGGATGACAGTCCGGTAGATATTGAAGATGTGTTGCGTGATGCGGCGAAAGTACGTGGTGTGGAAGTAGAAACGTTGCAGGCTATTGTCCGTAAAAATATTCAAGACATCTTTTTTAGGGCGTAAGAGTTGTATCTTCCGAGAAAGAGTCGTACTTTTGCCCCTCACGGGATTGAAATACAATAAAAAACTAATAATAAAAGAGTAATACGATGAATTTTGTAGAAGAATTGAGATGGCGTGGCATGTTGCAGGACATCATGCCGGGAACGGAAGAGTTGTTAATCAAAGAGCAGGTGACTGCCTATTTGGGTATCGACCCGACTGCCGATTCGCTACACATTGGTCACCTTTGTGGAGTGATGATTCTTCGTCATTTCCAACGCTGCGGTCACAAGCCGTTAGCTTTGATCGGTGGCGCTACGGGCATGATTGGTGACCCTTCAGGCAAATCGGCAGAACGTAACCTGCTGGATGAAGAAACACTGCGTCACAATCAGGCATGCATTAAGAATCAACTGGCCAAGTTCCTCGACTTCGAGTCGGATGTACCTAATCGTGCTGAGTTGGTGAACAACTATGATTGGATGAAAGACTTTACCTTCCTGGATTTTGTTCGCGAAGTAGGTAAACACATCACTGTGAACTATATGATGGCTAAAGACTCAGTAAAGCGTCGTCTGAATGGCGAAGCACGTGACGGACTTTCATTTACCGAGTTCACTTATCAGCTGCTTCAAGGCTACGATTTTCTTCATTTGTATGAGACAAAAGGCTGTAAGCTCCAAATGGGCGGTTCCGATCAATGGGGAAATATTACTACCGGTGCGGAATTGATTCGCCGTACCAACGGAGGTGAGGTGTTTGCGCTGACTTGTCCGTTGATTACAAAAGCCGACGGTGGTAAGTTCGGTAAAACCGAATCCGGAAATATCTGGCTGGATCCCCGTTATACTTCTCCCTACAAATTCTACCAGTTCTGGCTGAACGTAAGTGACTCCGACGCCGAACGCTATATCAAGATCTTCACTTCGATCGAAAAAGAAGAAATCGAGGCATTAATTGCAGAACATCAGGCTGCTCCGCATTTGCGTATTCTTCAGAAACGTCTGGCTAAGGAAGTGACTGTAATGGTTCACTCTGAAGATGATTATAATGCAGCGGTAGATGCATCGAATATCCTGTTCGGCAATGCTACTTCCGAAGCTTTGCGCAAGTTGGACGAAGATACTTTGCTGGCTGTATTCGAAGGTGTGCCTCAATTCGAGATTTCTCGTGACGCGTTGACGGGAGGTGTGAAGGCGGTTGATTTATTCGTTGATAATGCGGCTGTATTTGCTTCAAAAGGAGAAATGCGTAAGCTGGTTCAAGGCGGAGGCGTTTCGCTGAATAAAGAGAAATTAGCGGCATTTGACCAGGTAATTACAGCTGCTGACCTGCTCGACGAGAAATATCTGCTTGTTCAGCGTGGTAAAAAGAACTATTATTTGCTGATTGCGAAGTAATAATACGCGATTTGCGAGGTGCAAAGTAAAAAAGTGAACGAAATATTTGGAGGTTTGCTTGCAAACCTCTATCTTTGCACCGCTTTTTAACAGAAAGCACATAAGTTTGGACTATGGTGTAATGGTAGCACAACAGGTTTTGGTTCTGTTTGTCCAAGTTCGAATCTTGGTAGTCCAACGAAGAAAAGCCCTGAAAGAGATATCTTTCGGGGCTTTTTCTTTTTTTGTGGATGCAAAGTCACTTCTTAAGTCATTAGAACGTTCACATACGGAACAACAACATGATGATTTCTATAGTTTGGTTGCAAAAACGGAGGAAGATGCCTTGAAGAAGTATCTCTCTATTAGGATGTAAGAAATTTGTTATAGCTTATTTGTACGTAATATTGACTGTTTCGATGTTTGCCTTACTCATCTTTGAATAGACTTCTATATTGTTAGCAACAATATATTTACATTTCTATAATAAATCCGAATACCGTTTTTAATAAATAGTGAGAGAGTTTATTAAGAACGGTATCTGAGTTTATTAGAAACTATTTTCAGAGAATTATTGGAATATGTGGGATTTATATATACAAAATGGGAGAAAATCAATACTGATTTTCTCCCATTCGGTTCTTCCATATATGGAAATATATGTTTTGATAATGTGTTATTATGTCTTGATTTTTATATAACTCATATTGCTTTTTTCTTTTTCTGTTCCTCAAAGATACAAAATAAAAAGAGGAAAGTCAATAGCTAATCTTATTTTAATGGAAGTATAAGCAGAAAACGTGCACCATTGGTGTAGCTCTTGTCTACTTTGACTTCTCCATGTAATCGTTCGGCTATGGTGCGGCATATATTCAGTCCCAGTCCTGATCCCTGTTTGAACTCATCCAACTTCTTGAAGCGTTCGAATACACTATCCATCTTATCGGCAGGGATGCCCGGCCCGGTGTCGCTGACAGAGAACGTGATTCTGTCGGGATACTCGGTCAGTGAACAATGCAGATGGATTTCCCCTTTTTCTGTGTGCTTCTCTGCGTTGGTAAGGAAGTTGATAAGCACTTGTTGCAGGCGTTGTTCATCTGTGGTGATCTGGAAATCGTCTGCCACTTCGGAGGTATAATAAAGCTTCACTCCTTCCGCTTTTCGATCCATTACGGTAGAGAGTATGAGCCTGCACATTTCGTTGCAATGGCAGGAAGTCAGGTTCATGGTGTATTTGCCGCTTTCCAGTGCGGAAAGGTCAAGAATATCGTTGACAAGCGTGGTGAGCAGTTCGGAGTTGTGTTGGACGAGCGAGCTGAATTCTAGCTTTTCCTCATCTTCCAATGGCAGATCCGGGTTGGATAATAATTGTGAGAATCCTACGATGGCATTGAGCGGGGTACGGATTTCGTGGCTCATGTTCTGCATGAAATGAGTCTTCATCTTGTCTGCCTGTTCGGCACGGTCGCGGGCAATCGTCAGTTCTTCGTTCTTCTCTTGCAGTTGTCTGATTGATTTTCTGCGTAGATAAAGGTAGAGCGTGAGGGCTATGGCAAAGAAACAGAAGAATATCAGGATGAATTTCAATATCATCAGCTGGCGTTCGGATTCTGCCTGTTTAGCTACCATAAGACTCTGTGTACGTTCGGTTTCCGCTTTGAATTGTGCGAGCTCCAGGTTACGGTTTTTTAGTAGTAGCTCGTTATTTTCGGCGTTCATCTTCTCGATTTCCACTTGCGATTTCGTTTGCTGCAGTTCGAGCGTTGTCTTTTGCAGGTTTAATTGTGTGTTTTCCAGCTGCAAGGCTTGCGCTTTTCTTTTCAGTTGTTCGTTGCCGATACGCACATTCAGTTCCGACAGGTCGGCAGTCTGTATGAGTTGGTTCAGAGAATCCTGTAAACTCTGGAGCTTCTGAAGCGCTTGGTAAGCGTCTTTGTACTTCTGCTCTTTTGCGTAAATATTTGCCTGAAAAGCTATTCTCTCATGTAAGATAGAGGTGGAGTCGGCGAGAGCATGCGCTTTATCATATTGTTGGTTGAGTATATAATTGTATATCTTCAACTTATTCAGTTCATTCCTTCTGGTTTCACCATGTTTTTCGGTCGCTTTTAAACATTCCTGATAATAGCTTTTGAACTCTTCCTCCCTGTCGAGCGCGTATAAAAGTGTGCATTTGCGCAGCATACAGGCGTATTTGTTGGTTGAAGTCTTGGCACATTTGATCCCTTTCTCAGCATTCTCGTAGGCTGCTTCATATTGCTTCAGGTTTTGTTGGAGCATGGATATGTTCCAGTATATATAAGACAAATCCTGTTCAGGGAGCTTCTCCTGTGTGTATACCAGTGATTGTTGGTAGTAATCCAGTGCCGTCCGGTATTCTCTGCGCGCAAAGTAAATGTTTCCCATCATTCGCAGGCAAGTGGAGATACCGTAGGGATAGTCGTCGGCAAATGCCTGTTCTTTAGTCAATTCAGCCTCCTGGAGCGCACGCAGGGTATTACCTGTGTTCATCAGGTAATTAACTTTGTAGATGCTGCCAAAGTAGTAATATTGCAGGTAGTTGTTCTTTCGGGATATCTCCTGAAGCCTGCTGATTGCTTTCTCCAGTAATTCCGTTTTCCCATTATTGAAATAGTAGATTACCGGAATGGTAAGAGCGAGGCATTGTGCCTTTTTATCGTTGATCCGGATGGCTTTGGTATAGATAGTATCAGCTATTTCCAGTCCGGTTGCGTTGTTACGGTGTTTAGTTGCCTCCTCATAAAGTAGATAAAGAGAGTGGTCTATCTTGTACGGATTGTCCTGCGCCTTGGTTGGAAGGAGAGATCCGATAAAGGTGAACAACAAACATATACTGATATACCTGACTATTTTCATCTTGATTACTATGGATTTACAATGTTCTTATTGTTTATTTATGGCATTGTTATATTCGTATTCTTTGGCGGGAATCACCCACATCCAGTTGTTGGCGTCTTCCGGGTTGATAGTTACGGCTGCGTTGGTCATGTAGTTTCCTCCGTCTTCGAAGGTGTGGCGTACGATGGTGTCTTTGCGCCGTTTGAAGTCAAACCAGCTGAATCCTTCGCCCCATAGTTCGATGCGGCGGTAGAACTTTATTTCGTCGAGCAGTGCCTGACCGCTCTTGTCGCAAGTATATTGAGGGGCGCGTCCGCTGTCGCGGATCAGTTCTTTCAGTAATTGCCTTGCTTCCGCTTCTTTTGAAGGCGTCAGGTGGCAGTTGGCTTCTGCTTCGATGAGATACATCTCCGAACTGCGGAAAAGATTGAAAGGCATGGCACCTACTTTGTCGATACACTTAAATTTGAACGACATATAAGCGTATATTTTTGCCGAAGTATTCAGGTCGGGATGCAACCCTTGGGCGTAACTGGTGAGTGCACTTCCGCCCAGACCATTGTTTGTTATACCACCCGTGTTATAAGTATATTCGAGCGGATCGAGAAAAAGTCCCCTGCGGATATCACTTTCCGGTAATGCATCGTACAGTTCACGGTTGATACAGGCCGGATAAGTGCATACAAGAGTAGAGGAGGAGTTGTATGCAAGGCGTGCGGCGAGAGATGAGTTTCCCAGCGATTCTTCTTCACTGTCATAGATGCTCCATATCCATTCGCTATTGAGGGTACTGAATCCGTCGAAATATTCATCGGCATTCATAAGCGGATAACCGGCACGTGCCGGTGCAGCGTAATGGGCGGCAGTACTCCAATCCTCACGGGTGAGTGCGGCACGGGCATAGATGGCGTAAGCGGCATTCACATTGATTTTGTGATTCTCGTCTTCTTTACGGGCAATTCCGGATGCCTGATAATAGGTGATGGCCTGGTTGAGGTCGTTGTAAATCTGTTCGTAACAGGTCAGCATAGAAGAAAGAGGACAGTCGCCGGTAGAAGATGTATTGAGTCGGAGAACCACCCCGTCAGCACTGCCGTTTTGCGAATCACACCAGCGTGGCGAGTAGAACTGCAGCAGTTGCAGGTAACAATAGGCACGGTAGGTTAGTGCCTGCGCATAGATATATTTGAATTTATGACTACTTTCGGGATCGACATAATTTATGATAGCGTTGGCATTACTGATTACTTTGTAGTAATAATGCCACATATACTCCGTGTAACCACTGGTAGGTATGGCATGAGAAGCCCCGTTGAATATCGTATAGAAATTGTTGCGGGGACAATACATGTCAGCCCCCTGATACTCGGCATACATCAGTTTGACAGATCCTTCACCGTTGAATGACACGCCATCGAGTTTATTAGTGGGGTAAGTGGTTTTCATCAACTTCTCCAATCCGCTGACAGCATAGGCAGCGTACGCTTCATCCTTGAATAAATCGGCAGGAGATACCTGATTGGTAGGGGCGGTATCCAGATAGTCGCTGGCGCAGGAGTAACACAACAGCGTCAGGAGCAGGCAGAATCCTATGGAGTGATTCAGGAATTTCATGTGTATGGCTTTTTTCTTCATAAGGCTATAAGTTAATGTTGACTCCGAACGAGAAAACACGGGCGATACTCGTATAATTGTTGACGATTCCGTCAAAAGTCTGTACCGGGTTCAGCCCTTTGCGTTTGCTGAACAGGGCGACATTCTCTATGGCAGCATGCAAACGGATGCCGCCGAGTGTCAATCGTTTGCTCCATGTGGCGGGCAGGCGATAGGAGAGGGTGATGTTCTTGATGCTTAGATAGTCACCGCTTACAATATAGCGTGTAGATGCTTTCTGGCTGTTATATCCATTGATCGTTGCATCCAGATTCACTTGCGGAATACCCGATGGATCGAGACGGTTGGGCGATGTGGGCGTCATGCCTTCGGGGATTGCTGTCCATGCATTCAGTAAATCGGGAGTCAATGAATGTACGCCTACCGATGTCAGAGTCTGATAAGGCTGGTCGAAGACTTTGGAACCGCAACTGAAAATCATCAGGGCGGACAGAGTCAGGTCTTTCCAGCGGAGAGAGGTGGTGACCGAGCCGTTTATCTTCGGTAATGAACTGCCCGACCAGTCTTTGCGTGCATATCTCGGGTCGCCTGTATAATATTGTCCGTTGATGTCTACCCAACTGTCTGTCGGAATCGGATTTTTGCCTTCGGTGCTCTCTTCTCCGTTTACGGGTGTTTTTCCATCCTCTCCGGCAATGTAATAAGCGTTGAAGTCCGGCAGATATACACTGCGACCTGTCATCTGGTCTACGCCAGCATACTGGTACAGCCAGAATTCATAAATGCTGTGTCCCTCTTTGAACTTCTGGAAATCTCCGTTCGTAATTCCCTCTTCCCGATCTTTATCCGGCAGTTTTCCGATCTTATTTTTCACTTTGGAAAGGTTCAGGCCTACGTTCCATTCCCATTCCCGGTTGCGGATGATATCCCCGTCGGCAGAGAATTCCCATCCTTTATTGGAAACATCTCCAATGTTTCGCCAGACGGTGGAAAGGCCTGCCGATGAGTCAGTGGCACCGGCAGATAGTGGTTGGATAAACTTGAACAGCAAGTCGTCCGAATGCTTGTTATAGTATTCGAAACTTAGGTTCACACGGTTGAAAAGACGAGTTTCCAGACCGATATTCAGCGAAGAATTCGTTTCCCATTTCAGTTCCGGGTTTTCGTTCTGCACTTTGTAGTAAGCGGCTTCTCCACCGTTGACGGCAGAGCCGTAGAGAGACATCCACTGGTACAGGCCGTTGCTGCTTCCGAAGTTATCGTTTCCCACTTGCCCGTAAGAAACCCGTAACTTGAGGCGGTTCAGCCACGACACGTTTTTCAGGAACGCTTCGTTGGAAAGCATCCAGCCGATACCTACGCTCCAAAAGTTACCCCAGCGATGGTCTGTATGGAAGATGGAGGAACCGTCGCGCCGGAAAGAAGCCTCGGCAAAATAAGTTTCGTTGTAGTCATACCGGGCCCGTGTGAAGTAACCCTCTGTACGATAGGTGTCCTTATACCCCTCACTGTAAGTTGTGGTGGTGAAATTTGAAAGTTCGTCTATTCCGGGGAAACTCTCATTCTTTTTCTGTATGGCGTCGAAATTAAGCTTGTAATCATAGTTCTCGTGCCCCACCATCCATTCTACGAAATGCCTACCGAACTGGTGTTTCCATGCCAGTAGCTGTTGCAGGGTATATTCCTTGTATTCCTGATCGATCTTGCTGATAAAACCAGTGTCCTTGTAAGCGCCTATTTCCGCATTTCCGTATTGGCTATCCTCGATATTGCGCAGGCTGATATTGCCTTTCAATGAGAATGTAAAATCGCGTAGGAAAGAAACGTCCACATAGGCATTTCCTTGCAAGGTATTGGCAGCGTTCCACAACTTGTTCTTTTCGCTTTCCCACAGTAGATGGCGTCCATTGCTGGCGGCATCCGATTCCGAACGGCTTTCCGAACCGTCATCATATTGTTTTCCGCCTTCTTCGTTCAGGATATAATCTCCTTTGGAATGAAGCAATGAGCCGTCGCTGGCAAATACATCCTCTGTATAGTGGAGGTGCACCGGATAGATAGGTGCTATTCTCCGTGCAAAGTAAAATGCATTCGACAGGTTATTGGATTGCGCACTTCCGGCGGCTCCTACATCCCAGTTCGTTTTCTGGCGCGTGCCTCCGAGCGACAAGCCCGTCTTGAGCCATGGGCGTGGGGTGAAGTCAGCGTTGAGTGAGCCGCTAAGACGATTGAAATCACTTTTCCTGGTATATCCGTCTTCATTAAGATAGCCTAGCGAGAAACGAATCCGGCTCTTTTCATTGCCGGATTCTCCGCTTAGGTTGTATTCCTGACGGTGACCGTTACGTGTGTAGGGAGAATACCAGTCGAGATCGTCCTTATATCCGTCCAGTATCCGGGCGTCGGATACCAGATGACCGTTTGCGTCGAAAAGGGCATTATCGGCTTTGTTATAGATGTTGATTCCTACTTTGCTGATAATGTCATTGTTGGTGGCGATGGTCGCTTCTTCGGGACTACTGCCGTTGCTGATAAGCTGGTTGCGATACCCCTGCCACATCGTTTCCATGAATTGATTGGCATTCATACGCTCGTAATCACCCTGTCCACGCGCGCTGAAGCCGTGGCGAATGTCCAGTTGAAGGGAAACTCCCTGTTTCTTCGCCTTTTTGGTGGTAATTAAAATCACGCCATTCGAAGCCCGGCTACCATATAATGCGCATGAAGCAGCATCTTTCAGTACGCTGACACTTTCTATGTCTGCTGGATTAAGATCGGTGATCCATCCCGTATAGGGCATACCGTCTACCACGTAAAGCGGCTTATTGCTTCCGTTCACCGAACTGTATCCCCGGATCCGGACTTCCGCTTCGATGCCAGGCTGCCCCACTCCGTCAATTATCTGTAGCCCCGGTACTGCTCCGTTGAGCACGGAGATAACAGAACTGACCGGACGCATTTCGATTTGCTTACTGTCCACTACGGAAACAGCCCCGGTAATTGATCTTTTGAGGACAGTGCCATACGCTACCTGCACTACTACTTCATCCAGTTCGTTCACGTTCGGACGCAACCGGATTTCCATCATATTATGCCGGGCAGGCACTTCGATAGTTTGGTATCCTATGTAAGAAATAACCAGCATTTGCTGTCCGGGGAGGGTTGGTTGAAGACTAAACTTTCCATCCAGATCTGAAATACAGCCTTGCCGACTGCCTTTCACTGTGACGGAAGCACCTGTCAATGGTTCCCGGCTTTCCTCATCAATGATGATTCCTGTTATATTTTTTATTTGGGCATAAGTTAGGTTAATGGATAGAAGCATGTAAATACATATCACTCCTATCTTTTTTAAAGTATCTTCTGTCCGTCCTTTAATAATTGTCATAAGTTGTATATCTTGACGTATTTGTTGATTTTGCTTGCTTATTTAAACATTTACAAAACTAATATATTATAATTAGTGTTATAATACATTGCCTCCTATTTATGCAATTTTAACGGTGTAGACTGCTAATTATTAGCTGAATTGGCAAATTAGATGCTTTTTCTTGTTCCATATTTTATATTATTTGCTCTTGCGGCTCGAGAGATAGAGGCTTCTTTCTTTTTTTCATTGCATTAAGTAGAAATCTCTCCCAAAACGTATTATAGTTCGTTAAAAAAGTATACATTGCACGGATTCTGGACATTTTTGGTGGATAATTGGAACAAAATTGCAAGGTAAACCCGTTTTCTTTTGCTATTTTTGCATCGTGTACGTAAACGAAGTGCACGTAGAATAGAGAACTTATTCAATAACTATAAATAAATTAAGGTATGAAAACGAACTATGAAATTCGCTATGCTGCGCATCCGGAAGATGCAAAAAGTTATGATACAACAAGAATTCGCAGAGATTTCTTAATCGAAAAGATATTTGTCCCCAATGAAGTAAATATGGTATATTCCATGTACGACCGTATGGTGGTAGGTGGTGCGCTTCCGGTAGGAGAGGTGCTGACGCTCGAAGCTATTGATCCGCTGAAAGCTCCGTTCTTCCTTACTCGTCGCGAAATGGGTATCTACAATGTTGGCGGTCCCGGTATTGTGAAAGCAGGCGGCGCAGAGTTCGAACTGGACTATAAAGAAGCTCTTTATCTGGGTTCGGGCGACCGCGTAGTGACTTTCGAAAGCAAAGACGCTGCTCATCCTGCTAAATTCTACTTCAACTCACTGACTGCACACCGCAACTATCCCGACCGCAAGGTGACGAAAGCCGATGCCGTAGTAGCCGAAATGGGCTCTTTGGAGGGTTCCAATCACCGCAACATCAATAAGATGCTGGTGAATCAGGTGTTGCCTACCTGCCAGTTGCAGATGGGTATGACGGAACTCGCTCCGGGAAGTGTGTGGAACACGATGCCGGCACATGTACACAGCCGTCGTATGGAAGCCTACTTCTATTTCGAAATTCCCGAAGATCATGCTATCTGCCACTTCATGGGTGAGGTAGGCGAGACGCGTCACGTATGGATGAAAGGCGATCAGGCCGTTCTTTCACCCGAATGGTCAATCCACTCGGCTGCTGCTACCCACAACTATACCTTTATCTGGGGAATGGGTGGCGAGAACCTCGACTACGGCGATCAGGACTTCTCGTTGATTACAGATTTGAAATAACAACTACAATAGTTTTCCTAATTTAATAACAAAAAGAATTATGAATCAGTTTTTGAATTTTTCTTTGGAAGGTAAAGTAGCTCTCGTTACAGGTGCTTCTTATGGTATCGGATTTGCTATTGCTTCTGCATTTGCAGAACAAGGTGCTAAAGTTTGTTTTAACGACATCAATCAAGAGTTGGTAGACAAAGGTATGGCTGCTTATGCTGCAAAAGGTATCAAAGCTCACGGTTACGTATGCGACGTGACAGACGAACCGGCTGTTCAGGCGATGGTTGCTACGATTGCAAAAGAAGTAGGTACAATTGATATCCTTGTAAATAACGCAGGTATTATCCGTCGTGTTCCTATGCACGAGATGGATGCTGCTGATTTCCGTCGTGTAATTGACATCGACTTGAATGCTCCATTCATCGTTGCTAAGGCTGTTTTGCCGGCTATGATGGAAAAACGTGCAGGTAAGATCATCAACATCTGTTCTATGATGTCTGAATTGGGTCGTGAAACTGTATCTGCTTACGCTGCCGCTAAGGGTGGTTTGAAGATGCTGACTCGCAATATCTGTTCTGAATATGGTGAATACAACATCCAGTGTAATGGTATCGGCCCGGGTTACATCGCTACTCCGCAAACTGCTCCTCTTCGTGAGCCGCAGGCAGACGGAAGCCGTCACCCATTCGATTCATTCATCTGCGCTAAGACTCCTGCCGGTCGTTGGTTGGATCCTGAAGAACTGACAGGTCCTGCCGTGTTCCTTGCTTCTGAAGCTTCTAACGCTGTTAACGGTCATATTCTCTACGTAGATGGTGGTATTCTTGCTTATATCGGAAAACAACCGAAATAATGTGAGATAGAAGAGATTCCGGTAAGGTGATAGAATGGTAAAGAGCATCCTCTTTTCATCTGTCACCTTATTTTTTATTATTCCCTTTGCAGGAGCTATATGGCCGATTTATTGAACATATATGCCCAACGTGTTGAACATATAGCTCCAACACGTTGGATATATAGCTGACGCGTTGGATCTATATATCCAACATGCCGGATATAATAGTCTCTGATTTGCAAAGTATATGTTATTCATTCAATGTAGACTAATTATGAGAAAGATATTAATTCTGTTTGCTGTAGCCTTGATTGGTTTTGCTTCTTGTGCCGACAGCAAGCAGTCGATGACAGTCACAGTGACCAATTCTTTGGCTCTTGAACGGGCAGGGGAGATGGTTGAAGTGCCGATGAGCGATGTGGTCGCTAAATTGAAACTGGCGGATACGGCACAGATTGTGGTGCTTGACGTCGACGGTCAGCAAGTGCCTTATCAGGTGACGTATGATGAGAAGGTGGTCTTCCCCGTTACGGTAGGGGCAAACAGTGCGGTTACTTATACCATTCAACCGGGCACACCGGCACCTTTTGATGTCATTGCTTGCGGTAAATACTACCCCGAACGTCTGGACGACGTAGCCTGGGAGAATGATCTTGGCGGATTCCGTGCTTATGGTCCTGCTTTGCAGGCTCGTGGAGAACGTGGTTTTGGCTATGATCTTTTTACGAAGTATAATACTACGGAGCCGATTTTGGAATCTCTGTATGCTGAAGAACTTAATCCTGAAAAGCGTGCCAAGATAGCCGAACTGAAAAAGACAGATCCGAAAGCCGCTTCCGAATTGCAGAATGCCATCTCTTACCATATCGATCATGGATACGGTATGGATTGCTATGCCGTAGGTCCCACGTTGGGCGCCGGCGTTGCCGCTTTGATGGCAGGTGACACTATTATCTATCCTTATTGCTATCGCACACAGGAAATCCTTGATAATGGTCCGCTGCGTTTCACGGTGAAGCTGGAGTTTAATCCGCTGGTGGTCCGTGGAGATTCTAATGTGGTGGAAACACGTGTCATCTCTTTGGATGCAGGTTCTTATCTCAATAAAACTGTTGTTTCGTATACCAATTTGAAAGAAGCAATGCCAGTAACTACGGGACTTGTGTTGCGTGAACCGGGTGGTGCGGTTGTGGCAGATGCTGCAAATGGCTATATCACTTACGTAGATCCTACAACTGACCGTAGTGGTGCAAACGGTAAGATATTTGTGGGTGCTGCATTCCCTGCACAGGTAAAAGAGGCAAAAGTGGTTCTTCTTTCCGAAAAGGAAAAGAAAGATCGTGGCGGAGCCGACGGTCATGTGCTCGCTATCAGCGAATATGAGCCTGGTTCTGAATATACTTATTACTGGGGATCTGCCTGGGATAAGGCGGCTATCAAGACTCCGGATGCCTGGAATAAATACATGGCTGAATATGCGCAGAAATTGCGTACTCCGCTGGCGGTGGCATATTAATTACTAAACTACTGGTATATGCCGCCAGAAAATAATAAATATAAGAGACGGCTCGAAAAGCCTTGATCTTATAAAGTCACCTTTACTACATGGTAAAGGTGACTTTTTTTAGTTTTTTGGGACAGCCTTTTAGTTGCTATTTCATGTTTTGCAATACAGAAAATATTTCTGAAAACAGGGGCTTTGAGTTCTGGTATTTGCTCGTTTTGGAGCACTAAAATGGTTTTGGTAGAATATGGGTATATCAAATATAGTGCTTGGAGATTAGGTGTGTTTAGAATTAGAAATACATATATTGGTATGTTTCGATTTGTGAGCCGGTTGTGAGGCTTATTCTGTTTAATAATGGTTGCAAGGCTTCTTGTGGGATTCTCTTTGGTATATGAACTGCTTGATTTATAGTAGAAAATAATATATTTATTGCTGCCTGTTTGGCGTGGATAATGTGAAAAATGTATTATGAAGTGTTTATATAATGCTAGGATGGTTAATGGATGTAAATGTTAAAACCAAGTATTTAAAAATTGTCCTTTGGAGAGAGGGTATTCTATTGACTCTGTGTTTTTGTATGCTTGTTTGGATATGCTTTTATGAAAATATATATTACTTATATGTAATAAAAAATCGTAGTGTGTAACTAAGTTCTAGCAGAACTTGGTACATTGTTGATCGTGAACTTTCCATCAATGTCTGTGGTAGTACCAACAGTTGTACCTTTGACCAATACAGATGCTCCCACAACAGGCTGATTATCTTCTTCAGAGATAACAGAACCCGTTATTTTTTTAGGTGTTTGAGCAATCACCAAGCCAATTCCCGCTAGCAGGCAGGCTAATAACAGCGTTAGTTTTCTTTTCATAAATGCTTTCTCATTCTAAATTTGAAGATTGAAGAATAGTTGTTTTTTTTCTCTAACATTTTGCAAATTTAAACATATAGTTGTAAAATCAAAATAAAAACAGTAGAAAAATTTAAAAATAATTGTATTGACAATATGTTTATAGTGATGTCTTATATTGTGATAGATTGATATTTATGTATCTGTTATATTGTTTATGAATCAAACTATATTTGTTTTTACTGTGAATTCTGTTATTTAACTACATTATAATCCATGATATATATCTTAAATAGTATCTGCATCGTTATAACTCTTTATAAGTTTCTATTTGTTTAATTTGGCATAGTATTTTTTATGTTAAACAAGATCAATATATTATACATTATTTTTTCTATTTCTATACACTATTTTTCACCAGCTCTAAGACTCATTTTTCTTTATCTCAATCTCCACAGCTCTATCTCAAACCCAAGTTCTGCTAGAACTCTGCAAATTAGCTACATTGGTATGCAGACTCAAGAGGTTGCTATAAAATCCACTCTAATAAAAGTGGTGATGAAACCAGATGAGGAAGTTTTGCAGGAGGTTGTTGTAACTGGTATGCAGAAGATGGATAAACGTCTGTTTACGGGGGCTTCCAGTAAACTCTCTGCCGATAATGTAAAATTGGATGGTTTGGCTGATATCAGCCGTGGTTTGGAAGGACGTGCAGCCGGTGTATCGGTTCAGAATGTATCGGGTACATTTGGGACAGCTCCTAAGATCCGGGTTCGTGGTGCCACTTCTATTTATGGTAGTTCCAAACCGTTGTGGGTGGTAGATGGAGTTATTATGGAGGATGCAGTGGAGGTTAGTGCCGATCAACTTTCTTCGGGTGATGCGGAGACATTAATCAGTTCGGCAATTGCAGGGCTTAATGCTGATGATATTGAAAGCTTTCAGATTTTGAAAGACGGTTCTGCTACTTCTATTTATGGTGCGCGTGCTATGGCAGGTGTGATTGTTGTCACTACTAAAAAAGGTAGGGCGGGAGTTAGCAAGATCAGTTATACAGGTGAGTTTACTACCCGTCTCATCCCTAGCTACAATGATTTTAACATCATGAACTCTCAAGAGCAAATGGGTATTTATAAAGAGATGAAGGAAAAAGGGTGGCTGAATTTTGCCGAGACAGCCCGTAGTGCTGAAAGTGGTGTCTATGGAAAGATGTATCAGCTTATGAATACCTATGATCCGGCAACCGGGCAATTTATGATGGCCAATACCGAAGATGTTATAAATAGATATCTGCGTGCTGCTGAGATGAGAAATACGGATTGGTTTTCTGAACTTTTTTCTAATGCAGTCAGCCAAAACCATTCGGTAAGTATCAGCACTGGTACGGAGAAGTCTTCTTTTTATGCTTCAATGAGTGTGATGCATGATCCAGGATGGTATAAACAAAGCTCTGTTGACCGCTATACCGCTAATCTGAATACTACTTATAATATTCTGAAGAATTTGAGTATCAACTTAATTTCTAATGCTTCTTATCGTAAGCAGAAAGCACCGGGGACATTAGGGCAGGATATAGATGCAGTGAGCGGACAAGTAAAGCGCGACTTTGATATAAACCCTTATTCTTATGCGTTGAATACTTCACGTACCCTTGATCCGAATGAGTTTTATACGAGTAATTATTCTCCTTTTAATATATTGCATGAGTTGGAAAACAACTATATGGATTTGAATATTGCTGATGTTAAATTTCAGGGAGAATTAAAATGGAAGGTCATTCCGGAATTGGAGTTAAGTGCATTAGGAGCAGTAAAATATCAGGGAACGTCGCAAGAACACAGTATTAAAGATGATTCAAATCAGGCGCAGGCTTATCGTGCAGGACTGGATGATAAGACTATTATGGATAAGAATTCTTTTCTTTATAAGAATCCCGACGATCCTTACGCTTTGCCTGTTACGGTGTTGCCTGAAGGAGGTATCTATCAACGTAGAGACTATAAGATGCTAGGGTATGACTTCCGTGCAACAGCCAGTTGGAATCATGTATTTAAAGACACGCATATTACGAATCTTTTTGCCGGTACAGAAATCAATTCCACTGACCGCTCACGAAGCTATTTTCAAGGTTGGGGTATGCAATATGGTATGGGAGAAATTCCCTATTATGTTTACGACTTCTTCAAGAAAGGGATAGAAGAGGGAACGGATTATTATTCTTTGAACCTGACACGTAGCCGGAGTGTAGCGTTCTTTGCGAATGCAACTTATTCATATAAAGGAAAATATACCTTGAACGGAACGATCCGCTACGAAGGAACCAACCGAATGGGGCGTAGTCGTTCTTCACGTTGGATGCCTACTTGGAATGTATCTGGAGCATGGAATGCTCATGAAGAGAAATTTTTTGAATCTCTGAAGCCGGCACTTTCTCATTTTACATTGAAGGCTTCCTATTCGTTGACAGCCGATCGAGGTCCGGCAGATGTGACTAATTCACAGGCAATTATTACCAGCTATTCTCCTTATCGTCCTTTCACTACTATACAGGAGTTGGGACTGCATTTAAAAGATCTGGAGAACAGCGAATTGACATACGAAAAGAAACATGAATTCAATGTCGGTGCCGACATGGGATTCCTTGACAACCGGATTAATTTTGCTATTGACTGGTACAAGCGAAATAACTACGATTTGATTGGCATTGTGAATACGCAGGGTGTAGGTGGACAAATCTTGAAATATGCCAATATCGCCTCGATGGAGTCGAAAGGTATAGAGTTTTCTATATCTACAAAAAATATTCAAAACAAAACATTTAAGTGGAATACTGATTTGATTTTCTCTCATGCAAAGAATGAGGTGACAGAATTACGTCAAAATGCAAGAGTGATGGATTTAGTGTCCGGTACAGGTTTTGCCAAGCAAGGATATCCGGTGCGTGGCCTGTTCTCCATTCCTTTTGAGGGGCTGGATAAGAACGGGGTTCCATTGGTACTTAATGAGAAAGGAGAAGTTTCCAGCACACAAATAAACTTTCAAGAACGTCAGGCAACTGATTTTCTGAAATACGAGGGACCTACTGATCCTACGATTACAGGTAGCTTGGGAAATGTGTTTACTTATAAGGGATTTCGCCTTAATGTATTCGTTACCTATTCGTTTGGCAATGTCATTCGTCTGAATCCTGTTTTTAAAGCACAATATTCGGATTTATCATCTATGACACGTGAGTTTAAAAACCGATGGACATTGTCCGGTGAAGAAAACATAACGAAAGTTCCAGCCATTCTGAATAAGCGTGATTATGAAAGTAACAAAGACATAAGATACGGTTATAATGCCTACAATTACTCTACAGAGCGCATAGCCAAAGGAGATTTTATCCGGATGAAAGAGATTTCTTTGTCTTACGATTTTCCGAGAACATGGATCTCAAATCTGAAATTGTCAGATTTATCTTTGAAATTGCAAGCGACAAACTTGTTCCTGATTTATGCTGATAAAAAATTGAACGGTCAGGACCCTGAATTCTTTAATTCCGGTGGTGTAGCTTCTCCGGTTCCCCGCCAGTTTACTTTGACTTTGAGATTTGGACTTTAAAAAATGAAAGAAATGAAGAAATATATACTATTTATAAGCATAGTCACCGCTTTTTCGATCGGACTGACATCTTGTTCTCATTTTTTGGATGAGCTTCCCGACAACCGTACGGAATTGAATTCAGGAAATGTCAGTAAAATATTAGTGTCGGCATATCCTACTACTGCTATTTGCGAAATAGCTGAAGTCTCTTCGGATAATGTGGATGCTTATCCAAACAATTTTACTTCGGATCGCTTGTTGGAAGACCTTTATAAATGGGAAAGTACTTCCGAACAAGACCAAGACTCGCCTGCTGCTCTTTGGGAGTCTTGTTACATCTCGATAGCTGCGTGTAATCAGGCTTTAGCGATGATAGAGAAAGCAGGAGAACCAGCTTCGTTGAGTGCTGCTAAAGGAGAAGCGCTGGTATGCAGGGCTTATGCTCATTTTTTGTTGGCAAATATCTTTTGCAAGGCATATAGCACTACTGCCAAAATGGATTTGGGCATTCCGTATGTCAAAGACATAGAGACGACTGTAAGTCCTTCTTATGAGCGTGGTAATCTGGAAGATGTCTATAAAAATATCGAATCTGATTTGTTGGCTGGCATGGAATTGATTAGCGATAACATGTATTCAGTACCTAAGTATCATTTCACGAAAAAGGCAGCTTATGCTTTTGCAGCTCGTTTTTATCTGTATTATGTCCAATCGGATAAGTCCAATTATGATAAGGTAATTGAATATGCAGGTAAGGCTTTAGGAAGCAATCCGGCAAATTCTGTCCGTGACTGGGCGTCTTTGGGCGCGCTTGACTTGGATAAGGATATTATGCCGAATACGTATGTTTCAGCTGATATAAATGCGAATTTATTACTTGTCAGTGCGGATTCTTATTGGGGTGGGAGAGTCGACCCATACAGTTCAGGTCAACGTTATGCTCACGGTCCGCTTGTAGCGATAGAGACTTGCCGTTCGGATGGTCCTTGGGGAAAGTACAGTGAATCTAAAGAGGCTAATATTTACTATATGTTTCCCTGGAGTAATTCGAGCGCATTGCCTACTAAGGTTATGTTGAGAAAAGTAGGCTTGTATCAGGAGGTTGTAGATGTTGTGGCAGGAACTGTGAGAGGACATATGATTAACGCGGCGTTTACTACAGACGAAACCTTATTATGCCGTGCAGAAGCTTATGTAATGAAAGGGGAAGGGTTCTATTCGCAGGCCGTCTCCGACCTGAATGTATGGCAGACTGCTTATACTAAAGCTACATCACCTCTTACGGTGAATGCTATTAATGATTATTACGGTGGTCTGGCATATTATAAACCCTTGGAACCGACTGTAAAAAAAGAACTACATCCTGATTTTCCTATTGTAGACCAGACACAGGAGAATCTTATTCATTGTGTGCTTCATGCCAGACGTTTGCTGACTTTGCATGAAGGTTTACGCTGGTTTGACGTGAAACGCTACGGTATTGTAGTAAATCGTCGCTTTATCAGCAACTCGGGGCGTGTCAGTCTCACGGACGAGTTGAAAACAGATGATTTGCGGCGGGCTATACAGATTCCGAGTGACGTAATATCTGCGGGAATGAAACCTAATCCAAGAAACTAAAGAGAAAGAAGTTATGAAGAAATATTTAATTTATCTATTTATGGTAATTGTTGCCGGATGCATAGCTTCGTGCAACAATGATGAAGATATTGATACAGCTAACAGCATCTTCATTGATAGCCAGTCTGAACCAAATGGCTTTGATAAATGGCTCCTTAGTAATTATGTATATCCTTATAATATACAGGTGAAATATCGTCTGGATGATACGGAAACAGACGTGAAATACGATCTAGTGCCGGCTGATTACGATAATGCGGTAGCACTGATGAAAATCGTGAAGCATGTATGGATCGAAGCCTACGATGAATTGTGGGGAATTGAAAATACCCGGACGTATGTCCCGAGGCTTATTCAGTTGATTGGTAATGTTGCGTACACTGAATCCGGTATGATTTTGGGACAGGCGGAGGGTGGACTGAAAGTAATGCTTTTCCGTGTTAATGAGTTGGATTTCAGTGATCCGGCAAAGGTGGATGTCGCTGTGCTGAATGAATATTATTTTAAGACCATGCACCACGAATTTGCTCATATATTGAATCAGACTAAACCCTATGACCCGGCTTACGAACGTATTTCGGAGACTGGTTATGTAGGATCTACATGGAATCATACATCAGTCTCGGATGCTTTGAAAAAAGGGTTTATATCTAATTACGCTATGGACCGTGCTACGGAAGATTTTGCCGAGATGTTGTCTATTTATGTAACGAACACTCCGGAGGACTGGGCGTACAGACTGAACCTTGCCGGAGCGGAAGGACGTGCAATTTTGGATAAGAAGTTTGAAATTGTATACAATTATATGCGTGATTCCTGGGGAGTGGATATGGATGATCTTCGTGACATAGTTCAGCGTCGTCAAAATGAGATATCGGAACTGGATTTAAGTACAATTAAATGATTATGTGTATGAAAGATATAAAATTATATAGCTTACTGGTCTGTTTGTGTTTGCTGATGCAGTCTTGCTTGTTCAGCGAAGATGATGTGTTCGATCAATCCTCTGCGCAGAGGGCGATAGCATCTGTCAATGAATGCAGGGAGGTGCTGGAAAGTGCGGAGAATGGATGGGCATTGAAATATTACACCGGTGAAGACGGGGTATATGGAGGTTTCAACATTTTTGCAAAGTTTGAAGGAGAATATGTAACGTTGGCAAGTGAGGTAGCCACTCCAAATTATGAAGTAGGAGAGTATTCAACTTCGTTATTTAAAGTAAACTCTTTTCAAGGGACAGAATTAAGTTTTGATTCACACAATGAACTGATCCATATCTTTTGTGAGCCTAATGGCTATAATGACCCGGGATATGCCGGTGATTATGAGTTTATATTTCGCTCTTTGTCTAAAGATAAGATTGTGCTGACCGGCAAAAAACATGGTGTTACGCTTGTAATGACTCCTATATCTGCTGGAGTAGATTGGAAGACCGAATTGACGAAAATAGCGGTTTTGGCTGAAGATGCAGCCTACAATACATTCAATTTGATGATTAATGGAAAAGAGGTCGTAAGAATGGGGCGAAGTGAACGTGCATTTACTATTACTACAACGGACGGCGCGGGTCAGATGACATCAGAGTCTTATCCTTTCATTTATACCAGTGACGGAGCCGAAATGCTTGATCCCCTGATAGTGAATGGTGTAGAAATGTCTCATTTCCGATGGGATTCACAAACCGCAACATACACCTGCGTTGATGACGGAGTGGATGCTAAAATCGTTTTTTATTGTCCTGAAGGCTATCCGAAGTATGTGGGTAACTATATTCTTCAGTCTGATGAAGGCGCAGTAAACTGTAAATTAGAGGAAAAACGGAAAGGAGCAACCTATTCTATGAAGTTGACTGTAAGATCTGTGCCGATAGAACTTGTTTTTGATTATAATCAGAATACAGACTGCATTGATGTTCTTTCACAAATAGTTGGTAAAATCAATGGGTTCGACCTTTATTTTTATCCCGGTTACGGCACTTCTTTATATCCTTATGCAGGGGTAGGGTTTAACGGAAAAGTATCAGTAGAAGATCCGATGACGATAACTTTTACATACAATAATAACAATCCGAGTGTTAACACGATTTTATTTATCTATTCAAACAATGGATATTATTTGGCTGGTAGCATTACGAACCCGGTTTTAGTAAAACAAGATTGATTAATTGTTAGCAGAAATACATTATGAGAAAATATGTAACTATATTAGTGATGCTGCTGTGTGTCGGATTCGTCTCTTGCAGTGATGATTCGAATGATATTCCGGCATTCAAGATAGCGGGGAATGAAATGGATATTACAGCTGTTGGTGGAACAGTGGTTGTTACTTTGTCCATGGAAGGTGAAAAGGCTACGTCAGACCAAAGTTGGTGTGTGCCCAGTGTTTCTGGAAAGACTGTGAAGCTTACATTGGAAAAGAATACTGCCTTGGAAGGGCGTACTGCATTGATAACGGTGACAAAAGGGGAGGAGAGTATTTCTTTTCCGGTTACTCAGCCGGGTAATCTTGTGCCTACGATAACAACGGAAGGGGTTGAATTTGATGCCCATGGTGGAGAACTGGAAGTACCGGTGAGAAACGCATTACCTTTTAGCGTGGTGGTAAAAGATGATGCGTCCTGGCTCAAGGCGAATGTAAATGGAAGTACTTTGGTGCTTGTTGCAGAAAAAAACTATACTCGCAGCCAATTGAAAACCACAGTAAAATTGATTAGTGAGGAACTGGAATCTGAATTTGTAGTGCAACAGTCCGGGCTTGTTCTTACCCCCGAAAAATCGTCACTAGTGATGTATAACAAGGGAGATGAGGCTACGATTATGGTGAATAGCACATTGGACTTTGAGGCTTCTTCCGATCAGGATTGGTTGACTATCACTCCGGGTGAAGATTTCATTACGTTGACAGCAGCAGATAATAGCGGGGAACCGGCAAGAACAGCGAGTGTCACATTAACATCTATGGGATTAACTTCTACTATAAATGTTACTCAACGGCCGACAATCTATTCAGATTACTTGGGAAATTGGACACTGACAGGAAATAATAATGGTACTCCGTTCAGTTATAATCTCACTATTGCTGAATCTGTAAAGGGTTCAACTTACAAAGTGAACGGTTGGGGAAAATCTATCCTTGCTACTGGCGGTCAGTATCCTCTAACAGCTGCTTTTGATGCAGAAACACAATATATTTATATTACGCAGCAGACAAATTTAGGCGTATTCTCTGATGAAGGAGGTGACTATACTGTGGGCTTCAGAGGATTGATCGAATATGGCGGTGGCCTTTCTTTTGTTGGTGGTTCATTCATTTGTTACATGGGTGAAATGCAGCGTGATGGCAGTGTGCAATGGGCGAATGGAATTATAAATGTAGGTGGTCAACGGTATCAGCTGGTAGGCTCTTTCTATTGTATAGAATCTCATGAAGATGGTGAAATATATAATTTCAATGCCGATGTACCATATATGTTTGCACCAACTATGAAACGTTCATCCAGTGTTTCATATTCTACATTAACAAGAGGCATCAATAGCTCTAAGAAAGTGAAAGGATTTGCGGTAAGTAACTTGCAAGCTCAAGACTAAATCTCTCTCTTAAATATTTAACTTTGGAATTTCACAAGTTACAGGGTACGGGTGTATACGGTAACTTTGTGGAATTCTTTTATAGCATTAAATTGGCTTTCTTTATAGAGAATCAGGATTAAATGATATCTTCTTCGAATTTGAATATCATGTGTCTTTTTAAATAGATTAAGCAAAAGTTTCTTTGATAAAAAGAAACTTTTGCTTAATTTTGTCTTTCTGAAAAAGAAATAAAATTAAGAATATGTCTTTATGGGAAAGAAAGAACTACTAAAACAACTGATTGCAGGATTTCAAGCCTCACTACCAGTAGAGGTATGTCCTCGTGAACTCACTCTGCCTGTTGATAGCGGGAAGATCATAACAGTGCCTGGCGTGAGAAGATGCGGTAAGTCTTCTCTTTTTCTGTTGATAATCAATCAGCTTGTTAGTGAGCAGATTATAACCAAGGAACAGATCTTATTTCTGAATTTTGATGATGAACGTTTGCATCTGAATGCAGATAATTTGGATGAAATTCTTCAAGCATACCGAGAACTTTACCCTGCCATTCCATTGAAAGAAGTGTATATGTTCTTTGATGAAGTGCAAATGGCAGACGATTGGCAACCTTTTGTGCGGAGAGTTTACGAACATGAATGCAAACATATCTTTCTAACAGGGAGTAACTCCCGAATGCTTTCTTCAGAGCTGGCAACTTCTCTGCGTGGACGGACATTGCAATATGAAGAATTTCCATTGTCGTTCAATGAATTTTGTAGCTTCACTGAAGTGGATACAAATTATTATGTGCCTGAAAATCGAGCTAGACTTATCAATGCGTTTAAAGCATATTTGCATGGAGGAGGTTTTCCGGAAGTTGTATTGGCAGCTCCGTTGTATAAAGATCGGATTTTACAAGAGTATTTCTTTGTGATGCTCTACAAAGATCTTGTGGAGAGATATGAGATAAAGAATCCGGAACCGATACGTTATTTCATTAAAAGAGTGATGAGTAACTTGACTAAACCTACTTCTATCAATCGGATTTATAATGAATTAAAGTCGCAGGGAGTCAGTATAGGGAAGAATACATTGTATGATGTGATTGTTCAGACCGAGTCTGTTTATCTCTTTTTCTCTCTGACAAAGTATGACCCGTCACTTGTGAAAGAGAATACAGGAGATAAAAAATATTATTGCATTGATAATGGGTTGCGTTCCGTACTCCTGAACCCGCAGAGTGAGGATAATGGAAAGCTTTTGGAGAATGCTGTTTTTCTTTACCTGCGGAGAAATTTGCGGATTCAGGAAGAATTGCATTATTATAAAGGCAAGAAGGAATGTGATTTTGTGGTTGCAGAATGTGACAAAGTGACCCGGTTGATTCAGGTTAGTTATCAGATGAACGATGAGGAAACTCGTAAACGGGAAGTAGATGGACTGCTGGAGGCTGCCCAGGCGACAGGTTGCCGGGAACTTATTATTGTAACGATGGATATGGAAACTGAATGGCAAGAACAGGATATGGTTATCCGCGTGCTTCCAGCTTGGAAATGGATGCTGAAATGAGGGGGCAAACTGTCTGCTCCCCTCTTTCTTTGTGTTATTATGCTCTTGAATTATCTCGTAAAAGCGTGTTGCTTGTAATATTCGTATGTTGTTCTAGAGTTTATTTGATAATCGTTTCCACATGTCCATTCTTGAAGAATAGGTAGAACGAGCTGGAATACATCCATTGCACTTCTCCATTTGATTCTTGAATAGTCTGCGGTTTGCCGAAGGCCAGCAGACATTCATCTTCCGTCATGCCTTTCACCGGCTTGTTGATACTGATTTCATTCCAGTGAGTGATTGGTGAAAGTTGGTTCGTTACGATGAAGTCGAACATTTTATTCAATACTTGCGATTTCACCTGTACGAAGTCATCCATGATTTCTTTGTGAGATGCTTTCTTGTCCGGTTGCAGCTTCTCCATGGGAGTGATTTTTTTCATTATCACTGCTGATGATTCTATCCGTATATTGGAAAGATAGTAGACCAGCTTGCCGTCTTTTACTTGAAACAGGGCTTTGCAATAGTAAGTATTCTTCTGATTTGAATCTGCTTGCGAGGCAAGTATCAGATCGCAACTGAAGTTTTTAGCCGGTACGTTTACCTCTGTGATCCCTTCCCGTAGCTGCGGACAGACATTTTTGACGGTCCATAACAGTGCATTAGCGTAGATGTTCTCGTCATGCATGCTGCTGAAAGGGGTAAATCCGCTGACCACATATTTATTGCCGTCTGCACTGACGGGATAGCTCTTTTTCTGTTCGGTGAAAGTCTGTGCTATCAGCGGGATAACTCCCGTCAGCAGATACATGATTGCCAGAAATTGTCGTTTGGTCATCATATTCCGTTATTTTTAAGAAAACAGCATCCACGGCCCTTTTTGCGAAGAGAAAAGATCGTGGACGCTGAATAAATAATATGGTTTATTGAGGTTTGGTTGTCCTTAGAAGGCAATACCTAGACGAATCATAAAGTTACTGGTCTTGAATCCGTCGGCATCGCTGAATGTATCTATGAATCCGCGCTGATAGGTGAGATCCAGGTTGAAACGGTCGTACCAGACTCCTACACCGATATTCATACCGGCATCGAAATGATTGTAGTCAACTTCCATGTAATCTGCGTAATCTCCCCAACTGATGCTCTCTCCGTCTGCTTTCATTTTGCTCGTGTAATCGTAGCTGGCAAAGACTCCTACATGCGGGTCGATATGAACATTGTCCGCCACTGCAAATTTCCATCCGAATGTGAACGGAGAGTATTGTATATTATGAGCCATGCACTTCGTGTCTTCCACTTTGAAACCACGGGAGCCGAGTCCAAATTCCATTCCCCAGTATCCTCCTGTGCTGCCTAAAGGCTTCTGGTAGCCAAATGTTGCGTTATATCCGATGTTTGAGTCAGCTCCTTCGGCTCCGTCACCGGAGAAGTTCATGATATTCAAACCTGCACGCAAGAACCATTGTGTGCTGCTGGCTTGCTTCTCTGTTTTGACGATTGCACTTCTGGATGATACGATTTGCGCTTGAGTTCCTACGCACAATAAGAGTGCGGCAATCATTGATAGTACTTTTTTCATTGTTATTTATGTTTTAGTGATTAATTCTTATTCTTAACGACAGGTGCTATCTGGCTTTTTCCATCCGTGGGTGATAACTTCTGCAGACGTATCCATTCATAATCGTCCTGGGTGGCAGGATGCCAGTTGACAAAGATGCCGGGATAACCTACTACTGTAACCGTGTATCCCCCTGTTTTTTCATTATCTTCCACTTTGAAAGTGGCTCCCATGATGACATCGCAGTTGTATTTGATGGTGGACAGATACGTCCCCCATGCACGGATGTTGTCAAGTTCTCCTTTCATGGCGATCTCCACTTCCTCTTTGCTTAGTGTCCATTCATCCTTGATTCGTCCCTTATCTTCCAGTATTTTCACCTCGACAACTGTGGGTTTGACACAAACTTCAGTAACTGCATCGCCTGCACGTGCCTGTGCATCACGAAACTTGAAGACCGTCTTTTGCGCATGGGCTCCGACGGCACAACCGACAACCAGAGCAATAATCAGAAATAGTTTTTTCGTTTTCATGTCCTTTTGTGATTATATGTTAATATGCCTGCAAAGGTATGCGAAAGGAGTATACTACCGGGTGAAAGCATAGTTCCAAGAACGATACGGAATTGTATCCTATTTGGATACACTGGGGAAGTTTCCGGTATTGATGCTGTCGGAAAGATCGCGGAAAAAATCATGGCCGAGGATGCAGGAGATGCGCCAGAGCAGGTGGATGTCGATATTCTCTTTTCGGAATATCTTGTAAACATTGGGGCGTGTGCAGCATAGTTGGGTAGCGAACCAGGTGACGGTGCGTCCCTGTTCGTGAAGCGTGCGTTCAATAAGTTGTCCCGCATGAATCATGTGCCTATTCTGCTTATGTGTGTCCCCCAGACTCCCGTTGGGCGGACAATTCAATCTATTGTTGACAGGAATATACAGAAAAGGCGTGGGAATCTCTCACCTTCGTCCGTTCCGTGTTCAAGGCCTTCGCAATGCCAACTATCGGGAACGAACAACGCAGAAAGCCCACGCCGATATGTACAACACCCGTAGCCTCCCTTTGTTTTCCAAAGTGAGGCACGGATGTATATAAATACACATCAGGAGGACGTCTTTGTTGCTGTTAGTCATTCCGATAGGTCAAAGTTTGCGAAGTTCTGAACACAAATGACAAACGCTTGTAAACGTCTTCTCAATATAAACGTCTCTCCCTCGCCACCCGGAGGCTTTCTGCGGAAGAGACCGTTGCAAATGTATAAAAAAATACGGTTGGAAATGGTAATGTGAATCAGAAACTTTTTGAATGCAGGTTGTTTTGCCCTCTTTTTGCCCTTTACCAGGCGAAATGCGGTTGCACTGGCATCTTGTAAGAAAGAGGAGGGATCTTTCAATTTTGGGCACGAAACGGGCTTTAAACTACAAAAGCCGGGGCATAATACCTCGGCTTATATTTTTTTTCTTATCAGGGAGCTTTTTTATTCATCAGAAACCTTTTCTTTCTTATCAGGAAGCTCTGCTCTTTTCGAAGTTTCTGTTTTTTCAAAGATTATAACACCTTGAATTCATAACCTTCCTCTTTCAGGAACTCGATGGCACGGGGAAGTGCGTATTGCAGGTTACCGTTGTTCCATGACTTCAGCGAATCGTGGAAAGTGATGATAGAACCGTTTCGCGCATAGCGTTTCACGTTGTTCAGCACTTGTTCCGGGCGCATCCGCTTACTGTAATCGCGGGTCACGAGATCCCACATAATGATGCGGTAATGATAGCGCAACGTATAATACTGCCTGAATCCCATGTGTCCGTGTGGTGGACGGAAGAGATCGGAATGAATAATATCATCTACCTTTCTGGCATTTGCCAGGTAATCCGGATTGGAATATTCAAATCCACGGATGTGGTTGAAAGTATGGTTACCGATGCGGTGTCCGTGCTCTACCACCATCCGGTATTCATCCGGGTGTTTGCGTATATTGTCGCCTACCATGAAAAAGGTAGCTTTAATATGATGCTTTTCCAGTATTTCCAGTACCCAGGGAGTTACTTCGGGGATGGGGCCGTCGTCGAAAGTCAGATAGACTGCCCGCTCATTCGGGTCCATCCGGAAGATAGCTTGTGGATACAACGCCCGGAAAAGCCAAGGTGGTTGTTCTATAAACATGAGAGTCTGTGTTTTGAAGTATTAGGAAATAAGTATTAAGTATTATACCTTACGGAAAACATGCCGGAAGCTACGTTAATACTTAATACTTATTACTTCATACCTAAATTATTTCCCTTTCATTCTCGTCACGTACTCGTTGTATAGCTGATCGAGTTGCGTAGAGTAATGTTTTGCGAGTTCTTCTGATTTATATTTTTCCATTAGGCGGACTTCGGCGTCAAGCAAACTGGCGTTGTACACGAAGTTTTCGCTGGCAATGGCAAGCTGGTTATCGTTCAGGCTAAGATACCAGATCATGTATTCGAGCGACTTGTTGGCAAGCTCGTCGATAATCTTGTTGGCTTTCTCGTTCTGTCCCAGTTGATAATAAGACTCTGCCATTTGGAAAGCACCGTTCGCCCAGTCATACGGTACGTTGACTGCCGGAATCATCTTTTCGGCGTAATCGAGTGCGGCGAGTGCCTTATCCTTCTTGCCTTCTTTGATAAGCTGGCCTACGAGTTGCGTGAAGATACGGCGGTGCGTGTAGCACATACGCATCACGTTCTCGTCGATGTAGATACCCGGCTTGTCGATACCGCCGAACTTGAACTTGTTCATCAGGTTGTCGTACATCTTTTCACTGTCGATCTTGCTGTCCAGTTTGTCCGTATCGAACGGAGTGAAGCGGTAGGCGAGACCCTCCTGTGTGAAGTGGTTGCCCATGCCCAGATGGTTTTCGCTTCCTACGGTGATTGCCATATAGATAGGACGTTCCCAGTTAGCGTTGGCAAGCATTTCGAGCATCATCAGCTCACTCTTGTAGAGGGCGCGTTTCGGGTTGCCGTTGGCGTCTCTAAGGGTGATTGTCATGTATTCGGGGATAGAGTCGCCCAGAGCTTCCGGTATTTTCATGCCGGAGCGGCGTACGGCTTCCTTATCTATCTTCATAACGATGCTGTCCGTAGGGATGAGCGGAAGCTGTATCTCTTTTCCTGTCTTCTTGAGAAGTTCTTTCAATTGGTCGTTCTTGCCAAGCATCCAGCGGTTGATGATTTCCTTCAGTTCATAAGGATTCTCACCGAAGATGGAGTGAACGAGCGACAATATGGTAGTGTCTCCCTGTGCAGCCAGTTCGTTTGCCTGTTTGAAATAGCTGTCGATAAGAGCTTTCATTTCCGGACGGATAGAGATATATTCGTTTTGTCCTTCCACGTATTCCACACGGTCCCAAGTGATAGAGAGTGACGGAGAATCGTAGGCCGGACGTTTCATCTGGTCTATATACCAGTCTGTTTGCAGGTAACTTAAGTTACAGGTGCGGGCATCCGTACGGAAACCTTCCGTTTCCTGATTGTACCACAATGGGAAGGTATCGTTATCACCATTGGTGTAGATAATCGGGTTGCCTTCTTCCTGCAAAGTCATCAGGTAGTTCTGTCCGAAGTCGCGGGCAACGAAGCGTCCGCTACGGTCGTGGTCATCCCATGTCTGTCCCGCCATCTGGATGGGGACGAACAAACAGAGCACTGAAGCCAATACGGCTGCCGGAAGTTCCTGCATTTTGCAGTAATCTCGCAACATGCGGATGATACCTGCCACTCCCATACCTACCCAGATGGCAAAGGCATAGAACGAACCGGCATATGCGTAATCTCGTTCACGGGGTTGTGCAGGGGTTTGGTTGAGGTAGAGCACGATAGCGATACCTGTCATAAAGAACAGGAAGAATACCACCCAGAATTGTTGGATACCTCGCTGGCTATGGTAAGCCTGCCAGAAGAGTCCGATCAAACCGAGAATCAGCGGCAGACAGTAGAATACATTATGACCTTTATTGTTTTTGAGATCTTGCGGAAGCAGTTCCTGGTTACCTACCAGTAGGTTGTCGATAAACGGAATACCGGTGATCCAGTTGCCGTGCTCGATTTCTCCGCTACCCTGTATGTCATTCTGCCGTCCGGCGAAGTTCCACATGAAGTAACGCCAGTACATGAAGTTCAACTGGTAAGAGAAGAAGAATTTGATGTTTTCCCATTGGGTAGGCATGTTTACCATCACCATCTCTCCACACTGGTCGTAAGGAACGTCATATCCCTTGATGTCTACCCATTGTTTGTAGAGCGGTGCGTGTGACGAACTGTACATACGCGGGAAAAGCATATTCTGTGCATATTCGTATTCCACACGTCCGGGAAGTTCGATATAAGAGTCTTTTTCGTCGGGCGAAGTCTTTTCCTTGCGGACAAACTTACTTCCTGCTTCCGACTGGCGCGGGATACAATATCCGTCTTTTACGTCGAGTGCCACTTTCGAAGAGAAAGCAGGACCGTAGAAAAGAGGACGGCTTCCGTATTGTTCACGACCGAGGTATTCGCCCAGTGTGAATATATCTTCCGGTGAGTTTTGGTCCATCGGAGTGTTGGCAGTAGAACGGATGACGATCAGTGCGTAAGAAGAATATCCGATTACGATCATCATGGTGCACAGCAAAGCCGTGTTCATGGTACGGGCGGTGATACGCCATCTTTCTTTGATCTTGGCCTGTACACCCGGAGCGAGGTAAAGTCCCAGTGCGGCGATTACCAGAATACCGATGATGATACTGCTGGCTCCGTGTCCATAGAACGGGATACCCAGTAGGGCAATCGTCAGGATAAAGGAGATAGCCATGCGTGTTTTGTTCTTTTCGGTATAGCTTTCGTATACGCCCCAGATCAGAGCCGCTGCAAGCAGAATAATATAAACCACTACACCTGAATTGAACGACATTCCGAGTCCGTTGACAAACAACAACTCGAACCAGCCGCCTACTTTCACAATACCCGGTACGATGCCGTAAAGCACGGCTGCAACGAGTACCATTGAGCCGAATAACGCAATTAACGAACCTTTGGCGGTAGCGTTTGGAGTTTTCTTGTAATAGTATACCAGTACGATGGCGGGCAGACAAAGCAAGTTCAGCAAGTGAACACCGATACTCAATCCCGTCAGATAGGCGATGAGGATAATCCAGCGGTCGCTATGAGGCTGGTCGGCCACGTCTTCCCATTTCAGAATCAACCAGAAAACGACAGCGGTAAACAGCGAGGAGAAGGCGTATACTTCACCTTCTACGGCCGAGAACCAGAATGTGTCACTGAATGTATAAACCAGTGCACCGATCAGTCCGCTACCCATGACCGTGATAAGCTGTCCTTTGGTGATATTGTTTTCGTCAGTGATAATCAGTTTGCGTACCAGATGGGTGATGCTCCAGAAAAGGAACAGGATACAGGCACCACTCATGAGGGCACTCATGTAATTCACCATTTTAGCAACAGTTGTTACGTCGGAAGCAAATTGAGAAAACAGATTCGCCACTAGCATGAAGAAAGGTGCGCCGGGCGGGTGTCCGACTTCCAGTTTATAGCCGGTGGTTATGAACTCCGGGCAATCCCAGAAACTTGCGGTCGGTTCTATTGTCAGGCAGTAGACGGTTGCCGCAATGATGAATGTAAGCCAACCCATAAGGTTGTTTACGGTTCTGTACTGTTTCATTAGCACTATCGTAGTTTATTCGTTAAAAACAAATTATGAGGTCGCAAAGATAGTGATTTGTAAGGATAATGAGGAAGAAAGTAAGAAATATTAAGTAACAAAGGGGTGATTTACTATCTCTTTCACTCTTCCGGAAGGCGGGAACTTGTGTGTTGGCAAGTAAGGAATTTGGTTTTTCTTCTGTCAGACTGACCTAAAGTCTTGATTTATTTTTCTACTTTTGCTTACTGACAACAAATGCTTGTGAAGTAATGGACAAAGACATAACACTGGAACAAGAATTCGATCTGGTCTTCAAGGCACATTATTCGCTGGTGAAGAATTTCGCATTGATGCTCCTTAAATCGGGGCAGGACGCGGATGATATAGCACAGGACGTTTTCACGCGACTATGGGCCAAACCGCAGATTTGGCAGGATAACCCCGGGATAGATAAATATATCTATGCTATGACCAAACATGCTATTTTTGATTTTCTTAAGCATAAGCGCATAGAACGGTCTTACCAACAGGCACAGATGGAAGAAAGTCTTTTCAAGGATTTGTCTCCGTCGGGTGATACACTGGACGCTATCTATTATAAAGAAATACAATTAGCTCTGCAAATGGCTGTCGAACAATTCCCCGAGCGGCGCCGGCTGATCTTTGAGATGAGCCGTATTCAGGGAATGAGTAATCTGGAAATAGCGGAAAAGCTTGATATTTCAGTGCGTACCGTAGAGCGTCAAATCTATCTCTCTCTGGTTGAATTAAAAAAAATCGTATATATTTTATTTTTTCTTCATTTCATTTGAGTAGTCTTCGCATTTGTGTCGTGCTATATATGTATTCACCACTAATAGCACAACTATATGAAGAATTATTTTCGGCAGATACTGACCTCGTTCACTAAGAATCATTATTCGGAAACGATCCGGCAGAATTTCTACGGATGGCTGACGGATAAGGAACATGCCGTAGAAAAAGACAAAGCTCTAAAAGAAATCTGGACGACAGCCCGCGCTATGGGCGAAGTGCCCCATGTGGAGAAGGAACTCGAACGGTGGAAACGGAACAACGGTCTTCACACGGCTTCTTCAGTCCCTGTAACCCCTAATCGCAAAATTCGTATATTGCGTTTCTGGCAATCCGTTGCGGCTGTATTGCTGTTGGCAGCCGTTTCTCTTGGTTATTTGGTAATGCAGGCGGAGAGAACGCAGAATGACCTTATACAGGAATTCATTCCGGTGGCGGGGATGCGGCATCTTTCTCTTCCGGATGGTAGCCAGGTTCAGTTAAATTCAAAAAGTACTTTGTTATATCCGAAACAGTTTACTGGGAAAGAGCGGTGTGTTTACTTGGTTGGTGAAGCCAATTTTAAAGTGAAGCCTGACAAGAAGCATCCTTTCATTGTAAAGTCGGATGATTTTCAGGTAACTGCTTTGGGAACGGAATTCAATGTCAGTGCCTATCCGGAGAATCAGGAAATCAGTACAGCATTGCTGTCGGGCAGTGTATTGGTAGAGTGGGGAAATCTGACCCAGCGGACCGTATTGCAGCCTGACGAACAGTTGACGTATGACAAAGAGAACCGTCAGTTTCGGGTAGTGCATCCCGATATGGCAGATGTCACCGCTTGGCAGCGGGGCGAACTGGTTTTCAATGAAATGACCGTAGAAGATATTATACGTGTACTGGAACGAAAATACAATTATACGTTTGTCTACAGCTTGAACCAGCTGAAAAAAGATCGTTTGAGTTTCCGGTTCAAGGATAAGGCACCTTTAGCAGAAGTCATGGATATCATTGTCGATGTGGCGGGCAATTTGAAATTCAAGATAGAAGGAGATAAGTGCTATATTACACGGAAATAAATCAATAACTTAAAAACACAATTACTGCCCATGAGAAAAAAGTATCCGGAACAGAGCGCCACTCCATCCCGGATATGAAATAATCAACTTTTCTGCATCAGAGTGTTATGCTCTGTTGATCTGATCTACGTGAATAACAACCTAGTTAACAAACTAATACTTAAAAGTTAATGCTACAAAATTACACATTTATAGCGGATAAGCGAGGCGTAAGAAGAAGTTTTCTACTCTTTTTCAGCTTATTTTTGCTACAAGTAACAGCTTTTGCTCAAAATGACGTGCGGATTACCATCCGTGAGAACAATATTACCGTCATTGAAGCATTGAAGAAAGTGGAAAAGCAGTCGGGATTATCCATTGGGTACAATAACTCGTTGCTGCGTGACAAACCTGCCCTCAATCTCAATCTGGATAAAGCCGGATTGGATTATTCTCTCTCTACCATCCTGAAAGGTACAGGCTGCACCTACGAATTGAAAGGTAAATACATCAAGATTATTCCTCAACCGGCACAGGAAAAGCCATCTTCCGATAAACAAATCAAAGGAAAAGTGACAGACGAAACGGGTGAGCCGCTTATCGGTGTCAATATTCAGGTGCAGGGTTCTGCCAGTGGAGTTATTACGGACATTGAAGGACGTTATTCTATCGAAGCTCCGGTGGGTAGCACGCTCAATTTTACCTATATAGGCTATACTCCTCAAAATGTGAAAGTCACAGATAGAAGCGTGTATAATGTGACGCTTGCCACTGCCGTGGAGCAACTCAACGAAGTAGTCGTGACTGCCCTTGGTATCAAGCGTGAACAGAAAGCATTGAGCTACAATGTGCAACAGGTGAAAGCGGACGAAATCTCCGGCATTAAAGATGCTAATTTCATCAACAGCCTGAATGGTAAGGTGGCAGGTGTTACTATCAACAGCAGTTCCTCCGGTGTAGGTGGAGCCAGCAAGGTAGTGATGCGTGGTGCGAAATCTATCGAACAAAGCAGTAATGCGCTTTACGTCATCGACGGTATACCAATGTATAACTTCGGTGGCGGTGGTGGAATGGAATTCGACTCACGGGGTGCTACGGAGAGCATTGCCGACATTAATCCGGACGACATTGAAAGTATCTCCGTATTGACGGGTGCCGCAGCAGCTGCACTCTACGGTAGTAATGCTGCCAATGGTGCGATTGTTATTACTACCAAGCGCGGACAAGTAGGCAAGTTGCAAGTGACGGTGAACAGCAATACCGAATTTGCCCGTCCTTTCGTGCTTCCTGAATTCCAAAACCGCTACGGGACGGGAAGCCGTGGGAAAGACGGAGGTTCTACCATCCTAAGCTGGGGAGCGAAGTTGAATGACGCCTCCCGCACCAATTATGAACCGAAAGATTTCTTTGATACAGGACTTATCTTCACCAATTCTGTCACCCTTTCTACCGGTACGGAGAAGAACCAAACCTTCTTTTCGGTGGCGTCGGTCAACTCCGAGGGTATTGTTCCCAACAATCGTTATAACCGTTTTAATTTTACTTTCCGTAATACGACGAATTTCCTGAACGATCGGATGAAACTTGACATAGGAGCCAGCTACATCATTCAGAACGACCGCAACATGACGAATCAGGGGATTTATTCCAATCCCATTGTGCCCGTTTATCTGTTCCCGCGTGGCGATGACTTCGGACTTGTCAAGGTGTTCGAACGTTGGGATCCGGCACGCAAAATCAATACGATGTTCTGGCCGCAAGGAGAAGGTGACTACCGTATGCAGAATCCTTATTGGATTGCTTACCGTAATCTGCGTCTGAATCAGAAGAAGCGTTATATGCTGTCTGCTCAATTGAGTTATGACATTACTGACTGGTTGAATATATCAGGACGTGTACGTGTGGACAACACGCACACCAAGTATGAACAGAAGCTCTATGCCAGCTCCAATCTTACAATTACGGAAGAGAGTACGCAGGGACACTATACCATCTCCAAGCCCGACGAAACACAAACGTATGCCGACGTGCTTGCCAACATCAACAAGCGTTTTAATGACTTCTCACTGGTGGCAAACGTGGGTGCCAGCATTGTGAACAACAGATACGAAGATTTGAGTTATCGTGGCCCGATTCGTGAAAAGGGAATACCGAACGTGTTTAATGTGTTCGACCTCGACAACACAAAGAAGAAAGCCCGTCAGGACGAATGGCAGGAACAGACGCAATCAATCTTCGCCAGTGTGGAAGTGGGATGGAAGAGTATGCTCTATCTTACACTGACCGGGCGAAACGACTGGGCTTCGCAACTTGCCAATTCTTCTACACCTTGTTTCTTCTACCCGTCCGTAGGACTTTCGGGGGTTATCTCCGAAATGCTGACTTTGCCGGAATTTATCGACTATATGAAGGTTCGTGGCTCTTTCAGTTCCGTTGGTATGCCTTATCCCCGTAATCTGACATCGCCCACTTACGAATACGATGAGGCTAACCAGCAATGGAAGCCCAAGACACACTATCCTATCAAGGACTTGAAGCCCGAGCGTACCAACTCGTGGGAATTGGGACTGGATATGCGTCTTTTCAAGGATTTCAGCCTCGGCTTTTCATGGTACTTGGCAAATACTTTCAACCAAACCTTCGACCCGAAAGTTTCCGTATCTTCCGGTTATAGCAAGATTTATTTGCAGACAGGATATGTGCGTAATTCCGGTGTGGAACTCTCATTGGGTTATGGACATACCTGGAACAACCATTTGCACTGGGAAAGTAATTTCACTCTCTCTCACAACAAGAATACGATAAAAGACTTGGTGACCAGCTATATTCATCCCGAAACGGGATTGCCTATCACACAGAATCGTTTGGATGTAGGCGGACTGGGTAAAGCACGATTCATCCTGAAGAAAGGGGGTACGTTGGGTGATCTTTACACACAGAGTGACTTGAAACGGGACAATAGTGGCATGGTGGAGATTGATCCTTCCGGTACGCTGACTACGGAAGACAACCTGCCGGACATTAAGCTGGGTAGTGTGTTCCCGAAAGCTAATCTGGCATGGAATAACCGCTTCGAATGGCGTGGTATCAGTCTAAGCGCACTCTTTACAGCACGTATCGGAGGTATTGCTTATTCTGCCACACAGGCGGCAATGGATCAGTATGGAGTGTCCGAACGTTCGGCACAAGCCCGTGACAACGGTGGTGTACTGCTCAACGGACGTACTCTTGTGGATGCGCAAACGTATTACAGCCTCATCGGAAACAGTAGCGGATTGCCGCAGTATTACACTTACAGTGCTACGAACGTGCGTCTTCAAGAAGCTAGTGTGGGTTATACCATTCCCCGCAAATGGCTGGGAGGGGTGTGTGACATCAATGTCTCTGTGGTAGGTCGTAACCTTTGGATGATTTACTGTCGTGCACCTTTCGACCCTGAAGCGGTGGCGAATACCGGTAATTATTATCAAGGCATTGATAACTTCATGTTGCCGAGTACCCGTAATATCGGCGTGAATGTGAAAATAAACTTTTAACCCGTTAAATCAGATCGTATGAAACAAGTGAAATCTTTCTTAAAGATATTCTCCCTGGGACTTCTGCTGGTGGGCGGAGCAGCCTGTACGGGCAACTTCGATGAAATCAACCGCAAGGAGTACGAAGTGACCAAGGATGAGCAGGGACGCGAAAACTACAATATAGGCTCTACCCTGCGAGGTTTGCAAGGGTTGGTGGTACCTACTAAAGAGCATCTTTATCAGTTTATCGAGGCTTTGGCGGCAGGTCCGTTTGCCGGGTATTATGGGACTACGCTCGTGCGTACCGATAAATTTGAAACTTATAACCCGTCTGTTGACTGGCAGGATAAGACGTATGGTGATATTTTTACCGAATCTTATCCGCTTTACCGCGATTTGCAGGATCAGAGTGATGATCCTGTGGCACTGGCTCTTGCCAAATTGCTGCGGGTAGCTATTATGCACCGTATGACGGATATGTATGGTCCCATTCCTTATAGCAAGGTGATAGACGAGCAGGGTAGTGTTTCGCTTAATGTGCCCTATGATTCGCAGGAAGCTGTTTACAAACAAATGCTGAAGGAACTTGATGAAGTGAGTTCCGTGTTGAAGGAAAATCTTACGATAGGTTCTGAAGCATTCCGTAAGTTTGACGATGTTTATTACGGTGACGTCAGCAAGTGGTATAAATTTGCCAATTCCCTGAAGTTGCGTATGGCTATCCGCATGGTGTATGTTGATCCTACTACGGCACAACAAGTGGCACAGGATGCCGTAGCAGCAGGGGTTATCACGGACAATGCCGATAATGCCGAAATGAAGGTGGAGGAAAACCGTGCCGCTATGGTTTTCAACGGCTGGTCCGACCATCGGATAGGTGCCGACTTGCTTTGTTACATGAACGGTTATCAGGATCCTCGGCGGGAGAAGATGTTTACTCAAGTGGAAATCACGGAAACAGTTGGTGGTAAGCCGACGAAAGTGTCCGGCTTTGCCGGTATTCGTATCGGTATTGATGTGGTGAACAAGGAAAGCGTGATAGACCGTTATAGCAAACCGATTATATCTACTGCCAGTCCTTATCCGTGGATGAATGCGGCAGAAATCACTTTCCTGCGCGCCGAAGGCGCATTGCGCGGCTGGGCGATGGGAGGCGATGCCAAGAGCCTATATGAAGAAGCAATTGCTCTTTCTTTTGAACAGTACGGACTTCCTGCCACGGATGCTCTTTCTTATGCTGCCAATGCTTCCAACACACCGCAGGCTTACACTGACCCTGTGGATGGAACTTATTCAGCCGGAGCCGTTAGCAACCTTACTGTTGCCTGGCAAGAGGGTGATGAATATGCCGAGAAGAATCTGGAGCGTATCATTACCCAGAAATGGATTGCTATGTTTCCTTCTACGGTAGAGGCATGGAGCGAATATCGTCGCACGGATTATCCTCATTTATTGCCTGTGGTAGTGAACAATAGCGGTGGTACTATTGACGATACGAAAGCTAAAATACGTCGCCTGTGGTATCCGCCCAGCGAATATTCCGGTAACCGGCAGTATATTCTGGAGGCCGTCGGTATGTTGGGTGGCCCTGATAATGGCGCTACTTCTCTTTGGTGGGACAAGAAACCGAGACCGTAGGGACATGAAACTGGAAATGTGAGAACTAGAAAACAAGAAGATATAGAAACTAAAACAAGAAGATATGAATATGAGAATTTCCATTGCTAACATCTTCACTCATCTGTTCCTGTTGCTGGCATTGCTTGCTACCGCTTCGTGCAGCGACTGGACGGATCAGAAAACTGTTGATATTGATCCGCAGCATGCCAAAGAACAGAATCCTGAACTTTGGGCTCGTTACATGGAGACGCTGCGTACGTATAGGCAAAGCAAACACTTTGTCACTTACGGTAGTTTCGACAATAGTGCCGAAAAGTCGAAGAATGAAGGTGATTACCTCCGTTCATTGCCCGACTCATTGGACATTGTAACTCCGACGCATCCCGAAAGCCTGACCTCTTATGACTGTGAGGATATTCTCCTGTTACAGGAAAAGAGTATCAAGGTGCTCTATTTGGTGGATTATACCGCTCAAATGTCTACTTTGACCGATGCTGCCAAACTGGGTGCCTGGTTGGATAAGGCCGTTGCTGCCGCTTCCCAGTTGGGTATGAATGGGTTTGCCATTAAAGGTACTCCTCTTTATGGAGGAACGGAAGCTGAACAGACTGCCCGTCGTGAAGCGGCCAAATTAATCGTTTCCAAGCTTTCTACCGCTGTAGGCGATGGCAAACTGTTGGTATTTGAAGGTGATCCTGCCTTTATGGATGCCGCGGATCTGAATAAGCTGGATTATGTAGTCTTGAACACTGCTACGATTACCTCTGCCGTAGATTTGAAACTCTATGTGGCAGGCGTGATAGAAAACTTCTCAATCCCTAAAGAGAAACTATTACTTTCCGCCAAGATCAATGAAAAGTTAGTGGATGAAGAAGGTGAAAAATTGGACGCTGTTACCGAGATGACAAACCGTGTTGTTTCTTTGGGTCCTGTAGGTGGGCTTGCTATCTATGCTTTGGGTGATGATTACTATCATACGAAGATGAATTATGAGACTAGCCGGTTAGCCATCCAAATAATGAACCCATCCAAATAAGGGGCATAACTAAGAGATTATTTATTGTGAAACCTGTAAAACACTATAATGATATGAAAAATAACCCATTTAAATACTTCGTCTTTCTGATGCTGTCACTGCTGATGGTAGCAACGACGGGGTGTACTGAAGATGATATTTCCATGCCTGCCGGGCAGTTGCCGGACGAAACGCCGATGAACGGGGTAGGAGGGCAGTTGTACAGTGGAAAAACTTTTTCTAATAAGATTACTGTCAGTATGTACGAAGGTGATGGAGCTGTAACCGAAGAGATATGTTATGCACTGACAAAGCCTGCTACAACGGCTGTTACGGTAAAAGCCATTCCGTCTCCGGAGCTTGTGGCTCAATATAACAGTGACAACGAAGCTGATATGAAGGAATTTCCTGTTGCTAACGTAACTTTGGGAAATGGCGGTTCGCTTACTGTGGTTGCTGGAAAGAAAGAATCCGGAACTATCAGTATAACTCTTTCTCCTGATGGATTGAAGCCTGAAACACTTTATTTGTTAGCGATTGCTTTGACACAAAATCCGGTAGGAGTAGATGCACAAGAGAATAAACAAGTAATTTATTACAGAGTGAATTTCAGGGAAAAAACTATTACATGTATACCTGGAACAACTGGACAAATACAAGATATTCCGCCATTATTACCTGAAGTGATTACAGTATTTTATGTAAATACGGAAACGTATCAACCTTTGATTGCTAGTGCATGGGGGATTATGTTGGATGACATGATTACTCGTCCTTATCCGATATATAGTTTAGGAAATATTGTAAATTTGAAAAGAGCAACGATTGGTTATGATGGTGTAAGTCAACGCGCATTGTTTGAGTTGGGTAGTGATTTGGCTTACGTATTGGAGCATAGAGATAAATATATTCGTCATCTTCAAGAATATAAGCGTAAAGTATGTCTTTGTATTGAGAATGGTGGTAAAGGTATAGGCTTTTGTAATATGAATGATACACAGATAGCTGATTTTGTTCGTCAAGTAAAAGATGTGATAGAACGTTATCAACTAGATGGAGTGAACTTGTGGGATGAGGACGGTAAATATGGAAAAGCTGAAATACCAGGAATGAATACAACTTCATATCCTCGGTTGATCAAAGCGTTGCGTGAGGCTCTGCCGGATAAACTATTGACTTTAGTAGATAAGGGGGATGCTACTGAATATTTTTATGATGTTTCTAGGTGTGGAGGAATTGAAGTAGGCGGGTATATTGATTATGCATGGCATGGTTATTTTTCGTCAACAGAAGAATTGCAAATAATCAATCCAAATCTGGATGGAAGTGTTCAAACTTATAGTAAATATACGCGTAGGTCTATTGCTGGGTTAACTGAAACTCGCTATGGATGTGTTAATGTACCTCGTTATTCTAGTAATGATCCAAATATTAGGAATCGTGCAGCAGATATTATATGTAAGTGGAAATCTGGAGGGAATAAAAAAAGTAATATCTTGATATATGGTGATGATCTTATTGGCAATGAATATGGTGACAGAGAAAATGCAGCTAGGATAATGTTGGGCGATTATTCTCTTCTTCAATTTATGGATGATGGTGATGGCTGGGATTTTAGTAGAGATGAGCTCATATGGGGAGACGTTGTATATTCTGGAGTGTCTTTAGATCCTGGAGTAGAACATGCTGCTGGTAATACTTACAGAAAAGACTGGTAAATCTTCTTTTGAATATTATCAATAAATACTTTTTCCATAAATAAAGGAAAAACTCGTTCTTTGACATATTGAAATTACCGTTGATAGTTGTCATTTGCAGTGGATTCTTTTCGTAAAAATGTAACCGCAATCTAAACTTATTGATTACTTTTGACCCCGATATATAATATGAATAGTTCGAGGCTATTTATAACAGACATACAAGATGGATCAATTGCAGATAATTCAAAATAGAATATATGAGTTTAGAGGTCAGAAAGTGATGCTTGACCGTGATTTGGCAGAGATGTATGGAGTTCAGACAAAAGTGTTTAATCAGGCTGTCAAACGAAATATAGAACGTTTTCCTTCTGACGTTATGTTTCAGATTTCGAGTGAAGAAACCCAAGATTGGAGGTCACAAATTGTGACCTCCAATGCTATAAAAATGGAGTAAGACCTAATCCGTATGTATTCACAGAGTTGGGTGTAGCCATGCTTAGCAGTGTATTGTATAGTAAAAGCTTTAATAGTATATCAGACGGTAATTTCGGTATGTAAATTTGCCGTCTTTTTTGTGTTCGGACGGCTATATAAATAGGGCACATAAGTGATTTATGTTTTTGATTAAACTTAATATACGAACTGGTATGAAAACAAAAAAAATACTTCGAGGTATGCTTACTGTCATTTCACCGGCTATCATAACTACGGTCCTGTTGTTATGTGCCACCGGCTGTGATAATAAAGACTATAGCAATGCCTCCCCTTTCGATAATGTCGTCTATTTGGATGCAGCCAAGCTAAAGGACGTGTCCAACTTTACTTTTAACCGTACCATAGAGACGGGACAAAAGGACATTTCCGCTTTGTTGGCACGTCCTGCAGGCGAGGATATCAATGTCGGTATTAAAGTAGACGCCTCGCTGGTGAATACTTATAACGCCCGTCTTGGTGCTAACTATACCATGCTTGATGCCAAGCATTACAAACTGTCGGCAGGTCAGACTGTTATCCCGCAAGGTGAAGTCAGCTCCAAACCTGTCACTATCGACTTCTCCGGTCTTACTGACCTTGAAATTGATGCAGGCTATTTGCTCCCCATCACTATCGACCAGGTGTCGGGTGGTATGGGTACACTAGGCGGTTCAAAGACTATTTGTTATGTGGTACGTCGTTCCAGTGCCATCACTACGGCTGTCAGTTTGAAAAATAATTTCTTTGAAGTGCCGGGCTTTGATAAAGGAAGTTCCACGGCTGATGTGGTAAACAACATGAAGCAGCTTACCTACGAGGCCATTATACGTGTGAATAACTTTAAGAATGGTGTAACTGCAAGAGAAATATCTACGATTATGGGTATCGAGCAATATTGCCTGTTCCGCTTGGGTGATGCAGGTTTTCCGGCGCAACAGTTGCAATTCTCGTGCAATGAGATTAAATTTCCGAACGCTGATAACAGCAAGCTTTTGCAAGAAGGCGAATGGTATCATGTAGCGGTGACGTTTGATACAGAAAAGAAAGTGGCGGTTATCTACGTAGACGGTCGTGAACAGAGCCGTATTGAGGATTATGGTAAAGGAGAACCTATTAATCTGGGTATGCAGAACCGTGGTAAGGATTTCATGTTCAAAATCGGCCATTCCTATGGCGAACCTACCGATTTCTCCCGCCAACTTGATGGTGAAATCTGTGAAGTACGTGTTTGGAACGTGATGCGAACCCAGCAGGAGATTTTCGATAATATGTATAACGTAGATCCTGCTACTACCGGACTTTGTGCTTACTGGAAGTTTAACGAAGGGCATGGCGACATTGCCGAGGATTACACCGGACATGGAAATGATGCTCATGTACATATATCGCCTGCTGTATGGCCGCAAGGCATTGAGGTGACGCAGAAGAACAAAGAATAGTTTTGGAATAAGAGAATAAAATGATAAAATGCCCCGTCAAGCAGAAATGTGAATTGCATTTCTATGACTTGACGGGGCATTTAGTTGCTTTTATTTCTTATAATCCTGCAATTGTCCAATATCCCGTTCGGTTTGTACCTTTGCGAGATAAGATCCCCCGATGCTTTAAATCCGCAATGATGCGTTCACACTGACGTTTACTTAATTTCAATGTATCTGCAATCTCTTTTACTGTGATTTTTGAGTTTTGTCGGATTAATTCGATTAACAAGATTTCGTTATTACTTGTCCCAACGCCGACATCAATGCCGACATTACCGACATCAATGCCGACATTACCGACATCAATGCCTGAATGAGTACCGGTATTTGAGTTGAGATTCATATTGACAAACTGTACCTGAAATGATAACCCTATCTCTTTCCAACGAAGTTTGATATTGGGATATTCTTTTAGTTCATCCGCAATCAGCTTCAAGCCGTTGCCCCATTGGTCGATAATACCAAGACGTTTGAAGATAGGAGCTATGACTTTATTTCGTGCATCGCTCTGACGGCTCTCCATCGCAGCATAGTCAATGGATGGCGGTAGAAGCCCTGGACTTGTTATCTCTACCATATCATCATAAATCGCCACCTTAACATCTTTTCCTGTGAGAGAATAATCACGGTGCACTACTGCATTACGGATAGCTTCACGAATTGCCTTAACAGGATATTCCCACCGAGAGACGGTATAAACTCCCTCAACGGTTGCCCCTTTGTTGATATGGCGAAGCACGAAGTTGTACGCCTCTTCTGCTTGTGTAGCAATATTGGTAGTAATACTCTTCTGGTCTATAAAATCTTCGGTTGTAACGCCTTTGAACCGGGCGCACTCTACTTTTGCATAGTGAAAGAGCGAGTTTCGTAAAGGATCGTCTGAAAATAAAATCAACGCATTTGTCGGGTACTCTGCTCCTTGCATGTCTTTAACCAGATCCAATTTTCTTAATGCTTGGTCAGATAGTTCTTCGCCTGTTTTTTCCTTGAACATAGTCTTAAAATTATCTATATTCAAATCATTTACGGGTTTATCTGGAATAACTTCGCTATCAAAAGAAATATTTCGCTTCCGACGTTCCAGTTCTGAAATGATAGATTCATCAGCAAGCCGATTAGTTGAACCTACGCGAATAAATGTTCCTTGTAACTTACCTTTATCTTTGAGATAATAAGGTGGCGTACTACCTCTGAAAACAGTCACCTGAATCAAATGTTTGTTGTCCTCACTGATAAATTTAATCTCGGGCAATATAGCGGGATAGCAACGATCAAAAATGATATTGCTTATTTTCTCCTCGATAGCCATTAATTTATCTTCATCCAATCCAACCACTTTACGAGGCTCGTCTGCCACACCAATATATAGGTCACCACCTGCATCATTGGCAAAAGCAATCATAGTTTTAGCCAGATCAGAATGTTCCGGCAACTCTGCCTTAAACTCCAATCTACGTCCTTCGGGTTGGTTTAGTATCTCTTGTATGTTCATATTCTTAATTTTGCTCATATCCTTGTATTCAATCCCAAATATAGGAATTTATTTTGGAGAATAATGGGCAGGGATAGAGAATAGATAGTAAAAGCCTTAATAAATGAGCTCTGATGTATTAGAGATAAACTTCCTTTATCCTGTTAGTGAACTTCTTTTGCCTTAATAACAAACTTCCTTTTCATTAGTCATAAACTATAATTGCAAGTTTTGTTTTTATAAACGCAACTTGCAATTATAAAAACAAAGCTTGCAATTATATAAACGTAACTTGCGTTTATAGATTATTCTTAGTCAAGCATAACTTTCCTGTTAGAGAAGAGCAAGTTTACTATTAAGACAACGGGAGTTTACTATTAATAGCTTGGCCGTTAGGTGTTAACACTTGAGATATCAGCTGAAGTTAGAGATTGCTTGGCATTAGATAGGGAATGAACTAAAATACATGGGTTCTTGTTTCCAAAATAGGAACGTTTTTAATATCTTTGCTACGTAAACACAAAGTCATGGAAGAGAAAGCAAGGTTTAATGTAATATATATGGATGAAGCAGTTAAGTTCTTAGAATCCTTGGATGAAAAAGTAAGAGGGAAATTGCTTATAGTATAGGGAAAGCTATGCTGGTGATAGATAAGGAATTATTCAAGAAAATGGGCGATTCTGATATATGGGAATTTAGAACCTTGTATGGTGGAATGTCCTATCGCCTGCTTGCATTTTGGGACACTGATGAGGAAATATTGGTTATTGTTACTAATGGCTTTGTGAAGAAAACTCAAAAGACACCGTTAAAAGAGATTGCGAAAGCGGAAGAATTAAGAAAATTATATTTCAACTCTAAAAAGTAACGATATGGAAGAAATGAAACTTTATACTCATGAAGAAATACTGGATAGAGTGATAGGTACAAAAGGTACTCCAGCACGCGAAAAATATGAGACTGATATTAATAACTTTCTTATAGGTGAGGCTATAAAATGGGCGAGAGAGGCCAAGAATCTTACCCAAGAACAATTAGGTGAGCTTATGGGGGTTAAAAGGGCACAAATCTCGAAAATAGAAAGTGGGAAAAGTATATCTTTTTCTACTATTGTAAGAGCATTCAAGGCAATGGGCGTGAAAACGGCAAGCTTGGAACTTGGTTCTTTGGGCAAAGTGGCTCTTTGGTAAATATTGTATTCTACTATTGGAACACTTAAAAAATGAGAGGTGGATTTGATTTATTTGTAGATGCAAAAAAGAACAAATATTTTTGTCTTACCTAATAAACAATAACCTATGTCTGTTGATGTTATAAAGCAGGAATTATTGTCGAAATTGAAGCAGGAACATTGCTTCTGGTCGTACAATGAAGATTCAATCAAAGATATTCCGGATGATATGCTGATTGAAAAAACGTTGTTGCATCTTGATTTAGAGGAAATTAGTCAGCTTTTTTTGGTTTATCCTTTCAAGAAAATCAAGCAGGTATGGCTGGATTATCTCATTCCACAAGAAGAATATCTCTATACGTTGAACCGTTTTTTTGCATGGTACTATTTTAAAGCAAAGAAACCGGACGCTTATATAAAATCTATGGCTACTCGTCACCTAAACAAAATAAAGAATTGTTTGCTCTAATTTGTTTGCACGAATCTACCAATGAACTTTTTTGCACAAATAGATTCATGTAGGTCGTCTTTTGCAGATATCTTTAATGATGGTGATGATGTTCTCCTAAAACCCGATGAGGCAGTGTGCCGTGTCCCAATAGTTCGATGGGGCAATTGAAGTTTCTTTCCAGCCATTCGGTAGTGACGCCCGTGTCCGGATGGTAATCCAGCGTTTCGTTGACACAGGCGATGGATTTTACCTGTTGCAATACAGTGCCGATGTCGTGACTGACAAGGATAATGGCACATTCTTTATTGATTTCAGCCAATAACTCATAAAGGCGTGCTTCGAAACGCTTGTCGATATACGTGCTGGGTTCATCGAGAATCAACACTGCGGGATCCGAGATGATGGCACGTCCCAGCAGGGCACGTTGCAGTTGTCCGCCGCTTAATTGTCCGATAGAACGGCTTTCAAGCCCTTCAAGCCCCATGCGAGCAATAATCTGTTTGCCTTTCTCTCTCTGTTCGGGAGTGAACCGGGAGGTGAGCGACTTCTGTATGCTCAAGCCGGATAGGATCACTTCTTCCACGGAAATAGGGAACTTTCGGTCTATGGTGCTGTATTGCGGTAGATAGCCGAGGAGAAACTGGGTTTTTTCGGGAACATTGAATCTAATTTCACCTCCGGTTGGTTTCAACAGGCCGAGAATGCACTTTATAAGCGTTGTCTTGCCGCCTCCGTTCGGACCTATAATACCTAGAAAATCCCGTTCGTAGATGCTTAGATTAACATCGTGGAGAACAGTGCGACCGTCATATCCGGCGGAAAGATTCTTTATTTCGATTATTGGTTTCATCGTTGGAAATGGCTTGATGGGTTCTTTCTTTATACATTTATTTTGTTGCAGCCTGTGGCGCGAGGGCTTTGGCTACATTCAGCATTTCTTCTTCCCAGTCGTAACTTAGCGGATTGATAGGGATCACTTTCGTTCCGGTTTGCTGCGCGATGGTTTCCGCATTGCGTTTGTCAAATTCCGGTTGAACAAAGATTACACGTACATCTTCTGCCTGACACAGGTCTATCAAGGCTTTCAGATGGGCGGGAGAAGGTTCTTTGCCCCCTTCTTCGATGGAAATCTGATGCAATCCGTAGTCGCGGGCGAAGTAGGAGAGAGCCGGATGATAAATCATGAAGGCTTTGGCTGCTTCGGGAGCGGAGAGTTGACGGCGAATCAGGCTGTCGGTGTGCTGGATACGCTGGCAGAGCGAATCGTAGCGGTTTCTATAGTATACCTCATTTGCCTTATCCAGTTGGCTAAGGGCTTTGTAGGTGTTTCCTGCAATGATTAAAGCATTACCGGTAGAATTCCATACGTGCGGCTCTACGGCGTGGATATGCCCGTCGTTACTGTTATGTCCGTGGGCATGGTCGTGGTCATCATTGTTGAGTATGAGGTCGATTCCTTTGGAGGTGTCGAACACTTGGATATGGGGGGTATTGTTCATCAAACGATCCATCCAGGTCTGTTCGAAGCCGATGTATCCGATGCGGAAATAGGCTTTGCTGTCTCCCAGAGACACAAGTTGTTGGGGGACAGGATCATAGGTTTCCGGGCTGGAACCTTTTGGGACCATGCTGACTACTTTAAATTTATCTCCGGCAATAGCTTCCGTGAAATAACGTTGCGGTTCCAGGGTGACGGTAATCACCGGTTTTGCTTCGTCATCGTTGCTTGCTTGGGAAGAGCGTCCTGTGCAGGCTGCCATTAGGAGGCAGGCACTAAGGAGGAAAAGGGTTCTCATATCTTTTAGTTGTTTTTTCATGACTTCTTCTATTTCGGGGTTTCTTTCTTATCTTGTTTCTATTCTTATTTTCGGGCCCGTAATATTTCCCGTTTACCACCCGGAGGTCCGGGCAGGCGTTCTACTGTGAATCCGGCTGTCTGTAACATCCGGCGGACGACACCTTTGGCGCAGTAAGTGGTCAGGATGCCGTCTCTATCTAATAAAACGTAGAGGCGGTTGAATAGTTCTTGCGACCACATTTCCGGTTGCTTTTCCGGTGCAAAGGCATCGAAGTAAATGAGGTTAAATGAAAGATTCAGGGCAGGTGATTCGGCGTTGGTTACGCTATCATTGATATTGCTCATTGTTCGTTCTCTGTTCTCAACCCATTTGTTTACGTCTGTCTCTACTTTCCGTAGGGTGAAGTGTGGAGTGAGTTGCACGTCTTTCTCCCAAGGTGATGTATGAAGTTGCTTAAACAATTCGATAGCCGGTTGCTGCCGGGCGGTCGTCGTTAATTGTTCATCATTGGAGATATATCCTAATTGCTCTATCGTCTGCCATTCCAGTGGATAGAGTTCCAATCCTGTATAGAGTATATTCCGTCTGCTTCTTTCTGCTTCTTCAAGGGTGAGCCAGGCGTTTAGCCCTGTCCCGAAGCCGATCTCAAGAATATGCGGAGTAGTGGCGGAAGAGGCTTTAAGTCCCATATCGATGAAAATATGTTGAGACTCCGTGCGTGCCCCTTTCGTTGAATGATAATGTTCATTCAATTCCGGAACAAACAGGGTAGCGCTCCCGTCGTCGGTTTTCTCAATAATCCTTTCCATCATACAATCTCTAATGCTTACTGTCTAACGTCTAATACTTTTTACCTGATATTTAAAATCCTTACCCTGCTATAGCGTCCCAGGCACTTTCGAGTGCATACAGGAGAAGAATATAACGTATCAGTTTGCCGACAAACATGGAAACTATGGTGAGCCATGTGTTGCTTCGCATAAATCCCAGTGCAATGGCTATCACTTCCCCAATAGCGGGAAGAAAGGTGAAGAAGGCCATCAATGCTCCTTTTCCTTGCAGGAATTTCACCATTTTGTCTACTTTCTCTTTCTTTACCTTGAAATATTTCTCGATCCAACTGATTTTGCCCAGACGTCCCATGTAGTAGCAAGTCATTCCGCCTACTGTGTTGCCCAGAGTGGCGGAGATCAGACAGGCTATCGGGGGCAGACCGAGTTTCACCAGTGCCACCAGTACCAGTTCGGAACTGAAAGGCACGATGCTCCCAGCCAATAAAGCCGAGATGAATAATCCCGGGAGTCCCCATTCTATGAGGAGTTGTATCGTTGAATCTATAAAAGCGTCCATATATTAAAAGCGAATAAGAGGATGAGACCGACCAATGAAATGATGAAAAACACATTCGAACTTTTACTATTGGTCAGTACAAAGAAATGTCCGATCAGGATGCTGTTGCTTATGATAAGCAAAGGCAATAGGGCACTGCAATATATCGGTTGCAGGGCAATCAGCAGGAACAGGAAAATCGTCAGGTCTATCAGGAATTGGAGATAGGCGCGTGTGCGTATCTTATCCTCAAATCCGGCGGCGATGCAATGGACGGCACTGACGATGAACATCACCAACAGATAGCCGAGTATTGCCAGTTCCCAAGGCTGGAGGATTTGCAGGTTGAAGAATTCCCCGATAGTTAGTAGCTGATTGAAAGGGCGATAGAACAACTCCATCTCGTTGTAGAAGAAGGCGTGTCCGAACAGCATCCAGTATGGCAGCATCCATCCGAGCAGCGCACCGCAGAAACTACGCGGAGTGAGCGACTGGAAACGGTAGGCTTCGAGCAACCAAAGCACCGAGAGGATGGTGAACTGTGGGAACAGAATACTTCCCGCTCCGATAAAGAAGAAGGAGTAGAATAAATAACCCGCAGCTTGAGTTTGCTGATAGCTTTTAAACAGAAAATAAATGGAAATGAGAAAGCCCAGGGCAATAATATCTCCTGTATATAGGTAATGCATTTTCGGGCAGACGGTGACCAGCAGGAAATAGATAGCTGTCTGCATGGAAGCCCTCATACGGATAATGCTGAACTGATTGTTCAGCTCTATCAGAAAGTAACCGATGGTTGCATAAATCAGGAAGCTGACAATCCGGTCTGCCCACCCCGGAAGCAGAAAATCGCGGGCGGGTTGCCAGGCAGAAGGGCTGCCTTCGAGTACGGTTGAGGCTATGGAACCGGGAAATAAAAAGTAAGTCAACACCCAGCCCAGGGCGCAGATAAAGATAACGGCAGGCAGGGTCCACCGTCCTGCCGTCACTTGACTTTGTAGTCTTTTATTTCTCATGAGTTTATTACTTGTTATCTCTTGATACTATAGGTACATTCGGTTGATATTCTGGATATTAATATCCTGCATGCTTGATGTTAACAACCATCCTGTCAGCTGTTAATACCTGATTCCTCAAGTATTAACAATTGTCGTCTAAACTATTAATACTTGATAACTCAACTATTAATGCTTGACAAGTCATGGTGTTCAACGCTATGCGGAATAGGGCTACTTGCGTGCGAAACTTGAATTACAAATCGAATCCGATATCGCGGCGGAAATACTTCTTGTCGAAGTCGATCATGTCTGCCACTTTGTAGCTCTGTGCCAGTGCCTCTTCTTTCGTTGCACCGTAAGAGCAAACGGCAATCACACGTCCTCCGTTCGTCACTACTTGTCCGTCTTTCATGGCTGTTCCGGCATGGAAAATGATACTGTCGGTAGCGGCAGCCTGTTCCAGTCCGCTGATAGGGAATCCTTTTTCGTAGGCTTCGGGATAACCGCCGCTGACAAGGATGACACAGCCGGCTGAACGTGGGTCCATCACCAGTGTTTTTTCGTTCAGGTTGCCTGCGGCAGTACCTTCAAGCAGTTCTACGAAGTCGCTCTGGATACGGAGCATCACGCTTTCTGTTTCCGGGTCGCCCATGCGGACGTTGTATTCGATCACCATCGGTTCACCTTTCACCTTGATAAGACCGAGGAAGATGAAGCCTTTGTAAGTGATGTTTTCTTCTTTCAGGCCGTTGATGGTCGGTTCGATGATGCGTGTGCGTACTTTCTCCATAAATACTTCATCGGCAAACGGAACGGGGGTTACGCTACCCATACCGCCTGTATTTAGTCCTTTATCGCCTTCACCGATGCGTTTGTAGTCTTTGGCTACGGGGAGGACTTTATAGTGTTCTCCGTCTGTCAGTACGAATACAGAGCACTCGATACCGCTTAGGAACTCTTCGATTACAACGGTTGCCGATGCAGAGCCGAACATGCCACCCAGCATTTCTTTCAGTTCTACTTTAGCTTCGTCCAGTGTAGGGAGGATAAGTACTCCTTTTCCGGCACAAAGACCATCAGCCTTCAATACATAGGGAGCTTCCAGCGTTTCGAGGAAAGCGAGACCTTCTTCGAGGTTTGCGGAAGTGATGCTTTTGTAGCGGGCTGTCGGGATGTTGTGGCGCATCATGAAGCCTTTGGCAAACTCCTTGCTTCCTTCCAGTTCTGCTCCTTGAGCCGAAGGACCGATAACGGCAATATGCTTTAGCTCCGGACGGTTCTGGAAGTAGTCGTAAATTCCTTCTACCAACGGGTCTTCGGGGCCTACTACTACCATTTGAATGTTCTCTTTCAGAGCGAAAGCGCTGATGGCTTCAAAATCGGTTGCTTTGATGTTGACATTCTCGCCTACGGCAGTTGTTCCGGCATTTCCCGGAGCAATGTACAGTTTTTCAACTTTCGGACTTTGGGCAATTTTCCATGCCAGTGCATGTTCGCGGCCGCCCGAGCCAAGTAATAATATCTTCATCTTTGTGCTATTATAAGTTATACTGTTATATATGATTCGTATAGATGCGGTGGACTTCACAGGTTTTATAAGTTCTGCTCAAAGTACCGGGTGATTTTCTCGTGCAGATGTACACGGTCACGGCCTGCTACGTTGTGCTTGTGGCACGGGTAGATAAACAGGTCGGGATAAGTGCGGGCATCTACACAGGCTTTCATAAACGACAGGGTGTGCTGTGGCACGCAGGTATCGTCATGATCGTCGTGAATAATCAACAGGTGACCTTCCAGTTGACCGGCAAGATTCTTCAGGTTACATTCTTTGTAGCCTTCCGGATTGCTTTCCGGTGTGTCCATATAGCGTTCGCCGTACATCACTTCATAATAACCCCAGTCGATTACCGGACCTCCGGCAACGCCTACTTTGAATATCTCCGGGTAACGGAGCATCAGGGCGGTAGTCATGTGACCTCCAAAGCTCCATCCATGTACGCCGATGCGCTCGCTGTCTACGTAGGGGAGGGATTTCAGGAATTCAACGCCTTTCACCTGATCTTTGCCTTCTTCGATACCGAGACGGCGGAAGGTGGCATTTTCAAATGTTAGTCCGCGGTTGCTGCTACCGCGATTGTCGATGGTGAACATGATATAGCCTTTGCTTGCCATGTATGTGTCCCATCCGCGTGCGCCGTTCTGCCATCCTCCGGTGACGCATTGCGCGTGAGGGCCTCCGTAGACATATACGATTACGGGATATTTCTTAGCCGGATCGAAGTTTGCCGGCTTCATCAGGCGGTAATGCAGGTCGGTAGTGCCGTCTGCCGCTTTGATTGTTCCGGTTTCGATGCTTGGCATCTGGTATCCGTCGTAAGGATTTTCGGCTGTCAGCAAGTTGGCTGTTTCTTTGAAGTTTTTGGTGTCTACCAGGTTGATGACGCGGGGTTGGTCTTTGGTGGAATAACGGTCGATAAGGTATGTACCAGAGGCGCTAAGTGTTCCGCTATGTTCGCTTTCCTTGCAGTTCTCAAACGGCTCGCTTATCTTTCCATTACTTACGTTTACTGCAAAATGGCCGCTTCTCAAGCCTTCTACGGCAGTGAAGATGACCTCTTTACGCTTTGTGTTGAATCCTAGGATTTCGCTGACCAGCCAGTTGCCTTTGGTTAGCTGTTTTACTTTACCGGCCTGGAAATAACTACCGCCGTTGGCACTATTATAGGTTTCACCTTTCATGTTTGCTGCATTTGTCTCAAAGAGATAAAGGTGATTGTAGCCGTCACGCTGACTTTGATAGATGAACTTGGTAGGGTCCCACGGCAAAAATACGATGGGGTTTTGCGGTTCAACGTATTTAGGGTGCATTTCTTCATAGAGAACTCCCATGGGTTCTCCTGTCTCTGCGTTGTACTGGCAGAGTTTGGCATGATTCTGGTCGCGGTTTACTTCGATCAGGTAGAGGCTCTTTTCATCCGGTGCCCAGCTGATGTTAGTGAAATAACGGTCTGTCGGATCGCCTGCATTCAGATAAATGCTTTTACCGGTAGCAGGGTTGTAAATGCCTACTTTTACCTGATGGCTCGTCATTCCTGCCATCGGATAGCGTACGTTATTTACTTCGCCTACACGTGCAGTGATGTCTACAAGCGGGTATTGTGTCACCATGCTTTCATCCATACGGTAGAAAGCGAGCAGGTTGCCTTTCGGACTCCAGAAAGTTCCTTTGTTGATACCGAATTCATTGCGGTGCACTGTTTGTCCGCAAACGATGCCTTCGGGTTCATTGGTTACTGCTTTCTCATTCACATATAGATTGTTATCTATCGTGTAAGCCACATTTCCACTGGCTGCGCAATAGTCTTCATTATTTGCCCCGTCCTTTGGTTTGAAAGTGCTGATAACCTGATTGTTCTTGAAATCATATACAATGAACTTTCCTGCTATCGTGAATAGCATTTGTGCCTTGTCTGTCCATGGAAAACGGACGGAATACAGGTGTGATAATTTTCCTGCCTTGTTTTCTTCAAGCACTTTGTTGATTTGCTCGCGAGTGATAACCATTGTTTCTTTCCCGGTTTTGGGTTGAATTGAATAAAGGGTATCTACTCCTGGCTTGATACATTCGTCGCCCCACCATTGCAGCCTGTACAGGTTTTCTGCATAGCGGTAACTCTCGCCGCCCGGAATCAGTTCTTCCAGCGTCGGTTTTTTGGTTTCTTGTGCCATAACATTGAATCCGATTGGTAGTGCCAACAATAACAGAATGGCTCTTTTTCCAATTTTACTCATTGCTCTTTTCTTTATTATTTGTTTTTAAATCCTTCTATTTTTACTCTGTCCAAAGGAGTCTGTCTTGATTGGATAATTGCACTTATTTTAGCAAAGGCATTAAATAGGTCGTCAAATTGTTTTTCGTAACTTTCCCTATCAGAAGTAATATCTTCTTCGAGATATTCGATGCGTTGTTTTAATTCTTCCAACTCCTTTTTAGGTATATTGGATAGAAGATATTGGCGCATACGTACAAAAGCACGGATAATATTGATATTTACTTCCACAGCGGTCTTGGACTTGAGGACGCTGGATAACATAACTATACCATATTCAGTAAATGCAAACGGAAGATATTTGATGTTATATCCTTGTCCTGTTTTCAAGGTCGCAATTTGCGACCTTGAAATTGCAACTTCTTCTTTTGTTAGCTCGAACATGAATTCAGCAGGAAAGCGTTCAATATTACGACGTACTTGTTCCTTGAGGCGTTTAGTTTCAACTCCATACATTTCTGCCAAATCAAAGTCAAGCATAACTTTTTGCCCTCTGATTTCGTATATTTTGTTTTCTATAATAGCTATATCATCCATTTTTTTGTTTAGACAGGTTCCAATTTGTGACTGAACATTAGAACTATGATGTAAACTTGAAGTTCCAATTTGGAACTTCAAGTTTTTAATTAATTATTAACTAGTGAATTACAGGGTGAATAAGTTGTTGGGATTATAACCGTTTATTCCTCTTCCTTCTTCGGAATCCTCGGCTCCCGGTTTCCCCTAAATTCTCTTGGCCCTCTTGAATCTCTTCCTCCGCGGAATTCTCCCCGTGGTTTTCTATCTCTTTCATCGCCACCTTTGAAGTCGCCACCTTCTCTGCGTGGCTTGTATTCTCCCTCTCTGCGAGGTCTGGATTCGCCGTCCCGACGCGGCTTGAACTCACCTTCGCGGCGTGGCTTAAATTCTTTTCTTTCTCTGAATCTTGGAGCTTGTTCTCCTTCACCCTCTTTCTTCTCTTCGCCCTCTTCCTGGCTCTTGAACTCTTTATATTTTCCGTCAAAAATCTCATATTTGCGGAATTCACACTCCAACGGTCCATTGAACAAAGGAACCTTCTGGCTTGCCTTCAAGCCAATCTGGTCGAAACACTCTTCCCGATAAGAAAGCACCCATGCTTCGTTTCCTACAAATGCATGTTTCAGACGTTCGCCGATCATCTGGTAAAGACCGAGCAAATCATTCGTAGAGATACGTTCCCCATAAGGAGGATTGGTGATGATGATTGATTTCTCTTTCGGCTGTTCGAACTGCTGGAACGGTTGCAATTTTAGCACGATATCTTTCGATACACCGGCAGCTTTTATATTATGAGTCGCAATCTCATTAGCTTTCGGATTGTTATCGTATCCGTAAATCTTATGAGCAAATTCGCGCTCCTGACTGTCATCATTGTAAATCTCATCGAACATATCCGCATCGAAATCTACCCATTTCTCAAAAGCAAACCCTTTACGGAATACTCCAGGAGCAATATTCTTAGCAATCAGTGCCGCTTCAACAGGGATCGTACCCGAACCACACATTGGGTCGATCAAATCACATTCTCCGCGCCATCCGGTCATTAGAATCATGCCGGCAGCCAATACCTCATTTAACGGGGCTTCTACTGCTTCCTGACGATAACCGCGACGGTGAAGTGATTCTCCGGACGAGTCCAAAGACAACGTACAGGTAGTCTGTGCAATATGAATATTCAGGAGTACATCCGGATTGTTGATACGTACCGACGGACGTTTTCCTGTTTTATCACGGAAATAATCCACAATCGCATCTTTCACCTTATACGAAACGAATTTGGAATGGCGGAACTCATCACTGAATACTACTGCATCGATAGCGAACGTCTTGTTCACATCGAGATATTCTTCCCATGGAATAGCCTGTATTTGATTATAAACCTCATCGGCATCTTTGGCTGTAAAGTTTTTAATTGGTTTCAGGATACGGATGGCGGTGCGAAGGCAAAAATTCGCCTTATACATCATACGTTTATCTCCTGTGAATGAAACCATGCGGCGTCCTATTTGAATGTCGTTGGCGCCTAATGCTGTCAGTTCTTCTGCAAGTATCTCTTCCAGTCCCTGGAAAGTCTTGGCTATCATCTCGAATTGTTCGCTCATATAGATTCTTTTGATTTTATTTTTTTGCTTTAGTTTGTACGATTCTTGCTCCTGCAGGAACATTCTCCGTTACCCAGATATTACCGCCTACGGTTGCGTCACGTCCGATGGTGATTCTTCCCAAAATAGTGGCGTTGGAATAAACAATCACATTGTCTTCCAGGATCGGATGGCGGGGGATTCCCTTGATTGGTTTTCCGTCGGCATCCAACGGGAAACTCTTGGCTCCCAGTGTGACGCCCTGATATAGCTTGACGTTATTCCCGATAATACTCGTGGCACCGATAACGACACCCGTACCATGGTCGATAGTGAAGTGAGTGCCAATCTTTGCGGCCGGATGGATATCAATTCCCGTTTCGCTATGCGCCATCTCCGTGATGATGCGGGGAATCAAAGGAACACCCAGTTCCAGCAGTTCATGCGCGATACGGTAATTGCTGATCGCTTTAATGGCCGGATAGCAGAAAATCACCTCCCCATAACTTTCGGCAGCCGGGTCACCGTTATAGGCGGCTTCCACATCGGTTGCCAGTATTCTTCTCATGGCAGGTAGCTTACTGATGAATTTAGCAGCAAGACGTGCAGCCTCTTCCCGTTTCGAGTCGGAGCAGACGTTGCATTTTCCCTCTATGGAAGTGCTAAAACACAATCCGGCCAAGATTTGCTCACAAAGTAAGTCAAACAATTTTTCAATGTTGACGCCGATGTGATAATTAATTGTCCGGCTGTTAATAGTAGAATTTCCGTAGTATCCGGGGAAGAGAATGGAGCGTGAAAGCTCAATAATTTCATACAATACTTTAGCAGAGGGCAGTGGTTCGCCATCTTTGTGCTGATGAAACAGTCCTTTATAAGATTCGCTTTCCGATAGCTCATCGACTGCCTGTGTCAAAATGTGGGTGAAGTTCAGTGGACTCATTAGGTCAGTTACTCATATTTATATGGGCACAAAGGTATTAAAAAAAATAATAAAATTCGCTGGGATTCAGGATAAATAATGTATTTTTGTCACATTCAAAACATGACATGAATAAGGGGACTGATGAATCAGAAGACTGCTATGAAACTATTTGGACTGTTGGGGTTGTTGATGTTGTTGAGTTGCGGATATGCTGATAGACACCGCAATAACTCTTCGTGCGAACAGGTGTTGGTTGATTCTCTGGAGGTTCGTGTACAGGATTCTTTGTTTTCCAATGTGCATTATTCCCGCTCACAGGTGCTTGACGCACTGACACAGACGCAAGATTCCCAGGTCTATTATCGTCTGCTTGCCCTTTATGGGAAAACATTCTTTGTCTCTTCCGATTATGATTCTATACTCTATTACAACCGCCGGGTAAAAGAATTTTCCCGCAATGCTTCCCAATCTTCTGAATCTCTCCAATCTCCACAATGGAATGATGTATTATCCGATGTTTATAATATCGAAGGCAACGTGTGGATGCAACTGAACCGCCCTGATTCTGCAATTACCGACTATAAGAAAGCCTACGAATATCGCCTGAAAGGAAAGAAACTGCACCTGCTCCCGGATATTTGTATCAATATTGCTGATGCCTATCTGCATCGCAGTGACTTGGCGCACACTGCTTCGTATTACCGGCGCGCCCTGTTTCTCTGTGATTCTTTGAACTTGTCCGAGCACACGAAATTTCCTGTCTACTACGGATTGGGGCAGACTTACATGGAACTGCGCGATTTCGATTTATCCAATCATTACTATGAATTGGCCGGGCAGTTCTTCGATGAAATGAACGTGAGCGAGCAATGGACCTATCTCAACAATCGCGGCAACCATTATTATTACCGGAAAAACTATCAGGAGGCTTTGAAATATATGCGCAGGGCCAATGCACTCGTATCTTCTTATCCGCAGATGGTGTTTGAACAGAACTTTATCAAAGTAAACCTGGGAGAATTGTACTTGCTGACTGACAAACTGGACTCCGCACAGATCTGCCTGGACGAAAGTTATCGTTTCTTCTCCGATATACAGCATAACTCGGCTGTTCATTACATTGAAACCCAGATGATTGAACTGGCATTGAAGAAAGGTAATATAGCCCAAGCGAAGACTATGATCGCCCGGACTGCTCCTGTGGGGCATCTTGACGCCAATATGTTGACTATACGCAATCAGTATCTGCAACATTATTTTGAGCATACCGGTGATTACCGCCGTGCCTATGAATACCTGAAACGTGATTGCCATCTGGACGATTCCATCCGGAGCGAACGGATACAGATGCGTGTTGCCGAATTGGATATGCGTTACCGGCAGGATACGATAGTGCTTCGTAAGGAAATGAAGATTCAGCGACAGGCGGCAGAGATGAGAGTGCTCAAGTTGAGCGTATCTATCTGGGTACTTGTCTGCGTGTTGCTTGTGGCAGGGGTAGTGGTAGTTGTCTGGTATATGCGTAAAAAGAGGGAGTTTCTTCGCCAGCGTTTCTTCCAGCAAATCAACCGTGTCCGCATGGAGAATTTGAGAAGCCGGATTTCTCCTCATTTTACTTTTAATGTACTGGGACGTGAGATCAATCAGTTTAACGGCTCGGAAGAGGTGAAACATAATCTGATGGAACTGGTGAAATATCTCCGTCGTAGCCTCGAACTTACCGAGAAATTGAGCGTATCTTTGCAAGACGAACTGGATTTCGTCCGTACATACATCGAACTGGAACGTGGACGTGTCGGAGAAGATTTTGTCGCAACAATCACGGTGGAGGACGGTTTAGATGCAACCCGCATCATGATTCCATCTATGATTGTGCAAATTCCGGTGGAGAATGCTATTAAACATGGACTGGCGGGAAAGGACGGAAAAAAGGAGCTAATGGTATATGTTTCCCGTGAAACAAATGGGATTCGCATAACGGTTACCGACAACGGACGCGGGTATCTCCCGCAGGTAGTTTCCGCCACACGGGGTACTGGTACAGGATTGAAAGTGTTGTATCAGACCATTCAATTACTGAATACAAAGAACAAGAGTGATAAAATACGTTTTAATATAACCAACAGAAGCGATGGACAAACCGGTACGGAAGTGTCGGTATATATCCCGTTTCGTTTTTCTTATGATTTATGATGGAGACAGAAGAAAAGTATAAGGTAGTCATCGTTGACGATGAACGTACAGCGATTGATGCTTTGCGCCGAGAGTTGGAGCCCTATCGTGAATTTGAAGTAAAAGGAATCGCAGGGAATGGTGCAAAAGGTAAAAAGATGATTATGGAGTTGCATCCGGACTTATTGTTTCTTGATGTGGAACTTCCGGATACGTTGGGACTCAATCTATTAAGTGAAATCAGGGAGGATATTTTGTGGGATATGAAGGTTGTGTTTTACACCTCTTATGACAAATACTTGCTTCAGGCGTTGCGTGAGTCGGCTTTCGACTTCCTGCTGAAGCCTTTTGAAGCAGAAGACCTGAAAGTAATTATGGACCGTTACCGGAAGGCTATGACCTCTACTTCGCTTCCTCTTTTGCCTTCTTTTGCTTCTTCTATTAGTGCATTGATGCCCCAGCAAGGCATGTTTATGATTAGTACAGTGACAGGCTTCAAACTCTTGCGACTGGAAGAAATTGGCTTTTTTGAATATCTGAAAGATAAACGTCAATGGCAGGTGGTCTTGTTTAATCAAACTTGTCTGAATTTGAAGCGAAATACAAAAGCAGAAGATATTATCAGTTATTCACAAGCTTTTGTACAGATTAGCCAATCTGCTATTGTAAATGTTAATTATCTGGCAATGATTGATGGTAAATGCTGTCAACTTTATCCGCCTTTTCACGATAAGAACGATTTGATTATTTCCCGAAGTTATCTAAAAGAACTGCAAGAGCGTTTCTTTGTTTTGTAATGTAGACCTCATATTATGAAATACGCCACTTCTTCAGCAGAAGCGGCGTATCCTTTTGTTAGAATATTAGAATGAGAGAGAGTTTATGTTACATGTTTGTATTATCCATCGTAACGGTCATTTCGGGTACCAGTACGTAGGCTTGTTTTTTAGCGTTCCATTTATAATAATTCGTAGTAACGGTCTTGCCTTCATAAGTGTAATTGATACGTAGGTCTTTTTCCCATGCGTCTTTGCTATTGTTCCATTTCAAGGCCTCGCTTTCAATCATACGTTTGTTGTCATCGTACTTGTAGTTGTACTTCATGTAGTTGGCAAGTGTATTTCCGTCCATTTTGTAAACGGTTTGTCCCACTGTCATGCCATTCTCTTCGATTGGATTATAAATCAATTGATTATCGTAGCTACGTGCAGAAGTAGCAAGCGATACAACAAGAAGAGCTGCAGATAAAACGAACATTTTTAAAGATACTTTTGCTTTCATGGCTATTTAAGTTTTTGGGTTATACTTTCATTTGTCTACCAAATACATTGGTTTTATGCTGCAAATCTACATATTAATTTGGTATTTACGCATTTTAGAAGATAAAAGATTGTCAAAATGTCAAGAGTGGAGGTGGGTGATAACTAGCTTTTTGCCAATATTGGTGACAAAAAAATATCCGGCAGTCAATCTGCCGGATATAGAATGAATCACTTCGTCGAAAAAGGAATCTTTTTTCTAGCTTTCTGGATACAGAGTTAAATAATGTTATTACCCAGACTTGCCTCCATTTTGTAAGCGGAGGTCCCTGATAAGGTGGAGTCTCCTTGTGTAATTAGTGTCTAAAAGATAGCAATTCCTTATTGAGGTGGCCTTTATTCACTTGATGGTTTAATGTGCCTCAAGCCAGTTTTTGCCCCATCCGCAATCTGCTTTCAAGGGGACGTGCATGCGGTATGCTTTCTCCATTTCTTCGATGACGATTTCTTCTACACGCTCTTTTTCATTGACAGGAACGCTGAAATTTAATTCGTCATGTACTTGCAGGATCATTTTGGCTTGTATTCCTTCGGTCTGGAACCGTTGATAGATACGTGCCATTGCTACTTTTATAATATCTGCCGCACTTCCCTGGATAGGGGCGTTGATGGCATTTCGTTCCGCATATCCGCGTACAACGGCATTCCGCGAATTGATGTCCGGCAAGAAGCGCTTCCGATGGAAGATTGTTTCCACATAGCCTTTTTCCTGGGCCACCTGAATGCTTTTATCCATATATGCTTTCACTCCCGGATAAGTTTCAAAGTAACCGTCGATTAACTCTTTGGCTTCTTTACGATCTACATTCATTCGTTCGGCAAGACCAAATACGGATATGCCATAGATGATACCGAAATTGGCAGTCTTGGCTTTACGGCGCATGTCGGAACCTACGTCTTTCAGGTCGATCTTATAAACTTTGGCAGCAGTGGCCGCATGAATATCGTGATTGCTAAGGAAAGCATCAATCATATTCTTATCCTCGCTAAGGTGTGCCATGATGCGCAATTCAATTTGCGAATAGTCGGCAGAGAAGAAGAGGCAGCCTTCATCGGGGATGAAAGCCTTGCGGATTTCTTTTCCATTCTCGTCGCGGATAGGGATATTCTGTAAGTTCGGGTTACTTGAACTAAGGCGTCCTGTAGCGGTTACAGTCTGGTTGAAAGAGGTGTGCACCCTTCCTGTACGTGGATTGATAAGCTGAGGGAGTGCGTCGATATACGTGCCCAATAGCTTTTTCAGTCCGCGATGTTCCAGAATCTTTTCTACTACCGGATGTTTGTGCCGGAGGCTTTCGAGCACTTCTTCTGAGGTGACGTACTGGCCGGTCTTAGTCTTTTTTGCCTTCTCTACGATTTTCAGTTTGTCAAACAGTACCTCACCGACTTGTTTGGGCGAAGCGATATTGAAAGTCTCACCGGCCAATTCGTAAATCTCTTTTTCGATTTGCTCCATCTGGGCGGTGAAATGGGCGGACGACTGCTTCAATGCTTCCGTATCCAGCAATACCCCGTTCCGTTCTATATTAACCAATACGGGAACTAGCGGCATTTCTATATCATAGAACAAACGTTCTGCGTCATTTTCTTTCAGTTCTTTCTCCAATACATTTTTCAGTTTCAGAGTTACGTCTGCATCTTCGCAGGCATATAGATATACATCTTTCGGGTCGAGATCGCGCATGTTCTTCTGATTCTTTCCTTTGGGACCTATCAGTTCGTCAATGTGGATAGTCTGATAGTGCAGGTAAATTTCCGCAAGATAATCCATGCCATGACGAAGTTCCGGTTGAAGAACATAATGAGCGATCATCGTATCGAAAAGTGGACCTTTTACTGTTGCGCCATAATTTTGAAGAACAATCATGTCGTACTTGATATTTTGTCCGACTTTTAACGAATTCTCATTTTCGAAGACCGGACGGAACTCATTTACGATTTTTAACGCTTTGTCTTGGTCCGATGGTACGGGAACATAAAAAGCTTCATTCTCTGCAATCGAAAAGCTCATTCCGACTAATTCGGCATCCATTGGTTCGGTTCCGGTGGTTTCCGTATCTAACGAGAGAATTTTCGATGTAAGTAACTTTTGAATAATTTTCCGCCTTTTCTCTTCTGTATCAATGAGTTGATAGTTGTAAGTGAGCGATTCTAACGTCTCTAGGTTCGATTTTTTTGCTTCACCCGGTTCATCGGGCGTGAAATTCGCAAATAAATCGCCTTGCATTCCGCCTCCTTCTTCGGGAAAAAGTGGAAGAGGAGAGGGGGCACTTTTTCCAGTAGCAACTTTGCTTCCGGTGGCAGAGGTTATTCCGTTTCCGGAAATATCTTTTTTGAGCACCCGGTCGATGAGTGTTCTAAATTCCAATTCCTCGAAAATGCTGCGGAGTGAATTCTCGTCTGCTTCTTCGCGGACAAGAGCATCCATCTCAAGTTGGATAGGGACATCGATTTTAATGGTGGCGAGAAATTTCGAGAACGTAATCATTTCCCGATTGGTTTCCACTTTTGTTTTCAATGCTCCTTTCAGTTGGTCGGTATGTTCCAATAGGTTCTCGATGCTTCCGAATTCGGAGACCAGTTTTTGAGCAGTCTTTTCTCCTACTCCCGGACATCCGGGAATGTTATCTGAAGAGTCGCCCATCAGTCCGAGCATATCGATCACCTGTGCCGGAGACTGAATGTCAAACTTGGCTTTCACTTCCTCCACGCCCATCACTTCGAAACCTCCTGTGTGTTTGGGGCGATACATAAATACTTTGTCACTTACCAGCTGCCCGTAATCTTTGTCGGGAGTCATCATATAGGTAGTGATACCCTGGCGACCGGCTTCGGTAGCGAGCGTACCTATCACATCATCGGCTTCGTAGCCTGCCACTTCCAGAATGGGGATGTGGTAGGCGCGTATAATATCCTTTATAATAGGTACGGAAAGACGGATTGCTTCCGGAGTTTCTTCGCGTTGCGCTTTATATTGTTCAAAAGCCTCGTGGCGGAAGGTGGGACCTGCGGGGTCGAAGGCTACTCCTATATGAGTGGGATTCTCTTTTTTCAGTACTTCTTCGAGGGTGTTCACAAAACCCAGTATGGCTGAAGTGTTGAATCCTTTGGAATTGATTCTTGGGTTCTTAATAAAGGCGTAATACGCCCGATATATCAATGCATAAGCGTCTAAAAGAAATAATTTATTACCTGAATCCATAGATTTAATTAATTTTTCATGGTAAAAGTACAAAAAAATACGGTATTAAGCGTTTTATTATTACTTTTGTGCTCAAATTGTGTAATAAATGGACAGTATCTCACTTATCAGAACTCCGATTGAAGCGGAACTGGGCGACTTCAAAGAACTTTTTGATAGTTCTCTCTCCAGTTCAAATGCATTGCTCGATAGCGTCGTATCTCACATACGGCAGAGGAATGGTAAGATGATGCGGCCTATTCTTGTTTTACTCGTGGCACGTCTTTATGGAGCTATATGTCCTTCCACTCTTCATGCGGCTGTTTCACTGGAACTCCTTCATACGGCCAGCCTGGTACATGATGACGTAGTGGATGAAAGTTCCGAACGTCGTGGACAGCTCTCGGTAAATGCTATCTTTAATAATAAAGTAGCGGTGCTGACGGGTGACTATTTATTGGCAACCAGCCTCGTACACGCCGAACTGACAAACAGTCATCGTATTATTCAGCTGGTGTCCACTCTTGGACAGGATCTTGCTGACGGTGAGTTGCTTCAGCTTTCAAATGTAAGTAATCACAGTTTTTCCGAGGAAGTCTATTTTGATGTAATCCGCAAGAAAACTGCTGCTCTTTTTGCTGCCTGCACAAAGGCTGCCGCTTTCTCGGTAGGTGTGGGTGAGGGGGAAGCTGAACTTGCCCGTTTGCTGGGCGAATATATTGGTATCTGTTTCCAGATAAAAGATGATATTTTCGATTACTTTGATAATAAGGAGATTGGTAAACCTACGGGTAATGATATGCTTGAAGGTAAACTGACATTACCCGCTTTGTATGTGCTGAATACGACGAAAAACGAGGAAGCGCAAGAAATTGCAATCAAAGTAAAGGAGGGTACGGCTACTCTCGATGAAATAGCTCATTTGATTTCGTTTATTAAAGAAAACGGAGGTATTGAATATGCGGTTCAGACTATGAATGTCTATAAGCAAAAAGCCTTCAATCTATTGGCTTCTTTGCCGGATTCCGATATCTGTGCAGCTCTCCGGGCTTATCTGGATTACGTAGTAGACCGCGAAAAATAGTTACTTCCGGTATTTTGCCAGAAGTGAATAGCACAATAATAACCGGTCCCAATCTTCTATCTTTTCCGATTTCATCGCTTTTCCTAAAAGGAAACTCTTGTCTATTTCTTCCGCTGTATGAAGATCTAAAGAACATAATTTGGCGGCTTGCTCTATGTAGTCCCAGGCTTTCTCTTTGGTGATGTGACCACATGCTTGGGAGGCGCGCGCCAGGCTCACAAGCAGTCCCATATCCCATCCGATAATGCCTTTTTCCAAGTCATTTATCCATATAATAGGGTCCCTTCTTTCCTCTGTATATTTCACAAATTTGTATAGATTCTTTCCTTGACGGATAAAGCGTTCCACTCCGAAAAAACGCTTTTGAATGATGTTTTCGAACTCGTTGATGTTCTCTGTAGAGAGTAAATAGGGGAGCATAATCTGGTAGGAGACTCTGTCGCCTTCGTTGATAAGGAACTGGAATAGTCCGGTGGCGGACTCATTATCGGTGCAGTGAAACTCCTCTGTTAGCAGTTTGGATAGCTTTTGCGGATGGATTCCGGTCTCCATGGAGTTGAGATAGAAGCCTTGCAGTCCGGCTTCCATATAACCGATGCGTAGTCCCTTCTTTTTCTCTGCTCCGAGGATGAGGTTCAGAGGGTTGTGATTGAATCTTAAGGTTCTTGTATATGCGTCCATCCTAATACCTCCAAAGGTTCATGAAAAGCGTGAGAACTGTTGCCATGTATTTTCCTGAGGCTTCGGCAAGCCGTTATGAGTATACAAGCAACAGTCCCACGCTCCATTCGATATATAACAAAAGTATATACATGAAGGTGCGTGAGACCCGTTTGCTTATTACCATTCATAACTTTGAATTTTGCCGAATTCCAGGAATTGGTAATAAATGAAACGTTCTCTAATATAACTAATTAGCTATATTTTCATCGCTAAACCTTTTACAAAGATAAGTATTTTTCTGAATTCTCCTGTAACTATCTTTAGATTTTCTTAAATAAAAAATACCGCGTCGGTTCCCGGAGTACGGGAATCGCGCGGTAAGGCGTATTTGATTGCTAATGTAGCCTTTAGCTTAGAAGAACTTGATTTCTTCCCCTTTGATGTCAGAAAGAAGGAGGTTGGCTAAGCGGCTGGTTCCCAGGCGGAACAGTTGATTATCCAGCCATTCTTCACCCAATAGCTCTTTTACAATTGTGTAGTAAATAATCGCATCATTAACGGTATTGATGCCACCCGCCGGTTTGAATCCAATCTTGATTCCGGTCTTCTGGTAGTATTCTTTGATGGCTTCACACATCACATAAGCGGCTTCCGGAGTAGCGGCAGGCTGTTGCTTGCCGGTGGAAGTTTTGATGAAGTCTGCGCCCGAATACATGGATAGGATAGAGGCTTTCTTGATGTTGGAAGCACTCTTTAGTGCACCAGTTTCGAGGATCACTTTGAGGTGGCGTTCCTTGCAAACTTCCTTTAATTCCTGTATTTCTTCACACATTCCTTCGTAGTCTCCGCTTAGGAATTTGCCGATGGAAATGACAATATCTATTTCATCTGCACCTTCTGCGATTGCTAATGCTGTTTCTGCCACTTTTACTTCAATAAATGTCTGTGAAGAGGGGAAACCTCCTGATACACAGGCTATATTGACTCTGTCTACCTCCAGCGTATTCTTAACGATGGCTGCAAAATTGGGGTATACACAGATTGCTGCAACATTTTTCAGATCAGGATATTCGTCGTCAAACTGATTGACTTTTTCGGTAAAGTGCATCACACTTTTGTCACTGTCTGTACTATTCAAAGTAGTCAGATCAATACAGTTGAACAGGAACTTCTTAACATCTTCCGTGTTGTTTTCCGGCACTTTTTTCTCAATCAATTCAGCTACGCGAGCTTGAATATCTGCATCGCTCAGATTGGTATTATACTTTGCCAATGCGGCATTGTACTTGTTGGGCTGTGAGTTATTCTCTTCCATGATCTTTCAGTTTTGGGTTGTTGATATGTCTTTTATTATCTCGTTTCGTTTTCTTATCCATGCTTTTCTGGAAAGCAGTGGTTATGTCTACACCTGTCTGGTTGGCAATGCAGAGAAGCACCCATAAAACGTCTGCTATCTCTTCATCTATATTATCTTTCTCTCCCTCTTTAAAGGATTGATCTCCATATTTGCGGGCCATGACACGCGCCAGTTCTCCTACCTCTTCCGTCAGAACTGCCATATTGGTCAACTCGCTGAAGTAGCGGACGCCGTATGTTTTCACCCATTGGTCCACTTGTTTCTGTGCTTCTTCCAGAGTCATAATTGTTGATGGTTGGTTATTATTCTTTGTTTTTTGTATCCATGCATATAGTAACGGGACCGTCGTTTAAAAGTTCAACTTTCATGTCCGCTCCAAAGATGCCTGTACCTATTTCTTTTCCCAATGCACCGCTTAAATCTTTGCAGAATTGTTCGTAGAGTGGGATAGAGACATCTGGCTTGGCAGCTTTGATATAGGAGGGGCGATTTCCCTTCTTGGTAGAAGCGTGTAACGTGAACTGGCTGATAACCAGAATCTCACCTCCATCTTCTAAGATAGATTTGTTCATTACACCATTCTCGTCATCGAAGATACGTAGATTTACAATCTTCTTGCAGAGCCAGTTGATATCTTCCTGCCCGTCTGCTTCTTCAATACCGACTAATATCAGCATCCCTTTCCCAATGGACGACTTACAGTGTCCTTCAATGGTTACTGACGCATGGCTTACCCGTTGTATGACTATTCTCATTGTTATTTATTCTATTTCATGATTAGGAAAGGCAAATTTACAAAATTCAGAAGAGAAAACGGTGTGTTGGTGGGAAAATATTGTGAATTCGCTCCGTAGTCAATAGGACTATTCGTTATTATTTGTTGTCAATTCGCTATCTTGGTAGTGATAATCAACTTATTGATTGTTATGGTTTGAAATTTAGAGCGGCACTGCTCGAACTTTCGAACAGTGCCGCCTTGGCTGACGTATTTCCTTATTGTTGTTCGTTATCTAAACCTTCTTTTACAGTCTTGGCTTTCGCTTCTCCAATCACAGCGGAAATCTCCTCAAAAGAGGCTTCTTTGATCCGTTTTACGCTCTTAAATTCTTTCAGAAGCGCTGTTTTTGTCTTTTCTCCAATCCCTTTGATATTGTCTAATGCCGATGCTACCTGCCGTTTGCTGCGTTTATCACGATGGAAACTGATGGCAAAGCGGTGCACTTCATCCTGAATCTGTGTCAGCAAACGGAATAACGGGCTTTGCTGTTTGATACCGATAGTCTGCGGAGGAAATCCAAAAAGCAGTTCCGATGTGCGATGGCGATTGTCCTTTGCCAGTCCGGCAATCGGGATTGTTAAGTTCAGCTCATCTTCAATCACCTCTCTAACGACCTCCATTTGGCCTTTTCCACCATCGGTGATAATCAGGTCGGGCAGAGGGGCGTTTTCTTCAATAGCGCGCTGATAACGTCTTCTGACGACCTCTTTCATGGATGCATAGTCGTCAGGTCCTACAACCGTCTTTATATTGTATTTCCGATAATCCTTCTTTGAGGGTTTAGCCTTTTTAAAGACAACGCAAGCGGCCACAGCATCAGAACCCTGTATGTTTGAGTTGTCAAAGCATTCAATTTGCAAAGGTGGTCTGTCCAGATGCAACTCTTGCTGTATCTCTTTCATTAATCGCATACTTCTTTGCTCCGGATTCAGCTTTTCCGCCTGTTTTAGACGGTCGGCTTTGTATTGCTTCACGTTTAGAATCGAAAGATCCAGCAATTTCTTTTTATCTCCCCGCTGTGGAACGGTAAATACGATGTTGTTTAGCTCCAAATCAAGTTCAAAAGGCACTATAATCTCTCTGGATTGGCTCTTATAGCGTTCCCGCATTTCGATAATACCCAGTGTCAAAAGTTCCTCTTTTGATTCATTCAGCTTCTTTTTATATTCGAATGTAAACGCCTGGTTAATGGCACCGTTTGTAATATGCAGATAGTTGATGAAAGCGGAATTGGACTCGTCCTCTTCAATAGAAAATACATCTATGTTGTGCAATACAGCGCTTACTACCTCCGATTTGGAACGGTAGTTTTCTATCAGAAGATATTTCTCTTTCACCTTCTGTGCTTCTTCAAACTTCATCTCACCGGCTAATGTCTGCATCCTTTCCAGTAGCATACGGCTGATTTCTTGTGTATTTCCTTTCAGGATCTCTTTGATTTCATCAATGTTTTTGAGATAATCCTCCTGTGATTGTAGCCCGATGCATGGTCCTGCGCAGTTCTTTATATGATATTCCAGGCATACGTTAAACTTACCAGCCCGTATATTCTCCGGAGTTAGGTTTAAACTGCAAGTTCGCAAAGGATATAAATGCTTTATCAGATCCAATACCGCATACATGGATGGTATGTGACTATACGGTCCATAATACGAAGAACCGTTCCTGATAATCTTCCTTGTTCTGAAAACTCTGGGAAAATACTCGTTTTGTACGCAAATAGAAGGGTATGTCTTGTCATCCTTTAATAGAACGTTGTAGCGCGGCTTATATTTCTTTATCAGATTATTCTCCAGCAATAACGCATCTTCTTCCGTGTTGACTACAATATAACGAATATCGGCGATTTTGCTGACCAGCACTCGTGTCTTTCCCGGTTCATGCTCTTTGCTGAAGTAGGAGTAGACTCTTTTCTTTAGATTTTTAGCCTTTCCAACGTATATAATTGTGCCCTCCGTGTTCAAGTATTGGTAAATACCCGGTTTCTCGGGAAGGTTGGCTACAATCCCTTTCAAATATTCATTGGCTCTGCTTTCTGGTTCTGTATTCATAATTGTTAGGTACGAAAGATCGCTAGCTGCTTACTTTTGACACATTCTCTGCAAATAGAGGCAAATCCTTTATAAAGACAATACCGATTCTACTTCTACGTCATCTCCAAACAATGATTTTCCATTCAGTTCTTTCAATTCGATGATGAAGTTTACATATACCTTTTTAGGCTTTAGTCTTTTCACCAATTCGCAAGCTGCTTTCATAGTGCCTCCTGTTGCCAGCAAATCATCATGTAGTAGAACTACGTCATTCTCGTCCAGTGCATCTTTGTGGATTTGCACCGTGTCTTTGCCATACTCCTTATCGTAGCTTTCTTCAATCGTTTCTGCTGGGAGTTTGCCCGGCTTGCGGATTGGAATAAAACCGGCGTTTAGACGGGTTGCCAGAATCGGTCCCATAATGAAGCCTCTTGATTCTATACCCACCACTTTGGTGATTCCTTTATCCTTATACATATCGAACATGATATTGGATAATTCCTGCAAGCACCATGGATCTTTGAATAGAGTAGTGACGTCGTAGAACAGGATTCCGGGAATCGGAAAATCGGGTACTTCCCGAATGCTTTTGATTAGTGTTTCTTTGCTCATAATCATTGAATTATATCGTTTCTTTAAATGCTTTGTTTCACGTGAAACGTTGCCGCTTATCGTCCCGAAAGCACCAGCAGCACGTTGATGTCGCTAGGCGAGACTCCCGGGATTCTGCTCGCTTGCGCGATTGTTTCCGGATCTATCTTTACCAACTTTTGCCGAGCTTCGGTGGAAAGGGATTGAATGGTGGAATAGTCAAATTTTCCTTTAATCTTAATACTCTCCAATCGTGCTAGTTTTTCAGCTATCATTCTCTCTCTATCAATATATCCTTGATACTTGATTAGGATTTCGGCAGCTTCGAGAATCTCTTCTTTCCGGTCTTGATCCGAACTCGTCGCTTTTTCCAGTTCGCGTTGAAACGCCGGAACATATTCTGCTATATTTTCTATTGTCACTTGCGGGCGGTTCAGAATCTCTATCAACTTACAACCTTGACGTAGGGGCGTTGTCCCTATCTTTTCGAGAGCATTGTTGATTAGTGCCGGTTTCATCGAATAGTTGCGCGCGAAAGAAATGATTTGTTCCACGGCTTCTTTCTTGCCTCTTACTAACTGATATCGATCTTCTTTTGCCAACCCAAGCTTAAATGCTTTCTCTGTTAAGCGCATATCGGCATCATCCATGCGAAGCAGAATGCGGTATTCCGCACGCGAGGTAAACATACGGTAAGGTTCATCCACACCTTTGGTAACCAAATCGTCGATTAATACGCCAATATATGCTTCATCGCGAGCCAAAGTAAATGCTTCTCCGCCGTGGCAGTTAATGTGTGCATTGATACCGGCTATCAATCCTTGTCCTCCTGCTTCCTCGTATCCGGTGGTTCCGTTTACTTGTCCGGCAAAGAACAAATTTTTGATAATCTTCGATTCCAACGTATGTTTTAATTGAGTCGGATCGAAATAGTCATATTCGATAGCGTATCCCGGGCGGTAGATAACCAGATCTTTGAAAGCCGGGATTTGTTTTAATGCTGCAATTTGTATTTCCATCGGAAGCGAAGAAGAGAATCCGTTAAGATATAACTCTTGTGTCGTTTCTCCTTCCGGTTCGAGAAATAACTGGTGCTGATCTTTATCCGGGAAAGTGACAATCTTGGTTTCGATGCTCGGACAATAGCGTGGCCCGATACTTTGAATCTGTCCGTTGAACAGGGGAGAATCCGGCAAACCTTCACGCAGAATCCGGTGTACTTCTTCATTAGTGTAGCATGTCCAGCATTGAAGTTGCTTTAAGTGGTGCGTGCTAGTATTCATGAATGAGAACTTGTGGAAGTCCGATTCGCCGTCTTGTGTTTCCATCTGGTCAAAATGAACACTACGTGCGTCAATTCGTACCGGAGTACCGGTTTTCATTCTTCCGTAGGTGATACCGTGGCGGGCGATGGATTCGGTCAACTGATAGGAAGCCGGTTCGGCCATTCTTCCTCCCGGTAATTTATGACGTCCTACATGCATCAGTCCGTTGAGGAAAGTTCCTGCGGTGAGCACAATGCATTTCGCTTTGAAGGTGACGCCCCATGCGGTGACCAATCCAGTGACCTCACCGTTTTCTACGAGCAGTTCACATACGGTATCTTGCCAGATATGAAGGTTGGGTGTATTTTCCAGTTTCTCTCGCCAGGACCAAATGAACTTAGCCCGGTCGCATTGGGCGCGGGGGCTCCACATGGCTGGACCTTTCGAGCGGTTTAGAATTCGGAATTGAATGGCAGTCTCATCTGTCACTAATCCCATCTGTCCACCCAATGCATCTATTTCACGTACAATTTGTCCTTTGGCGATTCCTCCTACAGCCGGATTGCAACTCATCTGTCCAATCTTGTTCATGTCCATAGTGATGAGACAAGTTTTGGAACCTAAATTAGCAGCGGCTGCCGCTGCTTCACAACCAGCATGTCCGGCACCAATTACAATTACGTCGTACTTAAAATCCATTCCTATCTTATTTATTATCAAACGCTGCAAAGTTACAGAAAAGTTGTGAGACTTGTATCTTCAAGCTGTTTTTGCTTCTGAAAATCCGAGGAGGAATCCGGCTTAACTGAAAAAAAACGCCGTAATTTCGGGTTAGAAATATGCAGATTGTTCGAAAATAGACCGCTTATTGGCTTTTGTGATTGTATATTTTTGGATGGAATGGCAATAGTTTGTCTTTTCAATCCCCTGTTTTGCTTTCTTTTTGTTAGTTATGTGCTTGCTCAATTATGAGTGCAACTAGAGAGTAAAAGGAAAGATTTGTTGAAAATACGGATTGCTGTGGGAATAAACTTGAGGTTTACACTCAAAATCTACCCTACGTCTTGACATAAGTCAAAAAAAACAAGCCTGAATGTGTTTTTTTGTATAGTGGCTTTTGTTGTTTTCGCAAACAGCTATACCTTTGCAGCGTAGTTGTGAAACTACTTATATTTTTAGGTATTAGAAAAAGGTAATAATTAAAAGGTATTGGTTTATAAAATTAAGGTATTAGATTTTAAGATTAGTTTTTAGGAAAAAGATTGTTTTGATTAGGTATTAGGAAAAAGACGTTTTCAGGTAACGAGTAAATGAAAGATGAAGAAAAAGAAGAATCCCATTTATGGGGATTCTTTAAATGTGGAGCGGAATGATTCGCTCTTTTTTTGTACCCTTTCGTTTTCAACTATTATTTTCTTTTGCTTCTCATTTGAACTGTAAGGTAAGCTCGTTTAAGTTTCTTTTTGGTCAATTTGCTATTTGCTTGGATTCAATTAGTTTCAACCTTATTTGAAACACTTTGTTTCAAGGCTTGAAACGATTCGTTTCTCGGTGTGAAACAAAGTGTTTCCCGTAATGAAACAGAGTGTTTCAAAGCATGAAACAGATCGTCTTGTGGGATACGAACTGCCGTCCTATAGCTTACGATTGTTTTGTCAGCATTTGTCTTGTCTGACTCATATTTGAAATCAAAAAATAAAGTCTGGTGGCTATCATAGGACAAGATTTCCGGTAAAATTGAAGGGAAAAAGCAAGAAATCAGAGCGATAAATGGTGGTGATAGATGATAGATAAGGTGATAGGTTACCGGCAATCTATCACCATGCTTGAAAGTACTATGAATAAACTGTTTCAAGAAGTCTGGTGATAGATGAAAGATGAAAGTGAAAAAATCTCTATGTATGAGAAAGAACTTTTTTATTTTCTATTTTGTAAGCCGGCAAAGTCTGCGTTTTTGAAAAAAAACAATATATTTGCAATCGTAAATATCGCAAAAGTAAGTAGTTACGGCGATTTTTATGAATTCTGTTTCCTTTTTTCGCAGGTAATGTGACAGTATGAACGATAAAATTGACACTATAGTAGCGGGAGTAAACCGGAAGGATGAAAAGATGTGGGGCGATTTCTACGATCGTTTTTATACTGCCTTATGTGTTTATGTATCAAAGATATTGCCGGTCCCCGATGCGGTAGAAGATTTGGTGCAAGACGTTTTTATTTCTGTATGGGAAGGGAAGCGTACCTTTTCCGATATAAAAGAGCTTACCAATTATCTTTATCGTGCCTGCTATAATAATACCTTATTATATATACGCAATAATCAAATTCATGATACCATATTGAATTCTTTAGCCGAAGAAGAAAGCGTGGAGGACGAAGATATGATTTATGCATTGACGGTGAAAGAAGAAATTATCCGGCAACTCTATTGCTATATCGAAGAACTTCCGTCCGAGCAACGCCGGATTATCTTAATGAGAATCGAAGGACATACATGGGAAGAGATAGCGGAACGTTTAGAAATAAGTATCAATACTGTTAAAACTCAAAAGACACGCAGCTATAAATTCCTTCGTGAGAGGCTGGGCGACTCTGTTCATTCTATTATTCTTTGTTTATTTCTCTAAAAAGATAAAAAAGTCAATTTGATACATCTTCATCTTTTTATTGATTACTTAAGATTTGTTTTCTTTGTTAAAAGCGAACGGATTCCTTTTATATCGTGACATAATGTTATATTCTTACTCTTAAAATCCTCTTCTTTATAATCTTATCTCAAAAAAATATCATCTTTTTGTCACCCTTTTCTGTGAGTTATGTATATCTATAATAAAGCAAATTAAACAGTTGTTTAATTTAAAAAGGAGAAATAAGATGAAGAAGTTCGAAAATGTATATCAAGATGCCGCTTTAATGAAGAAAGCTCTTTTAGGAGAAGCTAATGAATCGGAACAGCAAGAGCTTGAAAAGCGATTGGCGGAATGTCCGGACTTGCAAAAAGTGTATGAGCAATTGCAGAATGGTGAGACATTAAGAGTTGCATTTGGAGAATATAAAAATTATTCATCAAAGAAAGCCTATGAATCTTTCCTTCAGAAAATCGGACAAACGGAACCGGAGGTAATAAAGAAGCCTCGTACTTTCCGGGTTTGGTGGTCTGTTGCAGCAGCTGTTGTTTTTTTAGTAATCGGTTTATCTTTCTATATGTCGAATTATGGTTCGATTGAAGAGGAAAGCAGACCATTGATTCAGCCGGGAGTTCAACAGGCACAATTGACTTTACCCGATGGCAGCATTATTGATGTGCATAAGAAAGAAGTTAACGTAATAGTAGACGGCGTCCAGGTAAAATATAAGAAAGGAGTGCTGTCATATGAACCAACCGTCACAACACAACACGAAGAGAAAAACGTCGAAGAGAAGCCGGTTAAGTCAAATGAACTTATTATACCACGTGGAGGGGAAAATACTGTAATCCTCGCTGATGGAACGACAGTTCATTTGAATGCTGGTTCTAAGTTGACTTATCCGGTACGTTTTGCGGGTAAACGCAGGGTTGTAACTCTGGAGGGTGAGGCTTATTTTGAAGTTGTGCAGGATGAATCTCATCCATTTGTGGTACAAACTCATCTTGGTGAAGTGATGGTGCTTGGTACGGCGTTTAATGTGAATGCTTATACTAATGCTTCCGTTTGTTACACTACATTGGTGCGCGGAAAAGTACAATTCTCTGCACCGGATGTCGGAACGGTAACTCTTCAGCCGGGCGAACAAGCAGTAGTTTCTGCCAATGGCACAGAGAAACGTACCGTTGATCTGGACGAATATATCGGTTGGGTAAACGGTGTGTACAACTTTAAAAATCGCTCTTTAGGGGAGATTATGGAGACATTCGAACGCTGGTATGATATACAGGTTTATTATGAAACGCCAGATCTACGCGACATAACTTACAGTGGTAGTTTGAAACGTTATGGAGCAGTCAATTCTTTCTTGGATGCTTTGGAACTGACAGGCGATCTGACTTATAAAATCAGTGGCCGGAAAGTATTGATATACGATGGAATGAAAGAGTAAGAATAAATAGAATATTAGGTAAAGTTTAATCATTAATTTATGAGAGAAAAACGATGGCTACTATGTTTTTTAGTGGCAGTGTGTTGCACATTTAGCACATGGGCTCTACCGTCACAGGATAAGACGGTAACTTTGAATCTGCATAATGTCTCTATCGAGACAGTTTTGGATGCAGTGAAGAAACAAACAGGAGTGAACATGTTGTATAATTCACGAATGTTTAAAGGAGTTCCTCCCGTATCAATTAATGCAAAGAATGAGAAATGGGAAGTCACTCTGAAGTTGATTTTAAATCCCCAGGGATTTGATTATGTGGTGAAAGATGGTATTGTTGTTGTTCGTAAATTGCAGACCGAGAAGCGTGATAATCGTATCCATGGTACGGTTATTGATTCGAATAAGGAACCGATACCAGGAGCTAGCGTCATCGTAAAAGGTACTCGTACGGGTACTTCTACCAATATCGAAGGTGAGTTTACGTTGGATGTGAAAAGTGACAAAGTGACTTTGGAAGTCTCTTTTATCGGTATGAAAAAACAGACTCTCCAAGTGGATGCTACCCGTCGGAAAAGTCTTGAAATTACTTTGGTTGATGATGTAAAAACATTGGATGATGTGGTTGTGACCGGATATAGTAATGTTCGTAAAACTAGCTTTACTGGTAGTTCTACACAGATATCAGGAGATGATCTGCGTAAGGTTTCTCAGACAAATATTCTGGGTGCTTTGCAATCATTCGATCCCTCTTTCCGTTTAATGACAAACAATCAATTTGGCTCCGATCCAAATGCTTTGCCGGAGATGTATATTCGTGGGCGTTCAGGAATAGGGGTGAAAGAGCTTGATAGAGATCAACTATCAAAATCTAATTTGGAAAATAATCCGAACCTTCCTACCTTTATTATGGATGGTTTTGAGGTCAGTATAGAAAAAGTATATGATTTAGACCCAACTCGTATTGAGAGTATGACTATCTTAAAAGATGCTGCTGCTACAGCTGTTTACGGTTCTCGTGCTGCCAATGGCGTAATTGTAATTACTACTGTAGCTCCCAAACCGGGAGAAATACGAGTATCTTATAATTTTACGGGTACATTAGAATTACCTGATTTGCGTGATTATAATTTGGCAAATGCTTCTCAGAAATTAGAAATTGAACGATTGGCTGGTTTGTTTGATAGAGAAAATAATATGGATACTTCTCAGGGAATGAATGCTTATTATAAAAAATATGCATTGATTCAAAAGGGGATTGATACGGACTGGATGTCATTGCCTTTACAGAATGCCTTTGATCATAAGCATAGTGTATATATAGAAGGAGGTACTCCTAATCTCCGGTATGGGGTAGATGCTTCTTATAATGGCGTGAACGGTGTAATGAAAGGCTCGATCCGCGATCGGTATTCTATTGGATTCTCGTTAGATTATCGGGTAAAACAATTACAAGTAAAGAATACAGTTTCTTTTGGACATACCAAATCTAAAGAGTCGCCTTATGGTTCATTTAGCGATTATACACGTATGCAACCTTATGAGGCTCCTTATGAAGATGATGGAACTTTAAAGCAAAAAATGAGTTATTCAGTATCACCAAACTCACGTACTTCGAATAACCCATTGTATGAAGCCACATTGGGGAATTATGAATGGAATGCTTACGATGAATTAGTGAATAATCTTAGCCTGAATTGGTATTTGAATGACTATTTGACGGTGAAAGGACAATTTAGTATTACTAAAAAGTATGCTAGCAGTGAGAAGTTTTATGATCCGCTTTCATCAAAGGTGAGTGTTGCTGGTGATAGTGATGATGCACATTTGGCTGGTGATTTATATACGGAAAAGGGGGGGAGTCTAGATTGGAATACAAATGCTTTTTTGTATTATACTCGCTCGTTTCATAGCAAACATAATATAAATGTTTCTGTGGGATGGGAAGCTGCTTCAGATAATATGGATAATACAACAGCTCACTATCGGGGATTCCCTTCTGGTGAATTCAGCTCATTGAATTACGCTGCTGAGATTTATAAGAAACCTGTCCGTACGGAAAACATGACGCGTCGTATCAGTGCATTAGCCACAGCAAACTATACTTGGAATGATATTTATTTGGCTGATGCTTCAGTTCGTTTTGATGGTTCTTCTGAGTTTGGAGCAAATCAGAAGTGGGCTCCGTTCTTTTCAGGTGGTCTGGGAATTAATATTCATAACTATGCATTCTTAAAAGGAAATAAGGATATTAATAAGTTAAAAGTCAGAGCGTCTTATGGGCGTACCGGTAAAGTGAATTTTCCAGCCTATGCTGCAACGACAATCTATCAGTCATTATTCGATGAATGGTATATAACGGGATATGGTGCTGTGCTCAAAGCATTGGGTAATAAAGAACTGACTTGGGAAAAAACGGATAAATACAATGTTGGTATAGAGACATTATTTTTTAATCAACGCTTGACAGTTGAGGCTGAGTATTATTATGAAAAGACAATTGATTTGATTAATGATTTTGGTTTGTCTAGCACTTCAGGTTTTTCTTCCTATAAAAATAACATGGGCGAGATTTTAAATAAGGGATTTGAATTGCAATTGCGGGCAGATGTTTTTCGTGATCGTAACTGGACAGTGTCTTTATGGGGAAATATGGCCCATAATGAGAATGAAATACTCAAGATTTCAGACTCTCAAAAAAAGTATAATGAGCGTGTAGCTGCATTTTATCAAAAAGAGATAGATAGCCAGTTGAGTATCAATAGTTCACTTTCAGATGCCAATTATTCAATTCCTATACCACAGTATGCTGAGGGACAGTCGTTGACCTCTATTTGGGCAGTGCGTTCTTTGGGTATTGACCCTACTACGGGTAAGGAAATATTCCTTAATCGTGACGGTAGTGTGACAGACAGATGGGATGCGAGCCAAGAAGTTGTAGTTGGAAATACTGAACCTAAATTTAATGGTTCATTCGGTCTTAATGTTACTTATAAAAATTGGAGTCTGTTTGCATCCTTCTTGTATGAATGGGGTGGACAAGAGTATAATCAGACTTTGGTGGACAATGTGGAAAATGCAAATATTAAGACAGGAAATGTCGACCTGCGTGTGTTGACAGATCGTTGGCAAAAGCCTGGTGATATAGCACAATTCAAGAATATTAAAGACAGCGATCTGACTACTTTACCAACTTCTCGTTTTGTACAAGATAAAGCTTTGTTGCATTTAAACTCATTAACGATTAGTTATGATTTTGATCGGGAGTGGATTAAAAAGCATTTGCGGATGAATATGCTGCGTTTGGAGGCAAATACGAGTGATTTGATTAATTGGAACTCGATACGTCAAGAACGCGGTTTAAGTTATCCGCGTTCATGGAAAGTTAGTTTTTCTTTAAAAGCACAATTTTAAGTAAAGAAGAAGATGAGAAAGATATATTATACATTACTTTCATTAGGGATGGTAGTTACGGTGTTTTCTTCCTGTAGCGATTGGTTAGATGTCCGTCCGTCGGATGAAATCAAAGAAGAGTTTTTATTTGAAACCGGTAACGGATATCGAACAGCTTTAAATGGTATTTATCGTAAACTATCCACACAAGATTTATATGGTCAGAATCTTAGTTGGGGTATTGTCGATGCGTTAGGCGAAGTACATAACTATGATATAGTATCAGATGTGGGAGGAGGTAAAGCCATGAAAAAAGTATCGAACCGTCTTTTTAAAGATATAGAATTGGTACCTACCACCGATGCGATGTGGGAAGCTGCATGGAATATCGTTGCCAATTGTAATAATTTGGCCCAACAAATAGAGGGGGCAGATACGACTCTTTTCTATAATGGTGAAAAGGAACGTAATATGATTTGGGGAGAGGCCATTGGCTTACGTGCTTACATACAGTTTGATTTATTGCGTTTGTATGCTCCTGCTCCGTCTGCTAATCCTGGTGAACGTATATTTATTCCTTATATTGAAGAATATCCTGCATACGTGAATAATAAGCAAACAGTTGCCTATTGTCTTGATCATGTAATTAATGACCTGAAAAGGGCACAAGAACTTTTGAAGCCTATTGATGAGGCAAAATCATTTGGGGTTGATGAGCGTCTAGAGCATATTTCTGAAGGTAAAGAACGTTTTCTTGGAGAACGTGGTTATCGTTTGAACTACTATGCAGTTACTGCATTGCTGGCTCGTGTTTATTTATATGCCGGTAATTTGGATATGGCTTATAATGAGGCTATAAAGATAATTAATGTGCAAAAGAATAAGTCGTTTTTTGATTTTACTGATGAGTATTATATCACAAATAATAGAAATATAAAGTTTTATGATGATATCATTTTCACGTTATATACAACGGAGGTGACTGATTGGGACTTGGAAATAAATTATAGTTCGGAAGAGCAATCTGATAGGTACCAGTATTATTTATGTTGGCATCCGGAAAAGGTCAAGAATATTTTTGGCAATGAAAGTAGTGATGATTATCGTTTATTATATCAGTTTGAGAAAAAATTTCATGGATATCGTACATTGAAATATCATAAACAGGAAGAGAATAGTAGCGGTGGAAGATGGGGGAATCCTATGATACCTATGATCCGTATGTCTGAAGTATATTATATTGCAGCTGAAGCTATCTGTGATAAAAATTTGGCTGAGGCACAGGAATACGTTGAAATGGTAAAAGAAGGACGTGGAGTGTACGTTGATTTATCAAGCCTGAATAAGGACGGGCTTATAAACATGATTTTGAATGACGTACAACGTGAATTGTCAGGAGAAGGACAAGTGTTTTTTATGTTCAAACGTTTGAATCGACAAATTATGAGATATTCGGGTACTAGCACATCAGTACAGACAACTCCAATTCTACCGATAGAGGAAAACTTCGTTCTCCCGTTGCCGGACTCGGAAAATAATATAAAATAAGATATAGCATTATGGACAGTAGAAATATATATTTGATAATAATAGGATGTTTGGTCACTACATTTTTTTCTTGTGAGGAAAAAGAGCTTATGGTCAATGCAAACGATGTATCTTATATCATTTTTGGAAAGGATATGATGACAGATACTACGACAACTTCTTTTACATTTTATGATGAAGGTGAGGATGCAAAAGTTGATTTGGAAGTACAGATTTACGGAAAGTTAAGAGATACTGACACTAAATTTACTGTTGCTGTGGATGAAAAAGGTACGACAGTTCCTGAAGAATATTATGTATTACCTTCTGAATGTATGATTGAGGCAGGAAAATTGAAAGGTACCATTACAGTAACTTTGAAGAATTTTCCGGATTTAAAGACTTCTACTAAGATATTGGCTGTAAAGATAAATGAGGGGGAAGGAGTCAGGCCCGGAACTTATCGCTACTCAAAAGCCATCATATCTGTAACGGATCGTTTGTTTAAACCGGATTGGTGGTCTGTGAACGACCGGGGAAATGAAACCTACTTCGAAAATACAATTGAAAAGTATTATTTGGGAGCATACTCAGAGGAAAAGTATAAGATGTTTTTGGAAGAGTTAATAAAAGACGAGGTTGTTTTTGATGGAAAAGATATGCAGGTAATGCGAAAATATGCTTTACGATTGAAAAATAGACTGAAAGAACTAAAGGCAGCTGGTACTCCAGCTTTGGATGAATATGAAAATGAAATAACTGTAGTTGTTGCTGGATAAAATAATAGAAATAAAAGAAATATGAAAAAACTAATAATATTCAGTTTGTTACTGTCCATAGTAGCAGGATTTTACAGTTGCTTGGATGACAAGAATAACTTTGATTATAAACAGGTGAATGAATTGGATGGTGGAATTTCTAATATGGATGAGTATGGATATGAAGTTAATGTGGGGGAAGAATTAACTCTTTCTCCAACGTTTAAGTTTACTATTGATAAAGAAAATCCAGATGTCAGTTATGAATGGTATTTGGATGGTAAGAAGTTGGATGTGAACACCCCTTCATACACTTTCTCTTCAGATAAATATGGTATTTATGAACTTACGTACTCAGTTGTTGATAATAAAACCGGCGTTAAGTTCTCAAAATCTACAAAGATAACGGTGACATCTGCTTATTTGCAAGGCTGGGCGATACTGTCTGATATGGGCGGACGTTCTGTACTTTCTTTTATTAAAGTGAAGACTGTGAAGAAGCTATATCATAATATATATGGAGAGGAAGCTTATAGAGATTCTCTTGTATATGAAGAAGTAGAGAAAGACATTGTTCCTGATTTAGGTACAGAACCTCGCCGTTTGCTTGAAAGCACAGGATATTGGGATTTGGCATTTCAGGAGGTAAATAGTGGTGAAGAAGTACTGTATGATGAGCTTGTTGTCATGCAAGGTAGCAAGTGGGTGGAGTTGAACGGTAATTCCTTGATGAAATCTGTATATACAGAAGATGAGTTTAACGGAACTATTCCTAATGATTTTTCTCCAATAAATGCTGTCATGACTTATTCTTCTAAATTCCTGTTTAATGAGAATGGGCATATATATTATAATCAAAGGGCTGTTGCAAATGATTTTCACGCAGGTTTTTATCTGTCGGATCCAATATGGGGTGGCACTCGTTTTAAAGCAATGTATGGCATTCAGAAATTTAATGATCTTATGTGTGCGATTCCTGTGTTGACCCTTGATAACTCATTGCAGTATATTTGGGATGGTGGTATGACAGATGAGTTCCCGACGATACATATGAATACTTTAATGTATAGTGGTAATGTATACGACATATTAGATGAAGAAGGGGAAGTAGATTTACGTTTTCGTAATATGGAGTATGAGATTATCACTATGTTGCCGGCCGCTACTTGCAATGATCTTGATGGTGACTATATGTATTGTGTGCCAAGATGGATTGCTTTGATGAAAAAAGATGGAAATTATTTCATGCGTAATTTTTCATTGAACACTAATGATGCCACCCCTCCTGCAAGAGTACAAGATTATATGGAAAAGGATATTAAAAATGAGATGTTTACTAATTACAAAGATATGGTAGTTTTCCAGAACAAACGATATGCTGTGATTGCAAATGGTGCTGAATTATGGTATTGTTCAACTATTGATGATAGCGATAGTGGTATGAAAATAAAGTTGGAAGATGGAGACACGTTCCCTGGTAGTATTGTTTCATTGTCTTATTTGGATATGAATTATTATTCACCGGATCTGTATACCAATGGACATTTAGGTGTTGCGTTTGATAATGGTGAGTTCCGCATCTACGAAGTGATAGAACATAAGACTGGGGGAATTGTTAATGAAGTTACTTTAAAGAAGCTATATCCTAATGAAGTTTCAAATTCGAAAGGAGATAATAAATTTGGTACTATTGTTGATGCAATATACAAATTTGGAGATTGCCTTAAAATTACATTCTTGTAAATAAACTAAAGTAGAAAATAAGGGTGGTGAATATCTGTTCACATAGGTATTTACACTCTTCTATTTTTATCAATATAAAAAGTATGACTTTAAAGAAAATAGTTTTTGTTGTTTTTGGAGTATGTCCTTTCCTAATACAATTACAAGCTCAAGAAATTACACAGCGACAAGCCAATTATGAATTGGTAGATAAATTCCAGGATTTTACTTTAGGGGGTAAATTGTCTAATATTAGTTTATCGGTTTACCCTCGAGAAATAAACAATACAGATAATTTCTGGTTTGAGTTTCAAACAACATCAGGTAAGGAATATTATTATGTGATGCCTGCTGCAGGAAAACGTGAACCTCTTTTTGATAAAGGGAAGATGGCTATGCAGTTGAGTGAGTTTACCAAAGGTGTAGTAGATAGAAATAAATTAGATATCTCATCTGTAACTTTTGCCAAAGACCAAGGCTCGTTTGAATTTGATTATAAGAGTAAACGATACAGTTATAATCGTCTGACGGGCAAGTTGACATTAGTAGAGAAGAAAGAAGAAAAGAAGGAGCCGGAAGACCCCGTTTATAGTTGGATGACTTTTTCACCTGATAAAAAGTATATTCTGTATGCTAAGAATCACAACCTGTATGTAAAAGGAAATAAAGCATTGGGAGTGGATACAACCGAGGTACAGTTGACTACGGATGGAGTGGAAAACTTTTCTTATGCTCGTGAAGAAGAGGCAGGGGAGAACGGAGAAGTGCCTACAACAGCACTTTGGTGTCCGGATAATCGTCATATTTATGTAGTACGTGATGATAACCGTTTGTTGCGGGATTTTTGGGTAATTAATTCATTGGAAGATTCTCCTTCATTGATAAAGTACAAATATGAGTTTCCTGGTGACAAGTATGTTACTCAGAATGAATTGGCGATTATCGATATTGTAGAGAAAACAGTGAAAAAAGCAAAGATAGATAAATGGAAGGACCAATATATAAGGCCTCTTCATGTTACTTCGGATAGCAAATACTTGTTTTTTGAACGTACTAAGCGTACTTGGGATGAAGTAGATGTATGCTCTGTTAATCTGTCAACTTTGGAGGTGAAAGAAATCATTCATGAAGAAGATAAGCCATACCGTGATCCACATGCTCGTAATGTTGCGATCTTAAATGATGGAAAAGATATTCTGTTCCGTTCAGAACGTACTGGTTGGGGGCATTATTATCACTATGATGGAGATGGAAATCTCAAGAATGTGATGACTTCCGGTGAATGGGTAACAGGCTATATTAATTCTATTGATACGCTGAAACGCAAAGTTTATCTGTATGGATATGGTAAAGATAAAAAAGTAAATCCTTTCTATTACATGCTTTATGAAGTTGACATTGACAGAGAAGGAGTAACTCCTTTGAGCACGGAAGACGGACAGCATAATGTGAATTTCTTGAAATCTCATAATTACTATGTCGATACCTATTCAAGAGTGGATATGGAGCCTAAGATTATGTTGAAGGATCGAAGAGGCAAGGTGATTATGGAACTGGCAAAACCGGATCTGGACTTGGTCTATGCGTCAGGTTGGAAAAAACCGGAACGTTTTGTCGTGAAAGCTGCTGATAATGTTACCGATTTGTATGGAGTGATGTGGAAACCGTCCAACTTTGATCCGGAAAAGAAATATCCGATTATTTCAGTCGTTTATCCTGGACCTTATTTTGGATTTGTACCTACAAGTTTTACGTTGGATGATAGTTATTGTACTCGTATGGCGCAGCTTGGTTTTATTGTAATTACAGTAGGACATAGGGGTGATACACCGATGCGTGGTAAAGCATACCACCGTTATGGTTATGGCAATATGCGTGATTATCCGCTGGCAGATGATAAATATGCGATTGAACAGTTAGCTCAACGTCATGCGTTTATTGACGGTAAGAAAGTCGGTATTTATGGGCACTCTGGTGGTGGATTTATGGCTGCGGCTGCTATTTGTACTTATCCGGACTTTTATACGGCTGCTGTTTCTTGTTCCGGAAACCATGATAATAATATCTACAATCGTGGTTGGGGAGAGTGCTATAATGGTGTGAAAGAAGTGGAAAAGGTTGTGAAAGACAGTCTGGGTAATGAGACGAAAGAGTATGAATATAAGTTTAGCGTGAAGTCGAATGCAGAAATTGCTAAGAACCTGAAAGGTCATCTGATGCTTGTAACAGGAGATATGGATAAGAATGTCAATCCAGCACACACTTATCGTATGGCTAAGGCACTGATTGAAGCCGGTAAAGACTTTGATATGTTAGTGATTCCGGGGGCTGGTCATGGATATGGTTCTGCTGATAAGTATTTTGAAAGGAAAATGTATCGCTTTTTTGCCAAACATTTACTGGGTGATACTCGTGCAGACTGTTGGGAAGACATAAACCGTAGTAAATAAGACGATAAACTATATGAAGAACTCTTTCTTTAGGTATTTCTTTTTGGTAGCTGCGCTGCTATCATACACCTCTGTCGAAGCACAACAAAAAGCGAAAGATCAGTCTGCGGAACAACAGTCTCATTTATTGAAACCGTTGGATATAGCAGCTTGTATGTCGTGGAAGCGCGTCGAATCACCAGATATTTCCCCGACAGGGCGATGGGTGACTTATCGCATTGCTCCGATGGAATATAATCCGGATGATAAGGAGTCGAAGATATTGCATCTGTTTGATTCGCGTACACGAAAAGAAATAGTATTGCCTGATGTCGAACAGATCCAATATTATGATGCAGACCGAGCTGTTTATTACGAACAGGCGGATACTGCCGGAAATATGAAGACCGTATTGATGTCATTACCTTCTGGAGTGAAGACGGAGTGGACGTATAAAGAATCTTTCCACCCTGTGGAAGGGATGCCTTATTCGGTGTCTGTGACCAATGTACCGGAAGATACGGTGAATCATATTCCGTCTTTCGATTGTTTGGTGGTACGTCATCTTAAAACTGGAACTGCATTTCAGATTGATAGTATAGGCTATTATACGTTGTATAATCAGAATCGTTCGATTCTTTTTATTCGTAAACAAGCCAAAGGAAATGCTTTGTGTTATGGACCGTTGGTAGGTCCCTACCGGACTATTTATCAAAGTTCTGTCAAGAAAGGACTTTCTTCTTTCAGTCTTGACAAAGAACGGCTGACCGGAGAGTTTACTGTGAAGGATTCATTATGGTATAATTTCTCCTTGAAGAATAACACTTGCGACCTTGTATTCGACCGTAAGGAGATTGTTATTCCTGCGGGAATGGAACTTGTCCGGGCTAATCTGTCAAGTAGCCAGAAGTTTCTGACAATGGAACTCAGACCTTATCAGGAAAAAGTAAATGAAGATAAGAAAGAAGAGGAAATAAAGCCGGATAAGAGTTTTGAACTGGAGTTGTGGACCTGGGATGAATATGAAGTACCTACTTTGCAGACTCGTAGCCGTTATTCCCATCCTCAATATTCGAAATATATCTATGACATTGCTTCCAAAAAAATGACGGAAGTAGCTCCCGGGCATGCTGATTTGTTGGAGCCGGACCGTGCGGAAGAAATTCATTATGTGCTTTATACAGACGAAACGCCTTATCGAGCGCAGAAAGACTGGCTTAATGAAATGCCGTTTGACATCTATTCTGTGAATGTACATACGGGAGAAAAGCAATTGGTAGGACGTAGCTACCGGACAAGACCGAGGTGGTCGATGAACGGCAAATGGGCTGTGATGTATGATCCTATTGCACAAGTATGGAATAAGTTTGACGGAGAAACGGGTGAGGTTACCGATATTTCAACAGCTATTGGGTATCCGATATTCGAGGAAACTTATGACAAACCGAATCCTGCACCTGCTTACGGTATTGCTGGATGGACTGCTGATGGTAATAATGTATTGATTTACGACGCTTATGACTGGTGGAAGATCGATTTGACCGGAGAACGTCAGCCGGAATGTATCACTAAGGGGTATGGTCGCAAAAATCAGAGATCTATCCGTAAAATGACTAGCAATATTGACAAAGAAGTATTCAATCCGGACGAGACGGTTATAGTCAGCGTATGGGATGAAAACACAATGGATGAAGGTATTTATTCACTTGACATGAAAGGTCGCTTGAAGAAGCTCGCAGAAGGTCCTTACATCTATTCAATTCATCGTTTTTCTGACAATCAGAAGTATTGTATCTGGAATCGTCAGAATGTATCAGAATTCCGTGATCTGTGGTGGAGTAAATCAGATTTCTCTGATCCGATTCGTATAACGAACGCTAATCCTCAACAAAGCGAATACAAATGGGGTACTGCAAAGTTAGTGGAATGGACTAATTATGAGAATAAGCCTAACAAGGGAATACTTTACTTACCGGAAGATTATGACGCTAAGAAAGAATATCCCGTTCTGGTACAGTTCTATGAAACACATTCCGGAGGACTGAATACTTATCACGCTCCTATGTTGAGTAGCGCAATGGCGGATGTGATGTACTTTGTAAGTAATGGGTACATTGTATTTATGCCGGATGTGCATTTCACCATAGGAACACCGGGACAGAGTAGTTATGATGCAGTAGTAAGCGGAACGAAATATCTGATAGAGCAGGGGATAGCGCATCCGGGAAAAATAGGTCTTCAGGGACATAGTTGGTCAGGTTTCCAAGCTAGTTATCTGGTGACAAAGACGGATATATTCACTTGTGCTAATATCGGGGCTCCTATAACTGATATGGTAACCGGTTATTTGGGTATTCGTGGTGGAAGCGGTTTGCCGCGTTATTTCATGTATGAAGAATGGCAAAGCCGTATGGGAAAGAGTTTGTGGGAAGCCAAAGATAAGTATTTGGCAAGCTCTGCTATCGTAGAAGCGGATAAGATACATACTCCATTATTAATTTGGCATAATGATAGGGATGAGGCTGTTGCCTATGAACAAGGTCGTGCACTTTATTTAGCTATGCGTCGTTTGCAACGTCCGGCATGGCATCTTAATTACAAAAGCGAAGGGCATTTTCTTGGTAATCAGGCTGCACAGAAAGACTGGACTATCCGGATGAAGCAGTTCTTTGATTATTACCTGAAAGGAACAAAAGAACCGCGTTGGATGAAAGAGGGTATTCATCTAAGAGAACGAGGCATTGATCAAAAATATGATTTACTAGAAAAATAAATGAAATGAAGAAATTATTAATGACAGTTATGGCTCTGTCCTGCTTTGCATTCAGCAGCTACGGACAGAAAAAAGTGGAGAAACAAATTATTGGTAAATGGTGCAACCCTTATACCTATGAATCAACAGGCGAACTCAAGGGGTTTGAGTTTAAAAAAGGTGGAAAATGCTCTGCCATCAACGTACCGTCTTTAGATCTTAGAACATGGAAGATAGATGAGGACGGCTATTTGATTATAGAAGGATTCAGCAAAGAAGACGATGGAAAAATAGAAGTGTATAAGACGCGTGAACGTATTGGTTACGTAACATCTGATTCATTGGAATTGGTTGTTCAGGAAGCACAGCCGCGATTGGCTTTTCTGTATCTGAATACGAAATCAATCAAGAAGCTGGTTACTCCGGAAGTAACTCCCGACAAAAAGTAATAAATCTCTCTCTTAATAATTTAGTGTTAATATTAGCATGTTGTTGCTAATGAAACGCCCCGTTGTAGTGATTACAATGGGGCGTCTTCGTTTTACAGAATTTATACAGTATGTTGCAGTATAGTCTGTTTTAGTAAACCGTTTATTTATTGAAATCGTTTGCAGTTGAGGCTTGCTTACGCTTGTCGCATGGTCAATGCTTGATTCTCCGCAGCTTCCATAACTTCCCGTTCTCCGGGACCTTTATCGTTGATGCCGCACAAATGAAGAATTCCGTGGATAATCACACGATGTAGTTCATCTTCGTATGAAGCACCAAATTGTTCCGCATTGGTGCGTATCGTGTCCAGGCTAATGAATAAGTCGCCTGATAAACGATCGCCTTCACAATAATCGAAAGTAATAATATCCGTGTAGTAGTCATGTTGCAGATACTGGCGGTTTACTTCCAGAATCTTCTCGTCCGAGCAGAAGATATAAGCGATTTCACCGAGTCTTTTTCCGTAAGAAGCGGCTACGGTCTTTATCCATTCCGTAGTCTCACGTTTCTTGATATCAGGCATTTTTACGCCTTCTGTTTGATAAGTTACAGCCATAGTTGAATGTTATGATTTAAAAGAAAAATAAATAACTGATTAAGATAGCGGCTATGATACCCGAAAAGTCAGCTATCAGACCGCAAGTCACTGCATTACGAGTTTTGGTAATTCCTACACTGCCGAAATAAACGGCCAGAATGTAGAATGTGGTATCTGAAGCTCCGCGTACTACGCAACTCATACGCCCTACAAACGAATCCGGTCCCAGTTCTTTCATCGTATCAATCATCAATCCGTTGGCACCGCTACCGCTAAGCGATTTCATCAATGCAGTAGGCAGTGCCCCTACAAAGCTCGTATCAACTCCGCATGAGCCTACTATGTAGCCAATGCCTCCCACTAGAAAATCCATAGCTCCCGAAGTGCGGAACACGGCGATTCCTACAAGGAAAGCAACCAGATAGGGTATGATACGTACAGCTGTCGTAAATCCTTCTTTAGCTCCCTCTACAAACGAATCGTATACATTGATTTTTTTCCTGACTCCCGTCAGAATAAACAGGATAATGACACTGAACAGCAGAATATTCGCTATCAATGTAGAATAAGTACCCATATCCTCTCGTGAAACGCTTAGAAACAGATAAATCAATCCCGAAAAGAAAAGACAGATAACACCCATTAAAATGAGAATAGGCTTATTGATTAAGTTTATCTTTTGAGCGATACTGACTGCTATGACTCCTACTAAAGTTGAAATGAAAGTACTTAGCAGGATAGGGATAAATACATCCGTAGGCTGTGCAGCCCCCATTTGTGCACGATACACCATGATACTGATTGGAATGATGATAAGGCCGGATGTATTAATCACCAAAAACATAATCATCGGATTGGAAGCCGTATCCTTATTCGGATTCAGTTCTTGCAGTTCTTTCATCGCTTTCAGTCCCAGCGGGGTGGCAGCATTGTCGAGACCAAGCATATTGGCGGACATATTCATGAAGATGGAGCCTAACACCGGATGCCCTTTAGGAATGTCTGGAAACAGACGGCAAAGCACCGGACTAAGAAAGCGGGCCAGTGCATTAATCAATCCGCTGTTCTCGCCGATTTTCATGATACCTAACCAAAGGGCCAGTACACCCGTAAGTCCCAGCGATATCTCGAAAGCTGTCTTTGAAGAGTCGAATGTAGCGTTCATGATAGCTGTAAATATCTCCGTATCTCCCAAAACAATCACTTTTATAAGAGCGATGATAAAGGCAATGACGAAGAATCCTATCCAAATGTAATTTAGAACCATAGTTGATAACGTGTATATAGATAGTGCAAAAGTAGTTATTACGTTTCAAATAAACTAAATCTTCGTCTTTCTTATACTGAAAATGAATGTAAATCTCTATCTTTGTCTCCTACTTTCAAGAAATAAATGGAACAGGAAGATTTTAACATACGCGAACATCAGCTTACTTCAAAAGAACGGGATTTCGAGAATGCACTCCGTCCGTTAAGTTTTGAAGACTTTAGCGGGCAGGACAAGGTGGTGGAAAACCTTCGCATTTTTGTGAAGGCGGCACGCCTGCGTGGCGAAGCACTCGACCATGTGCTGTTGCACGGCCCTCCCGGATTAGGAAAAACAACTCTTTCGAATATTATTGCTAACGAATTAGGAGTTGGCTTTAAAGTAACTTCCGGTCCGGTGCTCGATAAACCGGGTGATCTGGCAGGAGTGTTAACCAGTCTCGAACCGAACGATGTACTTTTTATCGATGAAATTCATCGGTTGTCGCCTGTGGTGGAGGAATATCTTTATTCGGCCATGGAAGATTACCGCATCGATATTATGATCGATAAGGGACCTTCGGCACGCAGCATCCAGATAGATTTGAATCCTTTCACGCTGGTTGGTGCAACCACACGTAGCGGTCTGCTGACGGCTCCGCTTCGTGCACGTTTCGGTATTAATCTTCATTTGGAGTACTATGATGATGATATTTTGAGCAATATCATTCGTCGTTCTGCGTCCATACTGGATGTGCCTTGTTCGGTACGTGCAGCATCGGAGATCGCTTCCCGTAGCCGCGGAACGCCCCGTATTGCCAATGCCTTGCTCCGTCGGGTACGTGATTTTGCGCAGGTGAAAGGCTCCGGTTCTATCGATACGGAGATCGCCCAGTTTGCATTGGAAGCACTGAATATTGATAAGTACGGCCTGGATGAGATAGACAACAAGATACTTTGCACCATTATAGACAAATTTAAAGGTGGTCCGGTAGGTATCACTACCATTGCCACGGCTTTGGGAGAAGATGCGGGAACCATTGAGGAAGTTTACGAACCTTTCCTGATAAAAGAAGGATTTATGAAGCGTACTCCCCGTGGACGTGAGGTGACCGAACTTGCCTATAAACATTTGGGAAGAAGTCTTTATAACAGTCAGAAAACGCTGTTTAATGACTAACATAAAGCGTCATGTGACAAGTGGTATTAACGGTATAAAAGAACTTTATAAAGCATAGTTGGATGATGAAGCAATGGACTACTTTACTTGTTTTTCTCTTTTTGAGCTTGTCTTTATCGGCTCAACAGGAATATGGGAGGGATATTTTTGTCTCTTCTAAAGGAGACTCTTTACCTTATCGGATGATTCATCCCGAATCGGTGAAGCCAGGTGAAAAGTATCCGCTCGTACTGTTTCTGCATGGAGCCGGCGAACGGGGAAATGATAATGAGAAACAGTTGACTCATGGTGGACAGATGTTTCTTAATCCGGTCAATCAAGAGAAGTATCCCGCTTTCGTTCTAATTCCACAGTGTCCGACAGACGGTTACTGGGCTTATACAGGACGTCCGAAGTCGCTTATCCCTACAGAAATGCCAGTGGGACAAGAGATCAGTCCTATATTGCAAACGCTTAAACAGTTGCTCGACTCTTATCTGGTAATGCCCGAAGTGGACACACAACGGGTTTATATTATCGGTCTTTCAATGGGAGCGATGGGAACGTATGATTTAGTCGTGCGTTATCCGGAGATTTTTGCAGCTGCAGTTCCTATTTGCGGTACAGTCAATCCAAGTCGGCTATCGGTTGCCAAGGATGTGAAATTTCGTATCTTTCACGGAGATGCGGACGATGTAGTTCCGGTGAAAGGTTCTCGCGAAGCGTATAAAGCACTGAAAGCTGCCGGTGTAGATGTGGAATATATTGAATTCCCCGGTTGCAATCATGGGAGCTGGAATCCGGCTTTCAATTATCCCGGATTTATGGATTGGTTGTTCAAACAAAAGAAGAAACGTTGAACCAATCTGAATGATAATTACTAATAAAACATGGCTGGACTAAAATCATTAGCTAAAGATACGGCAATTTATGGGTTGAGTAGTATTGTCGGACGGTTCCTTAACTACATGCTGGTGCCTTTGTACACAGCGGTATTGCCAGCTTCCACCGGAGGTTATGGAGTTGTTTCAAACGTATATGCGTTTACAGCCCTGATGCTTGTACTGCTTACGTTCGGTATGGAAACGGGATTCTTCCGTTTTGCCAACAAATCGGGAGAAGACCCGATGAAAGTATATGCCAACTCCTTGTTATCGGTAGGAGGGGTATCTTTGATTTTTGTTTTCCTTTGCTTGTTATTCCTGCAACCTATTTCCAATTTACTGGATTATGGCGATCATCCGGAGTTTATAGCGATGATGGCTGTTGTGGTAGCTTTAGACTCTTTCCAATGCATTCCTTTTGCCTATTTACGGTATAAAAAGCGGCCTATTAAGTTTGCTGCTATTAAACTGCTCTCTATCGTTGGTGGCATCGGTTTGAATCTATTTTTCCTATTGGTGTGCCCGTGGCTGAATGTACATTGTCCGTCAACGATCTCCTGGTTTTATGATCCGGATTATTTAGTGGGATATATCTTTATTAGCAACCTGATTATTTCGGTTGTCCAGATGTTCTTCTTTATTCCGGAACTGACAGGTTTTGCTTATAAGTTGGACAAGGTATTGCTGAAACGAATGGTCGTATATTCTTTTCCGGTATTAATCTTAGGTTTGGTAGGTATTCTAAACCAGACTGTGGATAAGATGATCTATCCGTTTCTTTTTGAAGACCGGCAGGAAGGGTTGGTGCAATTGGGTATCTATGCGGCAACCAGTAAGATTGCGATGGTGATGGCAATGTTTACGCAAGCTTTCCGTTATGCTTACGAACCGTTTGTCTTTGGCAAAGACCGAGAAGGAGACAACCGGAAGATGTATGCCGCTGCGATGAAGTATTTTCTTATATTTTCCTTGCTGGCTTTCCTTGCTGTCATGTTCTACCTCGACTTGCTGCGTTATCTGGTGGCAAGGGGTTACTGGGAAGGCCTGGGGGTAGTAGCTATTGTAATGCTTGCAGAGATCTGTAAAGGGATCTATTTCAACCTTTCCTTTTGGTATAAACTGACGGATAAGACCTATTGGGGAGCCTACTTCTCGGTGATTGGTTGTGTTATTATTGTCGTATTGAACATCCTGTTTGTGCCGGTTTACGGTTATCTTGCTTCGGCATGGGCTTCTGTTGCAGGCTATGCAGTCATCTTGCTGCTATCCTACTGGATAGGACAGAAAGAATACCCGATTCATTATGACTTGAAGAGCCTGGGACTTTATGTTCTGCTGGCAGCGGTACTTTACGTTATTGGAGAGCAGGTTCCTATCCCTAATATAGTGCTCCGTCTCGCTTTCCGTACCGTACTCTTATTGCTATTTATAGCTTATATTATCAAGAAGGATTTACCATTGAGTCAGATTCCTGTTATTAATCGATTTATAAAGAAGAAATAACTATGAAGACAGATGAACGTAATAAGTTTGCTATCAAGTCCTTTCTGGGAGAATATCTGGACTTAAGGAAAGATAAGGATAACGAACTGGCCACAGTGGATTCTATCCGTAAGGGGGTAGAGTTCAAAGGTGCCAATTTATGGATTCTGATCTTTGCCATATTCATGGCATCACTCGGATTGAATGTGAACTCCACTGCCGTTATTATCGGTGCCATGTTGATTTCTCCATTGATGGGACCTATTATGGGAGTAGGACTGTCTGTCGGACTGAATGACTTTGAATTAATGAAACGCTCTTTGAAGAGCTTTCTCATAACGACTGCTTTCAGTGTGACTACGGCAACAATCTTTTTCCTTCTTGCCCCTATTGCCGGTTCACAGTCAGAGTTGCTGGCACGTACATCGCCCACTATTTATGATGTATTCATCGCGCTTTTTGGTGGTTTGGCAGGTGTCGTGGCTCTCTCTACCAAGGAAAAAGGAAATGTGATTCCGGGTGTTGCCATTGCTACTGCATTGATGCCGCCGCTTTGTACGGCAGGTTACGGACTGGCTTCCGGTAATCTCATTTATTTTCTGGGTGCTTTTTATCTTTACTTTATCAACTCTGTTTTTATCAGCCTGGCTACTTTCCTCGGTGTTCGTGTGATGCATTTCCAACGGAAAGAGTTTGTGGATAAAACCCGTGAGAAGACCGTACGTAAATACATCGTTCTGATTGTAGTGCTTACCATGTGCCCTGCAGTTTATCTGACATTTGGAATTATAAAGAGCACTTTCTATGAAGCAGCAGCCAATCGTTTTATAAACGATCAGTTGAGCTTTGAGAATACGCAGGTACTTGATAAGAAAATTAGCTATGACCATAAAGAAGTACGGGTTGTTTTGATTGGTCCTGAAGTGCCTGACGCTTCGATATCTATTGCTCGTAGCAAGTTGAAAGAGTATAAGCTGGAAGATACGAAACTGATTGTATTACAGGGGATGAACAATGAGGCGGTAGATGTATCTTCTATCCGTGCCATGGTCATGGAAGACTTCTATAAAAACAGTGAGCAACGGCTTCAACAACAGGCGGTGAAAATTTCCCAACTGGAGACAACACTGGAGCAATACAGAACGTACGATGCTATGAGTCGTACATTAGTACCCGAATTGAAGGTACTTTATCCTTCCATCACAACTCTTTCCATCGCTCACTCGCTCGAAGTGCGGGTCGATTCGATGAAGACGGATACGGTGACATTGGCTGTCCTTAAATTCGCCAGACATCCGTCTGTTGCTGAAAAAGAGAAAATCAGCGAATGGCTGAAAGCCCGCGTAGGAACGAAGAAGTTGAGGCTGATTACAGAATAATGAATCTAAAAATAATAATATGAAGTTCAGACTAACCGTCTTGATAGTCTTTTCTCTCTGTCTGTCGAATGTATTTGCCGATGAGGGAATGTGGTTGTTGGGAAATCTCCGAAAGAATAAACAGACTGACCGGGTAATGAAAGAACTTGGTTTGCAGATGCCTGTGAATAAAATATATGATCCGAAGAAACCATGTCTGGCAGATGCTGTTGTCAGTTTTGGAGGCTTCTGTTCAGGAGTGGTGGTTTCTGAAGACGGTCTGGTGTTTACTAATCATCATTGTGGCTTTAGCAGTATTCAGCAACATTCTTCAGTGGAGCATGATTACCTGAAAGATGGCTTCTTTGCACGTAGTCTTGAGGAAGAACTGCCGAATCCGGAATTGTATGTTCGTTTCCTGCTTCGTACGGAAGATGTTACTAAACGCGTATTGTCTGCCGCCCGGCATGCTAAAACGGAAACAGAACGCCGTGTGGCTGTTGATTCGATTATGAATGTAATCAGTATGGAAGTCTCCGAAAAGGATTCTACATTGACTGGTATTGTAGATGCTTATTATGCAGGGAATGAATTCTGGCTATCTGTTTATCGTGATTATAATGATGTCCGCCTGGTTTTTGCACCTCCTTCTTCTGTCGGGAAGTTCGGATGGGATACGGATAATTGGATGTGGCCGCGTCATACGGGCGATTTCAGCGTATTTCGTATCTATGCTAATGCCAAGAATGGTCCGGCGGATTATTCTCCTGAAAACGTCCCTTATCATCCCGAATATGTAGCACCCATTTCTTTGGATGGATACAAAGAAGGTTCTTTCTGCATGACGCTTGGCTATCCGGGCAGTACGGAACGTTACCTTTCCTCGTATGGTATCGAAGAGATGATGAATGGAATCAATCAGGCAATGATTGATGTACGGGGAGTGAAACAAACCATCTGGAAACGAGAGATGGACCGTCGTCCGGATATTCGCATTAAGTATGCTTCAAAATACGATGAAAGCTCCAATTATTGGAAGAATAGCATCGGAACGAATAAAGCCATCAAGCATTTGAAAGTGTTGGAAAAGAAGCGGGTGGCTGAAGCAGAGCTTCGTAACTGGATTCAGTCTCATCCGGAAGAGAGAGAGAAACTGATTCGTTTATTTTCTTCTTTAGAGTTGAGTTATAGTAATCGCCGTGAAACCAATCGTGCGTTGGCTTATTTCGGTGAATCGTTTATAAATGGTCCCGAGTTAGTGCAGCTCGCTCTTGAAATTCTCAATTTCGACTTTGAGGCGGAAGAGAAGTTGGTGATAACCCGCATGAAAAAGTTACTGGAGAAGTATGATAATCTCGATCTTTCCATTGATAAGGAGGTTTTTGCTGCCATGCTCAAAGAGTATCAGTCGAAAGTGGATAAAAAGTTTCTGCCTGCTATGTATGAGAAGATAGATACGCTCTACAACGGGAATATTCAGACCTATGTAGACTCTTTGTATGCAACTTCCAATATAACGTCTCCTAAAGGCTTAAAACGCTTTCTGGAGCGAGATACTACTTATAATCTCATAGAGGATCCGGCTGTTTCCTTAAGTCTGGATTTGATTGTGAAGTATTATGAGATGAATCAAAGCATTTCCGAGGCTTCCGAGCAGATAGAGGAGGGGGAGCGTTTGTTCAATGCAGCCATGCGCCGGATGTATGCTGATCGTAATTTTTATCCGGATGCCAACTCTACCATGCGGCTTAGTTTCGGAACGGTTGGAGGATATACTCCTTTTGATGGAGCCACTTATGATTACTACACAACCGTGAAAGGCATTTTTGAGAAAGTGAAGGAACATGCGGGTGATATTGACTTTGCCGTTCAGCCGGAGTTGTTGAGTTTGCTTTCTTCCGGTGATTTCGGAAGATATGCCAATGCGCAGGGAGATATGAATGTTTGTTTTATCTCCAACAATGACATTACAGGTGGTAATTCCGGCAGTGCCATGTTTAATGCCAAAGGAGAATTACTAGGCTTGGCTTTTGATGGCAACTGGGAAGCAATGAGCAGTGATATCGTATTCGAACCAGATTTGCAGCGTTGCATCGGGGTAGATGTGCGGTATATGCTCTTTATCATAGAGAAATACGGTAAGGCAGCCCATCTTATTCAGGAATTAAAAATGGGTCGATGAAGTAAATATTCCGATGAAACCGCATTTTTTATCGTTTTAATATAATAACGATTACAGCAGCGATAATCAGTGCAATACCTACACCAATGCTTGTGGTGAAGGCTTCCCCGAAAAGAAAGATACCTACACATACAGCAGTTACCGGCTCCATAGCTCCCAACACAGAGGTGAGTGTGGAGCCGATGCTTTTTACGGCTCTTACTAGAGCAAGATTAGAAACTACGGTAGGGATTAAAGCTAATAGAATCAAGTTGCCGGCAGTATGCCATTTGCTGATGGGTTGAAGCTGGCTGATGGTTTCCGTTCCGATAAAAAGGAGAATACCTCCGAAAAGGAATACGTAGAAAGTAAGCAGTAGCCCCTTCATCTGTCCAATTTTTAGTTGGCTCATTGTGACGAGATAAAGCGCATATCCGAGTGCCGACAGAAGAACAATGAAAAGTCCCAGGAAAGAAAAGCTCCCCGTTTTTGTATCTCCGCCGGATAAGAAATAAACTCCTGCCACTGCGGATGCAATGGCAGCGATCCGCCAGCCGGACTTCTTTTCTTTAAAGAAGAGCATCATGATTAACGTAGTAAGCACCGGATACATGAAATGAATAGTGGTGGCAACTCCGCTAGCCATAAACTTATATCCCCAGAACAGGAATACGGCAGACATTAAATAAAGAAGCGCAAGAAGAAACAGGGAAGGAATGTCCTGCCTCTTGATGCGAAATGATTGACCATTCACCAATAAGATTCCGCCTAACGCCAGACAGGCAAACAGGAAACGATAGAAAAGTATCGATTCAAATTGCATCCCTGCTTGCATGGCAGGAATGGTAAATAGAGGGATAAGTCCAAAAGAAGCCGATGAAAGCAGCCCATATAGTAAACCATTAACTTTATTCATAGTCAAGTATATATTCGGGCCGCAAAGATATAGCTTTTTTGAGGCAAGTAGATAAAGCGTCCATACAATATTTTTCGTAAATTAGCACGCGATGTAAATATGGCATCCGATTGAAAGAAAATACAAACTAATTTTTGGATAAAATGAAACGATTGACACTATTACCGGGATTACTATTTTTAATGCTGCAAGCAGCATTTTCACAAGAGTCAGGCAGCTGTAAACCTGTGAATCTGGTTTGTGATTATTTGGTGAATCCCTTGGGAATAGATAATCCTGCTCCCCGGTTATCATGGATGCTGAATGATGCTCGAAAAGGAGCACGACAAACAGCCTGTCAAGTCATCGTAGACAAAGACTCTCTTGAATTGATTGCAGGGAAAGGAACTATCTGGGATTCGGGCAAAAAGGACTCCGAACAGATTCTGATTACCTATTCCGGACAGGAACTTCGTCCTTTTACCAAGTATTATTGGAGAGTGAATGTATGGGATAAGGATGGAGTGAAATCTTCTTCGGATATTAATAGTTTCGAAACGGGCATGATGGGGATGGAACACTGGCAAGGGGCTTGGATTAGCGATAACAAAGATATTAATTACCGTCCTGCTCCCTATTTCCGGAAAGTGTTTGATGCACGAAAGAATATACGGTCGGCAAGGGCATATATTGCCGTAGCAGGTTTGTATGAACTGTATATCAATGGTGAGAAGATTGGAAACCATCGGCTGGACCCGCTATATACCCGGTTTGACAGGCGTAATTTCTACGTTACTTATGATATTACTTCCCAAATACAGAAAGGGAAAAATGCGATTGGTGTGTTGCTGGGCAATGGATGGTATAATCATCAGTCAATGGCCGTGTGGGACTTTCATCGTGCACCTTGGCGTAACCGTCCTGCTTTCTGTATGGATGTGCGGATTACTTATGAGGATGGTTCTGTTGAAGTCGTTTCTACGGAGCGGGACTGGAAAACTTCATCCGGCGCATTGATCTTTAATAGCATTTATACAGCCGAGCATTACGACGCCCGTTTGGAACAGAAAGGCTGGAATACCGTGAACTTTGACGATTCTAAATGGAATGGAGTAGGATATAGGGCTGTTCCTTCACAGAATGTGGTGTCACAACAAGTGCAGCCGATTCGTGCAGTAGAAACGATCCCCGTAAAAACCTGGAAGAAACTTAATGACACAACGTATGTATTCGATTTTGCCCGCAATATGGCAGGAGTCACCCGCATTAAAGTGTCCGGGGAAGAGGGAACTGTAGTGAGACTGAAACATGGTGAGCGGTTGTATGACAACGGACGAGTGAATACGTCAAATATTGATGTGTATCACCGCCCGGTAGACAACTCCGATCCTTTTCAAACGGACATCCTCGTTTTGAGTGGAAAGGGAGAGGATGAATTTATGGCACGATTCAATTATAAAGGTTTCAGATACGTGGAAGTAACAAGCACTAACCCCCTTGTATTGAATGAGAATAGTCTGACTGCCTACTTTGTGCATAGTGATGTTCCGCAGAAAGGGACGATTCATACTTCGAACGCACTTATCAACCGTCTTTGGTGGGCAACAAATAATGCCTATTTGTCCAACTTGATGGGGTATCCTACCGACTGCCCCCAGCGTGAAAAGAACGGATGGACAGGCGACGGTCATTTTGCTATTGAAACGGCATTATACAATTATGACGGTATCACTGTTTATGAGAAATGGCTTGCCGACCATAGAGATGAGCAACAGCCTAATGGTGTACTTCCCGATATTATCCCTACAGGAGGCTGGGGATATGGTACGGATAATGGACTGGATTGGACAAGCACTATTGCCCTTATTCCATGGAATATTTATATGTTTTATGGCGATCATAAACTGTTGGCAGACTGTTATGAAAATATAAAGCGATATGTAGACTATGTGGATCGCACCAGTCCGACCGGATTGACCTCATGGGGAAGAGGAGACTGGGTGCCTGTTAAATCACATTCTTCCAAGGAACTGACCTCTTCTGTCTATTTCTATGTGGACACCAAAATACTTGCCAATGCCGCAAAGATGTTTAATAAAACGGAAGACTATAAGTATTATTCTGCTCTTGCCAATAAAATAAAGAACGCGATTAATGACAAGTTTCTGAATAGAGAAACGGGCATTTATGGTAGCGGCGTTCAGACGGAACAGAGCGTTCCTTTGCAATGGGGCATTGTTCCCGAAGAGTTGAAGAGAAAAGTAGCCCGGAATCTGGCAAAACAGGTGGAAGCAGCCGGCTTTCATTTGGATGTAGGTGTGTTGGGGGCAAAAGCTATATTGAATGCGTTAAGTGAGAACGGTGAAGCTGAAACGGCTTATAAATTAGCTGCACAAGACACTTATCCATCATGGGGCTGCTGGATCGCCAATGGTGCTACCACATTACTGGAGAACTGGGATTTGAACGCCACACGTGACATATCGGACAATCACATGATGTTCGGAGAAATTGGAGGATGGTTCTATAAAGGATTAGGTGGGATCTTCCCTGACCCCGAAAATCCCGGATTCAAACATATTCTCCTTCGGCCTAATTTCCCCAGTGGATTAAATGAGTTCGAAGCCAGATATCAATCACCTTATGGGGAAATCTGCTCTAAATGGGAACGTAAAAAGAACCGTATTGTCTATCATGTAACTGTTCCGGCAAATAGCACTGCTACCTTTTATGCACCCGACAATGTGAAAGGAGAGCGTGCAGTAAATTTGGAAGCAGGAAAACATATCTTGGAATTACCTATAAAGAGAGCTGTTTATTGAATGTCTTTCGATTGGTAATCCCGGTTGCTGTTTACCCAGATGTAAAAAACAGCTTCTACACCATTGAAACGGATGAATCTCTCTCTCCTTCCATGAATCGGGCAGAGTGAAATCCCTCCGATAGCTACCTACCGGATTGGGCATGGAAGCGAAAGTATAATCTGCCGGACGAGGCTGGATGACATTGGGCCACTGCACTCCTTTGCTATAATCGCAGAATGGATAGATCACGTTACAATAGAGAGGTTTGTCCCAATTTCGTGCTTTTGTATAGCTGCTTTATAACTAATAGATGGAGTGTTTTGAAATAAGAACTTGACAAACGACTTTTTATTTTGTATCTTTGTGATCAGAAAAGAAACTTATTGATTGGAAATTATGTGTATGAATAGTATAATATTAGAACAGAGTTGCCGACGATTTACCTCTCTTTAGAAGAAGAGGAAATTTATTATATACTAAAGGTTGCAGACTTTTGATGAGTTTGCAACCTTTTTTGTTGTATAAAATTGAATTGTTTGCAGTAGATATACTTCTTATCGTTTTTAATAAATAGGAATATCGTTTATTAAAAACGATAAGAAAGTTTATTAGAAACACAAAAGTAGATTCTGTATGAACAGTTGTCTTTTTTCAATAAGATAGAATAGGGATAATGTTGTTCCTTCTCATTAGAATGTCAAGATGGTAATTAGTTGTAACATAAAGACCTCTGACTAATAATGTACAAATCTACGGATTATGCTTGCTTCATATTTATTTCTTCTTAGGTTTTCTACGTGCCCATCCTTCTTCGCTGAAGTCAGGTTCTTTATCTTTAAAAAACTCTTGCCAGTCATCTTTCTTTTTCGGACCGCGAGCATCAGAGTATCCTCGCTCAGCACGACTAGGCTTATCTTTTTTTGTTGACTTTGAGTCTTTTGCAGAAGCATCTTTCGGTTTTCTATCCTTATTTTCATAGCGCGGTGCACGTTCGTCGCTTTTGCCGCCGAATCGTTTACCTCCCTTGCGCTCATTTGAACCGTTTTCACGTCCTTTTCCGTTTTCTTCACCGGCACCGGCAATCTCAACAACTACCTTGCGTCCGTTCCATTTAGCCCTATTCAGCGCCTTGATTACATTTGTCACTTCCTTTTCCGGCACTTCAAAGAAAGAATAGTTCTGCATTAGGTCAATACGTCCCAACTCGATACGTCCTCTTGTGTTACTATTTAGTAGTCCGATAAGATCGCTAGGGAAGAAACTGTCTGTTTTACCCAAATTGATAAACAGGCGGTTAAAGCCCGGTGCAGCTTGGCGGCTTCTTTTTTCGAAACCACCTTCTTTGCGGTCACCCCGTCCGGTACGTTCTCCTCTGATGTCAGTCGGTACTTCTATTTCTGCACGGTTGCGATAATACTCGGCGAAACGGTTGAATTCGTGAGAAACCATTCGTTTAATCAGGTCCTCTTTGCTCAACCATTCCAGTTTACGATAGATTTCCGGCATAAAGTCAGCAATCTCTTCCTCGTTTACTTTTACTTTTTCGAGATCATCAATAACCTTAATCAGCTGCTTCTGACAGATTCCTGCTGCTGTTGGCATTTCTCCGACAATGAATTTTTTGCTGATAATCCGTTCGATATCTCTCATCTTTCCTTTTTCACGAAGATTGATGATGGCTATGGAAGTTCCTGTCTTTCCGGCACGTCCTGTACGTCCGCTGCGATGTGTATAACTCTCTGTATCGTCTGGTAATCCGTAATTGATAACATGTGTCAGATCGTCTACATCAAGTCCGCGGGCAGCCACGTCAGTTGCCACGAGCAGTTGCAAATTGCGGATGCGGAATTTCTGCATAACAGCATCCCGTTGTGCTTGAGAAAGTTCACCATGCAAAGAATCGGCATTGTAGCCTTCTTGCATTAATTTGTCGGCAATTTCTTGAGTTTCTTTACGGGTACGGCAGAAAATAATACCGTATATTTGTGGGTAGTAATCGACGATACGCTTTAAAGCTTCGTATTTGTCCTTAGCCTGTACGGTATAAACAACGTGTTTAACGTTGTTGGTGCTTTCATTCTTGCGGCCAATAGTGATTTCTTTCGCATTGCGTAGGTAATTTTTGGAAATGCGTGCGATTTCCGGACTCATTGTTGCGGAAAACAATAGGGTGTTGCGCTCCTGCGGTACATCAGCCAGAATGGCGTTGATGCTTTCTGTGAATCCCATATTAAGCATTTCGTCGGCTTCATCCATTACCACATTGTGGATGGTAGATAGAGATACGGTTTTGCGCTCCATCAGGTCCAGCAGGCGTCCGGGGGTAGCTACAATGATGTGTACCCCTCGTTTGAGGCTGCGTATCTGGCTGTCAATGGAAGAACCACCATATACAGGTAATACTTTTAGTCCGTCAATATATTTGGAATAGTCATTCAAATCTCCTGCTATCTGGAGACAAAGCTCGCGGGTAGGGCAGAGGATAAGCGATTGTGGAATTCTGTTTTTTACGTCAATCTGTTGGAGCAAGGGCAAACCGAATGCGGCTGTTTTACCTGTTCCTGTCTGTGCAAGAGCTACTACATCATTATTTTCTCCTAAAAGGTACGGAATCACTTCCTCTTGTACCGGCATGGGATTCTCGTATCCCATTTCTTCAATTGCTCTACGTATCTCCGGAGAAACGCCAAGCTCTTCAAATGTCTTCATTAAATCTCTGTATATCTTTTATTTCGGCTGCAAAGATAGTTAATTTAGTTGATAATGAATGATTGATAGTAGATAATTATTATAGACGCCACCCTATTTTATCACTTATCAACTATTAATTATCAGTTAATAAGATGCTGCGTAACTGTTCAATTTCTTCTGCAGAAAGTCCGATTCCCTTTTTCAGATAGGTCTGTACGCTCCCGTATTCAGCCTCAATCTGTTCTTTGGCAGCGTTCAGGAAATCTTCTTTTGCAGAGTAGATGGTTGTAATGGCTTCTTGCGAATTGACCGATAACTTATATGCATATTGAGAAGCTTTGGGAATATTAAAATAGTCATTACTCAAACGATAGTCTTCCATAATGACGTCTTCGTTGACTCCAAGAGCGGCAAGCAATAAGGCGGAAACGACCCCTGTACGCCCTTTCCCGGATGTACAATGAATCACAACCGGATAATGAGTACGGTCGAGAAGGACGGTGAACAGCTTTTTGAATTCCTTTTGGTAGTTTATAACTAATTCCCGATTCATTTGTTCTACCAAACGATAAATAGTGTCACTTTTTATCTTCTCTTCCTGAATTCCTTGCAGAATTTCTTCCATGTTCCCTGTGAGAATAGGGATATGTATGATATTAAATTCATCATCATGCAATTGCGGGTAGTTGTGGCGTTCATTTTCAGAACGTAAGTCTATGATTGTCCGTATCCCCATATTCTTAAGTTCCTGGCGTGAGCAGGGAGGAATGCTGTCTATTTGTGCGGAACGGTATATCATTCCCCAGCGAAGAGATTTGCCAGTACCGGCAGATTCATATCCTCCTAAATCACGGAAATTCTGTATGCCGGGGATATTAATGTTGCGGGTAGCCACTTTGATTCGGTATTTGTTATTAAATACCATCAAGTAGTAATAGCGTTGGGACGGATCATTGGTTACGATGGTCATTTTACCACTGGAAATGTTGGCTATTGCAATGGGAGAATTTTCCGGAATAGTTTCAGGAGAAGTGGAAGTGTATACTTTTACCTGCCCTTTTAATATTGGTGCTGTTTCCCATTTGATAATACAGTTTCCTACGTTGTTTTCTTCACATACCACAGATATAGCAGGTGATGTGCCGGAACATGATGGGAGCACTAATAAAACAGTAAGCCAGCTTAACAGGTTTTTATACATAGTTTCTTTGCCTTGAATCGTATACTGCAAAGATAAGAATTACCCGAAGATGTGGTAATTCCTTTGCGATAATTAGCCAAAGTTAATAGTAATTTACGTGTTAAAAAAGGGCACATCTTCTGATGGAAGAGTGCCCTGAATGAAAAATTGTATAAATCAGCTTTATTAGATGCTGTTCAATAAATCAGTTTTTCCTTCATTTATTAACTTTAAAATTAGTTCGCCGAACAAGGTATTTTGCCATGCAAACCAAGCACGGGTGAAGTTATTGGGATCATCTTTGTGAAAAGATTCATGCATAAAGCCTGTCCCTGCGTCTGTGTTGATTAGCATTTTTACACACTCCTTGATCTCCTGGTCGTCCTGACTGGTAAATGCTTTCATCATGATACTCATAGGCCATACCATGTCATAGCCGATGTGAGGACCACCAATTCCTTCTCCTGCTTTTCCTTTGAAGAAATAAGGATTATCCTTGCTCCATACAAAACGGCGTGTATTCTGATAGATAGGATCGTTAATATCTACATCGCCAAGATAAGGCATTGCCAATAAACTTGGTACATTAGCATCATCCATTAAAAAATGATTTCCGAAACCATCTACCTCAAAAGCATAAATTGTACCATATTTAGGGTGATTGTAAGTTGCATATTTTTTTAGTGCAGTCTCTACTTCTTTTGCCAGATCTGTACATTGTTTTGCCATTTCTGCATTTTGATTTACAGTATTCAGAATTTCAGCAGCTTTCTTTAACGAAGAAACAGCAAAGAAATTAGACGGCACGAGAAATTGCAAGGTTGTAGCATCGTCAGATGGACGGAAGGCTGAAACAATTAGTCCGACAGGATTCACAGGAGCACCTAAACCGTTGTTGTTTAATGTATCGAGTGCACGTTCCGTTTTGCGTTGAAATTTATAAGGTCCTACTCCCTCCTTACGTTGTTGCTCCTTAAAAGTAGACAGGATGTTGGTGATGGCTTGTATCCATTCACTATCAAAAATACTGGCATCACCGGTCTCTTTCCAATATTGGTAGGCCAGACGTAGTGGGTAACATAGAGAATCTATTTCCCATTTTCTTTCATGTAATTCAGGTTTCATGTCGGTCAGGTCGGACATCCATTCTCCTCCCACAGCTCCGTCATTGAAAGCATTGGCGTACGGATCAATATTAATACATTTAAATTGTCTGCGGATCACTCCTTCGAGCATTTTCTTCAATTCCGGATCTTTACTGGCCAGTTGTATATAAGGCCAAACCTGTGCTCCGGAGTCACGTAGCCACATGGCATGAATATCACCTGTATAAACAAAAGTATCAGGTTTGCCATTTGTTGTGCGATAATGGACTGTCGTTTCGAGGGTATTTGGAAAACAATTCTCGAACATCCATGCCAATTTTTGATTAGTAAGTAACTTTTTCACCCTGATGATTTCTGCTTCCACGGCTTTTGATGTAAAAAGACGCTTGTTTACGGGTGGACGATTACTTTTATAAGCGGCAATTTCAGCTGCTTGATTAACCACATTGGTATGATCCTTAGCTAGGATAAGTTCTGTAGCTTTAGCATGGCCTCCCATTAATAGGGTAGTTGTGATAATGCATATTCCGATGTTTCTTTTCTTCATATCTCTATTGTTTTAAGAGGGTTATTAAAAGTGATTATTGCAAATCGATTCCGCCTAGTCTTCCATACATTTCTATGAAAGCAGCTTGTGTCAAGAGCCATTTTTTCTCGTTTTTATCCGTGCCACTCCAATCTGTATGGAACAGTCCCCGTTCATCTCTGGCATGATGCCATGCGTAATCAAGACTTTTCTGGAAATCGGTTAGATAGGTCTTGTTATGGTCTATTTGATAAAGTTCAATAAAGCCTCTAAGCATAACTGCTGTGAACCAGATATTTCCTTTTTTCAGTAATTGAAATGTTTGCCCGTTTGGAGAGGTAAAATGAGTGAAAAAGTGTTTATGACATGCTTCTGCTATATTTTGAGCATCTTCCAGATAATTTCTCTGTTTTGTAATTTGGTAGAGTAGGGCAGCTGCTTGCATCATTTGCCCGCTGTTGTAGGCAAATTTGGCACGACCGATTTTCTTATTGAGTGCGATGTTGTCAAAGTATAGATGATCCTTTGGATCTTCCAGGTTCTTTTTAGTCCACTCGTATAAGTCTTTTCCTTGTTTTAAATAGGCGTCATCTTGAGTAGCCTGAAATAGCTTGAGAGCGAATACGGCTCCCGGCGCATTAGAACAAGTATTTTTAGATTCCTTCTTTTGTTCGCACCAGTAGATTCCTCCGCCAAGTACGTCATCTTTACCACTAAGGATAAACTTCCATATTAGTTTAGCTTTCTCCAGATAAGCTTGTTTTCCTGTCATACGATAAGAATCGGTAAAATCGATACCTAACCAGACGTTGTCATCATAAAAACGATCGGAGAGAGGTTGACTGCTGATATAAGATGAGTAAGCGAATGGTTCTCTTCGTGTGTCGAAGTATTCTTCCAATCCTGGTAGTACTTTGTTTTCCAGAAGCTTTTTATACTTCTTATTTCCAGTGCTCTCCAGTAATGCATTTACTGCAGAGAATGTGCCCGAATACGGCCAAAGGTAGGAATATTCATTGCGTCTTTTTGCTTGTTCTTCTGATGCCAGATAAGTTGCCTTATTGTCTTGGTTAAAAGGATAGTTCTCACGTAACAGACACGTGTTGGGTGCTGCATAGTTTTGGTAAAGAGCATCTAGGGTCTGCTGTGCTCTTTCTACGTCGGGACTGGCATTCGATAAAGTTAATGCACAAATAATATTCACTAATAAGTAATGCATGATTTTATTATTTTATAAATGATTATTGCATAAAAATATTTACTTGCTTCCACTTGTCTTCAGTATCATTCGCTACTTCTGCTCCTGGTGTGGAACGTCCTTCCTTTACATACTTTCTGATGAGTCGTGTCATTTCTTTTACTTCCTGTTCATAGCGGTTATCATGGATAATATTTTCTTTCTCTGATGGGTCTTTTTCAAGATCAAATAGCTGCATTGGAGGTAGTTGGGCCAAATCAGCAGGCTTATTGGGATATCCCCATCCGCCTGAACCTCCATTAAAAACTAGTTTAAGTTGTGGTGTGCGTAGAGACAAATATCCTTTCCCTGATTCATAAATAAGGTCCTTTCGGGTAGAAGTCCCTTCTTTACTTAATATAGGCCACATACTGTAACTATCTACAGCCTCTTCAGTTTTTAGTTTATGATTGACCATTTGTGCAAAGGTCGCATAGAAATCGGTAAGAGAAACAAGGGAATTACTTATTTTATTCGAGAACTTCCCTTTCCAAGATACTATTAGAGGAATTCTGTGTCCTCCTTCGTAAATATCTGTTTTATATCCTCTGTAAATATAACTGGGAAAATGACCTTGCTTTTCCATTTCTTTTACGCCGATATAAGGAGCACAGCCATTATCAGAAGTAAAAATAATGATAGTATTATCCAATTGGTTATTTTTCTTCAATGTTTCCACGATTTGTTGTACCATATCATCTATCATGACTACAAAATCTCCGTAGGCTCCTATTGTTGTTTTACCTTTATATTTGTCTGACGGCAACACTGGTGTGTGTGGTGCTGTAATAGGCAAATATAGGAAGAATGGTTTTTTACTGTTACGCTGTTTGTCAATATAGTCTATACTATGACGTATTATGTTTGGTAGACAATCCTGTGGATCAAAGCCGGCTCCTGCCACTCCTCCGTGCATTAAACCGAGTCCCTTCTGCGGTTCAATGATATGGTCGGGAAGAGCAGTTACTTTATTGTTTTCTACATAAACATAAGGAGCTATGTCAAGAGAAGAAGGTATACCATAAAAATAGTCGAATCCTCGGTCTGTGGGACCATTTTTTATAGGTAATGAAAAGTCTACATCTTTCTTATTTTTCGCATTTTGAGGATATCCCCAATCCCAGCCTAAATGCCATTTTCCAATACAGGCGGTATTGTAGCCATTTTCAGAAAACATTTGGGCGATTGTCCGACGGTCGGGTGTAATCATAGCAGGCGAGTAACCGTCGAGTACACCTTCTTTTAATTTTGTTCGCCAAGGGTATCTTCCGGTGAGAATGGAATATCGTGACGGTGTTGACAAGGCGGAAGAGGAGTGGGCATCCGTAAAAGTAATCCCATCTTGAGTTAGATTATCAATGTTAGGAGTAGGAATCTTAGATTCTGGATTGAACGCTGAGATGTCTCCATATCCTAAATCGTCCGCCAATATAAATATTACATTGGGAGATTGTGCTCTTACGGCTGCTGTCGCAAGTAATGCGGATGAAAGGGTGATTAGTTTATGCATGTTTTTTTAATATGAGTGTAATATTTGCTCTAGACTTATGTTTTTAGGGGTTTGTAATAAAGGAAATTCTGGTAGTATACACATGGGTATTGCAGGATCTCCTACTTTCCAAGCTGGTATATTTGCAAAGAGTCTTTCTAGTTTTCTTCTTGATTTTTCAGCTTCGGCATTTCCTTTACCCTTTGCAATAGGATTCGTTTCTTTAGGATCCTTTATTGTATCGTAAAAATTACCATCGGAATAGAGCTTATATCGCATGTCTCTAAAAAATTGTTTTGCATTTTTACTCGCGGACGCGTTAAATCTTGAATCATAATGACAGAATACCCATTCGCGAGACTTACCTTTTTCTCCCTTTATTTGAGGTAAAAAGCTTTGTCCATCTATATCCCATTGTTTAGGCACTTTAATATTCATAGCTTCTGCAAAAGTAGGCATAAAATCGGTGAAATCTATCATATCTGCACATTCATGCTTTGTATTGTTATTTTTTCCCCAATAAACTATCATAGGTACACGTACTCCAGTATCAATTGTTAGCCCCTTCCCACCCCTTACTATTGTTCCATCTTTCATGGTTGTTCTTATGTTACGGTTTGTTCCGTTATCTCCAATAAAAATGATAATGGTATTGTTCAATAAGTTTAAATTTTCTAACTTGTTGAATATCACGTTTATGTTTTTATCCACATGTTCTACCATCTTTGTGAAATTGGCGGTATTGCGTACTTCACGCATGGAGGGATCTTTCCATACATCACTTTGAGGAGTGGGGTAAAATGGATTATGCACTAATACCATAGGATAATATATGAAAAAGGGCTTAGTTTTGTTCTCTTCAATAAAATCAATCACATATTGAGTGAATATATCCGGTCCATATTCATTGTTTGAGTAAAGCTTTATATTTCCATCTTGTTCTATTAGTGGAGCGGCATATCTTTCTTTTATCATCCTGTCATAGCTTAACTGCCAAAGGCAATAGTGGTCGAAACCAAAATGATTAGGCAGATTTCTGTTTCTGCCTAATTGCCATTTGCCAGCTATCATAGTGGTATATCCGGCGTCCTTTGCTAAATGGGCAAAAGTTTTCTCCTTTTGATTTAAGTGCCCAAAGCAGGAGTAATTTTTATTATTGTATTTACCTGTCATTAGTTGTACGCGCGATGGTGTGCTTAAGGGTTGAGAGAAACAGTTGTCGAATCTCACTCCTATTTCTGAAAGTTTGTCAAGGTTTGGTGTTTGATAGGTACTGCCATAACATCCTAAACATTCACGTCCCATATCATCAGCTAAGATCAACACAATATTAGGCTGTTTGTTAGCTGTTTGGGCCATCAAAACGGAGGGAATTATAGCGAGACATTCCCATAAGAAGCTATTAATGACTTTCATTTGTTGATAGTTTTAGATGTTTATATTCTAACTTCTAGGTTTTGTTTATTGCATGAATATTTCGATTTGCTTCCAGCTATTACCAGTATCATTCGCACTCCTCTTTCCTGGGGTAGAACGTCCTTCTTCCACATACTTTTTGATCATCTGTGTCATTTTATCCACATCTTTTTTGTAGCGTTTGTTACTGATGATATTCTTCTTCTCCGAAGGGTCTTCTTTAAGGTTAAAGAGTTGCATGCTGGGTAGTTTGGCTAGATCAGCAGGTTTATTAGGGTATCCCCATCCTCCTGAACCACCGTGGAATACTAATTTTAGCTGAGGCGTACGTAGAGATAGATAACCTTTTCCCGATTCATAGATAAGATCTTTTCGGGCAGAATTTCCCTTTTTGCTTAGTATAGGCCATATACTATAACTGTCCACCGCTTCTTCATCTTTCAATTGGTAGTTCACCATTTGGGCAAAGGTGGCATAGAAGTCGGTGAGTGATACCAATGAACTGTTGGTTTCGTTCGTATATTTTCCTTGCCAGGAAACGATGAGTGGAATACGGTGCCCACCTTCATAAATGTCGTTTTTATAACCTCTGTAGATGTAACTTGGGTGATGCCCTTTATTTTCCATTTCTTCTACACCTATGTATGGAGCGCATCCGTTATCTGAAGTGAAAATAATGATGGTATTCTCTAGTTGATTGTTTTTCTTCAATGTTTCTACGATTTGCTGTACCATGTCGTCTATCATAACTACGAAATCTCCATAATCTCCTATGATTGTCTGACCTTGATATTTTTTTGCCGGCAATACGGGAGTATGCGGTGCTGTGATAGGAAGATATAGGAAGAACGGCTTTTTACTGTCACGCTGTTTATTAATGTAGTCTATACCATGACGTATAATATTGGGTAGGCAGTCTTGTGGCTCAAAATCGGCACCTGCGACTCCATTACGTATCAGTTTGATTCCCTTTTGCGGACCAATGGTGTGATTGGGAAGAGCTGTCACTTTATCGTTTTCTACATAAACGTGTGGAGCTGTTCCGAGTGAAGCAGGTATGCCGTAAAAATAATCGAATCCTCTGTCCGTAGGACCATTCTTGATAGGGAGTGAGAAATCCACATCCTGTTTGTTTTTGGCATTTTGAGGATATGCCCAATCCCAGCCAAGATGCCATTTTCCGATACAAGCAGTGTTGTAGCCGTTCTCAGAAAACATTTGGGCGATTGTACGGCGGTCGGGAGTAATCATGGCTGGAGAGAATCCATTCAATACTCCACTTTTCATAGTTGTTCTCCAAGGATACCTTCCAGTGATAATGGAATAGCGTGAAGGAGTAGAGAGCGCGGAAGATGAATGGGCATCCGTAAAGGAAATTCCGGAGTGTGTCAAATTATCAATGTTTGGGGTGTGGATTTTGGATTCCGGATTGAATGCTGAAATATCTCCATAGCCTAAATCGTCTGCTAATATGAATATCACATTGGGCGATTGTGCCTTTACGGCAGTTGCTGTAAGGAGTACAGATGAGATTGTTATTAGTTTGTTCATCACCTTTGTTAAATCTTTTGTGAGTTTTATTTTCTTTTCAATCGGTCAACGTGAGCTCAATGAACTTTCAGAATGATACAATATGAAAAATCATTGAGCTCACGTTTGCTATTTATTCTTGTACTATGACATTTATAGGACAAGTGAATCCATTTTCAAATTTTGGGTATGCCGTACCCGAATTAGGCAGTGACTCGAATATGAAAGTGAATGTTCCCGCTTTATTCAATAAGGTACCTGCATCCGCATTGAAATCGACATACGATATGAAATACTTTTCATTTAGTTTTGAATCTTCAAAGAAATGAACGATCTCATTACTCTTCTTGTTGGCTGTTCCAGCTCCAATTTTGGACTTGTCACCGGCTACCTTTACAACATCTGGTGTGTAGAATCCTCTGAACCAATTGTTTTTGTTATCATCATGTGCTTTGAAGTTATAACCTGTTGGTACTGTAGCCCCTTCTGATTTGTATGTTGCAAACCAAATGCGCATAGCAGTATTACCTCCAAGTGCCTCCCCTTTGGTCAGTATTTTCGTTTGCTGGTTACTTTTCTGTACCAATTCGCCTCGTATTGCTTTTACGGGATTGCTTTCTGTAGGTTCCCAATCTTCATTGAAAGTCGGTACATCAGGAGTATCGGTAGTAAGGTTGGGGTTGACTATAAATCCGGATACTGGATTTTCTGTAATTGTAAATTCAAAGGGTACCCATCCTGTTTCTCCTGTGACAGGATGTTTGGGAAAATACTGTATGATGTCATTACCGGCATCTGTATTTGTATACTTGATGTATATCTTATAGTTACCTGGTTTTTCGATATAAGATTTGGGCGTTGAAGCACTGATAGTCCAAGATGCGGATGACATGGGACGTGTGCGGTTTCCGCCATAGAGTATATCAGGAGTGTTTTCGTCCCACATGCCTACAGATATTGGTTTTGAATTTGTTCCATGAAAGAATATATCATTTTCTCCCCAAACGTGACTTAGAGTACCGTCTTTTAATGTAAAAGCCTCGGGGTATTGTTCCATATTTTCTGGGGTGGGAGTAAATAAGGTAAGCGCTTTTACACCATTATCTTCGGTAAAGCTGGGACGAATGGCATTATTGGCAATCATAATGGAATTGTAACGTAGATTAGCAACGCAGTTGTATGTAAGTCCTGCAGTTTTGATTTCTGTGGAGGGACTGGACATTCGGGCATACCAAAATATTTGTTCGTTTTGTGCTCCGGTTATTGGAGCAGATTGATTTACCCAGTTAATTTCTCCACCAAGAAGAACAAAAGGTTTTTCACTGGTAGGAATGAATTCGCGTGCAGGACGTTGAGTGCCCTCAGCCCAAATCGGAATCGTTTTAGTGATGGTAGTACCAATTTTTTCTCCATTTTCAAAAATGTCAAATGAGATGGGTACCGATCCGTCTTGTGTTGGGGTTCCGCTTATCGGGAAATAAGCATATTGTTTGTCTCCCTGAAAGGAGAGTTGTACTTCTCCGTCTTCTATTTTCAATCCGGTTTCGGATGACCGGTCAACAAACTTGACGAGTAGTTTCCGGCCAAAACCATTGACGAACGGAATCCCCAAGCGGTCACCGGGTTCATTTTCATCACCGACAAAAGCGGGAGTACCTTTAGCAAGGAATCCATCTACATAAATGGTTGATTCTTGTACGTTCAACCCTTTTTCTTGTATAATATATTCCATTCCGGGGTGTTCGCAGGAACAGAACAGACCTGAAATAAACAATATGGATAGTAATGTGGTAATCTTATTCATAATCATGTTTCCTTTCGTTTATATAACATTTGTCATCTTGCACCATAATTCTGTGTCAGTTTGGGATTGGAACGTATTTCCTGTGACGGAATTGGGAATAAGGTACAGTATTGATCAATCTCAAATTTTTCACTCTTCATATAGTAGTTGTTTACATTAGGAGAACTGTTGGAAGTATAGGCATTATAGAAATTGGTGAAGTGTTGATTCATTACTTCTACAGCTTTTCCTGAACGAACGAGGTCAAACCAGCGGTGACCTTCGAAAGCCAACTCCAATGCCCGTTCGTCATAGATTGCTTGATAAACTTTTTCTGGAGTATCTAAGACCCATTCTTTATTAGGGTCTCCGGACGCAAGATACGGAACAATGCCGGCTCTTTCCCGTACAAGGTTGATTGTTTTATTTAAAACGCTTTGTGACAGGATCCCGTCACTGATATGCGCTTCTGCTTCTGCCAATAACAGCAGTATGTCTGCAAAACGGAGGATATACCAATTGTCATCAGAATCATTTACTTTATACTCTGATGAGCTCATGTATTTGCCGCACATCCACTGGTTATCTGCATTAAAGCCTTTTACAGAAGCCCGGAAAGAGGTACCGGTATAAGGGTCGTAAGGATATGCAACGTCTTGCGGATAATCTTTGTTCTCATTAACCGGGAGATAAGAAATGCCGTCCGTATCTAATTTGATATTACCGTTGCTAATGCGTGTATCGGTGTAGATAATATCATCAAATTTTCGTACTTCATATTGATAATCGGGATACATAGAATCCCATTTTTTTGCCATATCCATAAAATATCCGGTCGGTGAGCATGCACCGTTTCCTTGATTTGAAATGGGAGACGGGATATATCCGTTTGAATTGGCTTTATTACGAGGTGCATAAGAAGCAGGTGAGAAAAGAGTATAGAACGGACTTCCCAATCCTTCCACTTGACCGGTTTTGTATTCCACTTCCCATATGGACTCGCATGAATGTTTGTTGGTGGATTTGAACAATTCGCTGAAATTCGGATATAATTCATATCCTCCATTGTTTATCACATCTTCCAGATAATACTTGGCAGCTTCATATTGCGTAGTGGTTGTTTCCGGATAAAATACGGTAATATTCGGATTAATGGATATATCTTTCCATGTTTCTACATCGGGGTAAGCGGCTTCCGTGATGTCGTTTGGCATAGATAGGAGTACTTTTCCCAGTAAGGCTTCTGCCACATATTTGTCAACTCTTCCTGTCGGAGTTTTTTCTCCGCTGTTTGTCGATCTATAGAGGTTGTTCGATTCGATGGCAGAAGTCAGATCGGTGAGAATCTGTATATAGACCTCTTCTGCAGATGCACGCAGATGACCTCTGGAATCGGTGTATTCTTGTGGAATATCCATGATGATGGGTACTCCACCGTAAGCGCGAACTAAGTTGAAATAGAAAAGGGCACGTAGTACTTCGGCCTCTGCAATGTATTTTTGAACGGTTTCATCATTCCCGAAGAGTTCTTTCCCTTTTTCGATGACTGTATTGGCTCTTATGATTCCTTTGTAGTGATGAGCCCAATAGTTTTGGTTTCCACTATTGTTGGCAGATATGGTAAATTTTTCAATTTCATGTCGGAAAGTATTGGCATAGTAATTAGTTTGATTTGGAAATGCAACATCCGAACGCACATCACCGAAAAGATAGATGCTGGCCGAATACAGCCCGTTATCTCTCAATGAAGAGTAAGTTGAGTACAATGCCGAACGTATATCATCAGGTGACTTGTAGAAATTTTTACCCGTTAAAGTGGTTTCCGGCTCGATATCTAGAAAACCGGTACAACCGGACATGCAGGTGGCGATCAATGCCACTGTAAATATATTCTTCAGATTCTTCATATTCTTTTTCATGCTTTAGATTTATAATGTAGCTTTCAGCCCTATGGTGAAATTTCTAGATAAAGGATATCCGGTACGGTCGATGCCCGGTGCGGTAGCCGAACGGAATGTGTTGGCTTCAGGGTTCATACCGGTATATTTAGTGAAAGTATGCAAGTTGTCAATATTGAAACTTAGTACTAATCCGTTCAGAAAGGTTTTTCGGAGCATTTTCTTGTCGAATGTGTATGAAAGCTGGATGTTACGGATGGACAGATAAGAACCGTCTTCGAGATATCGGTTGGTAAATTTACTCATTTCCGTGGTTGGACGTACATCATTGGAGGTGTAAGTACGGTCTGCTAAGCCGTTACCCGGCGATTCGGGCGAACGCCATCTATCTACTACTTTGATGGAAAGGTTGTTATTGTTGTTTCCGCGCAGTGTCTCACGTAATGTATAGTTGTAAATCTGATTTCCGTATTGTCCGTTCAACTGAAAACTAAATGAAAAGTTTCTGTATGAGAATGTGTTGACCATACCGGCATTGAAACGCGGGTAAGGATTTCCTATAATAGTACGGTCATTGTCATCATAAAGTCCGTCGCCGTTGAGATCGTACCATTTACAGTCTCCCGGCCGAACGTTCGGGTCGAAAGCCAGTCCTGAATAAGGGTCATTCCGCAATGCTTGAATTTCTTCCATTGACTGATAAATGCCGCCGAATACATTTCCGTAGAACATACCTATCGGATAGCCTACTTTAGTGATGTTTGATTCTGCCACTCCATCAGTGATGGCTTCAGAATCGAGTCCTAGTGCCAATACTTTGTTCCGGTTGGCGGAGATGTTGAACGTAGTTGTCCATTTGAATTTGCCGGTCAGGTTGCGGGATACAATATTGAACTCGATACCTTTGTTTTCAACGGAACCGACGTTTTGTAACATGCGTGAAACTCCTAAAGTGCTTGGAACGATTGTATTCAGAAGCATATCGGAAGTGATAGACTTGTACAAATCAAGTTGCATGAATATTCGGTTGTGGAAAAGTCCTATGTCTACACCTAAATTAGTCTGTTTGGACACTTCCCATTTCAAGTCCGGATTCGCAATGTTTGACGGAGCCCAACCACTTACGACAGAACCATCGACTATATACGATTGCTGTGACATTTTGGTCTCATAGTTGTAGTCTCCGATAGCATTGTTGCCAGACAGACCAAAACTACCTCGTAATTTCAGTTCACTAAGTACTTTCTTGAGTGGCTTCATGAATTTCTCTTCCGTCATGGCCCATCCTGCGGAAATGGAGGGGAAATAACCGTATTTGTTGTTCTTTCCAAAACGACTTGAACCATCTGCACGAAATACTCCCTGAATCATATATTTTCTTTTGTAGTCGTAGGTCAGTCGGGCTATATAGGATAGCATACGATCTTCAGTCTTATCATAAGAACCTCCGTTGACTACACCTCCGTTGATGGAAGGGAGAGATTCTGTTGCAAAATGGTAGGCGGACGTGTAAAGCTTGTTGAGTTGGTTACTTTGTATAGTGACACCTCCTACAGCACTGATGTTATGATCTCCGAATTCTTTCTGATAGGTCAGTATATTTTCGTTAATCCACATGAGTTTGCGAGTCATAGTGGTGGAAGCCTCAGAGTCGGTACGGTTTTTGCCAATGGAAGCTGGGTACCATATTGAGTTCTCGGATGACATGAAATCAATGGCCAATGACGGTTTAAACGTCAACCCTTTAGCCAATTTCAATTCGAAGTTAAGCCCACCGATAATACGATTCTGACTCGTCTCGTTTTTGTATTCGTGAGCGATTCTGACTGGATTGTCTTGATTGTCGGCCAATGGCGAATCGGAAAGCGTTGGGAAGGCACCGGTTTCGGGGTCTCTTGAATCGGCTATGTTAGTTGGGGCCAAGTTGTACTCTAATGTAGAGAAATAATCTCCATTAGGAAGTTTGACCGGGAAAAAGGGATACATGGAGATTGCAGTTCGGATTACGCTGTTTGATCCTTCTCCACCTTCTCTTGTTCTTTTCTGATTGATAAATGTAGGAGCAAAGTTGACAGTTACTTTTGCCCACTTATTTAATTCGATGTCGAAGTTGGAACGGAAAGCGAATCGCTTCATTCCGGTACATATCAGGATCCCTTCTTGGTCGAAATATTCGCCTGAGATTCGGTAACGCATATTTTTACCTCCTCCTGCGATAGACAGATTGTATTTCTGCTGAATGGCATTCTGGAAGATGGCATCTTGCCAGTCAGTGTTGAGATTCTCGTCGAAAGGGAAATAGTCCTGATTTTGGTTTGTCGTGTAACGAAATCTTTCATTCAGATTCTTATCCTTATAATATTCCAATAATTGGGCCGTATTCATTAATTCGAATTTATGTTGTATTTGTGCTATGGTGGTTGAAGCATTGATGGTTACTGTCGGTTTGGTACTTTCACCGCGCTTGGTAGTGATAAGTATTACACCATTGGCACCACGTGAGCCATATACGGCAGTTGAAGCGGTATCTTTCAGAATCTGAATATTGGCTACGTCATCAGGATTGACAACAGACAGGCCGCCTTCCATCGGTATTCCGTCGACAATATATAAAGGTTCCGAGCCTGCAGTAACGGTACCGATACCGCGGACTTCTACATTGATATCACCACCAGGAGTCGCGTCGGAAGTCTGTATACGAACTCCGGGGACTAAACCTGAGATGGTTTGTTCGATAGAAGAGCCTACATATCCAGATAATTCTTCGGATTTGATGGAAGTCATGGCAGATGTTATCGTTCTCTTTGTTTGGGTTCCATAGCCGATAACTACGGTTTCATCCAACATATAGCCATCTTCAATCATGACTACTTTAATAAGCTTTTTGGGGTCTTTGATTGTGATCTCCTGTTTCTGAAACCCGATGAACGAAAATTCAAGAACTGGATTCTTACCTTTTGTTTGAATCTTGAAAGTTCCATCGATAGTGGTGGTTGTTCCATAATTGGAGTTTTGGCAAAGGACATTCACACCTGGTATGGGTTGTCCTTGCTCGTCAACAACGGTTCCTGTTGCAAATGTTCGGGCATTCTGTGCGTATGTATTTCCACCTGTATATGAAGAAACTTCAAATATGGAAAATACAATAGTTAAAAAGAGAATGCGGATAGAAATCATATTTCTCATATAGTAGTAAATTTAGTTATGCCACAAAAATACAATCAATATGTATATCTCCTATGGTATGTAAAAGCTAAAAGGAGAATTTGTAAAAGAGATAATATTTAACTTGCTTATTAGTAGTATGTTATCTAAAATATTTGATGATAAAATGTAATGACTATGTGAATTGTTTAATGCTGATGGATGTACTGAATATAAGATGGTAGTGCTTTTTTCTTTTCCTTTTTGTAGCTACATAATTGCTATTTAATTATATTTTATGTTGCTGATTATTAGCATGATACCTTTTAAGCTACTTATATTTTTCATCAAAATAAAATCTAGGAGGTTTCAATGGAATGAGCATTTCGTATATTTGCATGAAATAAAAGTATTTGTTTTCCTTTCAACAACCAAATTCGCATAAAATTATGAAGAATCACTCGAGACATTTCGTAGCCGCTACTTGTGCTTTAGCAGCATTTTCTCCCGTTGAAATGATGGCCCAAAAACAACCAAACTTTGTCATTATCGTTGCAGATGATATGGGGTATGGTGATGTGGGCATATACGGCAATGAGTATATAAAGACTCCGAATATTGATCAAATGGCCCGGGAGGGGATGATGTTCACAGATTTCCATTCGAATGGTTCAGTCAGTAGTCCGACGCGTTGTGGGCTTTTAACTGGGCGTTATCAACAGAGAGCTGGCTTGGAGAAAGTTCTTTTGGTACCCCGAGATGATAAAGATAAGGAGGTAGGACTTCCGTCGGAAGAAATAACTTTTGCAAAAATCTTGGGAGACAATGGATACCGGACAGCTTTGATTGGTAAATGGCATTTAGGATACTTGCAGAAACATCATCCGATGAACTTTGGCTTTCAGAAATTTGTAGGTTTTAAATCCGGAAATGTCGACTATCAGAGTCACCGCAACCGTTATGGAGATGTGGACTGGTGGGACGGTTTGGAAATGAAAAATATGCCGGGATATACAACAACCTTACTAACAACGCTTTCCGAGGATTACATAAAAGAAAATAAGGATAAATCATTTTGTCTATATATAGCGCATGCGGCTCCTCACTCTCCTATGCAGGGACCTAATGAAAAGGCGATCCGTACAGAGGCTACTCCGGAAGGGGATAAAAACTCCGACAGGGCAAATAAGGAAATTTATAAAGATATGGTAGAGGAATTGGATTGGAGTGTGGGACGGATTCTGGAAACGTTGAAAAAATATAAATTGGACAAGAATACGTTCGTTGTCTTTTTCTCTGATAATGGTCCGGTGATAAATAATGGAGGTTCTACCGGAGGGTATAGAGGTGCGAAGGGAGCTCCATGGGAAGGAGGACACCGTGTCCCTGGTATTTGTTATATGCCTGGAACTGTCAAAGGAGGAACAATGTGCAAACAGACCGTGATGAGTTTCGATCTTTTTCCGACTATGCTGGACATGGCGAACATTCATTATGATGACTCGAAGAAGAAGTTGGATGGAGCTTCTCTGGTACCTTTGTTTAAGGGGAAGGAGCTTTCTCAGAGACTTTTGTTTTGGGGAAATGGTAATAAGACTATCTCTGTGAGAGATGGCAAATGGAAGCTGGTTCGTTACAACCAAAAGGGAAAAATTACATTGCATTTGTTTGACCTGGACAATGATCCATACGAGGAAAATAATATGAGTGAGCAGGAACCTGAATTAGTTAAAAGACTGGATGAACAGATTACTCGCTGGGCCAAGTCCGTCTATTCAGAAGTTCCTGACCAGTTTGCTCGAAAAGTACGACGTACGAATAAAAATAACACTTAATATGCATAGTAACTATGAAGATAGAAAAAATAGCCTTGCTGGCATTGGGAACTACTATGACTTCCGGTGCAGCTTTGGCTTCGAATACGGTTGATAAAGCTACTCCCAATGTTTTACTGATTCTTGTAGATGATCTTGGATTGGGCGATTTGTCCTGCCAATATGCTAAAGATTTGAGTACTCCAAATATTGATCGCATCTTTGAAACTGGAGTGCGTTTGGATAACTTTTATGCTAATTCATCCGTGTCTTCTCCTTCGCGTGCCGCACTGTTGACCGGACGTTTTCCGGCTATGGTAGGAGTACCAGGGGTCATCCGTCCTTCCATCGATCAAAATTGGGGTTATTTCGATCCGTCTGCCGTCACCATGCCTGAGGTACTTAAAAATGGTGGCTACAGAACTGCACTAATTGGCAAATGGCATCTAGGCTGGAAAAGTCCGAATCTTCCGAATGAGAGAGGATTCGAGCATTTTCATGGTTTCCTTGCAGATATGATGGATGACTATTACACGCATCAGCGGCAGGGAGGAAATTACATGTATCTGAACGACAAAGAAATTACCCCCAAAGGTCATGCTACCGAATTGTTTACTTCATGGAGTGTGGATTATATTAAGAAAGAGGCAAAAGAGAAGAATCCCTTTTTTCTTTATCTTGCCTACAATGCCCCCCATTCTCCTTTACAACCACCGGTAGAGTGGGTGAACAAGGTACAGGAAAGAGACAAGTCGTTACCGGTCAAGCGTGCACGGCTGATAGCCCTGATTGAACATTTGGATGATAATATAGGTAAAGTGATGCAGGCTCTCGAGGAAAGCGGTCAGTTGAGTAATACATTGGTAATATTTGCTTCTGATAATGGAGGGGACCGGGGAAGTATGGCAAACAATGGACCTACCCGGGGTGCCAAAGGCGATATGTTTGAGGGAGGTATCCATGTCCCTTGTGCTCTGAATATGCCAGGAGTTTTCGAAGGCGGTCGACGTGACAACCATTTTGTTGTGATGATGGACCTTATGCCTACTATTTGTGATTTTGTGAATGTACCGGTCAGGCATGAGATAGATGGTATTTCTGTATTGGATGCCATTAAGAGAAAGAAACAGAATACAGAAGATCGTTTCGTTTTCTGGCTTCGAAATGAAGGTGGTCCGCAATTTGGGGGGAAGTCGCAGAGTGCGGTGAGGTATAATGAGTACAAACTTTTACAGAATCTTCCCTTTGAAAAAGTACAGATGTTTAATTTGGAGGAAGACTCTTTGGAAACTACTCCACTACCTTTGCAAGGAGATATGTTTCGAAAATTGAACAATGCAATGACTAAGCATTATCGTGCTTGGGGAGCAGTCCCTTGCCAAGCACCATCTAAATAGAAACTTAAATCATAAAATAAAACTAGTATGATGAATTTTAAAATGAAAAACAAGACCCTATTCCTATGCCTTCCGGCAATGTTGAACATACCTTTTGGAGGCTCTTCTGCATTCGGAGCGAATTCAGAAAAAGACAATAAAGAGAATAGCCCGAAACGCCCCAATGTACTTGTATTGCTAACGGATGACCAGACATTCAGCACTATCCATGCTTGGGGTAATAATGAAATTCAGACTCCGAATATGGACAGACTTGTCAATCAGGGTATGTCATTCACCCAAACTCATGTAATGGGTGGACTCAACGGTGCCATCTCGCAGCCCAGTCGTGCGATGCTTCTTACCGGACGCGGTCTGATGGACGTACACCGCAACGGACAAGTCATCCCCAAAAATGAGAAAACATTTCCCGAGCTGTTCCGCGAGAACGGCTATACAACCTTCGGAACCGGCAAATGGCACAGTGACAAAGCTGCATTCAACCGTTCGTTCTCTACGGGTGCGAACATTTTTTTCGGAGGAATGCATCCCTATGGAAATGAAAAGGAAGAAAAGGGACACCGATGCCCTTATCTGCATGAGTACGACCCGACAGGGAAATACAAAAATGGTCAATGGGTAAACGCATCACTCAATACTTTCTCGTCTGAGTTGTATGCCGATGCCGCCATCAAGTTCATTGAAACAAATGCATCGAACGATAACCCGTTTCTGATGTATGTCGCATTTACTTCGCCGCACGACCCGCGTAATGTGTTACCTGATTACGGGCGCAAATATGATAGCAAGGAAATTACGATGCCAAAGAATTTTATTACACAGCATCCGTTTGATAACGGTGATCTCAATGAACGCGATGAAAAACTGTTGCCTACTCCGCGTGTACCGGAACAGGTACTTGCCGAAAGAGCCAACTATTACAGCATGGTGAACGAGGTAGATGTTCAGATAGGGCGTATCCTTGATATGCTTGAAAAAAGCGGCAAGGACGATAACACCATTATCGTATTTGCAGCAGACAACGGCCTTTGTGTCGGAGAACACGGACTGCTGGGTAAGCAGAATCTGTATGAAGCGGCGGTGAGAGTACCTTTGGTGATATGCGGACCTAATATCCCGAAAAATATGATGAGTGATGCCTATTGTTATCTGTACGACCTTTATCCCACCCTCTGCGATTTATCGAATATAAAGGTACCGACCACTGTTAAGGGAATCTCATTGGCGCAAACCATACAGGATCCAAATGTGAAAAAGCGCAAGGATATACTATTAACATACATCAACCTTCAACGAGCTATCAAGAAGGATGGCTTCAAACTTATACTTTATAATGTAGACGGTCAGCGTCATCCGCAGCTTTTCGACCTTAAGGCCGACCCAATGGAAATGAATAATCTTTATGATAATCCTAAGTATAGTAAGAAACGTGAAGAGCTTACTAAATTACTTTATGCCCGAATGGCATCTGTCGGTGATTTCTGTGACCCCACTAAACCTGATTGGGGCTATCCGACGAAACTGAAATGGGAACAGATTGTCAAAGTCAATCCTTGATGTAGGCAGATGTGTGTAAAGGGCTTTTTAGCACCAATATGAGAAAATATTATTCCCACTGTAATGAGAGAAAACAGCTTATTATAGTGGGTGTTTTTTTATCATGGTGAGAGTAGCCTTTTATTGCCCGATACGTCCCACTCTTTCTTCGAAAGAGTTACGGTCGCCAATAGCTTTGTTTCTCATTTTCGAGCGGTAATTGTAAATGGTAGACAGCGAATATTGCAAGAAATGGGCTATTTTTACACTGTCCGTGATTCCTAACCGAATTAGTGCGAAGATTCTTAATTCGGGAGTTAGCAGTTTGCCAGTGCCGGGTATTATGGCATTTTCTGGTGATAAGAGTGCATTAAAGTCTGCTACGAAGTTTGGGAATAAGTTGAGGATTGCTTTGTCGAAATTATTATAAAACTCTGCCAAGTCTCCTTCTGTATTTAGCGAAGACTTGAGGAAAGAAACTACTTTATTGATATCTTCACTCTTTGCTATTTTAAGGGCTCTTTTCTTGAAACTGTCTATCTGAGTGATATAGTTGGTATATTGCTCCATATATAATCCCACATATTCTTCCTTAATTTTACTGCTATCAGCCAGTGCTGAGTTTATGTTTTGTATTTCATCCAAATGATATGACAGGCTTTTATTGGCTTGTTCCACTTTTTTCTTTTGCTTCTTTAGTTGGGTGAAAAGTATAAATAATAGGATACAGACAAGGCACAGCGAACTAAGTAGGCTACTAATAATAACAAATTTGCGTTTTTCTTTCTCTTGAAAAGCCTTGTCGATGAAGAGGTACATATCCGAGGCTTCGATTGTATTGATTCTGGCATTACATAAGATGGCATCTTCCATTGCATTTTTCATGTATGCGTATGCCCGATCTATATCTCCACTCTCAAAAATAAGTTTTGCCAATATTCGCAAAGAACGGTTTTCTCTAGTTCCGTTTATTACATCAGATATGGCGGATATGGTAAAGTACCTGACCGCATTCTTAGAGTCGCCTTTGCCTTGATAGGCGGAGGCTAATGAATAAGCTAATATACCGGCATTCCGCGAATATTGGGGATAGCTTAAATAAGCGCTGTCAAGCATATGGATGGCATCATTATATTTCTTTTTGTGTAACAGGATAGGAGCAATTGTGAAAGCCCGTATATTGGAAGGGACTTCTGCGCATTGGAGTAAGGAGTCGCGATAAGTTTGTTCTATCAAATCATTCTTGCGTGATTCTATTTCACTGGAAGCAAAATTCTTCTGGTGATTGTAGATAGTGGCTTGCCCGAGGAAGTATTCCACTTTAAGTTTGGGAGACAATAATTGATGTTGTATGGGATTGACGATGGACAATGCCTCTTTGAAAAATCCCATGGAAGATAAAATACGTGCATAGTCTAGCTTGGCTTCTATGATAAGCTCTCCATCTCCACTTTCTTGAGCCAACTCATTCATATGAATAGCATAGGTTAAAGCGGAATCTTTTTGAAAGGAAGAGTAGGCGAAACATAATAATTCGGCTATTTGTACTTTTTTGCGTATTTTATGGTGTAACTTCAGTTCTATTTTCAGACTATCTATTTGCTCTTGCTTTTGTTCTGCATAATCTAACTTATACTTTAGGGCTTTATCTAATGTTTTTAGTAATGAATTGATTTCATCGTTAGCTGTAGCCGGATTGATAAAAATAATGCAGAGTAATACAGGTAAAATGAACTTTCTCATGATTATATTAGATTTTATCGCTAAAGTTGAATTTGGGATAAAGGTAAATATAATATTTGATAAATGCTAGCTTGTGATTTAATTCTCATGTTTGAGATTTATAATTCCATACCGAACCGTAAAAGTAAATATCGGTTTGATATGGAATCTTTTTCAGAAATGCCTATATAAAATTAGGAAATAATTGTTATTTGTATTTTTGTGCAAACTCCACCGATACCGAATTACTGAAACTTCGGCAAACTTCAGCTGCGAAGTCTTTTCCGCATTGGATTATTTTATCCCAGATCTCTTCATTCAAGTTATTTAGATCGCGGTATCGGACATCGTATTTGAGTAATCCGTAGATCAGCCCTGCATTGAAGTTATCACCGGCTCCAATGGTACTGACTGCTTGTAATGGTTCTATCGGATAATCTTTATTGACCAGATTAGAGCGTAACGCTACCTTTTCCGCACCTGCAGTACAGATGAACCGGGGACAGTAGAATTTGATTTTATCCTTGTAAATCTTGTCTATATCCTGCATGTTATACATATATAGAAAATCCTCTAAAGAACCGCGTACAATATCCGCATATTCCAGATTTTCAATAATGGTCGGAGCCAGTTTCATGGCTTCATTCTTGTGTGAAGAACGGAAATTCGGGTCATAATAGATGATGGCTTTCTTTTCACGTGCCTGATCTAGTAATTCGAGAATCTTCTCCCTCAGAACCGGATTCAGTGCGTAATAAGAACCCACCATGACAATGTCGTCTTCCTCTAATTTCGGAAACAGAACATCCAGACGTTGCTTCGGGTAGTCTTTGTAGAAGATATATTCGGCATCACTCTGCTCGTTCAGGAAAGCTAAAGATACGGGTGATTTTCCATCCGGGAATACATTTACATGATCGGTTGGGATATGATTCTCACGCATAAACTGCAGGATAATATTGCCTACACGGTCATTCCCGGTTTCACTGATGAAGCCGACGTTTATTCCCATTCGTCCCAATGAGACAATACCGTTGAATACAGAACCTCCCGGTACGGCTGCGGAAGGCTGGTCACCTCGAAAGATGATATCGAGGATGGTCTCTCCGATACCGATTACTTTTCGCATAGTGATCTTGATTTTTCTCCCAGATAACCACCATGATGGCGTTTTGAATATTCAGCGATAGTAAATCCTGTTTCCTTCATGGTTTGTACTACCAATATATCTCCGATCACTGTCATGGCAGTAGTGGATGTAGTAGGAGTCATCCCTAACACACAGACTTCTGCAGGCTTGCCGGTACTTAGACAGACATCCGATTCTTTTGCCAGCGGACTATCCGGATTTCCGGTGATAACGATAAACTTCAGATCCGGGTCCAGATTATGGGCTAAGCGGGTTAATTCCACAATCTCACGTGTCTTGCCAGAGTTAGAGATCAGCAGGAGTAGATCGTTTTTTTGTAAGATACCCAAATCCCCGTGTTGCGCCTCGCTGGGATGCAGAAAGACGGATGGAATACCGGTGGAACAGAAAGTCGTAGCAATGTTCATAGCAATCTGCCCGGCTTTTCCCATACCGGAAGTTACCAGTTTTCCCTTTTTCTGATGTATTTGTTCTACAATCAGTTTCACCGCTTTTTCATAAGCGTCTGTTACGGGGATGTTGAGCACAGCTTGTGCTTCCTGTTGCAAAAGTTGTTTGATGGAGTCTATCATATAGGATCAGTTTATTTTTTCTTTTAATTCATTTAATGTGTTTGCTACTTCGTAATAGGTTGAGAAAGGCTGTCGTGCAAAACCTTTGTCCTCCAGGGTGTGGAGCGCTTTTAATAGCTCGTCGTAAAAACCATGTTCATTGTAGAAAATGACCTTCTTTTGGTGATATCCGATAGAGGCAGCGGCTATTACGTGGAAAATCTCATCAAGAGTACCGACGCCTCCGGGGAGTGCAACCAATACCTCCGACTTCTCCGTTATGATATCTTTGCGGTCACTCAAGTTACGGGTATGAATTTCTTCATCTAACAGACTGCTTACCTTGCCATTCTCTTCCAGTTTGGCAGGAACTACTCCAATGACCTTACCGCCATTTTCTTTCACGGCACGAGCTATGCATTCCATTAATCCGAGGCTGGCTCCTCCATATATCAAGGTTTTGCCTGTCTGCCCCATCCATTTGCCTATTTGGCTGGCGCTTTCGAAGTACATTTTGTCAATGTTATCGGAGGCGGAACAGAATATTCCTATCTTTTCCATATACGTTGTTGCTGTTATAGTCCACAAATATCTGCAATTTTCTATAAACAGCAATAAGTTTTATTGTATTTTTGTGGCATTAATTCAATAAGGAAGTATAAAACGATGCAAGGTAACGAATATACATTGCCAAATGGCCTGCGTATTATCCATGAACCAACCCTCTCAAAAGTAGCTTATTGTGGTTTTGCGATTGATGCCGGAACCCGTGATGAGGCGGAGAATGAGCAGGGAATGGCCCATTTTGTAGAACATCTGATTTTTAAGGGAACGGAGAAGCGGAAAGCCTGGCATATCCTCAACCGGATGGAGAATGTAGGTGGTGACCTGAATGCTTACACAAATAAGGAAGAAACTGTCGTCTATGCCGCTTTCCTGAAAGAACATCTGGAACGTGCGCTTGAGTTGTTGGGGGATATTGTATTTCATTCAACCTTTCCGCAGCATGAGATAGAAAAAGAAACAGAGGTCATTATCGATGAAATCCAGTCGTATGAAGATACTCCGTCGGAACTGATATTTGACGATTTTGAAGACATGATCTTCCGCAATCATCCATTGGGAAGAAACATTCTTGGTAAACCGGAACTTCTGCGGAGTTTTCGCACGGAAGATGTTCTATCGTTTACCCGCCGTTTTTACCAACCGGGAAATATGGTGTTTTTTGTTCAGGGGCAATACGAGTTCAAGAGAATCATCCGTCTGGTAGAAAAATACCTGTTGGATATTCCTGATGTGAAGGTAGAGAATCGCCGTACACCTCCGCCTCTGTATGTGCCGGAACATTTGACAGTGGCCAGAGATACACATCAGGCGCATGTTATGATCGGTAGCCGTGGCTATAATGCGTATGATGACAAACGTACTGCACTCTATCTGCTGAATAATGTCCTTGGAGGTCCCGGAATGAATAGTAAACTGAATGTGTCCCTTCGCGAACGCAGAGGATTGGTCTATAATGTCGAATCCAATCTGACTTCCTATACGGATACGGGAGCTTTCTGTATTTATTTCGGGACGGATGTGGATGACATGGATACTTGCCTGAAATTGACCTATAAGGAATTGAAGCGGATGCGCGATACAAAGATGACTTCTTCCCAGTTGGCGGCAGCGAAAAAGCAGTTGATTGGGCAAATCGGAGTAGCGTCCGATAACTTTGAGAATAATGCGTTAGGGATGGCGAAAACATTCCTGCATTATCATAAGTATGAATCATCCGAGCTTGTTTTTAAGCGTATAGAAGAGCTAACAGCAGAGATGTTGTTGGAAGTTGCCAATGAGATGTTTGCAGAGGAATATTTATCCACATTGATTTATAAATAATTGATTGACAGATTTGCTTTCATTGCCAGAATTCGTATTTTTGTAGCAGATACGTATGTGATAACAATCTAATAGTAGAAATTGTATGTTGGTGACGGGCAGAAAACTCCCTATCGGGATTCAGACTTTCGAAGATATCCGCAATGACGGATACTTGTATGTAGATAAGACCGCATTGATGTGGACTATAGCAAACATCGGTAAACCTTTTTTTTTAAGCCGTCCGCGCCGATTCGGAAAGAGTTTGTTAATTTCTACGTTTGAAGCCTATTTCAAGGGACGGCGTGACCTTTTCACGGGACTTGCCGTGGAACAATTAGAAAAGAAGTGGGAAGAATATCCCGTACTGCATCTGGATTTGAATGCCGAGAAATATGATTCACCGGACAGATTGGATGCTATTTTAAGCAATCAGTTAACTCAATGGGAAGTTATATATGGTAAGGGAGAGGATGAAACCACTTTGTCTTCCCGTTTTCTGGGTGTTATTCGCCGTGCCTCCGAACAAGCAGGCAGGGGTGTTGTAGTCCTGGTGGATGAGTATGATAAACCATTGCTACAGGCTATTCAGAATGTACAGCTTCTCGATTCTTACCGTTCTACCTTGAAAGCTTTCTACGGTGTGTTGAAGAGTGCAGACCGCTATCTTCGTTTTGCTTTTCTGACAGGTGTCACCAAATTTTCGCAAGTAAGTGTGTTTAGCGATCTGAACCAATTGAATGACATCAGTCTGAATTATGACTTCTCTACTCTTTGTGGAATCACCCGCGAAGAACTTCTAGCTAATTTTGAACCGGAGATTGCGGCTTTATCACAAGCGAATGATATGAGTACGGAAGAAGTTGTAGAAACAATGACCCGACAGTATGACGGCTATCATTTTCATTCTAATGGAGAAGGAGTGTTCAATCCGTTCAGTGTGCTGAATGCGTTTTTTAGTAAAGAGTTCGGCAATTACTGGTTTCAGACCGGAACTCCTACTTTCCTTGTGGAGTTATTGAAAGAGAGCGATTATGATCTTCGCTTGCTGATGGATGGTATAGAGACAGCTGCTTCCGCTTTCACTGAATATCGTGCTGATAGGAAAAATCCTATTCCATTGATTTATCAGAGTGGTTATCTGACTATTAAAGATTATGACAGAGAGTTTAGACTTTATCGTTTAGGCTTCCCTAACGACGAAGTACGTTATGGCTTTCTTAACTTTTTACTCCCATTTTATACGGCAGTCACGGATGAAGAACGAAGCTTTTATATAGGTAAGTTTGTTCAAGAACTACGTACAGGCAATGTTGACGCTTTCATGCACCGCTTTGAAGCTTTCTTTGCAGATTTTCCTTACGAGTTGAATGACCAGACTGAACGTCATTATCAAGTCATCATATATTTAATATTCAAACTGATGGGACAATTCACGCAGGCAGAAGTACATAGCTCACGGGGACGTGCAGATGCGGTTGTACGAACCCCGAAGTTCATCTATATTTTCGAATTCAAGCTGAATGGGACTGTTGAGCAGGCCATGGAGCAGATTGAAGAAAAAGGTTATGCTTTTCCTTATACGGCAGAGGATCAACAAGTGATAAAAGTTGGTGTAGAGTTTAGCGCAGAGAAACGAAATGTAGAGCGCTGGATGGTAGCGAAAGAAATTTAATATAAAATTGATTATGAAAAACTTAATACGAAATGTCTGGGTTTGCTTGGGGCTGATGGTGCTTCCCTTCACAGCCTCCGGACAACAAAAGGATAACATTACCTATGTGCCGGCTCAAGAGCTTTTACTGGTAGGCAAAGCAACTACCGAAGGCGAATACTTCCATCGGGTAGATACAGCCAAGTATTGTACAATGCCTCCCACAGTGAAGAAACTATTCACAAACTCTGCCGGTCTGGCTATCTCTTTTACAACGAATAGCCCCGTCATAAAAGCCAAATGGATGGTTCCTGATAATTACCAGTTACCCAATCTGACCAGAGTTGCTCAGAAAGGTCTGGATTTGTATATCAAACGGGATGGAAAATGGCAATTTGCCGGAGTAGGGATACCGGGTGGTGTGACTACGGAAAAAGTGCTTGTTGATAATATGGGTACGGAAGAGAAAGAATGTTTGTTATATCTGCCTTTATATGATGAACTGAAAAGTCTGGAAATAGGTGTTTCTTCTGATGCACACATACGTAAAGGAGAAAATCCGTTCAAAGAAAAGATAGTGGTATACGGGTCCAGTATTTTGCAGGGAGCATCTGCCAGTCGTCCCGGGATGGCTTATCCGGCTCGTTTGTCCCGTAGCAGCGGATATAATTTTATCAATTTAGGATTGAGCGGAAACGGCAAGATGGAGAAAGAAGTTGCCGAGATGTTGGCGGATATTGATGCGGATGCTTTCATTCTCGATTGTATTCCTAATCCTTCTCCCAAAGAGATAACCGACCGGACTGTTGATTTTGTAATGACGTTGCGCCAGAAGCATCCGGATACGCCTATTATTGTGATACAGACATTGATACGTGAAACAGGTAATTTCAACCAGAAAGCTCGTGAGAATGTAAAACGGCAGAACGAGGCCATCGCTGAACAGGTAGAAGTATTGCGAAAGAAAAATGTCAAAAACCTGTATTTCATAAAAGAAGATCAATTCTTGGGAACAGACCATGAGGGGACTGTAGATGGGACCCATCCGAATGACTTGGGATTCGACCGAATGTTGAAGAAATATAAACCGGCTATCAGTAAGATTCTGAAGATCAAATTCAAGGCTGAATAACAGGAATGAAAGATTATAACAGAGACAGATAGAAAAAAATAAAGGTCAATTCATGGGGGTGAATTGGCCTTTTTCTTTTGCAAATGTGTTAAGTTGTTCCTGAAAATAGGATGTTTGTTACTTTCTTAATAAGATGTTTTTAATAACTTGTAAAGAGAGTTATTGCAGATTTCTCAATCCCTTTTCTTCCAGATAATGAATAAGTTCCTGTGGACGGTCTGTTTGTATCATTGTAGCTTTATGTTTTAACATCCAACCCCAATGTCTATCTTTACCTTCCAATAGTGCATTCTCATCATCATGTCCACCACATAGGTTATCCCATAAAGTATTCATCCATATCCGGCTGCCTGATTTAATGATCTCATCTATTATTCTTAGGCTCGGGGTAGTATCATCTTTGAAGCATAGTTCGTAAGCGATTGGAGTGAAATCTTTGATAAAAGTTTGTATGGTAGCAACCGCTTCTTTATCCCATAAATTAACAATAGGCATATAAAGTATACTTTCATTGGAACCATATTCTTTTTTCACTTTCTCCACAGGATAGTATCCCTTGATAATGACTTGTTTTTCCATTCCACATTCCTTGATAATAGGCATAATTTCTTTAATGTAAGTCCCTCCTTTGTCTATATTGACAAGGATACGGTCTTTGCAGACATTTAATACCTCCTTTAGGGTGGGAATTGGTTGGCGGGTCTTGATTCCGTTGCCACTGCGTAGGACGAATTTTTTCAGTTCTTCAGTCGTATAATTTTTTATTGTTCCCTTTCCTGTAGAAGTACGGTCAAGAGTTTCATCGTGCATACAAATAAAGTTGCCGTCTTTAGTAGGCTGTATATCAAGTTCTACCATGTCGACTTTCATGGCAATTGCTTTTTCGATACTTTGCAGAGAGTTTTCTGGTGCATTACGCCAGTCTCCTCTATGAGCGATAACAAAGATATATTTCGATTTATTATCATGTAGATTCTTCAACAATTTATCGGTCCTTGTTTGTGCACTGATGGAGAATGCGGTTAATAGGATGAGTAATAAGGAAAAAAGTTTTTTAGTCATGACTTAGTAAGATTCATTAATGATGATGAAAGTAGCCCGGGGTAATGCCCCGGGCATTTATTTATTTGACGGTAATACGTCGGATCAGATAATTAACGGCGCCTGCTACATACATTGTTTTGCAGTCTTTTGTAATTATAATCTCATACGGTTGGTTGAAGGTAGCCTTTAGTCCTTTCCCGTCAGAAAAACCAGATTTTCCAGAACCTGCAATGGTTTCTAACGTACCTTTTGAGTAGTCGCCACTTGCATCAGGAGTCAGTTTGCGGATACAGTTGTATGTATTATCCGAGAGATACAGGCATCCGTCTGAACCGGCAGCCACTCCGAAAGTAGCCCCCACTTTTGCACTAAGCGGATTGCCGGGGTCTCCATCATAATACTCTTGTCCTTTTACCCCATCTCCTGCGATCGTCTTTTGTGTGCCATCCGGGCTGATTTGAATCAACACATATCCATTGGAGGTACCGACAATCATGTTCTTGTTTTTGTCGAATACAATGTAGTTGGGTGATACGTTAAGAGTGGCAAAAGTAGTTTTCGCACCTGAAGGTGTGAATTTATAAACCGCCTTATTATCACGTGCCGATACATATATGTTGTCTTCATCATCAAATGCTACATTCATCGGACTTTTCATACCGGATGCTATGGTTGAAACGGTCATACTGTTAGTTTCTATTTTCCGTAACATACCTTTTCCCTTGTCAATGAAATAATAGTTCCCTTTCGAATCAAATCCACCTTGCCAGATAGCGCTGCTGCCGTCTACTGCTACATCGAGGAGCGAAGTGACCAGGAAGTCCGGAGAGATACGTCGTATATAGTTGTATCCACGTTCTGTAAACCATAAACTGCCATCCGGGGCAAAAGTAATGCCTGTGGGGAGTTTGGTTGTAGCTTCAGTGCCTACTCCATCAGTCATTTCAAACACCCCCTTCTGACCGACAATTGTTTGAACGATATATTCCTGATCCGGTGTTTTCAGATAATTGAGTTCAAGACCTGTCAATTCACCAGAGGGAGATTTGACACGGATGGAATACTTTCCCGGAGCCATTTCAGGCAGTATTATTTTTAATTCGTCTTTGAAGGCTTCTATAACGGTTGCCTGTTGGTCATTGATGAAAACAGCATTTTCTTCCGGTACCGTACTGAAATTACGTCCCAATATTGTAGCTATTTCACCGGAATAAACATTGGTGGGTTTCACAAGTACCAGCCTAAGTTCTGTCACTGACGCTTTGTAATCATTATCATTGCAGGCTGCAAATAATGATAAGAGTGAATACGCGAGCAGTAGTATGTATATCTTTCTCATAGTTCTTTATTTATTTACAGTTATGGAACGAATCAAATGGTTTTGTTCATCAGCGATATATACTTTGTCCGAAACCAGCACGCTGGCAGGGCAATTGAAAGTAGCAGTCAGGGCGGAACCATCTATTTTGCCTTTTGTCCCCGGAATACCAGCTATTGTTTTCAATGTTCCTTTCGTATAGTCGCCTTCTGCATCCGGAGTTAGTGTACGTATGGTATGCATTGTATAATCGGTGATGTAAAGTATCTCATCCGGTCCAAATGTGATACCGAATGTTGCCCCCATGGTTGCCTTGGATAAATCATTCTGTTCACCGTCGGAATAAGTGGCGACAGTGGGTACTACCCCGGTTCCAAATATCGTTTTTAGTGTACCGTCCGTATCAAACATATGTAACTGATAAGTACCGCCGGTACCTACAAAAATTCTTCCCTTCTTATCTACTGCCATGCAATTAGGCCCGGCTTTGAGTGAAGACATATCGTAGTTGGTCACAGCTCCACCGGACGTTATCTTCTTCACGGCCTTGTTATCCCGGTCGGCTATATACATATTCCCGTTTGCGTCAAATGTGATGCTCATTGGACTTTTAAAGGTTGTTTCAGCAGAGAATACAGAACAAGTTCCGTCTTGCGTAACCTTAATGATGTTATTCAATGCTTTATTGGCTACATAATAGATGCCCGAGGGATCAAACTCACCTTGCCAGGGAGCATTAAATGTAACGGTACCGCTTTTGGCGACAGTTGACACATTATATTCCTGATCCATTTTTCTGATGGTGTTATTTCCTCTTTCTGCAATCCAAATATCACCATTGGGCGCAAGAGCCAGTCCTTGCGGGAATTTGAAAGAAGCAGCTGTTCCTTTACCGTCAGTGGAGGTAGTTGCCGAGTTGCCCGCTACGGTTTCAACAGTGTAAGACAAATCTTCGTAAGTGAAACTTAGATTCTCTACTGTTTTATCTGCTACGGTGACTTTGACGGGATACGTACCGGAAGGATTCTCCGGGATAATAATAGAAAGTGTTGTTGCAGTTACCGCTTTTACAGTTGCCGGCTTTCCATTTATAGATACGATATTCTCTTCGATTGTCATACCGAATCCCTCTCCTGAAATCACTATTTCCTCTCCGGCTTTTCCACGTGTAGGAGCTAAAGAAGAGGTTGTCAATGTTACTGTATGGAGATAAGTAAACAGGGGACTTTCGGCTTCTTTGGTACCTACTTTCACCCGGATAGGATAGCTGCCTTCCTCGGTGTCGGGAATAATAATTTTGAGTTGACTTGAAGTTGCTTCTTTAACTTCGGCAACTGCTCCATTGATTGTCACCTGGTTTTCTGATACAACTGTACTGAAACACTGGCCGATCAGTGTTACCAAATCTCCTGCATAGGCGGAAGAAGGCATCACTTGCAATACCGTCAGCTCTGGTGGGGCTTGAGGGGTTGCATAAGTAAATTTGAGTCCTTCTACAGTTTCCCCTTTTACACTTACTTTAATTGAGTAAGTACCTTCCGGATTATCGGGAAGCGCAATTACTAAACGATTTTGGGTTGCATCAGTAATCTCCGCCCTCACTCCGTTGATAAACACCTCGTTATCAGTGATTGTTTCAGAGAAATAAACTCCTGAAATAATAGCGGTACCTCCTGTTGATCCTGCTTTCGGAATAATGGAAATGAGCTTTGGAGGAAGCTGCCGGGAATCAGAAGAGTCCGATTCCGAGCATCCACAGAACAAGTTACAACAAAATAGGATTGATAAAATAAATATTGAGTTCTTCATACTTTCAGAGTTTTAAGGTTCATTGACTGTTACCATCCATGCATTCACAACAGGTCGCTCCTGTCCGTCAGAAGGCCGGTTCCGTATTTGGAATATGTCTGCTATCGGGTGTCGTATAAGCATTTGGGTAGAACCGCCACCATCCAGGTTCACAGCCCACGAGCATCCCAATGCTTTCATTATCGAACCCATTTCCGGATAAGTAAGTCCGTAAGAGTAGAATTCCACACGTCCGTCAACCACCATGAAGTAGACATGACCGTCATCCGAATATCCAAGACAGGTACGCGGGTCGATACCCGGATAAGTTGCACCGGATATTTCCCCGTCGCGCAGCACGATAACTCCGCTTCCGGTCACTTCTTTGAGGTTGTATTGCATACCCCGATATTCCACAGAATCGGCAATAACCATCTTATTATCTTTTGTCAACGCGATAAAACTTAAAGCTTGTTGAGGAAGTGACTCCTTAAAAATGAATGAGTTTTTTAAGATCACTCCGTTACGGTGAATGGGGCCTCTGATATCCATTGTGCTGACATCCCAAAAATCAGCATTAATCATGGCGGCTACCCGGTGCCACGGACGGTCGGCATAATCTGCCATCTCCGTCAACGTCTGTCGCTGAAAGTTATTGCGTACATCGGCATCATACGGCATACCTACTTCTAATGAAACTCCCGGTTCATTCAAATCAATATCGATTATAAATATATGCGTGGAGCGACTGTCTGCTTTCTGGAAATGGACATCTGTTTCCGTAACTCCCAATGCGACAACAAAGCTGGTATCAGTATATATGCGTGCCACCGTTTCACTGCCTGCTAATAGTTTCTGACCGATTTTTGTCTGCGGGATAAAGTGTACGTCTTCAATTGTATCGTTCGAACAGCTTAAGAAAGCCAGTGGTAATACAAATGACAGAATCTGCATGTATTTTAATAAGTTCATCATTTTCATCGTTTTAGTTAGCCCAATATGAATTTTGATTTAAAAGTTTATTGAGAGACCTCTCTTTCGCAGGAATAGGTAATCTGTTGTACTTACGCTCAAAGCCGAGATCACTTTCCAACCGGTTGAGGCGGACAAGGTCGAACCAGCGGAACCCTTCTGCCAGTAATTCCGTATGTCTTTCATTTAGAATTGCATCTATGAAGTCTTCTTCCGTAGCGGGATGTACAGAAGGAAGGCCGCGGAAGTTCCGAAGTTCATTCAGACGGGACAGTCCCTTGGAAAGTCCTTGTGCTTCGGCACTAATTAGATACATCTCTCCAAGGCGGGTAATAATGATCGGATCAGTGGTAACCTCTCCGCCGGGATATTTATTTATGACTTCATTTGTTTCCTGCATATCGATGGATATGGCAGTACGTTTATCGTCCGGTTCAAACATATTCATCACTTTCGTAGTCGGTGCATACGTATAACTACCTCCATTGGCGGAAGCCCGTGAATAGAGGGAAGCACTTAAATTTACGCTCGATTCATTGAGCAGATTTACAAATGAGAATATCTCTTCGCGATTTGCTTTTCCACGGAAGATCTGGTCGAAGTCGGCAAGTGAAAAATTGGCATCACCTATCACTTCCTCGGCAAGTTTGGCAGCTTCAGTCAGTTTGCCTTGTGCAAGTTTGGTTCTTGCCATTAAAGCCTTTGCAGCCTGTTTGGAGACGTAATACTTGTCGGAGAAAGTTGGAGCGTAATCTATAGCCACCTGAAAATTCTTTTCTACAAAGCTCCATCCTTCTTCTTCTGTAGATGCTGCGATATCGCCCGAAAAAGGAGCTTCGAGAATGGGTACCTCTCCATAGCGGCTAACCAGGTGATAGTAAATCAGACCACGAAAGAAGCTGGCTACTCCCAATATCTCGTTTCGTGACTGGCTGGCTGCTAATTTGTCAAGTGCGACAATCAGTGAATTCACTTGGTAGAGAGCCGTATAAAATCCATCCCACGGTCCACTGACGAAGCCGCTTTCGGGGGTGACAAGGTCTTTCACTAGCAATACCGGGTCTTTCAATCCTGTGGCCCCGCCACGGACGAGATCTCCGCCGACAATGTCTTGTGTGAGATAGCCGTTGACTGTCGGCTTGTTCTGTATATAAAAGTAAAGCCCGGTAAGCAGTAATTGAGCATCCTCTTCTGTGAGGTTATCGCTGGATACTGCATTATGCGGATATTGGTCCATTTCGTTGCAACTAGTGGCAAATACCAATAATACTGTTAATAACGATATAATAAAATTCTTCATATCTGTTAGAATTTAAGATTGACACCTATTGTAAACGTACGTGGTTGGGACGGATAGAGATAATCATATCCCATGTTGGTTGCAGAGAGGCTTACATTTACTTCCGGGTCCAGATACGGCCACTTCGTCAGGACGAAGAGGTTGTCTGCCTGGAAATATATGCGGAGATTATCAATATGTAGCCGGTTAATCCAACTCTTTGGGAGAGTATATCCGATTGAAGCTGTACGGCAGCGGATATAAGATGCATCATGTAACATTCGGGTATTGACAAATTTGGTCGAGTTCCATGTATAACCGTAAATGGCACGCGGATTCTTGTTTGTACTACCCGGGCCGGTCCAACGGGATTCTGCTGACGATTTCAGGATTGGCCATGTACCGTTGCCCATTCGTAAACCTCCGGTCCACAGTTCATAAAGTTTGTTGCCAGATGAGAATGTAAAGAACATGCTCAAATCAAAACCTTTGTACTTGAATGTATTATTGAAACCACCGGTGAATTTCGGATTAGCGGAGCCGACAAACTGCTTGTCGTTTTCGTCTATGACATCATTACCATCTACATCTTCGTAAATACAGTCGCCTGCTCTTACTCCTTGGTCGTAAATCTTGGCGGGAATCTCATCATCCGATTGATAGATACCTTTCCATTTAATCATATAAAAAGAACCTATCGGTTCGCCGACTTTGAGGGCATGCATAGAACTAGTTGTCAATATCTCGTTATTATCGAGAAGAGCGGTCAGTTTGTTTCTGATAAAGGAGATGTTGAAATCCGAATGCCATGAGAACGAGCCTTTGCCAAGGTTGGCTCCCAGTGTAAATTCAAGTCCTTTATTACGCATTGATCCGATATTGCATACCTGACTAGTATAACCTGACGTAGCGGGAGTCGGTTTCTGGTAAAGTAAATCCTTGGTATCTTTGATGAATGCATCTGCTGTGAATGTGATTGCACCTCTGAAAAAAGAAAGATCCACTCCGATGTCACCTTGTTGGGCTTTTTCCCATTTAAGGTCGCGGTTACCTGCAGTAGTCAGTCCTAAGCCATTCTCACCATTATAGTTGTACCCTCCACCGGCTAATGCTTGATAGGCATAGGAACCGATTCCTCCCTGATTTCCGGTGCAACCCCAGCTTGCGCGGAGCTTTACATCGGTTTGTGGAAATTTCCACCAAGATTCTTCTCCGAGATTCCAACCCGCACTGACAGATGGAAAATATCCGTAGCGATTGTTGGATATAAATTTGGAAGAACCATCAGTGCGCATTGTTCCTGTTAGTAAATAGCGGTTCTTGTAGTTCAGACTTAAACGGCCGAAGAATGACTGTAACAAGAATGAGGAAAGTCCTGTACTTACATCTGAAAACTCGGCGGCAACAGAGTTGACATCAAAAGAAGGAGAGGGGAATCCAATACCCGTTTGGGCAGCCGAAGAAGTTACGTCCTTTTGTATGGAGTGTCCCAGCATCACGTCCAGAGAGAAATCTTCTGCAAAAGAGTGCTTATAAGTGAGGACATTTTCCCATAACGTACTCGCATAGGATTTCCGTCCGTCAATCAGTTTTCCCACTTTATTGCCATAAGGGTGGTCAGCACTGTAATAAATATGCTCTTCCGTATAATTGAAATCTTCTCCGAGTGTAGTTTTGAAGTTTAAGTCTTTCGTAATGTTGAACAGCATATAGAGTGACCCCAAGGCACGATAGTTGTCGATATATACATCTTCTTCGTTAAGTGCCTGTATCGGGTTATGGTTGGCCAGTTCCTGTCCTCCGACAGCATATTCCCCATCGGGACGATAAGGAGAATCCCAAGGGCGTTGTTCGATGGCACGGGTGATAACACTGGTTCCTATGTTATAACCGGTAGGGACACGGTTATTGCGCGAATAACTTAAATTCAGGGAAGTTCCTACTTTGAGCCACTTTTTGATTTCTGTGTCCAGATTAACCTTCAGATTGTAACGTTTAAGCAGATTATTGATAATCACACCTTCGTTGTGTTTGTAATTGGCGGACAGATAATAGTTCGTTTTGTCCGTTCCGCCTGACACAGACGCGGTAGTCGTGTAGGTAACAGCCGTACGGAGCACCAGATCAAGCCAGTTTGTCTGCGCCTTTCCCGGTGCGGGGTTATCGATACGTGCCTGGGTACTGTTGGTTTGCAGGTTATAGTTGTCGATAGCTTCATTCAGCACTTCCAGAAACAGATCAGTGTCGGCCATGTCCAGTTTGTCTGTTCTGGTCAAATTGGAGAAACTGACATTCGTGTCAATACTCACTTTCGCCTGTCCTTTGCTTCCTTTTTTGGTTGTTATCAAGATAACGCCATTCGTCGCACGCGAGCCGTAAATAGCAGCAGAAGCCGCATCTTTTAAAATCTGTATGGATTCCACATCGGAAGGATTGAAATCATTCAGACCATTCATCGATTGTGCACCCCAAGCACCGGTATCTCCTGACGTATTGTTGATTGGTACTCCGTCGATTACATACAACGGTTCGTTACCTGCGGTAATTGAACCGATTCCACGAATGCTCACCCGGTTTTTACTTCCCGGCACACCGGATGCTGACGTAATATTCACTCCGGATACGCGTCCCTGTAACAATTCGTCGACACCTAGCACTTGGCGGACATTGACTTCTCCCGGTTTGTAAGTTCCAATGGAAGACGTGACATCTCGTTTGGTTTTGGAACCATATCCGATGACGATTACTTCATCCATGACGTGTGCATCCTCTTCCAATGCTATCCTGACTGTTGGTGAGGCACCGATACGGACAGATTTCTTTTTGTATCCGATGTAGGATATATCCAGCGGTTTGGATGGGTCTGCCGTAACGGTGAAGTTTCCGTCAACATCTGTAATTGTTCCGATTCCACCTTCCTGTATGACATTGGCTCCGATAATCGGCTCACCTCTTCCGTCTGTTACGGTACCTTTGATCGTTTTCTTTTCGCTTTTTTTCTGTTGCTGTACTTCTTTTTTCACTAATACAATAGTGTTGTTATTAAGCGAATAAGAAACATTCAAAGGAGTGAACACTTGCGACAGGACCTGGTCGAGAGGCTTGTTTTTACAATTGACGGTCACTTTCGCCTGGTCGTTGAGGACATTGTTCCGATAAACGAATGTATACCGGGTTTGCTTCTCGATCTCCTTTATAAATGTTTTCACCGTACCATTATTGATGTTTACCGACACATTTCCTTTTTGTGCCGATACTCCTGCGGGTAATAAAACTAACGCAACAAGTAAAATGGTAAAGTTTCTAAAAATAAGGAGATTCTGCCTCCTCTTTCTAAAGGAAAAAATTAACTTTGTGTAATTCATAGTTGATACTATTTTTCATGTTTAATGGATTAATTTTATCGACTTACATACAACCAAAGGATTGGGCGATTCTTTGGTTGTTTCTTTATATAATTACTAACTGTTCTTCATAGGCTCCTTTCTTTCAGATGGTTAATAAATAGTGATTTTATCTTTATGTATCTCGTATTTGAACTTATATTGCAGGCTCAATGAATGAATCACATTCTGTATGTTTTCGTGGCGGAAAGAGCCGGATAATAAATCCTGTCCGATTTGGGGGCATCTTAGCTCGATCTCTACTCCATACCATCTCTCTATCTCCTCAATGACATCTATCAAAGGTTCGGAGTCGAATATCAAATAGTCGTCGCACCAGCCGGTTTCTACATGAACGTCAGCTTGGGTTATTTTGAGTGCATTGTTGATACTGGAGTAGGTCGCTTTCTCGCCGGGAGTAAGAATATACTCTTGTGGAAGGGAGCCGCCTGATATTTTAATCTGTCCGGTGAGCAGGGATGTTTCAACAACGCCTTTTTTATAAGTATTTACATTGAAACTAGTTCCTACTACCTCGATTTGCAGGCCGTTGGCTATCACTCTGAAAGGACAGTCGGGATTCTTTGCCACATCAAAAAAGGCTTCTCCCGACAGTTGTACCAATCGTTGTTTGGAGCTGTTTACATCGTACGTGATAGTGGTGGCACCATTCAGTTGCACTTTTGTTCCATCTGGTAATATGATTTCCGATTTACTGCCCGATTTTACATTGGCAGTTATCATTTGTTGTGTTTCCGGGGTATTCAATAAAGAATAAACGCCGAGAGAAGAAGTCACAAGCAGGGCGATTACAGCAGCATATTTGGTAATCTGTATCCAACGCCGTCTCCAGATAATCTGATGCATTTCTTTTCGTATCTGTTTTTTCATCATGGGAGGCATCCCGATTTCCGTCGTAGCATCCTTTTCCATATCTATCATGACATTCCAGAGTTCCTCATCCGGAATGTGATTGAGTTCTTCCTTGAACTGTCCGAAGTCTGTAGGAGAAACTCCTTTTTCAAGATACTGACGGTATAAATCTTTAAATAGTGCTTTCATATTTATGGGTGTTTCTATTGGTTATACGTGAATGAAATAGGGGAGTACTATGATTTCTTTATGTTCTATAACATAAAATTAGGAAATGTGAAATAACCTGTTAGGTGGTATCTTGACTTGATGGGATAAAGAAACTACTTCTGACAGCCGTTATAAAGAATACTATTACAGGAAGAAAATAAAGAGAATATTATATTTCATCATTTCGCTGCGAAGAATCTTCAGGGCGGAAGTCAGATAGTTTTTCACCGTTTGTTCGGAGAGATCCAGTTGTTCGGCTATTTGCTTGATGGGGATATGTTTCTCCCTGCTTAATTCATAAATCTCGTGTTCCCGTTGTGACAGAACTTTCTTCGATTGTTGAAGTTGTTGCAGGAATTCGTCGTACAATAAGATGTCTTCCGGCGATACGTCAGTTGCCTGGTTCTCGCAGTACTCCATAAAATCCTCGAATTGCAGTTCGTTGACCTGTTTGCGGAAATAATCGATTACCTGATGTTTGGCGATGGTGAAGATGAAAGCCTGTAGATTGCCGAAGCTATTCAACTGGCTACGGTTGTCCCACAGGCGTAAAAAGGTATCCTGAACAATATCCTGTGTCAGGGAACGATTTTTTAGTTGTTTAAGAACAAAGCTGTAAAGTCGGTCGGCATAGGCTTCATAAATCTGTGTAAAAGCCTGGTAGGAGCCGTTGCGTAGTTCTTTTATGCACTGAATTTCGTCTATTTTCATCCTTTCTGCAATAGAAGTAGGTCGGGCAAATGTACTGAAATAATTTAGAAATCAACAAATCTATGTGAATAAATAAAGAGAAACCGATGTCCGGTAGTTGGCAGATGAATTTTATTTTGCAATCATATTACAATCATATATTGAGCTTTATTGTGCCGTCTCTTGCTTTCCGCTAATTAATTTTGTATCTTTACTGTTTTTTACCCTTGTAAAGACAGGTGGTCACCTTATGCAGTGATAAATATCACCTTATAAGGTGACATTAGGCTGTTTACAAAGTGACTATTGTCCCGTTACAACCGGACAACTACCCGAGTGCATAAACAATGATAAATCTCTGCACTGAAAATCTTTATTCTCTGCACTGAAAAGTCTTAAATATAACAATAAGATTATGGCCTTTTACAATTTAAAGAAAAAGCCTGCCTTGACTACTAAGGAAGGAGAAACGGAAACAATGTATGCCGACATTGTCTACAGTGGAACGATTCCGGCAGAACGATTGATCCGTGGCGTTGCTAAGAGAACCGGATTTAAGGAAGGAGTGATAGAAGGTATCCTGATGGAACTGAAAGACGATGTATTGCAATATCTGGGTGAAGGATACCGCGTCGAATTGGGAGAGTTCGGTTTCTTTTCAGCCAAAGTGAAAGCTTCCCGATTAGTCGCAAATAAGAATGATATTCGTTCTGAATCCGTAGCTTTCAACGGGGTGAATTTCCGTGCTTCCAAGAGTATGCGTGTAGGTATTCGCGGAGATTTGGAGCGTAGAAAGTGTGTCGATTTCAACACTTCGCGTAAGTGGGACAGAGACAATCTGAAGAAACTCGTCCTGCAATATATCGGAGAGCATGGCTTCATCACAAGAGCCACTTATACGCAACTTACAGGACGCCTGAAGAATACTGCATTGGACGATCTTAAATCTTTTGCAGCCGAAGGCATTATCAAGCGAGAGGGACGGGGTAATCAGATGCATTTCATTGCACCGCCACGAAAGGAACCGGATGGCGAGTAGTGAAATCTAACGGAATATCGATGGAAACCTTGTCGTACAAGATTGGAGATTGGGAACAGAACAGAGAAATGAAGAGGTAATATCTACCCGAATGGATTGAATCAGTGCAAAATGTGGTATAAGTATGATGTATGGCTAAAAAAATACAGTACCTTTGGCTGTGAATACAGGTAAAACGGTGATGAGGTGTCTATGAAACAGCCTTACAGTGGATTTCTCGTCCGAATGTTGTTTGACCGATAACACAGACTATAATATGTTGGATATCATATACTACTTCAATATCTTCGGTTGTCTGACGATGGGGATGGCTCTGCTGTTGATTCAAACAGCCCCACAGCTGATAAACCCGCACTACCGCAATGCCAAACGATTCCTGGGTATTGCATCGATTATCGTGGCTCTGTGCAATGCGCTTATCCTTTACAACAGGGTACAGGAGAGCGTTGCCGATATATTTGCAATGCCTGTGCTCGTTGCGGCACAGTTGCAGGCGGCGCTTTTTACTTTTATCGTGCTGATACTTTTTCATTCACCATACGTTTGCCGGCGAAATATTTTGCGACACCTCTGCCCGACATTGTTTTTTGTGGGACTCTATCTATTAACGATACTTCTATTTCCTGATGTGAGGATCTATTCGGTGGATGAGTATATAGCGAATATCACGAATCCGGTTCTTTTGTTAAGAACTGTATTTGCGGCTACTTATCTGACGCAGATCGTGATTTACGTCCGTTTGTTCCGGCGTGAGCAACGGAATTATATAGCCAAGATTGAGAACTATTTCTCCGACACCGACAAATATGAATTCCGGTGGGCTTCGAGACTGTTCTACGAGGCTGCCTGCATCGGTATTGCCGTTCTGGTGTTCAGTATATTTCCTGCCCCGTTATTCGACGGAATAATCACGGTGGTGGTTACAGTGTACTACTTTAACTTTGGAGTGAGGTATATCAACTACCAATACAAACTTTACTATGAGGCTTTGCCCGCGATAGAGGAGAAGGAAGAGGCCCAGCCGGCAAAGGAGAGTGAAGGAGACAAGGAACTGGAAGATGAAATGGCAAAACTATTATTGTATCTCCAGCAGGGTGTTGTGCTGGGCGACTATGCCGAGGCTCTGCATATCCCGGAACGGAAACTATCTGTATTCATCAATTCGACTTACGGGGTGAGTTTCAAACGTTGGGTGAACAATAAACGGGTAGAATACGCCACAGAGCAAATGGCGAAACATCCGGATTATACAATGGAGAGGATTGCCGAGCTTTCGGGTTTTGCCCACAAAAGCCATTTCTGTAAAATCTTCCGGGAGATAACGGGGGGATCTTTTACCGAGTACAAAAATAGATAACACCTCCAAACTGTTGTATATTTGGCGATACAGCTTGTTCCAACATACAATAAACCCACAAAAAACACTTGTGTTGCACGTTTCGACGTCAGATATGCGTAAATGTGCACCAATCATCCAAAATTTTCATTATATTTTTGCTGCGTAGGGCATAAACCGCTCTGCGCTTTTTTGTTTTCCCATGAATATTAATCAAATATAAAACAACATGAAAAAGATTTTTTCTTTGTTAGTGCTATGTGCAACAGTAGTCTTTGCTTCGTGCAGCAAGGACGATCCGGTAACGGAGCCCGTGCCGGAAGGTATCACCGTCACCACATACGACGCCCTGCTCGACGCCCTGCAGACGGGCGGCGCCTCGGCCGACGCCCCTACACTCATCACGCTGGGCGGCGACATCACGATACCCGCGGGAGGTGACAACAACAACCCTCCCATAAACGGCAGCGGCCACTTCAAGATAGACGGCGGCGGCCACACCCTCACCTGGGAAGGGGAAGGCAACAACTTCCACTTCCTCGGCAATTCCAGCCCCGACGCCGATGCCGTTTATATCGAACTCACCAATATCAATCTGGTCCGACAAGGTATGAACTCCGCGGTAGCTGTTCTCAACGGCAGGATTACGCTGGGCAAAGACGTGGCATTGAACGGGCAATATGAAAACATGATTCTGGCTTCCGGCGAGAAAGCGGCATTGGAGCTGGGCGACGGCTGCGAATTGTCTTACACGACAGACCGTTCGTACTGTGTAAGCGTCTGGAATGGCGCCACCCTCGTGCTGAACGGGGGAAAGACCGCTGCCGGGGCTTACATAGACCTAGGCCGCAATTTTGACCCGGCCGCCTCCCATCCCCTTATCTCCGTTCCGAAAGCCCTCACGGGTGATGTGCAACTCCTTCTCACCATGACCGGTGTAACCTCCATCGCCCAAGGTGCCGGCGGTTACCAACTGACGCAGGCGGACTGCGACCGTCTGAAAGTGAATCCGGAGTCAATGGTCAGCCTCTATGGAGAGCCGCATCAGAAGTACGGCGACAACTTCGAGCTTTACCTCGACCCTGCGGCGGAACATCAAATCAAGCTGCGCCTGAAGAATTTCACACCCCCCACTTCCGGCAACATCGACATGACCTCTATGACTGCCGACGAAGCGCAGCTAACCATCCTTGCCGCCGTCGCCGCAGGCTTCACCGAAATCAAGCTGACGGGCGAACTTTCCAAAACAGGAATTGGCGGTAACTGGGGTACATTTATCAATAATAAAAAAATCACGAAATGCGACCTCACCGGAGTGACGGACTGGGGTAGAACGCCAACTCTGCCCGATGTCGCCTTTGCGAATTGCACCGCCTTGCAGGAGGTGACGCTGCCCGGTGATATGAAGGTAATCGGAGGTAGTGCTTTTTCAGGTTGCGCTGCGCTGACTACGGTGAATCTTTCGCAGGTTACCCGGATTAATCTAAGCGCATTCTGGGGATGCACTTCATTGGAGACGCTCGCTTTGGATAATGTGACTGCGATAGGCCAGGAGGCTTTCTACGGATGCACGGGCCTCGAAACGCTCAAAATACCGAAGTGTACCGAGTTCGGCACTTATATCGTATCGGGCTGCCGCAGCCTCACCCGGATAGAAGCCACCGCAGCCGGAAATTTCGTTGACATAAGTGATGGTCGCAGCAGTATAGAGCGCACCGCCGTTTTTCACAACAGAGACAGTCATTACGGAGATAGCGCATTCAATCCCGCCAATTGCGCCCTCGTGCTGAACGCCGACAAGAAGCAGGATGGCAATGCCACCCCCAAAGTCTTCAGCGACAACGAATGGCTTGTGGTGCCCAACGGTCAATTCATGAGATGGAATAGCATCACCTTTGCGCAGCAGTAATCCGCGCCTTTCCCGAAGTTGAACTTCGAGGCGGTCTGATTTATTTTTTGAAATCCAATTTTATGCCTGATGCGGTAGACGGCATATGTTGTCGTAAAAAGATTATATCTTAATTAGTAGTCGATTAAAAACGCTCTGCCATCGGCAGATTACAAAATATATCTCCGCCCAACTTACAAAAAGGGTCCCTACTGTCAAATTGCAGGGATCCTTTTGCTTTATACAATTTACTCCGCATGACTTAGGAAAGCTGTCCTCTGTCAAAAGGAAGATTATCGAATAACGGAGTTTTTTTTACTGTCGAATTGTATAAAAACCGGTCGTGAGTTTGTTTCCTGAGAGAATTTTGTTACTTTTGTATGCGAAAGAGTTACTTGAAGATACAACTCTGCAAATCGCTAAAATGCGCACAGTTACCAAATTGTTATCTCTCAATTCCCCAAATTATGCAAAGTGTTTATTCTTCAATTGGTTATCTTAACCGCGAATAATCTAAAATAAAAAAACGATGTTTCAGAAACTTGTAGCTATAGAGCCGGTCAGTCTGGTTCCGTCGGCCGAAAAAGCGTTGTATTCATTTGCCGGTCAGGTGGTGATGTATCCTGACATACCCGCGAATGATGATGAAATCATTGCCCGTATCGGAGATGCTGATGCGGTGCTTTTGAGTTATACCTCCCGTATCAACCGGTATGTACTCGAGTGTTGTCCGAATGTGAAATACATTGGAATGTGTTGTTCACTCTATTCTCCCGAAAGTGCCAATGTCGATATTCGCTATGCTAATGAACGGGGTATCACGGTGACAGGTATTCGGGATTATGGTGACGAGGGAGTAGTGGAATATGTAGTCAGTGAGTTGGTGCGCTGTTTGCACGGCTTTGGGCAGGAATCGTGGGAGGAGTTGCCTCGTGAGATCACCGGATTGAAAGTCGGAATAGTCGGACTGGGTAAGTCGGGCGGCATGATAGCGGACGCTTTGAAGTTCTTTGGTGCTGATATTTCATATTATGCCCGCAGTGAGAAAGAAGCGGCTACTGCCAAAGGATATCGCTTTTTGTCATTGGGGAAACTCCTTGCAGAGAGTGAAGTCATTTGTTGTTGCCTTAATAAAAATACGATTCTGTTGCACGAAGAGGAATTTAAGCAGATGGGTAACCGGAAGATCTTATTCAATACCGGTTTGTCACCAGCATGGGATGAGGCTGCTTTTACTGAATGGCTGGAAGGTGATAACCTTTGTTTTTGTGACACGATAGGCGCATTGGGGGGTGAGCAACTGCTCAATCATCCGCATGTACGTTGTATGCAGGTGTCTACTGGCCGCACGCGTCAGGCGTTTGACCGCCTGAGCGCAAAAGTGTTGGCCAATTTGTCAGAATACAATGGGTGATGCGATATTAATCAGGGTGCTCACTACTGACCACCCTGCAATATCCGATGTAGCACTATAAATGTCTACTACGGCATGCACCTGATCGTTTTTGATTTCTACTCTTTGCGTATCTCCCACAAATCCGGGAGTAGACTGTATGGATACCTGCATGTTCTCCGGACCGACAGAAGCCCGTGAGGCGGCAACTGTAACATTCACTTTGGTTGGAAAGAGGCGAATAGCTTCCGCAGCACTACCGGAGAAAACTGTACGTTGCTCCGTTTGCAAAGAATCATCATAAACGGGAGTTCCTTTGAGTCCATTAGGACCTTTTTCATTGAAGAAGCGGGCCGTCGTATTTCCCATCAGAGAGGCAGTTCTTAAAACATCGAATCCACCGGTAGCTCCGGATGCGATATAGATTCGTGTACCATTTGCCTTGGCGGTTTCTGCCACTTCCCGATAGAATGTCTCGTCTGCCAAAGCACCGATAGACAAGGTAATGACAGAGGTTCCGTTTCTCAATGCCGGCAAAGCCAATTCCCGCATAGCGGCAGGAGAGGCCGATTCCACCAGATAATCTGGTTTTAATGCCAATAACTCTTCCAATGTGGCGCAAGCAATGCAAGGCTTGCCATGTTGCTGCATTTTATGAACGATGTGCGCTGCTTTTGAAGCTGTACGCGAATAGACACCTACCAAGTCATAATCTGGTAATAAGCCTTTGACAACTGCATCCGCAACGATTTCTGCAAGTCGTCCACATCCTACAATGACTAACTTTTTCATGCAACAAAGATAATACTTTTATTGGTAAGAGCTTCGGTTGGTAATATGGTATTTATTTTCATCAGGTATGTATCCGGGAATGGATTTGTCTGATAGAGTAAGACTCATTTTTATTAATGATAATGTAACACATACCCTGTCTGGCTCCTGTTTTTTCCTTATAATAGACTGTTTGTTCCTTTAATTTATGAACTATTTATAGTTAGGTTACAAAGATTTTCTATACATTTGTCCGGTTAATCTCTATCATCTCATACTCACTAAAGTCTATCCGCCTAATGAAAAAGAACTGTCTACTCTGCTTTTTGCTCTTCTTTTCCTGCCATTCAGCTTTTGCTGGTGAAAGCTTGGATTCATTGTTGAATGTGCTTGATAAAACGATTAAGGAAGCCGATACTTATGTGCAAATTAAAGAGAACAAACTCCATGAGCTGAAAAAAAAAGCACGAAAGACACCTCCCTTTTCTGTCGAACGCTATCATCTGAATAACGATATTTATCTTGAATATAAAGCATACAGTTCCGATTCTGCACTCCACTATCTGAATGAAAATATGCTGTTAGCACGCCAGTTGAATGACAAAGAGCGGGAACTTAAAATTCAATTGGAGCTATCCTATCTGTTATCCTCCATTGGAATGTATATGGAGGCAGCAGATATACTTAACTTGATTGATCGTCAGACACTGCCATCGTCTCTTTTGGGATATTACTATACTTGCTACGAGCATGTATATTTCGAAGCAGGAGCGGCACAACCCCGTTATAAGATGTTTGCTTCCCGTTATGCTAAATTGAGCCATGCATACCGTGATTCCATGCAGGTTACTTTAGATCCATCTTCGGCTACATATCTGTGGTTGCGTGAGACGCAACTAAGAGAAGCCGGAAAATATGATGAGGCTCTTGAGTTCAGTGACCGTCGGCTTGCGGAGGCTTCTTTTGGTACCCCTCAATATGCATTAGTGGCCTATCAGCGTTTCCGCCTTTTTGAGAGCATGGGCAAGAAAGACGAGCATTTGTATTATTTGGTACTTTCAGCTATATCAGATGTACGTTCCGCCATTAAGGAGCAATCTTCTTTAATGGTACTGGCACAGGAACTGAATAGCAAAGGAGATTTGAAACGTGCCTATGACTATATCAATTTCTCATGGGAAATATCACAATTCTATAAAACGCGGTTGCGGAGCTGGATGAATATCACTCCGCTTTCCATGATTAACGGGAATTATCAGGATATTATCAAGCAACAGAATCGGGAATTACTGATCTATATTACGTGCGTAGCCTTGTTGGCGTTGTTATTGGTGATTGCATTAATCTATATCTACCGACAGATGAAGGCCCTTTCCATCGCCAAAAAAGGACTGCAGGAAGTAAACGAACGGCTCTTCTCGTTAAATGAAGAACTCGAGGAAGTGAACTGTCATCTTCGTTCTACCAATCTGGAACTTTCCGAGTCCAATCTTATTAAAGAAGCCTATATTGCCCGTTTCTTCAAACTGTGCTCTGTATATGTAGACCGTTTGCAAGCGTACAGAAAGTTGGTAAATAAGAAACTGCAACGCGGACAAGTGGCAGAATTACTCAAAATGACACATCTTAGTAATGACATTGTAACCGTTGAAGTACAAGAATTATATGCGAACTTTGATTCCGCTTTCCTGCATCTCTTTCCTAATTTCGTGGAATCTCTTAATGCCTTATTATTACCGGAAGAACAAATCGTATTGAAACCGGATGAATTACTGAACACCGAACTGCGTATTTTTGCTTTGATACGTTTAGGAATAAAAGACAGTTCTCAGATTGCAGAACTTCTGCATTACTCGGTGAATACGATCTATAATTATCGTTCAAGAGTGAAGACCAAAGCACGTGTTTCACGAGATGATTTTGAAGATTTGGTGGCAAAAATCCGTTAATAAAATCTGTGCCGAATCTACCTTTTAATGTGAGCTTGTTAAGTCTTAATGTGTTTATTATCAGGTAGTTATTTCTTTGAGTGGATTGTATATTTCCACTTATATTCCCTTTGCTATTTTTTATCGGGGCATTTCCCTCTATTTTTGTCATAACCGAACGGAACGAACTGATTCCGTCTTCGGGAGTTCCTTTTTTTATTAACTAACCTTTATAGAAATACAAATGAAAAATGAATTATTGCATTTTTTTGTTCCGGAAAAAGGAAGAAGAACAAAACGCCAGCCTATAAGCTGGTTATGCTGTTGGGCTATTCTACTGGGAATGGTTTGCAACGCTTGCTCTGACGACGATCCAGTGAAAAAGAATCCTTACCTGCAAGTAAGTACTCGTGCCATGCTGAAAGAGGTGGTAGAGGTCAAATTCAACAACATTGATGGAAATACCGATATTACTGTCGATTTTGGTGACGGGACGGTCAAGGAGGGGAAAGCTGCCACCCCTATCACTTATGCCTATACCCAAAGTGGTGACTACACGTTACACGTTACGGCAGGTCAGTATGAGGTGCAGAAGAGAATCCGTATCTATAATCTGTTGTCGTTGACGGAGGCGATGAAGCAATTCAGAGAGCCGGACAATAAAAAAGTATGGGTTATGACACACCGGGCACATACGTCCGACAGGACTGTTCCCGAGAATTCTGTTTCTTCCGTAGAGGATGCCATTGATTCAGGAGCTGAAGTGATCGAGTGCGATACTCATGTGACAAGTGACGGAGTGGTAGTGGTTTGCCATGACCAGACGATCAATGCTACAACAAATGGTACGGGTGACATTACGAAAATGACCTATGCGGAAATACAGAAGTACAACCTGAAAGACCGGAATGGCCGGGTGACCGATGAAAAGATGCCTACTCTGGAAGAGTTTCTGAAAGCAGGACGCGGTAGAATCTATTACAACCTTGACTACTCTCCGCGTACAGCTACTTCGCAACAAGTGGTGGATATCGTGATGAAACTGGATATGATGGAATCTGTATTCTTCTACTGTAACAGTGCGCAGAAAGCGGAAGAAGTATTGGGTATTACTCCTAAGGCACATGTGTATACATGGACAGGAAGTCATAAACCGATGATAGGATTACCGGGTAACTACTTCGTGCAATACAGCTACCTGACGAATGGGAAAAGCACTCCTTTGGGAAGTTCAATCAATGATGGAATGCTTGCTACGGTGAATATGCTTCCTGCCAGTGGCAGTAGTGTGTCCGAATGGACGTTGAACGAGACTTATCTGGACGAACTCTTGCAAATCTATCCGATGGTATGTATGATACAAACGGATTTACCGGACTTGTTGATTCCGGCATTACAGGCAAGAGGGCTTCGTTAACTTTATCATCTAATATAAAAATCATCTATTTATGAGAAATATTTATTGTAGAACGTGTACCTGTCTGTTAGGTATATTGCTGATGCTGTTTTCCGGCATCCAGGCAAGAGGAGCTTCCTGGGAAGTGCAGCAGGAACGTAAAATATCCGGTACGGTGATCGATGAAAAGGGGGAACCTGTCATCGGAGCTTCGGTGGTAGTTATAGAGACAAAACAAGGTAGCATTACCAATATGGACGGTAAATTCCAGGTGAGTGCTCCGCAGAACGGACATTTAAAAATCTCTTATATCGGTTATGAAACACAAGAAGTGGCTATCAAGGACCGGCAATTACTAAAAATCGTGTTGAAAGAGGAATCCACTGCTTTGAACGAAGTGGTAGTGGTGGGTTATGGTACGATGAAACGGAAAGAAATGACTTCGGCTATTTCGCATGTCGGTGCGAAAGATCTGAATCAAATATCCAGTCTCGATGCTTCCATGTTGTTGCAGGGAAAGGTATCCAGCGTCTCTGTTTCCAATACGGCTTTGGCCGATCCGAATAGTACGGGAAGTATTCAGATTCGTGGTATATCATCACGTAATGCCGGGCTGGGTCCGTTGATTGTTGTAGACGGAGTGCCGGGAGGTGATATGACGAATATTAATCCTGCGGATATTGAATCTATCGATGTATTGAAAGATGGTGCCGCTTCTGCTATTTATGGTACACGGGGTAGTAACGGTGTTATCCTTGTTAATCTGAAAAAAGGAACCCGTGACGGGGAAGTGCATACTACTTACAGTGCTGCTGTCACTTTCAATAAAGCAAAGAAAGAGCTGGACATTATGAATGCGGAGGAATATCGTGCTTATCGTACAGTGTCTAATCCACTTTCCGATATGGGAGCTAGTACAGACTGGTTTGATGCCGTTACCCGTTTGGGAGTGATACACATGCACACGTTAACCTTCTCCGGAGGTAATGCGAGGACCAATTATCGTGTGACAGCTGATTATCGTAAAGCGCAGGGAATCGACTTGCGTTCCGACCGTCGGGAATATGGTGCACGTGCCACTATCAGTCACACAACGAAAGATGGCCTGTTTACGTTTGCTGCCAACATGACTCCCCGTGTCATCGACCGGAACAAATCAGCCAGTGTGTATGGTAGCGTTATTAAGAATAATCCGACGATGCCGGTTTATGATCCCGAATCAGCTAATGGGTACTATCGTTTTCCGTCCGGAGGAGATAGCTCGAATATTGTTGAACAATTGAACGAGGAAGAAAATGGTACGGAGATTAAATTGCTGGAATGGAATGCTACTGCTGCCGTTAATTTGCTGCCGTTGTTTAATCCTACAAATCCGAACATGGTCTTGAAATCACAGGTTACCATTTCCCAGTATCAGGTGGATAAGTTCAACGGATGGTTCACACCATCTACTTACGGTCCTAATGTGAATTCGGGCGTTACAGGAAAAGCAAGCCGTGATTTTGATAAAAGTACTAATAACAATCTGGAATGGGTGACTAACTTCTCTACACGTATTAAGGATCACCAAATCCGTGCAATGGTGGGTTATAGTTATAATTACGGTGTAAGTTCGGGAATGGGAGCCGAGAACTGGGATTTCTCTTCCGATGGATTGACGTATAATAATCTGGGCTCCGGTCTGGAAGCAGCCAAAGAAGGGAAAACCATGATGAGTTCTTATAAGAATGACCATAAACTAATCAGTTTCTTCGGACGTGTCAATTATGACTGGAAAGAGCGCTACCTGTTTACTTTCTCTTTACGTCACGAGGGCTCTTCCCGTTTCGGTGAGAATCATAAATGGGGTAATTTCCCGGCTGTGTCTGTCGGCTGGCGTATCTCGGATGAAAAATTTATGAAAGGACTTTCATGGATTGACGATTTGAAAGTGCGTTATGACTATGGTGTAACCGGTAATCAGGAAATAGGTAACTACCAGTCTTTGGCTACCTATAAGGCTTATGGCTGGTATCAGTATGGGGGTAACAACTTCCATGTTTGGGGACCGAGTAAGAATGTCAATTCGGAACTTCGTTGGGAGAAGGGACACAACCAGAACATCGGTTTGGACTTCTCGCTTTTCAAACACAAAGTAACCGGTTCATTTAACTATTTCCACCGTAAACAAAGCGATTTGCTCGGTAGCTATTCCGTATCGGTTCCGCCCAATTTGTTCTCTACCATCTATGCCAATGTAGGTACATTGCGCAATACCGGTTTCGAGCTTGATATAACTGTCAATGCTGTTCGGACAAAAGACTTTACTTATAGTTTCACATTAGTAGGTGCTACCAATAATAACAAGTTTGTCAGTTTCTCCAATGATGTGTACAAGGGACAGAAATATTACTCCACCTGTAACATGGCAAACCCCAATAATCCGGGATATTTGCAGCGGATTGAAGAGGGAGAGCGTATCGGTAACTACTTCACATACCGTTATGCGGGAGTGGATAAAAAGGGTGACTGGTTGATTTATGACAAGAAGGGAAATGTAATCCCTGTATCCCAGGGTACGGAAGAAGACAAAGCAGTGACCGGAAACGGTTTGCCGAAATTCACCGGTTCTATGACGCATAACTTCACTTATAAGAACTTCGATTTGACTGTTGCTCTTCGCGGTGCTGCCGGATTTGACATTTTTAACGTGCACGATTTCTATTTCGGATTACAGAGTATGAGTACCAATCAGTTGACCACCGCTTATTCGAAGAATGCACATATCACAACAGGTAAGAATGTGATTACCGACTATTTCATCGAGCCGGGTGATTACCTGAAGATAGACAACATTACTTTAGGATATACAATGAACCTGAATAAGAAGTACATCGAAAAGATACGCTTGTTCGGTACAGCTAACAATCTTTATACGTTTACGAAATTTACAGGTGTAGATCCTTCTACATACGAAGTGAATGGACTGACACCGGGTACTTTCGGAGGAGGATACAACTATTATCCATCTGCTTTCCAGTTTATTTTAGGTTTACAAGTAAGTTTTTAAAAGAAAAACAATTATGAGAATAACAAAATATATTATAGGATTGGGTATGATGGCAGGTACAGTGTTAGGCCTACCGTCTTGTACTGATCTGTCGGAAACGGTGTATGACCAGGTGATGTCCAAGAACTATTATAACACGAAACAGGATGTTATCAATGCTGTCTTCCGTCCTTTTGAACACATGTACTGCTGTATCTGGATACGTCATGAGAATGAAGAACTACCGGCGGACCAGCTGATTACTCCTACTCGTGGTACTTGGTGGTACGATGGAGGACTGTGGGAAATGTATCATCGTCATCAATATGACGATATTAATCAAGGGGACTGGTTGAGTGAATGGGACAACTTTTATGTAGGCATTGGTCAATGCAATATGGTATTGGATGACTTGGCACAGTTGAACCCGTCTAATTTTGGTTTAAGCGACAGTGAATTTGAAAGTTTTAAAGCGCAGCTACGTTGTATGCGTGCCTGGGGCTATCTTCGTCTGTTGAATACACATCGCAACTGCATTCTAACGACCACGTCGGATCAGGCAGTGAACGAACTGCCGGAAAACCGGAAACAAGTTTCTCCGCAGGTGATGTTCGATTTCATCGAGAGTGAATTGAAAGACTACTGTCTGACAGCTTTACCTTCCAAGAGTGGACAATCTGGAAATGGTAGCCAGCAGGGACAGTTCACGAAAGCTGCTGCGGCATCCTTATTGGTGCGTCTCTATCTGAATGCAGAGGTATGGATCGGCCAGGCTAAATGGCAGGAGTGCATTGATATGTGTAAACGTATCATAGGAGGAGAGTTCGGATATTATGCGATTGCGGATAACTGGTATGAACCTTTCGACTGGAACAATGAAATGTGCAATGAGGTGATCTTCGGTTTTCCCGGTTCTTATGGGCTGACCAGCTGGCATCTGCAAAATGACAGAAGAACGGTTTACGGACGTGGTTTGCCTTATGGTAGTGCGTATTATCTGAAAATAGAGGGAAACGGCGAACGGAATCCGAAATACGCGCTTTCACCCAGCTATGACAATCAGCAGCCACGCGAACTGTTCGACTATGGATTGGGAATGGTTACCCGGAAGTTTGCCAAATATCAGGGAGACATACGTTATAAGCAATATGTAAACACTGGTAACAATACCCGTGAAGGTATGTTCTTTCTCGAAGGTAAGATTGCCAACTCCGCTGTCAGCGGAGGATATGCCAAGAATCCGGATAATCAATATGTGATTTATTTACGTGATCAGGTCGGACGATTCGAAGGGAATGCAGAGTCTGGTTATATCTCCAATCCGGCTTATAAGGAATCTAAATTGGGTAATGGGGACTTCAACTCCGGACTTTACTGCGTGAAATATCCTTTCTATCCGTTTACCGGAGGTTATTATATTGAGTCTGACTATACAGAGATTCGTTTGGCAGAGATTATTTATTCTCAAGCTGAAGCTCTTCTTCGCCTCGGACAGGCGGGTGAGGCTGGTAAATTGCTGAACAGCGTGCGTAAGCGCAACTATGAAAACTTTACAGCGAATATCGCTTACCAGCCGGAAGGGAACGTGGTGCTCGATCTGAAAGAAATGCTAGATGAGTGGGGACGGGAGTTTCTGGCGGAAAGCCGTCGTCGTACAGATTTGATTCGTTTCGGCAGGTATCAGGAGGCATGGTGGGACAAACCAAGGGATGCAGACAATCATTATGAGCTGTTCCCCTTGTCGCAGACACAGCTGGAACAGAATGAATATCTGAAACAGAATCCCGGTTATCCGGATATTTCCCGGTGAAATCGGTGAATTTGCGATTATTCTTATCTAATGTACAAGTTAAAAAAGAAAGAAAATGAAAAATAGATTATTCATAATATCGAAGATATGTATGCTGGCTTTCATGATTCTGTTGGCACAGGGATGCCAGGAAGATTATGAGATGATAGACCCACCTATGATGACGGATTACGATGACGATCTGGACGAAGAAGTGATTATGCAGAAAGGATTGGAGAGTTACTTTGTGACTCAATTCGGTGAAGGTGAGATGGATGGCAGTTCTTGGGAACAGGCACTGGATGCGGCTGGCTTCCGTAAGTTGTTGAGCGGTTCAATCGATCTCTCCAAGAGTACGATTTATATGAGTCAGGGGAAATATATAATGTCCGAAGAGAGTGGGCTTGGTGTAATCGTTCGCAAGGATGTCAAAGCGATTAAGGGCGGATATAGTCAGTTTAGTGAAGGGACGGATGTTTCGGCACGTGATATAGATGCGTATGTGACAGTCATCAGTGGTGATGTGAACGGAAATAAGCAGGCGGATGCCGGTGATTGTGGTTTGTTGCTTGTCAAGAAAGGGCATATAGCTATTGAAGGGGTTACTTTTCAGTATGGATATGTATCTGAAGCAGATGCCAGTGCTACCGAATGTGGTAGTGGAATTTATGTGAGTGGCAGTGCCAGTGATACTTCTATTGAGTTGACCGATTGCGTGATTAGAGATTGTAAGTCGGGAGTAACGACTTCTGCCAAGCAGGGTGGTCCGGCTGTTTTTGTCTTGTCGGGACAGGTACGTTTGAATAAGGTAAGCTTGTTGGACAATACGGCTGCAGGTCGTGGAGGAGCTGTTCGTTGTAGTAGCAAGACAGCGGTGGTATTTATGAATGGCTGTCTGCTGAAAGGTAATTCTCATAACGGTTCGTGGGGAAATGGTATTCAGATGTCGGAAGGACATATTTGTATAAACAATACCACGCTGATAGAGAATATGGGGACAGGTGCCGCTTTGAATGGAGGAGGTAGTATACTGCTGACTAATAATACAATCATTGGAAATGCGAATGATAGTCATGGGGCTGTGCGCTGTGAGACGGGAGTTGGCGGTGATACGAAGTTTATTAATAATTTGTTGATTTCAGAAAATCCTTCGGCTCCGAGTTTTAATCTGAATGGTAGTAACTTTGAAGCTTTCTCGAAAGGATATAATGTGTATCAGCGTGTGACGGGGATAACGATGAGTGCATCCGATACGGCTTATCCTAATCAGGTGAACGGTGCGCTGAATGAGGAGGGAGTGTATGTGTGGGATCTCAATCAGATTGGTTCGGTAAAAGGATATGCTACCAGGCAGGCAGTAATAGAAGTTGCGAAAAGCTTTAACCCGGTGGCTTCGCCTATTACTAATTTGGGAGAAGTGTTTGTGGAATGGATCGGTGAAGATGCTTTCGGAATAGACCAGCGGGGAGTGACTCGTAATGCCAATAAGATGCAGGCCGGTGCTTATGATGCTGTTCTGGCCAATTAAACCCTAAAACGACTGTAACATGAAGAAAATATTTTATATAATAGCCTTGGGTGTCGGACTAGCCGGATGCTCAAATAATGAGGATGAATTACTGTCAACGGGTAGTTTTCCCGAAGACCATGTAATCCGTATCATTACAGAAGTAAATGAACCTTTGTCGCGTGCAGGGTATGACGTAACGAATCTGGAACGTTTCGGATTGATGATCCGGAATAGCGAGAATGCTGCTTATAACTATCATAAGCAAATGGTTAGTTCCGGAAATGCCTGGAGTACGTCCGACGGTCAGCAGATGCTTTGGGATGCGGAAAGAACGCCGGTGACGATGATAGCGTATGCGCCTTATATGAGTGAAGCTGCTCCGGATGCCTCTTTGGCAGTCAATGCTCTTACCAATCAGACTACTGAAGAGAATGTGAAGTCCTCCGATTTTTTGTTGATGAAAGCAACAGTCGACCCGGAGCAGGATTTAACTGCGGATGGAAAGCTGAAAATCTCTTTGAGTCATGCCATGAGCAAGCTGCTTATAAAAATCACAGTCAATGGAACGACAGATGCTGCGATGAATAAGTTAGGGGATATGTCTATCAATGGGGCTGTTGTTAATGGCATTTGTGATTTGTCGGCAACGGTTCCGATAGTTGTTCCTGCGCCAGATGCGGTAGTGGCTACTGTGGCTCCCTATAAAGGGACGGAATCTTGCGAATGTATTCTGCCTCCGCAAAAAATAGCAGAGGGCTTCTCTGTGAACTTCAGCTATGATGGAAAGCTGTATATCTGGACTGCAAAGGAAGCCATTGAATTGGAAAAAGGAGTGGAACATACCTTGACGCTCAATGTAAACACAACTGTCCGATTGGCTGCTAAGATGGCAAGAAATTGGGCAACCGGACAACTTATCGACCGGAATTAAAGAAGGAGGAGATAAACAATGAAGATTACAAAACTGATATTGGCTGCGTATTTACTGACGAGTATGGCGGCCTGTGATACGGATAAGAATATAGCTATGTACGGCGAAGATTCCGGTGCTATTCAGATTGAAGCTGCTATTAATACTGCCTTTACCCGCAGTAATCCCAGTGCGGCAGGAGATCAGCAGAAACAATTTAATGAGGGTGATGAGATTCAATTAAGTTGTGAGGATGGGTATTTGAATTATGTACTTTCGGAAGGAAAATGGGTGCCGACCGATAATTATTATTTAAGATGGGGTGCGGAACCGGTAACTTATTCGGCTTTTTATCCGGTAGTGAACGGAGCCAGTACGGCTAATTTTACACTTCCCACAAACCAGCAACGTTTGGAAAACCTGGCTAAGGCCGATTATATGACGTGTACCGTAGAGAATGCAACAGACGACGGATCCCGTATTCTTCGTCTGGGTATGAACCGGAAAATGGCAAAAGTGATTATGACGCTTGCAGATGTAGGCGGACAAGCTAAGGTTCAGGGAGTAAAGATTGGTTCCTATCAGGGATATACAAACGGGGAAGTGGTATCGGGTACTTCTTTAATATCCCCTTTCATTACAGTTCCCGAAGGTGGTAAGGCAGGACAGGATGGTTGTACGTACACTGCCATTGTGGCTCCCGGAAAAGCCGGGACAACTGCTACCTTTGTTTCTTTGAACTATTTGGGCGAAGATCTGGTGCTGCCCGGTATACCGGAACTGAAATCTGGAAAGTGTTATGAATTCACATTAAAAGTGGAAGGTTCGATCATAACTATCAGTGAACCGATTGTTTCTCCGTGGGATAGCGGTACTTTGCCGGGCGGAGATGCGGAAGAACTTCAACTGGCCGCTTACTATGTGAAAGAGCAACCTGCTGGAAATGCGACCGGTATGGATTGGGATAATGCAATGGGAGTAGATGCGTTACGCAACTTATTGCAAACGAATAGCAATAGTGAAATTTCCAATGCTAATGCAGCCAAACTGGATGGTAAGAAGATTTATGTAGCTGCAGGCTCTTATGAGATTGTGAAAGAAAACTCTGGAGTGAAGATAGAATATAGCGGTTATAGTAAGCAAGTGGAAATAACGATTGAAGGCGGATATGATCCTTCAAGCACGGGAACAGATTTAACGAAACGTGACGTTGCTAAATATACGACTGCTTTTGTCAGAAATACCAGTAGTGGAGCATCTGCGACGTCTAACTCTTTATTAGTATTGGGTAATCAGATAAATATTATTTTCGATGGCTGTACTTTCAATGGACAATATGAATTGAGCGATGCAGGAAGTGTTCGTGCCGTATTTGTTGCGGCAGGTGGAGGTGACGCAACCCTGCAATTGAATAATTGTGTCATAAAGAATTTTAATCGCGGAAGCGATGGTGGAACAGATGGCGGAGCAGCCGTTAAAGTATCAAAGGGAAGAGTCTTGTTAAATCAGGTGGAAATGGTGAGCAATAAAGCGACAGGGCGGGGAGGAGCCATCACTACTACCGCAGCAAATAGCTTCCTGTTTATGAATAATTGTTTGTTGCATGAGAATTATGCACCAACCGCTTGGGGAACTAGTATTCATGCCGGAAATGGATATGTCTGCATGAATAATGTAACCGTACTTGGCACGGCAGCTACAGGAGGAAATAGCATCACTGTCAACGGAGATGCCTACTTTATGCTTGCCAATACTACGATTGTTGGAAATTCGGGCAATCCGAATGGTGTCTTCCGTGCAGGGAAAAATGCTTCTCTTGTGGTCAACTCTTTATTTGCCAAAGGAGCCGGAAACAGAACTATTTATGCAGGTAATATCACTTCCGGTGGATACAATGTATATCAGGCGGCAGATGCCGGTTGGGGAGCAGTTGCTACGGATACGGATTATTCATCTCAAACTCTTCCAGCTGCTACTTTAACGGATGGCGTTTATCAATGGACTGTGACCGGGGTTATTGACGAATTTGCAACCAGACAGGCTGTGATAAATGCAGTGAAATCCTTTGATGCGACTGTGGGACAGCAATTTGTGGACTGGGTTGGTGAAGCCGGCTTTGGAGTAGACCAGCGTGGAGCAACCCGTAATGTCAACAAGATGCAGGCTGGTGCTTATGATGCAGGACTGTAACTGTGACCAAGATATAATAGGTTTTGAATTAAGTAAGAAGATTAAATAACAAATGAAAGATATGAAGAAAAGCAAGTTTATAGTGCTTTTGTTACTGTTCTGTCTGCAGCCAGGTTTCCTGGCTGCACAACGGGCGGAGCTCATTCGCAAGGATGTGTTAAATCCGCACTTAGATAAGGTTTTAGTGGTGGCGCATCGCGGAAATTGGAGTATTGCCCCCGAAAACTCTTTGGCGGCTATCGATAGTGCTATTCAGATGAAAGTGGATATTGTAGAGATAGATATCCGTAAGACGAAAGACGGTGAGTTGGTTCTCATGCATGACGATACGGTAGATCGCACTACTAATGGTACAGGAAAAGTAAAAGATAAAACGTTGGCTGAAATAAAGCAACTCCGGTTGAAAGATAAGGATGGTCAGTTAACGGAACATACTGTTCCTACTTTGGAAGAAGCATTGTTGGCAGCCAAAGGTCAGATTATGGTTAATCTGGATAAGGCCTACCCTATTTTTGATGATGTATATATTATATTGAGGAAAACCGATACTGCTGATTTGGTTATAATGAAAGGTGCTCAACCGGTGGAGACGGTGAAGCGGGAGTTCGGCTCTTATCTGGATAAGGTGATTTATATGCCTGTCGTAACGATTGATGAGGAAAAATCGATGAAGGTTGTCGAGGATTATATGGAACAGTTGCATCCGGTTGCTTTTGAGCTTTGTTACAGAAATGCTTCTAGCCCGGTACCTGCCGAAATGGAACGCAGGCTGGCAGGAAAAAGTCTGATCTGGTATAATACTTTGTGGGCTTCTCTGGCAGGCGGGCATGATGATGAGGCTGCAAAGAAAGATCCGGATGCTAGTTATGGGTATCTGATAAACAAGTTGGGAGCACGAATCCTTCAAACAGACAGTCCGGCTTTTATGCTCAATTATTTGAGAAGTAAAGGATGGCATGACTAATCACTAAGGCTAAATTTATGAATGATATAAAATTTTCTTTATGGACAGTAGGGTGGCTGTGCATCCTATTCTTTGCAGGCGGTTGTAAATCGACGAATGATTCGGGAGCTCCGATTTCTTTAACTTGGGAGATGGGAAACTACGATGAGAATGGTAAATATTATGAAAATTCATTTGTACTGAAGAATATATCAGATACTCCTGTTGGAAAAGAATGGGAGATTTATTATTCGCAGTTTCCCCGTACTATCCGGCAGGATGCTTCGTCACCGGTTAGAGTGGAGCAAGTGAATGCAACTCTTTTTAAAATGTATCCGGGAGAGGGATTTATCTCATTAGCTCCGGGAGATTCATTGAAAGTGATTTTCCAGTGTGATGGGGAAGTGCCAAAGAATTCGCATGCGCCCGAAGGAAGCTACTGGGTGAGCCAGTCGGGAGCATCGAAAAGTAAGCCACTTCCTGTAACATTGAATAACATACCATTACCTATGACGGAATGGCAAAGAACGATTGCTCGGAAAACGTACGAAACAAACCTTCGTTTAAACAATGCGAATACTCCGGAGTTTCGTTCGACGGATATAATACCTTCCATAAAAAAGGTGATTACTACCGGAGGTAATATCTTGTTAGAAAAACAACTAGCTTTGACTTTTCATGAGGATTTTGCCAATGAGGGAAAACTGCTAAAAGAAAAACTTTCCGGATGGTATGGCTTGGAAGTAGTGCCGGAAGCTTCGGTAACCATTACTCTGGATTACCTTTCTGACAAGAAGAAAGCAGTTAATGAGGAATATTATGAGTTGAGCATTGCCGGTCAGCAGATCAGGATTAGCGCTACTACTCCACATGGTATTTTTAACGGAGCGCAGACCCTGTTGGGGTTACTGAAAGGGCAGGAAAGCCCATTCCGGTTGGAAGCAATGTCTATAGTGGATTATCCGGATTTATTATATCGGGGACAGATGTTGGATATTGCCCGGAATTATACAACGGTGGATCACTTGAAGAAACTGATTGATATTCTCTCTTCTTACAAACTGAATGTGCTCCAGTTTCATTTCTCGGATGATGAAGGTTGGCGACTGGAAATTCCGGGGTTAGAAGAACTGACTGCCATTGGGTCACGGCGAGGACATACTACCGATGAAAAAGATAGGTTGTATCCGGCTTATGATGGTGGATATGATCCGTGTGCCGCTACATCGGGAAATGGTTACTATACCCGGGAGGAATTCATTGATTTATTGCGATATGCAACCGAAAGACATGTGCAGGTAATTCCGGAAATAGAATCTCCCGGCCATGCGCGTGCGGCGATTGTAGCAATGAATGCACGTTATCAGAAATACATCGATACAGACCCGGAGAAAGCAAAGGAATATCTTTTGAGTGACTTGCAGGATACTTCCCGATATGTTTCCGCACAGGCCTATACGGATAATGTTATGAATGTAGCCTTACCTTCCACTTACCGTTTTATGGAGAAGGTGATTCAGGAAATAGTGAGCATGTACAAGGAAGCGGATGCGCCACTGACCACCATTCATTTAGGCGGTGATGAGGTGGCTAAAGGGGCATGGATGGGATCACCCTTATGCAGAACGCTCATGGAAGAACAGGGAATGGAAAAGGCACATGATTTGGCCGAATATTTCATTACCCGGGTGGTTGATTGTTTACAACAGTATAATTTATCCTTTAATGGCTGGCAGGAAGTAGCTTTGGGGCATAAGAAAGATACTCATACTTATTTGTCTCAACACGCAGCCGGTATCAATTCGTGGAAGACTGTTCCCGAATGGAAAGAGGATGAAATTCCTTATCAGATAGCCAACAACGGTTATCCGGTTATTCTCTGCAATGTGAATAATTTCTATCTGGATTTGGCTTATGATGCTCATCCCGATGAACCGGGACATTTCTGGGGTGGATACGTGGATGAATCCAAAGCATTTTCCATGCTTCCATTCGATGTCTATCGTTCTTCCCGTACGGATATGGCGGGCAATCCGGTTGAGATCAGTTCCGCAGGAAAAGGAAAAACAGCATTGACTGCATCCGGCAGGAAACAGATAAAAGGCGTACAGGCCCAACTGTTTGCCGAAACAATTCGAGGATTTCAATGGGTAGAATATTATATGTTCCCTAAAGTGATGGGACTGGTAGAACGTGGCTGGAACGCGCATCCGGATTGGGAAGTCCTCTCCGGAGCAGCAGAGCAACAGGCTTTTGACCGGGATCTGGCACTATTTTATGAGAAAATCAGTGTAAAGGAAATGCCTTATTGGAGCCGGTTAGGGGTAAACTTCCGTTTACCTCATCCCGGACTCTTCGTCAGAGACGGACTTCTGTATGCGAATACTCCTATCGAAGGAGCACAGATACGCTATACGACGAACGGGACTGAACCGACGATTGATTCGATGCTATGGGAGGTCCCTATAACCTGTCAGCCTGCTGTTGTAAAAGCAAAACTGTTTTATAGGGATAAGCAAAGTGTAACCAGCTGTTATTTACAGTAATTAGTGGAATAGTATAGTAGTCTTAGATGCACAAGCAAAAAACTTGTGTATCTAATATTTTATAGACTTTATTCAGAAAGGCTTAGCTCATCAAGAAAGAGAAGTTTGAAATAAAAGAATGAAATGGACAATGTGAATGGATAAATGAGTGTTAGTCGGCTTATGATTAGTGATATAAGTATAATAAATATTAATAAACTCATCCGCAACTAGGAAATATACCCCATTTGAGAGTCTATATAAATAAAGAATGAACTTATTTCTTATATCATAAATGAACATGAAATTCAAAGCAATGTTACTTGGCCTGTCTGTGATGACTGCACTGTCTGCTTTTGCGCAGAAACCGGTGTATCTGGACACAGGTAAGCCTATTGAAGAGCGAGTGAAAGATGCGTTGAACCGGATGACCCTTGAAGAAAAGGTAAAGATGATTCATGCACAGTCTAAATTTAGTTCGGCAGGCGTTCCCCGTCTTGGTATCCCGGAAGTATGGGCTACTGATGGTCCTCACGGTATCCGTCCGGAAGTATTATGGGATGAATGGGATCAGGCAGGATGGACAAACGATTCTTGTATTGCCTATCCGGCACTGACGTGCCTTGCTGCTACATGGAATCCTGAAATGTCTCATCTTTACGGGAAAAGTATCGGTGAAGAGGCGCGTTACCGCAAGAAAGACATTCTGTTGGGTCCTGGTGTGAATATCTACCGTACACCCTTGAACGGACGTAACTTCGAATATATGGGAGAAGATCCGTACCTCTCTGCCACAATGGTGGTTCCTTACATCAAAGGTGTGCAAGAGAATGGAGTGGCTGCTTGCGTGAAGCATTATGCATTGAACAATCAGGAATTCAACCGTCATACCACTAATGTACAATTAAGTGATCGTGCTCTTTATGAGATATACCTGCCTGCTTTTAAAGCGGCTGTTCAGGAAGGTGGAACATGGTCGATTATGGGCTCTTATAATCTTTATCAGGGACAGCATGCTTGTCACAACAAACGCCTGCTTAAAGATATACTTCGCGATGAATGGGGCTTTGACGGCGTCGTAGTGTCTGACTGGGGAGGTGTGCACCATACCGAACAGGCGATCCACAATGGTATGGACCTCGAGTTTGGTTCATGGACGAACGGACTGTCTGCCGGAACGAGAAATGCCTATGATAATTATTTCCTTGCTTTCCCTTACCTGAAATTAATCAAGGAAGGTAAAGTAGGAACAAAGGAACTGGATGAAAAGGTTAGTAATGTCCTTCGTCTGATTTTCCGTACTTCAATGGACCCGCACAAACCATTTGGCTCTTTAGGTTCTCCTGAACACGGGCAAGCCGGACGTCAGATTGGAGAAGAAGGGATTGTACTGTTGCAGAACAACGGTAACTTATTGCCTATCGATTTGAATAAAGCTAAGAAAATAGCCGTTATCGGTGAAAATGCCATTAAGATGATGACTGTGGGCGGTGGTAGTTCTTCTTTGAAAGTGAAATATGAAATTTCTCCATTGGATGGACTGAAAAGTCGTGTGGGCTCAAAAGCAGAAGTAGTATATGCCCGTGGGTATGTAGGCGACCCGACAGGAGAGTATAACGGTGTGAAAACCGGTCAGGACTTGAAAGATAACCGTTCGGAAGATGAATTGCTTGCAGAAGCTTTGCAAGTGGCTAAAGATGCCGACTATGTAGTCTTCTTCGGTGGCTTGAACAAGAGCAATCATCAGGATTGTGAAGATTCGGACCGTGCTTCTTTAGGTTTACCATACGCACAGGATAGAGTGATTAGTGAACTCGCAAAGGTGAATAAAAACCTGATCGTGGTCAATATCTCCGGCAATGCTGTGGCTATGCCTTGGGTAAATGAAGTGCCGGCCATTGTACAAGGCTGGTTCCTGGGTTCGGAAGCCGGAACAGCTCTTGCTTCCGTATTGGTAGGAGACGCCAATCCTTCGGGAAAACTTCCTTTCACCTTCCCGGCAAAACTGGAAGATGTAGGGGCTCATAAATTGGGCGAATATCCGGGCAATAAGGAGGAACTGGCACAGTCTAAACATAGAGGAGATACGATTAATGAAATCTATCGGGAAGATATTTTTGTAGGTTACCGTTGGGCGGATAAAGAAAAAATCAAACCGCTGTTCCCGTTCGGACACGGATTGAGCTACACTACTTTCGCTTATGGAAAGCCTTCGGCTGACAAGAAAACAATGACAGTAGATGATACTATCTCTTTCACGGTCAATGTGAAGAATACAGGAACTCGTGAGGGGCAAGAAGTTGTTCAGCTTTATATCAGCGATAAGAAATCCTCTCTCCCTCGTCCGATCAAAGAGTTGAAAGGTTTCCAGAAAGTGAAACTGGCTCCGGGAGAAGAGAAAGCGGTAACGCTGACGATTGATAAGAAAGCATTGAGCTTCTTCGATGATGCTAAACACGAATGGGTGGCCGAACCGGGTAAGTTTGAGGCAATCATCGGTAGTTCATCCAGAGATATTAAAGGTACTGTACCATTTGAGTTGAAATAGGTAGATGTTTGGTTAGAGATTTTTTTAAGGAGATGACAGAGAGTCTGGGTACTCGGAAAACGCTAAGTGATTGCAACAAATCGACTTAGCGTTTTTTTATTGCCTAATTTTCCCAGCGTTTGCAAAAAAATAGTAAGAAAGTAGTCGTTTCGCTTGGTAAAGTGTTGTATCAGAAGTAATTTTGGGAAAAATAACAATTAAGATAACCTAATTATGGAAAAAGGTATTTGGCTGGAAATAGAGGAACTGTATAAGGAGTTTCAGCAACTCGGTATCAGTCAGTCGGTGGACTATGAGAAGTACTACCTCTATTCTCTTATTACCCATTCTACAGCCATTGAGGGTTCTACACTAACCGAAATGGATGCACAGCTTCTTTTCGATGAAGGTGTAACAGCTAAAGGAAAGCCGTTGGTATATCATCTGATGAATGAGGACTTGAAGAAAGCATACGAGCTTGCTAAAAAGGAAGCGCAACGCAATACTGTTATAACTCCTGCTTTTTTGCAGAAGTTAAACGCTACTTTGATGCGGACAACAGGGGGAAGGCATAATACAATAGGCGGCTCTTTCGATTCTTCCAGAGGTGAGTTCCGTTTGTGTGGCGTTACGGCTGGTGTAGGTGGGCGTTCTTATATGGGTTATCAAAAAGTACCTGTTAAAGTAGAAGAACTTTGTTTCTTGTTGCAGGAACGGCAAAAGAATGTGGAAACGTTCCGTGAACAATACGAATTAAGTTTTAATGCTCACCTCAATTTAGTGACTATTCATCCTTGGGTGGATGGCAACGGGAGAGCAGCTCGCTTATTGATGAACTATATTCAATTCTGCTATCATCTTTTCCCCGCTAAGATTTTTAAGGAGGATAGGGCAGATTATATCCTTTCTTTACAACAGGCGCAAGATGATGAAACCAACCAGCCTTTTTTGGATTTCATGGCGGTGCAATTGAAAAAATCACTGTCTTTGGAAATTCAAAAATATAAAGCTTCTCACGATAAAGGATTTAGTTTTATGTTTTAATCTTGTAGGGCTTCTTTTGATAAGACTTCCACCCATTGTATATTGTGTTGTTTTTCATTAACGAAATCACCATTACAGTAACGGCGGTTGCATTTATTAATATCGAACTTATGTAATTCTCTAATAGTTTTAAATAAAGGTTCATCAGTTTCACCGTTAGCTGAATAGTTATAGACCAGATATTTATGGTGGAAGAGGTACATAAAATAATAAAGAATCATCCTTCACACTGGTAAGCGTCTCCGCGATTCTATATAGTGTATTAAAATAAAAAGGCTAATGATCCCTTTTTAGTCATTAGCCTTTTCCCATCTGTCAGGAAGCAGTTCCCTGTATTTTTCAATTGGTGTGTTCGGTTGCCATTCGGCTGTTCTGTTTATCACATCCGTGAGATACTCAAATAGATTCACTTTATGCATCCTACAAGTGAGTGCTATCGTATAGAGTATGGCGCCTCGTTCGGCCCCCTTATGGCTGCCGAAGAACAATGAGTTTTTTCTTGATAAGGATATGTACCGGTTCATCCGTTCAACCATATTGTTGTCCAGATAAGTGTCACCATAATTAAAGATGTCCACCACTGCATTCCACTCATTGCGAAGATAGGTAATGGCTTCCTGCAGTTCGCTCTTAGGTAATAAATCCCCCCGTTCTTCTATTTCATCAAACACATCTTTTATTTCTCCGAGTATGTCCGGCGCATATTTTTTTCGATGCATAAGATTCTGTTCTACCGTCCATCCCTCAACCCCAACTTTATGCTTATGCTCGTTTTGATAAAGTGCGTTTATCAGCTCCACGATCCTTTTTGCATCCGGGTCCTTCTCACCGCAATCTATAAATTTCCGTTTTATATGTTGCAAGCACGGGATGCGTGTGATATTGGGATAAGCATCGCTTTCGAGCTTCCGGTAAGGTGAGTAACCATCGCTTTGTATGATACCTTTGCAACTGCCTAATTCGTTAAGAATAACTCTTTCAGACCGGGAGCCGTCATCATAGAGCAGGTATATCATCCTGGTGTTTATGCCGACAACCACCCAAAGGTATCCCTTCCTGACTCCTTTTCCCTTGCTGTTCTTTTCCGGGACGAGTATTTTGTAATAGGTTTCATCGGCTGCCTTATAAGGATCACTCAAAGCTGTCTGCCGGATGCACTTATAAAGATTTTCGAAGAGGTTTGAGGCTTTCTCTATCAACTTATGAGCCGTAGGTTTCTTCAGCGTAAAGCCATGACTCTCGAAGTAGTTGATGATTCTTTCAACAGGTAGCGATTGTATATAACGTAATTCCATCAATCCGGCAATAAATGAACCGTCATAGCTGGAATTCAAGAAGGCCGAAGCCGGTGTTTTTCCCTCAAACAGGCGACCTTCTTGCGTATAGGTGTGTATCTTGTAGACATGCTTGATGAAGC